>Ga0316605_10000057_pt1 | contig 150155 bp, 141 predicted proteins | sample OWC_soil_day20_n_FD_207666 | JGI IMG/M metagenome (GOLD analysis project Ga0316605, IMG submission 207666) | Wetland soil microbial communities from Old Woman Creek delta, Ohio, United States - OWC_soil_day20_noCT | ecosystem: Environmental > Terrestrial > Soil > Wetlands | place: USA: Ohio...
CCTCCTTCGGCACCGACGCCCTGCGCTTCACCTTCGCCAGCCTCGCCTCGCCCGGCCGCGACATCAAGTTCGACCTGAACCGCTGCGACGGCTACCGCAATTTCTGCAACAAGCTGTGGAACGCCACGCGCTTCGTGCTCATGAACGTCGAAGGCCATGACCTGGCCCTCGAACACCAGCAGAACGGCCCGGCCTGCGGCGGCAATGCCCCGCTCGAATTCAGCTTCGCCGACCGCTGGATCGTCAGCCAGTTGCAACGCGTCGAGAAGGAAGTCGAACAACACTTCACCGACTACCGTTTCGACCTCGTCGCCCAGGCCATCTACAAGTTCATCTGGGACGAGTTCTGCGATTGGTACCTGGAAATCGCCAAGGTCGAGATCCAGACCGGCAATGACGCCCAGCAGCGCGGTGCCCGCCGGACCCTGGTGCGCACACTGGAAGCCATCCTGCGCCTGGCTCATCCGCTCATTCCGTTCATCACCGAAGAGCTGTGGCAGACCGTCGCCCCCATCGCCGGCCGCAAGACGCACGACTCGATCATGCTGACCGCCTACCCGCGCGCCGAGGAGTACAAGCTCGACCCGGCGTCTGAAGCCAAGGTCGAGCGCCTCAAGGCCCTGGCCTACGCCTGCCGCAACCTGCGCGGCGAGATGAATGTCTCGCCGGCCCAGCGCATGCCACTGCTGGTCGCCGGCGGCGGTGCCGAGATTTCGGAGTTCGCGGCGATCCTGCAAGCTCTGGGTAAGCTCTCCGAGGTACAAATCGTGGATGACATGCCGGCCGACGCCATGGCACCGGTCGCCGTGGTCGGCGAGACGCGCCTGATGCTCAAGGTCGAGATCGATGTCGCCGCCGAGAAGGAGCGCCTGAAGAAGGAGATCGAAAAGCTGGAAAAGCAGATTTCGATTGCCCAGGGCAAGCTCTCGAACGAAGGCTTCGTCGCGCGCGCCCCGGCGGCCGTGGTCGAACAGGAAAAGCAGCGGGTGGCGGAATTCTCTGCCACGCTGGAAAAACTCAAACCCCAACTAGCCAAACTGGGCTAAGCAAAGAGAGCCATGCAAGACAATCGCACTTTCTTCTCCAAGGTCTTCGTTGCCCTGATGATCTTCTCGGGCCTCGTCGGCATCTGTGCCGTCGCCTTCATTACCTCGTGGCCTTGGGAGAAAACCGCCCCGGCCTGGCAACCGCAGTTCCGCCTCGTCGCCACCTGCGCCGCCACCAAGGAGCCCTGCGGCATTGCCTACGGCGAACTGGCCGAGGCCAAGGCCAAGGGCACGCTGGCTTCGCTGGAACCGGCCGAACCTGCCGGGGACATCGAGGAGACGATGAACTGGCTGAAATGGAAGAAGGAAAACGGCGTCTATGAAGTCAAGGCCTCGTCCTGGTATTTCCAGACCACCGTCCGCTACACCATCGAGAACGACATGCCGGTCATCATCGCCCACCAGGACGTCGATGTGGCCCGCGCCTTCACCTACGCCATCGGCGCCGCCATTTTCATGATGGTCGGCCTCTACCTGCGCAAGCTGCGGGACTGAACGGCAATCTCACGGTCAACCGGGAAAAAAGCCCAAATTTCAAATTTGGCCGTTTTTTCCGGTTGACCGTAAAACCACCCACACCAGCCCCCTGAGGGCATTGCCCAGCCAGAAACCATCGGCCAGGTCGGCCGGATAAAGCACCGCCTCGCGCGCCCGTCCGGACGCCAGCAGTTCCGCCCGCAGCACGCCGGGCAAGGCCCCGCTCACCAGCGGCGGCGTCAGCAGAACCCCGTCGCGTTCGACAAAAACATTGCTCCGCGCGCCTTCAGCCACTTCACCGCGCTCGTTGAGAAAAACCACATCGAAACACTGCGGGTCGCCGTCCAGCGAGCGGAGCGCCGCGTCGTACAGCGCCCGATCCGTCGTCTTGTGGCCACGCAGCAGGTGGTCAGCGGCAATCGCCGATTCGGCCAGCAAGGCATGGCGCGGCCCGGCCGGTTCCTCGCCGAGCGGAAACGCCCGCACCTCAACCTCCCCGTGCTTGGCCAAGGTCAGCCGCACCCGCCAGACGCCCTCGGCCGGCTGCTCACCGAGCTGGCCCAGCACCCGCGCCTCGTCAAAAGCAAAACCCAGCCATTCGGCCGACCGGCGCAGGCGCGCCAGGTGTCCGGGCAGTCGCGGATAGACGCCATTCTCCCGACGCAGGGTTTCGATCAGCAACAAGCCCGGATCGCAGTGGCGCAAAAACCGCGACTTGAGCAGGCATTCCTGCCACTCGGCCGCCGGCTGCGAATCGGCAACGATGCCGCTGCCGACGCCCAGGCGCCCCTGCCCGTCAGCCTCCAGTTGCAAGGTCCGAATCGCCACGTTGAGCCGGAAATCACCGTCCGGCGCCAGCCAGCCCAGCGCACCGGTGTAGATGCCGCGCTCGCCAGACTCCAGCTCGGCGGCGATCTGCATGGCGCGGATCTTCGGCGCCCCGGTGATCGAACCGCAGGGGAACAGGGCGTGCAGGATCTCGCCAAAGCTTCGCCCGGCGACGTCGGCCGACACCTCGGACACCATTTGCCACAAGGTCGGGTAAGCCTCAATGTCGAACAGCCGGTCGACGACGACGCTCCCCGGCGCGGCCACCCGCCCCAGGTCGTTGCGCAGCAGGTCGACGATCATGAGGTTTTCCGCCCGATCCTTCACCGAATCCCGCAGTTGCTCCGGCGATGCCGTGCGCGGCGCCGTGCCCTTCATCGGTCGGGTGACCAACCGGTCGCCCTGCCGCTCGACAAACAACTCCGGCGACAAGGACACCGTGCCCTGGCCCGCATCGCCGATGAAGCCGCCGTAGCGTACCGGCTGCTGCTCGCGCAAGCGCGCGTAGAGCGCCCGTGGCGAACCGAACCACTTGAATTCCAATGGAAAGGTGAAATTGACCTGATAGCAGTCGCCTTCGAAAATCAGGCGTTTTATCCGGTTGACCGTCGAAACATAGTTTTCTGCGTCGATTGCCGGCTGCAGGCCGCCGATGCCGGCCATCCCGTTAGCGTCATCCGCCAGCCAGGCTTCGGCTTCGTCCCGGGTCAGCGCCAGGCGCCGCGAAAACCGCCAGAAACGGGCCAGCGGCTTCGTCCCGGGCTGCCACCCGGCCGGCGCCGATGCCGGCTCCAGCAGATAGCCCAACTCATAATCGAGGCTGACCACCGTCCACCGTGGCGCTTCCTGCAGGCGACGCAAGCTCTCGTCCAGCGAGCCGGCGTCGCGCACCTCCAGGCAGTCGATCAGGCCGTCGAAACGCCAAGCGGCGGGATCACCTTCCGGCGCCCGCCTGTCCTCGAAAAATGCGGTGAATTCGGTGCTTATTTGCGCTTCAGGTAAAACTCGAAAACGCGATTTTCTTCTTTTTGTTCAACCAGTTCGTTGCCGGTCTGCTTGGCGAACGCCGGAAAATCCTTCAACGAGCCGGGATCGGTCGCCAGCACGCGCAGGATCTGGCCGGATTCCATCTCGGCAAGCGCCTTCTTGGTCCGCAGGATGGGCAACGGGCAGTTCAGCCCCTTAACGTCGAGATCGCGATTAAATTCCATGGTCATTCGGCAAAATGGATCAGAGCAAGGATTCTACCTCTATTGATTGCGCTTTTCCTTGAGTTCCTCGATCTGACGCAGCTTCAATTCGCGCAAACGGGCATCGATCGACGACATCTCGAAGAAATTGGCATCCCCGGCCTTCTGCGCCTGCTGCAACTGCTCGATGGCGCCCGCCGTCTGCCCCTGCAAGGCAAAAACCTCGGCCAGGGCACGATGCTGCATCGACAGCTGCCCGAGGCCGGCATAGCTTTGCGCCCGCATCTTGTGCAAACGGACATCCTCCGGATAGCTGCCCTGCAGCCCCTCGACAAAACGTCGCGCGTCTTCAAAGCGCCGCGCCCCGAGCAAGGCACCGCCGTAACCGTAAATCAGCCCGAGATTGAGCGGATAGCGCACCATCGCATCGCGATAGACCGTCAGCCCGCCGGCCACGTCGCCCAGCGCAATGCGCACGTCGGCCCGCAGATGCTCCAGCATCGGCGCCGAGACCTTGAGGCGGCGAATCGTGTCGATTTCCCGCTCGGCCCCGCTCCAGTCCCGATAGCGATACAGCGCAAAGGCCAGGCCATAGCGAATGGCCGCTTCCGAGGCGAACTTCCGCTCTCGCAGCAACTTGTCGAGATCCTTGACCGCGTCGCCCGGCGTCCCCTGCATCGCGCGCACCTTGGCCCGCACCAGCTGGAATTCGACGCTGTCCGCAACCTGCCGGTAAGGCACCAGCTGTTCGCGATTCTGCATGTCGGTCAGCCGTTCGCCAGTCAGCGGGTGGGTACGCAGATAGGCCGTCGCGTTGTTCTCGTAAAGGCGCACGGCTTTCTGCAGGCGCTCGAAAAACACGCCCATGCCGCGCACGTCGAAACCTGCCTTGCGCAGGATATCGAAGCCCTGGCGATCCGCCTCCCGCTCGAAATCCCGGGAAAACGCCAGTTGCGCCGAAATCGCCCCGGCCTGCGTCGTGGCAATCGCCGCGCCGGCCATCTGACCGCTCGAGCGCGCCGCCAGCAAGGCCAACCCCATGGCCACCATCGACGCCATGCCGATCTGCTTCGACTGGAAGACCTGGCGCGCGATGTGCCGCTGCGTCACGTGCGAAATCTCGTGCCCGAGCACGCCGGCCAGTTCCGATTCCGTCTGCGCCGAAAGAATCAGTCCCGTATGCACCCCGATGTAACCGCCAGGCATGGCAAAGGCGTTGATATTCGGATCGTTGATCGGAAAGAAATAAAAGCCGAAGCCGGGATCGCTGCTCACCGCCGCCAGGCGATTGCCCAGCTGGTTCAGGTAGGCCTCGATATCCGCGTCGTCAAGATAGGCCGGTTCCCTCCAGCGGATTTCATGCATGATCTGCTGGCCGATCTTTTTCTCGGTACCCAGCGAAAACTCGCTGCTGGCAATATCGCCGAGCTCCGGCAGTTCCTCGGCGCCCAACGGCTGCAAGCTCAGCGAGGCGGCGAGAAAAGCGGCGATCAATCTTTGGGTCAGGCGCATGGTGCTATGATACCGCAGCCCCGAAAACAGCCCTTCCGGCAGTTCGTAACCAATCGTAACTCACGTGAATAATCAACCCCTGACTCACTTCGACAGCGCCGGCCAGGCTCATATGGTCGACGTTGGCGCCAAGGCGGAAACCGCCCGCGTCGCCCGTGCCGTCGGCAGCATTTTCATGAAGCCCGAAACCCTCGCGCTGATCCGCTCCGGCTCGGCCCAAAAGGGGGACGTGCTGGGCATCGCACGGATCGCCGCCATTCAGGCATCGAAACGAACCGGCGACCTCATTCCGCTCTGCCACCCGATCGCCCTGACCCGCGTCACCGCCGAATTCACCATCGACGAAACGCGCAATGCCGTTCATTGCGAAGTCGTCGCCGAATGTTTCGGCCGAACCGGTGTCGAAATGGAAGCCCTGACCGCCACCTCGGTCGGCCTCCTCACCATCTACGACATGACCAAGGCCATCGACCGGGGCATGCGCATCGAAAACATTCGCCTGCTTGAAAAAGCCGGCGGAAAATCCGGCCACTGGATCGCCGACTAATCACCCCGAACCATCATGATCGAACTACGCAGAAGCTTTCTCAAAGGCAGCGCCTCCGCCGCACTGCTCGCGCCGTTTCTCGGCTGCGGCCTGTTGATGCCCACCCGGGTGCTGGCCGCCGAGTGGAACCGGAACGCCTTCACCGCGCGCAACGTCAATGACGCACTGAAAAACTTCGGCAGCGCCAATGCCAGCGAAACCCGCGACATTGTCATCACCGCACCGGAAATCGCCGAAAACGGCGCCAAGGTCGAAGTCGAAATCCTCAGCAACATTCCCAACACGCGCAGCCTGGCGATCTTTGCCGACAAGAACCCGATGCCCATGTGTTCGAACATCGAATTCAGCGGTCCGGCACTGCCCTACGTCAAGGCCCAGCTCAAGATGGCCGAAACCACGCGCGTACGCGCCGTCGCCAGGACAGCCGACGGAAAATCCCACGTTGCCTTCCGCGAGATCAAGGTGACGCTGGGCGGGTGCGGAGGTTAATCATGGCCGAACAGATCAAGATTCGCGCCCAGCCACAAGGCGATGTCACCGATATCCGTGTTCTCATGCAACACCCCATGGAAACGGGGCAACGCAAGGACGACAAGGGTCAGACCTTCCCGATGCACTTCATCCAGACCTTCACGGTCAGCCTGAATGGAAAGCCGCTCATCGACGGGCAACTCAACACGTCGATCTCGAAGAACCCGCTATTCACCTTCAAGGCACGCGGCATCAAGGCCGGCGACAAGCTGTCGGTCGCCTGGGTGGACAACATGGGCGAGCGCCGTCAGGACGAAATTACGGTCTAAATCAGCCAACGCCGGTCAACAAAAAAGCCCGTCTGAAACCAGACGGGCTTTTTAACGTTCTGTATTCGCAGCTTAGGTGCTTTGAATATTGGAAGCCTGCTTGCCCTTGGGGCCTTGCACGACGTCGAAGGAGACCTTTTGGCCTTCCTTGAGCGTTTTGAAACCATTCATGTTGATGGCGGAGAAGTGAGCGAAGAGGTCTTCGCTGCCATCGTCAGGAGTGATAAAGCCAAAACCCTTGGAATCATTGAACCACTTGACAGTACCGAGTGCCATGTTTGCAACTTTCTTACAAAAAACGAACAAATTTACGGGTCTCCCCGACTCCCTGTTTGAACTCAGTGACCCGGTGCATTGCAGCAACCTCGATACAGCTAGAAGCCAAACACGATTGCTTTCTACGCCAGTTGAATTATGTCGTCAACAATTTTCGATGCCGCGCCGCAGCAATACTGCGAAGCATGAATCAATGGCCAGATCTGTTAATTGCCAAAAACGCCCCCATATTTCTTATTGCGGATTCACTCGGACTGTATAAAAATCGAACGCATGGCTACAAAAGTTCAGGAAGGCGGACAACTTGCGGTTCAGCACAGCAGGCTGGGCCCGCCCAAAATGTACAAAGTGTTGTTGTTGAACGACGATTACACGCCCATGGATTTCGTCATTGCCGTTCTTCAACGTTTTTTTTCTCTGGATACTGAACAAGCAACGCAAATCATGCTCAAAGTTCACAACGAAGGTCGCGGCGTCTGCGGGATTTTTCCGCGGGATATCGCTGCAACCAAAGTTGAACAGGTCATTGCATTCGCACGCCAGCACCAGCACCCGCTTGCCTGCATCATGGAGGAAAACTGATGATTGCCCAGGAACTCGAAGTCAGCTTGCACATGGCCTTCGTCGAGGCGCGTCAAAAACGCCACGAGTTCATTACCGTCGAACACCTGCTGCTGGCGCTGATCGACAATCCATCCGCCGCCGAGGCTTTGCGCTCCTGTGGCGCCAAGACCGATACGCTGCGCAAGGATCTGACCAATTTCATCGATGAGCACACCCCCACGGTTTCCGGTGAGGACGACATCGATACGCAGCCGACGCTCGGTTTCCAGCGCGTCATCCAGCGCGCCATCCTGCATGTCCAGTCTTCCGGCAAGAAGGAAGTCAATGGGGCCAATGTTCTGGTCGCCATCTACGGCGAGAAGGATTCGCACGCTGTGTATTTCCTGCAGAAGCAGGGCGTGACGCGTCTGGACGTGGTGAATTACATTTCCCACGGCATCAGCAAGGTGCCGCAGCAACCCAAGGCGACGCCGGAAGGCGAGGTCGAGACGGAAGGCGAAAAGGGCGAAGCCGGTCCGCTGGAGCAATACACGATCAACCTCAACGCGCTGGCGCTGCAGGGCAAGATCGACCCGCTGATTGGCCGCGACAAGGAACTGGAACGCGTCATCCAGACGCTGTGCCGCCGCCGCAAGAACAATCCGCTGCTGGTCGGCGAAGCGGGCGTTGGCAAGACGGCCATCGCCGAAGGTTTGGCGCGCAAGGTCGTCGAGGGCGATGTCCCGGAAATCCTAGCCAAGGCCAATGTCTATTCGCTGGACATGGGCTCGCTGCTCGCCGGCACGAAATACCGTGGCGATTTCGAGCAACGCCTCAAGGGCGTCCTCAAGGCACTGCAGGACAACCCGCATGCCATCCTGTTCATCGACGAAATTCACACGCTGATCGGTGCCGGGTCGGCTTCGGGCGGCACGCTCGATGCCTCGAACCTGCTCAAGCCGGCGCTGTCCTCTGGCCAGCTCAAGTGCATCGGCGCCACGACCTACACGGAATTCCGCGGCATTTTCGAGAAGGACAGCGCGCTGTCCCGCCGCTTCCAGAAAATCGACGTCAATGAGCCTTCGGTGGCCGAAACGGTTGAAATCCTCAAGGGATTGAAGGCCCGTTTCGAGGCTCATCACGGCATCAAGTACTCGGCGACGGCAATCTCGTCGGCTGTCGAGCTGTCGGCGCGCTATATCACCGACCGCCATCTGCCCGACAAGGCCATTGATGTGATCGACGAAGCCGGTGCCGCCCAGCGCATCCTGCCGAAATCGAAGCAAAAGAAGGTCATCAACAAGACCGACATCGAGGAAATCGTCGCCAAGATTGCCCGCATCCCATCGCAGCACGTCACGCTGGACGACCGCGGTGCGCTCAAGAATCTCGATCGTGACTTGAAGGCGGTCGTCTTCGGCCAGGACAAGGCCATCGACGCGCTGGCCAAGGCGATCAAGATGGCCCGTTCCGGTCTTGGCAATCCGGGCAAGCCCATCGGATCATTCCTGTTCAGCGGACCGACCGGCGTCGGCAAGACCGAGGTGGCCAAGCAACTGGCTTACGCGCTGGGTATCGAACTGCAGCGTTTCGACATGTCCGAATACATGGAACGCCACGCGGTTTCTCGCCTGATCGGTGCGCCCCCGGGCTACGTCGGTTTCGACCAGGGCGGCCTGCTTACCGAGGCCATCACCAAGAAGCCCTACACCGTGCTACTCCTCGATGAAATCGAGAAGGCCCACCCGGACATCTACAACATCCTGCTGCAAGTGATGGATCACGGCACGCTGACCGACAACAACGGTCGCAAGGCCGATTTCCGCAACGTGGTCATCATCATGACGACCAACGCGGGCGCCGCCGATCTGCAGAAGTCGAGCATGGGCTTCACCAACTCGAAGCAGACGGGCGACGAGATGGCGGAGATCAAGCGCCTGTTCACCCCGGAATTCCGGAATCGCCTGGACGCCACCATTTCCTTCGCCCCGCTGGACCACGACATCATCCTGCGCGTCGTCGACAAGTTCCTCATGCAGTTGGAGGAACAGTTGCACGAGAAGAAGGTCGAGGCGCATTTCAGCGAAGCGATCAAGGAAATGCTTGCCGAGAAGGGTTTCGATCCGCTCATGGGTGCCCGTCCGATGGCGCGTCTGATCCAGGACACGATTCGCTCCGCGCTGGCTGACGAACTGCTGTTCGGCAAGCTGGCCAACGGCGGTCGTGTCACCGTCGACCTCGACAAGGAAGGCAAGATCAAGCTCGTCTTCGAGGAAGAAAAAGCCGAAGCCACCGTCTGACGATTGCCATCCACCCCGAAAGCCGTGCAACATTGCACGGCTTTTTTATTTCGAGGATACCCGCATGACCTTCAAGACCCCCGATCTTTGCGACGAATTCGAGAGCGAACTGGGCAAATCCGTTCGTGTCGTTGCTCCCATGTTCCAGCGCTACGGCGGCCGCACCAGCTTTTCGGGCGAAATCGTCACGCTCAAGATTTTCGAGGACAACTCGCTAGTCCGCGAAGTATTCGGCGAGAACGGCCAGGGTAAGGTATTGGTCATCGATGGTGGCGGCTCGCTGCGCTGCGCCCTGGTCGGGGATCAGCTGGCCATCCTCGCCGCCAAGAATGGCTGGGCGGGCGCCGTCGTCTACGGCTGCATCCGTGACTCCGGCGACATCAACGGCATCGACATCGGCGTGCGCGCACTGAACACCCACCCGCAGAAGACGTTGAAGAAGGGCATTGGCGACAAAAACGTGGCCGTGACTTTCGGCGGTGTCACCTTCAATCCGGGCGAATTCATCTACGTGGACGAGGATGGCGTTCTGGTCAGCAGCAAGCCCTTGTGCTGACGCAACGCAATTTCATTTCACAAAACCAAACAGCGTTTTGCATCGTGAAATATCGAATGTAATTCGCTGTTTTTATTAAATAAAAAAATGTCTTATGTCTTATATAAGACTATTGCTGCCCCGCAAAAAAGTCTCTATACTTTCTCCCATCGACGCTGCACCGGACAACACGGGTTTGGCGTCGTTACCCCAAACCATATCTCTGAGGAATTCACATGAGCACTCGCGAACAGCAAATCGCCGCCCTCGAAAAAGACTGGGCTGAAAACCCCCGCTGGAAAGGCATCAAGCGCGGCTACTCCGCTGCTGACGTCGTTCGTCTGCGCGGCTCCTTCCAGGTCGAACACACCCTGGCCCGTCGCGGTGCCGAAAAGCTGTGGGATCTGGTCAACAACACCCCGTACGTCAACTGCCTGGGCGCCCTGACCGGCGGTCAAGCCGTGCAACAGGCCAAGGCTGGCATCAAGGCCATCTACCTGTCCGGCTGGCAAGTTGCTGCCGACAACAACGAGTACGCCGCCATGTACCCGGACCAGTCGCTGTACCCGGTTGACTCCGTGCCGAAGGTTGTCGAGCGCATCAACAATGCCTTCAACCGCGCAGACGAAATCCAGTGGTCCAAGAACATCAACGCTGGCGATGCCGGCCACGTTGAATACCACCTGCCGATCGTTGCTGACGCTGAAGCCGGTTTCGGCGGCGTGCTGAACGCCTACGAACTGATGAAGGCCATGATCCGCGCTGGCGCTGCCGGCGTGCATTGGGAAGACCAGCTGGCTTCCGTCAAGAAGTGCGGCCACATGGGCGGCAAGGTTCTCGTGCCGACCACCGAAGCCGTCCAGAAGCTGATCGCTGCCCGTATGGCTGCCGACGTCTATGGCGTGCCGACCCTGGTCATCGCCCGTACCGATGCCGAAGCTGCTGACCTGCTGACCTCCGACTACGACGAGAACGACAAGCCGTTCCTGACCGGCGAGCGCACTGCCGAAGGCTTTTACAAGACCAAGAAGGGTCTGGACCAGGCCATCTCCCGCGCCATCGCTTACGCTGACTACGCCGACCTGGTGTGGTGCGAAACCGGTACGCCGGATCTGGAATTTGCCCGCAAGTTCGCCGAAGCCGTTCATGCCAAGCACCCGGGCAAGATGCTGGCCTACAACTGCTCGCCGTCCTTCAACTGGAAGAAGAACCTCGACGATGCCACCATCGCCAAGTTCCAGCGCGAGCTGGGCGCCATGGGCTACAAGTACCAGTTCATCACCCTGGCTGGTATCCACTCCATGTGGTACAACATGTTCGATCTGGCCCAGGACTACGCCAAGCGCGGCATGTCGGCCTACGTCGAGAAGGTTCAGGAGCCGGAATTCGCTGCCCGCGACCGTGGCTATACCTTCGTCTCGCACCAGCAGGAAGTCGGTACCGGCTACTTCGACGACGTCACCACCGTGATCCAGGGCGGCAAGTCCTCCGTCACCGCGCTGACCGGCTCGACCGAAGAAGAGCAGTTCCACTAAGAAGCCTACCGCTTTGAATTGCCGCCCGACCGGGCGGCAAACGAAGGCCGACACTCACAAGGTGTCGGCCTTTTTCTTTTGCCAAATTCGACACAAAAAGTGATAACTATTACTTTTGGCATATAATGAAACCGAATGGCAAAAATAATGGAAGCAAAATGACCAATCTATCTGTTCGTACCCGACTTTTTGCACTTGTCTGCGGCATGGCCGCATTACTGCTTCTCGTAGGCGGCCTGGGATTCAACGCCACCAGTTCGGCGATTGAAGACCTGCAGGAAACCTACGAGCAACAGACGATTCCGATGCGCGAAGTGGCCCGTCTGCGCCGCCTGATCGTCGAAAACGAGGGTCATATCTTCCGCGCTTTCCAGCACAATCCGGCGTTTGATTACGCCAAGCTGCACAACCATCCAGTCAGCGAGCATACCGATACCATCGAGAAGAACCTCAAATGGGCCGATGAGACCTGGAAGGACCTGATTGCCCACCTGGATCCGGCGAGCCAGGAAGCCAGGCTGACCAAGGAAATCCAGCCGCAGTACGAGAGTTTCGTCAGCGAAGTACTGCGTCCCGCCGTCAATCGCCTGAAGGCCGGCGATTTCACGACGGAGAGCGTCGCCACCTTCCTCAAGGCCAACGCCAGCTACGGCAGCAAGATGGGCCAGGCTTTCCGCGATCTGGCGGAAGCCCAGCAAAAGGCGGTCAAGGAACACTATGAAACCTCCCTGGCCAACAGTACCCGCCTGCGCAACCTGTCGATCACCATCATGCTGGTCGGTTGCGGCCTGGCCTTCCTGGTGGCCTTCCTGACCATTCGCTCGATTGTCGGACCGCTCGACCAGATGCGCACGGTCATCGACCGGGCGGCCACCCAGAACGATTTCACGGGCAGCATCGCCGTCAGTGGCCAGAATGAAATTGCCGATACCGCACGCGCCTTCAACACCATGATGGCGACGCTGCGCGACAGCCTGAACGACCTCAAGCAGAACATGATCCGCGTCGACGACGCCCTGATGACCCTGGCCGCCTCGTCGGATCAGGCGGCCCGGGCATCGACCACGACCAGCGAGTCGGCGTCGGCCATGGCCGCCTCGGTCGAGCAGATGTCGGTCAGCATCACCTCCGTTTCGGAGAGCACCAACGAGGCGCTGAACATTTCCGAATCGGCCGGACAGTGCGCCGAAACCGGCGGCAAGGTGATCGACGACACGGTGGTCGAAATCAACAAGATCGCGACGGTCATCGACGAGGTCAGCGCCACGATCAAGGCGCTGGGCGAGAGCTCGGACCGGATCTCGTCCGTCGTCCAGGTCATCAAGGATGTGGCCGACCAGACCAACCTGCTGGCCCTCAATGCAGCCATCGAAGCGGCCCGGGCCGGCGAGGCCGGACGCGGCTTTGCGGTGGTTGCCGACGAAGTCCGCAAGCTGGCCGAGCGCACCTCGACGGCCACCGGCGAAATTGGCAGCATGATCGACAACATCCAGAGCTGTTCGCGTTCGGCCGTCGACAACATGGCCGAGACCGTCACGCAGGTCACCAAGGGCACCCAGCACGCGCAGGAAGCCGGTCAGGCCATCGCCTCCATTCGCGAAAACTCGTCCCAGGTCGTGCGCGTCGTTCACGATATCGCCGATGCGATGTCGGAACAGGGTTCCGCCAGCCAGGACATCGCCCGCCGCGTCGAGAACGTGGCGCAGGCATCCGAGGAAAGCAGCGCCAGCGTGCAGCAGGCTGCCGCCGCCGTGCACAACATCCGCGAGATCTCGGCCCGCATGCGGGCAACGGCCGAGCGTTTCAAGGTCTAATTCGGCGTCGCGAGAAGCAGGGCCGACCACATCCGGGTCGGCCTTTTTTCATTGCAACGGCCGCCCACCGGCGCCCATCAGGCTTTAACGGTCAACCGGAAAAAATGGCCAAATTTGAAATCTCTATTTGAGCAACCACAACCGGCCAAAGTTTGCACACTAATATGCGATATGATTGGAAACGCACCTCTTGCGCGACCTTCACTTCATGACTGAACGAACCTTATCCGGCCTTCTTCGTGCATCAATCTTTATAGTGATTGTCGGTTTTGTATTGATGCAACTCGTATTTTCGGGTGTTGTGATGCCGAAATACATAAGATATGCATACGCTTTTGTTTTCGGCATCACGCCCATCCTTCTTATGATGAAGGTGTTTTCCCGAATGTCTCTTCCGGCATTAAAAGATCAGCCCTTATCGTCTCTCGAGCAGATGTTCATGGTTTTCTATGCATTCTTAACAAAAGAAGCTCGAGAAGATTGGCGTAGCCATATAAAACAGCAGAAAAACAAATGAGCGTCATTGCAGATATCACAGCACCATATCTGCCAGAGGTACCGAGTTAACTATTTCTACTCAGAACGTCCACCAACGCACGGACACTCAACGTAGCTCCCAATAACTCGGCCGGCTGTAGGTTTCCTTGAGCAGATCGATGAACAGCCGGACCCGTAGCGGCAGATGGCGGCGCTGCGGAAAGACCGCGTAGATGCCCATCGGCGGGGCCTGCCAGGCGTCGAGCACCGAGGTCAGGGTGCCCTCCTTGAGGTCCTGACCGACCTCCCACAGCGAACGCCAGGCCAGGCCGCGGCCGGCCAGCGCCCATTCGTGCAGGACTGCGCCGTCGTTGCACTCGAAGGCGCCGCCGACCTTGACGGTATCGACCTGATCACTTTCCGGATTGCGGAAGACCCAGCCGCGCTGCTGGCCGAGTGACAGGCATTCATGTTCGACGAGATCGGCCGGCTCACGCGGCACGCCGTGGGCGACCAGATAGGCCGGGCTGGCGACGACCATGCGGCGCATCTCGCCGAGGCGGACGCTGATCAGGCTCGAATCGGTCAGCTCGCCGATGCGCACGGCGCAGTCGATGTTTTCATTGACCAGATCGACGAGGCGATCGCTGAGGTTCAGATTGACCCGGACTTCCGGGTTGGCCTTCATGAAATCGCCGACCAGCGGCGCGACGTGGCGCCGTCCGAAACCCGAGGGCGCCGAGACGCGCAGCTGGCCGCTGGCCCGCACGCTGCCCAGCGACACGGCGGCCTCGGCATTGGCCAGGTCGTTGAGCGTCTTCTGGCAATCTTCGAGAAAGGCCTGTCCTTCGAAGGTGATGGTCAATTTGCGCGTGGTGCGCAGCAGCAATTTGACGCCCAGCCGGCTTTCCAGCGCGTCGAGCCGGCGGCCGATGATGGCCGGCGTGACGCCCTCGACGCGCGCCGCCGCTGACAAACTGCCCCGAGTAGCGGCCGAAACAAAGGCTTCAATCTGTTTGAGCCGGTCCATTTAATACCTCAGGTAAAAGATGAAATGATTCTAGCCGTCTTTTAAGTCTTATAGAAGACTTCTAGAATCCACCGCATCGCAACATTTTTCCACCTTGCCAATCAGGAGCTCACATGGCCCTCAATCTGCCCGCCGGCGTGCAAATCACTGCCCCGATCAAACCCGAATGGGAACCCATTCTCTGCACCGAGGCGCTCGAGCTGGTCGCCAAGCTGCACCGCGCTTTCGAAGCCCGTCGCCAGGAACTCCTGAAAGCCCGCGTTGCCCGCCAGGCCCGCATCGACGCCGGCGAAATGCCCGACTTCCTGCCGGAAACCAAGTCCGTCCGCGAAGGCGACTGGAAGATCGCCCCGCTGCCCAAGGCGCTGGAGCGTCGCCGCACCGAAATCACCGGCCCGGTCGAAGCCAAGATGATCATCAACGCCTTCAACTCGGGCGCTGACTCCTACATGACCGACTTTGAGGATTCCAACAGCCCGAACTGGGAAAACCAGATCCAGGGCCAGTTGAACCTGTACAAGGCCATCCGCCGCGAACTGTCGTTCAAGAACGAAGCCGGCAAGGAATACAAGCTCAACGACACCATCGCCACCCTGCAGATCCGTCCGCGCGGCTGGCACCTCGATGAAAAGCACGTGCTGGTCGACGGTCAGCGCGTCGGCGGCGGCATCTTCGACTTCGCCGTGGTCTTCTTCCACAACGCCAAGGAACAGATCGCCCGCGGCGCCGGCCCGTTCTACTACCTGCCGAAGATGGAAAGCCACCTCGAAGCCCGCCTGTGGAACGACATTTTCGTCATGGCCCAGGACCACATCGGCCTGCCGCAAGGCACCATCAAGGCCACCGTGCTGATCGAAACCATCCTCGCCACCTTCGAGATGGAAGAAATCCTCTACGAACTGCGCAACCACTCCGCCGGCCTCAACGCCGGTCGCTGGGACTACATCTTCTCGTGCATCAAGAAGTTCAAGAAGAACAAGGACTTCTGCCTGGCCCAGCGCAGCGCCATCACCATGGAAGTGCCGTTCATGCGCGGCTACGCCCTGGCCCTCGTCCAGGCTTGCCACAAGCGCGGCGCCCCGGCCATGGGCGGCATGTCGGCCCTGATCCCGATCAAGAACGACCCGGTCGCCAACGAAAAGGCCTTGGCCGGCATCCGCCACGACAAGACCCGCGACGCCAACGACGGCTTCGACGGCGGCTGGGTGGCGCACCCGGGCCTCGTGCCCATCGCCATGGAAGAGTTCGTCAAGGTCCTCGGCGACAAGCCGAACCAGTGGGAAAAGCAGGTTGACGGCAAGTTCGGCCCCGAACAGTGGCTCGACTTCCGCCCGACCACCCCGATCACCGAAGCCGGCCTGCGCAACAACATCAACGTCGGCATCCACTACCTCGGCTCCTGGCTGGCCGGCAACGGCTGCGTGCCCATCCACAACCTGATGGAAGATGCGGCCACCGCCGAAATCTCCCGCTCGCAGGTCTGGCAGTGGGTCGTCTCGCCGAAGGGCATCCTCGACGACGGCCGCAAGGTTACCGTCGAAATGGTCCGCCCGATGATCGCCGAGGAGCTGGTCAAGGTGAAGGCCACCGTCACCGCCCAGGGCGAGGACACCGCCACCTACGACCAGGCCGCCGAGATCTTCGACCGCATGTCGCTGACCCCGGATTACCCGGACTTCCTGACCCTCCCGCTGTACGAGGCGATGGCCTAAAGCAGTACCCGGAAAAAAGGCGCACAGACGCCCGACGCCGACAGAGAAGCATCAAGGAACGCCCCGCCTGGCCGGGGCGTTTTCCTTTTTGGGGAAACGGGCGCGGAAAGGACCGCCCATCCGGCCCGATTGCCGGCTTTGACGGTCAACCGGAAAAAAGGTCCAAAATTGAAATTTCACGGGGCATCGCGGCGCATGGATCGAGCGCGCAACCGGCAATCGCCAGGGTACCTTCGCCCGCCAGTTGACCTTGATCAAACAAATCACCTTCTTGCGGTCAAAATCTATTCCATGCAGATTGATCCGCTTAGTCCTTAAGCCATAATCACGCTCTGTAAATTTTTGCCTTTGCGGAAAACAGTGCCGTGAATCTCAACGCGAAAGTCACTTTCTTTTTCGTCAGTATCTTTACCGGCCTGGTGGTCGTGCTCATCGCCATCAGCCTCTATGCCTTCCGGAATTTTTCGATCGCCTCGGCGACCGACCACATCCGGACCGCCGGCGAGATCGTCCGCGTACATCTGACGGAAGCCATGATCAATGGCGTCATCGACAAGCGCGAGAGCTTCCTGCGCCGCCTCGTCGAAGTCCAGGGACTCAAGTCGGCGCGGGTCATCCGCTCGCCGGAAGTCGAAAAACAGTTCGGCAAGGGCCTGAGCCAGGAAGCGGCGGCCGACGACCTGGAACGCCAGGTGCTCAAGGAAGGCAAGCCGCGTTTCGAGGTCATCAAGGACGGCGAGGAAACGGTTTTCCGCGGCACCATCCCCTACATTGCCACGGCCAGCGGCAATCCCAACTGCCTGCAATGCCACCAGGTCAGCGAAGGGGCCGTGCTCGGCGCCGTGAGCATGAGCATGTCGATCGAGGCCCTGCGCGAAAAGGCGCTGCTCACCGTCGCCGGCATCGGCGTCATCGTCGCCTTCTTTGCGCTGCTCCTCGTGCTGCTCCTGCGCCGCCTGTTGCGCCCGATTTCGGATACCGCCAACGCCGTCGAGGCAGCCGTCCAGGAAGCCCTGCGCGGCAACTTCAAGGCGCATGTCGAGCAGAAGACCAATGACGAGATCGGCCAGATCGCGACCGACATGAACCGGCTGCTGACCTTCCTCGACGACGGCCTGAACCGCATCGGCACCAACGTCGCCCGCCTCACCGAGCGCACGCCCGCCCCCGGCGAAAACCTGCTGACGGCGACCATCGACATGGTCGACGGCCTGACCAAGGCCGCCCACTTCAAGCAGGCCATCGAAGAGGACGAGATCAAGATCGAGATCTATCAGCGCCTCTCGGTCACCCTGCAGCAGGAATTCAAGATCAACGAATTCTCGCTCTACGAAGTGTCGAGCAACAAGAAACAGATGAAGAGCGTCATGGTCGATGGCGAAATGGCCGACACCTGCCGCTGGTGCGACCCGCAGATCCTGGTCCGCCCCGAGGCCTGCCGCGTCCGCCGCACCGGCCACCTGGTCGACAGCATCACCAGCCCGGACATCTGCTACTCCTTCCGGCCGCCCGCCGAACTCGGCGAACGGCGCCACGTCTGCTTCCCGGTCATCCAGTCCGGCGCCGTCGGCAGCGTCGTCCAGCTCGTCACGACGCCCGACAACCAGGAAACCCTGCTCTCGCAGATTCCCTTCATCAACGTCTACCTGCGGGAAACCGCGCCGGTGCTCGAAACCAAGCGCCTCATGGAAAACCTGCGCGACTCCACGCTGCGCGACCCGATGACCGGCCTCAACAACCGCCGTTTCCTCGAGGAATACGTCGAGACCCTCGTCTCCAGCGTGCAGCGCAAGCGTGCCCACGTCGCCATCCTGATGCTCGACCTCGACTACTTCAAGATGGTCAACGACACCTACGGCCACGACGCCGGCGATGCCGTGCTCAAGGCGCTGGCCACCCTGCTCAAGCAGTCCGTCCGCGCCTCCGACCTGGTCATCCGCTACGGCGGCGAGGAATTCCTCATCATCCTCGTCGACAGCGAGGGCGAAGCCGCCGACAACGTGGCCGAAAAGATCCGCCACGCCGTCGAAAGCCTCAAGGTCCAGGTCGCCGGCATCACGCTGCAGAAGACCATCTCCATCGGCATCGCCGATTTCCCGACCGACAGCGACACCTTCTGGCAAGCCGTCAAGTTCGCCGACGTCGCGCTCTATCAGGCCAAGGAACGCGGTCGCAACCGCATCATCCGGTTCACGCCGGACATGTGGACCGACAACAAGGAATACTGATCTGCACCGGGGCGGCCAGCCGCCGCCCCGCATCGGTGCATCAGCCCGCCAGCACCTGTCCGGCGGCAGCGGACCAGCGCCGCACAATATCCAGCGGCCCCGTGCGCGCCCTTTCCCTCGCGCCCAAGGTTTTCCGGCCAATTTGACGGTCAACCGGAAATTTTGCCCAAAATTGAAATCCGGCTTCGCGCCGCGTCTGGCCCCCGAAACGGCCAATGGTTTCAAACACCTGTTTTCCCGGCACATTTTGTGCAATGCAGCATATGCAAGGCAAACGATATGTCGCATTTACGACAGGAGAACATCATGGACCGTTGGACCAGCCTCACTGAATTCTTCGCCTGCGGGCTTTTCGTGCTTCCCGCCATCCTCGGTATCGGCCTCGACGATTTCGAGGTCTTCGCCGTGACCCTCGGCCTCATGCAGTTGCTGCTCATCGCCGTGACGCTGGGCGCCCCCACCGTGGCCGCCCCGAGCGACAAGGTCAACGAACGCCACCGACGCTGATCGGCCCGCCAGCCGCCCCCCTCGGTGCCCCGTCGCGATTGGCCGCTTTATCCGATACTTCCGGTATCGGATAAAGCGACAAAATCGCCTCTATTCATCGAAAACAAGGGGTAATAGACTGCCATCCTCGTTTCATGCGGATTGCACCATGCTCGGCGCCCTCACCCAATTGCTCCTTTTCCAGCTGGCCGGCGAAGTCCTCGCCCGCTCGCTCGACCTGCCCATCCCCGGCCCCGTCATCGGCATGCTCATGCTCTTCGTCGCGCTCATGCTGCGCGGCGGCCCCGGCGAGGGCCTGCAGACGACGAGCCAGACCCTGCTGCAACACCTGTCGCTGCTCTTCGTGCCGGCCGGCACCGGCATCATGGTTCACCTGCACCGCGTCTCTGCCGAATGGCTGCCCCTGCTCGTTTCGCTGCTGGTCAGCACGCTCGCCACCCTGGTCGTCACCGCGCTGGTCATGCGGCTCTGCCAGCGCACACCTGCCGCCCCGGGAGAAACGCCATGAACCCGGACATCACGCAGATCTGGGTTTATCTGTCGGCCTCGCCGCTGCTTGGCCTGACTGTCACCCTGCTCGCCTACCAGGGCGCCTTCGCGCTCTACCAGCGCTCCGGCAACAACCCGCTGGCAAACCCGGTGCTCATCGCCGTTTTCATTTTGGTGGCTTTTTTGTCGTTGACCGCAACATCCTATGAAACCTACTTCGCCGGCGCCCAGTTCGTGCATTTCCTGCTCGGCCCGGCCACCGTGGCGCTCGCCATCCCGCTCTACACGCAGTTCAAGCGGGTGCGCTCGATGCTGCTGCCGGTGCTCGCCGGGCTGATCGCCGGCAGCCTGACCGCCATCGTCTCGGCCGTGCTCGTCGCCCGCCTGCTCGGCGCCAGCGCCTCGACCCAGCTCTCGCTCGCCCCCAAGTCGGTCACCACGCCAATCGCCATGGGCATTGCCGAGCGCATCGGCGGCATCCCGTCGCTGACCGCCGTGCTCGTCATCGTCACCGGCATCCTGGGCGCTGTCGGCGCCCGCTACGTGTTCGACGCCATGAAGGTGCGCGACCCGGCCATCCGCGGCTTCGCCATCGGCATCGCCTCGCACGGCATCGGCACCGCGCGCGCCTTCCAGGTCAATGAGCAGAGCGGTGCCTTCGCCGCGCTGGCCATGGGCATGAACGGCGCCCTGACGGCCATGCTGGTGCCATGGATCGCCGATTTCCTCATGAACATAGGGTAAGTACCTATGGCCGATGCGGCCCGGGCAGCGAAGAATTTCGCCATGCTCATGCGCCCTCCGACTCCCCAGCCGAAACACACCCGGCTCTGGCTTGCGCCCTATGTCGCCATTGGCATCTTCGCGCTCGCCATGCTCGTGCTCACCGCGCTGCTGCAATGGCGCGAACTGGACACGGCGCGTTCGGCGCTGGAAGGCGACATGCACTGGGCGGAGCGCACCATCGAGAACCGCCTGCATGCGCACCAGGATTTCCTGGCCGAACTCGGCCGCGAGCAGGAATTCAAGCAGCTCACCTACGAAGCCTTCCAGGTCAAGGCCAGCCGCTATGTGCGCGAGGCGCCGGAAATCCAGGCCATCGTCTGGGTCGACACCGATGGCAAGGTCGAATGGGTGGCGCCCAACGAGGCCACGGCCGTCTTCGTCGGCGAACAACTCGGCGGCGAACGCCTGGCCGCCTTGCAGGAAGCCCTGCGCGTGCGGCGCGCCGTCGTCTCGCAGGATTACCGTGACGCCACGCAGCGCCCATCGCACGACATCATCCACCCGGTCCAGCGCGGCAGCGCCGACCTCGGCGCCTTCATCGCCCTGCAATCGCTGGAAACGCTGCTGCGCGCGACGCTGCCCACCGTGTTCACGACCCGCTACAGCCTGACCGTGGTCGATGCGCAAAACCGCGAACTGCTCAGCAACTCCTCGGTCAAGCCGACCGACCGCCAGGTTTCCGGGCAGATCAGCCTCGAACTGCCCAACAACCGCCTCGGCCTCAACATCGTTGCCTACCGCGTCGGCGGCGCCTGGCTGCCCTTCGTGCCGGCCGCACTCATCACCATCCTGACGCTGATCGCCTCGGTGACCCTGATCCAGCTGCGTCGCCACGCCCACCACCGGGCCGAGACGGAAGAGGAACTGCGCGCCGCCTACGCCTTCCGCCAGGCCATGTCGCAATCGCTGATCACCGGCCTGCGCGCCATCGACCTCGAAGGCCGCATCACCTTCGTCAACGCCGCCTTCTGCCGCATGACCGGCTTCGACGAGAGCGAGCTGGTCGGCATCAAGCCGCCCTACCCCTACTGGCCGCCGGAAGAATTCGACCGCCTGCAGCACAACATCGACACCGCCCTGGCTGGCCAGGCGCCGGCCAGCGGCTTCGAGATGCGCATCATGCGCAAAAACGGCGAGCGCTTCGATGTCCGCCTCTACTTCTCGCCGCTCATCGGCACCAACGGCCAGCAGATCGGCTGGATGGCCTCGATGAACGACATCACCGAGCCGAAGCGGGCGCGTGTCGAACTCGAACGCGCCCACGAGCGTTTCGTCACGGTCATCGACGGCCTCGATTCGGCCGTGCATGTGGCCGACGTGCAGACCGGCGAGATCCTCTTCGCCAACCGCGCCTTCCAGAACATTTTCGGCTTCGACAGCGTCGGCCAGAATTCGGCGCAGATCACCGCCGCCTGCCGCCCGGCCCCCGAATGGCTGCACCACGACCCGGCCACCCTGAGTGCCGACGAGCTCCCCTGCGAACTGTTCGACGGCGAAATCCAGCACGCCCTGTCCGGCCACTGGTACCACATCCACGAACGCGCCATCCGCTGGGTGGACGGGCGCACCGTACGCGTCCAGATCGGCGCCGACATCACCGACAAGAAACACATCGAAGAGGTCAACCTGCAGCAACAGAAACGCCTCGAACAGACCTCGCGCCTCATCACCATGGGCGAAATGGCCTCGTCGCTGGCCCACGAGCTCAACCAGCCGCTGTCGGCCATCGCCAACTACTGCGCCGGCTGCGTCAAGCGCATGCAGGCCGGCAACTACAAGCTCGACGACCTGCTCGCCGCCATGCAGAAAGCCTCCGACCAGGCCGAGCGGGCCGGCAAGATCATCCGCCGCATGCGCGACATGGTGAAGAAGGGCGACCCCAACCGGCAGCCCATCGCGCTCGAGGAACTGGTCGACGAAACGCGTGCCTTTGCCGACATCGACGCCCAGCGCACCGGCACGCAGATCGTCGTCGACCTGCCGGACAATTTGCCGAAAATCGTCGTCGACCGCATCATGATCGAGCAGGTGCTGCTCAACCTGCTCAAGAACGGCATCGAGGCGATGGGCGACGTGCCGGTCGAGCGCCGCCTGCTGACCCTGCAGGCCCAGCGCGTCGACGAACGCATGCTGGAAATCACCGTCGCCGACCAGGGGCATGGCCTGGCCGAGGAGGACATCGAGAAGATTTTTGCGCCCTTCTACACCACCAAGGCGGAAGGCATGGGGATCGGCCTGGCGATCTGCCGCTCGATCATCGAGTTTCACCAGGGCCGGCTATGGGTCGAGCCGCGGCGCGAGGGCGGGACCGTATTCCACTTCACCGTGCCGATCGAGGAATGAGGCGAGGACAGCAATGAATGATCTGACGCAAACAATTTACGTGGTCGACGACGACGAGGCCATGCGCGACTCGATGACCTGGCTGCTCGAAGGCGAAGGCTACGTGGTGGCCTGCTTCGATTCGGCCGAGAATTTCCTCAAGGCCCGCCACGACGAGATGCGCGGCTGTATCGTGCTCGACGTGCGCATGCCGGAAATGAGCGGGCTCGAACTGCACGAAAAGCTCGACGGCCTGGGCTCGCAACTGCCGGTCATCTTCGTCACCGGCCACGGCGATGTGCCGATGGCCGTCTCGGCCCTGCAGCGCGGCGCCTGCGACTTCATTGAAAAGCCCTTCCACAACGAGGACCTGCTGTCGCGCATCCGCCGGGCGCTCGAACTCGACAGCCAGCTCTCGGCCCGCCGCGAGCGCGACGGCGCCATCAGCCACCGTCTCGACCAGCTCACCCAGCGCGAGCGCGAAGTCATGCAACTGGTCGTCGCCGGCAAGCTCAACAAGCAGATCGCCGACGAGCTGAACATCAGCATGAAGACCGTCGAGGCCCACCGGGCGCGGGTCATGGAGAAAATGGGCGTGCGCACCCTGGCCGAACTGGTCAAGGCCGTCATGTCGGTAAATTGAGCTAGCCGACTGCCGCGCCGGGCGGCCCCGGCCTCAGAGCGGAATGATGTCGTCGCCGCCGGTACCGAAACGGCCCTCGTAGTGCTTGAGCTGGCGCACTTCCTTGCGGCGCATCAGCTTTTCCTGCACCTTGAGGGGAAGGTCAGTGAACATGATCAGGTCCTTGGCGATGAGCAGTTCGATGGTGTCCTCGATGACCCGGACGAAATCGCGGTCCAGTTCGTTGAGTTCGTTCTGCCGCCAGCGCTCGTGGATGAACTGCAGGACCTCGGGATGATCGGCCGGCAGGGCTTCGCAGGCATCACCGAAGGGCATGGGATGCATTTCGCGAATCTTGCCGTCGCTGTCTCTCTCCACGTAAAGCATGCCTGCGTCCTTTCCTGATTGATCAGCGCAGTCTGCATGAGCTGATCCCTATTTGCAATTGAGCGGCGAGATTGCCGCGATCTCAGTAGTTCTTGACCGGCCCCTTGACGGGCATTTTCGGCTTGCCGGAATAGGTGACAGCCGGGGCCTTGTAGCCGACCGCCTTGCCCTTGTCGTCGTAAATGATGGTGGCCGACTGTTCCTGCGGCTTCTTGCGGCTGGCCGTGATCTCCATGGTCGCCGCCCGGGCCGGCGTTGGCCGGTCCATTTCGGCGCGCATGATGCGGACGCGTTCGGTGGCAATGCGCTTGTCGATCACATCGGGCGACATGCCGCGCTCAACCAGCTTTTCGCGCATGCTGAGCAGTTCTTCCAGTTCCTTCGAGCTGCGCATCGAACGCACCGGCGGCCCCCATTTTTCCTTGGGCTGGGCCACGGCGATGTTGAATTCCTCGGGATTGCTCACCATGCGCGCCAGTTCGAGCCGGTCATTGCGCATGGCCCATTCCAGCGCGCCGTCTCCCCAGTCGTTCTTCGCCGTCCGGTCGGCGCCCTTTTCGATCAGCTGGCGGGCCAGCTTCTGGTGCCCCTCGTACACGGCCATCATGAGTACGCTGGAGCCATTGGTGCTCTGCGCATTGATGTCCGCCCCCTGGGCAATGAGGTACTCGGCCACCTCGGTGTGCCCGGCAAACACGGCGTAATGCAGCGCCGACCAGCGACGCTGGGGCGCGTTGATGCTCGCCCCGCGTTCGAGCAGCCATTTGACCACGTCGAGGTTGCCGCGCCAGGCAGCCAGGGCGAGCGCCGTTTCGCCGTTGGTGTTGAGCTTGTTGATGTCGGCGCCGCGGGCGATGAACAGGCGCATCAGCTCCAGCTTGCCTTCCCAGGCGCCAATCATCAGGCCGGTGCCGACGCGGCTGCCCATGAAGTCCGGCGACAGGCCGGCGTCCAGCCATTCCTCGGCCTGGCCGATGTCGCCCAGCTCCATGCTGATCGTGAAGCGCAGCGGATCAGGCAAAGCCGGCGCGGCCTCCGAAATAAGCGGTGCCGAAGCCCCCAGCAGCAGCCCCATCGCGCTTATCATGGCGAACCATTGTCTTGCCTTCCGTTTCATCGCTTTTCCATTGCCACAGGTCAGCCCCCATTTTCTCATGACCCGGATCGATTACCGGCTTTTTGCTGCGCTCGCCATCTCGCTCGCGCTGCACCTCTTGCCGCTGCTGCCGGATTTCGATTTTGGGCAAAATTTCCGGTCGACCGTCAAACCCCTCACCGCCGAGCTTCGCCAGCCCGCGCCGGCCGCTGCGACGCCACCGCTCAGCCTGCCCGAAGCACGCAAGCCACCACCGGACGCCCCCGCGAAAGCCCAGCCGGACAAGTCGCCGCAAACCACCGATCGCGCTGCGCCGGCGCCGGCCAGGACCTGGACGCAGGCCGTCCGCGAACACCTGAAGAAACTCGATGCCAGCGGCCAGTTCTACCCGGCCGACGCCATCGCCCGCGGCCTCGAAGGCGAAGTGCTGGTGCTGCTCATCATCGACGAGGCCGGCAAGGTCAGCGCCGCCCGCGTCGAACAGGGCAGCGGCCACCCCATTCTCGACGAAGCTGCCCTGCGCGCCGTCCGCTCACTGCAATCCCTCCCCGCCGACGCACCGCGTCAGGTAGTCCTGCCGGTACGTTTTCGGCTGCGCTGACAAAAAAATGGCAGCGCGAACCCAATTTTCGGGAAAAACGTGACAAAAACAGCGTTCCAAATTCAATTTGAACGAAAAAACTACCCAAAATAAATAGAAAACAAGGCACCTGCCGACCTATTTGATCTGCCTCAAACCTTCAGGTATAACCTGCAATAGACTCCGCATTCGAATTCAGCTTGGTTTCGACCTCTATCCTCGATTGGCAATGCAGTGAGACAGATTGATTACAGATTCGGTGTGCCGTGTAAGCGCGAGCAGTGCTTTCGCTCCCCCAGTCTGACTCGCCGCCAATCCGGGGCGAGCGAGTCAGCGGGAACAGCCGCATGAACCTGCCTGCCGTTCCAGCCCCCCAGCACCATCTCCTGACGGCTTCTGCCCAGGTGCAGCGAAAGACGTGCGCGGCCCTTGATGCATCCGACCCCCACGACCTCGATTCCGAGAAGGCGACACCATGAAGAAGGCCCCATCAGCCCGCAAGGCGCAAGCCAATCCGGAAGCCAAGGACTTTGACGGTTACGTCGTCTGTATCGGCGCTTCGGCTGGCGGACTGGATGCGCTGGAGAAGTTCTTCCAGGGCTGCCCGATCGACAGCGGCGCGGCGTTTGTCGTGGTCCAGCACCTGTCGCCCGACCACAAGAGCATGATGAACAACCTGCTGGCCCGGCATACCAAAATGCCGGTGATCATGGTTGAAGACGACATGCCGATCGAGGCCAACAAGGTTTACCTGATCCCGCCCGGCGCCATCATGCATGCCACGGCCGGCCATCTGCACCTGACCCCCAAGAGCCCGCGGGGCCTGACGCTGCCGATCGACATTTTCCTGTTCTCGCTGGCCGAGAATTACGGCAAACATGCCCTCGGCGTGATCCTCTCCGGCACCGGCACCGATGGCACGCGCGGCGCCGTGGCGATCAATGCCGCCGGCGGCTTCCTGATGGCCCAGGAGCCGGAGTCGGCCAAATTCGACGGCATGCCGCGCAGCGTCATCGCCACCGGCGTCGTCGATGCCATCCTGCCGGCCGAAGAATTGCCGGCACGACTGGTGGCACACATCCTCAACGTGCCCTACAAGGAATTGCCGGTCGAAACCAAGGTCATCCCCTATGCGACGATGACCAACGAGGAGGTTCTCGCCGGCTGCCTGCAAATCCTCCATCAGATCGGCGGCATCGACTTCTCGGACTACAAGCCGGCAACCATCATGCGGCGGATCGAGCGACGCATGCAGGTCCGCCATACGCCCGAGCTCTACCAGTACCTCGACCTGCTCGAAAACGACCGGGGCGAGGTGATTACCCTGCGCCGGGAAATGCTGATCTCGGTGACCAGCTTCTTCCGCGATCCGGAAACCTTTGCCGAACTGGCCGAGAAGGTCATCGCCCCCATGGTCGCGCAAAAGCTGGCCGGGGACACCATCCGGGTCTGGGTGGCGGGCGTCGCGACGGGAGAAGAGGCCTACACCATCGGCATGCTCTTCATGGAAGCCTTCGAGCGCGAACGACGCTGGCCCAACCTCAAGATCTTCGCCACCGACGTCGATCTGCAGTGCGTCGAAACGGCGAGTATCGGCCAGTATCCGGAGTCGGCCGCCGCGGAACTGTCGCCGGAGCGACTCGAACGCTTCTTCACCAAGAAGGGCGACACCTTCCTGATCAAGAACGAGTTGCGCCAGTGCGTGGTGTTTGCCCGGCACAACCTCCTCGCCGACCCGCCCTTCACCAAGATGGACCTGGTCACCTGCCGCAACACCCTGATCTATTTCAAGTCGGTCGCCCAGGAACGCGCCCTGCGCTCGCTGCAATACGCCATCAACCAGGGCGGCGCCTTGCTGCTCGGCTCCAGCGAATCGCTGGCGGCGATGACCGAGGGGCTGCAGACAATCAGCGCCAAGCACAAGATTTTCCGGCGCAAGGGCACGATCTCCATGCCCTTCCTGAACCGCAAGGGCAGCGCCATCTATGCCCATCCGGTCCTCGACAAGGCCCCACATGGCATCAAGGGCCGGCGCCGCACGATTGACAACAATGTGGCCGATGCCGGTGTGGCAGCGCTGATGGCCAAATTTGCCCCGCCCGCCATCCTGGTCAACGAAAACCACGAGGCGGTGCACCTCTACGGCGAGGTCAACACCTTCCTGCACAACAAGGAAGGCGCCGCCAGCCTGCAGATCAACCGCATGCTGCCCGACGCCCTGACACCGGTGGCCTCGGCACTGCTCTACAAGGCCGCACGCGACAAATGCACGCTGCTCTCCGACCTTGTCGAGGTGCACCTGCGCAACGGCCAGCAATGCCGCTTGCGACTGTCGGTGCACCCGATCGACAACGAGAGCGAAGAGCGCCTGTCGCTGCTCTGTTTCGAGGTCGAATCGGCCCCGCAGGCCGAAGCAATCGAGGCGATCGATGTCGACAAGGAAACGGTCGCCCGCATCCACATTCTCGAACGCGAACTGGGCGCAACACGCGAGAGCCTGCAGGCGACCATCGAGGAGCTGGAAACCTCGAACGAAGAGTTGCAGGCGACGAACGAAGAGCTGATGGCCTCCAACGAGGAATTGCAGAGTTCCAACGAGGAGTTGCAATCGGTCAACGAGGAAATGAGCACGGTCAACGCCGAGTTCCAGGAAAAAATGCTGATCGTCAGTCGCATCAACGCCGACCTCGACAGCATGGCCAAGGCGGCTGGCGTGGCCACGGTCTTCGTCGACGCCGAGTTGACGATTACCCGCTTCAGCCCGGATGCCTGCCAGATTTTCAAATTGCGTGAATCCGACGTCGGCCGGCCGCTCGATGACATTTCGCATGTCCTGCAGTATCCGGACCTGATGTCGGACATGGAAAAGACGCTCAAGACCGAGCGGATGACGGAGCGCGAAATCGCCTCGCTCGATGACAAGAAGACCTATCTGGTCCGCATGCTGCCGTACCAGATTCCCTCGAGCCCCCTGCGCGGGGCGGTGGCGACCTTCGTCGATGTGACGGCCTACCACGACGCCAAACGGCTCCAGGCGATCATCGATGCGCTGCCCGAGCACATTGCCGTCGTCGATGTGCTGGGCAAGATCATCATGATCAATGCGGCCTGGCGGCGCTTTGCCATGGCCAATGGCGACGCCGATCTCAAGCGCTCGGGCGTGGGCGCCAACTATCTCGATGCCTGTCAGGCCGGAAACCACGCGGACGACGACATCGCCCTGGCGGCGGCCACGGGATTGCGCGGCGTGCTGGAGGGCAGCAAACAAATGTTCAGCCTCGAATACCCGTGCCACTCGCCGACGGAAAAGCGGTGGTTCGTCATGAATGTGGCCCCGGTGATCGGCCAGGAATTCGGCGCCGTCGTCAGCCACGTCAATGTGACGGCGCGCCATAAAGAGAAATCAGCATGAGCTATCGCCAGGTCAACCTGACCGAACTTCGTGAGCGCGCCCTGAAGGCGATCGAGCGAACACGGGCCGGTCTTGGCGACACACCGGGCAGCATCGCCGAAAAGGACAAGCTACATCTCGTCGAGGAGTTGCGCGTCTACCAGACCGAACTGGAAATCCAGAATCAGGAGCTGGCCGAGGCCCAGAGCGAAACGGCGCTGGCCCTGGAAAAGTATCGCGCGCTGTTTGCCTACCTGCCGCTGCCTGCCGTCATCATCGACGCCCAGGGCTTCGTTCTCGATGCCAACCTCCAGGCCAGCGCGTTTCTCGGCCTGAGTCAGAACTCGGCCTTGCAGCGCCGTTCGGTGATACAGCTTTTCGAATCCGAGAGCCGCAGCGAAATCTACCGCCTGCTGCGCGACCGTTCTAACGAATCGGCCCAGACGCTCAACCTGCTCAGTCTGCGCATCGGTGGGCGAACCATCATCGCCGACGTGCATGTCATCCACCTGCACGAGGAGGCAACGCCTGAGGGACGGACCGTTCTGCTCTTTGTCGACCAGAGTGCGGAAATGGCGCTGCGCGAGAGCGAGCACAACCTGCGCAGCCTCGCGGACGCCAGCATGGGGCTGATCTGGGCGGCCGGAGACGACCGGCTCTGCTACTACTTCAACAAGGGGTGGCTCGAATTCACTGGCCGAACGCTGGAACAGGAGCAGGGCACGGGCTGGGTCGAGGGCGTGCATGCCGAGGATGTCGCGCGCTGCCTGGCGATCTATGACGCGCACTTCAACGAGCGCAGGGCGTTCAGCATGGATTACCGCCTGCGCCGCCACGATGGCGAATTCCGCTGGATTCGCGACAACGGCACGCCGCGCTACGACAGCGAGGGTCGATTCATCGGCTACATCGGTCATTGCCTCGACATCACCGACCGGGTCGAGGCCGAACAGTCGCTGCGCAAGCTGTCGCAGGCTGTCGAGCAAAGCCCGGAAAGCATTGTCATCACCGACCGCAACTCGGTGATCGAATACGTCAATGCGGCTTGCCTCAAATCCACCGGCTACAGCGAAGCGGAGCTGATCGGCCAGAATCCGCGCATTTTCAATTCCGGCGAAACCGCGCCGGAGGTATATGCGCGGCTCTGGGAAACGCTGGACCAAGGCAAGCCCTGGGCCGGGCAGTTCTGCAATCGACGCAAGGACGGCGCGGTCTATTACGAACACGTCCGCATCGCGCCCATTCGTGATGCCAACGGCGAGATCACGCATTACGTTGCGGTCAAGGAAGACATCACCGAGAAGAAGCGCATTGCCAAGGAGCTGGACGCCTATCGCGAGCATCTCGAAGAAATGGTCGCCAGCCGCACGGTCGAACTGGCGCACGCCAAGGACGCAGCAGAAGCGGCCAATATCGCCAAGAGCGCATTCCTGGCCAACATGAGCCATGAAATCCGGACGCCGATGAATGGCGTCATGATGCTCACCCATCTGCTCATGCAGACACCGCTCAACCCCAACCAGCAGGACAAGCTGGGCAAGGTCGTGGACTGCGCCGAGCATTTGCTGAGCGTCATCAACAACGTGCTCGACATCTCGAAGATCGAAGCCGGGAAGATGACCCTGGAAGTCGGCCAGTTCTCGCTCCGCGAGGCGTCGGGCCGGGCCATCACGATGATTCAGGCCAAGGCGAACGAGAAAGGCTTGAAGCTCAGGCTGGCCATCGATCCGCAACTGCCGCACGAGGTCATTGGCGATGCCACCCGGGTTAGCCAGGCGCTGCTGAACTATCTGGGCAATGCCCTGAAATTTACCGAGCAGGGCGAAATCGTCCTGCATCTGGAGCAACTGGCGTCCGAAGGGAAGCGGGTGAAGGTTCGCTTCTCGGTCAGCGACACCGGCATCGGCATTGACGGCGAAACGCTCAAGCATCTGTTCCAGAATTTCGAGCAGGCCGACAATTCAACCACCCGGAAGTACGGTGGCTCCGGCCTCGGCCTGTCGATCACCAAGCACCTGGCCAAGATGATGGGCGGCGAAGCGGGCGCCAACAGCGAACCCGGCCAGGGCAGCACCTTCTGGTTCACCGCCGTCTTCGAGTGCCCGGACGAGATCGCCGGCGACCCGGCAACGCAAGCCCCTGCCCGCTCGGAACTGGCGCCGGATGTCCTGCTCAAGCGCGACTTCGTGGGAACGCGGGTGCTGGTTTGCGAGGACAACCCGATCAATCAGGAAATCATTTCGGAATTGCTGCGCTTTGTCGGCTTCCATGTCGATGTGGCCGATAACGGTGCGAAGGGCATCGCCCTGGCGCGGGAAAATCACTACCGCCTGGTGCTGATGGACATGCAGATGCCGGTGGTCGACGGGCTGGAAGCGACGCGCGAACTGCGAAAGATGCCGCATTGCGATACCACCGCGATCGTGGCGATGACCGCCAATGCGTTTGAAGCCGATCGCGACGCCTGCATCCTGGCCGGCATGGATCACTTCGTGACCAAGCCCATCCAGCCCGAAGCCTTGTTCGATCTGATTTACGGACTGCTGAACCGGCGGCGAAAACTCTAGTCTGGCGGCTTCGGCGCGCCTCCCGGCGATTTCGATTTTGGCCAAAATTTCCGGTTGACCGTCAAATCGCTCGTTTTCGGGCGTCAACTGCCCGCCGAGACGCCCGACCAATCCCGAGGCATCAAAAGATCGGCTTTCAGGCGTGGATTGTTGTATCTTCACAGGTTCAGTCGACCCAACGAATACCCGCATCGCCGTTTCAGCCACGGGACAAGCCCTAACTGACGGTGCCCGACACCAGACCATGGATCAACAAACGAAACGCCTTCGCAAACTCGTCACGCTGGTGGTCGCATTCGGCCTGACGCTGGTCTGGGCGACGGCGTTCTACGAACTGCAGCGCAGCGAGAGCAACGAACTGCGCGAGTCGGAATTGCGCACGGTGTCGCAGGCGCAGATCTTCTCCGAATTCGCCCGCTCGACCATCAAGCGGCTCGACGAATTCATCCTCGATATCCGGCCGAACTGGCAGGGCGACTGGCGAGCCTTCGCCGAGATCGTCCAGCGCCGGCAGGAAATCGTCGGCGACATCGTCTTCCAGGTCGCCGTCATCGACCGCGACGGCCGCCTCGCCTTCTCCAATTTATCGAAGCCCAATGATCGCACCGACCTGAGCCAGCGCCGGCATTTCCGCGTGCATGCCGACGCCCCGGGGCAGGACCGGCTGTACATCAGCAGTCCGCTCAAGGGCAAGGTGTCGGGCAAATGGACGATCCAGTTCACCCGGCCGATCTACCGGGATGGCCAGTTCGCCGGGGTGTTTGTCGTTTCGGTCAGCCCGGATCTCTTCGCCAACTTTTCGAACAAGCTGAACCTGACCCACGGAACGGTGCTCTCCATCGTTCGGGACAGCGGCGAAATCATGATTCGCTACCCGACGCTCGAAAGCAGCTACGGCCAGATTATCAAGAACCGCGTCTATCTCGAAGCGGACGCCCCGCTCACCGGCAACCAGCGTGCCGTGGCTGCGGTCGACGGCCAGGAGCGCATGTATGGCTACTACAAGCTCCAGGAATACGGCCTCAATGTCGTCATCGGCGAAGGCATCAACGATGTCATGGCGCCGTATTTCCACTATCGTGCCGTGGTCATCGGCATCGCCGTGGGCATCAGCCTCTTCGCCCTGCTCATCTACCTCATGTTCAGCCGTTCCCTGGGCGAACTGGGCCGGGTCAAGGCGGAACTGATCAGCGCCCGCGACAACGCCGAGAAGGCCAATCAGGCCAAGAGCCAGTTCCTGGCGACCATGTCGCACGAAATCCGTACGCCGATGAACGGCGTCATCGGCATGGCGGAACTGCTGCTCGACAGCCCGCACCTGAACGAGCACGACCGGCACAACGCCAGCGTCATCACGAGCAGCGCCAATACCCTGCTGTCCATCATCAACGACATTCTCGACTTCTCGAAAATCGAGGCCGGCAAGCTCGAGATCGAGGCCATCCCCTTCAATCTCCGGGCCCTGCTCGACGATCTGGGCAAGGTTTTCCAGGCTCGGGCCAGCGCCAAGAGTCTCGTCCTGAGCATGGTCGTGGCCGACGACGTGCCGACCTGGGTCGCGGGCGACCCGACGCGCCTGCGCCAGATCCTCGGCAATTTCCTGAGCAATGCCGTCAAATTCACGCTGGCCGGCTCGATCCGCCTCGAGGTTGAGCGCCGCGGCGACGACCTGCGCTTCGCCGTCCACGATACCGGCATCGGCATGTCGGAAACGGTGCTCGCCGGCATGTTCACACCCTTTGCCCAGGCCGACGTGTCGACCACCCGCCGCTTTGGCGGCACCGGGCTCGGACTGGCCATTTGCAAGAAGCTCGCCGCGCTCATGAACGGTTCGCTCGGCGCCCGCTCGGCCGAAGGCAGCGGCTCGACCTTCTGGGTCGAACTGCCACTGCCCGCAGTCGCCGCCCCGCTCGTCACCCCCACGCCCGAGGCCCTGGCCGAATCCCACGACCTCTCGGCAAAAACCATCCTGCTGGTCGACGACAACCAGGTCAACCAGATGGTCGCCATCAAACTGATGCGGAAACTCGGCATCCACGACATCATCGTTGCCGGCGACGGCCAGGCCGCGCTCGACAAGATGCATGAACGCGCCGTCGACCTCATCCTGATGGACTGCCAGATGCCGGTCATGGATGGCTACGAGGCGACCCGGCGCCTGCGCGCCGACGGCTTCGCGCTCCCCATCGTGGCCATGACCGCCAACGCCATGAAGGGCGACCGCGAACTCTGCCTGGACGCCGGCATGAACGACTACATCAGCAAGCCGGTCGCCCTCGACCCCTTGCGCGACGTGCTCGTCCGCTGGCTGGTCGTCCGCCAGGCCTGAGCCATTTCGATTTTGGGCAAAATTTCCGGTTGACCGTCAAAGCCCGGTCGGCGCCTGTTCGGCCGCCGCCGGCAAGGCCACCGTCCGCCGATCGTGACGATAAATGCTGACCAACACGGCAGCGCCCAGGCCGATCGACACCGCCAGCATCGCCAGGTTGGTCGCCTGCAACCACGCCATCGCATAGCCGCCGGACAGGAAGGTCGAGATATCCCAGGCGCCGTGCGCCACCATCGCCGGCCAGATCAGGCCGCCCTGGCGGCGGAAGAGGTAAAGCACGACGCCGCTCAGCGCCGCGATGACGACCTGGAACAGGCCAATCGCCCCCATCCCCATGAACACATTGGGCAGGTGGAAGAGGCCGAAGCAGATCGCCGTCCAGATCGCCGCCGTCGATTCGGGCCGCCCGCCCTGGCGCAGGCAGCGCAGGAAGATGCCGCGGAACAGGGTTTCCTCGGCAAAGCCGACGAGGATGCCCGAGATCACGATGGGCAGCAGCAGATCGAGCGGCACGGCCGTCCACCGGATGCCGAGCAGGCGAATGAAGATGGCCAGCCACCAGAAGACCATGGCCACCTTCATGACCCGCGTCGTCTCGAGGCGAAACGGGTCGCGCCACACATGATCCCAGCGCGTGAAGCCGACGAAGACCAGGAGCAGGACGCTGCCCGCCAGCAGCGACAGCACACCCGTGCGCCACGCCCCGGCCGCCGTGCTGAACCACTCGGCGTACGGAATGCCGGAACTCGACTGGATGAGGACGGTGAGCGCCGTGTACAGCACCCAGACGACGAGACCCACGGCCAGCGTGGGGCGGATGCTCGAACGAGCGGCGTTTGGCGTAGCGGTCTTCAAGCGGGGCCCCCTTTGCGCTGGCGACGAAACGGTTGTCGGTGTTCCGGATCATAATGGCCGAAATGCATTCCGGGAAATCCGGTGCGCCACGCCATGGCTGCCCGTTTGCCGAAACCAATGGCAGGCTGACGATGTCGCAGCAATGCCCCCCCTCCACCCCCGACCGACCCGAACGGAGCCACGATGCCAGCCAATTCACTTGAAGACCGCGCCATGGGCGCCCTGCTCGGCGCCTTCATCGGCGACGCCCTCGCGCTCGGCCCGCACTGGTACTACGACCTCGATCAGTTGCACGCCGATTATGGTCCGTGGATCAGCGACTACACGACGCCCCGGGCGGGGCGCTACCACGCCGGGATGAAGGCCGGCCAGCTCTCGCAATCGGGCATTCTGCTGCGCCTGACAGTGCAATCGCTGGTCGCTTGCGGTGGCTACGATGAAGCGGATTTCTGCCGCCGGCTCGACGACGAATTCTTCCCGCTGCTCGACGGCACGCCGATGAACGGCCCCGGCGGCTACACCAGCCAGTCGATCCGCGAGGCCTGGCGCAAGCGCGTCGGCGCCGGCCTGCCCTGGGGCCAGGTCGCCGGCAATGCCGACACCACCGAAGCCGCCGAGCGGGCGCTCGCCATCGCCATCCGCTATGCCCTTCAACCCGCCGAACTGGCCGCCGCCGTCACCCGGAACACCGTGCTCACGCAAACCGACGGCACGGTCGTCGCCATGACCGTCGCCTACGGCGCCGTGCTCGGCATGCTCGTCGAAGGCCAGCCGCTCGACGCCGGGATTTCCGGCAAACTCATGGCGCGGGTCAAGTCGGGCGAGCTGCCCTTCCATGCCGTGACCAGCGGCAACCTGCAGGCACCGCGCCCCGGCCAGGCCGAAGCGCCAACGGCCGGCCGTTTCCCGTCGCCGGATGCCCTGCTCAGCCAGTCTTCCATCGCCCTCGCCGCGCTCGATCCCGACATCCGCATCGAACCGGCGTGGAAAGTCTCGCTCGTCTACGGCATGCCCTGCGCGGTCTATCACCAGTTTCCCGCCGCCTACTACCTGGCCGCCCGCTTCCCGGACGATTTCGAATCCGCCGTGCTCCACGCCGTCAATGGCGGCGGCCAGAACCTGGCCCGGGCCATGCTGACCGGTGCCCTCGCCGGCGCCCAAACCGGGCTCTCCGGCATCCCGCAGCGCTTCCTGAGCGGCCTCGAAAACAGCGGCGAATTGCTCGACCTGGCCGGGCGACTGGCGCAGCAGATGCGGCCATAGCTCGCCCGCGGCCCGCTGAAAAATTTCAATTTTGGGCAAAATTTCCGGTTGACCGTCAAAGCCGGTCGGCGGCGCCGCAGGACGCCTTAAATCGCCCCGTCGGCCCGCATGGCGGCAATGCGTTCCGGCGTGTAGCCGAGGCTGGCCAGCACGGCGTCGGTATGCGCGCCGAGGGCTGGGCCGATCCATTCCGTGCCGCCCGGCGTGTCCGACAGCTTGGGCACGATGCCCGGCATCCTGAATTCCTTGCCGTCCGCCAGGCGGGCCGTTTCGAACATCTGGCGGGCGATGAACTGCGGGTCGGCGAACATGTCGGCGGCCGAATAAATGCGTGACGACGGCACCTCGGCGGCGGCCAGCGTGGCCAGCACTTCGGCCTCGTCGTGCTCGGCGCACCAGGCGTCGATCAGGCCGTAGAGCTCGTCGCGCCGGGCATCGCGGCCCGCGTTGTCGGCCAAGGTCGGATCGTCGGCCAGATCGGGGCGGCCGATGGCCAGCATGAAACGCTTGAAGATCGCGTCACCGTTGGCGCCGATGGTCACGTGCTTGCCGTCGCGGGTCGTGTGCGTGCTCGACGGCGTGATCCCCGGCATGATGTTGCCGGTGCGCTCGCGCACAAAACCAAAGACGTCGAACTCCGGCACCATCGATTCCATCATGGCGAAGACGGCCTCGTAGAGCGCGACATCGACGACCTGCCCGGCGCCGCCATTGACTTCCTTGTGACGCAGCGCCATGAGCGCGCCAATCGCCCCCCACAGCGCGGCAATCGAGTCGCCGATGGAAATCCCGGTGCGCACCGGCGGCCGGTCTGGAAAGCCGGTGATGTAGCGCAGGCCGCCCATCGATTCGCCGACCGCGCCGAAACCCGGCTGGTCCTTGTACGGCCCGGTCTGCCCGAAGCCGGAAAGGCGGACCATGACCAGCCCCGGATTGTCGGCCTTGAGCGTCTCCCAGCCCAGGCCGAGCTTTTCGAGCACGCCGGGGCGGAAATTCTCGACGAGGATGTCGGCGTCGGCGATCAGCCGGCGCACGAACTCGCGGCCCTCCGGATGCTTGAGGTTGGCCGTCACCGACTGCTTGTTGCGCGCCTGCACGGCCCACCACAGCGAAGTGCCTTCGTGCAGCTTGCGCCACTTGCGCAGCGGGTCGCCGCCGTCGGGCGATTCGACCTTGATCACCTCGGCGCCGAATTCGCCGACGATGCGCGTGCAGAACGGCCCGGCGATGAGGGTGCCGAGTTCGACGACCTTGAGGCCGGCCAGCGGTTTTTGGGGCGTGCTCACGTCAGGGCTCCCAGTGTTCAATTTTCAGTTTTTGGCCAAAAAGCCTGTCGACCGTGGCACTGACCGCCGTCGGCGCGCCGCTCGTCGCTACCGTCAGGTGGCCGTGCCCGCCGCCGAGCAGGCCGCCCGCCGTGAGCAGGCGCTCCAGTTGCCGCGCCACCGGCTCGCCGGTATCGAGCAGCACCGTGCCGGCCGGCATGCGCCGGGCGATGGCCTCGGCCACCCACGGGTAATGCGTGCAGCCGAGCACGACGACGTCGGCCGCGGCCGTCGCCAGCGGCGTCACGAAGGTATCGAGCAGGCTCGCCACGACCGCGCTGTCCGGCCCTTCCGCCTCGATGGCCTCGGCCAGCCCCGGACAGGGCCGGGCGATGACGCGATGGCCGTTGGCGTGATTGCCGACCAGGCGCTGGAAGCGTTCGCTGGCCAGGGTTCGCGTCGTGGCCAGGACGCCGATGACGCCCGTTTTGGTCAGCCCGACGGCCGGCTTGACGCCCGGCTCGAGCGCCACGACGGGCAACTCGATGGCCGCCCGGATCGCCTCGGCCGCCGCCGCCGTCGCCGTGTTGCAGGCGATGACCAGCGCCTTGGCGCCGCGCTCGACGAGCGCCCTGGCGATCAGCACGCCACGTTCCCGCAGGAAGGTTTCAGGGCGGTCGCCGTAGGGCAGGAAACGGGTGTCGGCGAAATAGAAAAAGTCTTCGTGCGGCAGCCGATCGCGCAAGGCGCGCAACACGGTCAGGCCGCCAAGGCCCGAATCGAAAACGGCGATGGGATGGGTGCTCAAGAATGCATCCGCAAAAAGACTCAGGCGTCGATTTTAGTCGCTGTCGGCGCCGTACCCAAAATCGGGCCGCAAAAAAAGCCGACGCACCGGTCGGCTTGCGCAGGACAGCGCAGCGCAGTCACTTGACCGGCGTGATGGTGCTTTCCTCGACCAGCAGCGGGTAGTTGTAGCCCATGCCGAAATCGCGGTTCAGGGTGACCTTGCCGGTCACGCGGACGGTGTCGCCGACGGCGGCGGTCTGCTTGCTGGTGACGATGAGGTTGTTGCTCGACGCGTCGCCGCTGCCATCCTGCACGTGCACGAAGTTGCGCTGCATGATGCCGTTGTTGACCTTGGCTACCTTGCCCTGCACGGTGACTTCCTTGCCGGCCAGCGCGGCCTTGTCCTTGTAGACGGAGGCGACGGACTGGACGGCCGGCTCGGCGGCGACGGCGCTGCCGGTTGCAAGCAAACCGGCGACCAGCAGGGCAATGATCTTTTTCATGGTGGAATGGCTCCAGAGGGTTGGGCTGTCGAGTATCCGCCCCACCTTGCCCGGCGTCAAATGAACCGTACAATCGGGGCAGCCCGAGCCAAATCAGGCATACTCACGCGCTCGCGCCACAACCTGCCCCACGCCTCGCCCCGAAGACCCGACCGCCATGAAACTGTTCGCCCTCCTGCTCGCCGCCTCGCTCAGCCTGCTCCCCCCCGCCCACGCCGCCATGCCCGGCGAAGTCGCTATTGGCAGCGCCCTGCGCGATCTGCCGATGCAGGGGCTGAACGGGCCCTCGCAAAAAATCACCGCCTTCCGGGGCAAACCCCTGATCGTCAATGTCTGGGCCAGCTGGTGCGGCCCCTGCCGGGCCGAGATGGGTTCGCTCGACCGCCTGGCGAAACGCTACGGCAAGCAATTCACGGTTATCGGCATTTCCACCGACGACTACCCGGACCGGGCCCGGGCCTTCCTGAAGCAATCGGGAACCGCCTTCCCGATGTTCATCGACAGCCCGCCCTGGCCGCTCGAGCACATGCTCGGCGCCAACCGCCTGCCGCTGACCGTCCTCGTCGCACCCGACGGCCAGGTGCTGGCCAAGTACTACGGCGCCAGGGAGTGGGACAGCCCGGCCTCCGTCGCTGAAATCTCGCGGGTCTTCAAGCTGAAGCTGTAAGCGGACGACGCGCCACCGTCAATCAGAAACAGGTCATCCTGCCGCGTCGCCGCGACATCCGATAAACCGCCCGCCAGCGCAGGATGGCGTGCGCCATGAGGCCGCGGCGTACGCCCTTGAGGCGCGCCCGGAAGGCAGCCAGCGCCGCCCGCGTGCGCTGATAGACCGGGTGGCGGTGCAGGGCGTCGAAGATGCGCATACGGAAGCGGACCACGGCGGCATAGGCGCGCGCGAACCAGGCAATCTCGAGGAGTTGCGGCTTGGTCAGCGCGAAAATGCGCGCCACCAGCGCCGTGCCGACCACCTTGGCGGCGAGGAAGGTGACCAGCCCGAGCAAGGGCGCGCCATGGCCGATGAAATACAGCCCGATCAATTTGAACGGCAGCAGCACCGCGCCGGGAATGAGGAAGCAGGCCAGCGCCACATAGCGCGGGGCGCCGGCGATCCAGCCTTCGAGCCGGTGCAGCAGCGGCAGGCGGCCGATGCGCGCCATGAGCCGTTCGAGCGGATCCCACAACCACTCCCAGAACCACAGCACGAAGGCGGCGAGAAGGACGAAGGGCGGCGTCAGCAGGCGTTTCAGTCGTTGTTCCATGATTTTTCCGAAAAGTATGCAGGCGAAATATAGCGAATCGCGCCGCGCTCGCCTTCCGGAACCGTGTGACCGGCTGTAACGCTTCGTGCCGGCGCCGACCATGCCGGTCAGCCGCCTTTGACGGTCAACCGGAAAAAATGGCCAAAATGGAAATCCCGCTCCGCCTGCCGGCGCCTTGTACATGGCTGCACGAAAACCCGGCCCGTCCGCGGGGCGACCGGGTGGCAGACCATCAATGGTCGATGCGCGTTTTCAGGCGAACGGTGAACCAGAACAAGCTGCCCTTGCCACGCTCGCTGCTGCACCCGGCCTCACCGCCCATGATGCTGGCGATTTTCCGGGTGGTCGCCAGGCCGACGCCCAGCCCGCCGACATGACGCGTCGAGGAATTGTCGATCTGCTCGAAATGCCGGAACAGCTTCGGCAGGTCTTCCGCTGCGATGCCCTCACCTTGATCCTCGACTTCAAAGCGGATCAGCGTGCTCTGCTCATCGCGCTCCAGTTCCTTGGCCCGGATGACAATCGAACCCGTCTCGGAAAAACGAAGGGCATTGTCCACATAGTTCCCCAGGGCGCGGGCAAGATATTCCGTGTCGCCGATCACCGGGGACTGAAGTCCCGACACATCGACCTCCAGCCTGCGGTGCTGCAAAGCGGCCTTCTCCCGCAGGTTGGCGAGTGCCTCATCGACAAACTGTCGCACATCGAACACGGTTTCCTGCAACTCCAGTTTGCCCGCCTCCAGCCAGGTCAGGGAGAGGATAGACGAAATGATCGATTCCAGTCTGTTGCAGGCCCCCATGAGCTTGTCCAGTCGATCGGTCTGCTTGGGCGTCAGCGATTCCAGAAGGATCAATTCGGCCATTGCGCCAACCTGGTGCAAGGGCGTCCGCATTTCATGGCTCATGTTCGCCAGAAAGGCACTCTTGGCAACGTTTGCGGTCTCTGCCGCCTCCTTGGCCAAGCGCAGCTCCGCCGTCCGCGACTGCACTTCCGCTTCAAGGTGATCGCGATAGCGGGCCAGCTCGCCCTCGATCCGCCGGCGCTCGCTCACGTCGCGAAAAACCATGACGGCGCCGGTGATCTGGCCGTCCCGCTTGATGGGCGAAACCGTGTACTCGACGGGGAAAGCCGTGCCGTCCTTGCGCCGGAAAGAATCGTCGAGCACCTGCCGGTAGCTGCCGTCGCGCAGCGTTTTGTCGAGGGCGCTGCCCTGGAAAGATCCGTCACCGCCCGCCGGCGTGAGGCACGCGACGATCTCTGGCGGGACATCGAGCTGCCCGTCTTCCTCCGTCCAGCCCAGCATGCGACGGGCGGCCGCGTTGATGAAGACCGGATGTCCGGCGGCATCGACACCGCAAATGCCCTCCCCGGCAGCCGAAAGAATGTGCTCGCTCTGGCTGCGCGTTTCGATCAGTTGCGCGGTGGCGACATTGAGCCGCCCCTGCCGCAGGGCAATCGCCCAGCTAAAGCACCAGGCCAGCATCAGGGCAACGCACCACAGCACGCCGTAACGCACCACCCGGGCCAGCTCGTTCGGCGACAGCATCCCCCGTTCAACCCGGCTGAGCGCGATCCAGTAATAGTCCCCGGCGGTCAGGGATGCCTGACTGCCGCCAACCGGTTCGGCCGAACCCGACGACGAATAAACGCCTTGTTGCAATGGATAGATGCGCGACCAGGTCCACAAGGTGCCGCCCGAGGTCATTTGTCCGCTGGCCTCGCTTTGCATGCGTTGCCAGATGTCGGGATGCATGGTGGCCAAAGTCTCGGTGCGGCCCAGCATGAATCCCCATTCGTCAGCCGGATATCGACTCTTCAGCCAGAAACCGTCGCGATTGAGCAATTCGATGGGCTCGACACTGGCGTCCCCCGCCCGGTTCAATCTGGCCAAAAGGTCATTGCCGCGATAGTTCAGGATGGCAATGCCGCGCCGCTGCCCGGCAGGGTCAAACAGCGGAGTGGCCAGCCGGATCATCGGCCGGAATGGCATCTCGACCTTGCCGGCCTCGACGTTGAGATCAAATGGCGAAATATAGATTTCGCCCTGAGCAAGTGTCATCGTATCGAGGAAGAAATAGCGTTGCCCCTTGTTCTGCAATTGGTCTTGGGCAATCTTCAGGGGGCGGCCCTGGTCCATATCGACGCGAACCCGCTCCATACCGGATTCGTCGATATAACGAACCTGATCGTAGATGCTCTTTGCCGCAACGAAAACCTCGATATCGCGTTCGAAATGCTCGAGTTCGCTCGGCACGTTCGAGGCCAGAAATCGTTGCAGGTGGGTGGCGTTGGCAACGAGACGAACATCGGAAACGATATCCCTGACGAATGAAATGATGCTTCCGATTCGTCGTTCGATCCTGGCCTTTTCCTGAACTGCATCGCGCGCCAGACTGCTGTCAGACTCAATCTTGAAGGTCAGCGCGGCGCCGGCTGAAACCAGAAAGGCAAGCAGACCGAACACCATGACCAGCAGTGAACGGTCCACGAGTTGCGACTGACTGCGAAAGGATGAAATATTGGACTCAGCACTCACGGCGTGACGCCAGACAGATATTGAATATCAGTGGATTTTAATCCTTGTCGCGATTCAGATGAGAATCTTGTCGAACGCCCCCGCCTGCCTTGAGCATCCGGTCGCAAAGGACCACGTCCACGGTGGCCGCGAGGTTCATGCAGCCGTGCGCGGGATGCAGACGATGCCCCGGCACCACGACGTGGCGTTCTGGCGCAGGCTGCCGCCTTCCGGGCCGACACCCTGGCGGTCAGCCGCCTTTGACGGTCAACCGGAAAAAAGGGCCAAAATGGAAATTCTGCCCGGCCCGTCAGATGCCGAAATGGTGGCGCACCTGGTCTTCCAGCAGGCGGCTGGCGAGCGCTTCGCTGCACCCGGCCAGCTGGTCGAAGATGTCGCGCGCCATGGGGCGGAACACGGCCATCACGCCCGGATCGAAATGCGTGCCGGTGTCCTTCTCCAGGATCGCCATCGCCGCATCGAAACCCATCGGCTCCTTGTAGGGCCGCTTCGAGCATAGCGCATCGAAGACGTCGGCCACGGCAAAGATGCGCGCCGCCAGCGGAATGTCCTCGGCCTTGAGCTGGCGGGGATAGCCCCGGCCATCCCACTTTTCGTGATGCCCGGAGACGACCTCGCTGGCGCCCTCCAGCCAGCCGATACCGGTGACGATTTCCTCGCCCTGGCCGACGTGGGTTTTCATGATGGTGAATTCCTCGTCATCCAGCTTGCCCGGCTTGAGGAGAATGCCGTCCGGGATGCCGATCTTGCCCACATCGTGCAGGAAGCTGCCGATGATCAGCGCTTGCATCGAGGTGCCGCGAAAGCCGAGCTTCTCGGCAATGCGCGCCGCGATCCAGGCCACCCGGTAGTTGTGGATGCCGGTATCCGAATCGCGCTTGGCAATGGCGCGACCCAGCGCCTCCATCATCGAGATGTGCGAATCGAGCACCTCGCGCGCCTTGCGCTCGTTGTCGGCGGACAGGCGGACGACCACCGGATAGATCGCCGCGCCGCACAGCAGTGAGGCGAACCCGACCATCAGGGCCGCCGACAGCGCGCTGCCGAGCATCTGCTGGCGCTGCCAGTCGGGCACGACGCGGACTCCTTCGAAATAGCCGGAAATCGCCGACTGCGGCGCACTGCCCTGGCGCAGCGGGACAAACACCCGCAGCACCCAGCGCCCATCAGGCAGCTGGAGGCTTTCGTAGGAGGTCATCGAATACGCCGGCTTGGCGTGGTGGACGAGCACGCCCTCGAGCTGCTGGCCGTCGGCCGTCATTTCCTCGGCCAGCCGCAGGCCCTGGCCGTCATAAATCTCGGCAATGTCGAACAGGCCACCGGCCAGCGTTTTCGCCGCGTCGCCCGCCCGCGCGGCTGCATCCGGCCCGCTCAGGGCAATGGCGCCGAAATGGCGCAACAGGCGCTGCGACTCTTCAATCGCCAGCGAGACCGTGCTTTGCTCGGCGTTCTCGCGAGCGACGAACCAGGCCAGCGGGCTGGCGAGCAGGGCAAGCACCAGACTGACCGCGCCAATGCGCCATGCCGTCCGTTTGTTGAAGGGATTCATGCGACCTCCCGTTTTCATTTGTCTCGCTCGACTCCCGATTCTCCTCGCCGAACATTAAGGCTGCCTGACGGCCTTCAGCATCCGGTCGTAAAGCACCACGTTCACGGTAGCCGCGAGGTTCATGCAGCCGTGGGTGGGGATGTAGACGATGTCCCGGCACCACGAGGTGACGTTCTTGCGCAGGCTGCCGTCTTCCGGCCCGAAAATGTAGAAGGCGCGCTCGGGATGGGTGTATTCGGTAAGCGGCTTCGCATCGGGATGGACTTCAATGGCAACCGGCACGCAGCCGAAGGGAATGACCTGCTGCAGGTCGTCGACGCCGATCAGCGGCAGTTGCAGATGGACCTGCTTGGTGTCGGTGCGGAACTCGGCCGCGCGCTCGTAGCGCTTGCCGGTGTAGAACACGGTATTGACGCCGTAGCAGCCGGCCGCGCGCATGATCGAACCGACGTTCTCCGGCCCTTTCGGGTTGTAGAGGCCGATGCAGGTGTAGCCGGTGTAGCCCTGGACGGCCTGGCGGCGGGTGATGGTTTCGGTGCCGGGACGAGGCGCGGAATCGGGGCTGGCGTGATCGTTCATCCGCGAATTGTACCGCCGCCAAAGAAAAAGCCCCCGGGCGGGGGCTTTTGCCGGGGCGCGGACGCCTTACATGCGGGCGATCATCGCGTCGCCGAAGGCCGAGCAGGACAACTCCTCGGCGCCGTCCATCTGGCGGGCGAAGTCGTAGGTCACCTTCTTGTCGCCAATGGCGGCTTCCATGGACTTGATGACGAGGTTGGCCGCTTCCTTCCAGCCGAGGTGGCGCAGCATCATTTCGGCTGACAGGATGAGCGAGCCGGGGTTCACCTTGTCCAGCCCGGCGTACTTGGGCGCCGTGCCGTGCGTCGCCTCGAAGCAGGCGTACTGGTCGGATATGTTCGCCCCCGGCGCGATGCCGATGCCGCCAACCTGCGCGGCCAACGCGTCGGAGATGTAGTCGCCGTTGAGGTTGGTCGTGGCGATCACGTCGTATTCGGCCGGGCGGAGCAGGATCTGCTGCAGGAAGGCGTCGGCGATGGAATCCTTGACGGTGATTTCGCGGCCGGTGTTGGGGTTGGTGAAATGGCACCATGGGCCGCCGTCGATCGGAACGGCGCCGAATTCCTTCTGGGCAACTTCATAGGCGGTGTCACGGAAGAGCCCTTCCGTGTATTTCATGATGTTGCCCTTGTGCACGATGGTGACCGACTTGCGGTCGTTATCCACGGCGTACTTGAGCGCGGCGCGGACGAGGCGGGAAGTGCCTTCGACCGAAATCGGCTTGATGCCGATGCCTGACGAATGCGGGAAACGGATCTTCTTGACGCCCATTTCGTCCTGCAGGAACTTGATGACTTTCTTGGCCTCGGCCGAGGAGCACGGCCACTCGACGCCGGCGTAGATGTCCTCGGTGTTCTCGCGGAAGATGACCATGTTGGTCAGTTCCGGGTGTTTGAGCGGCGATGGCACGCCCTTGAAATACTGCACCGGGCGGACGCACTGGTAGAGGTCGAGTTCCTGGCGCAGGGCGACGTTGAGCGAGCGGATGCCGCCGCCGACCGGCGTCGTCATCGGCCCCTTGATCGACACCGAATATTCCTTGAGCGCGGCGAAGGTTTCCTGCGGGAACCACTCGTCGGGGCCGTAGATGCGCGTCGATTTTTCGCCGGCGAAGACCTCCATCCAGTGAATCTTCTTCGCCCCGCCGTAGGCCTTCTCGACGGCCGCGTCGATGACCTTGATCATGACTGGCGTGATGTCGATGCCGATGCCGTCGCCTTCGATGAAAGGGATGATCGGGTTGTTGGGAATGGGCTGTCCCGGAACGATTTTCTGACCGCCTTGCGGCACCTTGATGTGAGACGTCATGGGCTCTCCTTGGGTGGTTGTCGGATGGGCAACTGCCGCTCGATCCGTTGAACTGCGAAGCCCGACGCGGTTCTCCGGCGCCGGGCGTTGCGCTGATTATGTCGCAAAATGCCGGCCGATGTCAGCCATTTGCCCGGCCGGGGCGAATCCCACGGTCAACCGGGAAAAAGGGCCAAAATGAAAAAAGCGAAGACCGGGCGGGTCTTCGCTTTTTCGGGTCACCGGCGCCATGCGCCGGGGATGGCCAGGTCTTAGCCGCGCGCAGCCTTCAGGGCGGCGTTCAGCGTCGGGCTCGGGCGCATCACGGCCTTGCACTTCTCGGCATCGGCCTTGTAGTAGCCACCGATATCGACTGCCTTGCCTTGCACCGTCTTCATTTCTGCGACGATCTGGGCTTCGTTGTCGGACAGGGTCTTGGCCAGCGCGGTGAACTTGCTTGCCAGTTCCTTGTCTTCGGTCTGCGCAGCCAGTTCCTGCGCCCAGTACATGGCGAGGTAGAACTGCGAACCACGGTTGTCCAGCTCACCGGTCTTCGGCGACGGCGACTTGTTGTTGTCGAGCAGCTTGCCGGTGGCGGCGTCGAGGGTCTTGGCGAGCAGGATGGCGCGCTTGTTGCCGTCCTTGATGCCTTGCTCTTCGAGCGACACGGCCAGGGCCAGGAACTCGCCGAGCGAATCCCAGCGCAGGTGGTTTTCCTGGGTCAGCTGCTGGACGTGCTTCGGTGCCGAGCCGCCGGCGCCGGTTTCGTACATGCCGCCGCCGTTCATCAGCGGGACGATGGACAGCATCTTGGCCGAGGTGCCGAGTTCCATGATCGGGAACAGGTCGGTCAGGTAGTCGCGCAGGATGTTGCCGGTCACCGAGATGGTGTCGAGGCCGCGGACGACGCGTTCCAGGGTGTAACGCATGGCGCGAACCTGCGACATGATGTGGATGTCGAGGCCCTTGGTGTCATGATCCTTGAGGTACTTCTCGACCTTCTTGATCAGTTCGGCTTCGTGCGGACGGTACGGGTCGAGCCAGAAGACGGCCGGGGTGTTGGATTGACGGGCGCGGGTGACGGCCAGCTTGACCCAGTCGCGGATCGGGGCATCCTTGACCTGGCACATACGCCAGATGTCGCCCTGTTCGACGTTCTGCGTGAGCAGCACTTCGCCGGTGTTGATGTCGACAATGTTGGCGATGCCGTCTTCGGCGATTTCAAAAGTCTTGTCATGCGAGCCGTATTCCTCGGCCTGCTGGGCCATGAGGCCAACGTTCGGCACGGTGCCCATGGTCTTCGGATCGAAGTTGCCATGCCATTTGACGAAGTTGATCATCTCCTGGTAGATGCGGGCGAAGGTCGATTCCGGCATGACGCACTTGCTGTCGTACTGCTTGCCGTCGGCGCCCCACATCTTGCCGCCCTGACGGATCATGGCCGGCATCGATGCGTCGACGATGATGTCGTTCGGGGAATGGAAGTTGGTGATGCCCTTGGCCGAGTCGACCATGGCCAGACGCGGACGGTGTTCCTGACAGGCGTGCAGGTCGCGGATGATCTCGTCGCGCTTGGATTCCGGCAGCTGCTTGATCTTGTCGTACAGGTCGACCATGCCGTTATTGACGTTGATGCCCAGTTCGGCAAAGGTCTTGCCGTGCTTCTCGAAGGCATCCTTGTAGTAGATCTTGACGCAGTGGCCGAAGACGATGGGGTGCGAGACCTTCATCATCGTCGCCTTGACGTGCAGCGAGAAGAGGATGCCGGATTCGCGGCAGTCTTCGAGCTGGGCTTCGTAGAAGTCGCACAGGGCCTTCTTGCTCATGAACATTGAATCGATGATCTCGCCTTCGAGCAGGGAGAGCTTCGGTTTCAGGACGGTGGTCTTGCCGCCCTTGGCGATCAGTTCCATACGTACTTCGCGCGGCTTGTCGAGGGTCATCGACTTTTCGCCGTGGTAGAAGTCACCGTGCTGCATGTGGGAAACGTGGGTCTGCGACCACTGCTTCCATTCGCCCATGGAGTGCGGACGCTTCCGGGCGTAATTCTTGACGGCGCCCGGGGCGCGGCGGTCGGAGTTGCCTTCGCGCAGGACCGGATTGACGGCGGAGCCGAGGCACTTGCCGAAGCGGACCTTGAGGGCCTTCTCTTCGTCGGTGGTCGGGTTTTCCGGGTAGTCGGGGATCTTGTAGCCCTTTTCCTGGAGTTCCTTGACGCAGGCCTTGAGCTGCGCGACGGAAGCGGAAATGTTGGGCAGCTTGATGATGTTGGTTTCCGGCAGCAGGCACTTCTTGCCCAGTTCGGCCAGGGTGTTCGGAAGACGCTGTTCCTCGGTCAGGAACTCGGGGAATTCGGCGATGACGCGGGCGGACACGGAAATGTCAGCCTTCTCGATTTCAATCCCGGCCGGCTCCGTGAAGGTACGGATAATCGGCAGAAAGGCACAAGTCGCCAGCAGCGGCGCCTCGTCGGTGAGCGTGTAGATGATCTTGGACTTGCCTGCGGACATGCTAACCCCTTGGTGATGGTTTTTGATATGCGAGCCGACGACGATACGTCGACACCCTTGCGCGGTGCTTACAGAGTCTCGGGAGTATCCGCAACGCAGCGCTTTCGGTCAACGGTGAAATATCGTTTCACAGTGCGAAGCGGCGCGTATCGCCCGAATGGCGGCGATCTCGTCAATCCGGACAGGGCCGTCTAAAATCCGGCCACATACGGAGCGTTCACGATGAAAATCTCAGTCGGCCTCTATGGCACCAACGCGCACCAGATTGCGCTGGCCATGATCCAGGGGTTCAACAAGCACTACAACCTGTTCCGCAAGACCAGCCGCGAGGCCAAGGCGCGCTTCGAGGCGGCGGACTGGCTGGGCGTGCACAAGGCGGTCCGCGAGCGCATCCGCTTCTACGACGACCGCGTCGACGAATGCGTCGAGCGCCTGCGCGACGAGTACGACGCCCAACACATCGACGACACGACCTGGCAGCAGGTCAAATTGCTCTACATCGGTCTGCTGCTCAACCACAAGCAACCGGAGCTGGCCGAGACCTTCTTCAATTCGGTGACGACCAAGATCCTGCACCGCAACTATTTCCACAACGATTTCATCTTCGTCCGCCCGAGCATCTCGACCGAGAACATCGAAGGCGACGACACCCCGACCTACCGCAGCTACTACGCCAAGGAAAGCGGCCTGCGCGGCGCGATCCGCGAAATCATTGCCGACTTCGGCTGGCAACGCCCGTTCGCCGACCTAGAGCGCGACGTCGGCTACGTCTACGAGGCAGTGCGCAGCCACCTCAAAGGCATGCCGCGACGCGAGGTCAATTTCCAGATCCAGGTGCTGGCCTCGGCCTTCTACCGCAACAAGGCGGCCTACATCATCGGCAAGGCGGTCAACGGCTCGTGGGAATACCCTTTCGCTATCCCCGTGCTGCACGACGACGATGGCAAGCTCTACCTCGACACCATCCTGCTCGACGCCTGGCGCATCGGCCTGCTCTTCTCGCTGTCGCGCGCCTATTTCATGGTCGACATGGAAGTGCCGTCGGGCTACGTCCAGTTCCTGCGCGCCATCCTGCCCGCCAAGCCGCGTTCCGAGCTGTACATCATGCTCGGCCTCGGCAAGCAGGGCAAAACGATGTTCTTCCGCGACTTCATCTATCACCTGCACCACTCGGAAGACAAATTCATCGTCGCCCCCGGCATCCGCGGCATGGTCATGCTCGTCTTCACGCTGCCGTCCTACCCCTACGTTTTCAAAATCATCAAGGACGTCTTCGGCACTGCCAAAAATACGGACAAGGCCACCGTCAAAGGGAAATTCCTGATGGTCAAGCAGGTCGACCGCGTCGGGCGCATGGCCGACACGCTGGAATTTTCCAACGTCCTCTTCCCGCGCGACCGCTTCCACGCCGAGGTGCTGGCCGAGCTCGAAACCCTGGCACCGTCCTGCTTCGAGATCGACGGCGACCAGCTCATCATCAAGCACCTCTACATCGAGCGCCGCATGGAGCCGCTCAACATCCACCTCGACCGCATGGAACGCGGCAACAACGTCGAGGCGCTCGAAAACGCCATCGTCGAATACGGCAGCGCCATCCGCGAAATGGCCCAGGCCAACATCTTCCCGGGCGACATGCTGTGGAAGAACTTCGGCGTCACGCGCTACGGCCGCGTCGTCTTCTACGACTACGACGAAATCGAATACATGACCGACATCAACTTCCGCAAGATCCCGCCGGCGCCGGATTTCGAGACGGAAATGTCAGGCGAGGTGTGGTACCCGGTGGCGCGCGGCGACGTCTTCCCGGAAGAGTTCGCGACCTTCCTGCTCGGCTCGCCGCTCGTCCGCAAGGTGTTCATGAAACACCACCGCGACCTGCTCGGCACCGAATTCTGGCAGGAAGCCCAGCGCAAGATTCGCGACGGCCACGTCGAGGATTTCTTCCCCTACCCGCAGGAACTGCGCTTCGTGAATCAGGCGGCTGATCAGCCCCCGGCGGCCTGAAGATAGACGCTGAATTCCTGCTCCAGCGCCTCGGCGGCGTTGTCGAGCAGGTATTCGCGGAACTGCTGGCCGGCCGGCAGCAGGCGCTTGGCGTTCATGTGAACGACATACCAGGTGCGCTCGATGGGCGTGCCCTGCACGTCGAAGACGCTGACTTCGCCGGTCTTCAGTTCGAGCGGCAGGGTGTGCAGCGAAATGAGCGCGATGCCCATGCCGGCCATGACGGCCTGCTTGATCGTCTCGTTGCTGCCCATGCTGATCGTGCGTGGCGGCGTGAACAGGTGGTTCTTGAACATTTCCTCGGCGACGCGGCGGGAGCCGGAACCTTCCTCGCGCAACAGGAAAGTCTCGTGGCGCAGCTCGTGCAGGTCGAAGCGGCGGGCGCCGCGCAATGGGTGGTCGGCCGGACCGATGAGCACGTAGGGATGGCTGGCCATCGGCTCGGCGTGGGCGTCGATTTCGGTCGGGATGCGGCCCATGACAGCGAGGTCGATGGCGTTGTCCTGCAATTTCTGGAGCAGGGTTTCGCGGTTGCCGACCGAGAACTGCACCTCGATGCCGGGGTGCAACTGGGCGAAACGGGCGAGCAGGCGCGGCATGAAATACTTGGCGGTGCTGACCAGACCGACCGATATCTGCCCGGTTTCCGCCCCCAGCATGGCCTGCAGGTTGGCTTCGGCGTCCTTGATTTCGCCGAGCACGCGCAGGGCGTGATGGACGAGCAGATCGCCGGCCGCCGTGAGGGCGACGCCACGGCCGAGACGTTCGAAAAGCGGCAGGCCGACATTGTCTTCGAGCTGCTTGAGCTGCATCGAGACGGCCGGGGGAGTCAGGTGCAACTCCTCGGCGGCGCGCGCGTAGCTGAGGTGCCGGGCGGCGACGACGAAGATCTGCAACTGGCGCAGGGTCAGGGTTCGGACGAAATTCATGTTCAGCGTGATCGAATCAAACAATCGCTCTCTTCAAGGATAGTTTAATCCTCGCACGTTCTCCAGCTATGCCAATGTGATGCTTTCCACGGTCAACCGGAAATTTTGCCCAAAATTGAAATCCCGAAAAACAACAAACCCCGCCGCAGCGGGGTTGGCCGACCAGCCTCGAATCACGCTGCCGGACGGAGTTTCTGCCGCCAGCCGGGGTAGAGCTGGTCGGCGTCCTGCGGGAAGGATTCGAAGGCGCGGGCGAATTCGTAGTGGGTGCGCGCCCACTCCACGGGATCGGCACCGGCCTTCCAGCATTCGTAGGCCTGGCGCAAGGAGCGCGCGCCGGCGGCCGGGCTGTCGATGTGGCCGTACGATCCGCCGCCAGCCGTGTTGATGACGTTGCCGTGGCCGAGGTTATCGAAGAAGCCGGGCAGGCGCAGGGCGTTCATGCCGCCCGAAATGATCGGCACGGTCGGCTTCATGCCGTACCACTCCTGCGGATAGACCGGCCCGTGGTAGCTGTCGCGCTCGATGATGTAGGCGCAGGCGCGGTCGTCCTTGCCGCCTTCCATCTTGCCGTAGCCCATGGTGCCGACGTGGATGCCGGAAGCACCCTGCAGGCGCGACATTTTCGCCAGCACGTAGGCGGTATAGCCGCGTTTCGACGACGGCGAGGTGACCGCCCCGTGGCCGGCCCGGTGGTAGTGCAGGAACTGGTTGGCGAAGTGGCGGCGCGCCGTGGTGATCATGCCCGGCCCGCCGACGTAGCCGTCGACGAGGAAGGCGACCTTGTCGGCATCCGGCCCGAAGGTGCGCAGGATGAATTCGCCGCGCGCCACCATCTCGTGGTGGTCGTCGGCCGTGATGTTGGCCGAGAACAGCTTGGCCTCGCCGGTTTCGTCCATGGCCCGCTTCATGGCGTCGTAGACGAGCGGGATGGTCTGGCGCATCGGCGCGAAGGGCTGGTTGCCCTGCGGCTCGTCGTTCTTGATGAAATCGCCGCCCAGCCAGAATTCGTAGGCCGCCTTGGCGAAGGGCTCGGGACGCAGGCCGAGCTTGGGCTTGATGATCGTGCCGGAGATGTAGCCGCCATCGACCACCGGCCGGCCGAGCGTGCGCCACATGTCGGCGATGCCCTTGCTCGGGCCGTCGAACAACTCGATGGCGCGGCGCGGCACGTAGAAATCGACCATCTTGGCGTGCTCGATGTCGCCCATGCCCTGATTGTTGCCGATGGTCAGCGTCAGGAAGGAGACCATCATCATGCGGCCGTCGGTGATGTTGCGGTCGAACAGATCGAGCGGGTAGGCGATGCGCATGTCTTCCGTCGCCTCGTCGATGTGATAGACCAGCGCATCGACGCCCTTGGTGAATTCGTCGGTGGTGCTGACCTCGACGTTGGTACCGGTCGAGGATTCCGCGGCAAAGTGAGCGGCCGCTTCGAGGTAACCGTGGCCCGCCTTCGGCTTCATCTTGTAGGCGCACAGGATGTGCTGGCCGCCGGCGATCAGGTCTGCTTCCTTGAGGCTGAGGTCGGCGTAGCGTTTGGATTGGTCCATGGTCGGTCTCCTGGTGTCTCGTTCATCGGTGCTGCGATGGACTGAATGCTAGGCGCGACAACTGTTAAGTAAAAGTCACGTATTTTTACGAAACAAATAAACCATCAATTAATCATTGTCCGCACACACCCCACCTGAAACGCTTCGCCGGTCATGCTGTATGATTTATTTCGCCCGCAAGACGGGCTTTTTGGCCCGATCCATTTTTACATCCAGGAGATCAAACAGATGCGCCTTGTCCATTCGATCCTACTATCCAGTTTGCTGGCCGCCGCCTCGGCCCACGCCCAGAATGCCAAGCCGCCGGCCTGTCCGTTCGAGCCGGCCTACCTGTCGGCCCAGCTGGGCGAAACCTTCCAGGCCGGTGTCCCGGAAAGAGCGATGATCGGCATGGGCTGCAAATACAAGGGCAAGAACGCCGACTTCTGGATCGACGCCGGCCCCAACCCGGCGCCGTCGGCCGAGATGTGGCAAAAGATGGCGAGCCCGCCCGGCACGACATTCACCCCCGTCGCCAACGACCCCGACAAGGCCGTGCACGTCAACGCGGCGCCGAGTGTCTCGCCCTTCCCCTCGCTGTTCTACGAACGCAAGGGCTGGCTGGTCAGCATCACGGTCACCGGCGTGTCCGGCAAGAAAGCCATCGACGCCTGGAACGCCAAACTCGCCGGCATCAAGCGGATTCCCTGAGGCGGGCGGATATTCGCCGGCGTTTCTGAGCAGCGCGCCGGCATCTCACGGTCAACCAGAAATTTTGCCCAAAATCAGAATCCGGGCGCGGCGTTCCGGTTGATCCAGTCGGCTGAAAACGCCTGCGCGTCGGCGTACCAGATCCGGAAATCCTCGGCGAAGCCGGCCGCATCGGCCACGAACTCCACCTCGGCGCCGGCCAGCGGGTTGGGCAGGCGGGCGCGGCGGCTCATGCGCTGGAGCACGTCGGCAATGCCGTCCACTTCGGCGTAACTGCCCAGCCAGTCCTCGTCGGCCATCAGGCGCATGGCTGGGCGGGCGTGCTCGGGCAGGTCCGGCAGGTGGTCGCCGAGATGGCCGTAGATGCCCCGGCAAGCCTCGGCCAGCGGCGTCGCCAGTGGCCAGTCGCGGGCCAGCAGGTGGTCGTAGAAGATGTCGACGAGCACGCCGGCGTAGCGACGGCGTTCGGCCGACACGCGCTGGCGGCTGCGCTGGAAGGCGGGATGATGGTCGGCATGGCGGTCGATGGCCCGGTGCAGCGCCACGCCACGCGCCAGCTCGGGCGCCAGGCTGCCCGGCAGCGGGCCCTTGATCCAGTCGCCAACCACGCCACCGACGATGAGCGCCGGGTCATTGCCAGCCAGCACGGCATGGGCGAGAAAATTCATGGCTTGATCACTCTCGTTCGCTGTAGGTCGGCAATCGTATCTGGAATACGACACCAACATAACGCAGGACGAGCACAACCGCCATCCCGGCCCAGGTGGCGATGACCGGCGAGATGGCGAGCATCTGCAAGCCGATCAGCGTCAGGGCGCCGGCCCAGGCGGCCGAGGCGTAGAGTTCGCCGGGCACGAAGATGAGCGGCACTTCGTTGCACAGCACGTCGCGCAGCACGCCGCCGACGACGCCGGTGGTCACGCCAAGCAGGCTGGCAACCAGCCACGGCGCCTGCAGGTCGAGCGCGACCTGGGTGCCGGTGATGGCGAACAGGGCGAGCCCGATGGCGTCGGGAATCAGGAAGAGGCGCGGCGGCAGCTTGAGGCCGCGCACGACGAAGAAGATCACGACGGCCGTGGCAAAAGCGGCGATCAGGTAGGTCTGGTCGGCGATCCAGAACACCTTGCGGTCGAGCAGCACGTCGCGCACCGTGCCGCCACCGAGCGCCGTGGCCATGCCGACCATGACGGCGCCGACCAGGTCCATGCGCTTGCGGCCGGCGTCGAGCACGCCGGTCAGCGCGCTGACGGCGACGGCAGCGAGGGCGATCCAGTAAAGCAGGACGTCCATCAGCGCGGCGCCCTGGCCGGGCAGCTCGCCGGGTCGCTGTGGTAGGCCGAAACGCCCTGACGGCGCAGACGGCCGAGGTAGCAATCGTGCTTGGCCACCCAGCGGTAAGCCTGCTCGTCGGCGAGCAAACCCGGCAGGTTGGTCAGGTCGAGTTCGGCGATGCGCAGTTCGGCGCCGCCGGTCGCTTCCATCAGGCCTTCGACGAGCAGCAGGTCGGAGAGCAGATAGGCCGCGAAGCGCGGCTCGCTGCCGAGGCGGGCGGCCATCTCGTCGCGGCCATAACCAGCATTGAGTTCGATGGTGGCGCGCAGCATGGGCAGCGACAGGTGGTCGATGCCGGCCGGTCGATTGAAAAAGCGGGCGACGGCCGGACCGACGCCGCGCGTCACGGGCCGGCTGATCGCCGTCATGGCCACCGGCTCGGGCAGCGCCTGGGCGATGCCGCCCTCGGCCAGCCGCTGGCGCAGGAAGGCGCGGGCCGTCGCCAGTTCATCCGGCGATAGCGGCGCCAGCGCACAGGGCAATTGCGTCGAATTGCGGAGCTTGAGGCATAGCTCGCGGTGCCACAGCTTCTGGCCGAACAGGGCGCCGAAGGAAGCGCGTTCGCCCGCCACCTGCAGGCTGCCACCGCCGATGTCGAGGATGTGGCTGGTCGCCAGCCGTTCGCCGAGCAACTGGCGGGCGCCGAGGTAGCCGTAGGCGCCTTCCTGGCGCTGCGGGATGACCAGCACGGCAACGCCGCTCGCCTCGCGGACGGCGCGCAGGTCGTCGGCCAGCCGACCACGGTTTTCGTTGGCGGCCAGGCGCCAGGCGGAAAAGCCACCGCCCAGCCTGGCGCAGTCGCCGGCAAAACCGCCGCGCGCGGGCAGATCGCGCAGCGCGGCGACGGTCGGCGGCAGGGTTTCGGCCAGGCCACGCCCGGCCGTCAGCGGGCCGAGGTAATCGATATCCGCCTGCGGCACCGCCGCCTGCCCGGCCTGCCCGGCGCGGATGCCGGACGAGCCCATGTCGAAGGCGATGCGACAGGCTTCGCCCGCCGACGCACCTGCCGCCAGCGCGCCGAGCAGCGCACCGGCCAGCAGGCCGAACCAGCGTGGGCGGCGTTCGCTCACAGGTGCAGGTAACCCGCCACCCCGGCCGCCACACCGAGGGCCGACGCACCGTAAACACCGACCAGCATCCACTTGCGGCGGGTCAGCAGGGTGATGGCGGAGAGCGCGATGGCGATCTGGATCAGCGTCGTGGCCAGCGCCCAGCGCTCATGCACGTGCATTTCCTTGGCGCTTTCGGCGTCCGAGGCCTTGGCTTCGGCTTCCAGCTTCTCGGCCTCGACCTTGATCTCTTCCTTTTCCTGCTTGTAGCGCTCGATGGCCGCCTTGAACTTCTCCTGCGCCTCGCCCGTCGTCAGCGTCACCGACAGCTCGGCCAGGTTCTGCTTGTTGCTCTTGGCCTGGTAGTAATTCCACTGGTTCGACGCCGCCGTCTTCTGGATCGCCGCCTCGTTCTTGAAGAGCAGCGCGGCGTTCTGCGAATGGCCGCCCATGTAGCCGAACATCGCACCGATGGTCGACAACACCGCCGTCAGCACCGCAATGCGCGACGTAAAGCCGTCGCCGCCGTGCTGGGCAACGTGTTCGACCTCGTGGTCGTGCGGACCATGAACATGAAAACCGTGACCGGACATGAATTCTCCTTTTTCCTGCGGTAAGCGTTGAAGCGCCGCATTTTAGCGCCATGACGGCACACAATCGTTACAAACCGTGACCGCCACTGCGGTATAACATCGGCATTTTCACTCCCGGCAACGGCCCCATGCAAATCATCACCCGCACCGACGCCCAGCTCATCCGCCATCCGCTCGACTTCGCCCGCGTCACCCTGCGCCATTTCGCCGACAACCAGGGACTCATGCTCGCCGGCGCCGTCGCCTACTACGCCCTGCTCTCGCTCGTCCCGATGATCATCCTCGCCGTCCTCGGCCTCTCGCGCTGGGTCGACCAGGCCATCCTCATCGCCACCCTGCAGCGCTACCTCGAATGGCTCGTCCCCAGCCAGGCCGCCGCCGTCCTCGCCGACGTCTCCGGCTTCGTCGACAGCGGCGCCTCGCTCGGCATCATGCTCCTCGCCACCCTCGTCTTCTTCGCCTCGCTCACCTTCTCCATCCTGCAAAAAGCCATGGCGCGCATCTTCGCCCACCGACACGCCAGCGAAAAACGCCACGCCCTGATCAGCGCCCTGCTCCCCTTCAGCCTCGTCCTCCTCGTCGGCGTCAGCCTCTTCGCCATCACCGTCGCCAGCGTCACCATCCAGAGCATCGCCAGCGAAAGCATCACCCTCCTCGGCCGCGAATGGCCGCTCAAGCGACTCTCCGGCGGCGCCCTCTACGGCCTCGGCCTGGCCAGCGAAATCGCCATCCTCACCCTGCTCTACACCATCCTCCCCGTCGGCCGCACCCGCGTCCGCCATGCCCTCGTCGGCGCCATCGTCATCACCGTCCTCTGGGACATCGTCCGCCACGCCCTCGTCTGGTACTTCGCCACCCTCTCCAAAGCCAGCATCGTCTACGGCTCACTCACCACCGCCGTCGTCGTCCTCTTCAGCTTCGAACTCGCCGCCACCCTGCTGCTCCTCGGCGCCCAGGTCATTTCCGAATACGAACAACTCGACCGCCGCCTCGGCGAGACCGGCAGCGCCGGATAGGACAATTTGACGGTCAACCGGAAAAAATAACCAAAATTGAAATTTGCGGCGCACAGGGAAAGCTGCGCATCAGGAAATGACATTGCAATTTCCCGGGAAAATTCATACTGTCCGGTTTGTCGGCTGAAAACTTTCGAAAATATGCAAGAAATCGCCAAAAACCGCTGTCACACAATCAACTCCGGCCGTTCTGTCCGCCAGCTTATGGGACGGGTTTCCGGATTAGGCGATAGTTTTGTCGTCTACCACTAGTTGGTCGTCATAGAAAAATGCGATCTCTCTTTGCTCTTTTCTTTCCGACAGCCATGTGCATCGCTCTAACGGGCTGCTGCGCATTTGTTCCTTGCCATCCTGCAACCTCGCTTGTCGGTGCTGTCTTGAATTCAGATGGCCAACCTGTGGCAAACGCTAACGTCGCGCTTTATGGAACGACCAGCACAACAGACTCGAAAGGTTGCTTCAACTTGCACGTTGCTGATGCCTTGCCCTTTACTTTCGCGGTCACCGCGCAGGGCTACAAGTCGGCCGAAATCGAGGCTAAACCAGGCTTCTACAACCTTCAAACCAAACTTGCACCCACTCAATCATCAGAAAAGAGCCATATAGAGTGGGTTTCAATTTCACCAGCCGAGTACCGTTCCTTCATTCCATGCAAATACTGAGTCCAGCGCTCGTACGTCCAACTCCGCCCAACAATCCGCTCCAGCCAACCGTCAGCCACCTTCGCTGTCTGCCGTCGGCCGAGCTTCCACGTTGGGCCGCTTGAAGGAGAATCCGGTGCCTTGGTACGCTGCCAGATCTGTCTATCACTTCGGTGTGAAGAACGACGGAACGAACATATTTGAAGAGCGTGTTGTCTCCTTCGAGGCAGCTGATTGGCCGGAGGCCCATGCAAAGGCAGACGCCGAAGCACTGGCCTATGCGGAGGATCGCAATCTTTCCGTGCACCCAGAGCGAAGCGGCTACGAGCAAGATGGAGAACAGCTCATCGATGGTTACGAACTCTGGTCTGAACTATTCGAATCTCGACTGTCACTCCAAGAGTTTTACGCAGAGCGCTATGCCAAATATGAATATCACCCTGATTGACCAGCTGCCCAACCCTGCGGTCGATCTAGCTACCTTCGGTCGCTGGACGCCGCGCTATAAATCGCCGCGCAGCGTCCATTACCTTCAATGTTAGGCCCGCTATGTCGATCGATGACCTTATGAATAGATTTCGCTTGGCTAGCCGAGAACTGTTTAACAACTACTTTCGGATAGATATCCCAAGCAGTGTCGATCCGTGGCTAGTGGAGGAGCGCTTTTCTAACGTTCAAGACGAACTGTTCCAAATGATGGTCACTGAACCCGCCTCAATATCTCGCATCGGATACGGTGATTTACAAACAGACATCATTGTCGAGATGCGGTCCGATTCCGTCCCATGGCTATTGAATCGTGACAAGAACTCCGGTTACTGGGATGCTGAGCCAAACCAGGTTACTCGTGACGCCCAATTGAAGTTCAAAGCATTCTTTGATTGGGATCAGCTTTCATACCGAGACAACACCTATGTCCGAGTGCTGGTCGTAGATTGGCCAGCCATGCCAAGCGTTGTCGGAAGAGACGCCTTAATCGAGGCCCAGTATGTTCGCTATGTGCAGGCCTAACCCGCCGCTCGAAAATGACCGCCGAGAAGCCCCGCTTCTCGGTTCCCTAGGCGGCCTCGCCGCTCCGTCTGCCCCTCACCTAGCACGCTAGAAGCTCAAATGGACTATCGATCCCTCACGAAGCTCCTCACAAAGATTGGCGGCCTGTTCGTCATTCTCTTCGCGCTTAGCCAACTGTCGTCATCATTTGGTGTTGCGTACCAGCTTTACTCAAAGCAGCAAGATCTACTGAGCGCCTTGATCGTTGGTGCAGTTCCGGTTTTGTTTCCACTCGCACTGGGGCTTGTGCTTTTCTATTTCCCAGGCGTAGTCACTAATCGCCTGCTTCAATCAGACCTTGAACGCAATGGCATTGACGAAAAATCAATCGCCAGAGTCGAAGAGGCCGGGCTGGCTCTCTTGGCCATCTACATCGTGGTGCACTCGTTCGGAGATGCTGCCTACTGGATATCTCGGATCAAGCTTTACCACGTGTTCATTGAGAGCGAAAAGATGATGCCAGGTCCACCACTCCTACCAGGAGACTTCGCCCAACTTGTCGCTGTGGCAGCCCAAGTCGTTCTAGCTATTGCGCTCTTCTTCGGTGCCTCCGGCTTGGTGCGTATGAAGGACAAACTTCGAGGTCGCATAGATAACCAATAGGGTCAAAGACATTTAAATTTTATAAAAAAAAGCAAATTGCTCTGACCCATTTCATTGCAAATGTCGCTGAATAGAAAATTCCTAATCCCCATATGGCTGGTCTTGAGCCTCGTAGCCTATTACCTGTTCTTAATGACTCAATTAGGAAATTACTACCACGGTGGCAATGCGATCGGCAAGAGCATTGAAGATGCCATTGGCGTTCTCGCTGTTTTTGCAAGCCTTGAAATCTTTCGTACCGAACGCAGTCGGTTAGCTCGTATTGCTGCGGTTCTAATGGCCACGCCGCTCGTAATGGTGCTTAGCTTAGAACTATGGTTTGGAATTAAGTGGTATCTGTCATAGGTCAAGTCATGAAACCGCATCAAGCCCAGGCAACTCTCGAACACCGAACAACCAATAACCAATGGGGTCAGAGACATTTAAGTCTTGTGAAAAAACAAATGGCTCTGGCCCATTTTATTGTTTTATCGCTTCGCCGGAACAACCTTTTCCCACAAACATGAGATTGCAATGAAGAATCTATTTGTATTGATATTGATCTGCTGCGTTGGATATTTCGGATATCAGAAACACTCATCAGACAGTAGCAGCTTGTATGGAAGGTACGAACTTAATGTTGATGCAATGATTAAGCAGCTAGAAAACAAGGGGATCTCGCAAGCCTCCATAGACGCATTTAGGAAGCAAATGGGAAATGGCCGCACAACAACAAGAATTGAAAAGGACAAAATCACTATCACCATTAACGGAGAGGCAGTCGATTTCTCCTACGACTTGGTTTCAAAGAATGGAAATTGCACAACTATTCGTGCCGAAGGAAAGACCTTGGACTATTGCGTTGAGAATGACACTCTCGAGGTTCACAACAAACAGAATTCCATGTTCGAGGTTTATAGGCGAATTTAGCTTTTAAAAGTATCGCCTAACTTATCACTCCACCGATCCTGCGTGAAAAACCCCGCATGCCGGCGAATTCAGACGTTAGAAACCTATGCACACGCTCCTATTCATTCTCGCCTACATTGCCTTTGCGTTTGGCGCACGACCCGAAGTTACTGTAGCGATAACTGTAATTTTTATTCTGGTTGCCCTTGTAATTCAGTTCTTTACAAAAAAACTCACCGATATTCAGCCACCATTCATTGATGCACTCGAGGCAATCGGATTGTCGTTTTTCTTTCTTTTTCTAATCCTTCTGTTCTTTGCCAGTGCCATGCACAGCACGGTTGCTTTGATTATTTTGGCCATTAATCCGTTTTTCATCCCAATCGGGCTATTTGGAGCATTTGCACTCGGTTTTTCGCTTAGCCTCCAAACGACTATCCTGCCCAGCTTGAAGATAGCCGCCTCGGCAAGCCTCTTTGCCGCGCTGTTGATTGTCGCCGCCAGAAAACTAATTTTTGCTTAGCTTTAAAACCAATGGAGTCAGAGACTTTTAAGTTTTGTGAAAAAGAAAATGGCAGTGACCCATTTAAAACCCTGCATCTCCAACATTGCCAAAATTTTGGTTTTGCCGTTGATGTTAATCGCTTGTACCCCGTCCCCCGGAGTAGTTAGTCAATCCGTACGCAGTGAGCTACAGAAAGGCCAGATGAAGATTAATCTGGCCGAAATAGTGACGTTTGACTGGGATGAGGTAACACTGTTCGCGCCGTACTCAGTCAAGTCCAACGTTTGCCCGCCCCTTCAACTGAACCAGAACGATTGCGCAGCCCTTCTACCCAACATGGTGGCGGAAACCCAGTATTTGCTTGTATTTCGCTTAAATGGACGCGTGGTTCACCACGAGTATCACAACATTTCAAACGGCCACTTCGAGATGCGCAAGATGGCAACCCGTCTTCTACGCTCTCAGAGCTCATTTCAAGTAACTCCAGCAAAACCCGAGCACTCCCCCTCACCGTGGTATCTGTCTCCTGAACATGATCCTGACACTCCACCCAAGAGTCTCCCTTCGGTCGCTAGTACAGCCGGCAAGCCGGCTGTACCTTAATTGAAACATTGAGCATTTAATGCATAAGCTCGACTGGAAGCCAGCTGAAGAATGGGAACCACATTCCCATGTTCCAGTCTTCACCACCGAAACCACCTCGGCCGAAACAACGCGGCTTGTCGCTGGGGTGCCCGGCGGGGATTCGTCCATATTGCTCAAGCTAGTGGAGTGCCTCACACCGCCATTCTTCGTCCTCTACGTTTTGCACACACCGAGGGGTGAAGGTGTTCCCGGCCGTTATCAAAGCCCAGAACTCGAACTTGCCGAACTCCAATCGTTTTTCACTCGATTCGCGTCGTTCTTCGCTGCCGATGCACGTTTCGATCTGTGGATTCATTCACCAAGCGCCAAAGGAACCATCGTTTGGGACCGTCACAACTTAATCTATGGCTACGGCCCAATCGATTGCTTCGGCAGTGTTCTTGGCTCCCTCGGTTTCTCAATCGGCCGGCCTTTGGTTCCCGGTCCACACATGCACCACTATCGCAAAGAGTTTGACGGAGACGCCGAGGCTCTCCTATCCGCATTCTCGTGGCAGCACTCTCCGCTTCGCCATGAGGACGAACAGTGACCGCGAAGCCCAAGTAATCGATCATGAAAACCTACAACTGCCCAGCCTGCGAACGTTCAACGCTTTCGTTCTGGCGCGTGCAATTTCTCGGGCCGCTTCGCTCGATCCGGTGCGATGCTTGTGGCGCACGTGTTTCAGTCCCCTGGCTACTGTCCAGTCTGTTTGGCCTGCTTGCCACCGGTGCGGCTTGGGTTGGAGGTCTGGCTGGAATTGTGGTGTGTGCCTCGTCTAACCTGGTCAGCGGATCGACCCTTGCCGTGGCGGCCTTGCTCGGGGCCGTTGTCGTCACCGCCCCGGTTTTGTGGCTCTATGGCAGAGTGCTCTATCTGGTGGTCAAATAGACGCCATGCGAACGGTCCATTTCTCAGCGCGCCCAATGCTGCCCGACACGTCTGCCCGACCGGCCGCCGGAAGGGCTTGCTTGGCTTCGTCCGCGCTCATTCCACGTTGAGGCGCTGATGGAACCGTACGAACAAAACATCCTCCAGCACATCGAAAAGCACGGTTGCAGCGTGACCTCCGTGTTTGATCCGGAGGAGGTCAATCCGCCGTTTTCGTACTCGATCGGGATCGCCAGATCTTCCGGCGCGCCTGAGCTGATCATTGTCGGGCTCAGTTCCAAGCTGTCGCACTGGATGATCAACGAGTACAACCGCCGGGTTCGATCGGGCGAGGCGTTTTTGCCCGGTGTTCTCTACGCCGGTTTCCTTGAGGGTTTCACGGTTCAATTCGGCTCCGTCTCGCGTGAAAACAAGACGGAGTACATGTGCTCTGCCTGCTGGCTGCACGGTGGCGAGGAGTTCGAGGCTTTGCAGCTCATCTGGCCCAATACGTCGGGAATTTGGCCGTGGGATGCCGAGGCTTCGGAGTGGTTCCGCGCCAACCAGCCTTTGCTTGCCTGAGCGCTGGCCTGCCTGCCATGACCCTCTCGTCCCTCTGGAAATACCTCGCTGCCTGGCTGGTCATGCTGGTGGTGTCGGTCGCCAACGGCTCGCTGCGCGACTTCACGTATGGGCGGCAGATGAGCGAATTGTCAGCGCACCAGGTGTCGACGGTGACGGGCGTGCTGTTGCTGGGCTGGGTGATCCGGGCGTTCATCCGGCGTTATTCGCCGGATTCCGGGCGCCAAGCGCTGGGGATCGGGCTGGCCTGGGCGGCGATGACGGTGGCTTTCGAGTTCCTGTTTTTCCACTTTGTCGGCGGGCATTCGTGGGCCGCGCTGCTGGCGAATTACGATGTGCTGGCCGGACGGGTGTGGGTTTTCGTGCTGCTCTGGGTGGCGCTGGCGCCGTACCTGTTTTTCCGCTGGCAGCGCCGGGGCTGAGGCGGATCGGCTGCCGGCCGGGGGGCTTTGACGGTCAACCGGAAAAAATGGCCAAAATGGAAATCCGCAGCCCGGCGAGCGTTCCGGGCTGGGACGCTAGTTTTACTGCGCAGCGAGTTCCGACTTGGGAATTTCGGTCAGGGTCAGGTAGCCGTCCTTGGTATTAACGACCTTGTAGACCGCGTCGGGCTTGGCCTGGGCTTTCTTGAGCACGTTCTGCCATTCGACCTCGGCCGAGCGCAGGCCGTCGATCTTCTTGTGCAGGGTGGCGACGCTGTCGGCGAGCTCGGTCTTGAGTTCTTCGTTGAACTGCGCGACGTGCTTGGCCGTGGGGTTCATGACGATGAGCACGGTGTTGACGAGCGTCAGCACGAGCGCGACGGCGACGAGGATGACGGTCGGCTTTTCGAATGATTTGACTTTGACGGGTTGCTCTTTGTCGCTGGTTTCTTTTTCGCTCATGGTCTCTCTCCCAAACGGGTTGTTCTACGGCTAATTACGGCCGCCGAACGGGGAAACTTGAGGATTTGCGCGGCAGGGAGGCGGATTACACGGTCAACCGGAAAAAATGGCCAAAAATGAAATCGATCAGCCGCCAATCTGATCGAAACCGAAAGCGCTGAGATCCGGCAACACCTGCCAGGCGCCGGCGAAATCCTCGCTGGCCGTGTAGTCGTTGGGCGTGATGAGGCAGCGCAGGCCGGCGCCGAGCGCGGCGCGCAGGCCGTTGGCCGAATCCTCGATGGCCAGGCAGTTTTCGGCCGGCAGGGCGAGGCGGTCGAGCACCCAGCGGTAGATGTCGGGCGCCGGTTTCTTGGCGGGCACGATGTCGCCGGCGCCGATGACCGCGAACCAGCCGGGCGCATCCGGCCCGAGCGTGGCGCGAAGCAGCGCGGTGACGTTCTCCGGCGTGGTCGTCGTGGCGATGGCGAGGCGCAGGCCGCGCTGGCGGGCGTGCTGGATGAGCGCCGCGACGCCGGGCCGCAGCGGCAGGCTGCCGGAGTCGACGAGGCGCAGGTAGTGGCGCGTCTTGGCGGCGTGCAGGTCACGGACAAGGCTGTCGAAGCCGGGCCGGGCGGCGATGTCGGGCGCGTGGCGTTCGGCGTAGTGGCGGATGCGTTCCTTGCCGCCGGTGATGGCCAGCAGTCGGCCGTACAGCGCCTCGTCCCAATGCCAGTCCAACCCACAATCGGCGAAGGCGTGGTTGAAGGCCGGGCGATGGCCGTCGCGCTCGGTGTCGGCAAGCGTGCCATCGACGTCGAAAATGATTGCCTGACAAGGGTTCATGGCCGCCACGATAGCCGGCCCGCGGCGACCTGCCCAGTCAGGATTGCTGACGCCGAACTTCAGCCCCGCTTATTAAGCCATACCTTAACCAGCAGGTAAGAAATTCTGACTAGGACTTAATTAATAACCCTCTTATCTTTGTGCCCAATGCAGTAACACAACCATGACGGGAGACACCATGCAATTCGGACGCACCACCCTCTCCAAGTTCGTGATCGAACACACCCGGGGCCAGCACAGCGAAATGGGCGCCTTGCTCATCGACGTGGCGGCGGCCGTCAAGACCATCTCGGCCATGGTCGGCAAGGGCGCGCTGTCCGGCTTCTCCGGGCTGGCCGAGGCGATCAACGTGCAGGGCGAGGAGCAGAAGAAGATCGACGTCATGGCCAACGAGGCCATCCTGCGCCATTGCGAGTGGGGCGGCCAGCTGGCCGGCATGGCCTCCGAGGAACTCGACGTGCCCTACGCCATCCCCGAAGGCTACCCGCGCGGCCGTTACCTGCTGGTCTTCGACCCGCTCGACGGCTCGTCGAACAGCGACGTCAATGTGTCGGTCGGCAGCATCTTTTCCATCCTCATGCGGCCGGAAGCCGGCGACGCCGAGACCGCCGACTACCTGCAGCCGGGCACCGAGCAAATCGCCGCCGGCTACGCCATCTACGGCCCGGCGACCATGTTCGTACTGACCGTCGGCAGCGGCACGCATGGCTTCACGCTCGACCGCGAGAGCGGCAACTTCATCCTTACCCACCCCGACATCCGCGTCCCCGAAGACACCCGCGAATTCGCCATCAACACCTCGAACGAACGCTTCTGGGAACCGCCCGTGCAGCGCTACGTCGCCGAGTGCAAGGCCGGCAAGACGGGCGTGCGCGGCGCCGATTTCAACATGCGCTGGATCGCCTCGATGGTCGCCGAGGTGCATCGCATCCTCATGCGCGGCGGCATCTTCATGTACCCGAAGGACAACAAGGACCCGGCCAAACCCGGGCGGCTCCGCCTGCTCTACGAAGCCAACCCGATGGCCATGCTCGTCGAGCAGGCCGGCGGCGCGGCGAGCACGGGCCGCGTGCGCATCCTCGACGTGGCGCCGGACGCCCTGCACCAGCGCGTGCCGGTCATCCTCGGCTCGAAGAACGAGGTCGAGCGCGTCGAACGCTACCACCACGAGCACGACGCCGGCACTGACCGCCCCTTCGTCTCGCCGCTTTTCTCGGATCGTTCGCTGTTCCGCGAAACCGCCTGACACCGCCGCCAGCAGGGAGAAAAACATGTCGATCAAACACCCGATCATCGCCATCACCGGTTCGTCCGGTGCCGGCACCAGCACCGTGATGCAGAGTTTTCAGCACATCTTCCGGCGCGAGCAGCTCAATGCCCAGATCGTCGAGGGCGACTCCTTCCACCGCTACGACCGCATGGCCATGCGCGCAGAGATGAAGGCGCAGGAAGAAAACGGCAACCGCAATTTCAGCCATTTCGGCCCGGAAGCCAACCTGCTGGCCGAACTCGAACAACTGTTCATGAACTACGGCCGCGACGGCAGCGGCCAGGCGCGCAAATACCTGCACGATGAGGCCGAAGCCGCGCCGTGGAAGCAGCAGCCCGGCACCTTCACGCCCTGGCTGGACATCCCGGCCGGCACCGACCTCATGTTCTACGAAGGCCTGCACGGCGCCTACGCCGACGAGCAGATCAACATTGCCCAACACGTCGATCTCTGCGTCGGCGTCGTGCCCATCATCAACCTGGAATGGATCCAGAAGCTGCACCGCGACCAGAAGATGCGCGGCTACTCGCAGGAGGCGGTGACCGACACCATCCTGCGCCGCATGCCGGACTACGTCAGCCACCTCTGCCCACAATTCGGCCGCACGCACGTCAATTTCCAGCGCGTGCCGATTGTCGACACCTCCAACCCCTTCATCGCCCGCGACATCCCGTCGGCCGACGAAAGCATGGTCGTCATCCGCTTCGCCAACCCGAAGGGCATCGACTTCCAGTACCTGCTCTCCATCCTGCACGGCTCCATGCTTACCCGCCCGAACACGCTGGTCGTCCCCGGCGGCAAGATGGGCCTGGCCATGCAGATGATTTTCACCCCGATGATCCTGCGCCTCATGGATCAGAAGCGAAGGGCCTGAATGCCATGCCCTTGCCAACCCCTCCCCAGCCCTCCCCTTCTCAGGGGAGGGAGAGCGGCCGAACCCGCATCGGGTGTTCTCCTCCCCTGAGAAGGGGAGGCCGGGAGGGGTTTTCGACCCCTGCGCTACCTGCAATTCGCCATTGAGAAGAGACCCATGGAACGAGACATGACCGAAACCCTATGCCGCCGGGAGCTGGCCAACGCCCTGCGCTTTCTCGCCATCGACGCCGTCGAGGCCGCCAAATCCGGCCACCCCGGTGCGCCGATGGGCATGGCTGACATCGCCGAAGTGCTGTGGCGCGACCATCTCAAGCACAACCCGACCAACCCGGCCTGGCCCGACCGCGACCGCTTCGTGCTCTCCAACGGCCACGGCTCGATGCTGCTCTACGCCCTGCTCCACCTCACCGGCTACGACCTGTCGCTCGACGACCTCAAGGCCTTCCGCCAGCTCGGCAGCAAGACCGCCGGCCACCCGGAAGTCGGCCACACGCCGGGCGTCGAGACGACCACCGGCCCGCTCGGCCAGGGGCTGGCCAACGCCGTTGGCATGGCGCTCGCGGAGAAGCTGCTGGCCCGGCGCTACAACCGGCCCGGCCATAGCATCGTCGATCACCGCACCTGGGTTTTCCTCGGCGACGGCTGCCTCATGGAAGGCATCAGCCACGAAGCCTGCGCGCTGGCCGGCGTCTGGGGCCTGGACAAACTAACCTGCTTCTACGACGACAACGGGATTTCCATCGACGGCCACGTCGAAGGCTGGTTCCAGGACGACACGCCGGGCCGCTTCCGCGCCTACGGCTGGCACGTCGTCGGCCCCATCGACGGCCATGACCCGGCCGCCATCGGTGCCGCCATCGCCGAGGCCAAGGCGACGCACGGCCGGCCCAGCCTCATCGTCTGCCGCACCGAAATCGGCCACGGCTCGCCGAACAAGGCCGGCACGCACGACGTACACGGCGCCCCGCTCGGCGCCGCCGAAATCGCCGCGACCCGCGCCGCGCTGAACTGGCCGCACGCCCCGTTCGCGATTCCCGACAGCCTGCGCACCGCGTGGGACAGCCGCCTCGCCGGCGCCTCGGCCGAAGCCCACTGGCAAGTCGCCTTCGCCGCCTACCGCAAGGCTTTCCCGGAACTCGCCGCCGAGTTCGACCGTACCCAATCCAACGGTCTACCGGAAAAATGGCCCGAAATTAAATTGGCCTTGCTGGCCATGGCCGCCGCCCGCGAAACCCCGGTCGCCACGCGCAAGTCCTCGCAGAACTGCCTCGACCTCCTCGTCGCCGGCGTGCCCGAACTGCTCGGCGGCTCGGCCGACCTGACCGGCTCCAACCTGACCGCCGGCAAGACCAGCCGCGCCCTGCACGACACGCCGCCGGACAGCGTGCCCAACTACATTTCCTACGGCGTGCGCGAATTCGGCATGACGGCGATCATGAACGGCGTCGCCCTGCACGGCGGGCTGATTCCCTACGGCGGCACCTTCGCCGTGTTCTCCGACTACGCCCGCAACGCCATCCGCATGAGCGCGCTGATGCGCCAGCGCGTCATCCACATCCTGACGCACGATTCCATCGGCCTCGGCGAAGACGGCCCGACGCACCAGCCGGTCGAACACGCCGCCAGCCTGCGCATCATCCCCGGCCTCGACGTCTGGCGGCCGTGCGACGAACTCGAAACCGCCGTCGCCTGGGCCGAAGCCCTTGAGCGCACCGGCGACGACCCCGGACCTTCCGCACTGTTCCTGTCCCGGCAAAATCTCCCTCAGTACGGCGCCCCGGCCGACCGGGCGGAAGGTGCTGCGCGCGGCGGCTACGTGCTCGCCGACGCCGAGGGTCCGCTGCAGGCCATCATCATCGCCACCGGCTCCGAAGTCGCCATCGCCATGGCGGCGCGGGCCACGCTGGCCGCAAGCGGCGTTGGCGTGCGCGTCGTCTCCATGCCCTGCACGCGGCGCTTCGACCGCCAGCCGGCAGCCTGGCGCCAAGCCGTGCTGCCGCGCGGCGTGCCGCGCCTGGCCATCGAAGCCGGCCACCGCGACGGCTGGTACAAATACGTCGGCCCCGACGGCGCCGTGCTCGGCCTCGACGACTTCGGCGCCTCCGGCCCGGCCCCGGCGCTCTACCAGCACTTCGGGATGACGGCCGAGGCACTGGTCGATGCCGTGATACGCGCCATCGAAGACTGACATCATGCCTAAGCAAACCCCTCCCGGCCTCCCCTTCTCAGGGGAGGAGAAAACCGCCAGCACATCGGCGTGCGCCCCCTCCCCTGAGAAGGGGAGGGTCGGGGAGGGGTTTTGCCGCCCCCAAAACAGACAACCCCAGCCCACGGAGACCCCATGGCCCTGATTTCCCTGCGCCAGCTGCTCGACCACGCCGCCGAACACGGCTACGGCCTGCCCGCCTTCAACGTCAATAACCTCGAGCAAATCCAGGCCATCATGCAGGCCGCCGAAGCCTGCGACAGCCCGGTCATCCTGCAGGCCTCGGCCGGCGCCCGCAAATACGCCGGCGAGCCCTTCCTGCGCAAGCTCGTCGAAGCCGCCATCGAGCAGTACCCGGACATCCCCGTCTGCCTGCACCAGGACCACGGCACCTCGCCGGCAGTCTGCCAGCAGTCGATGCGCAGCGGCTTTTCGAGCGTCATGATGGACGGCTCGCTGGGCACCGACGGCAAGACACCGACCACCTACGCCTACAACGTCGAAACGACCGCGAAAGTCGTTGAAATGGCCCACGCCATCGGCGTTTCGGTCGAAGGCGAACTGGGTTGCCTCGGTTCGCTGGAAACCGGCGAAGCCGGCGAGGAAGACGGCGTCGGCGCCGCCGGCAAGCTCGACCATTCGCAACTGCTCACCGATCCCGACGAAGCCGCCGACTTCGTCGCCAAGACCGGCGTCGATGCCCTGGCCATCGCCATCGGCACGAGCCACGGCGCCTACAAGTTCACCCGCCCGCCAACCGGCGAAATCCTCGCCATCGATCGCATCAAGGCCATCCACGCCCGCATTCCGAACACCCACCTGGTCATGCACGGCTCCTCCAGCGTGCCGCAGGAATGGCTGGCGACCATCCGCCAGTACGGCGGCCAGATCAAGGAAACCTACGGCGTGCCGGTCGAGGAAATCGTCGAAGGCATCCGCCATGGCGTACGCAAGGTCAATATCGACACCGACATCCGCCTCGCCATGACCGGCGCCATGCGCAAGGCGATGGCCGAGAAACCCGACGAATTCGACCCACGCGCCTTCCTCAAAGCCGCCGTTGCCGCCGCCCGCGACCTCTGCCGCGCCCGCTTCGAGGCTTTTGGCAGCGCCGGCCGTGCCAATCGCATCAAACCGGTAGCCCTGGAAAAAATGACCGCACTTTACCGCTGACAAAGAGATGGACTCTGCTGTACCTTGCGTCTTGCGGCCCTGCTTCCTGGGGCCGTTTTTTTAAACACAACATAAACAGATTACCCTCGACAAAATTCATTTGGCTTAATTCTTATTTAATGCGAATATGCGGGAAAATTTCACACAAATATCTGGAGAAACAGCATGTCTTTAACCATAGCCGTGGTCAGGGAACGGCTGCCTGGCGAAAGCCGGGTGGCACTCGTCCCTGAAACCGCAAAGAAGTTCGCCGCCTTGGGTGCGACGCTCCGCATGGAGCAAAGCGCCGGCACGGAAAGCCACTTCCTGGATTCCGACTACCCGGGCGTAACGCTCGTTGACGGCATCACCGAAGCCTACGGTAGCGCCCAACTCCTCATGCGCGTCACCCCGCCTTCGCCCGAAGAGATTGCCGCCATGCCCGAAGGCTCGGTGCTGATCGGTTTGCTCAAACCCTTCGAATCGAAAGAACGCCTCGCTGCCCTCAATGCGAAGAAGATCACCGCCTTCGCATTGGAGTTGCTCCCCCGCATCTCCCGCGCCCAGAGCATGGACGCGCTTTCTTCGCAAGGCGCCTGCGCCGGCTACCAGTGCGGCCTCATCGCCGCCGCCCGCTGTACCAAGTTCTTCCCCATGCTCACCACCGCCGCCGGCACCATCCGTCCGGCCCGTGTGCTCGTCATCGGTGCCGGCGTCGCCGGCCTCCAGGCGATTGCCACCTGCAAGCGCCTCGGCGCCATGGTCGAAGCCTACGACGTCCGCGCTGCCGCCCGTGAGCAAATCGAATCCCTCGGCGCCAAGTTCGTCGACACCGGCGTCTCCGCCGACGGCACCGGCGGCTACGCCCGTGACCTCACCGACGAAGAAAAAGCCCAGCAAACCGAGAAACTCGCGAAGGCTGTCGCCCTGTCCGATGTGGTGATCACCACCGCCGCCATCCCCGGCAAGAAAGCCCCGGTCATCATCACCACCGACATGATCGGCCGCATGAAATACGGCGCCATCATCGTCGACATGGCCGCCGAATCCGGCGGCAACTGTGCGCTCACCCAGCCGGGCGAACACGTCATCGCCAACGACGTGAACATCCACGGCCCCTTGAACCTCCCCTCGCGCATGCCGACGCACGCCTCCGAGCTCTACGCCAAGAACCTCTACAACTTCCTCTCGCCGTGGATCAAGGACGGCCAGCTCAACATCGACTGGGCAGACGAAGTCGTCGCCGGCACCGTGTTGTGCAAGGACGGAATGACGGTTCATTCCGTGGTGAAACAAGTATTGGGAGAAAACTGATGGACGGCCTGCTCGCGCTCTACATCTTCATGCTCGCCGCCTTCACCGGCTACGAGATCATCGCCAAGGTCCCGGTCATCCTGCACACGCCACTGATGTCCGGTTCCAACTTCATCCACGGCGTTGTGGTTGTGGGTGCCATGCTCATGCTCGGCACCGCTGATACGCCGGTTCAACAGGCCATCGGCTTCTTCGCCGTCGCCCTCGGTGCGGCCAATGCCGCCGGTGGTTACGTCGTGACCGAACGCATGCTCGCCATGTTCAAGAAGAAGGAAGGCTGATCATGACGCTACCTGTTTACGTTCAAGGCGCCTGGTTCGTCGGCGCACTGCTCTTCATCTTCGGCCTCAAGGGCATGAGCTCGCCGGCCAGTGCACGCAAGGGCATCATCATCGCCGGCTACGGCATGCTCGTCGCCATTGCCGCGACCTTCCTGATTCCCGGCCTGCAGAACCTCGCCCTCATGGCCCTCGCCCTGGCGCTGGGTGGTTCGGCTGCCTGGATCTCCGGCAAGAAGGTCAAGATGACCGACATGCCGCAGATGGTCGCCATCTACAACGGCATGGGCGGCGGTGCCGCAGCAGCCATTGCCGCCATCGAGTTCGCCAAGGGCGATACCCACAGCCTGGCCACGACGGTGCTCGCCGTCATCGGCGCGCTGATCGGTGCGGTGTCCTTCACCGGCTCCTGCGTCGCCTGGGCCAAGCTGCAGGGGGTGCTCAAGAAAGCCCATCGCCTGCCGGCGCAGAATGCGGTCAATGTGCTGCTCGCCTTGGTTGCTATCGGTCTCGGTGCGGCCATGGTACTCATGGCGCCGGCCAAACCCGAACTGATCTTCGGCTTCTTCGCTGTCGCCCTCGTTCTTGGTCTGATCGTCACCCTGCCTATCGGCGGGGCCGACATGCCGGTCGTGATCTCGCTGTTCAACGCCTTCACGGGTCTGGCCGTCGGTTTCGAAGGCTATGTGCTCGGCAATCCCTCGCTGATCATCGCCGGTATCGTCGTCGGTGCCGCCGGTACGCTGCTCACGCAACTGATGGCCAAGGCCATGAACCGGCCGATCTCGAACATTCTCTTCACGCCGATGGTGGCGAGCGGTCCGGGCGAAGCGATTTCCGGCAGCATGAAGGAAGTCGGGGCCATCGACGCTGCGGCGATGATGCGTTACGCCTCCAAGGTCATCATCGTCCCGGGTTACGGCATGGCCGTGGCGCATGCCCAGCACAAGGTGTGGGAAATGACGTCCATCCTCGAGGAAGCCGGGGTCGAGGTGAAGTTCGCCATCCACCCGGTGGCCGGACGGATGCCGGGTCACATGAACGTGCTGCTCGCCGAAGCCGGCGTGCCCTACGACAAGATCATGGATCTGGAAGAGATCAATGGCGAATTCGCGCAGACGGATGTCGCCTTGATCATCGGGGCGAACGACGTGGTCAACCCGAGCGCCCGCACCGACAAGTCCAGCCCGATCTACGGCATGCCGATTCTCGATGCGGACAAGGCGCAGAACGTGATCGTGATCAAGCGGGGCAAGGGCACGGGGTACTCGGGCGTCGAGAATGCGCTGTTCTATACCGACAACTGCCGCATGCTTTATGGCGATGCCCAGCCCATGGCCGGGGAAATCATTCAGCACCTTAAGGCGATGGGGTGATGGTCGCGCTAACTGCACTGATTTAGTGCGTCTCAGGCAGATTTATGTAACGGCCGTGGCAACACGGCCGTACAATACCGAGTTGTGTCTGACCGGAAGTTCTGCATGAAGCGCATTGATAACCTGTTGATCTGGCTGGCGGCAGTTGCCAGCCTTGGACTCTGGCTATGGTCGCTGACCATTGGCCCGGTATCCCCGCACTTTCTGGTCGTTCTCGCCGTCCTGCTGGCTGCGAGCATGCTCTTCTCGACGAGCAACCAGCAACAGCGCCGCGAGCGTGAGCAGTCCTATATTCGCGAGCTGAAGGAAGTGATGTCGGAATACCAGGTGCTTTCCGACGAAGCCATGGCCCATGCCGAGATGCAGTTCAACTCGCTGGAAAGCGACATGCGCGAGGCCCAGGAAATCATCCGCGCCTCGGTCAACAAGATTTCCGGCAGCCTGACCGGCCTCGAATCGCAATCCTCCGACCAGCGCCAGATCCTGCGCACCCTGATCGAGCAGATGCTGAGCATGACCGGCGGCGAAAGCCAGTCCCGCGAACAGGTCAGCCTGCAACGTTTCTTCGACGAAACGAACACGCTGATCGCCGAATTCACGCGCACGATGACCCACCTGCAGCAAAGCGGCAAGGGCATCGCCGACAGTTTCGAGGCCATGCAGGATCGCGTCACGCGCATCAACACCTCGCTCAACGACATCGCCGGCATTACCAAGCAGACCGACCTGCTCGCCCTCAATGCCGCCATCGAAGCCGCCCGTGCCGGCGAGGCAGGCCGCGGCTTTGCCGTGGTCGCCGACGAAGTGCGCAACCTGGCCGCCCGCACCGGTGAATTCAACATCGCCATCCGTGATTCGCTGACCGATATCGTCAATTCGCTGCACGAGGTCGGCAACAAGGTGGCCGATGCCACCAACGTCGACATGACGGTCGCCGACAAATCCCGCGACGCCCTGCAAGGCCTGGGCAGCGAGCTGATGCAACTGACCGCCGAAGCGCGCGAACACTCCGACCGCATCACTGCCATCACCGAGCAGATGCGCGAAATGACCCAGGAAGGCGTCATGGCCATGCAGTTCGAGGACATCGTGACGCAGATGATGTCCCGCATCAGCCAGCGCACCACCAATGTCGGCGAATACCTGCATGCTTTCCTGGCGCTGCACCACGACAACGAATCCGACGGCCTGCAGCGTTTCCGTTCGCGCAGCCAGAAACTCGTGGAACTGCTGGTCAATTCCCACGTCAAGACCGATGCCATCAAGACAACCAACGCCGGTTCGCGCGCCATGAACAGCAGCGACGGCGATATCGAGCTGTTCTGAGCGCCTCCCGGGCAATTTGACGGTCAACCGGAAAAAAACGCCAAAATCGAAATCGATGGACCTCGCTAGCCTGATCGAAACCCTCGGCGAACAGACCACCGTTGTCCTCTCCGGTCTGCTCATCGGCACCCTGTTCGGCGCCTTCGCCCAGCGCTCCCGCTTCTGCCTGCGCTCCGCCGTCGTCGAATTCTGGAACCGCCAGGGCTGCGCCAAGCTCGCCGTCTGGCTCTTCGCCTTCGCCTCCGCCGTCACCGTCACCCAACTCGCCATCAGTCTCGGCTGGCTCGACGTCTCCCAGGCCCGGCAACTCGCCGCCACCGGCAGCCTTTCCGGCGCACTCATCGGCGGCCTGCTGTTCGGCATCGGCATGATCCTCGCCCGCGGCTGCTCCTCGCGCATGCTCGTCCTCGCCGCCAACGGCAACCTGCGCGCCCTGCTCACCGGCCTCGTCTTCGCCGTTGCAGCCCAGGCCTCGCTCAACGGCGTCCTCTCCCCCCTGCGCACCACCATCACCGGCTGGTGGACCATCGCCGGCGGCGCCGAACGCGACCTCCTCGTCTCGCTCCACATGGGCCACCTCGGCGGCCTCGCCTTCGGCCTCGCCTGGCTTGTCGCCGCCATCTACTGCGCCCGCCGCGCCAAAATCAGCCGGCGCGAAGCAGCCGGCGGCTGCGGCGTCGGCATCATGATCGCCCTCGCCTGGGCCGTCACCTACCAGATCGGCAGCCAATCATTCGAGATCATCCCGGTACAAAGCCTCAGCTTCACCGGCCCCTCCGCCGACATGCTCATGCTTGTCCTGTCGCCCCCCGGCCAGCCCTGGGACTTCGACATCGGCCTCGTCCCCGGCGTCGTCCTCGGCTCTTTCCTGGCCGCCCTGTGGGGCCGCGAGCTCAAGCTGGAAGGCTTCAAGGACGGGCGCAGCATGAGCCGATACATCACCGGCGCCCTGTGCATGGGATTCGGCGGCATGCTCGCCGGCGGCTGCGCCGTCGGCGCCGGCGTCTCCGGCGCCGCCATCTTCGCCCTCACCGCCTGGCTCGCCCTCATCGGCATGTGGCTAGGCGCCGGCCTGACCGACCGCCTGGTCGACCAAACAGCCCAACAAACCACGCCGGAACACGCCGGCAACGCCCCGGCTGTCTTGCCGTAGGAAATCGCGGGATTAATTGGCGGACGGGTTTAACTGGGAAGCGGCGACGTGTCGGTGCGGCTATTCGATACACTGGCCAACTCATTCGGTAAGGCCTTGCCCAGCAGCTCTTGGTTCTCAATTTCACTAAACACCAGCTGTTATGCCCAGGGAACTCACTATGTCCACCAAAAGCGGAAGCTGCACGGTAGCGAAAGCTCACCTTCACCTCAAATTTAATGCCGATTAGTTTATTCAAAATAGCTAATTTCGGCCTATCGATATTTCAAATGGCATAATCCTGGCATCGTAAATTTAAAATGAGGGGCAGGGCAATGCATCAGGTTTTCGAGGAAATATCTGGGTCGCTACGGACTTTGGCTGACGCTGTTCGCAATACCTCCGGAGAAAACCGAACCTTAACGGAGGCATATGGCTGGAATTGCCCTGCCATAACCCGTATCGATTTGGCCGCCATTCCCGACAGCATAGCGACATGGCTGGAGGAAGCGTGCCCAGAAAAGATTGACCAAGATGAGTTTGATTGGCTAAAACCACTGCCAAAGCAAATCGAAGTTCTAAAGCAGCAAACAGTCCCTCAGCTCTTTAACGGAGGTAACGTACCACAGGCATCTGCCGCATATATGGCAACGATGTCTTTTTTGGAAAAGGAACTGGCTCCCTATTACTCTTGGCAGAAAATTGATGATCCAGCACAGCTTCCTCCGAAATTGGCAAGGAGGGTCAGAGGCTGCGCGGCACGCCTGGCGGAAATAGAGCCGGATTTGGGCGCCTTGGACGAAAAAGTTAGGGGAATACTAAGCGCCCATGATGCTGCAGAGTCGCTTCCAGCAGACATGGAAGCACTTTCTGAGGCACGCAAGAAAATCGACAGGTTGGCAGAGGGAGCAGTAATTGATGTCGAGAAAATAACTTCACGAGAAAAGCAGGCTAAGGAATACCTTGACCAGATGGTTGGCAAGGCGAAGGAAGCTTCAAAAATTATTGACCAGTGTGATGAGGCTTACCGCGCAGCCACGACCAAGGGGCTTGCCGCTGCGTTTGATGAGCGTGCAGCCTCGTTGCGGGAATCGATGCGTTATTGGGTTTTTGGGCTCGCCATGGCATTAGCTGCTGGAGGGGCGGTTGGTAAGAACCGAATCGATGCGCTTTCAGAGGTTTTCTCCAGCGGAACACTCCATTGGGAAACTGTGTTTGCCCACATTCTATTAACGGTAGTGGGTATTGGTGGCCCGCTTTGGTTCGCCTGGGTCGCCACAAAGCAAATAGGCCATAGATTCAGGCTTTCGGAGGACTATGCGTTTAAGGCTTCGGTGGCAAAGGCATATGAAGGCTACAGGAGAGAGGCCGCGAACATTGATGAAGTGTTTGAGGCCCGATTATTTAGTACTGCATTGGTACGCTTAGAGGAGGCTCCTTTGCGGCTTGTCGAGGGGACAACTCACGGAAGCCCTTGGCATGAATTTATGACATCTCCTGTCTTTGAACAGGCAGTGGCTGCCGTGCCAAACTTTAAAGACACCCTAGTTGAGATTTTCAAGAAGGGCTGGAATACGACAAGTGGCTTTACCCAAAAGCCGGCAGGAGACGGAAAGCAGGTATCTGAAGAGTTAGGCAAGGCTGCTACACAGTAAACAAGCTGCAGAGTGCTAATCGCCTTTTCGGGTATATCTTTCCAGCCTTGGCTTATGCATGAATTTGGGTCGAGGGTTCTGTGTTGCTCCGCAGGGACTTGATTATTCAGGCTGCCTAATTGTGCAGCGGCAGTGCAGTAATCCATAGCTGCGTTCCATATTAATTTTTTCGAATGGCTGCTTTGGCCGAATAGTGTGAATCGACCAGCCCCAATCCCACGGTCAACCGGAAAAAATGCCCAAAATCGAAATGCCTTCGTTCAGGCAAAAAAATCCCCGCCGGAGCGGGGATTTTTTGCGCGCGGTAAAGCTCAGCGCGGGAAGTACATTTTTGTCTTGTCCAGCTTGTAGGTCCAGGGCAGGCCGGCGTTTTTCCAGCCGTTGACGGCGCGCTGGCCGGTCTTGGCGCCTTCCTTGGCGGTGTCGCCCTCGAAGCCCTCGGCGATGCCGTACACCTTGGTATAGCCTGCCTGGGTCAGGCGATCCTGCGCCTTGGCGCTGCGGTCGCCGGAGCGGCACATCAGAATGATGGTGGCGTCCTTGCCGAGGCCCATATCCTTCACGCGGCGCTCGAATTCGGTGACGAAGTCCTGATTCGGCTCCAGTTTGTACATGTTCCGCTTGTCATCCCACTCGGTCATGATTTCGGCGTGTTCGACGTAGGGCACGAGCGCATCGGCATCGCCCGGCCAGCCGACGTACATGGCTTCGGCGCGGGTGCGGATGTCGAAGAAGGCGACGCCTTTCGGGTTGGCCTTTTTCATGTCGTAGGCTTGCTGCGGCGTGAGGTAGAGGCCAGCCTTGGATTTCTTGACCTCGGGCAGCTTGTCCCAGTCGGTGCTGCCCGGCGCCCAGTCGGCGGCGAAGGCTTGCGTGGCAATGGCCAGCGCGGCCGCTACGAAAAGCTTGTGCATGTTATTCATCAGGCGATCCCCGGATTGTTGGCCGCGCCCTTGAGGGTCGGCAGGTTGAGATTGACCGGTTTGACGGTCTTTATGTCGCGTAGATATTTTGCCACGACATCCCAGATCGGCTCACCGGAATTTTTCGCTTCTTCCGACACCGGGGCCCAACCGGCCACCTTGTAGTTTTTGGCCGGGTCGATGAGCTTGCCCTTGAGCATCATGTTCTGGATGCGGTTGCCCATCTTGGCGGTCGGATCGCAGGTCCATTGCAGGCCGCCTACGCGCACCATGTCGCCGCCCTGTTGATAGTACGGGTCCGGGTTGAACAGGTTGTCGCAGACGTCTTCGAGCACCGTCTTGATCATCTCGCCACTCATGTTGCTCACCGTCGTCCATGGGTAGGTGATGGCCGTCTGGTCGAGCACGTGTTCCATGAGGATGGGCTGGCCGGGCAGCAGCGATGTACCCCAGCGGAAGCCGGGCGAGAAGGCGATCTCGGCGTCCTTGACCTTCATCAGCGCGTCGAGGATGACCTGGTCGAAGGTGCCGTTGAAGTTGCCACGGCGGTAGAGCAGGCCCTCGCTGACCGCCAGCTTCTCGTTGAGCTTGGACAGGTAGGGCGCGCGCGCCTTGTCGATCAGCGCCTGCATGTCCTTGTCGGCCGGCAGCAGGTTGGCGAAGACGGGCAGCAGTTTGTAGCGGAAGTCGGCGATCTTGCCGTTCTTGACGTCGAAATCGAGTACGCCAAGGTATTTGCCGTTGGAGCCGGCATTGGTCACCAACGTCTGGCCGCCGGCATTCTTGACGACGACCGGCGCGGGCATGCCGTCATGGGTGTGGCCGCCGAGAATGGCGTCGATGCCTTTGACGCGCGAAGCCATCTTGAGGTCGACGTCCATGCCGTTGTGCGAGAGCACGACGACGACCTGCGCGCCAGCGGCGCGGGCTTCGTCGACGGTCTTCTGCATGTTTTCTTCCTGGATGCCGAAGCTCCAGTTCGGCGTCTGCCAGCGCGGGTTGGCGATCGGCGTGTAGGGGAAGGCCTGGCCGATGATGGCGACCGGCACGCCGTTCATGTTCTTCATGACGAAGGGCTTGAAGACGGCATCGCCAAAATCGGTGGTCTTGACGTTCTGGGCGACGATGTCGATCTGGCCGGCGAAATCCTTTTCCTCGATTTCCTTGACGCGGGCCTCGCCGTAGGTCGATTCCCAGTGCAGGGTCATGACATTGACGCCGAGCGCCTTGCAGGCGTCGACCATGTCCTGGGCGTTGGACCACAGCGCCGTGCCGGAGCCCTGCCAGGTGTCGCCGCCGTCAAGCAGCAGCGCGCCGGGACGATTGGCCTTCATGCGCTTGACCAGCGTCGCGAGGTGGGCGAAGCCGCCGACCTTGCCGTAGGTCTGGGCGGCCTTCTCGAAATTCAGATAGGTGTAGGCGTGGGCCTCGATGCTGTTCGGCTTGAAACCGAAGTGCTTGAGCAGGTTGGCGCCGACGAGGTGCGGCACCTTGCCGAACTGGTCGCCGAAGCCGAGATTGACGTTCGGCTCGCGGAAATAGATGGGCAGCAACTGGGCATGGCAGTCGGTGATGTGCAGCAGGCTGACGTTGCCGAACTTGGGCAGGTCGTAGAGTTTGGCGGCGCCCTTTTCGGCCAGCGCCAGTTCGCTGTGCAGGCTCATGCCACCGGCAGCGGCGACGGCCATGACCTGAAGAAATTCCCGACGATTCATGCTCATTTTGATTCCTTAAAAAATGCCCGGCCAATCATCCGGCCGGGCCAATCACGCAAGTTCTTACTGCTGGTAGTCACTGGCAACTAACGACTACCGACTACCAACTAGTCCTTATTGACCGGCGATTCCGGATCGATCAGGAAAGCCACGATGTGGGTGATCTGCTCCGGCGTCAGCCAGCTGTGCAGGCCGAAGCGCGGCATGTTGGTACAGGCCGTGAAGGCGTTGGAGTTGTAGATCTTGTCGTAGACGTACTTGATCGTGTCCTCGTCCTTGCCGCGAATCTTGCCGAATTCACGCAGGCTGGGGCCGATGGTGCCGTAGGCGATTTCCTTCTTGGCCAGCTCGTGGCAGGCGTAGCAGTTGCCGCCCCGGACACGTCCGGCCGGATCGGGCTGGATGAAGCCGATATGGCCACCGGTACCGACCGCGGCGAGCTTCTCGCCTTCCTTCCAGTCGCCAATGAGCTTGCCGTCGACCGGGTAGCGGATGGTCGCGGCGTTGAGCTTTTCGAGCTTTTCACCGACCTTGCGCGGCGGGTTGTCGCGGAACTGCAGGCAGGTCTTCATCGTCTCGTCCTGCTCCAGGCGCGTCATCCAGTACTTCGGATTGTCGGCACGGAAGGAGGTACGGAACATCTGCTCGGCTTCCTTGGCAAATTTGCCGCCCGGCGCCTCGACCGGTTTGTCAGCCAGCGCCTGACCGGCAAATATCACGGTCAACCCGAAAAAAAGGCCAAATTTGAAATTCATGTTCGTCCCCTTTTTCAGCGCTTGATGCCCGGCGTTTCCATCACGGTGCCGGTCGCATTCTTTTGCAGGAAAGTTTCCAGCGCGACGATCGAATCGGCCAGATAGTTCGGTTCAGGCCAGCGCGCCTGGCGCATGCAGTCGATCAGACGACGCTGCATGGTCCACACGGCGCCTTGCGAGACGCGATACGACGGCCAGGTCTTCATCGCCGTGCCGGCGCCGTCCTTGGTCGTCAGATTGCCTAGATCCTGCAGGCGGATGCGCTTGCCTTCCTGACCGTGGCAGATCGAGCAGGAGAAATCCTGCGGACCGGAGCGGCGATAGAAAATGTACTCGCCCATCTTGGCCATCTTGGCTTCTTCGGGATGCGTCGCCGGCACATTGATCTTCATGCCGTTCGACTTGGCGCCGATGAAGGTGACCAGCGCCTCGATGTCGGACTCCTTGCCCGGCCGCGAGAACCACTGCTTGGTCACCTCGGCCTGCGTGAAGCCTTGCAGCGTCACCATGCAATGCACGAGACGGGACTCGACGTCCATGACCTTGTTGGTGTCCTTGAAATATTTCGGCAAGGCGGCATAGGCGCCTTCCAGCTTGCCCGGCCCCTGGCCGAGATCGCACTGTTCGAGCGAGGCATTCTTCGGGCCGCGCTTTTCGGACCACAGGCCTTCACCCTTCACCTCCAGCAAATCGGCCGGATTGCCATCGGCCAGCGCCTCGCGGTACTTGGCCAGCTCATCGGCGACCTTGCTGTCCTGGGCCGAAACCCCGCCAGCAAAGGCAGCGAATATCGCTGCGCCGACCAGCGTTTTGATCAAACGTCGGTTCATTTAGACTCCTCCAGGGGAAACGCAGGCAGCGGCGACGGTCTGCGCCGCCTTGCCGCTGCGGTCAGGCATTAGTTGATGGCGGCTTCGTCGGTACGGCTATCGCCCTTGTTGTCCTTCCAGCTCACCGTGATCTTGTCGCCCTTGGCGCCGCCCTTGAACTTGAACGCCAGGTACGGGTTCTTCGAGACGGACGGCCCGAATTCGCTGGTCAGCACGACCTTGTCGCCATGCTTGGCAACCAGTTCGGTAATGAACCAGGCCGGCACGATGGCTCCAGCAGAGTCCTTGCGCTGGCCGGTTTCCATTTCATGGCTGACCAGAACCTTGACTTCGGTAACGCCGTCCTTGTTGGCGGCGCGGATTTTCATTGGATTGCCCATGTTTTGCTCCTGAATGCAGTTGTTAGTTGCTAGACGTTAGTCGCTAGCCATTGGTCACGGGTTGGTCGTTGCTAATCACTGACTACTAGCAACTGGCGACTGTTTCTTAGCCGCCGCAACCACCGAGGGTGACCTTGATCTCTTTCGTGGCCATGAAGAACTTGCCGTCCGACTTGACCAGCGCGTAGATGTTCGAGGTCTGGCCCATCTTGACGCGGGTCTGGACGTTGGCTTCGGTGTCGGCCGGCAGAGTGAAGCTGGCAGCCAGGGCGTTCGGGTTCTTCTCGATCAGGATGGCGACCATGGTCACGTTGGGCAGCGAGGACGCGACACCCACCGGCACCACGGCGCCGTTTTCGGCGATGTCCGGACCGGTGACCTGGACATCCTTGCTGTCGGCCGGCTGGCCGGCACCGAGGGCCTTGAGCGTGTCAGCCATGCTCTTGGCGTCGAAGGCGGCCTTGTTCCAGTCGGCCAGGGCCATGCCCGGGGTGATGATGCCGGCGGCGGCCAGCATGCCCAGCAGGGCGGCGCCGGAGCCGGATTTGAGTACGGTGCGACGTTGATTGTTCATGACTTCTCCTCTGTAGAAATTGGGTTACTTTGAGCCGGACAGGATCCACTTCACCAGCGTGGAAATGTCCTCATCCTTGATATGACCGTTCGGCGGCATCGGGATCGAGCCCCAGACGCCCTGCCCACCGGCCTTGACCTTGGCGACCAGACGGGATTCGGCATCCGGCTGATCCTTGTAGCGCGCGACCACTTCGTTGTAGCCGGGGCCGACGATCTTGCTCTTCATGCCGTGACAGGCCATGCAGCCGCTCTTCGTGGCCAGTTCCAGCGTGCCGGCATCGGCTGCCTTCTTGGCGGCCTCGGGGCCGAGCGTCTGGGTGCCGCGGACCGCACCGAAAGAACGGTTCTGATCCCGCAACTCGCCATGTGCCGTACGGGCGTATTCCGGCAGGGTCGAGCCGATCAGCACGTCCGGCTTGCAGTTCTTCATGCACGCCTTGTTGGCCGTATCCGGCTTGCCACCGTTCCCGATGCCGCCCTTGCTGGCCGGCGCGCCCGGCCACATGCCGTGGTCGGTCGTCATGCCGTTGCGGTTGGGCAGCAGCTTCTGCACATCGGCAATGTTCTTGTCGGACAGCGTGAAGTCGCCCGGCACGATTTCCTGCAGGTTGAGCAGGTAGGCCAGGATGGCGTAGACGTCGTCCGGCTTCAGCGACTTCGGCGCCGTCCACGGCATGGCGCGCTGGATGTAGTCAAAGACCGTCGAGATCGTCGCCACCTTGGTGAAGGTCGTGCGCTGCGGCAGTTCACCGGAAGACAGCCCCTTGACGCGCCCGGTCTTGATGTCGTCCTTGGTCGTGCCGCCGGCGAGCGGTGTGAAGACCTCGTTCGACTCGCCGAAGGAACCGTGGCAGGAGGCACATTTTTCCTCGAACAGTTCCTGGCCGCGATCCACCGAGCCCGAGCCCTTGGGCAGCCCCTTGAAGTCCGGACGAACGTCGATGTCCCAGGCCTTCACTTCGGCCGGCGTGGCAGCACGGCCGACACCGTCGTACTTGTCCACGGCCAATGCCACGGTCGACGCGGAAAAAAGCGCAAAAACGAAAAGCGGCTTAGAGAACCTGAACATTGCTGACCTCCCCGCTTTCGATGACTTTCCACGACTGGATGGCGTTGTTGTGATAAATCGACTTGGTACCGCGCACCTTGCGCAGCTGGCCGTAGGTCGGCTGGACGAAACCGGTCTCGTCGATGGCGCGCGACTGGAGGATGGCCGGCGAGCCGTCCCACACCCAATTGGTGTTGAAACGGGTCAGCGCCTTGTTCTGCACCGGGCCTTCAATGCGTGCGGTCTGCCAATTGACGCCGCCGTCGAAGGAAACGTCGACCTGCTTGATCTTGCCGCGGCCCGACCAGGCGAGGCCGGAAACGTTGTAGAAACCCTTGTCGAGCAGCGTCTGGCCACCGGACGGTGTGGTGATGACCGACTTGCACTCCTGGATCGAGCTGTACTGGCGATGCAGTCCGCTCGGCAGGAGGTCGATGTAATGCACCGCCTCATCCTTGGTCGCATACGGCTTGTCACCGACTTCAATGCGGCGCAGCCACTTGACCCACGACACGCCCTGCACGCCCGGCACGACGAGGCGCAGCGGATAGCCGTTTTCCGGACGCAGCATTTCGCCGTTCTGGCCGTAGGCGACGAAGACTTCGCCCGACTCGACCATTTCCATCGGGATGGTGCGCGTCATTGACGAGCCATCGGCTCCCTCGGCCAGCACGTAGCGGGCCTTCTTGTAATCGACGCCGCAATCCTCGAGCAGCAGCTTGAGCGGCACGCCGGTGAATTCGGAGCAGGAAATCATGCCGTGCGTGTATTGCACGGTCGGCACGGCGACATTGCCCCATTCCAGTCCGGTGTTGGCGCCGCACTCGATGAAGTGGATGCGCGACACGGACGGCAGACGCATGATCTCATCGAGGGTATAAACCTTGGCTTTCTTGAGCAGGGAATCGTCCGAACCATTGACCATCAGGCGATGCTTGGACGGATCGATGTCGTGCCAGCCCTGGTGATGGCGCTCGAAGTGCAGGCCGGACGGCGTGATGATGCCGAACAGGCCCTGCAGCGGCGCGAACGACACCGAGGCACCGCCGACGCGGGCCAGACCCGGCGACTCGCGGCGCAGCAACTGGCTTTCGTATTTCGACGGCATGCCGTACGGGTTGGTGGCGACCGGCTGGCCGAGCGAGGTCGTCCACGCCGGATTTTCGAGAATGTTCGGATCGCCCTCGGCGGCACGTACCACTTTCGGCGCCGCCAGCGCAGCACCGGCAGCGCCGGCCGCAAACAGGCTCTTGCGCAGGAAATCGCGACGACCGGCAGCGACGTCCTTGATCTGCGCTTCCGTCAGGAAGTTTTCCGGTGCGGCCCGCAGGCGCCCCGGCTGTTTGTTGATTTCACCCATATGGACAAACCCCTATGATTTTTTCACGTCAGTACTGCAATTCACTGGCGACACGCCGAGTTCATCGCCCAGATCGCGGCTTGCCACCGTGACGCTGACCGTTCGGCAAATGTCGACAAAATTCGGATCGATCACGCGATACATGACCGAGCTGCCCTCGCGTCGCCGGTCGACCACACCGGCCCGGAAGAGAATATTGAGATGGCGCGAGATGTTGGCCTGGGTCAGGCCTATCTTCTCGACGACCTCATGTACAGGGCGCTCTTCCGCGCAGAGGCACGAAAGAATGCGCAAACGGGTCGGATCGGCCAGCAATCCGAAGTAGTGCGCCACCTGCTCGAAAACCCGTAATGTCTCGTCCATATCGTTATTTTGATTTCTGTCAAAATCAATGTATAACTGTGTACTTATATAGTCAACAACTAATATTGTTGCGACGCAGCATGCATTTCTTGCCAAAGGCCTATACCCTTGGCACTACGCCGTTTCGGACAAATCTATAATCATCCGTACTATATGAGACCTATCGACCACACTTGAGGAGATGTATCGATGAAACCATTCATGCCCATCGCTGCCTTGTGCCTGCTGGCACTCGCCAGCACCTCGCAGGCTGCTGATCCCAATCTTGGCCGCAACCTGGCCGCCACGTGCGCCAACTGCCACGGCACCAACGGCAATGCCGTCAAGGGTTCCGGCATGGACTCCCTGGCCGGTATGGAAAAGACCAAGACCCTGCAAAAGCTGGCCGATTTCAAGAGCGGCGACAAGCCCGCCTCGATCATGCACCAGATCGCCAAGGGCTATACCGACGCCCAGCTCGACCTGATCGCCACCTACTTCGCCGCACAAAAATAAGGGAAACGACCATGATGCTCATGAAAAGACGTGATTTCCTGAAAGTCGGCGCGGCAGCCGGTGCAATGGCTTCCCTTTACGGCTGTGCCGGCGGCGGCAAGGCCAGCGGCCATGTTGTCGTGGTTGGCGGCGGCTACGGCGGCGCGACGGTCGCCAAGTACCTGCGCATGTGGAGCGAAGGCGGCGTGCAGGTGACTCTCATCGAACGCAACCCGACCTTCATCTCCTGCCCGATCTCCAACCTGGTCATTGGCGGCACCAAGACCATGGAAGACATCACCGTCAGCTACGACGGCCTCAAGAACAAATGGGGTGTTCGCGTCGTTCAGGACGACGTGATGGCGGTGGACAGCGTCAAGAAGACCATTTCGCTCAAGGCCGGCGGCAGCATGTCCTACGACCGCCTGGTCCTGTCGCCGGGCGTCGATTTCATGTTCGACCAGATCCCCGGCCTCAACACCGCCGATGCCCAGTCGAAGATCCTGCATGCCTGGAAGGCCGGTCCGCAGACGGTCGCCCTGCGCAAGCAGCTCGAATCGATGAAGAATGGCGGCACCTACGCCATCGCCATTCCGAAAGCGCCCTACCGCTGCCCGCCCGGACCTTACGAGCGCGCCTGCCTGGTGGCCAATTACTTCAAGGAACACAAGCCCAAGTCCAAGGTCGTGATTCTCGATGCGAACGAGGACGTGATGTCGAAGAAGGGCCTGTTCACGAAGGCGTGGAGCGACCTTTACAAGGGCATCATCGAGTACCGCAACAACAGCGAGGTCAAGGATGTCGAAGTCGGCACCAATACCGCCGTGCTCGAATTCGACAAGTTCAAGGCAGATGTGCTCAACGTCATCCCGCCGCATCGCGCTGGCGACATCGCTGCCAAGTCGGGCATCAAGCTGATCAACAACCGCTGGGTGGACATCAACTGGCTGTCGATGGAATCGACCAGCACGCCGGGCATCCACGTCATCGGCGACGCCATCTTCCCGGCGCCGACCATGCCGAAGTCCGGGCACATGGCCAACCAGCACGGCAAGCTCGCCGCAGCGGCCATCCTGAACATGCTCTCCGGTCAGGAGCCGAGCCCGGAGCCGGTGGTCATGAACACCTGCTACAGCTTCGTCGATGCCAAGAACGTCATCCACGTTTCTTCCATCCACCAGTACGATGCCGCGACCAAGACCGTGCAACCGGTCAAGGGTGCCGGTGGCGTCTCGGCTGCCCGCAACGAGCTGGAAGGCAAGGTTGCCATGGGCTGGGCGAAGAACATCTGGGCCGACATGCTGGCCTGACCGTACGTCCCCTGGATCCGAAAAGGCCGCTGATGCGGCCTTTTTTCATGGATGGGCGGCAGGCGCCTCCCGTTCCCGTACCTGCTCCTAGCTTTTCTCCGGTACATTTCACCCAACGGCATTTCTAACGGCGCGCGGCTTGCCGCGCAGCCTGGACGATTCGGGACTCCCCATGACTATCAAGCTATTCGTCTTTCTGGTCAGCGATGACGAGAACTTCATCGCGCAGCACAAAGCCCTGCTGTCGCGGGAAACGGACCTCAACGTCCATCGCAGCGCGGCTGACTGCCGCAATGCCCTCGCCTCCCGGCGCCCCGACCTGATCCTGCTGGACGCCGGCCTGCCCGACGATGACGCTTTCAAGCTGAATCGTGAATTGCGTGACGACTTCGACCTGGCCGACCTCTACCAGGTTCTGATCGGCACGGCGGACGACCTTGCCCGCGACGGCGTCGAGGCCGACGACCTGCTGGTCAAGCCGGTCCACGAACCCGTGCTCCGCCACAAACTGGCCCTGCTCGGCCGGATTTTCAGCGAAAAGGCCGCCGTTCGCGACCAGATGGCCTATGCCCAGAACGTGGCATTCACCTCGATGTCGGCCATGGGCGAACTCGGCGTGGTGATGCAGTTCCTGTCGAAGAGTTTTGGCTGCCACAACATCCAGTCCGTCGCCGCGTTGGCCATCGAATCGCTGCGCCAATACGAGCTGCTGGGTGCCGTGTACATCATCTGGGAAGGCGACGGCATGGCCCTGACCACGGAAGGCACGGCGCTGCCGGATAGCCAGCGCAACCTCATCGAGCAGCGCCGCACGCTGGGCCGCATCCTCGAGATCGACCGCAAGCTCGTGGTCAATTTCGACCACGTGACCGTGCTGGTCAGCAACCTGCCCGAGGACGACGCGCAACGCCTCGGCCGCATCCGCGACAACATCGCGACGCTGGCCGAGGGCATCGAGTCGCGCATCGCCGGCCTGCTGCTCGAACACGACAACATCCTGAAACAGCAGGGCATCCGCTACGCCGCCTACGAAATCCGCAATTCGGTAAAGAACCTGCACGCCCGCCAGATGGCCGACCTGACGCATTCCCGCGAGCTGATCAGCCAGGTGATCGACGAATTCGAGCAGGCTTTCCTGCACACCGGCATCCCGTCGGCCATCGAGAACCAGTTGATCGGCGACCTCGTGGATCTGCGGCGCAAGATCTCGGAGATCGTCGGCCGCCCGGGCGAGGTACACGAGCAGCTGAACATCGTGATCGCCGCCCTCGACACGATCGCCGGCACGGTCGACGCCGCCGCATAGGCATCCACGGCCGCCCACCCGGCCGTCGGGCAGGCTTTGACGGTCAACCGGAAATTTTGCCCAAAATCGAAATCCGCATCGCCCCGCCAAGGCGCGCAAAGAAATAAAAAGGCCGCCCATGAGGCGGCCTTTCCATTGCCGGTGCGGCGAACTCAGTCCAGCGTCGCGATGTATTCCGCCACGGCGTGCGTTTCGAGCTCGGAGAGCTTCGATGCGACGGTGTGCATGACCGCGTTGTCGTTGGTCCGCTCGCGCTTGTTGAACTGCTTCAACTGGTCCTCGATGTAGCGCGGATGCTGGCCGGCCAGGCGCGGCAATTGCGGCGTCCCCAGCCCCTTGGCGCCGTGGCAGGCCGAGCAGGCGGGCAGACCGCTGAACTGGTTGCCGCGATTGAAGACGAACTTGCCGACGGCGAGCAATTCCGGGTCCTTGGCAGGACGCGGCCCGACCGACTTGGCCTGGAAGAAGGCGCCCAGCGCCTTCATTTCGGCCGGCGTGAGCTCTTCAGCCTGCGGTTTCATGGTGTCGCTGTTGCGCTTGCCCGACTTGAAATCGCCCAATTGCTTGGCGATGTAATCGGCGTGCTGCCCGGCCAGACGCGGGAAAACCGGGCTGGCCGACTCGCCCTCCATGCCATGGCAAAGGAAACAGCGCCCGGAAACGATCTCCTCCGCGCGGGCCAGATCGCCGCCGTCAGCAGCACCTGCGGCCAAGGAAAACGTTGTTGCCAGCACGGCACCAAGCTGTCGAAATCCGATTTTTCTCATTTCCCTCACCCCGCGGATAAAAGTAAATAATTAAATCGTAATTTTCTTACGCGGCGCTTTCAAGCCTCATGCGTGCCCGGTGCTGCCAAAACCGCCCTCGCCGCGATGGCTCGCATCGAAGTCGTCGACGATATTGAAGCCGACCTGGAGGACCGGCACGATGATCAGCTGGGCGATGCGGTCGAGCGGGTTGAGCGTGAAAGTCGAGCCACCGCGGTTCCACACCGACACCATGAGTTCGCCCTGATAGTCGCTGTCGATCAGCCCAACCAGATTGCCGAGCACAATGCCATGCTTGTGACCGAGGCCGGAACGCGGCAGGATCATGGCCGCCAGGCCCGGATCGGCCAGATGAATCGCCATGCCGGTCGGCACCAGCGTCGTCTGGCCCGGCGCCACATGGATGGGCACCTCAATACAGGCGCGCAGATCCAGCCCGGCCGAACCCGGTGTCGCATAGGCCGGCGGCGTCTCGCGCAGGCGGTTATCCAGAATTTTGATGTCGATGTGATGCATCAGGCTCTCCCAATCATGTTCGCGATATGTTCCACCAACTGCCGGGCCAGCACCGATTTCGGCGCCGGCGTCAGCGGATGGACGCCGGTGTCGTCGAACAACACCAGCCGGTTGTCGTCACCGCCGAAACCTTCCTGAATCAGGTTGCCGGCGATCAGCGGAATGTTCTTCTTGCGCCGCTTGCTCTGCGCGTATTCCTCCAGATTGCGGCTTTCCGCCGCAAAGCCGACGCAGAACGGACCATCCTTCAAGGCGGCCACCTCGGCCAGGATGTCCGGATTCTCGACCAGCTCGATGGGCGGGATGCCGCCCGTATCCTTCTTGAGCTTGTGCTCGGCCGCATTGGCCACGCGGTAATCGGCCACCGCCGCCACGCCGATGAAAATATCCGAAGTTGCCGCGTGCGCCATCACGGCCGCCTGCATGTCGAGCGCGCTGCGCACATTGATGCGCGTCACACCCTGCGGAGCCTGCAAACCGACCGGCCCCGAGACCAGCGTCACCTCGGCCCCGGCCTGCCGCGCCGCCCGCGCCACGGCATAGCCCATGCGCCCCGACGACAGATTGGTGATACCGCGTACCGGGTCAATCGCCTCGAAGGTCGGACCGGCGGTCATCAGCACCTTGCGGTCGGCCAGCAACTTGGGCGTGAAGAAGGCAATGACCTCCTCAACGATTTCCTCGGGCTCAACCATCCGGCCCGCCCCCACTTCGCCGCAGGCCTGCTCGCCGCTGTCCGGACCGATCAGCTGCACGCCGTCGACCAGCAACTGGGCGACATTGCGCTGCGTCGCCGGGTTCTCCCACATCTGGCGGTTCATCGCCGGCGCCACGAGCAGCGGGCAATCGCGTGCCAGCACCATGGTCGCCAGCAGGTCATCGGCCATGCCGTTCGCGATGCGCGCCAGGAAGTCGGCCGAGGCCGGTGCGACGAGGATCAGGTCGGCCGAGCGCGACAAATCGATATGCGCCATGGCGTTCGGCATGCGCGCATCCCACTGGTCCAGGTAAACCGGCTGGCCGGAGAGCGCCTGGAAGGTCGTCGCCGTCACGAAATGCGTCGCCCCCTCGGTCATCGCAACCTGCACGTCGGCGCCCCGCTTGCCGAGCAGGCGAACCAGTTCGGCCGCCTTGTAGGCCGCGATGCCGCCGGTGACGCCGAGAACGATGCGTTTTCCCTGTAATTCCATTGTCTTGCCATTAGAATTGGAGTCCGCACATTCTAACGGAAAAGAATATGGCGATTACCGACTGGCCGGAAGGCGAACGACCGCGCGAACGACTGCTCGCCCACGGCCCGGAAGCGCTGTCCGACGCGGAACTTCTCGCCATCTATTTACGTGTCGGCGTACGCGGCAAAAGCGCCGTCGACCTGGCGCGCGATCTGCTGCAGCGCTTCGACGGCCAGCTCGGCCGGCTCGCGGAAGCCTCGCTGGAAGAACTGGCCAGCGTCTCCGGCATCGGCATGGCCAAGGCCGCACAACTGAAAGCCAGCTTCGAACTGGCTCGCCGCGCCCTCACCCAGGAAATGGCCACCCGCGACAGCTTCACCTCGCCCGGCAAGGTCCGCGACTGGCTACGCCTGAAACTGGCCAGCCGTGGTAACGAAGTCTTCATGGCCTTGTGGCTCGATGCGCAGAATCGCCTGATCAAGGCCGACGAACTGTTTACCGGCACGCTGACCCAGACCTCGGTCTACCCGCGCGAAGTCGTCAAGGCCGCGCTCGCCCAGAACGCGGCGGCGGTCATCCTCGCCCACAACCACCCATCCGGCATCGCCGAGCCATCGCGCGCCGACGAGATGCTCACCCGCTCGCTCAAGGAGGCACTGACGCTCGTCGACGTCAAGCTGCTCGACCACTTCATCGTCGCCGGCAACACCCCGCCGCTCTCCTTCGCCGAACGGGGTTTGCTATAAAATTGTCGAAACCCCTTGATACGATTCAGGAGTTTTGGTTATACTTGTGGGCTCTCTTCTAGCGAATTCTGGAGCACCATCATGGCGCGAGTCTGCCAAGTAACGGGTAAAGGCCCGATGGTTGGGAACAACGTATCCCACGCCAATAACAAAACGAAGCGCCGCTTCCTGCCGAATCTGCAGTATCGCCGCTTCTGGGTTGAAACTGAAAACCGCTTCGTGCGTCTGCGCGTTTCCAACGCCGGCCTGCGTCTGATCGACAAGAACGGCATCGATTCCGTTCTGGCCGACCTGCGTGCCCGCGGCGAAGTCTGATTAGGAAGGATTGAAAAATGGCTAAAGGCGGTCGCGAAAAAATCAAGCTGGAATCCACAGCTGGCACCGGTCACTTCTATACCACCTCCAAGAACAAGCGCACGACGCCTGAAAAGCTGGAGTTCATGAAGTACGACCCGAAGGCACGTAAGCACGTCGCTTACAAGGAAGTGAAGCTGAAGTAATTCAGTTTCCTCCAGCATTCGACAAACCCGCCTCCCGGCGGGTTTTGTTTTTTCAGCCCCGGGATTTGCGGGTGATCAGCAACCCGGCATAAACCACGATGCCGGCGAAGACCACGGCCGACCAATTGGCCATCGACATGCCGAGAAACTCCCAGTCGCGGCTCGCGCAAAAGCCGGTGGCCAGGAACATCGACGGCCATTCCGTACCCAGCCAGTCCACCAGGCGCTCGATGGCATTCGGGTCAGTAAAGCTGCATTCCGGCGCCAGATGCGGGAAGGCCTGCATCCAGGTCTGATAGCCCGCCACCCCGACGCCCAATGCCGCCAGCGCACCGGCCAGTGTCGCCCAGAGCAGTCGCCCGGCCGGCCAGACGGCGCCGAACAGGCCGATCACCCCGATCACGATGTACAGCAGGCGCTGAAAAATGCACAGCGGACAGGGCGCCAGACGCAGCAGCGCCTGCAACTCCATCCCCACCGCGACCAGCCCAAGGCACCCCAGCCCCAATGTTGCAAACCAGGCCCGCGTGGGCACTTTCGACCAATTCATCAATTCATTCCTCAAGACAGATTGAGCCGGGATTCTATGCCATCGCTGACGAGACTTGAAATTTGGGCATTTTTTCCAGTTGACCGTGAAATTGCCGCGATGCACAGGAAAGTAGACCGTAAACCGGCAGGTGGTTAAGATTGCCGGATGAATACACGCATCCTGCTTGTCGAAGACGACGAACGCCTGGCTGAACTGACGGCCGAATACCTGACCAAGAACGACATGCAAGTCGGCATCGAGCCGCGCGGTGACACCGCCGAGGCGCGCATCCTGGCCGAGCAGCCCGACCTGGTCATTCTCGACGTGATGCTGCCCGGCAAGGACGGCTTCGAGGTCTGCCGCGCCGTGCGCCCGAATTACCGGGGCGTCATCCTCATGCTGACGGCACGCGACGAGGACTTCGACCAGATTCTCGGCCTCGAGATGGGCGCCGACGATTACATCGCCAAACCCGTCCAGCCGCGCGTCCTGCTCGCCCGCATCAAGGCCCTGCTGCGTCGCCTGCCGACGGCGGGCGAAGCCAGCAACGGCGAATCCGAAAGCATGGTCTTCGGCCAGTTCAGGATCAGCCAGGCCACCCGCACCGCATCGCTCGGCGGCCAGACCATCGACCTGACCACGGCCGAATTCGACCTGCTCTGGCTGCTCGCCACGCATGCCGGCAACGTGCTGTCGCGCGACGACCTGCTGCAGGAACTGCGCGGCATCGGCTTCGACGGCCTGGACCGCTCGATCGACGCCCGCATTTCGCGCCTGCGCAAGAAGCTGAACGACGACCCGGAAAACCCGACGCGCATCAAGACCGTGCGCGGCAAGGGCTACCTTTTCAGCAAGCATGACTGGAACTGAGCCAGCGGCCGAGAAACCGGGGCCGAAGGAACACAACCAGGGACTGGCCCGCTCGCTGATCCGGGTCGCGCTGCCGCGCTGGCGCGGCCGGCGCTACAGCCTGTCCAAGCTGTTCTTCAATTTCTACCTGCTGGCGATGGGCTCCTTCGTCGCCATCGCGTTCACGGCCGACTTCGTCATTTCCACCGCCCAACGCGGCATTACCGACGACTACGCCCGCCGCTTCATGCGCGGCACGATCACGATGATCGAGGACGAACTGTTCCGCCAACCCCGGCGCGAGTGGCAAAAACGCATCAAGGAACTCGACGAGAAGTTTTCCTACAACCTCGGCATCGTCGAGCGCATCAGCCTTGACCGCACGCTGACGCCGAGCCAGGTCGTCAAGCTGGACGCCGGCGACATCGCCATCGACCACGATGGCGACATCATGTATCACCGCCTCGGCACTACCAACCAGGTGCTGGTGGTCGGCCCGCTCGCCTCCAACCGCAACCCGGAGCTGAAGGACCGCCTGCCGCTCGAACTACGCCTGCGCCTGCTGACCTGGAGCCTGATCGGCCTCATTTTCGCCATCGCACTGTGGTTCTGGATTCGCCCGGTCTGGCGCGATCTCGAAGGCCTGCGCCAGACGGCGCTCGATCTCGGCGATGGCCATTTCGATGCGCGCCTGCCCATCATCCGCACGCAACTCTTCGCCCCGCTCTCCGACACCATGAGCAGCATGGCGGAACGCATCCGTCAGTTGCTCGCCACCCACCGCGAACTGTCCTGCGGCATCTCGCACGAATTGCGCACCCCCATCGCCCGCATGCGTTTCGCGCTCGAAATGCTCTCCGAAACCGACGAGCGGGAAGAACGCGAACGGCTGTGGGCCATGATGGAAGCCGATCTAGACGAACTCGACCAGCTCATCGACACCAGCCTGACCTACGCCCGTTTCGAGCGCGAAGCGCCGGAAGCCCATTTCTCCAGCGTCAATCTGGCCACCTGGCTGGCCGACGAAGTCGATTCCGTTCGCCTGCTCGGCCGCCAGCTTGAAGTGTCTGTGGAAACGGAAAGCCTGCCGGAAAACCTGTTTGTCGACCTTGACCGCAAGGCCATGCCCTACGCCCTGCGCAACCTGTTGCGCAATGCCTTCAAGTACGCGGCCAAGCGAATTTCCGTCAAAGCGGAATTCGATGGCGACAAGGTGCTGATCCATGTCGACGACGACGGCATCGGCATTCCCCCGGAAGAGCGCGAACATGTGTTCTCCGCCTTCACCCGCCTCGACCGTTCGCGTGACCGCTCGACGGGCGGATACGGCCTCGGCCTGGCAATTGCCCGTCGCGTTCTGGAACTGCATGGCGGCACGGCCACGGCCGATGCTTCGCCACTTGGCGGCGCACGCTTCACGCTGAGCTGGAAAGCCCGTCAATAGGGCATTCCAGCTCGTCACACAGCGTCACACAAGATCATAGCCCGTTACCACCAGCCCACGTTTGTGCAACAGACGCAGGGCGGGTGCCTCTCTAGAATGCGAGGCATGGAAGCACTACAACCCCGCCAATCAGATGACGAGGAAATGATCAAAATGAATATCAAGCAATTTATCGACGCCGCCCGCCAATACCTGTTCGAACTGGCCGCCCCCCAAGCCCAGCCCGTGCTGGCCACCATTCCTGTTCGCCAGGATCGCTGAATGTCCTTTTCGGACAACCTGCCGATCAGCGAATCCCTGGGTGTCTTCGTTGGCATCGCGGGATTTGACTGGCTGTCGGAAGGCCAGGCCGAACCCCTGAAGGCGGCCATTGCCGCAGTCGCCGCCGGCGCCATCATCGCCGTCGCCCGTCAGTGGCTGAAGAAACGCCACCGACCCTGAATCGATTTACCCTCCTCTCGAATTTCCCCCGATTCGAGAAACTCCCTGTTACCCCGCCCTCGTGGCGGGGTTTTTTTTGACATCTTTCGACACCGTACCCATCGCCAATTTGCCGTCCATAGCCACCATCTGATGCCGAAAATCGGATAATGTGCCTTTCCCTGTCCGGCCCGCCGGGCACCACGCCCCCGTCAACATCCTGAACCGGTATCCGCATGAAGCAAGCTCCTTTCCCCGCCACGCCCCTATTGACTGGCAACGACGCCGAACAGAAGCGCCGGGAAATTCTCGACTACTTTCAGGCCACCTTCGATCGCTACGAACAACTGTTCGAGGTCCTGAGTTGTGACGAGGCGTATTACGTCAAGCCGATCTCGCTGCGTCACCCGCTGATTTTCTACTTCGGCCATACCGCCACCTTCTTCATCAACAAGCTGGTGCTGGCCGGGCTGCTCGACCAGCGCATCAACCCGGGTTTCGAATCGATGTTCGCCATCGGCGTCGACGAAATGAGCTGGGACGACCTCAATGACCAGCGTTACGACTGGCCGCGCGTGGACGAAGTGCGCGCCTACCGGAAAACCGCCCGGGCGATCGTGACGCGGCTCATCGAGACCTTGCCGCTGAGCCTGCCGATCGGCTGGGATGAGCCGTTCTGGATCATCCTGATGGGTATCGAGCACGAGCGGATCCACCTTGAAACCTCGTCGGTGCTCATTCGCCAGCATCGGCTCAGCTACGTGCGGACCCACCCGGCCTGGGAACCGTGTCGTGACAGCGGCGAGGCACCGGCAAACACACTCGTCGACATTCCCGCAGCGGACGTACGCCTGGGGCGCGAACGGAGCGATCCGAAAATCTATGGCTGGGACAATGAATTCGGTTGCCACGAGGCATCGACGCCAGCTTTCAAGGCCAGCCGCCATCTGGTATCGAACCGGGAGTTCCTGGCTTTCGTCGAGGCTGGCGGCTATGCCGACAACTCGCTCTGGCAGGAAGAGGGGCTGGCCTGGAAAAAATTCGCCAAGGCCGAGCACCCGACCTTCTGGATCAGGGACGGCGCACAGTGGCGTCTGCGCCTGATGCTCGAGGAAGTGGCCATGCCCTGGGACTGGCCGGTCGAGACCAATTACCACGAGGCCAAGGCCTTCTGCCTGTGGAAGACCCGCGAAAGCGGCCAGCCCGTACGCCTGCCAACCGAGGACGAATGGCTGGCACTGCGCCGGTTCGCCGGCGTGCCCGATCTGCCAGGCGATTTGCCGGCCAACATCGGACTGGCTCACGAGGCGTCGAGCTGCCCGGTCAATCGCTTCGCGCACGGCCCGCTTTTCGACGTCGTCGGCAATGTCTGGCAATGGCAGGAGACACCGATCTACCCGTTTGCCGGCTTCGAGGTTCACCCCATCTACGACGATTTCACGACGCCGACCTTCGACGAGCGCCACAACCTGATCAAGGGCGGCTCGTGGATTTCCTGCGGCAACGAAGCGGCGCCGGTATCGCGCTACGCCTTCCGCCGCCACTTCTTCCAGCATGCCGGTTTCCGCTATGTCGTCGCCGATGCGCCGGCCACGCAGCCGACCTCGCACTACGAAACCGACCGCCTGATTTCGGAGTACATCGAATTCCACTACGGCGAAGAGTATTTCGGCGTGGCCAATTTCCCGAAGACGCTGGCCCAAATGGCCATCGCCGCCATGGGCGACAAGCCGGCCGGCAAGGCCTTCGACCTGGGCTGCGCTACAGGACGAGCCAGCTTCGAACTGGCGCGGCATTTCGACCAGGTCACCGGCCTCGATTTCTCGGCCCGCTTCATCGGTATCGGCACACAACTGGCCGAACAAGGGCGGCTACGCTACACGCTGACCGAGGAAGGCGAACTGGTGAGCTACAAGGAATGCTCGCTGGCCGCCCTCGGTCTCAGCGAGGTGGCGCCCAAGGTCGAATTCTTCCAGGGCGATGCCTGCAACCTGAAGCCGGTATTTTCGGGTTACGACCTGATCCTTGCCGCCAACCTGATCGACCGCCTGTACAGCCCGGCGCTGTTCCTGCGGACCGTCCATGAACGCCTGAACCCGGGCGGCCTGCTCATGCTGACCTCGCCTTACACCTGGTTGCCGGAACATACCAAGCGTGAGGAATGGATTGGCGGCTTCAAGAAGGATGGCGAAAACTTCACCACGCTCGATGGTCTGAAAGCCATCCTTGGCCCGCATTTCCGCTTGGTGCGCGGACCCGAAGCGGTGCCATTCGTCATTCGCGAAACGAAGCGGAAGTTCCAGCACACGCTGTCGGAAGTCACGATCTGGGAACGGATTTAGCCGCCGGAAGTGGCCGGAGGTAACTCAGGCCGCTTCGCCGAACCAGTTGGCGCCGAGGCAGGCTCGTAGCGCGAGCCGCGCCCGGTGCAACTGGACGAAGCAATTATTGGCAGAAATGCCCACCGTCTGGCAAATCTCGTCGGTATCAAAACCGAGCACTTCGCGCATCGTGAAAATGCGGGCACAGGCCTCGGGAAGGCGATAGAGACAAGCCTCGAATACTTCCCAGAACTGCTTGTTCTCGGTCGCCTGCTGCGGCGTCTGCCATTCCGAGGGACGCGTATCCTCCGCCCAATGCTGCCGGTGGTCGAAGAAGGCATCGAGGTCGTCGTCGTTGTCGGCCGTAACGACCGCCTTTTCGCGAACACGGGCACGCAAGGCATCGACGATCTTGTTTTTCAGGATGGACAGCACCCAGGTGCGCAGCGAGGCACGCGACGCAAACTTCTCGCGCCCACCCAGGGCGCCGGCCAGCGCCTCCTGTACGGCATCCTCGGCCTGCGCCTTATCGCGCAACTGCATCTCGGCGAAACGCAGCATGTCGCGGCGTAATCCTGTGAGAAACTCGGGGTCGTTCAGGGGGTCTGTAGCCATGTCGTCTCGATGCGATAATTGCGGACCATCATACTGTAAAAATATTTTGTAAGGTTTTCATGACTGCACCGACTAATGGAGCAGGTACCCAAAACCAAGGACGATAAACAGGAACTGGAATGATCAGCTGCAAGGAAGCATCCCGCCTCGCCTCGATACAAATGGAACGCAAGCTCAGCCTTCGGGAGCGCATTGCGTTTCGCCTGCATCTGGCCATGTGCGTGGGGTGCCGACGGGCTGAACGACAGTTTGAGTTCATGCGTCAGGCAATGGGGGCCTGGATGAGTCACAAGGACTGATCCAACTCACCTCAATTCCAACGGAGCGCATCATGAAAAAACAAAATCTCGTTTCCCTCGCCGTCGGCACCGCTTTTGCCGCCATCGCCCTGACCCCGGCCCACGCTGCCGGCAATCCCTTCGGCACCACCCAGCTGGAAGCCGGCTACCAGCTGGCCCAGGCCGACACCAAGGCGAAGGATGGCAAATGCGGCGAAGCGAAGTGCGGCGCCGACAAGAAGGCGGCTGCCGAAAAGAAGAAGGACGGCAAGTGCGGCGAGGCCAAGTGCGGCGCTGACAAAAAGGCGGCCGGCGAGAAGAAGATGAAGGACGGCAAATGTGGCGAGGCCAAGTGCGGCGCTGACAAGAAGTAAGCTCAGCCCAGCATGGGTGGTGCAGGCGTGAGCCTGCCCACCTCTTCCTCCTTCTGCCAGGAGCAGTACCATGATCCATCGACCGCCGGTCGGCGCCGGTCTCGGCTTTCGTCGGGAGCTGATCGCCCCGCTCAAACAGCACGTCCCGGACGACATAGCCTTCTTCGAACTGGCCCCGGAAAACTGGGCCGGCATGGGCGGCAGATCCGCCAAGGATTTGCGCCACTTCACCGAACGCTACCCCTTCGTCTGTCACGGCCTGTCGCTTTCGCTCGGCGGCATCGCCCCGCTCGACGTCGCCCTGCTGCGCCGGATCAAGGCCTTCATGGCCGAACACGGCATGACGCTGTACACCGAGCACCTGTCGTGGTGCGCCGATGACAGCCACCTCTATGACCTGCTGCCGATCCCAATGACCGAGGAGGCCGTGAAATGGACGGCCCAGCGCATCCGCCAGGCGCAGGACATCCTCGAGATGCGCATCGGCATCGAAAACGCCTCGTACTACGTGGCGCCACCCGGCGCCGAGATGAGCGAGCCCGAGTTCATCGGGAACATCATCCGCGAGGCCGACTGCCTGCTGCATCTCGATGTGAACAACATCTACGTCAACAGCCGGAATTTCGGCTTCGATGCGGTCGATTTCATGACCGCGCTGCCGCTCGAGCGCACCTGCTACATCCATGTCGCCGGTCATTACGTCGAGCCCGACGGCCTGCTCGTCGACACGCATGGCGCCACGGTGATCGACCCCGTGTGGTCTTTGCTCGACACCGCGTACGCGCACACCGGCAACGTGCCGACCTGCCTGGAACGGGATTTCCATTTTGACGATTTTTTCCGGTTGACCGTCGAAGTCGGCGAAATTGCCCGCCGCCAGGCGGCCTTGCCGGTGACGAACGCGAGGGCCGCCTGATGAACGCCCCGGACTTCCAGACTTTCCAGCGCGCCTTCGGCCGCCACGTGCGCGACCCGCATCGGGCGCCCCGCCCGGCCGGCGTACCAGCGCGCCGCATGGCGGTGTACAACGAGCTGCTGTTCAACAACATCTGCGGCTTTCTCGATAGCTGCTTCCCGGTGTGCCGCGCCACGCTCGGCGAATCGCTCTGGCGCCGCCTGAACCGCGGCTTCTATCGCGACTGGCCGAGCCACACCCCCTGGTTCCGCGAGATTCCGCGTGAGTTCGTCCGCTACCTTAGCGAGGCGGCCATCACCCAGCCCCTGCCCGCATGGCTGCCCGAGCTGGCGCACTACGAATGGGTCGAACTCGCCGTCGACATCATGGATGCCCCGGCGCCTGCGCACGATCCCAACGGCGACCTGCTTATCGCCCACCCGGTGCTCAACCCGACGCTCATGAACCTGAGCTACGCCTGGCCAGTGCAGCGCATCGGCCCGGACTACCGGCCACGCAAGCCGCTGGCGACGCAACTGCTGGTCTATCGCGACGCACAGGACGAAATCCGCTTCGTCGCCAGCACACCGGTCACCGCTCGCCTGCTGGCCATCCTCGCCGACGGCGCCCTGAGCGGCCGCGCCGCCTGCCTGCGCATCGCTCAGGAACTGCAACACCCGGCGCCGGAAACCCTGGTCATTCAAGGCCACGCCATGCTCGACCAACTGCGCGAGCAGGGCATCATCCTGGGAGCGCAGACATGAAAAACCTCCTATCCGGCACTTTGCGCGGCATCGACCTGCTCGGCCTGTGGCTGGCCATGCTCAGCCTGCGCCTCCTGCTCGCCTGGGATTTCTTCGAATCCGGCCTGGAAAAGTTCAATGGCCACAACTGGTTCGAGGACATCCAGGACCGCTTCCCCTTCCCGTTCAACGTCGTGCCGCCGGACATCAGCTGGCAGATGGCGACCTGGTTCGAGCTGCTCGGCGGCGTCGCGCTGCTGATCGGGCTGGGGACGCGCTTCTTCTCGGCCTCGCTGTTCATCCTGACCGTCGTCGCCATCGCCAGCGTGCATTGGCCGGAATCCTGGAACACCCTGGGCGAACTGATGCAAGGCTACGTGTTCACCGACCAGGGCTACGGCAACTTCAAGCTGCCCGTGCTGTTTCTCGGCATGCTCCTGCCGCTGATCCTGCTCGGCCCCGGCCGCCTCTCGCTCGACCACTGGCTGCGCCGGCGCTGGCTGGGGTAACGAAAACTAAACGATCGTTGGGAATCGTTACAAATCGATCAAACGACCGATACAGACGAGCGCCCGGCAGGTCGATAAAGTGGATTCGTCCTCACCCCCCAACGGAGACATCACCATGGAAAAGACGAAACGCAAGGTCAAGAAATTCCTCCAGCTCGACAAGCTCGGGCAGCGCATCGCCCACGCCCGCAAGGCGTTCGACCGGCAGCGCAAGGAACGCCTGCTGCGCGCCTATGAGCGGCAGATGGCCTTGCTGAGCTGAGGAAATCACGCAGGAACGGGCTTCTGACGGTCAACCGGAAAAAAAGCCCAAAATCGAAAAAATGGCGCGCTCACCCCGCGCCATTTTTAATGTTAAATGCATACAAAAATGCCGAAATGCTATGCAATAAACATTTTTAACCTTGCCCGAGCGCCACAACTTCCGTAGAATCGTACGATGTTGCGTGAAATTTTCCCGCAAATCATCGAACAATCCCCCGGAAAAACAAGGAGCCACGGACAAGCGTGCACCTGATTTATCTGCTGCTCAGCGTCGGCCTGATCCTGTTCAACATCAGCGGTTTAACCGCCATGGCTGTGCGCTTTCTGCCGATGGCAGCCAGTGCACGCTTCCTGGCCGTCGCGGGCCTGGTTCTGGTGTTTTTTGCCGTCGAGCACGTCGTCGGCTTCGGCAAACTCTCCTGGCTCTGGCCACTGACTACCGCGGGCGCCGGCTGGGCAATCTACGGCCGGCGTGACTGGCGGGCCAATCAGCAATTCTGGTCCGCCGAACTGGTCTTCGCGCTGGGTTTTGCCTACGGCTTCGCCTGGCGCTTCGCCTTTCCCGACATCGATGCCAGTTCCGAGCATCTGACCGACCTGTACTTCATCAGCAATTTCATGCCGGGCCAGACATTGCCGGCACTGGACCGCTGGCTGGCCGGCGGCGTATTTGATTTCTACTACGCCTTCCAGCACTACGCAGCGGCCTTGCTGGCCCGCGTCTTCGGCCTGGAAGCCGGGCTGGCCATGAATTTTTCCTGGGCCCTGATGATTGGCTTTCTGGCCAGCCTGGCCTGGGAAGTTGCCAGCCACTTCATTGTCCAGCGCTGGCTTCGTGCCGCCCTCGTCATCACCCTGCTCCTCGGCGGCAACGGCCTGTCGCCGCTGATGCCATGGATGATCGACGATAGCGCCGAGTCCGACGCGCATGCGGCAGCAGTCAATCGCATCTGGGAAAGCACGCGCTTTTCCGGCATGTTCGATGAGCGGGTCAACACCCGCCTTGGTGAAGCCGTGGCCGGTGATCCGAAAGCCCCCGGATTCACTGAACACCTTGATTTACCCCTGGAAACCGTGGCCTACCTGAGCTACCTCGGCGATTTTCACCCGCCGCTCGGCAGCCTGGTCCTGCTCATGCTGACGCTGGCCCTGAGTCTGAGCATCGCCCAGCGGAAGGTGACCTCCGGTGCCGACCAGCGAAATGCCAGTGAGGCGCTACCTGGCATTGCGCTGGGACTGACCCTGCCCCTGGTGCTGGTGACCAATACCTGGATCTTCCCGCTGCAATTCCTGCTCCTGCTTTGCTGGCTCGTCTTCCGGCGCCAGACCCTGGCTACCGAATGGGTCCCCATACTGCTCGGTGTTCTGCTCGGCTTCGCCTTGATCTATCCCTTCCTCGGCTATTTCGCCCCGGCCTCGCTGGCCACGCCGGTAAGCTGGGTCAAGGCCGGCGACCACACGCCGCCAGCCTATTTTCTCGCCCTGCACTGGCCCTTCCTGCTCCTCATCGTCGCCGGTTTCGGGCTATCCCGCCGCGTGCCCTGGGCCGGTTGGCTGGCCCTGACGCTGGCCGGACTGCTGCTGATGTCGGAGCTGATTTACGTCGATGATCCGATGGGCGGCAAGTACGAGCGTTTCAATACCACCTTGAAATGGTGGTCCTGGCTTTGGCCGGCCGCCCTGATCGGGCTGGGCAGCGTCGTCCTCGGCCGGGGCGGCCGAATCGGGCAAGTGCTGGGCGGGCTGATGCTCGCCGCCTTGCTGAGCTACGCCCTGCCGATCGCCGCTTACTGGCGCCATGCCGACAAACCCCACACGGGCAGGATGGCCGGGGATGCCTGGCTCAGGCAGGACGACATCCAGAGCAGCATGCTGACACACCTGAAAAACTCGCCCGACGGCGTAGTCCTCGAGTCACTCGAACAAGGTGCTTACTCGACGTCGTCAGCCCTGGCGCTCAACGCCGGCAAAGGTGTGGTGCTCGGTTGGGCCGATCACGTCGCGCAATGGCGAGGGGCGCCGAGCTACGTGCCGCTCCGCCATGCTGCCATCCGGGCTATCTACCGTGGGCAACTGGCAGATGCGCCGGGCTGGTTGAACCAGTATCAGGTGCGTTATTTCGTCTGGTCTCTGGCCGACGAGCAACGCGCGCCGGGGGTACGCCAGCAGATCGACACCGCCATCGGCCGCGATTTCAGCTGGCGCTCCTTCTATCAGAATGGCGAGCAGCAGGTCGGCATCTGGGAACGCCGTGATGCACAGCGAGCGGTGACTAGAAAACCATGAACCTGATTTATTTTCTGTTCACCTTGCTGTTGCTGGTGGTCAATCTGGCCGGGCAGACCGCGCTGCTCAGCCGCTTCATCAGCGCATTCGCGCTGGCCCGGGCGGCGGGCATTTTGTTGTTCTGCCTGTTCTTTTTCTTCACCGAACATTTTGTCGGCCTGGGCAAACTGACCTGGTTATGGCCCTTGACCACAGGCGCCGCGACTTTTCTGCTGTACAGCGAACGCCAGCGACTGATCGAGCAATCGTTCTGGCGCGCCGAACTGGTTTTTCTGGTGGCCCTGGGCTACGGACTGGCATGGAAATGGACTTTCCCGGTCATTTTCCCTACCTCGGAGCGGGTCACCGACCTGTATTTCATCGGCAATTATTTGCCCGGTAGTCAGTTGCCTCCACTCGATCACTGGTTCCCGCCCAACCGTTTCGATTTCTACTACGCCTTCCAGCACTACGCTGCCGCATTGATGGGGCGGATTTTCGGTCTTGGCCCGGGCTTGACCTACAACCTTGCCTTTGCCTTGCTGATGGCCTTGCCGATCACGCTGGCCTGGGATTTCGCCCGGCGATTCCTTGCACAAAAATGGGCACGCTGGCTGGTCATCATCACCTTCGTTCTTGGCGGCACGGGAGCAACGCCGTTCGTGCACCTGTCGTACCAGCAACCAGCCAACCCTTCCGGCGAGGAAATGGCACAACACGTCAATGATCGCATGCTGGCCAGCCAGCGCTTCATTGGCTACTTCGATCAACGCCTGAATACCGAATTCGGCCAGCGCCTGTTTCCCAAGACGGCAACCTCAACCTGGGTGCCACGCGAGTTGCAGTCAGAGGATTTCGGCTACCAGTATTTTGTCAGCGACTATCATCCGCCGCTCGGCGGCTTCTTCCTGTTGTTGCTGGCTATCGCTGCCATTGGGGCCAGCGAGGCTGCCAGCCAGGCGAAAGCAGTTCGTGATGGCGACGCCCGCCCCCCCGGAGATTCCACCTTTGCCCCGCAGGCGTTGCTGGCCCTGACCGTGCCAGTAATGCTAGCCACCAATACCTGGACCTTTCCCTTGCAGGTGGCGCTGGTACTGGGCTGGATTGCCTGGCGTTACCTGAACGGCCGGCCGCCACTCTGGAAAGCCCTGCTGCTGGGTGGCCTTGGCGGATTCCTGTTGCTCTACCCCTTCCTGAGCGGCTTCGCCAACAAGGCCCTGGCGACACCGATCAGACTGATCTCGCCCGAGGATCACACGCCGCTGGTGCAGTTCCTGGCCGTTCATTGGCCGCTGATGCTTTTGGCAGCGCTTGGCCTGTGGCAAAAGGAAAACCGCCGCCTGGCGCTACTGTTCTCGGTCATTTTCCTCGGCCTGTTGCTGATTTCCGAACTGATCTACGTTGATGACCCGACAGGCGGCGCCTACGAGCGGGCCAATACGACCATGAAGTGGTGGGGCTGGATCTGGACAGGAGGTTCGGTGGCCCTGGGGGTCAGCGTGCTGGCCAGTAGCCGCGCCTGGGTGCGCTGGCTGGTGGTTGCCTCGTTCATGCTCATCAATCTGTACGCTTATGACGTAGCACGCTACTGGATCTATTCCGGCAAGGGCGATCAGGGAAAACTGGCCGCGCATGGACTGTATACGCAGGACCCGACAGTCCGCGACATGTTCCGCCACCTAGAAAAGGCACCCTACGGCATCGTCCTGGAAAACTGCTACGGCGACGCCTACACCGATTCGGGCATCTATGCGGTTTTTGCCGCCAAGCCGAGTCTGCTTGGCTGGCCTTCGCACCTGTCGACCTGGCACCGCAACGTCGGCCAGGCGTGGATGCTGAAAGAACAGATTCTCCAGTTCTACCTGGGCACACTGCCCGATGCGGCGAACTGGCTGATCGCCAACAAGGTCGATTACATCGTCTGGAATTACAAGGATTTCGAGATGCAACCCGGCGCCTGGCAACAGGCCAATGAGGCGATCGGCGACAAGTATGCATGGCTCGAATTCCAGGCCAATCCCGAAGTGCACGTCGGTCTATGGGTGCGGCGTCCATGATGCCCAGGAATTTGCCACATGCAGCGCAATTTTTGCGCTTCGCCGCCGTTGGCGCGCTCGGCACATTGGCCCACTACGCCGTTCTGTGGCTGGGCGCCGACTGGCTTGGCTGGGCGCCGACCTGGTCCTCCGCTGCGGGTGCCCTGGTCGGCTCGGTCGTGAATTACCTGCTCAATTACCGATTCACCTTCGCCAGCGACAAGTCGCACCTCGACGCCGCCAGCAAGTTCTACGTCGTTGCCAGCATTGGCTGGCTGATCAATACCGCGCTGATGGCGCTGCTGACTGCCGGGATGCACTGGTATCACTGGCCGGCCCAGTTGCTGACCACCGGCATTTGTCTCCTCTGGAATTTCGCCGGCAGCAAATGGTGGGCGTTTCGCCACCAGCCCGCATCCGGGCATCGTTGATGGGATCTAATCATGAAACTGACTGAAGCCGAACTCCCCAAGCCGCTGATCTCCGTCGTTGTCCCGGCATACAACGAAGAGGCTGTGCTGAATGCATTTCACACGCGAATGAGTGCGCTGTTCGAGCAATTACCCGGTTATCGCTGGGAAATCATTTTCGTAAATGACGGCAGCACCGACCAGACGCAGCGCATCATCAATGAACTGTGCACCCGGGATAGACGGGTGGCCAGCGTTAACCTGTCGCGCAATTTTGGCAAGGAAATCGCCATGACGGCTGGCTTTGATCACGCCAAGGGAGATGCCGTGGTCGTCATCGATGCCGATCTGCAGGACCCTCCCGAACTGATTCGGGAATTTGTCAGCGAATGGGAAAACGGCTTTGACATCGTTTATGCCACGCGCACCCATCGCGATGGCGAAAGCTGGCTCAAAAAAGCCACCGCCAGTGTGTTTTACAAAGTCATGGACCGACTCTCCGGGAAAGTAAAAATCCCCCGTGACACAGGGGATTTTCGCCTTATGAGCCGGCGCTCCGTGGAAGCGTTGCTGCAGTTGCGTGAGCAGCACCGTTTCATGAAAGGGCTTTTTGCCTGGGTTGGTTTTCCCTCAAAAGCCATCAAATACCGCCGTGATCCACGCGCCGCCGGGGAAACGAAATTCAATTACTGGAAGCTCTGGAACTTCGCCCTGGAAGGCATTACGTCATTCACCATCGCCCCGCTCAAATTCGCCACCTATCTGGGTTTGCTGACCTCTTCGCTGGCTTTTCTCTACGGTCTCTGGATTATCGGCAAAACACTGATCCTCGGCCAGGACGTGCCGGGCTATCCATCGCTGATGGTAACCATGCTGTTTCTAGGTGGCATCCAGTTGTTCTTCATCGGCGTTCTGGGCGAGTACCTCGGTCGCATTTTCGGCGAAACCAAGCAGCGCCCTTTGTATTTTGTCCAGGGATATACGCCCGCCGGCTCAGCCGGCTCAAGTCACCTGACTATAGACACGCATACCACTGGGAACGCACAACACTGTCGCCACCAAACGACATAAAAATCGCTCATAAATTCATAAAGATAAGCGCAATCAACTTATAGACAGTCGCCAAAAAACGACAGACAAGTCATTAAAAAACAAATATTTGTGCGATTTAAACACCCATAATAGATATTCTTATTGCATAAGCATTGATTGCGTGGTATTTTTTCCCACTGGCATGCATCATGCCTATCTTATCCAGGCGAATTCGCAATTCGCATAACGGCTTCATAAGCCAAATATCATTACGGACAGGAGAAAATTAGTGAAAACAGAAGGTAAAAATATGAGTTCAGCAACCATTGGTTCGATGCGCAAGATTGCACGCGCCATCGCCCTGATCACCCCGGTGTTGGTCGGTTCAATGCTCGCCGGCAACGCCGAGGCACTCCCGAGTTGCGGCGCATGTGTCGCCCCGCCCCCGGCCGCCCCCCACCCGGCTACCGGCACGACGCCTTGCGCGATGTGCCATACGGTTACGACGACGCCGACCCCGGTCGTGACCCCCACTCCGGTTGTAACACCTCCGCCGGTTGTAACGCCGACCCCGGTCGTCACGCCGACGCCAGTCGTGACCCCCACCCCCATCGTCAAGCCGACCCCGGTTGTGACGCCGACCCCGGTTGTGACGCCGACCCCGGTTGTCACTCCCACTCCGGTCGTGACCCCGACGCCGGTTGTGACCCCCACTCCGATCGTCAAGCCGACGCCGGTTGTCACCCCGACGCCGATCGTCAAACCGACCCCGGTCGTTACCCCGACGCCTATCGTCAAGCCAACCCCCGTTGTGACGCCTCCGTCCCATCACGGACATCACGACAAGCACGAGCATCATCATTCCCGCGACAAACACGACTCCAAGGACAGGCATGACTCCAAGAAGTCGAAAGACAAGGGGCATGACGACTAAGCAGTTCCAGATCATGTAAGCCATGATCAAGCGGTTCCATGCGACGACAAACGTCGTCCTGTGGAATCGCCTTTTAAGCCGAAGGCATGGAGATAGTGAGGGAAAGCTCTGCGCAAGCAGGAACGCCACAAAAATCGAAGGGTTTGCTTTGCCCACCAACGATCCGAGCGGCGTCATTTCCCCACACGATGGCTTCATGCCTGTCCTATCCAGGTTAGTTTGCCTTTCTGCTAACGCGACTTAAATCCGTTATCAGCAAGGAGAGGAGAGAACCAATGGAAGCAAAAAGTAAAAAAATGACGTCAGAAATTGGCGTAGCGATGCGGAAAATCGCTCGCAGCATCGCGTTGATTACCCCGGTAGTGGTTGGCTCGCTATTCGCGGGCAACGCCGCAGCTATCGACAGCTGTGGTGCCTGCGTTGCACCGCCCCCGTCCGGCCACGTGAGTATCGGCTCGTCGCCTTGCGCCGCGTGCCACACGGTCAAGACGACTCCGCCGCCGACCGTGACGCCGCCACCGGTTGTGACGCCGCCGCCCGTGGTAACCCCGCCGCCCGTGGTAACCCCGCCTCCGGTCGTGACGCCGCCGAGCAATGACCACAATCACGGTAGCAAGCGGAAGCATGAGTCCAAGGATCGAGACGACTCCAACGACAAGCAGGATTCCAGAAAGTCGAAGTCGAAAGACAGAGATCACGACGACTAAGCTGTTTCAGATCAGCTAAGCCATGCTTGGGCGGTTCCCTGTGACGACGAAGGTCGTCATTCGGAATCGCCTTTCCCGTTTTAGCCATCTAATGACATTTGTATATTTCGGCGACTGAGAATGCGATTTCATCGACCCCTGAAAAAAATCACGGCCCGACAGGCTGCCATTGCGGCGAGCGTGCTGGTGGCCGTGGTGCTGACCGTTTTCCTCGTCCAGCACTACATTCTCGCTTCAAAATCACGCAGCTACCTGACCGCTCAGGTCGTACGCCGGGACTTGCTCAGTTCGGTAATGACGACAGGCAATCTGCAGGCCCAACAGCAAGTCGACGTTGGTGCCCGCGTCTCCGGGCAATTGAAGTCATTGAAGGTTCAACTCGGCGACCGCGTTGAAAAAGGGCAGCTACTGGCCGAGATCGATCCGGAACTGGCGCAGAACGACCTGATTGCGGCCAAAGCCAGTCTGGAAAGCCTGGAAGCCCAGCGCCGCGCCGTTGCTGCCAGTCTGTGGCAGGCCAACCAGACCTTCCGTCGCCAGGAAGAAATGCTGGCCAAAGACGCCACCTCGCATCAGGACCTGGAGTCGGCAAAAGCACAGGTCCAGCTACTGAGCGCCAATTACGCCTCACTCGGCGCCCAGATCAACCAGGCGAAGGCCCAGATGAATTCGGCCATAACCAATCTCGGCTTCACCAAGATCGTCGCCCCGATGAGCGGCGATGTGGTCGCCATCGTGACCCAGGAAGGGCAGACTGTGGTCGCTGCCCAACAGGCGCCCGTCATTCTTAAACTGGCCAATCTCGACGTCATGACTGTCAAGGCGCAGATTTCCGAAGCTGACGTGATCCGCATCCAGCCGGGTCAGTCGGCTTATTTCACCATCCTCGGCGACGCCAATGAGCGTCATTTCGGCAAGGTAAGCAAGGTTGAACCGGCCCCCCAGGAGTTGAAAGACAATGCCAAGGCGACGGGGCCGGTGTTCTACAACGCGCTCTTCGACGTACCGAACCCCAATCATCGCCTGCGCATTGCGATGACCGCGCAGGTAACCGTCGTCGAACTCGAAGCCAAGAACGTCCTGTGCGTACCTCTTTCCGCGCTGGGCCGCGCCGAACCGGGCGGTTTTTATCCGGTGCGAGTGCTGGGCAAGGATGGCAAGATCACGTCGGCCATGGTCAAGCCGGGCATCAACGACCGGGTATGGATCCAGATCGAGGGACTCAACGAAGGCGACGAGGTGATCATCGAGGACGGTGCCAGCACATCCTAGGCCGCGCGCATGCTCAAACCGATTCTTCAACTCAAGCATGTCGGCAAGGAATTTGCCGTCGGCGATCAGCGGATCGCCGTGCTCAACGACATCAATCTGACCATCCATGCCGCCACCATGGTGGCGATTGTCGGCGCGTCCGGTTCGGGCAAATCAACGCTGATGAACATCCTGGGCTGCCTGGATCGTCCGAGCAGTGGCCAGTATATTGCCGGCGGTCGCGATACCGAGTTGCTGAGCAGCGACGAGCTGGCCAGGATGCGCTGCAAGTATTTCGGCTTCGTCTTCCAGCGCTACCATTTGCTGCCGACCTTGTCCGCCCTGGAAAACGTCGAGACGCCGGCCATCTATGCCGGCACGCCCAGCCACGAACGTCTGGCCGCGGCGAGCAAACTGCTCGATCGGCTGGGCCTCGGCGACCGTGCCGACCATCGCCCCAACCAGCTCTCCGGCGGCCAGCAGCAACGCGTGGGTATCGCCCGGGCCATGATGAACGGCGGCAAGGTCATCCTCGCCGACGAGCCGACCGGGGCGCTCGACAGCGAGACCGGCCAGGAGATGATGCAGCTCCTGCTCGATCTGCACGCCCAAGGCCACACGGTGATCATCGTCACCCACGACATGAATGTCGCGTCCTACGCCGAGCGCATCATCGAAATCCGCGACGGGCGCATTGTCGGGGACCGCGCCAATAAACGACCGGCTTCGATCAATTCGTCGGCCACCCCGGCATCGCGCCGGCGGCGCCCGAAAACCCCGCCCGCGGCCTGGTCGGGGCTGAAGCGTCTCGGCGAGGCTTTCAAGATGGCCCGCCTGGCGCTTGTCTCGCAACGCCTGCGGACGGCGCTGACCATGCTCGGCATCATCATTGGCATCGCCTCGGTCGTCTCCATCGAGGCGATTGGCGAAGGCGGCCAGCGCCATATCCGCGAAACCATCGGCCCCCTCGTCTCAAACCGCATCGAACTGCGCAAAGGCGCTGGCTGGGGTGATCCCGCGCCAGGCATCCAAACCATGTTGCCAGGCGACATCGATTCGATCCGCGAGCAAGCCTATGTGCACAGCGTGACGCCGATGACCATGGCCAACTTTACCGTGCGCTACGGCAACGCCAACACCAACGGCACAGTCACCGGGGTCGGCGAGGAGTTCTTCGCCGTGCGCGGCGTCACCTTGTCCAAGGGCCGGGCCTTCCGCGAGGACGAGATCCAGCGCCAGTCGCAAGTCGTGGTCATCGACCAGGAAGCCCGCAAGGAGCTATTCCGCTCGGGCGAAGACCCCATCGGCAAGAACATCATCATCGGCATCGTCCCGTGCACGGTGATCGGCGTGACCAGCCAGAAGAGCAAGGATCTTTTTTCCGCCTCCGGCCCCAACATCCTGATGCCCTATACCACGGCCGGCATCCGCCTTTTTGGCCAACAGCATTTCGACAGCATCACGGTGCGCATCAAGGAAGGCCAGAACAGCCATCTGGCCGAAAAGAACCTCGCCACGCTGCTCTCCTACCGGCACGGCGCCAAGGATTTTTTCACCAACAACATGGACAGCCTGGCCCAGGCCTACGAGCAGACGACGCGCTCGATTTCGCTGATGCTCTCGCTGGTCGCTTCGATCGCCCTGATGGTCGGCGGCATCGGCGTCATGAACATCATGCTCGTCTCGGTCACCGAGCGCACCCGCGAAATCGGCATCCGCATGGCCGTCGGCGCGCGCCGCTCGGACATCATGAAACAGTTTCTCGTCGAAGCCATCGTCATCTGCCTGATTGGCGGCCTGCTGGGCATCGTGGTTTCCTTCCTGGCCGGGTACGTCTTTTCGCTGTTCGTCACGGTAACCAAATGGAAAATGGTCATGACCTGGGGCTCCATCTTCCTGGCCTTCGGCTGCTCGACGCTGATTGGCGTCACCTTCGGTTTTCTCCCGGCGCGCAAGGCATCCCTTCTGCACCCCCATGACGCGTTGTCGCGCGACTGAACTGCTCCCATGAAAAACTTTCCGCGTAGCTTCCTTCTGGCTTTTTTTGTGCTGCTCCCGGCGTGCACCAGCCTGCCCATGGCGGGCAAAGATCCCGAGTTGCAAATACCCGAACGCTGGGCAACGCCGAGCACGGACGCCATCGCAAGCCCGGACACATGGTGGAAGAATTTTGGCGACCCGCGGCTCGACGAGCTGATCGATCAGGCACTACGCCGCAACAACGATTTCGCCACAGCGACGATCCGTGTCCGTCGCGCGCAGTTGCAGGCCGCCCAGGTCGACACCAACCTGACGCCAAACGTCGCGGTCGGCGCCAACTCGGCCCGAAGCCGCCGTTTCGACCCGACCGCCAATTTCGATTCGAGCGGGGTCGGCGCATCGCTCAGTTTCGAACTCGATTTCTGGGGCAAGCTGGCCAGCCAGCGCGCCGCCGCCCACCTCGAAGCCAAGGCCAGCGAGGCCGACTGCCGGGCCTTCGCCATTTCGCTGCTGGGCACCACCACTCAGCTCTACTGGCAACTGGCCTACCTCAACAAGCTGCTGGCGCTGAGCGCCGCCGACATCGCGTATGCCGAGCAAACGCTGGCCCTGACCCGGAGCCGCTACACCGCTGGCGCGATTTCCGGCCTCAACATGGCCCAGGCCGAACTCAACCTGTCCACCCAGGAAGCGGCACGTACGCAACTGGTTCAGCAACAGATCGAAACCCGGCATGCCCTCGCCCTGTTACTCAACCACCCGCCGGAAACCGAGATCGTCGAACCGAGCGCGCTGGAATCTGCCATGCTCCCGGAGGTTGCCGCCGGCCTGCCGGCCGACATCCTGGCCAGCCGGCCCGACCTGCATTCGGCCGAATACCGGCTGCGCGCCACCCTGGCCAATATCGATTACACCCGTGCCTACTACTACCCCAGCTTTTCGCTGACCGGCAGCGTCGGCACGTCGAGCGCCGCGCTGCTCGAATTCCTCAAGAACCCTGTCGCCACGCTGGGCGTCGGCCTGACCCTGCCGTTCATTCAGTGGAATACCACCCGACTGGCCATCCGCGTCTCCGAAACCCAGCATGAAGAAGCCGTGATCAATTACCGCCAGCGCCTCTACAACGCCCTGGCCGAAGTTGAAGGCAGCCTGTCGGCACGCACCCAGTTGCGCGCTGCGGCGGAAAAGCTGAATCAGTCAATGGAACAGGCACGACGGGCCGAAGCGATTGCCCAGACCCGATTCAAGTCGGGCAGCACCGATGTTCAGCTGTGGCTCGATGCGCAGGCAAGATTACGCACGGTCGAGCGCTCGCTGGTCTTCAATCGGCTGAGTCAGCTGAACAACCAGGCCACGCTCTATCGCGCCCTCGGCCTTGGCGCCGGGTCGGAGAGGGTCGGTTGCCGCTAGCGGCAGAAAAACGCGGTTCAGCCCGCCTTTGACGGTCAACCGGAAAAAAAGCCCAAAATTGAAATGGCGCGCTCACCCCGCGCCATTTTTCATGCGCTGGCAGCAGGTTCGTTGAGCAGTCGGACTTCCCGCTGAGGGAAGGGAATCACCACGCCGTGGGCCTTGAAGGCGCGCCAGATGGCGAAGTTGATGTCGGACACGACGTTGCCCTTGCCCTTTTCCGGGTCGTCGATCCAGAAGCCGAGTTCCAGAATGATGCTGCTGTCGGCGAACTGGGTCAGGAAAACCTTGGGCGGCGGGTCGGCCAGTACGCGTTCCTGAGCTTCCGCGACGTCGGTCATCAGACGGGCAGCCAGATCGAGATCGCTGTCGTAGGCGACGCCCACCGTCGTCGTCAGGCGCAATTGCGCGTTGGAATAGGTCTGGTTCTGCACCGTGGTGCTGATCAGCGTCTCGTTCGGCACGATGAACTCGCTGCCGCCCGGGTTCTTGAGCACGGTGTAGCGGGTCGTGATCTGCGTAACTTCGCCGGCATCGGCGCCGACCTGGACGACATTGCCGATGCGGATCGAGCGGTCGAGCAGGATGATAAAGCCGGACACGTAATTGCTGGCGATCTTCTGCAGGCCGAAGCCGAGACCGACGCCAAGCGCGCCGGTGAAGACCGATAGCGCCGTCATGTCGATGCCGACCAGCGCCAGGCTGGTCAGGATGGCGATGACGGTCAGGCCGGCCTTGGCGACGCGTACGCCGACGATGCGCAGGTTGGCATCGAGCGAATGGACGCCCATGAGCCGCGCCTCGATGACGCCGGCGATCCACAAGGCGAAAACAACAGTCAGGAAGATGGTGGCGACGCCGCGCAGGATGGTCCACAAATCGATGTGCTGCTTGCCGACGTGGAACTGCACACTTTCCAGGGCATCGATGACGAACGGCGCCAGATCGGTGATGTACAGCGCCAGCCAGCCCCAGACGATGGTCGCGATGATGCGCTCCCAGGCCGTCAGCCAGGCTGCGCGCGGGAAGGCCTGACGGAGGACGAAGACCACACCGCGCACGAGGGCCAGCGAACCGAACAGCGGCATGGCCAGCTTGAGCAGATTGAGATGAATCATCGAGCCCAGCGTGGCGATGGTGATGCCGGTGAGCAGCATGCCGGTGAGCGGGAAGGCGAGCCGCGAACTGGCGTCGGACAGGCGCCCGGCGCCTTCGGTACGACGCCCGCGCCACCACGCCGCGATCAGCGCGGCAAGGCCGATACAACCAATCAGGGCGACCACCTGCCAGACAAAATCCGGGTCGCGGAAGTCCGACAGCAGGTCGTTGATCAGGCGCAGGGCCTGGCTACGCTCACTCATGCCTTGCGCTCCATGGCAGCGGCAAAGAAGCCGTCCGTGTTATGGCGATGCGGCAGCAGGCGCAGCATGTCGCCCTCGATAGCCACGCCCTGTTTGGCCAGAATTTCACCCGCCGGCAACAGCGTGAATTCGGGATGCTTGGCGAGGAAGGCGGCGACGACCTCGTCGTTTTCGGCGCTCAACAGGCTGCAGGTCGCGTAAACCAGGCGGCCGCCCGGGCGAACCATGGTCGCGGCGGATTCCAGAATCGACAGCTGCTTGACCGTCAGTTCGGCCACGGAAGTCTCGCCCTGACGCCATTTGAGGTCGGGGTTGCGGCGCAGCGTGCCGAGGCCGGAACACGGTGCATCGACCAGCACACGGTCGGCCTTGCCGGCCAGGCGCTTGATCTTCTGGTCGCGCTCATGCTCAATGCGCGCCGGATGGACGTTGGACAGGCCGGAACGAGCAAGGCGCGGCTTGAGGTTGGCCAGACGTTTGTCGGACACGTCGTAGGCGTAGAGACGCCCCGTGTTGCGCATCAATGCGCCGAGCAGCAACGTCTTGCCGCCGGCGCCGGCACAGAAATCGACAACCATTTCGCCGCGCTTCGGTTCGAGCAGGAAGCCGAGCAACTGGCTGCCCTCGTCCTGGACTTCGAAGGCGCCTTCGAGGAAGAGCGGGTGCTTGGCCAGCGCCGGCTTGTCGCGCAGGCGGATGGCGATGGGCGACAGCGATCCCGGCTGGGCAGCGATCTCGGCGGCGGCCAGCTTGGCGAGCAAATCGTCGCGCGTCGTTTTCAGCGTATTGGCGCGCAGGTCGAGCGGCGCCGGCTGGTTCAGCGCGTGGGCCAGGGCCAGCGTTTCGTCGGCGCCGAACTGGGCTTCAAGACGCGCGTACAGCCAGTCCGGCAGGTCGCAGCGCACGGCCGGCGGCAAGTCTTCCTCGCGCATGGCCTTGGCGGCGGCCAGCCATTCCTCTTCGCTCGCCTTGAGCACGGGCGCCAGCTCACGCTGGCTCCAGCCGCGCGCCACCGCCAGCCCGGCCAGCAGACGGCGGCGATCCGACAGCTTGCCGGCGCAACGCGCTTCGATGCTCCGCCCGCGCCGCAGCACGGCGAACACTGTTTCGGCAACGAAGGCGCGATCGGCATGACCCAACTCGCGATGCTCGCGGAAATAGCGGGACACGACGGCGTCGGCCGGATAATCGAAGCGCAGCAGGAGGCCGAGAACAGCCTCAGCGTGGGCAAACAGGGCGGGTGTGAAGCGGGCTTTCATGGTGATCCTATTTCAGTCGCGACTTGTTCGAAGATGTCGCCTTTTTTATCGGTGTAGCGAATTTTAACCGGCAGACGATGCCGATCGAGCGCGATCCAGATTTCCGTGACGGTATCGCCCACCACGCGGAGGTGCAGGGTACGAAATTGGCCGGCCCCAGTGTCGAGGGATTCCTCGCCCAGCGAGTCGAGGGCAAAGCGATCGTATTTCTTGCCGGTCACGACACCGACCGTCGCGCCGTCTTCCAGTCGCGCCATGTAGGCCAGCTGGTAGTTGAGTGACAGGATGTCCTGGGCGCCGCGGGCAACGCTTTCGACCGCACCGCTGCGCGACAGGCGGACTTCGCTTGCCGACCAGTCGAAATCGGCGTTTTCGTTGGCATCCTTGCCATTCTTGCGCGTCCGGTACTGCTCGGGCTGGAGACCGCCGGCCACCAGCCGGCCGCTGCTTTCATTCTGGAAGACGAGCGTCTTGATGAGCGCGGCGAGGCCGCTGGTTTCGGTCTTGCCGCTCAGGTGGTAGCGACCGTCTTCGGTAAATTCCCAGGTGTGCTCGGCGCGGCCAATCTGGAAGCCTTGCGCGCCGTAGTAGATGGCGAAGCGGATCGTGCCTTTCGCCGGCAGCAGGGGTTTGGCCGGCGCCGGCTCCGGCGGCGTGGTAATCGACGGCGCTGGCTGGGCAAGCTCAGGAGCCGGGTTCTCCGTGGCCGGCACGACCAGGTCGGTAGCGGACGCTGCCTTGCCGGCTGACGAAGCCGGTTTCACCGTCTTTGGCCGCGGCTTGGCGACCGGCTTGCTCTCGCTTGCCGGCGCGGCCGGCGGTGGTGGCTGCAACTCGGCGCGCAGCGGCGCGGGTTCGTCCGCGCCGCCAAACAGTTCGACATCGGGGCCGAAGAGCGCAGCGGCATGAATGCCGAGCGACGCGGCCAGCGCGATGACGAAGGCGAGCGGCATCCCGTCTCAGCGAATCTCGGGCGAGACGAGGACTGCGCTATCGGCCAGCGATTCGTCCAGGCGGACGCGGCCGTTTTCCAGGTGCAGTTTGCCTTCGAGGAACCAGCGCACGGCCCGCGGATAGATCTGGTGCTCCTGGCGCAGGACGCGGGCGGCGAGACTGGCCTCGTCGTCGCCATCGAGCACCGGCACGGCAGCCTGGATGATGACCGGGCCGTGATCGAGTTCGGGCGTCACGAAATGGACGGTGCAGCCATGGATGCGCACGCCTTCCTCGAGGGCGCGCTGATGGGTATGCAGGCCGGGGAAGGCGGGCAGCAGCGAGGGGTGGATGTTGATGAGCCGCCCGCCGTAGTGGCGCACGAAGCCTTCGGACAGGATGCGCATGAAGCCGGCCAGCACGACGAGGTCGGGCTCGAACTGATCGATGCAGTCGGCCAGGCGGGCATCGAAGGCTTCGCGCCCGGGGAAGGCCTTGTGATTGACGAAGTGCGTCACGATGCCCGATCGCGCAGCGGTTTCCAGGCCTTCCGCTTCGACGCGGTTGCTGATCACGGCTGCGATATTGACGGGCAGATCGCCGGCATCGCGGGCGGCAATCAATGCCTCCATGTTGCTGCCACGGCCGGAAATCAGGATGACGATCTTCTTCATTTCAAAAAACTCACGGGTAGGAAAATGGCGCTGGCCACGGATTGGCTGACGCGGGAAAAGGTTCGGCCATTGCGGTCGGCGACGACCTTGGCCATGAAGTCGAGCAGGCCCATGATGCGGCCGAATTCGCGCTCGAAGGAAAGGTTGCGGTTGGCTGGATCGAGCTCGTTCGAGAGCAGGAACAGTTCGCCCGCCGCCGTGCGGTCGTGGCCGAGCTTCCAGACGGCAATATCCATGTTGCGCGCGCTGTTGTAGAGCTTCATCTCATTGAGGCTGTCGAGAATGTAGAACTCGTCCTTGTGCTCGTAGGCGGCATCGACCATGGTGAGCAGCCCGAACATCAGGGCCGTGACGCGGTCCCCCGCATAGACGTCGGCAAAGGCCAGCGCCGCCACGGCGCCTTCGCGCTGGCCACCGAATTCCGGCCAGCTGCGGAAATGGCGCTGGCGAAGCCGGTCCACAGCCGCCTCGCGGCTCTCCGCCCCGCCTTTTCGCCATTCCTTGGGATTGCGCTTGTAGAGCTTGTCGGCAATCAGCAGCAAGCCGTCCACAACCTCGGCCCGATTGGTGTCGGCGATGCGGTCCACTTCCGATTTGAGCAAATATTTCGGGTTGACCGTCGATTCCGTCCGCCCGGCCTTGTCCATTTTCGTCGAACAGGCCGCCAACATGAGCACGAGGATGACGGCCAGCCAGCGCATCAGGCGGCCCGGCTCTTCATGTAGCCGATACCGACCGGCACCAGCGAGAGGACGATGATGCCGACGATGAGGATCGACAGGTTGGCCTTGACCCACGGCATGTTGCCCAGCCAGAAGCCGGCCAGGCACAGCGACACGACCCAGGCCGCCGCACCGATCAGGTTGAAGATGAAGAATTTGGGATAGGACATGGCGCCGATGCCCGCCACGAACGGCGCAAAGGTCCGGAAGAGCGGCAGGAAACGCGAGATGACCAGCGTCTTGCCGCCATGCTTTTCATAGAAGGCATGGGTCTTTTCCAGCGCAGCCCGGTTGAAGAAGCGCGAGTTCTCCCAGTGAAACACCTTGGGCCCGAGCAGGCGGCCGATCTGGTAATTGACCATGTTCCCCAGCACCGCCGCGGCGAGCAGGACGGCGATCAGCGTCCAGATATTCATGCCACCCTCGCCGATCGCGGCCAGCGCGCCAGCCACGAAGAGCAGGGAATCACCCGGAAGAAAGGGGAAGATCACGAAGCCGGTTTCGGCAAAGATGATGAAGAACAGGATGCCGTAAATCCACAACCCGTACTGCTGCACCAGAATGGCCAGGTGCTTGTCGAGGTGCATGACGATATCGATGAACTGGGTGAGGAATTCCATGTAGTGCGCCGGGCTTTGAATGAGGCCGCATTTTACCTTATGGAGGCTTGCCGACTATGACGATAAGACTTGAATTCGCCTCATCGCCACCCCCTTTTCCAGCATGCCGGGATGCTATACATTGGTCGCAACACTCCAAATTAGAGGGCGCAGTGAGTTACGAAATCGTCTGGGAACCGCATGGCGTCATCAAACGTTACTCCGGTCTGCTGACGGACAACGACATGATTCAGTCGGTCATCGATGCCGAAAAGGATGTGCGATTTGACGAGTTGCGCTACGTCATTAACGACTTCCTCGCGACCACTGGCGTATCCCTGACGAATGAGAGCGTCGAAGAGATTTCCGTCATGGACAGTGGGGCCGCCTGTACCAATCCGAATATCCGGATAGCCGTCGTGACAAGCTTGCCGGAAATCAAAGAGCTGGCCACCCTGTATGCGAATTCACCCCTGAATGCCTTTCCGACAAGGATATTCCACACGCTCGGCGAAGCGCGCTCGTGGCTAGGGGATATCGGCGTAAGCAAGTAGCGTTGGCCCTGATTGGTCGCTCATATCTGAAACCATAGATCGCGCTTCAGCCTGGGCAATCTGGGATAATCCGGGCATGCCGACTATCGCCCGCCTCCCCGACCTCCTGATCAGCCAGATTGCTGCTGGCGAAGTGGTCGAAAGACCCGCTTCCGTCCTCAAGGAACTCCTCGAAAACAGCCTGGATGCAGGCAGCACGGCCATCCAGGTGCATCTGGAAGAAGGCGGCGTCAAGCTCATCCGCATCACCGACGACGGCTGCGGCATCGCCAAAGACGAGTTGGCTCTGGCCCTGACCCGGCATGCCACCTCGAAGATTTCGACGATCGACGACCTTGAACGCGTCGGCACCCTCGGCTTTCGCGGCGAGGCGCTGGCCTCGGTGGCCTCCGTCGCCCGCCTGACGATCACCAGCCGCGAACGCGGCGCCGGCCATGCCTGGAAACTGCGTGGCGAGCCGGGCGCCGAACCCGAGCCGGCTGCCTTGATGGCCGGCACGGTGGTCGAGATGCGCGACCTGTATTACAACACCCCGGCCCGCCGCAAATTCCTCAAGTCGGAAAGCACCGAGTTCGCGCACTGCGCCGACGCCGTCAAGCGCCTGGCCCTGACCCGGCCGGATGTCGCCATCAGCCTGACCCACAACGGCCGCAACCTGTTCCAGCTCGCCCCCGCCGACCGCGCCCGACGCATCGCCGACATTCTTGGCGACGACTTTCTCGGCGCCGCCCGGGCTGTCGATGCCGGTGCCGGCGGCCTGTCGATCGGCGGTTTCGCCATCGACCCGACGCGCGCCACCGACACCAAGGACGGCCAGTTCGTCTTCGTGAACGGCCGCTTCGTGCGCGACAAGATCATCAGCCACGCCCTGCGCGAGGCCTACCGTGACGTGCTGCATGGCAGCCGCCAGCCGGCCGTCTGCCTGTTCGTCAACATCGAACCGGCGCTCGTCGACGTCAATGTGCACCCGGCCAAGACCGAAGTCCGCTTCCGCGATTCGCGCGCCATGCACCAGTTCGTCTTCCACGCCATCCAGCGCACGCTGGCTGCGCCGGTGCAGGCGGCAACGGCACCGGCATTGATCGAACGCGGCAGCGCCGACGTCGACGACTCGTCATCTGCGGTCAGCCGCGGTTTTCTGTCTGAAACGCAAAATAGGGCCAATCCGGAATACGCCCCGCCCCTGCGCCATCAAGGCAGCCTCGGCGTGGCCGAACCCGCTGCGGCGGCCTATCTCGCGTTTGCCCGCGCCGCCCAGCAAGTTGCCCCCGCCAGCCCGGCCGCGACATTTTCATTTCAGCCAAAATTTCCGGTTGACCGTCAAAGCCCCGCCGAAACGGCCGGTACGCCGACCGACAGCGCCGGCCCGCCCCTCGGCTACGCCCTGGCCCAACTGCACGGCATCTACATCCTCGCCCAGAACGCCCGCGGTCTCATCCTCATCGACATGCACGCCGCGCACGAGCGCATCCTCTACGAAAAGCTCAAAACCGCCTTCGACCACCGCCAGATCGCCACCCAGTCGTTGCTCATCCCCGCCGTCTTCTCGGCCGACCCGCTCGACATTGCCGCCGTCGAAGAACACGCCGACGCCCTGGCTGATCTCGGCTTCCAAATCGCGCCACTCGGCCCGAACCAACTCGGCGTCCGCGCCGTGCCGGCCCTGCTCCAGTCCGGCGACCCCGCCGCGCTGGCCAGATCGCTCATTGCCGAATTGCGCGAACACGGCATCACCCAGCTCGCCACCGCCCACCGCAACGAGCTTCTCGCCACCATGGCCTGCCACGGCGCCGTCCGCGCCCGCCGCCAGCTCACCCTCCCCGAAATGAACGCTCTGCTCCGCCAGATGGAAGAAACCGAACGCGCCGGCCAATGCAACCACGGCCGCCCGACCTGGACGGAACTGACGATGGACCAGCTCGACAAGCTTTTCCTGCGCGGGCAATAAAAAAGCCCCGCCGAAGCGGGGCTTTTTTGAGTAGGCGATTCCCTCAGCGTGCCTGACGACGACGCGCTACAGCACCGATCAGACCGAGACCTGCCAGGAACATCGCGTAGCTTTCCGGTTCGGGAACGGCGGTCACGGAGACAGCACTAGCCACTACATTTGTATAGCCATTTACGGTTGCCCCCAGTTGGAAAGCACCAGACAGATCACCTGCCGAGGTGTTAACGAAGGAGCCAGCCAGGATAGCCGAGTTAGACTGTGTTAACGGGAGAGTGGGATACCACCACCAACCACCGGCTGAAGCCGATAGGCTATCGCTAGAATTTTGGCTGCCATTACCGCTCGCGCCATTGCCGCTCACTGACATGGTGATATTTGCCGATGCGGCTTCGCTCTGACCACTAAGAGGGTCATAGCCCACTGTAACGCTAGCCAGCGTGGTCACATTTGCCGTAAAAATAGCAGCAGTATTCGCACTCAAGATGAAGTTGCTAACATAATCGCCATGCCGCGCACCTGCGCTAAACGACCGATTTTGCCAACTAGCGCTAGTCGCCGTGGCGGACCCAGACGCCGATAACATATTTCCATTGATGGTGGCCGTTGCCGTCGCGTCAGAGATCGTAGCTGTTGACGTATTCAATACCCCGATCGGGGTGTAGTTGTACGTGTTGCTAGCGCTATATGGCCCGCTGACACTGGCGCTGGTATTTGTCGCCATGTTCGGATCGGCGGAAATGCTGGACCAAGTGATCGTCGGCATGATGCCGTCCAGCGGATTCAGATCGTATAGCGTAATGCTGAAGTCGCTCACCGTTGCCGAAGCCGATACTGCGGCCAGAGCGGGGGTTGCAAACGCGGCAGCCATGACACCCGCCAAGGCCAGTTTCCTAAAACCATATTTCATAATTTCCCCTAAATTAAATTACTGCCCCTTGAGGCTAACAACAAACTAGCTAATTGTCATTAGTCCAAATGAATATTTTTGGCGGTAGCTTGTGCATTAGCGGTCGTCTTAGGCTGAACATTCATTTCGCTCATCTGTAGCCAACCGGAAAATTGAGATCCGCACGGACCGGCAATGACAGTAACATGCTTGCCTACGACGCCGAACATTCTTAGGCTCGAAACCAGACCTCTGAATTGCCTTAACGCCCGATCTCACGGTCAACCGGAAATTTCGGCCAAAATCGAAATCCCCAGACGGCGCCCTGGAGCGCCAAAGCGCGCCAGACCACACATCGTTACAGCCAGATCGGGGCTTCACCGCCTAAAATACGGCCGATGTTTTCGTCCCTCCTTACGCCGGCACGCCGTCCTTCGCTGTATGCCTTTGCCGCCTCGCTGCTCATTCACGCGCTCGTGCTCATGCTGCCGCGGCAGGATCCGAGCGAGGCGTCGAATCCGCCGCGCCTGGAGGCGCGCCTGCGCAAGCCGGTCAATGCGGAAGATCAGCCCGATGCGCCGAGCGTCCGCCCGAAACCCGCGAAAAACAAGCCGGAACGCCCTCGCCTGCTGACCACGGACAAGCCGGGCCGGAAATCGGTCGCCAGCGCGCCGCAGTGGACAGCGGCGGAAAAAGCGGAGATGAACCGCTTCCTTGAGGAAATCGACAGCCAGGCCAAGGCCCGTCCGAAGCCGTCGCTGGCGCAGCGCTCGCTGGCCATGGCCCGTGAGGACTCGGCGCGCCAGGCCCGCGAGGACTCGGCGGGCAGCGCGGTGCTGGACCTGCGGCCGAACGCCACGCCGCCCGACCCTTTCAGTCTGGAAATGTATCTGGAAGGCTTGCTCCGCCGCCTCAACCGGAGCGCTGCCTTCGTCAAGAACGATCCGCGCGCCAAGGGCGTGCGCCCGGCGTCCATCGAATTCAAGATCAACCCGGACGGCTCGATGAAGTCCTTCAAGGTCATCAATGCGGCCGATCAGGCGGACGAGATTGCCTTCGTCAAGGCCGTCGTCGAGCGCTCCATCCCCTTCGCCCAATTCCCGCCCGATATCGACAAGGCTGCCCGTTCGCTGACCATGCGCATCTGCATCCAGCCCGCCGGCTTCGGCGACGGCAGTTTCGGCTTCACGCGGGCCGGCGGCCGGGCCTGCTGACGCCCGCGCCGGGATCGCTACTCACTTCGTCAGATTGACCGCATCCTCGGCCCAGGCCACCGCCTCCGTCGACGCCGCCTCGATGCTTTCCAGCGCATAGCCCAACTGTTCGGCCAGCCGGGTGACGTTCTGCACGTGGCCTTTCTCGACGGCGATGGCCAGCATCAGATAGCGCGCCAGCGGGCCGCCGCTGCTCAGCAGGGCCTCCATGAGCACGGGCGACAGATTGATCTTCGCAATCACCTCGTTCATCGGCAGGCCGAGCAAGGTATCGAGCAGGGAGAGCAGGCCGAGCAGGAACAGCTCGTCGCATTCCAGCTTGCCGTGTTTCTCCTGCCCCAGCACTTCCAGGAAACGGCCGCGCGCCAGCGCGATTTCGAGCAGGACCTCGTCCCGCGGCGACGACGCGCCAGCCCGGAACATCCCGATGGAAAGCCAGCGATAGAGCTGCTCGCGACCGAGCACCATGATCGCCTGGTCGATGCTGGTCACCGCCTGCGACAGACCAAGCGCCGGCGAATTGGCCATGGCGATGACCTTGACGATGACGCCGGGATCGCGTTTGGCCGTCTGCGCGATGTCGGACAGCTCCGCCTCCTTGCGCAGCTGGTTCAGCATCTCGATGAGGACCAGGCGGCTCTGGCCGATTTCCCGGGCTTCCTGCGCATCGTCCTGCGCCGTCGCAAATGCGCCGAGGCAATAGGCGATGCCGCGGGAAACGCAGTAGCGGTACTCCGACCAGCGGCCCACGTTGTCGGCGATGAAGGCCAGCCCCGGCTTCTCATCGCGCAGGGTTTTGAGCATCTGCTCAAGGCTGGGCAAGGAAAAATCCGGGAAGTCGAGCAGCAGATAGTCGGCATGCGGCAAGGCCGCCTGTTGCTGGCCGCTCCCGCCACCGCCCGCCAGTGCCACCTTCGCGCCGGCCTGGCGGATGGCAGCCGCCGCCTCGCACCAGGCAGCAATGCCTGCATCGCTCTCCGGCAGCATCAGGACAAACACCGTATTCGGGCCGATCAGCGCCCGGCAATCCTCGCGCGCCCAATCCTCCGGCGCCAGCGGGATGAGCGCCAGCCGTCGCTCGGCAAAGCTCGCCACCTGATTCGCCGCCAGCGCCTCGACGCTGGCCCAGGGTTCCGCCAGCAGCCCACTATCCGGGCGCCGCACAGTGAAGCGATACCCGGCAATCCGCGTCTTGCCATCGAGAATCTCGTCGCGCCGCAGGACAACGGCCGGTGCCTTGCGAACAGGCGCACTGGGCGCCGACGGCAAGGCCGCCGTCCCTGATGTCGAAGGCGGGGTTACCGCATTGTGCGCAGGCTTTTCGCCCGCCATGCCGAGCAAGCGTTTGATGAATCCGAACATGTCGCAACCTTCAGGATGACGCCACCGTCAATGGGGGCGAGGCCCGTATGCAGGCCCATTTGCGAACATTACAGTCATCGGAAGATGATCGCCAGTGGATCAGGACACGCCCGGGAAGAGGCCAGACCTCCCGTTATGCATGCGGCAATTTGACACATTCCGAAAGCATTAGCATCTTCTTATCATCGCCGCAGCCAGAAAACCCTGTGGGCGCGGACGAATGCCGCTCACCGCGGCGCTCCGGCACCATTCCAATAAGTAAATCATCAGGGGGTAGCATCTTGAACACGTTCAAAATCTTGATTTCCGCGCTGGCCATCACCTTGACCGGCAGCACCGTCGCCCAGGCCCAGACCTATTCGCCAGCGGCCATCGACAGCCTGCGTTTCATGATCGAAGAAGAAAAGCTGGCCGGCGACGTCTACCGGACATTTGGCGCCCTCTACCCGACAATCAAGCCGTTCCAGAACATCCCGCGTTCGGAAGACAGCCATGTTACCTCGCTGCTTGCCGAAGCCAACGCCGTTGGCCTGAATGTCACCGACCTGACCTCGCTGCCGGCCGGGCAATTTCAGAACGCCTCACTCCAGTCGCTCTACCACAGCCTCATCGCGCAAGGCAGCACCTCGAGCTTTGCCGCGCTGACCGTCGGCAAGAACATCGAAGTCATCGACATCAATGACCTGGCTGCCGCCCGCGCTCTGGTGCCGAGCACCTCCTCGCTTTACACGGTCTACGGCAACCTGACCAATGCCTCGAACAACCACCTGCGCGCCTTCAACAACTGGCTGGCCATGACCCCGCCGCCCCCGGTGCCGGAACCCGAAACCTACGCCATGCTGCTCGCCGGGCTCGGCATCGTTGGCGCAGTGGCGCGCCGTCGCCAACGCACCGCCTGCTGATCGTTCATCATCGCAGCGCTTCCGGTGCCCACGCCGGAAGCGCTGCGAGCCAAACACCGAACGCAATCCAAATTTCTATTTTGGCCATTTTTTCCGGTTGACCGTCAAAGGCTGCCGGCTGGCCGGCGATGATCGACGAGGCGGCGCGTGATAGCATTCGCCGCCATGAACGCCACCCGACTGCCGCCTGCCATCCTGATCATGGGCCCGACCGCCTCGGGCAAAACGGCGGTGGCCATGGCGCTGGCCGACCGCTTTCCGGTCGAACTGATCAGCGTCGACTCGGCGCAGGTCTTTCGCGACATGGATGTCGGCACGGCCAAGCCCGACCGCGCCACGCTGGCCCGCTACCCGCACCGGCTGATCGACCTCATCACGCCGGAAGAAAGCTATTCCGCCGCCAAGTTCCGCGCCGACGCGCTGGCCGCAATGGCCGACATCACGGCGGCGGGCAAGGTGCCTGTCCTCGTCGGCGGCACCATGCTCTATTACCGCGCCCTGCTCCACGGCCTGGCCGACCTGCCGCAGGCCGACGCCGCCCTGCGCGCCCAGATCGACGCCGAGGCGGCGGCAGAAGGCTGGCCGGCCATGCATTCCAAGCTCGCGCTGCTCGACCCTGCCACCGCCGCCCGCCTGCACACGACCGATAGCCAGCGCCTGCAACGCGCCCTGGAAATCTGCCTGCTGACCGGGCGCCCGATGTCCGAATTGCTCGCCGAAAGCGAAAAGCAGAAGCCGCCCTACGAACTGCTGTCGATCGGCCTCCTGCCGTCGGACCGCGCCGTACTACATGAGCGCATCGCCCGCCGCTTCGACGAGATGCTGCTCGGTGGCCTGGATGACGAAGTGCGCATGCTGCGCCAGAAATACCAACTGAACGCCGACCTGCCGTCGATGCGCTGCGTCGGTTACCGGCAAACCTGGGAAGTCCAGGACGGCATCATCCCGAAAAAGGAATTGCGCGAACGCGGCATTTTTGCGACGCGCCAACTGGCCAAACGCCAGATCACCTGGCTGACCAACTCCTTCGAAGCCGAGAACTACGACTGCCTGGACCCGGCGCTCGCCGACAGGGTATCGACGCGGGTCGCCGACTTCCTCAGTGCTTGAGCAGCGCCTTGAGATCGTCGGCCAGGGCCTCGAGCTTGCCGACGATTTCCAGTGACGCATCCTGCGTGCCGACCACGCGCAGCATGAATTCGTTGGCCATGTTGCCGAGCTCGGCCTCCTGCTTTTCCATCAGGCCGAGGTGGATGAAGGTCTTGCCGAGCGTTTCCTCGAAATCGATCATCACCTGCGTCAGCTCGAAACAGTTGCGCCGGTAATTGTTCTGCACGCCGTCGAGCGTCGAATAAAGACGCGGCAAGGCGGCCTCGATGCCGGCGCGGCGCCGCTGTGCCAGCAGGTCGGTTTCGATGGCCTTGAGCCGGGCATCTGCCCCTTCCGCCAGAATTGCGCAGTTGTCGCGAATGCGCCCGCAACGATCTGCATCTTCGAGGGGCATGTTGTTGACCAGCAAGGTCACGCGCCCGAAATTGAAGACGCAGCGCGAGCGGAACTGGAAAATCCGCCCGCTGTCCTTGACGTGATTGAGCACGGACACTTCGAGCGGCACATCCTGGCCGTTCTGGCTCAGCGTAATGATGTCTTTGCCCATGCGCATCTGTACCGCCGCCTGCAGATCGTATTGCGCCATGGCATCGATGACGAGCGCCGACAGGGCCTTGATGCAGTCGCAAACGAAGGATTTACTGAGGAACTGCAGGACAACGCCCAGTTCGCTCATGCTGACCATGGCCGCCATGGCGGTTTGCTGGGCGTAGCCGGCCTGCTCGCGCAGCGCCTTCTTGTCAGCCAGAATCCGGTTGGCCACGGCCAGCTTGCCGATCAGCACGGCCGGGTCGACCGGCTTGCGAATGAAATCCTCGCCGCCCGCCTCGTAACAATGCAGGAGCGTGTCTTCATCGTCGTGTGACGAAACGAACAGCACCGGGATGTCCTGCGTATCGAAATCGTCCTTGAGGCGCCGGCAGAAGGCGAAACCATCCACCACCGGCATTTCGATATCGAGCAGGAACAAATCCGGTTTGGTATCGGCCAGGCGCGCCTGGCAGGCATCGATCGAACCGAAAGACTCCAGTTCGCAAACTCCCCCCAGAATGCCGCCGATCAGGTCCAGAAAGAACGGATCGTCATCGACGACAAATACGCGCATGTTCGAATCCACAACTCACTCCGAATAACCATTGCGGATATTCTGTTCGCATTCACCAGCCACCGCAAGCGCCGCGATCAGGCGGGCTCGGCTTCCTTCCTCGCGGCGAGCAGGGAATACACTGTCGGCACGACAAACAGCGTGAAGAAAGTCCCGAGCAGCAGGCCGCCAACGATGACCCAGCCGATCTGCTGACGCGACTCGGCGCCGGCGCCGACACTGAAGGCCAACGGCACGGCGCCGAGCACCATGGCGCCGGTCGTCATGAGGATGGGCCGCAGACGCAGGAAGGCTGACTCGATGACCGCCTCCTTGAGCGCCATGCCCTTTTCCTGCAACTGGTTGGCGAATTCGACGATGAGGATGCCGTGCTTGGTGATCAGGCCGACCAGCGTAACCAGGCCGATCTGGCTGTAAACGTTGAGCGTGCCGCCACTCAGCCAGAGGGCGAGCAGCGCACCGGCCATCGACAGCGGCACGGTCAGCATGATGATGAAGGGATCGCGGAAGCTTTCGAACTGCGCTGCCAGCACGAGATAAATGAACGCCAGCGCCAGGCCGAAGGTGAAAGCCAGCGATGACGAAGACTGGCGGAATTCGCGCGACTGGCCGTTGTAGTCGGCGGCATAGCCCGGCTTGAGGATCTGGTTGGCCACGCCATCCATGAAGCTCAGCGCCTCGCCGAGCGTGTAGCCCGGTGCCAGGTTGGCGGTGATCGTCACGGCTCGGCGCTGGCCGAAGTGGTTCAGTTCGCGCGGGCTGATCGTTTCGCGCACATCGACCAGGTTTTCCAGCGAGATCATGCTGCCGTCGCGACCCCGCACGTAGATCTCGCGGATGTCGTCTGGATTGCGGCGCTCGTCCTCGGCGACCTGGACGATCACGTCGTACTGCTCGCCATCGCGCTTGAAGCGCGTCACCTGCCGGCCACCAAGGAAGGTCTCCAGCGTCCGTCCGATGGTATCGACCGACACACCCATGTCGGCCGCCTTGTCGCGCTTGACGTTGACCGACAGCTCGGGCTTGTTGAGCTTGAGGTCCGTATCGACGTTGGTCAGCTGCGGATTCTTGGCCACTTCGACAAGGATCTGGCTGGTGACCTTCTGCAACTCCTCGTAGGGTGCCGCCGTGACGATGACGAAATTGACCGGCCGTTCACGCGGGCTCTGGCCCAGCGATGGCGGCGTGACTGGGAAGGCCATGACGCCCGGAATGCCGGCGAATTTCGGGAACAATTCCTTGGCGATGTCGGGCGAACGGCGGCTGCGGTCGTTCCAGTCGGTCAGGCCGAGAATCGAAATCCCCTGGCTGACCGTCGGGTTGCCTGCCACCACGAAATAGCGCTCGGCATCCTTGGTCTGACTGTAAATGCCTTCAATCTGGCGGGCATACTTTTCGGTGTAGTCGAGCGTCGCCCCTTCCGGCCCGATGAACATGCCGAAGATGATGCCGCGATCCTCGACCGGCGCCAGTTCGGACTTGAGCGCCTTGAGCAGGATGCCGCACGAAGCGGCGACCACGACGAAACAGACGAGCACGATCCAGCGGCGATTGAGCGAGGCGGTCAGCACCCGTTTGTAACCGGCGTTCAGCCAGTTCAGGAAGCCCTCGACCATGAGGAAGGCCTTGCCGTGCTTTTCCTCGTGCTTGAGCAGCACCGAGCACATCATCGGCGAGAGGGTCAGGGCGACAAAGCCGGAGACCAGCACGGCGCCGGCCAGGGTCAGCGCGAACTCGATGAACAGCTTGCCGGTACGCCCCGTCATGAAGGCCACCGGCGCATACACGGCGGCCAGCGTCAGGGTCATCGCGACGACAGCGAAGCCGATTTCCTTCGAGCCCTGCAAGGCCGCCTGCATGCGCGGCATGCCTTCCTCGATGTGGCGGTAGATGTTTTCCAGCACGACGATGGCGTCGTCGACGACAAGGCCGATGGCGAGCACCAGCGCGAGCAGGGTCAGCGTATTGATCGTGAAGCCAAGCGCGAACATGATGCCGAAGGCGCCGACCAGCGACACGGGAATGGTCACCAGCGGAATCAGCGTCGCCCGCAGGTTGCGCAGGAAGAAGAAGATGATGGCGAGCACGAGCAGGATGGCCTCGCCGATGGTCTTGAACACCGATTCGATCGAGCGGTCGATGAACACCGACGAGTCGTACGACAAATTGGCGCTCATGCCCTCCGGCAGCTCGCTGGTGATTTTCGGCAACTCGGCACGCAGGGCTTTCGACAGTTCGAGCGGATTGGCCGTCGCCTGCTTGATCACGCCGAGCGCGACGGCGGAGCGCCCCTTGAAGCGGACGGCACTGCGCTCCTCGGCAGCGCCGATGGCGACACGGCCAAGATCGCGGATGCGGACCGGATAACCGGCGACCGTCTTGACGACCACCGAGCCGAATTCTTCCGGCGTCTTGAGGTCGGTATTGGCCACCACCGAGAACTCGCGCTCGCGGCTCTCGATGCGGCCGGCCGGCACTTCGACGTTCTGCTTGCGCAACGCGTCCTCGACATCGGCTGGCGTCAGCTGGTAGGCCGCCAGCCGCTGCTTGTCGAGCCAGATGCGCATGGCAAACTTGCGGTCGCCGAAGACGCGCACGTCGGCGGCGCCGGGCAGGGTTTGCAGGCGTGGCTTGACTATGCGCGTGGCGACGTCGGTGACCTCCAGCGCCGAATGCTTGTCGGAAGAGAAAGCGATCCAGATGACCGGGTTGGCATCGGCCTCGACCTTGGCGATGACCGGCTCATCGACCGCATCCGGCAGTTTGTTGCGGACGCGGGACACGCGGTCGCGCACATCCGAGGCGGCCGAATCGGGCGCCCGCTCCAATTTGAAACGCACTGAAATCTGGCTGTTTTCGGCTCGCGAGATGGAAGTGATCACTTCCACACCTTCGATACCGGCCAGCGAATCCTCGAGCGGCTTGGTCACCTGCGACTCGATGATTTCGGCCGAGGCACCACGATAGGTCGTGCCGACCGTGACCACCGGTTCGTCGATCTTCGGGTACTCGCGCACCGGCAAGCGGGTGTAGGAAACGATGCCGAGCAGCATGATGACGAGCGACAGCACGGTCGCGAAGACCGGCCGCTTGATGCAAATATCGGAGACCTTCATTTGCCGGACGCCGTCTCTGCCTTGGCCGTCTCTGCCTTGGGCGCGGTTGGCGCCGGCGGCGCGCCCTCGCCGACCGGACGAACAGCCGCGCCATCGCGCAATTTCAATTGCCCGGCGGTGACCACGAGATCGCCTGCGGCGAGGCCTTCGACGACCTCGACCTGGGCTGTACGGCGCACGCCCAGCTTGACCTTGACCAGGCTGGCCTTGTTATCGACCACCTTGAAGACGGCCGGCAACCCGCCAGGCACGATGGCCTGTTCCGGCACCATGAGCACCCCCTTGCGCTCGCCGAAGAGCAGGCGGACGCGGACGAACATGCCGGGGCGCAACTTGCCCTTGGCGTTGTCGAGGCGGGCACGGGCGGAAATCGCCCGGCCGTTCTGGTCGACCATCGGGTCGACAGCATCGAGCACGGCCTTGAAGCGCTCGCTGGGCAAGGCATCGCTCACGACCTCGACGGTCTGGCCCTTGACGATACGGCCCAGGTAGTTTTCCGGCAATTTGAAATCGACACGCAGCGTGGCCACATCCTCGATATTGATGAGTTCCTGTCCGTCCTTGAGGTAATCGCCGACGCTCACGTTGCGCAGGCCGACCATGCCGGTAAACGGCGCCTTGATGCGCATCTTGGCAACCTTGGCCTCGGCCAGCTGAACGGCAGCCTCCTGCACCTTGAGCGTCGCCGCCGAGCTGTCGAGCGCCTGTTGGCTCAGGAATTTCTTGCCGACCAATTCGACGTTGCGGTCATAGCTGCTTTTGGCCAGGGCCAGATTCGCACGCGCCTGCTGCAGCTCGGCCTCCTGAATCGCGGCGTCGAGCACCACCAGCACCGTGCCCCGGGCAACAATCGTCCCATCCTTGAAGCCAATCGAGGCCACCCGACCAGCCGTTTCCGGGCGCAGCACGACGGACTCGTTGGATTTCAGCGTGCCGACGGCCGCGACGTCATCGGCGAAATCGCTGCTGGCCACCTTGGCCACCTCCACCGCCGTCGGAAAACTGGCCGGCGCACCGCCCCCGGCAGGTTTGGCCGGGCCACCCGCCGGCGCGGCAGGCCCTTCGGCCGGCGCACGGTTCGCGGTGTAGGCAAAATAGGCAAGGCCGAGCAGGCCGGCCAGCGCAATGGCGATGACGCCGAAACGGGTATTTTTGTTCATGGTGTTCAGCTGATGTTCGCACTGACCGAGCGGTCAGGATCTGGCTGAATTGTAACGAACAGACTGAAAGCGAAGGAAAAAATCACTCGCCGATGGGCGGCAGGAAATCCGGCAGTTTCGCCGGCCCACCCAGTCCTGACGACAGTCCGTCCACGCTGCAGGTGGGGCACGCCGCCATGGCATCCGCTTCGAAGGCAGCACGGCAGGCCGAGTCGTTGCGCTCCTGCCCGTCCTTCTTCAGAGGCGCCACGCTCACGAAGACGACGCCGGCGCGGATCATGTCGAGATATTCAGCCACGCTGCGCGACACGTCGATGATGCGTTTGCGATGCTTGGCGTGCATGCGGTCATTGACCTTGACGATGGCGCAGCGGTCGTTGTCCACGCGCCGGACGGCCAACATGGTGCCAAGCGGAAAGCGGTTGCTGGCGGCGGTGAACTGCTGGACATCGAAACGCTCGCCGGTGGCCGTCTTGCGGCCTTGAAAGCCCTTGCCATAAAAGCTGGCATGGCCGCGCAAGCCGGGAATACCATCCTCGATCAGGTCGGCCGGGCCGAATTCAGGCGCCATTGGCACCGGGCGCGACGCGGGTCGCGCGACTTTCTTGGCATGTCTGGATGCCGTCACCTTGTGCGACGGCTTCTTGCTCGCCGCCCAGACGGCCGACGAGAAATTGAGCAAGAACAGGCCGCAGGCGATGATCGCCACGGCCTGCCAATGCGTTTTACACCACGACGGTTTGCGCTTCGTCACCCGAACGCGCCCGGATCTTGCCAATGCGATAGACGGCTTCGCCCTGGGCCTTGAGTTCAGCTTCGGCCGCATCGGCATCGGCCGCTGCGACGACGACCACGAGACCGATGCCGCAGTTGAAGACGCGGTGCATTTCGTTCTCGGCGACATTGCCTTCGGCCTGCATCCAGTCGAACAGCTTGGGACGCGGCCACGAGGACTTGGTCAGCTCGGCCACGACGTTTTCCGGCAGGACGCGCGGCACGTTCTCGAGCAGGCCGCCACCGGTGATGTGGGCCATGCCCTTGATGGTGACCTTCTGCATGGTGGCCAGCACCTGCTTGACGTAGATGCGGGTCGGCGCCATGACGACGTCGGCCAGCGTACGGTCGCCGTCGAACTTGGCGTTCATGTCCGGCTTGGAGCGCTCGATGATCTTGCGCACCAGCGAGTAGCCGTTCGAGTGGGCGCCGGAGGACGCCAGGCCGAGCACGACGTCGCCCGGGGCGATGTCCTTGCCGTCGATGGCCTTGGATTTTTCGACCACACCGACCGCGAAACCGGCCAGGTCGTATTCGCCAGCCGGGTACATGCCCGGCATTTCAGCCGTTTCGCCACCGATCAGCGCGCAACCGGCCAGTTCGCAACCCTTGGCGATGCCGCCGACGACCGAAGCTGCGGTATCGACATCAAGCTTGCCGCAGGCAAAGTAGTCGAGGAAGAACAGCGATTCGGCGCCGAGCACGAGGATGTCATTGACGCTCATGGCGACCAGATCCTGGCCGACGGTATCGTGACGATTCAGGTCGAAAGCCAGGCGCAACTTGGTGCCAACGCCATCCGTACCGGACACCAGCACCGGTTCCTTGTAACGCTTCGGTACTTCGAAGAGCGCGCCAAAACCGCCAATGCCGCCGAGCACGCCTTCGCGCAGGGTCTTCTTGGCCAGCGGCTTGATACGTTCGACGAGGGCGTCACCTGCATCGATATCAACGCCGGCATCACGGTAGGAGAGAGAAGTGTTCTGGGTCATGGTCTTTAGGCGCCAAGTGTCGGCAATCGCCGCTGGAAAAAACGATGATTTTACCCGAAACAGGCAAGCTCCCCTAACCCGCCGGGTGGCCGCGCCATTTAAGGCATCAGGCCCCAAAACCTCGCCTCCCACGGTCAACCGGAAAAAATGCCCAAAATTGAAATGTGCCCACTCCCGCCCACGCGGCCGCAGATTGGCGGGATGGCGGCCCGCCTCTGATAAAATGCCGGCCTTTACCGTTTCCCGAAGCCCGGCGCCGGGCATTCCCGTCTTGTGGAGAGCAACAGCATGTACCAGTCCCCCCTCATCCAGGATCTGCACGATCGCGGCCTGATCGCCCAGATCACCGACGCCCAGGCGCTCGACAAACTGCTGACGGAAGGCTCGGTCACCCTCTATTGCGGCTTCGACCCGACGGCGGACAGCCTGCACCTCGGCCACCTCGTCCCGGTGCTCATCCTCAAGCGTTTCCAGGAAGCCGGCCACAAGCCCATCGCGCTGGTCGGCGGCGCCACCGGCATGATCGGCGACCCGAGCTTCAAGGCGACCGAGCGCAAGCTCAACACGCCGGACGTCATCGCCAGCTGGGTCGGCAAGATCCGTGACCAGGTCGCGCCCTTCCTGAATTTCGAAGGCGCGAACCCGGCCATCATGGCCAACAACTACGACTGGTTCGGCGGCATGAACTGCCTCGAATTCATGCGCGACATCGGCAAGCATTTCTCGGTCAATGCCATGATCAAGAAGGAATCCGTGCAGCAGCGCCTGCAGCGCGAAGACCAGGGCATTTCCTACACCGAATTCTCGTACAGCCTGCTCCAGGGCTACGACTTCGCCGAACTCTACAAGCGTCACCGCTGTATCCTGCAGATCGGCGGCTCCGACCAGTGGGGCAACATCGTCGCCGGCACCGACCTGACCCGCCGCCTGCACCAGCAGCAGGTTTACGGCATGACCGTGCCGCTCATCACCAAGGCCGACGGCACCAAGTTCGGCAAGACCGAATCCGGCGCCGTCTGGCTCGATCCGAAAAAGACCTCGCCCTACGCCTTTTACCAGTTCTGGCTCAACACCAGCGACGCCGACGTTTACAAGTTCCTCAAGTTCTTCACCTTCCTGCCGGTCGCCCGCATCGACGAAATCGAAGCGACCGACAAGGCCAGCGGCCAGAAGCCGGAAGCCCAGCGCATCCTGGCCGAGGAAGCGACCCGCCTGGTGCACGGCGAAACGGCGCTGATGGCTGCCCGCCGCATCACCGAAAGCCTGTTCTCCGGCCAGCTCGACGACCTCACCGAGAACGACCTCGAGCAGCTCGCCCAGGACGGCATGCCCGGCGTCCAGATCGATAGCGCCCAGAGTGGCCTGATCGACGCCCTGGTCGCCGCCGGCCTCGCCAAATCCAAGTCCGAAGCCCGCACCTTCATCCAGGGCGGCAGCGTCGCCATCAACGGCGCCAAGGCCGACGCACTCGACCACCAGATCACCGGCGACGAACGCCTCTACGGCCGTTTCACCATCCTGCGCCGCGGCAAGAAAAACTACGGACTGGTCAACTGGCAATAATTCACACGCACCGGACAATATATTTGTAACGGTGCGTAAAAACTCTCAACCCCTTGCGTTTTCTGACGTTAATTTAGACACGGAAGCAGTTTTCCGAATTGAATTCGCCAAGGAGACGCACCATGTCGCATATCAGCCAAAGCCAACTCCAGTCGCTAGCCGAATCGGCCAGCAAGGCTGCTGCCTATCTCGACGCCTGCGACAATGGCGGCCAGTTCGTCCGGCTGGACCCCGCCTACTACCAGTCCTGCGGTCGCCTGCTGAGCACCGTCTTCAACCTGGTCGATCCCGAGCGCGTTTTCCCGGAACTGATCAAGCAATCCCCCTCCGCCCGCAACGCCCTCGAAGCCCTCGAAATGGAACGGCTCCTCGGCATCAGCCGCAGCGGCTACTACCCCGAACTTGCGGCCATCCTGACCCGCGCCTCCGCCTGAACCACGCCCCGGCCGCGCCATCCCCGGCGCGACCTGCATCGGCAGCCGGCGCCATGCGCAAGGCGGGAGCAATGCTAGAATTCAGCCCCCGTTCCCAATCGCTGCGACGATGCGTCAACTGATCCTCGATTTGCTGCCCGAAAGCGCGCCGACGCTCGACAACTTCGTCGCCGGCAGCAACGCCGAAACCGTCACCCTGCTCACCGAATGGCTGGCCGGCACCCGTCCGGACACCTCGTTCTGCCTGTGGGGCGAAGCCGGCTCCGGTCGCTCGCATTTGCTGCAGGCCAGCGGCTTTGCCTACGTCGATGCCGCCCGCGACCCAGCCTTGCAGGCAGCGCCGGCCGCCGATCAGCTCGCCGTCGACCATGTCGAGGATCTCGACGAAACCGGCCAGATCGCCCTCTTCAACCACTTCAACCGCCTCAAGATGGCGGGCGGCATGCTGCTCACCGCCGCCAGCCAGCCGCCGGCCCACCTCCAGCTCCGAGAAGACCTGCGCACCCGCCTCGGCTCCGGCCTGATCAGCCGCCTGCACCCGCTCACCGACGCCGAAAAGGCCGAAGCGATCACCACCCAGGCCCGCGAACGCGCCCTCAAGCTGACGCCGGAACTGATCGACTACCTCATGCGCCACGCCCCGCGCGACATGCGCACCCTGTCGGCCATCGTCGTCGCCCTCGACCACTACACGCTCGAACACAAGCGCGCCGTCACCCTGCCCCTGCTGCGCGAACTGCTCAATACCCGCTGAGCATTTCCATTTTGGCCATTTTTTCCGGTTGACCGTCGAACCGGGCGAGGCCTCAGCAGCAGCCGATATAATGTCGGCCTTCCTTTGCGATCTGCCCCGAAAAACATGAACCTCGCCCTCTTCGACCTCGACAACACCCTTCTTTCCGGCGATTCCGACTTCGAGTGGGCGCAGTTCCTGATCAGCAAGGGCGTGGTCGACCGCGAGGTGCAGGAGGCGAAGAACATCCAGTTCTACGAGCAGTACAAGGCCGGCACGCTCGACATCTACGAATTCCTCGCCTTCCAGCTCGCCCCGCTGGCCCGCCACGAGCGCAGCCAGCTCGACGCCTGGCATGGCGAATACCTTGAACGCCACATCCGGCCGATCATCGGCGCCCCGGCCCGCGCCCTCGTCCGCCAGCACCTGGAAGCCGGCGACCTGTGCGCCATCGTGACCGCCACCAACAGCTTCGTCACCGGCGCCATCGCCCGTGAATTCGGCATTCCGCACCTGATCGGCACGATTCCCGCCGTCGATCCGGAAAGCGGCCGCTTCACCGGCGAACCGACCGGCACGCCGTCCTTCCAAGGCGGCAAGATCACCCGCGTCGACAGCTGGCTGGAGTCGCTCGGCCTGTGGTGGGGCAGTTTCGAGCGCAGCTACTTCTACAGCGATTCGCACAACGACCTGCCGCTCATGCGCAAGGTCACGACGCCGGTCGCCGTCGATCCGGACGACAAACTGCGCGCCCACGCCACTGAAATGGACTGGAAAATCATCACTTTGCGGTAGAATCCTGCATTTTCCGCAGCGCCTTTGGCGCGCTTCGATCGGTACAAGTGATCCGCAAATTCATTTCCCGCGTATTCAGCGGCAAAAAACCCCGGGCCAACAAGCACGAACCGGCCGTCATCCCCGTCTCCAGCCACGGCATCACCCGCGACCGCATCAGCAGCGGTAGCCGGCGCGTCTGCGAAACCTTGCAGGAACAAGGTTTCAAGGCCTACGTCGTCGGCGGCGCCGTGCGCGACCTGCTGATCGGCGCCGATCCCAAGGATTTCGACATCGCCACCGATGCCACGCCGGAAGAAGTGCGCCGCGCCTTCCGCCGCTCGCGCATCATCGGCCGCCGCTTCCAGATCGTGCACGTCATGATGGGCCAGGAAACGCTGGAAGTGACTACCTTCCGCGGCATGCTCGACGAAAAGACGAAGACCGACGAACACGGCCGCGTACTGCACGACAACGTGTTCGGCAGCCACGCTGACGACGCCGCCCGCCGCGACTTCACGGCCAACGCGCTCTACTACGATCCCGCCACCGAGGCCGTCATCGACTACCACCACGGCGTCGGCGACCTCAAGCAGAAGACCCTGCGCATGATCGGCGAGCCGCGCGCCCGCTACCGCGAAGATCCGGTCCGCATGCTGCGCGCCGTCCGCCTCGCCGCCAAGCTCGGCCTCATGATCGATCCGGAAGCCAAGAAGCCGATCCGCGAAATGGCCGGCCTGCTCGAAAACGTCCCGGCCGCCCGCCTCTTCGACGAAATGCTCAAGCTGCTGACCTCCGGGCATTCGGTCAAATGCATCACCCAGCTGCGCGACGAAGGCCTGCACCACGGCCTGCTGCCCCTGCTCGACGTGATCCTCGAACAGCCGATGGGCGAAAAATTCGTCATGCTGGCCCTGGCCAACACCGACGAGCGCATCCGTCGCGGCAAGGGCACCTCGCCCGGCTTCCTGTTCGCCACGCTGCTCTGGCACGAAGTGCTGGCCCACTGGGAAAAACTCAAGGCCAAGGGCGAGCCGAAGATTCCGGCGCTCTACCAGGCCATGGACACGGTGCTCGACGTGCAGGGCGAAAAGCTCGCCATCACGCGCCGCATCGCCGGCGACATCAAGGACATCTGGGCCCTGCAACCGCGCTTCGACCAGCGTTCCGGCAAGCGCCCGTACGGCCTGCTCGAACAGCCGCGCTTCCGCGCCGGCTACGACTTCCTCCTGCTGCGCGCGGAATCCGGCGAAATCGACAAGGAAGTAGCCGACTGGTGGACGCGCTTCCAGCACGTCGATGGCGACGAACGCGCCGCCATGCTGCAGCCCGAGCAGCCCGGCGAGAAAAAGCGGCGCCGCCGCAAGAAAAAGCCGGCCAATGCCGGCGCCACTACCAGCGCCGCCGAATGAACACCGCCTACGTTGCCCTGGGTGCCAACCTCGGCGACCCGGCGGCAACCGTCCGCGCCGCCTTTGCCGCGCTGGCCAACCTGCCCGACAGCCGGGTCGCCCATAGCTCGTCGCTCTATCGCACGGCGCCGGTCGGTCTCACCGACCAGCCCGAATTCGTCAACGCCGTCGCCGAGCTGCAAACGAGCCTGGCGCCGGAAGCCCTGCTCGACGCGCTGTTCGAGATCGAGCAACGTTTCGGCCGCATCCGCGCCGAAAAGAACGGCCCGCGCACCCTCGACCTCGACCTGCTGCTCTACGGCGACCAGTTCATCGACCTGCCGCGCCTGACCCTGCCGCACCCGCGCCTGCACCTGCGCGCCTTCGTGCTCTGCCCGCTGGCCGAAATTGCCCCGCAGCTCGCCCTGCCCGGCCGCGGCACGGTCGCCGCCTGGCTGCCGGCTGTCGCCAACCAGGGCATCGTCCGGCTGTGAACCTTTTCGGTTTCCAGGTCCCGGTGCTCTGGCAGACCGTCGTCCTGCTCACGCTCTCCAACGTGTTCATGACCTTCGCCTGGTATTCGCACCTCAAGAACCTCAACGACAAGCCCTGGTGGATCGCCGCCCTCGCCTCGTGGGGCATCGCCCTGTTCGAATACCTGCTGCAGGTACCGGCCAATCGCATCGGCCATACCGAGCTCGACCTCGGCCAGCTCAAGATCCTGCAGGAAGTCATCACCCTGGCCGTCTTCGTGCCCTTCGTCATTTTCTACATGAATCAGCCGCTGAAGCTTGACTACTTATGGGCGGCTCTGTGTATCCTAGGCGCCGTCTATTTCGTTTTCAGGACCTGAATGTCTGCCCAAACCATTACGCGCCGCCTGACCCAGGCCGATCTTGCCAAGCTCTACCAGGCCGGCGAAAAAGTTGCCATGTTCACCTGCTACGACGCCAGCTTCGCGCGCCTGCTCGATGGCGCCGGCGTCGACTCGATCCTCATCGGCGATTCGCTGGGCAACGTCATCCAGGGGCACGACACGACCCTGCCGGTCACCGTGGCCGACATCGCCTACCACACCGCCTGCATCAAGCGCGGTTCGGACCGCCCCTTCATCATCGCCGACATGCCCTTCGGCAGCTATCAGGAATCGCCAGAACAGGCTTTCCGCAACGCCGTCACGCTCATGGCCGCCGGCGCCCAGATGGTCAAGCTCGAAGGCGGCCAGGAAATGGCGAAGACCGTCGAATTCCTCGTGCATCGTGGCATTCCGGTCTGCGGGCACGTCGGCCTGACACCACAGTCCGTGCATGCGCTGGGTGGCTACAAGGTTCAGGGCAAGGGCGAAGCGGCCGCGCAGAAGCTCAAGGACGACGCCCTCGCGCTGCAAAACGCCGGCGCGACGATGATCGTCCTTGAGGCCATCCCGGCCGTCCTGGCAGCGGAAGTCACTGCGCTGCTCAACATCATCACCATCGGCATCGGCGCCGGCAAGGACTGCTCGGGCCAGGTCATGGTGCTGCACGACGCCTTCGACATCCCGCCGGGCAAGAAGGCCAAGTTCGTCAAGAATTTCATGGAAGGCGCCAGCAGCATCCACGATGCGGCCTGCCGCGCCATCGCCGCCGTCAAGGACGGCAGCTATCCGGGACCGGAACACACCTACGCCGCCTGATTTCCCGTCACGCTGCGCCCGGCTGTCATCAACGCCGGGCGGCAAGCCGGAACGGCAATTCGACAACCGCCTTCGCAATCTGACCCCATGCAAATCCATTCCAGCATCGCTGACCTGCGCGCCGCACTGAAGAACCGTGGCCACGTCGTTTTCGTCCCGACCATGGGCAACCTCCACGCCGGCCACATCAGCCTCATGGAGCAGGCCCGCGCCCACGGCGATACCGTGGTCGCCTCGATCTTCGTCAATCGCCTGCAATTCGGGCCGAACGAGGATTTCGACAAGTATCCGCGCACCTTCCAGGCCGATTGCGACAAGCTGTCCGCCGCCGGCGTCGACGTGCTGTTCGCGCCGACCGAGGCCGATCTCTATCCCGAACCGCAGGAATATGTGGTCGAACCGCCGGCCATCCAGAACATCCTCGACGGCGAATTCCGCCCGGGCCATTTCCGTGGTGTCGCCACGGTCGTCCTCAAGCTGTTCAACTGCGTGCAGCCGCAGGCCGCCGTCTTCGGCAAGAAGGATTACCAGCAGCTCATGGTCATCCGCAACATGACCCGCCAGCTCGCCCTGCCCATCGACATCATCGGCGGCGAAACGGTACGCGCCGACGACGGCCTGGCCCTGTCCTCCCGCAACGGTTACCTGAGTCCGGCCGAGCGCGCCGAGGCGCCGCGTCTCTATCACCTGCTCAACGAGATTCGCGATGCCTTCCGCGCCGGTGAAGGCGATACCGTCAAACTCGAAAAGGCGGCCATTTCGGCCCTCGATGCAGCCGGCTGGAAGACCGATTATGTTGCAGTACGGCAACAGTCCAACCTGGCCGCCCCGACCGACGCCAAAGCCCCGCTGGTGGTGCTTGCCGCCAGCCGCCTGGGAACGACCCGGCTCATTGATAACATTGAGATTTGAGCCGTCCGCAATATCCATAATTACGCCCGTTGACAGCATCGCCATTGCCGTTACAATGCGCTTCCCCCAACCGTCTGGATGAGTGAAACCATGCAGAGAACAATGCTGAAATCCAAGTTGCATCGCGTGACGGCGACCCATGCCGATCTGCACTACGAGGGTTCCTGCGCCATTGATGAAGACCTGCTCGAAGCGGCAAACATCAAGGAATACGAACAGATCGACATCTGGAACGTGAACAACGGCGAGCGTTTCACCACCTACGCCATTCGCGCCGAGCGCGGATCGGGCGTCATCTCCGTCAATGGTTCGGCTGCCCGCCGCGCCGCCCCGGGCGACATCCTGATCATCGCCACCTTCGCGGTGTACAACGAAGTCGAACTGGCTCGCCACGAGCCGGACCTGATTTACGTCGATTCGCAGAACCGCATCGTCCGTCGTGGTCACAAGATTCCGGTGCAAGCCGCCGCCTGATCAGCGCAAGCTTCCGCACCCGCGAAAACCCGCCGCCGGCGGGTTTTTCTTTTTGTGTACAATGCACTACAAATATTTACATAAATAACGGAGACAAACCATGAGTGTGGTGTTCGCCAAGACCCCGAAGGGGCATGACGAAATCACGTCGAAAGCTGGCGGCCTGACGCCGCGGGTCCGGCGCGTGCTGATTTTTATCGATGGCAAACGGACCGTCGACGACCTGCGCAGCATGCTGCAGTCGGACGACTTGCAGCACACGCTGGGCATGCTCGAAGAAGAGGGCTACATCGAGGTGTCGAGCCTGATCGACACTACCGGCAAGCGTGGCGCAGCCCCGGGCGCACTGCCCTCGATCACGGCATTCAGCCCCCTGCCGGCCGAACACGATCCTGTGCGCCTGCAAAAGGCCCGCAATTTCATGAGCAACACGCTCAACGCCTTTGTCGGGGCGCTCGGCAACACCTCGCTGCTCGACCGCATCGAACAGGCCAGTGGCCATGACGAGCTGCGCGCGCTTTTCGACGAGTGGTATCACGCCATCGTGATGTCGCGCGAGGGCAAGCGCGAAGCGGAAGGCCTCCGCGCCAAGCTGCTGGCGGTGATCTGACCGGGACGGCGCCGCAGCGCCGTCCATTCCTGCTTAAGCGGCGTCGGCCGCCGGCTTGGCCCGGCGCGGACGCGACGAACGTTTGGCCTTGGCGGGTTTAGCGTCTGCCGCGCCCGCATCGGCCACTACCGGCGATTCGACGGGCGCCGGCTCGGCGGCCACCGGTGTCGGTTCCTGCGTAGCTTCGACCTTGCGCGGCCGGCGCCCGCCACGACGCGGCTTGCTTTCGGCCTTGTCGGCCGGCGCTGCTTCGTCGCTGGCCGGTGAGGCCTCGGCGGGTGCGCTGACCGGTGCAGCTTCGGACGTCGGCGCCGTTTCAACCACCTCGGCTAGCGGACGCTCCCGACCGTTGCGCGAACGACGGCCACCGCGCCGACGGCCGCTGCTGGCGGCTTCCGGCTCGGCGACAGGGGATTCTGATTTTGGCTCATTTTCCGGGTTGACCGTGAGATTCGGCTCGGCTTCCGTGCCGGTGAGCGCTGCGTCAGCCTGTGCTTCCGCCGGCATCTCCGATTCGACCGCCGGCTTGGGCTGGCCGCGGAAGACGAAGGCGCCCTTGTCGTCGCGTCCGAAGCCGAGCAGGCCGCGACTGGCGGCTTCCTCGAGCAGGTTGCCGAAGGTGCGGAAGCCATAATAGCTTTCGTTGAAGCCCGGATTGCGCCGCTTGACGACTTCCTTGAGCACGGATGCCCAGATGCGTTCGCTTTCGCCGCGGTCGGCCATGAGATCGGTGAAGGTGGCGGCGACCAGGTCGATGGCCTTGGCCTTGCGCTCTTCCTGCTTGAGCTTGCGATTGGCTTCTTCCTCCGGCGAGCGCTTGGGCGCTTCGCGGTCGCGCCGCGCGTTGCCACGGCCTTCGCGGTCACGCACGAGGTCGTCGTAGTAAATGAACTCGTCGCAGTTGGTGACGAGCAGGTCGGAGCACGACTGCTTGACGCCAACGCCGATGACTTTCTTGGCGTTTTCGCGCAGCTTGGAGACAAGCGGCGAGAAGTCGGAATCGCCGGAAATGATCACGAAGGTGTCGACGTGGGCCTTGGTGTAGCAGAGATCGAGGGCATCGACGACCATGCGGATGTCGGCCGAATTCTTGCCGGACTGGCGCACGTGGGGGATTTCGATGAGCTCGAAATTGGCCTCGTGCATAGCGGACTTGAAGGCCTTGTAGCGGTCCCAGTCGCAATAGGCTTTCTTGACGACGATGCTGCCCTTGGCGAGCAGGCGCTCCAGCACGGGGCGAATGTCGAACTTCTCGTAATTGGCGTCGCGGACGCCGAGGGCGACGTTCTCGAAGTCGCAAAAGAGCGCCATGCTGGCGGTGTCGTTGGGTGAGGCCATGAAATGCTTTCAACTTAAGGAAGGCCGAGTATACCGCTGACAACACCCTCCCCGGCGTTTTGGCGATGTCCGCTCAGCGCGCTTCGTCGACGGCCTGAACGAGCTTTTCCTCGATTTCCTGCGCCAGGCGGGCGGCAGCGGGGTCGGCGGCAAGGGCTGACACCGGGCGGAGAAGGCTGATCCTCGTGTTGCCGTTTTCGGTATAGACCGCGATCCGCCAGGGCAGCGCCAGGCTGAGGCGCATGTCGATGGCCAGGGCCTTTTCGACCAGGCGCGGGTTGGCGACCTCGAAGACCATGCAGGCGTCGTCGAATTCGATCTCCTTGCTGTCGAGCATGGCGCCGAGGTCATGCACATGAAGAACGCTGAGCCCGAGGCGCTGAACGACCGGCACGAGGTCGGTGCTGGCTTCGTAGAAGGATTTGTCGCTGTCGACGGTGTAGTACATGGGCGGTCCTGGTCCTGAATTCGATACGCCGGCGGCGGCGACCGCCCGGCGGAAATTTCAATTTTCGCCGAAATTTCCGGTTGACCGTAGGATTCCCGCCGGAAGGGACTTTTTGGGCAAATCGCTCGGGCGCTGGGAACCTGCGCTGCTGGCGGCGGTCCGCTTCTACGTCCCCGGAAAAACATGCCCATGCCCGCCCTGTCGATTCAAATCCTCGAAGCTGCCGACGCCATCCCGCGCATGGCCTGGTCCCGCCTCGCGCCACCCGGCGATCCTTTCCTCAACGCGGACTTTCTCGGCATTGTCGAACGGCACGGCGTAGCCGGCGCGGACTGGGGCTGGCTGGCCCGCCATCTGGTGGCCACGGACGAGGACGGCGGCATCGTCGGCATCCTGCCGCTCTACCTGCGCTTCAACTCGCACGGCGATTTCATCCACGACTGGTCGTGGGCTGCCGCCTACCGGCAACTGGGCCGCGCCTACTACCCGAAGCTGTTGAGCGGCCTGCCGCACACGCCGGCGACCGGGCCGCGCCTGCTGGTGGCCGAGGGGCCGCAGGCCGTGTCGATACGCCATGCCCTGATCGACGGAGCGCTGGCGCTCGCCGCTGGCGACGAGGTGTCGTCCTGGCACGTCGCCTTTCCGGCCGAGGCGGACCGCGAGGCCTTGGCCGCCGCCGGGATGCTGATCAGCCACAACGTGCAGTTCCAGTGGATCGACAACGGCTGCGGCGATTTCGACGGCTACCTGGCGGGCTTTGCCGCGGAAAAGCGGCGCAAGGTTCGGGCCGAGCGACGCAAGGTGGCCGAGAGCGGCTTGAGCATCGAGGTCCGCCACGGCAACGAGGTCGATCCGGCCGAGTGGCCGGCGTTGCACGCGCTGTATGCCTCGACCTTCGACAAGTTCGGCAACCATGCGGTATTCACGGCGGCGTGTTTCGCCGATCTGGCGCATGCGCTGGGCCGGCGCATGGTCGTTTTCATCGCCCGCGACGGGCTGCGACCGGTCGCCGTCTCGCTCTGCTTCCGCAGCGACGACACGCTGTGCGGGCGTTACTGGGGGTGCAGCGGGCAGTACCACAGCCTGCATTTCGAGCTTTGCTTTTATCAGGGCATCGCCTATTGCCTGCGCGAGGGCCTGACCCGCTTCGAGCCCGGCGCCGGTGGCGAGCACAAGATCGCCCGGGGTTTCACGCCGACCGTGGTGCATTCTGCCCACTGGATCGCCGATCCGGCGATGCATCGTCTGATCGGCCGTCACCTGGCCACGCAGGGCGACGCGGTCGCCACCTACCGCGACCAGGCGGCTGGGCATCTGCCGTTCCGCTGCGAGAACTGAGCGCGGCAACCGGCGCCGTCGCCCGTGGCAGCGCCGGCCACTAGTCACAAAGTCGTATTGCTATGGCGCGGGTGGAATGACACGATGGCGCACATTTCACACGGTCACAATCATGCACGGTAGCCACCCCATCAATATCGAAGCCTTGCTGACCCACATCCCGCTGTTCCAGGGCCTGGCGCCGGAAGAGCTGGGCCGCATCGCGCGTGGCACCCGCGAAATCCACACCGACAAGGGCGAGATCCTTTTTCACAAGGGCGACCCTTGCAACGGCTTCCACCTGCTGGTTTATGGCCAGATCAAGCTGGCCTTCACCTCGTCGCAGGGCAGCGAGAAAGTCGTGGAAATCATCAGCCAGGGCCAGAGTTTCGGCGAAGCCATCATGTTCATGGAAAAGCCCTACATCGTCTTCGCCCAGGCGCTGACCGACTGCCTCCTGCTCCATGTCTCGAAGAACGTCGTCTTCGAGGAGCTGCAGCGCGACCACAACCTGTGCCGCAAGATGCTGGCCGGCATGGCCATGCGCCTGCACCAGCTCATGAACGACGTCGAATCCTATTCGCTGCACTCCGGCAAGCAGCGCATCATCGGCTACCTGCTGCGCGAACTGCCCGAAAACGAGCAGGATGGCGGCAACATCTCGGTCACGCTGCCGACCAGCAAGGGCGTCATCGCCTCCCGCCTCAACCTGACGCAGGAGCATTTCTCGCGCATCCTGCACGAACTCAGCGAACTCGGCCTGATTGCCGTAGAAGGCCGGAAAATCCACATCCCGAGCGTCCCCAGGCTGCGCCAGCACGAATAGTCGGTCACGGCAGCGCCATTTCCGGACCTTTGACGGTCTACCGGAAAAAATGGCCAAAACCGAAATAAAAAGGGCGATTCGAAAATCGCCCTTTTTTTCCGGTTGCCCGTGAGGATCAGTCGGTAACCAGCTTGCCCTTGTTGAGCAGGTCCTGAATGATCGCCTGATCGTTCAGGGTGTTGTTCGCCGTCAGATCGACACCGGACAGCACGATCTTCTGGGTCACAGAACCAGCCAACCCATCAGGCTTCACGTCGATCACCGTATCGCTGCCCGACTTGCTGAAGTGCAGGTAGTCATCGAGCGTTGCCGGGGTGGTAGCACCATTCGGCAGCAGGTCGCGCAGATCGAGAATGTCGCCACCCGTCGCCCGGGAGGCAACATTGAAGTCGGTGACAATATCGCGGGCCGGCGAGCCTTGATCAGCGAGCGACCAGGCAAAGGTATCCGATCCCAGACCACCGGTCAGCACATCGTTGCCGAGACCACCGGCAATGAAATCAGAACCGGAACCGCCCTGAATGATATCGTCGCCGCCACCACCGTTGATCGTATCGCGACCATCGCTACCGACGATTTTCTCGGAGGCCGACGTACCGTCGAAGGTTTCGCCGGTGCGAACCGCCCAGGTACCGTTGGTCGAGGTTTCGACGATATCCTGGCCAGCCGCCAGAGTCGGTACATCACTCGGCGAGAACAGGGCATATTCGTCGTTGCCAACGATCTTGTAGGTGCTGTCGGCCGCCCCGCTAACCTTGAACTCGACACGCAGGCTGGCGTGGCCGGCCTGGTCCCAGTAAAGGATTTCGATCGGCTGCAGGCCTTCCGAAAGCGTGACACCGCTGTAAACCTGGGTAGCGGTCGACTGGATGAAGTCGGCCTGACCCAGATTCTGGTTATTGATCAGCACACGATAACCGTCGTCCGCCGTCACCCGCATGTCGTAAACACCGCCGGCCGGGATGTAGATGTAGCCAACCATCCGGATAACTGCATCGGTGGTGTCACCAAGGCCGCTGGTTGCCGCCAGTCCATCCACGTTACCGGAGGAAACCTTGAGGAAGGTATACAGATTGTTGGTAACGCCGCCCGCCGTGGCGCCGATTGCGCCGCTGGTCACCTTGCCGTTCTGGCCGAGGTCGTTGCTGAACAGCGGGGTGTTGGAACCGGCCGGCAGACCGAACTCCAGCTTGTTGACCGAGAAAGTGGCATCGGCCTTGGTCGGATCCGAAAGAATGGCGTTGTTGATCAGGTTGGTGTTGTTGTTGCGCCCCTCGATGATCGCCTCGACATCGGCCAGACGGTCGACATTGTTAGCGCTACCGGCATCGGCCGTACCGTCATCGGAATGCAGACGAACCGCTGTCGATCCCTCGTAGGTGGGGTCGCTAGCCGTACCGTTACGGTATTCGTTGTATCCGAAATACTCGCCGGACAGGCCCATGTTCAACCCGGAAATGGTTGCATTGGTGCTGGTCAGGGTAACGACCTGCGGTGGCATGACATCGATGGTCAGTACCGAAGAGGCGCTGTCACCATCATTGTCACGCAGGGTATACGCGATGCTTTCGCTGTACTGGGTCGCAGTCGAGGCCAGCGGCGTGTAGGTATATTGGCTGCTATCCATATCGACTGCAAACTTGCCACCCGCCGTGGACGTCACCGTCCAGGAGTTGGTAGCAGCATCGTAAGTACCCCGGTTGGTGCCGGATACTGCACCACCGCTACTGTAGGTTGTACCGTCCAGGACAAAGCTGGCCAACCCGCCGCCATCGGCGCCAATACCAGAACCAGCGCCGAGCGAGCCATTGACCAGTTCGCCACCGGCCGGCATCACAATAGAATCGCGCAGGATCGGCGGCAGATCAACCGCCGGATTGGCCACGACAATCGCGCTGGTATTAACCTGATTGATTCCGTCGTAGGCCACCGGATCCATGTTGGCCTGGGTTGCCCCGGTGCCCATGCCGTAGGCCATCGAGTTGATCTGGTTGGCGGTCAGGAAATTGACCCACAAAGCCGCTTCGCCGGACTGAATGCCGTTCTGGCTGAGCAAAGGACCGCTGCCATCCCAATCGCTGGCAGCCGTGGGCTGTCCATCCGTCAGGAAATACGAGACATTCTTAGCACCGGCAATCTTGCCGCTATCGGTAAATGCGCCCTGAGCAGTAAGCAACGCAGCGTCGTAATTGGTGCTTCCGTTGGCCGTCAGACCATTGACGATTTGCTTGGCCCGCGCAACGTCCACCCAAACAGCATCCCGTTCCGCCGCATTGCTGGAGAAAGTGACGATACGAACCTTGATGTCGCCGAGGTTATCGTACTGATCCAGCATCATGTTGACCGAATTCTTCATGACCTGTAGACGCGTCAGCGTACCAGGCCCCGTGCCATCGGCGTCATCGTTCATGGAGCCGGAAACATCGAGAATAAGCATGATGTTGGTATCCTGAGAAGGCAGAACCACTGTCTGCGTACCAGGAATGGCCGTCGGCATGTCATCTTCAACGGAGATGGTCAGCATGCCGGAGCCACTTTGCGTACCGTCGCTCGCAGTAACACCCACATCAAAACTGAGTACATCCTCCTGGCTGTTCAGCGAATGATCGAGCGCCTTGCTCAAGGTTGCCGTGTAATTTCCAGCATTGTCGACACTGACCCGAACCACTTCGCTGCCACCGGCCGAACCGATCAGCGTCTGGGTGCCTGTACCGGTCCAGGTCACTGTTTGACCATTGGATGTCAGCGCAGCTACCGGCGCAGAGAGCGTTACCGTCAGCGCGTTGCCATCAGCATCGGCAACCGGAATGGTACCGGAGACTGTCCGCACGTCGGTCGTATCGGTATTGCCCGAGGTATCCGCAAGGCCACCGGTCAGCCCCTCTTCCGAGAGGATGGCTGCTGCTGCACCGACCGTCGGCGTCGTGTCATTGTCGATAATCGAGGCAGTACCGGTTGCCGAAGCATTGACCGTATTGCCGCTGGTCACCGTACCGGTAAGCGAGAAATTCTCGGCCGGTTCATCGAGCAGGTCATTCGTCGTCTGCAGGCGCAGCTGTACGCTGTTGCTACCGGCCGGAATGCTGACGCCGCCACTGGCCGACACCCAGGTGGTGCCGTTGAAGTACTGCAGCGTATTCGCGGCGCTGGTATCGGTGCCGACGATTGCCGTACCGTTGCTCAGGCTGGGCGTGAATGTCACTGCCGTCGTGCTGAGATTGCTCAAGGTCGCCGTGAAGGTGGCATAACCACCCTCGCCAACTGTCGGACTATCGATGCTCAGCGTCGGCCGGTCGTCATTGGCTGGCACGCCCGGTGGCAGGGTGCGACCGTCATCCACAATGGTGGCAACCTGGATGGCGTCACCCAGTGTGGCGTTGGTCGGCGCGCTGAGGTTGAGACTCAGCGTTTCCGCTCCTTCGAACACGTTGT
>Ga0316605_10000058_pt1 | contig 146510 bp, 126 predicted proteins | sample OWC_soil_day20_n_FD_207666 | JGI IMG/M metagenome (GOLD analysis project Ga0316605, IMG submission 207666) | Wetland soil microbial communities from Old Woman Creek delta, Ohio, United States - OWC_soil_day20_noCT | ecosystem: Environmental > Terrestrial > Soil > Wetlands | place: USA: Ohio...
TTGCCACCTCTGAGATGGCCCCCTGGGTCAAAACCGGTGGCCTCGGCGACGTGGCTGCCGCCCTGCCCGCCGCGTTGAGCAAAGCAGGCCACGACATCCGCGTCCTGCTGCCAGCCTACCCGGCGCTCAAGCAGGCATTCCCGGAAGCCACCCTCGCTGCCGAATTACCTGCTTTTGCCCCCGGTCTGCCGCCTTCCCGCCTGCTTTCTGCCCTTGCCGGCAATCTGGAGCTACTGCTGCTCGACTGCCCGGAACTCTTTGATCGCCCGGGCAATCCCTATCTCGATGCCAGCGGCCATGACTGGCCCGACAACGCCATCCGCTTCGGTTTGCTGTCGCGAGTTGCCGCCCGCCTCGGCCAGCCAGACTCGCCGCTTGGCTGGCAGGCCGACATCGTGCACGCCAACGACTGGCAAACCGCCCTCGCGCCGGCCTACCTACATTACCAGGGCGGCGCGGCGAGCGTCGTCACCGTGCACAACATCGCCTTCCAGGGCTGTTTCGGCCGCGACATGCTGGCCACCCTTGGCTTGCCGGAACATGCCTGGCGCTTCGATGGAGTCGAATACCACGACCAGCTCTCCTTCCTGAAAGCCGGGCTGCAGTTGTGCTCACAGATTTCTACGGTCAGCCCGACCTATGCCCGCGAAATCCAGGACGAACACTTCGGCTATGGTCTGGCCCCGCTGCTGCGCCATCGCACTGCCGAGCTGCGCGGCATTTTGAACGGCGTCGATACCGACATCTGGAATCCGGCCGCCGACCCGGCGCTGGCTACCGGCTATGCGGCCAACCGTCTCGCCGCCAAGCGGACCAACAAGACCGCGCTGCAAACTGAAATGGGCTTGGAGGTCACCGCTGACCGCCCGCTGTTCGGGGTCATCAGCCGCCTGACCGATCAGAAAGGCCTCGATCTGTTGCTCACCATCGCCGAGGGGCTGCCCAACCTGCCGGCACAGCTCGTCTTGCTGGGCAGTGGCGACAAGGCCATGGAAGCCGGCTTCGTCGATCTGGCCAAGCGTTTCCCAGGCCAGATCGCGGTAAAAATCGGCTTTGACGAAGGCCTTGCCCATCGCATCGAAGCCGGCGCCGACTGCTTCGTCATGCCGTCGCGTTTCGAGCCCTGCGGCCTGAACCAGATGTACAGCCTGCGTTACGGCACGCCGCCTATCGTTCGTGCCACCGGCGGCCTGGCCGACACGGTGGTCGACGTTTGTGAAGACACGCTGGCCGACAAGTCCGCCAATGGCTTTGTGCTCGATGGCGATACGCCGCACGCCTTGTGGGTGGCCATCGAACGGGTCTGCCGCAACTGGCAGGACAAGAAACTGTGGCAACGTATCCAGCAGAACGGCATGCGCCGGGACTTTTCCTGGAAACATGCCGCCAACGAATACGTCGCCCTCTATCGCGACGCCATTGTCGCCCGAGGTTAAGCCCAAGCATGTCCGAAATCATCATCATCGTCGCCGTCGCCAAAAACCAGGTCATCGGCAAGGACAACACGCTGATCTGGAACATTCCGGAAGACATGGCGCACTTCAAGGCGCTGACCGCCGGCCAGACGGTGGTCATGGGGCGCAAGACCTGGGAGTCGCTGCCACCGCGTTTTCGCCCATTGCCCGGCCGCCGCAACATCGTGATCAGCCGCCAGGCCGATTACGCTGCGCCGGGCGCCGAAGTTGCCGACTCGCTGGAAAACGCCCTGAAACTCGCCGCGGATGCGCCACTGGTCTTCATCATTGGCGGCGAGCAGATCTATACGCAGGCCATGGCGGTTGCCGACCGCCTGGAAATCACTGAAGTCGACCTGGAACCCGAAGGCGATGCCTGGTTCCCGGTGATCGACGCTACCTGCTGGGCAGTCACGCAAAAAAACACCCCGTCCAGCCAAAGCGGAACGGGATTTTCTTTTGTCACCTATCGCCGCAAATAGCGGCGAGGATCAGCGCACGCAATCGACGTAGTAGGTGCCGTCGGCGCCCTTGACCAGGCCATGCACGTCGGTCTCGAAGCCAGGGAAGCGGGCATTGAATTCGCGCGCAAACTTCAGGTAGCTGCAGATCGTGGCATTGAAGCGCTCACCAGGAATCAGCAACGGAATACCCGGCGGGTAAGGCGTCAGCAACACCGCCGTGACGCGACCTTCGAGCGCATCGACCGGCACGCGCTCAATATCACGGTGCGCCATCTTGGCGAAGGCATCGGCCGGACGCATGGCAGGCACCATATCCGACAGATACATCTCGGTAGTCAGGCGGGCGACGTCGTTCTGCTTGTAGACGCTGTGGATCTGCGTGCATAGATCGCGCAGACCAACACGCTCATAGCGCGGGTTTTTCTGCACGAACTCCGGCAGTACTTTCCACAACGGATGATTCTTGTCGTAATCGTCCTTGAACTGCTGCAGCGCCGTGACCAGCGTGTTCCAGCGGCCCTTGGTAATGCCGATGGTGAACATGATGAAGAAGCTGTACAGACCGCACTTCTCGACGATAACGCCGTGCTCGGCCAGATACTTGGTGACGATGGCAGCCGGAATGCCGAATTCGTCGGCGAAATCGCCATCGACGTCGAGGCCCGGCGTGATGATGGTCGCCTTGATCGGGTCGAGCATGTTGAAGCCGTCGGCCAGATTGTTGAAGCCATGCCAGCGTTCGCCCGGCTTGAGCATCCAGGCATCGCGTTCCTCGATGCCCTCTTCCGAAAGGTCATCCGGCCCCCAGACCTTGAACCACCAGTCGGCACCCCATTCCTCATCGACCTTGCGCATGGCACGGCGGAAATCGAGCGCTTCGGCAATCGACTCCTCGACCAGCGCCGTACCGGCCGGCTCTTCCATCATCGCCGCCGCCACATCGCAGGAAGCGATGATCGAGTACTGCGGCGAGGTGGAGGTGTGCATCAGATAGGCTTCATTGAAGATGTCGCGATCGAGCTTGTAGTTGTCGGCATCCTGGACAAGGATCTGCGAGGCCTGGCTGAGGCCGGCCAGCAGCTTGTGCGTCGATTGGGTCGAGAAGATCATCGACTCCTTGCAGCGCGGGCGATCGGCGCCGATGGCGTGATAGTCACCGTAAAAATCGTGGAAGGCGGCATGCGGCAGCCAGGCTTCGTCGAAATGCAGGGTATCGATCTTGCCGTCGAGCATATCCTTGATGTCCTCGACGTTGTAGAGGATGCCATCGTAGGTCGACTGGGTAATCGTCAGGACCCGCGGCTTGGCGGTCTTGTCGGTGATGAACGGATTGGCGGCGATCTTCTTCTGGATGCTTTCCCAGGCGAATTCGCTCTTCGGGATCGGGCCGATGATGCCGAAGTTGTTGCGCGTCGGCATCAAGAAGACGGGAATCGCCCCGGTCATCATGATGGCGTGCAGGATGGACTTGTGGCAATTACGGTCGACGATCACGATGTCGTTCGGCGCGACGGTCGAATGCCAGACGATCTTGTTTGAGGTCGAGGTGCCGTTGGTGACGAAATAGAGGTGGTCGGCATTGAAGATGCGCGCCGCGTTGCGCTCGGAAGCGGCCACCGGGCCGGTGTGATCAAGCAGCTGGCCGAGTTCTTCAACGGCATTGCAGACGTCGGCACGCAGCATGTTTTCACCAAAGAACTGGTGGAACATCTGGCCGACCGGTGACTTCAGGAAGGCGACGCCGCCCGAGTGGCCGGGGCAGTGCCAGGAATACGAACCGTCGGCCGCGTAATGGGTCAGCGCCCGGAAGAAGGGCGGCGGCAGGGAATCGAGATAGGCCTGCGCTTCACGTTTGACGTTACGGGCGATGAACTCCGGCGTGTCCTCGAACATGTGGATGAAGCCATGCAGCTCGCGCAGCACGTCGTTCGGGATATGGCGCGAGGTACGGGTTTCGCCATGCAGGAAGATCGGAATCTCGGCATTGCGGTTGCGGATTTCAGTAACGAAAGCACGCAGTTCGCCGAGTGTCTCTTCCGGCTCCAGCGCCAGCTCCTCGTCGTCGATCGACAGAATGAAGGCGCTGGCCCGTGACTGCTGCTGGGCGAAGGAGGTCAGGTCGCCATAACTGGTCACCCCGACCACTTCCATGCCCTCCTTCTCGATCGCCTCAGCCAGGGCGCGGATACCGAAGCCCGAGGTGTTTTCCGAGCGGAAATCCTCGTCGATGATGATGATGGGGAAGTGGAAGCGCATGGTGAATCCTTAAAAAGCGGCGACCCGCCGCAGCGGGTCACAGAATAAGACGATTTCGTTACAGTGCAGCGTCAGATTTTCGGTAGGGTCACGCCGACCTGCCCCTGGTACTTGCCGCCACGATCCTTGTACGAGGTTTCGCAAATCTCGTCGGATTCGAAGAACAACACCTGGGCACAGCCTTCGCCAGCGTAGATCTTGGCCGGCAGCGGCGTCGTGTTGGAAAACTCCAGCGTCACATAGCCTTCCCACTCGGGCTCGAACGGCGTCACATTGACGATGATGCCGCAGCGGGCGTAGGTCGATTTGCCCAGGCAAACGGTCAGCACGGAACGGGGAATACGGAAATATTCCATGGTCCGGGCCAGCGCGAAAGAGTTCGGCGGAATGATGCAGACGTCGGACTCGATCTCGACAAAAGACTTCGGATCGAAATTCTTGGGGTCAACCACCGTCGAGTTGATGTTGGTGAAGACCTTGAATTCGCGCGCGCAACGAATGTCGTAGCCATAGCTGGAGGTGCCATAGGAAACGATCTTTTCACCATTTGCTTCACGCACCAGCTCGGGTTCGAACGGCTCGATCATGCCGTGCTCTGCCGCCATGCGGCGTATCCATTTGTCTGATTTGATGGCCATTTTTTATCGTCCGCGCTACAAAAAGCAAAGGCGGGATTTTACCCGCCTTTGTGTGTGGTTTTGGCAAAAAATTACGTGTTCTGGACCACGATATTGGGGAATTTCGAGGTCATGTCCTTGGCTTTCTCGGCGATCTTGACTGCCACGCGGCGGGCGATGCCGCGATAGATCTCCGCCGTGCGCGAATCCGGGTCACCGACCACGGTCGGCTTGCCACCGTCGGCCATCTGGCGAATCGCCATTTCCAGCGGCAGGCTGCCCAAAAATTCGACGTCGTAGTCCTTGCACATCTTCTCGCCACCGCCCTCACCAAAGATATGCTCTTCGTGGCCGCACTTGGAACAGATATGGATGCTCATGTTCTCGACAATGCCAAGGATGGGGATATTCACCTTCTCGAACATCTTCAGGCCCTTGCGCGCATCGATCAAGGCGATGTCCTGCGGCGTGGTGACGATCACGGCACCGGTCACCGGCACCTTCTGCGCCAGAGACAACTGGATGTCGCCCGTACCCGGCGGCATGTCGACGATCAGATAATCGATGTCGCGCCAGTTGGTCTGGCCAAGCAGCTGGTCGAGCGCCTGGGCAACCATCGGACCACGCCAGACCATCGGGGTCTCGACATCGACCATGAACCCGATCGACATGGCCTGCAGGCCGTAGGCCTCGAGCGGCTCCATGTTCTGACCATCTTTCGATTCCGGCTGCTCGCCCGCCAGTCCAAGCATTTGCGGCAACGATGGGCCATAGATGTCAGCATCGAGAATGCCGACACTGGCGCCTTCCTGCGCCAAAGCCAGAGCCAGATTGACCGCAGTTGTACTCTTGCCGACGCCGCCCTTGCCGGAAGCCACAGCGATGATGTTCTTGACGCCCGGCATCAGCTTGACGCCCATTTGCACCGAGTGAGCAACGATCTTGGTGAAGACGTTGGCAGAAATATTGCCGACTCCCGGGACAGTGCGCGCGGCCGCGATGACCTGCTTGCGGATGGCATCAATCTGGGTCTTGGCCGGATAGCCCAGCTCGACATCGAAGGCGACATCATCGCCATCAATCTTGATGTTCTTCACCGCCTTGCCAGCGACGAAATCCTTGCCGGTATTGGGATCGACCGCAGCAGAAAGCGCAGCCTTGATTTGCTGTTCTGTAAGACTCATGAAAACTCCGGTTTTGGGGGGTGACCGCCGGGAAATACCCGACCAATTTTGTCCAGTATACTCCAAACCCGGAGAGAGGATCAGGCCTGCTGTACTGTATCCAGTCGGTAGCCTTGGCCATACACCGATGAAAGCATCAGGCCGCTTTCGCCTGCCAGCCCAAGCTTCTTGCGCAGCCTGCTGGCATGCGTATCAACGGTACGGGTATCCACCCCCGCCTCCTTCGACCAGACGCTGGTCAGCAGCTCTTCCCGCGACAGTACACGACCGACATTTTGCAACAGGATTACGGCCAGTTCGAATTCCCGCTGGGTGAGTTCGACATCCAGCCCGCAAAGACGGATGCGTCGACCTTCAAGGTCGATTTCGATATTGCCGAACTGCAGGGTGGCAGGACGCGGTTTCCGGCGACGCAGCAAGGATTGAACCCGCGCCAGGAATTCCATATAGCGGATCGGCTTGGGAACATAATCATCGGCGCCAAGACGCAGAATATCTGCAGCCGCCTCTTCATCGGTACGCCCGGTGCAGAAAAGGACCGGCACATCCCAGCCACAATGTTCACGAATGGATTTCAGCACCTCGTCACCGCCGATATCCGGCAGATTCCAGTCAATGACGAAAAAATCGAAACTGCGGCTCTTCAATGCCTCGATACAAGGCCTGCCCTCGGCAAATACCTCAACCTGATGGCCTTCACTCTTCAAAAGTGCCTTCAATACCTCAGCCTGGCTTCTGCTGTCTTCAACGACCGCAAAGTTCATGGAACCTCCCTTTTTTGCGGCGAATTCTGCGCCCTTCGATCCGCTTCGGCAATGATGCCATGAGCAATTTTACCAAGCGATCACAATCGTTTACTTTTCGTAACATAGTTTAGCCGACACTTATGGACATTGTTAGCAGCTACGGCACCGTCCCATCGCGGTAAAATCACGCTTTACCTTTTCAGATCAGCCCTCCATGTCGCGCAAGATCCTTGTCACTTCCGCCCTGCCGTATGCCAACGGCGCCATTCATCTTGGCCATCTGGTCGAATACATTCAGACCGATATCTGGGTGCGTTTTCAAAAGATGTCCGGCAACGAGTGCTGGTACGTCTGTGCGGACGACACCCACGGTACACCGATCATGCTCCGCGCCGAGAAGGAAGGCATCACGCCGGAACAACTGATCGCCCGCGTGCATGGCGAACACTCCCGCGACTTTTCCGGCTTTCATGTCGGTTTCGACAATTACTACAGCACGCACTCCGACGAAACCCGCGACTGCGCCAACGACATCTATTTGAAGCTGCGCGCCGCCGGCCTGATCGAAACGCGGACCATCGAGCAGTATTACGACCCGGTCAAGCAACTGTTCCTGCCTGACCGCTTCATCAAGGGCGAGTGCCCGAAGTGCGGGGCCAAGGACCAGTACGGCGACAACTGCGAGTCCTGTGGCGCCGCCTACGCGCCGACCGACCTCAAGGATCCGTATTCGGCCATTTCCGGCGCCAAACCGGAACTGCGCACCTCCGAACACTATTTCTTCAAGCTATCCGACCCGCGCTGCGAGGCCTTTCTGCGCCAGTACACCAGCCGTGACAACGGCGTGCTGCAGAACGAAGCCGCCAACAAGATGCAGGAATGGCTGGGCGCCCCCGGCGAGAACAAATTGACCGACTGGGACATTTCCCGTGATGCCCCCTATTTCGGCTTCGAAATTCCCGATGCGCCGGGCAAGTACTTCTACGTCTGGCTTGACGCCCCGATCGGCTACATGGGCTCATTCAAGAACCTGTGCAGCAAGAATGGCCTCGATTTCGACGAGTACTTCAAACCTGACTCGAAGACCGAGCTCTACCATTTCATCGGCAAGGACATCCTCTACTTCCACGCGTTGTTCTGGCCGGCCGAACTGGCCCATGCCGGTTTCCGCACGCCGACCAAGATCTTTGCGCACGGTTTCCTGACTGTCGACGGCGCCAAGATGTCGAAATCGCGCGGCACCTTCATCACGGCCGAGAGTTTCCTGAAGACCGGGCTGAATCCGGAATGGCTGCGCTATTACTATGCCGCCAAGCTGTCGGCCACCATGGAAGACATCGACCTCAGCCTCGATGACTTTGTTGCCCGCGTCAATTCGGACCTGGTCGGCAAGTACGTCAATATTGCCAGCCGTTCGGCCGGCTTCATCACCAAGCGCTTCAATGGCCAACTGGCTCCGGCTGCTGCCGATCTGCCGGCCATCAAGGGCATCCAGGAAGCCGCCAGCCGTATCGCCGAGCTTTATGAAGCCCGCGAGTTCGGCAAGGCCATGCGCGAGGTCATGGCGCTGACCGACGCGGCCAATCAGTACGTCGATAGCGTCAAGCCGTGGGAGCTGGCAAAACAGGAAGGCAAGGAAGTCGAACTGCACGCTGCCTGCACCAACGCCTTGAACCTGTTCCGCCTGCTGACCGTTCTCTTGAAGCCGATCCTGCCGATCGTCGCCGACAAGGTCGAGAAGTTCCTCAACATCGCCCCGCTGCAGTGGACCGATACTCAAGGTCTGCTTGCGGGAGGCCATGCCATCAATGTTTACGAGCACCTGATGACCCGTGTCGACCCGAAGCTGATCGAAAAGCTGGTCGAAGCCAACAAGGAATCGCTGGCTCCTACGCAGGAAGCTCAGTCCCAGCAACGTCATGCCGAACACCAGCAGAACGAGCTGAAATCGGAAAGCCCGTGGGAACCGTTCTGCAATATCGACGATTTCATGAAGGTCGACCTGCGCATCGTCCGCATTGCCAACGCCGAACACGTTGAGGGCGCCGACAAACTGGTCCGCCTGACACTGGACGTTGGCAACGACGAAACACGTAATGTCTTCGCCGGCATCAAGGCGGCTTACGATCCGGCGCAACTGATTGGACGACTGACCGTCATGGTCGCCAACCTGGCACCACGGAAAATGAAATTTGGCATGTCCGAAGGCATGGTTCTGGCAGCATCCGACCCCGAAGGCAAGACACCGGGGATCTTCCTGCTCTCGCCGGACTCAGGCGCCCAGCCCGGCATGCGAGTCAAATAATTCACCGCCATCGGAAACGGCCTGTTTAGCAGGCCGTTTCTTGTTGCGGCGCAACAAAACCACCCTTTAACCTCAAGTATCACTTTAACTTAGTAGCCCAATCTATCTACAGGGTTTAGGCTTTTGGAACTATCCACAAAAACTGTGGATAAGTCTGTGAATGAAACCGGCAGCAATGCGCTAAGTGACCGTTCCACAAGGTTTTTTGTTACCTTGCCTGAAAGTTGAGCTTTAACATAAGTCTTTGATTTTTAGGCAAATATTAAAAGCGATGGTTTATTTAACAAATTCACCAACGCATAATTGCCCCACCTGAATAAGCGCCCCATTACTGTGCATAAGTCGAGCCTTGACATTCAGTTTGTCAAGTCTTTTAGAAGACTTATTTGTTAACAACCATCGATCGCCATCAAAGCCATGCTCAAACCATCCATCCGCCCGCCTCGCCCGCAATTGACCGGCCCGATCTTCGTCTATGCGCTGGTTGATGTTTTTGGCCTGTCTTGCGTCGGTATTGGCGCCAGCTGGTTCGCCGCCGGCAAGGGGGCCATCCTGACCAACTTTCCGACATCGATGGCTGAAGCAGTGGTTTGCACGGTGGGTGGCGCCGCAGTCATGATCTGGTCGGTAGCCCGCATCCTTCGCGAAATCGCCAAGCAGGCCCCGGAAATGCAGGCCCGTTACGATGCCTATATCGCAGCCAACCATCCGGACAAAGTTCGCCCCGACAACAAAACGGATTAATCGCCGTTCTTGGTGCCTGGCTTCAGCCAGTCGGGCAACTCACGGTTGCCGGCGTTGTCGATGATGTACTGGCGAACCAGGCGGCGGACCACCTGCGACGAGGTCAGGTCCTTCGCAGCACAGATTTCCTCGAAAATCTTCTTTTTCTGAGGATCGATCAGGATCGTCAAGCGTGCTGTTCTATTCTCCATGACTTTCTCTTTTTGGCTTTGTGTCTAATCATATTAACATGTGATTAACATTGACGATTAACCAGCCGACCATATAATGCGTCGCTTACCCTGTGAGCGCGCATCATGAAAATCGCCTTCCGTCCCAAGCTGCTCGATTGCCTGCCGACTTATAACCGCGCTCAACTCGGCAAGGACATAGCCGCTGGCATCACGGTTGGCGTACTCGCGCTGCCGCTGGCCATGGCCTTTGCCATCGCCTCTGGCTGTTCGCCAACCGCCGGCATCTGGACGGCCATCGTCGCCGGCCTGATCATCTCGGCGCTGGGCGGCTCAAGGGTTCAGATTGGCGGCCCGACCGGCGCCTTCATTCCCATCATCTACGGCATTGTCGCGATCAACGGCTTCAACAACCTGCTCGGGGCAACCATGCTGGCCGGCGTGTTCCTGCTCGCCATGGGGCTGGCCCGCATGGGGCAACTGATCCGCTTCATTCCCGTCACGGTCGTCATCGGCTTTACCAACGGCATCGCGGTGGTGATCTTTCTCGCCCAGATCAAGGATTTCTTTGGTCTGCAGATCGAGAGCCTGCCCGCAGAGTTTTTCCATCGCATCAAGACGCTGGCCGCCTACGCCCACACCGTCGACCTGCCGACGCTGGGCCTGGCCTCAGCCTGTTTCGCCTTCCTGCTTTCCTACAACTGGCTGGCCCAGCGGATTTCACCGCTCCGCCGGGCACCGGGGCCGCTCGTCGTGCTGCTCGTCGGCACCCTCGTTTCATACCTGTTCAACCTGCCGGTTGAAACCATCGGCAGCCGCTTCCACGGCATTCCACAGGAATTGCCCAACTTTGGACTGCCTGAACTTTCAATTCACGACTTCGGCAAGCTGATTTCGCCGGCCATCACCATTGCCTTGCTCGGCGCCATCGAGTCCCTGCTCTCGGCCCGTGTCGCCGACAGCCAGATCGACGACCGCCACGATCCCAATCAGGAGCTTGTCGCCCAGGGGCTGGCCAATATCGTTGCCCCGCTGTTCGGCGGTTTTGCCGCCACGGGCGCCATCGCCCGCACCACCACAAACGTCAAGACCGGCGGCCGGACGCCGATCGCCGGCATCATCCACGCCTTCGTCCTGCTCGGCATTGTCCTGATTGCCGCCCCACTCGCCTCCTACGTACCGCTCGCCACGCTATCGGCCATCGTCATGGTCGTCGCCATCAACATGGGCGAATGGCACGAGTTCAAGGAATTGCAGCGTTACTCCTACAACTATCGGATCATCCTGCTCGCCACCTTCTTCGTGACGGTACTTTTCGACCTGACCATTGCCGTCGAACTGGGTATGGTCCTGGCCAGCCTGTTCTTCATCTACCGCATGTCCGAACTGACCCGTGTCGAACGCCGGCCGCTGCGCGAAGAAGCCAGTGAGCCGCAATTCCTCTACCCGGATGGCACGATGCGGGTCGCTGCCTGGCAGTTGTTCGGCTCGCTGTTCTTCGGTGCGGTCAACAAGCTCGAAGCGCTGCTCGACCCGAGCGCAGGCCACCCGGAGGTCGTCATTCTCGATATGGCGCAACTGATCCAGCTCGACACCACCGGCCTCGAAGGACTGGAAAGCCTGCTCGACAAACTGAAGAAGCGTGGCTGCACGCTGCTTGTCTGTGGCCTCAATTCACAACCGGGTTCGCTTCTCTACCGTTCCGGCTTCATCGATCACCTGGGCGATGACAATGTCTGCCCTGACCTCTCCAGCGCCCTCCAGCGCGCCTACATCCTGCTGCCCAATCTGATGGGCGGCACTGAAGAAGACTATTAAAAAGGAATCCCCGTGAGCAGCTTGCCGAAATGCCCGAAATGCAACTCCGAATACACCTACGAGGACGGCGAAAACTACGTCTGCCCGGAATGTGCCCACGAGTGGCCAAAGAACGCTGCCGCAGTTACCGAAGAAAAGCGCGTCTGGCGCGATGCCAACGGCAATGAGCTGCAGGATGGCGATTCGGTCACCGTGATCAAGGACCTGAAGATCAAGGGTTCGTCGTCCGTCGTCAAGGTCGGCACCAAGGTCAAGAACATCCGCCTGATTGAAGGCGATCACGACATTGACTGCAAGATCGATGGCATCGGTGCCATGCAGTTGAAGTCAGAGTTCGTCAAGAAGGCCTGACCCGGATCGAAAAAACCGCTCCTGGCGAACCGGCTCGGACTTAGCGCACGAGTCCGGCCGCCCAGGCCTCGGCAGCCGGCCTGACGATTTCTATCCACGGCCCGGGATATATCCCGATGGCGACAATCATGACGATCAGCGCAACCAGCACCGCCCATTCGCGCGGCCGCAGGTCGCTTGCCTGAGCCACATTTTCCCGTTCGACCGGCCCGAAGAAGGCCTTGCGGTAAAGCGCCAAAAAGCCTCCAGCCGCGATGGACAGACCGAACAGGGCAGCCATGCCGGCGCCTGTATGACTGTGCAGCGCCGCGATGATGAGCAGAAACTCGCCCGGGAAGCTGCTGGTTCCGGGCATGCCCACCCCAGCCAGGCCACAGATCAGGAAGCCGGTGGCGAGCAAGGGCATGGTCTTGGCCGCCCCGCCGAGGGCGTGGATATCGGTGGAACCGGTACGCTGACGCAGGAATTCCAGCAGGATGAACGCCCCGCCCGTAGCGACCGAGAAACTGAGCAACAGCGACACCGCCCCCTGCGCCCCTTGGGCCGTGTAGGAAGCCAGCCCGAGCACAGCCAGCCCGACGTGGCAGATACTGGCGTAGGCAAGACCAACCCGCAGGTTGCTCTGGGCCAGCATGCCGACCGCGCCATACAGGATGGCCACCGTCCCCAGGCCGGCGAGCAGCCAGTGCATGTCGAGTGCAGCTTCCGGCGCCAGCGGCACGGCAAAGCGGATCAGGCCGAAAGCCCCAAGTTTCAGCCCAACCAGCAGGGCCGTCAGCGAACCGGGCGCAGCCAGTGAAAACTGCGGCAACCAGGTATGCAACGGCACGAGCGGCACCTTGACGCCAAAGCCGATCAGACAAAGCAGGAAGACTGCCGTCTGGGTCGAACGCGGCAAAGGCACGGCGAGCAGGGCCATCAGATCAAAGGTCGGTACGGACTGGCTGGCGGCAAGAATGACGAAGGCCAGCAACAAGGGAATACCGCCAGCCAGCATGATCAGGAAATAGCGGGTAGCCGCCGCGGCGCGGCCATCCGTCACGCCCCAGCGGCCAAGCAGGAAGTACAGCGGCACCAGTGTCAGCTCCCAGAAAACGAAGAACAGCACCGTATCGAGCGCACAGAAAATACCCAGAGTAGCGGTCTGGAGCAGGAGCAGCAGGCTGTAGTGCAGGCGTGGCGCGTCGTGCACCGCATTCCAGCTGGCCACCAGCGAGCCAAGAAAGAGCAGTCCGGTCGCCGGCAGGAAGAGCACGGAAATACCATCAACCCCGACCAGGTAATGAACATTCAGGCTGGCGATCCACGACGCCCGTTCAACCAGCTGGAAACGCGCCCCGGGCGGATCGTAGGCAACCAGCGCAGCCACCCCGAGGGCCAGCGTGACGATCATGGTCAGCGCAACCAGCTGCCGGGTGATACGGGACGGCAAGAGCCAGATCAGGCCGGCTCCGGCCAGCGGCAGAAAAACGAGCAGAGAGAGTAGTGGCAGGTTCATCGGACGAACCTCGCCGCCGCTGCCTGACTGGCTGTTTCGGTCAGATACAACCAGGGCTCGGTGAAGAAGCCGATGGCCAGCATGGCCGCCAGCGCGATGCCGCAAACGAGGTACTCCATGGGCAGCGTCTTGTCGACGTCATGGCCGCCCGCCTTGGCTTGTGACAGGAAAGCCTTCTGGAAAGCCCAGAGCAGGAAGCCAGCCGCCGCCACGTTGCCGAGCGCCGTCGCGACCGTGGACAGCGCACCGAACTGGTCGATGGAGGCTTCCAGGATCAGGTGGGCGGCATCGAAGCCCGGGGTCCCCGGCATGCCGACGATGGCCAGGCCGAAGATCAGGAATGAAATGGCCAGGAACGGAATGCGCTCGAAGAGCCCGGACAGTTCATGCAATTCAGTCGTGCCAGTACGCCTGAAGACGAAGCCGACGATGAACCACATGCCGGTCACCGCCAGCCCGAAGTTGGCGGCCAGCAGCATGGCGCCCTGGATACCGGATTCGTGCAGGCTGAACAGGCCGATGACCAGCAAGCTGGTATGACTGACCACGGCAAAGGCCAGCAGGCGCCGCAGATTGGTCTGCTGGAAAGCCAGTGCCGCCGTGAAGAACACCCCGGCCATGGCAAAGCCGACGACATAGGGCTGCCAGTACTGGACAGCCCCCGGGGTTAGCGGCAGCACGAAGCGCAACATGCCATAGATGCCGACCTTGACGCCAACCATCAGCGCTGGCGCCACGGCAATCAGGCCATGTTGCGCCATGTTGGGCAGCCAACCATGCAACGGGAAGAGCGGCGTACGCACGGCCAGCCCGTAAAACAGCAGGTAGAAGGCCGCCGTCTGGAATTTGCCAACCGGGATGGCACCAAGCAAGTCGAACAGGTCGAAGCTCCAGCGGCCGCCCGTCGCTTCGGCGTGGCCCCAGCCGAGCACAACGCAACCCGCCGCGAACAAGGCCCAGCCGAAGGCCTGATACTGGACGAAGCGGGCCAGTGCCTGGATTTCCGCACGCGATGAAGCCCAACGCCGCAGCAGGTAGACGACGGACCACAATTCGAGGGCCGAGAAGGCAGCGAACCACAGAACATTCATCGTCACCAGCATGCCAACCAGCCCGGCCTCGGCCAGCAACAGCACCGCAAACAAGCGTCCCGGCGAAATCATGCCGCGGCTCATGCCATAGAGAGTCATCAACAGGGTGAGCAGCGCGGCGAGCAACAAGAAGAGCAGACTCAACCCGTCGACAGCGACGTGGTAAGCCAGCGGTGCAAATCTTTCGGCCAGCTGCAGCGATGGCGACAAGGGGTTGATATGGCTGACCGCGACGATGGCCAGCACCAGTTCTGCCAGGGCGAAAACCTTGCCGGCGACTACCGCCGTTGTCCGTTCCTTGAAGGCAAACACCACTGCCGCACCGAACAGCGGCAGCAATTGCAGCAACAGAAGCAGCGGTAACCCGGCCTGCTGGTTCCAGAAGATTTCGGTGAGCGAATTCATGGCGCTGCCCATCAGAGGATCACCACAAAAGTGGCCATCACCGCCATCATCAGGTAACGCGGCTGTTCGAGCAGATGCTCCAGCGTCCGCAGATAGGCGCCGGCGCGGTGCATCAGCTTCTCGGCCATGCCGCCCTTGCCACGCAGCAGCAGGCGATACTCGATGTGTTGCAGCAGATCGGAAACCGCTGCCAGCACTCGCCCCGGCAAGCCATCGGCAACCACCAGCGGACGATCGGCATGGACCGCCTTGCCCTGCCCGGGCTGACCAATGGCATGGTCGATGAAATGTTCTTCCAGGGCGCGCACGTCACGGGCAAAGGACATGGTCGGTGCGGCGAGCAGCGTATGCGACAGCTTGTCGAGCCAGAAACGTTGCAGGGCAATGGTATACAGCAATCGGTTATTGCGCAGCCAGGCCGGTGGCGGTGGCGGGCGGTCACGGGTGATGGCCAGCCAGGACGGGGCAATCAGGAACTGCCAGACCCGCCAGGCGGCATGCAGACAGAGATGAACCAGGGCCAGCGTCGTCCAGCCCAGGCCGATGGCGACAAACATCAGCGAGACCTGGAACAGTGTCGCGAAGATCAAGGCCGACTTGACGTCGGTCTGGACCAGGCCGCACAGCCAGGCGTAGATCGCCGTCAGCACCCCGGCGACGACCAGCCCGAACATCACATCCGGCACCTGCACGAGCAGCGGTTCAAGACGCAACATCAGATAAACGCCGGCATGCACCATTACCGCCCCGTAGAAGATGGCCGACGACGGCGTCGGTCCCTCGAGCGCCCGGGTGATCCAGGCCGAGAACGGCAATTGCGCTGACTTGGCCAGCGCCGCGATGACAAAACCGATGACCAGCAGGCGATCGTTGACCACGCTCAATTGCGCGGCCTGCGACAGCGCCGTCCATTCGAAGCCGCCGAGCCAGGTGGCAGCCAGCCCCAGCCCGAGCAGGAAGCCGGCATCGCCGCCCCGGTTGGTAATAAAGGCAAACAGCGCATTCCCGGTCGCCACCGGCCGATGCCAGGCGTAGCCGATGAGCAGGAAGGAGGAGATGCCGCACATTTCCCAGCCAACGAAGGCGAGCAGGCCATTGCCGGCGAGCAGCACGAGCTGGATGCCGGCCAGGAAAAAGCTGAGCGCGATGAAGAAGCGGTGGAAGCCAGCCTCGCGGTGCAGATAATTGGCCGAGAAGCGAATGACCAGCCAGCCAATCAGCGCAGTCAACGTGCCGAGCGTCAAGGAAAGGGGATCAAGCATGAACGAGAAGCTCGCTTCCCAATTGCCCGTACCGAACCAGTGCCCAAGGCGACGATGGCCTGGCGCACCATACAGCAGCGACAAACCGTCGATGGCTATGAGCAGCACCAGACCACCGAAGGCAGCGAGAGAGGACAAGCGGGCGGTCAGCGGTTCGGCTGCATCGCCACAGGCCTGCCCGAGCAGCACGCGGGCGCCATTGATGACGACGGCCAGCAGCGGCAGCGCCGGCACCAGCCAGATCCAGTTGGGCAAATGATCGAGCAGCGCGTTCATCGGGCTCCTCCGAGAATGATTGCCGGCGGCAGCGGCTGCGACTCACCGGCAAACCAGTCCGCCGAATGCGCCACTTGGGGCAGCACTGCTTTACCCGACCACGCCCGCCAGCCGCGACGCGGGCAATACGAATGGATGGCACCGCTGAGCGGATTTTTGGCGGCCAGGATGATCCATTCGTTATTGATCAGCTCCTGCAAAGGTGGCTGACGGCTGACGATGGCGGTCAGCACTTCCGGCGTTTGCTCGACAACGACCAGCAGGCGCATCGGCTCATGGATTTCGACCATCTGCCAGGGCAGTCCGGTGCGCAGGTCGGAATCGGCGCCTTCCATGACGCCAAACAGGCCGGTGATGTTGTGGGTGATCTTCGAGCCGCAACCGAAATGTTCGTTGTCGACGGTCGAAAAATAGTATTCAAGAGCAATACCCGCACCCACCGGACCGGCAGCGAGCAGGATGCCTTCGACGATGCGACCATCGCCATCGGCCATCGGGTCGTAGGAAATCAGGAAAACGCGGCGATCGAGAAACAGTCCCCGACTCATCTGGCGACGGCCGATGAAGGCCGCAGCGTTGGTCGCATGCCCAAGTTCCGGCCGGGCCTGGGAGATATCGTTGGCGCGACCGATCATGTGCTGCCGCGCCTTCCATGGCAAAGGCCGGAGCGGCGCCGAAGCCAGCCGCCGGCAGCGTTCCGCGGCATGGGCCCGGCAAGCCTCGGCCATCTGGCCAAGCAGGGTCTCGAGCGCTGCCTGAAACGCTGCCGGTACGGTATCGAGGTCGTACCACTCGATGCCGTCGTCGCAGGTGTTGTGCTCCGCGGCAACAAACCAGGTGCTGTCGGGAATGCACAGGCCGCGCGCCGTGAGCCCGGCGCGCACAGCCGGCCGGTTGGCCATCGCCGCGAAAACCCGGGCATTCGGCCCGCCATGCTTGCCGGAACAGGCGCCGCAGTCATAGGCCGACAGATGCGGGTTGTTCTGACTGCCCGACCCATGACCGAAAATCAGCACCAACGGCGCAAAATCGCCGGAAAGGCCGATCATGCGCAGGAAGGCTTCGACGCGTTCGATCTGCTCGGCATCGGTCAAACCAAGTTGCGGTTGCTCGGGCGTGGCAGCCGTTGCCTGCTCACTCGTCAGGCCCAGACGGGTCGACACCCGGCCTTCGTATTGTTCGCGCCAGCGCCGTGCCGTTTCACCGAACCAGCCAGGCGCCAACGTCACTGCGGCCAGCGAGGTCAGCGCCGGCAGTGCGGCCAGTGCCGTCAGAACCGGGCCGGCAACGGCACGCCGACGGGTCGCCTGATAAAGCCGCTCACGCCAGCGCAGCCGTTTTTCACGGCGAGCCGCATGGCCGGCCAGCAAGTCATCGTTGCCCTCCGCAGACAGTTCGCGGACCAGATGCGTCGGCTGGACGACGACCGGGCAAAGCGCGGTCTTGCCTGGATCATCGACCCCCTGCCAGAACATCGGGATACCGAAAAAACCGGCCGCGCCATAGGTGGCGATATCCGGCGCGATTTCCTCGAGATGCCGGCGGGTGCCTTCCTCACGATCATCCATGCACATGACGACCTGGGCCGATGGCAGGCGCGGCGTGGCCTGACGAGGATGATTGGCGGTCAGGGCCGAAAAAAGCTGTTCGCGGTAATGGCGCTCGTAAGCCAGCAGCCAGATCTGGCCGCGCTCCAGGGCTGACAGGCTGGCGGCACAGGCTTGCAAGGCAATCCGGTCATCGCCGCCCAGTGTCTCCAGATCAGCGGGCGTCAAGCCAAGTTGCCGGCTCAGGTCAGCCATTTGCCATGCGGCGCCACCGGCCTGCGAAACGGCCATCACCGGCGCCAAGTCTGCCGCCAGATGCCGCCACTCGCCGGCATCGACATGCCCCGCCCTGGCCAACTGCACCAGATGCGCCGCCCGTCCCTGTAGCTCCTCGGGCAGATGATGCGCATGCAGCGCATCGCGAACAAGAAACTCCTCGGGTCTGGCCACGTAATAAGCCCGCAATTCGGCGGGGCTCATCGGCGAACCGGTCAGACGGCGGAGCAGGTCGTCGGTCAGCAGACGCTCCAGCAAGACACGCACCGCCAGATACTCCAGCATGTCCACCGGCGTTCCGTCGCCGCGCCCCGGATTGCGGTCGCGCCACAGGAACATGCCCGACCAGCCGGGCAGTTCGAGGCTCAGTCGCTCCAGATAGCCATACCACTGGCTTTCATCGGGGATCAGTCTGGGCAGCTCTTCGAGCAGCACATCGACCGGGCTATCCGGCAGATGCAGGATTTCATCCCGCACATTCGGCAACTCATCCATTTCCCAAGCCAGATCAAGCCCGGCACTCGCCCGCCAGGCCGCAAAGAAGCCCTTTCCCTGGGCCGGATTGCGCCAGGCAGCAACGCCGAGATCGAGATGTGCGGCGAGGTGGCGCTGCAGAATGGTCCGCACCCACTCAAGCACATCCTCGCCACTCAGGTATTCAAGCAGGGCACGCCAGGTCCAAGTATTGCCAATACGGCCACAAAGCGCCTCCCAGCGATCCAAGGCCAACTGCTGCCAGGCGATTGCAGCGCCTTCGTCGGCCGTCGCTGTAGAGCGATAGAAATGGCTGAAGAGCGGGTCGTCAGCGAGCGATGTTTCCCGGACCAGCCATTCCAGGCGGCTGGCGTCGGGAAGATCCAGACCGGCCATCAGGCTGGCCAGCAGGATGTCGCGCCGGGTCAGATTGCGGGCGACAGGCCGATCAAGATCGTGGACGCCAAAATCATCCAGCGCCGCACTCAGGTCGTCCTGACTGATCCGCCCGCTGGCCAGACACTCGCGGAAACGCGACTCCGGCCAATACGTCGTTGCCCCGGTCAACGCCTGGGCTGCGGCCAGCGCCTCGGCAAAAGGCAGATGCTGGAAGCCATGCAACGTGTTGTGATGAACGAAATCGCGAATCGGCGCCTGGGCTGGCAGCACGTGGGTCAGATGCTCTACCCAGTGGGCCAGTCGTTCGCGGATGGGCAATTCGTGCTCGACGCTCACATCATTCCCCGAACAAACCGGCCACCCGGCCAACACTGCCGGCAATCAACGCCAGCAATGGGGCCGGCCACAGACCAAGGATCAGGATGCTCGCAGCCAGCAAGCCGCCGCACACGGTTTCAGTCCGCGTCATGTCCGGCAGATCCATCGGTTTACCCTTCAGGCACAGACGGCCGATGACGCGCAGGCTATAGGCCGCGCCGACCAGCAGGGCCACACCGAGCAACAGCACCCAAGCTCCCCAGTGGGTATAGCCGGCCAGCAGCACATGCAATTCAGCGATGAACCCGGCACTGCCCGGCAGGCCGATCGCCGCCAGCAAACCAAAGGCCGTGAAGAAAGCAAAACGCGGCGCCTTGCCGAGCAGCGAGCCATAGTCGGCCAGATTCCGGCTGTGCGTGCGCTGATAAAGCAGCCCGACAATCAGGAACAGCGTTCCGGCCGTCAAGCCATGTGCCACCATTTGCACCACTGCCCCGGTCAGGCCAGTGACGTTGAGCGTCGCGATTCCCAGCAGCACGATCCCCATATGCGAAATCGATGAATAGGCGACCATCGCCTTCAAATCCTGCTGCCGCCAGGCCAGGATGCCGCCGTAAAGCAGGCTGATGAAAGCCAGGATGGCCAGCCAGTCCTGCGTCGCCAGCAGCGCGGCGGGCAAGGTTTCGGCCGCCCGGATCAGGCCGTAGGCCCCCATCTTGAGCAACACCCCGGAGAGCAGGATGGACACCGGACTGGGCGCCTCGACGTGGGCCAGCGGCAACCAGCCATGCAGGGGAAAGACCGGCATCTTGACGCCGAAGCCGATGAACAGGCCGGCGAAGATCAGCAGTTGCGTGTTCAAAGGCAGACCGCGCCCGCCCTCGGCCATGTCGGCCATGGCAAAGCTGTGGCCGGGTGCCGCGTCGTAGAGAAAGAGCAGCGCGACCAGCATGAACACCGAGCCGCCCAGCGTATAGAGAAAGAAGTTCAGCGCAGCCCGCTGGCGGTTCGGCCCACCCAGGCGGTCGATCAGGAAGAACAGCGGCAGCAGTGTCGCTTCCCAGAAAACGTAGAACAACGACCAGTCGCGCGCCGTGAACACACCGAACATCGCCGATTCAAGGAGCAAGACGAGCATGAAATATAGCCGCGCCCCCTCTTCCATGCGCCGCGACACCAGCACCGCGATCAGCGACAACAGCGCCGTCAACAAGACCATGGCCAGCGAAATACCATCGACGCCAAGGGCGAAATAGGAGCCGAGCCGGACATTCCAGGCCCGACTCTCGAACATCTGGATAGCCGCCCCCGCCGGGTCGAACCGGCTAGCCAGCCAGAGCGAGTAACCGAGTGAAGCCAAAGAAAAAGCCATCGCCACCTGCCATAGTGGCAGGGCACGACGCACCGGTAACACTGCCAGCAGAACAGCCCCCACCACCGGCAAGAAAACCAGCACCTTCAGCATGACCCGGCCCCTCCGCCAGTCTGCTCGGCGATCATTATTTTCATACCGGGATTATGCCAGCGCCCCGCAGTTTCCGGACACGCCTTGCCAAGGCCAATGCAGCGAGAAAATGCAGGAAAACCGGTTTGACACGTCATGCCCGCTTGGTTAAATTGCATGTTTCCCCCCAACCTTAAAACCGATCACGATAAGGAGTTCCCCATGGCCGTTCTCGTTGGCAAGCAAGCCCCGGATTTCACCGCCACCGCCGTTTATGGCAATAACGAAATCAAGGAACTGAAGCTGTCCTCCTTCAAGGGCAAGCCTGTCGTCCTGTTTTTCTACCCGCTGGATTTCACCTTTGTCTGCCCGTCCGAGCTGATCGCCTTCGATCATCGTCTCGAAGAATTCAAGCAGCGCGGCGTCGAAGTCATCGGCGTTTCCATCGACTCCCAGTTCACCCACCTGGCCTGGAAGAACACAGCCGTCAAGGAAGGCGGCATCGGTCCGGTCGGCTATCCGCTGGTTGCCGACGTCAAGCATGAAATCTGCCGCGCCTACGATGTCGAACTCGAAGCCGCCGGTGTTGCCCTGCGCGGGTCCTTCCTTATTGACAAAAATGGCACCGTCATGCATCAGGTCGTCAACATGCTGCCGCTCGGCCGCAACATTGACGAAATGCTGCGCATGGTCGATGCACTGCAGTTCTTCGAAGAGCACGGCGAAGTCTGTCCGGCCGGCTGGAACAAGGGCAAACCGGGCATGGTCGCCTCCACCGAAGGCGTTGCCGCTTACCTCGCCAAGAACGCCAAGAAGCTGTAATACGCTTGCTTTCCAGCCCTTAGCATGGGCTGGACAACGGTAAAAACCCCGGTCGTATTTAAGCCGGGGTTTTTTTCCGTTGTTATTTCTCCGAAGAACAGGATAAAATTTGTAGAATTTGTAATTTCATCAGAGACAATCGATCATGGCAGAACCAGAATACCTCAGTACCCGGCAAGCCGCCCTGCGTCTGGGCGTTTCCCTCGGCACTGTACAAAACATGGTGGAAAACGGCGCCCTTGAAGCCTGGAAGACAGCAGGCGGACACCGCCGCATTCCGGTCGCTTCAGTCGACGCACTACTCGCCCGTCGCCGCAATCTGACGCCCAGCGCGCAAGAAAGCGGTGGCCAGCTCGACATTCTGGTCGCGGAAGATGACCAGACGCTGCAGATGCTTTACCAGATGACTTTCGATAGCTGGGGTCTGCCGATCAAGCTGCGCATCGTCGCCAATGGCTTCGATGGTTTGTTGCAGGTTGGCCAGCGCGTTCCCGACATTCTGATCGCCGACCTGATGATGCCGGGCATGGATGGTTTCGAGATGATCCGTCGCCTGCGGGCCAATCCCGATCTGGCCCGGATGGACATCATCGTGGTCAGCGCCATCGATAACGAAGAGGTCAAGAAGCGCGGCCTGCCTTCCGACATCACGATCTTCGGCAAGCCGATTCCCTTCCACGAAATCAAGGGTTTCCTGCTCGGCCGCATCGCAGCCCGCCAGCGCGCCTCCTGAGAAGTCACATAAAGCGTTTCCAGAAGCCTGGCTCGGGCGGTTTGCCGAGCCATTTCATGCCTTCCGGACGCATGTTTTTTTCATCAAGCACCCAGCGGACAATCAGCAAGGCTTCACTCACCTGACGAAATGCTTCGATCACAGCGGGATCGAACAGGGTGCCGCTCCCCGCCTTGATCAAGTCCACGGCAGCAGCAGGCGTCGATGCCCGCCGGTATGGCCGGTTGCTCGTCAGCGCGTCAAAACTATCCACCACGCCGACGATACGGCTGGCCAACGGGATATCTTTCCCCGCCAGATGCTCTGGGTAGCCGCTGCCATCGAACCGTTCGTGATGCGTCAGGGCTATCTCCGCTGCCATACGGATTTCCGGCGACAGTGATTCGGCCAGCAAGGCGTTCCCAAGCCGACAGTGACTCCGCATCAAGGCACGCTCCATCTCGCTGAATTCGAGCGCACCGAACAAGCTGTCGGGCAAGCCGATTTCACCGACGTCATGCAGTGGTGCCGCCGCCTGCAGTCGATCACAGTAATCTTCATCACAGTCCAGTGCGCTGGCGATCAGTGCCGACATGACGCCAATCCGCAAGACCTTTGCTGAATTTCCCCCACTGCGATACTCCGCCAACAAGGCAAGGCGATACATCGCATCTGACTGAAGCATTTCCCGTTCACGAATCCAGCGATCGCGGCCACTTTTCAGTGTCCCGATATCGGCAACCATCCGATGCATCTGGCTATAGGCCGCCCGTCGTTCATTTTCCAGCAGACTTAGACGCTCCATCACCCCCGGGGCAGAAGGAAGCGGCGGTACAGCCTCGATGCTTGCCTCATCGATGAATACCACGTCATCGGCTTCCTGATCGTCATGCCTGTTCTTTGAGTCCTGCATGCTCCATCTCCTTTCAGTGCAACAGGCTGCCGTATTCAGGCGCAACCGGCTCGTTCAACCAAAGTGTCACTTCGCCATGCTGTGCTGTCTGTTCCCGTGCTTCGGGCAGACGTGGCTTGAACTGACTTCTTACCGGCAGCCATAACGAGGCGCTCGTTCCTTCGCCGAGGACGCTTTCGACTTCGACCGTGCCGCCATGGGTATCCATGATCTCCTTGACCAGCGACATGCCCAGCCCCGTTCCCGGAATATTCCCCGATGGATCGGCGCGGAAGAAGCGCTCGAAGACACGGGCCGATTGCTCCGGCGACATGCCGATACCGTAGTCGCGAACGACGACACCGATCTGGGCCGACCCCTCCTTCTCTCGCAGGTGGATTCCGATGTCGATCGGGCCACCATCCGGCGAGTACTTGTAAGCGTTGGAGAGCAGATTGATCACCGCCTGCTGCATTTTTGCGGGATCGATATCGATCTCCGGCAACATTTCCGGCAATGAAAGGCGCATCCGGCCACGATCGCCTTCCACATGCAGCGTCGATATAGCCTCCCGGACTACTGGTTCCAGACGATTCCGGGTGATCTTGAAATCCTTCCCTGCCCGCGACTCGATGCGCGCCAGATCAAGTAATTCGTTGATCAGGTCAGTCAGTCGACGGGCCTGTCGGTGCATGGTGCCCAGCATGTCTTTCGTCCGTTCCGGGGAAAACTCCCGCAGCATCAGCAATTCGGCAAAGCCCATGATGCTGGCCATGGGCGTCCGCAATTCGTGCGCCGCAGTCGACAAGAATTCGCTTTTCATCCGGTCAACCTCGGTTTCACGGGTTACATCGCGCAGATAGACGACCGCCGAAAGGCGATCCCCGCCCTGGCGAAGATTCACCAGCAAGACCCGGGGTGAGGGCTTCATCAGGTAGAGCAACTGGCCGGCCTGATCATCACCCGAGTTGGCCTCCTCGATCTCCGGGAAAACATGAGCCTGATCAGCATGGTCGCGAATACGCTCACGAAAATCTGTCAAGGTCAGACCGGAAACCTCCCCGGACTGAATACCGGTCATCCGCTCGAATGCCGGGTTCACAAACGTCAGCACCCCGTTTTCATTGAAATAGGCAAATGCATCCGGGCTGAGCGTGAATATGGCGTCGAGCTGATGCATCAGGCCGATGATTTGTTGCGAAGACTCGATGCGCTGGGTGATATCTACAAGGGTTCCGACCATGCGCAGGGGCGAGCCATCGGCATCACGCTCAACGACACGTCCATGACTGGCCGCCCAGATGATCCGTCCGTCGGCATGGCGCATCTGGTGCTCCATGTAGAAATCGTTACTTCTGCCGGCAAGGTGTGCCGTGAGTTCGCTCTCGAGACGCTGCGCCCATTCACCGGGCAACAGACGGGTAAATGTCGAAAGATGAGGCTCTGAGGCGACAAGAATGGGGTCGAGACCTAGCATCCCTGCCCAACTCGGGCTGGTAATCAGGGTGTCATCCGGAATGTTCCAGTCCCAGACCCCTTCATGCAAGGCATCAATGGTCAATGCCAGTCGTTGCTCACTATCGACCAGCGCCTGGGTAGCGGCAATGTTGGGGCTGATATCGTTCTGGATTCCGATGTAATGCGTGACCCGTCCGGAATCATCGTGCAGCGGCGAGAGCTGAAGTTCGTTCCAGAAGGCATCGCCATTCTTCCGGTAGTTGCGAATAACCACCTTGCAGGAGCGGCCCTGGGCAATCGCTGCCCGGATCTCTTCGACCCCGATCATTGCATCCGGGCGCCCCGCCTGAAGGAGCGAGCAATTCCGCCCGAGAACCTCCGCCGACGAATAACCGGTAATCCGCTCGAATGCCTCATTCACATAGAGAATCGGCTGCCCGGGCTGCAACATGTCGCTGATCACCACACCACAGGAACTCGAAGCCAATGCCCGCTCCCTGAGATGCAAGGAAGCCTCTGCCTCGACCAGTGCCGTCACGTCACGTACCAGCCCGCTAACACGCAAAGCCTCGCCATTTTCTCCGCGGAGCAGATGAAAACGGTCCTGAACCCAGCGGATCTTCCCGTCAGCCCGCTGTATCCTGTATCGCACGTCCGCTGACTTCGTCCGAGTCAGTGATTGGCGGGCCTCCCGAACACGCGCCAGATCCTCCAGAACGATCATCGCCTTAAGCGACTCAGGGTGCAGGTAGCACTGCTCAGGCGTATAGCCGAATATCTTGGCGACAGCAGGGCTGATGTATTCAAGCATCGAATACGCCGGATCAACCGAATAGACCACATCATCGATGCTGGCCAGCACGCCGGCCAGCTGCTCTCGCGCCTCTGCCAATTCTTCAGTGCGACGCTGAACCTCCTCTTCCTGGGTCGCATACGCCAGGCGCAGGGAAAACACCATTTCATTGAACGCACAGCCCATCCGGCCCATCTCGTCACTGCGGGTAACCTGCAACTCACGCAGCCCGCTCGGCCCGGCCCCGGCAATCTCCATCGCCCGACGGCTCATTTCATCCAGCGGAGCAACGATGGTTTGGGCCAGTTTTTTGCCCAACAACATGACAACGAGCAGCGCAAAAACCAGCACAATCAGCATCGCCATGCCTATCTTGTACAGCGGCGCATAGGCCTCGGCCCGTGAAACAACGACGGACAGCACCAACGAAAGCCCATGCTTTTCAGCAATGCCACCGATCGGCAGCCGGACCTGCAACAAGTCACCTTCGATCCGCTGGCCATTGCTGAACACACTTCTGCCGTCACGGTCCTCGACAGCGACGACATATGCCAAGCCATCCATTCCCTGGTCGCCCTGAATTGCCCGCCGAGCCAACACAACTAGGTCAATCTCTCCAACCAGGACCCCCTCCGTCTGCTGCGTTGCATCGTATTTAACCGGGAAAGCAAGCTGCAGATTGGCTCGGCCAGGCGTGAATTCGAGACTGAGCACAGCCCGCCCACTCTGCGTTACCTGAGTGAGAATTGAAGACTGCACGATGGGAGAAGGGTCGGAGGAGGCAACGATCTGGCCAAAACCGTCAACCAGGAACAAAGACCGCATCTCGGGTATCGTCCGCCGATATTCATAGAGGTAGGGACGCAGATAGGCATTGCTCTCGGCTGAGTCGGCCAGGCCATTCGCTACCAGAGAGCGACGGGAAAGGCTTTCTGCCTCACCCAGCACCCGATCAAGTTCCGCCTGCACGCGCTGCGCATTCAGCGATGCCACCGCATCAAGCCGCTCATTGACTGATTTGTGGACCTGATCGAACACAAGCGCAAAGGTGGCTGCGCAGACAGCGAGCAGCACCATGGTCACCAACAACTGGGATTTCAGCGTTGTCCGGTTGATCAGGCTCCCGTCATACCAGTGGCGAAACCTGGCATGCAGGCTTGTGCGGACAGCACCGGAAACAGAGTCGCTCATCGCCGTTCCTCCTCAGAACCGATCGACTCGGCTCAAACGCCCATCCGCCTGATAGCGCGAGAAAAAAATGTCGCCTTCACCCAGTGCCTCATGTTGCCGCACCTTGAAAGCAGGGGCATAGCGCTTGATGACCCCATCGTAGGGCCCAAGATTTTCCAAAGCGCCTCGCACTGCAGCGCGGTCGCTACTGCCAGCCTTGTCGATGGCCATGGCCAACAGACGCGTCAAGTCATAAGACTGCGCAACGCCGACGGGAGAGGGAATACTTTCCGGGTGCGCAACCGAAAAGGTGGTTTGCGCTTTCTCGCCAAGATGACGAGCCTTGTCATTTCTTGGTTTGCCAAACGAGTAGGTCTGCAGAACGACAAAATCTACCTTGTGGAGCGCCTCGCCGCACATCTTTGGAAAATCGCCGCCCGTTACGCCCCAGTGGCTGATGATTGGCAAGCGCTGGGATTCCGGCAACTCGGCCAGTTCCCGCACGAACTGGGCGCCTTCCCGCTCGTTGGCAACCAGAAAGACCGCTTCGGCCCCGGAGCGACGCAGGGCAACATAGCGCTGCATCAAGCCACGATCGCCCCCCCAGTTGTACCACTCGACCCGACTGACGCTAACACCGCCACGTGGCGCCCTTGCCCTCAAGGCCTCGTCGTTGCTTCGCCCCCAGGCAATATTCGGCAACAGCACCCCCAGCCGTCTGATCCCCCGCTTCTTTGCGTGGTTCAGTACCGCCCCAACGGCCATGCTATCGGACAGTGACAGGCGAAAAGCCCAGTTTGGTACCTGACCATTATCGATAATGCCATCAGCCGCCGCCCACGGATCGAGCAGGGGGATTTGCAGCTCAGGCAGTTCTTTGACCAACTCGAGGGCGACCGGGCTGAACTTGCCAACCATCACGGCCACCACGTCCGGCATAGCGGCAAAATTCTGGAGATTCTTGACCCCGCGCGCCGGAATGGATCGATTGTCGCTGACCAATACCTCCAACTGCCGGCCACCTAAAACCCCACCGCTGCGATTGATCTCCTCGACGGCCTGCTGGACGCCCAGCCGCACCGCATCATCCGATGTGCTGGTGACATCACCCACTTCCAGATTGAGGCCAATCCGAATGGGCTCTCCCGCCGTCGCGACCTTTGCGCCGGAGAACATGGCGACCAGCATGGTCATCAGCAACCCGGCCAGGTAGCGACGATTCATTTTCAGGCCACCATGCTGGCGGTCTTTGCCAACATGGCATCAACCGTGTCGATCAGTTCGAGTGGGCTGAATGGCTTGGTCAGGTAGGCATCGGCGCCTGCCTGACGGCCCATTTCAAAATCTGCCTGCTGGCCACGTGCTGTCAGTAAGACCACGGGAATGTGCTTGAGCGCCGGCTCCTGACGGATTTTCTGGCAAACCTGATAGCCGTCAAGGCTGCCCGGCATCATGACATCCAGCAAAACCAGATCCGGGCGCAAAGCCTTTACCATATGCCAGCCTGCCTCGCCGTTCTCCGCCTCATGGATCTCGCTACTGCCGATCTCCAAAGTCATGCGGATCAACTTGCGGATATCGCTCTGGTCTTCGACGATCAGGATTACTTTTCTATCGCTCATTGTTTCTTTCCTTTCAGATAGCTGCTGCCTTCCGCTGACGCTGCATCAGACGGGTCAAGTCTTCGGCATAGCGCTTCGCCTGCTCGGCCCCAAGATTCGGGCTGATCGATTCTGGCGGCGCACCGGCCGGCAATTCGAGGACGAAGGCGGTGATATCACCATCCTCATCGTTCAATCGCATGCTGCCGTGGTGAATTTCGACCACATGCTTGCATAGCGCCAAACCCAGACCCAAACCCTGCACGCCGGGGGCCGCCTTGCCCTGAGCGGCCTGGCCGAAGGGCAGGAAACTGCGCGTTTCCGAATGCTTGGGCAAACCGCGCCCGTGATTGCGAATCTGCAAACTGATGAAATTACCGAACGGCCTCGCCTGGAGCTCCAGGTCGGAGCGAATCCGGCAGTTCTGGACCATGTGTTCGATGTAACCGAACAAGGCCTCGACCAGCCAGTCACGGCTGCCATAGATCACCGGCAATTCCTGCGATACCCCGGCAATGTGGAATTTGATGTCCCGCGCCTCCAGCAGCGGCCGAACCCGCATCAGCAATGCCGACACCAGATCCATCACCGGAATCCGTTCGCTGGCCAGGATCGGTGACTTGGCAAACAGCTGGGCAAAGGTTGCCAACTGCGTCACCCGCCCGGCCAATTCTTCACCCTGGCGAAGAATTGAACGCATTTCCTCACCCAGGGCCTCGCGTCTCTCCATATCCGGAACCAGATCTACCAACAGGTGGCCAATCTCTCCTGAAAACCTGCGCATCGGATCACCGAGTTCTACCGCCATCAGATTGGCGAAATTGGACATGATGTTCTCGTAGCGAGCCTCCTCGCTGATGTTCCGGACGATCACCAGATAACCGCCGCCGAGCGGCGATTCGATCAGCTTCAAGTGCAGTCTATCCGGGGCGCCGGGCTGCCCGGGGGCATCGATCTCGAACTCAAGCGGCAATCTGACATAACCTCGTGAAGCCGCCGAAATCTGGACCAATACCTCTTCGGCAGACAATTTCTTCCCAACGATCACATGAAAGAAATGCGTTGCCGCCTGGTTGGTCAGGCGCACCACGCCCTCCGGGCTGACAATCAGTAATCCTTCATCGACACTATCGACAAGTATTTGCAGGTTATTGGACATATAAAATCTCCATGGCGTAAAGTATTTTTACGATACTTTCTATATTTGTCAATTTTTTCTTTTCCGACAGTAATTATTTCGTCCAACTCACGCCGGAAATGGACTTTCGACACCTTCTTTGGTGACAACGGGCTGAGCGCAGGCGTATGATCTGTGGCAGCTTTTGCCCTATCCCGGCAAGCCATAAGAGATAAATCAGGAGACAATCCATGGGATTTTTTGGAAATAGTGCATCACTCGACAAGATGGACCGCGACATCGCTGCCATCGCCGAGGGAAACGCAGATTTGTCACATTCAGTTGGTAGCACCGGAAACGATGCAGTTGGCCGAATTTCCAGCAACATCAACCGATTTTTCAGCCGTGTTCGCGGCCTGATCTCGCACTCTCGCGAGCGCAGCGTCAGCATCGCGGCCGACGCAGCGCGCATGAACCAGCTGGTTCAACAGACGGACGATGCCGTACGCCGGCAAGAAGTGCTGGCCGCCAATGTTTTTGAATCGAGTAACCGCGTCAATCAGGCCGTTGGCGAAGTGGCCATGAATTCCGATGCCATCCAGGCCTCGACCCAGAACAACCTCGACCTCGCCCAGCGTTCGCTGGAGCAGATGGAAACCGTCGCCACGACGATGCGCTCGACCAACGCCCACATCGAACATTTTTCGTCGACCGTCAGCGAACTGCATACCAGCTCGATGAAGATCAACGAGATCGTCTCCCTGATCAACGACATCTCCGACCAGACCAACCTGCTCGCCCTGAATGCCGCCATCGAAGCAGCCCGCGCCGGCGAAGCCGGGCGTGGTTTTGCTGTCGTGGCAGACGAAGTGCGCAAGCTGGCCGAAAAGGTCAAGACCGCCACCCAGGTGATCGGCCAGAACACCCAGTCGATGATCAACCTGGTCTCTGACACTTCGGCCAAGACGCAAACCATCGTCGGCGAAGTGACCAAGGCCAACGGCTACATCGAAACCTCAGCCGCCGACCTGACGACCATGGTCGGCGATTTCAAGCAGACCACCGACCAGCTGGCGACGATTTCCAGCGCCATCTACAACCTGCGCGAAAGCAATCAGGCGATCCATAGCGAAGTCGAGGAAATCCGGGACCACTCGCGTGACATCTCCGGCCGCATGAAGCAGTGCATCGACTCAGCCAAGACCTTGCGCGAGTCGACTGAAGACCTCCAATGCACGCTGGCCGATTTCCGCACCGGCAACAGCATGTTCGACACCCTGCACGATAAATGCACGGGCTTCCGCGACAACGTTGCCAACGTGCTGCAAAGACTGACTGATCGCGGCGTCAATGTCTTCGATCAGGCCTACAAGGAAATCCCCGGCTCCAACCCGAAGCGCTACACCACTGCTTACGACAATCAGTGCGATGCCGAACTGACGCGCATGTATGACGATTTGCTACGCGACGTACCGGGCCTGACCTATTCGCTCGCTGTCGACAACAACGGCTATGCGCCGGCCCACAACGGCGTCTTCTCCAACCAACCCACCGGCGATCCCGCCGTCGATCTGGTCAAAAGCCGTCACAAGCGCATCTTCAACGACCCCGTCGGTCTCAAGCTGGCCAAGAACCAGAAGTCGTCGTTATTCCAGACCTACATCCGGGATACCGGCGAAATCCTTGCCGACCTGTCGATGCCCATCGTCATCGGTGGCCGCCACTGGGGTGCCGTGCGGATCGGTTTCAAGACCGACATGGTCAAGTAAGACTCCCTACCGCTTGAAGCAAAAAGGCGCCGAAAGGCGCCTTTTTTTCGCCGGGCAGAACCGCCCTAGCCGCTGGTGCTTCCGCAGGCCTCACGCAATGCAGCCAAGTAGCCAGCCGCTTCGGTTACCCCCTCCAGCGGCGCCCAGGCAGCCCGCTCGTCGGCACTGACCGGCACATAGGGGCCGGCCTTGGCTTCGAAAATGACGGTTCCCGGTTCAAGGGCGAATACCGTGTGAAAAACGCCGTGCGGAATATCGACACCGAGCACCTCGCCCCCGGCACGTAACACCACACTGTTTTCGACAACCCCCTCTGCATCGAAAAACACCACGCCAAGGCTGCCACGCAAGACCAGAATCGTTTCGTCCTTGGTCGGGCTGAGATGCCGATGCGGCGGCACATAGGAATCCGGTTCGATAGCGATCATCAGGCGATGCGCCGGATAGACGTCGTCAGGATGAAAATTGCGGTGCACTCGCCGGCGCGGTGACTGCCTGGCCGACTCGACCAACCCGGCCATCATCGATTGGTCGAGGCGCGTGATCATTGATAAACGATCTCGACGTTCTCCGGCTGCAACCAGCCGTTCAGCGCGTCCAGCAGCGCATCGTCGAGCCGGACCCGCGACGCCGCGCCGAGCACCAGCTCGCATTCGGCCTGCTCATTGCGATAACGAATCCGCACGGGTGCCGAGCCGGGAGCGAAAGGCGTCAGCAGCGATTTCAGCTTGCGGGCATCGGAATTGCCATTCATCTTGAGCAGCAGATGCTTGGCAAAGCGGGCCCGGGCTTCACCGAGCGTCATCAATTTCTCGGCAGTGACGCTGTTGCCGCCAGAAAAATCGTCGTAGCGAACCTTGCCTTCAATGATCAACACTTCGTCGGTAACGATCTTGGAGCGCTCGGCCTCGAACAGCTCGTTGAAAACCGTCACCTCGATCATCCCCGTGCCATCGTCCAGTTGAACGAACAGCATCTTGCCGCGCCGCGTCATCTGGGTGCGGACGCCGACGACCAGCCCGGCTAGGATGGTCATTTCCTTGGAGGGCTCGAGACGATTGAGCGGGCGCTTAACAAAGCGTGACAGTTCTTTTTTGCTGCTGTTGTATGGGTGACCCGAGAAGAAGAAGCCAAGCGCCGTCTTCTCTTCCATCAGCTTGGTCTTTTCGTCCCACGGCCGGACGTTGATGTATTCCGGCGCATGATCGTCGGCCACATTGCCAATATCGAACAGGCTGGTCTGCATGGCATTGCGTTCGGCCTGTTCGGCGTAATCCATGGCCACGCCGACCGTCGCCAGCAGCTTGCAGCGATCCGCACCCTTGCCCGGCGCGATTTCCGGCGCGATGGCATCGAAGGCGCCCGCCTTGATCAGCGCCTCGGTGGTCCGGCGATTGACCATCCGCTTGTCGCAACGCATGCAGAAGTCGAACAGATCCTTGAACGGGCCGCCCTCAGCCCGCGCTTTCAAAATGACATTGACCGCCTGCTCGCCGGTGCCCTTGACTGCCCCCAGCCCGTAGCGAATGGTGCAGCGGTCGACCGGCTCGAAACGGTAATTCGAGACATTGACGTCCGGCCCGAGCACCTTGATCTTATTGGCGATGGTGTCTTCGTAAAAGATCTTCACCGAGTCGGTGTTGTCGAGATCGGAAGACATCGTCGCTGCCATGAAGGCCGCGCAGTGGTGCGCCTTGAGCCAGGCAGTGTGGTAGGTGACGACGGCGTAGGCGGCGGTGTGCGACTTGTTGAAGCCGTATTCCGCGAACTTGGTCATCAGGTCGAACAGCTGCTCGGCCAGCGCTGGATCGTAGCCCTTCTGGGCCGCGCCCTCGGCAATCGTCGCCCGGTGCTTGGCCATTTCCTCTGGCTTCTTCTTGCCCATCGCCCGACGCAGCATGTCGGCGCCACCGAGCGTGTAGCCGCCGATGATCTGCGAAATCTGCATCACCTGTTCCTGGTACACGATGACGCCGTAGGTCGGCGACAGGCAGGCGGTCAGGTCGGGGTGGAAATAGTCGATCTTCTGCTGGCCTTTTTTGCGCAGGATGAAGTCATCGACCATCCCGGAACCCAGCGGGCCGGGACGATAGAGCGCCAGCACAGCGATGATGTCTTCGAAACGGTCAGGCGCCAGCTTCTTGAGCAGCTTCTTCATGCCCTCCGATTCAACCTGGAAGATCGCCGTCGTGTTGGCGTCCTTGAGGATCTGGTAAGCAGCGGGATCGGTGAAGCCGAGCGACATCAGATCGAGCTTCTCGCCGGTCATCCGGCGGATGTACTCGACGGCCAGCTCGATAATCGTCAAGTTGCGCAGGCCCAGGAAGTCGAACTTCACCAGGCCGACCTTCTCGACGTCGTCCTTGTCGAATTGCGACACCGTAGACGCATCGCTGCCGGTGGCCTGATAGATCGGGCAGAAGTCGGTGATCTTGCCCGGCGCGATCAGCACGCCCCCGGCGTGCATGCCAACGTTGCGGGTCAAGTCTTCCAGACGGCTGGCCAGGTCGAACAGTTCGCGAATGGTTTCGCCATCGCCGTCGCCCTGCATCATTTCCTTGAGCTGCGGCTCCTGTTCCAGCGCCTCGGCCAGCGACACCGGCTTGTTCTGGACGATGGGAATCAGCTTGGAAATCCGGTCGCACATCGAATACGGCAGGCCGAACACCCGGCCGACGTCGCGGATCACCGCCTTCGACGACATGGTGCCGAAGGTGGCGATCTGACTGACCGCATCGGCACCGTAATGCTCGCGCACGTATTCGATGACACGCCAGCGGTTGTCCTGGCAGAAGTCGATATCGAAGTCGGGCATCGACACCCGTTCCGGATTCAGGAAGCGCTCGAACAGCAGGGCGTAGGCCAGCGGATCGAGGTCGGTAATGCGCAGACTGTAGGCGACCAGCGAACCGGCACCGGAACCCCGGCCCGGCCCGACCGGCACGCCGTTGTTCTTGGCCCAGTTGATGAAGTCGGCCACGATCAGGAAGTAGCCGGGGAAGCCCATCTGGAGAATGGTCTTGCACTCGAAGACAAGGCGGTCATCGTATTCCGGCCGGCGCTGGGCGCGCACTTCCGGGTCCGGGTACAACTCGGCAAGGCGAACTTCCAGCCCCTTCTTCGCCTCCTCGACCAGATACTCGCCATCGGTCATGCCCGGCGGAATCGGGAAGTCGGGCAGGAAGTTCTTGCCCAGCGTCATCGTGATGTTGCAGCGCTTGGCGATTTCCAGCGAGTTTTCCAGCGCCTCCGGCAGGTCGGCAAACAGCTCCGCCATCTCGGCCTGCGTCTTGAAATACTGCTCTTCGGTGTAGATCTTCGGCCGCCGCGTATCGCCCAGAACGTAGCCTTCGGCAATGCAGACGCGCGCTTCGTGGGCGCGGAAGTCGTCGCGGTTCATGAACTGGATCGGATGCGTCGCGACCAGCGGAATGCCCGTTTCACCAGCCAGATCAGCCGTCTGCTGAACAATCGCCTCCTGCTGCGACTGGCCGTAGCGTTGCACTTCCAGATAAAACGCGCCGGGGAAAATCGCCTCCCAGGCCTTGGCCCGCTGGCCGGCCAGATCGAAATTGCCGTTCAACAGCGCTTCGCCGACATCGCCGAGATGCGCCCCGGACAAGGCGATCAGACCGTCGCAGCCAACCTCGCCAAACCAGTCGCGATTGAGTTCAGCCCGGTCACGCCGGCCTTCGACCAGATAAGCCTTGCTCAGCAGCTCACACAACTGCTTGTAACCGGCGTTATTGCGCGCCAGCAGCAGCAGGCGATAAGCATCATCCGGCGACTCCGGATTGGCGATCCAGACATCCGCCCCGGCAATCGGCTTGACCCCCTTGCCGCGCGCCCCGGAATAGAACTTGACCAGCCCGAACAGATTGCCCAGATCGGTCAGCGCCATCGCCGGCATGCCATCCCCCGCCGCGCGCTTGACGGCATCGCCGATGCGCACGATGCCATCGGTGACGGAGTATTCGGAATGGAGACGGAGGTGGACGTAGCGCGGGGAATTCATGGCCGACATTTTACCGCGGCCGGCCGGGGCGTTTCTGTTTAAGTACGCTGACAAGCGTTGCTACGGCCAACCGGAAAAGACAGGCAAACCCGAAATCGGCGCCCCGCTTCGCCGCGAGCCGGAAATGCGCGCCAAAGAATGCCAATTGCAATTCCAGCCAAAAATCCCTACTGTCCGGTTTGCAGCCCGAAAACGCGAGGGAATATGCAAGCAAACGGTCAGAACCGTTCCTGCACAATGGCCTATGGCAGTCCTGTCCGACAGCTTATTGGGCGGGTTTCCGGATCAGGCGACATCTTTTTCGTCCACTACTAGTTTGGCCGCTATGCCTCTCTACGCCTGGGTCTGTCATTCATGCCACGCCACCAATCCCGCAGGTTCCGAAGCTTGTGGCGCTTGTGGGTGTCCCGCTGTGGCCAGCGTCGCTGACATCGAGGAAGCGAAGACCGGTGTTATACAACCGCCGCGCTTGTCTAGAAAACAATGGCAGGCTCAGCGGCGCACCGAAATTGCAACACTTCCTTTCTGGAAGAAGCCAGTCGCCTATGCCCTCCAAGCAATGCGAGTGGTCGGTGCAGTCTTCGTCTTGAGCGGTATATTTGATCTCTCAATTCGCGCTGGTCTCTTCGGGTTTGGCATCATCCTTGTTGCCGAACTATTGTTCAGCCTGCTCAAGGGGCGGCCGTATTTTTGGGAAGGCAACTAGATGTCGCGTCTTGCCCACCAATCGCGGCCTAACATTCCGGGTCAAGGCGCTCCCTTCGGTTGCAAGGATACGCGGCACGCCGCGTGCCCCTTACCTACAACCTAAAGCCCCGACCGAATCCATCACCCCCATAAGGAAGTTTTCCGCAATGGACATCCCACGAATATTCAACATCACTGAAAGTGCTCACCGCATCCACAACCCGATCACGCCCGAAAAGCTTGCCACGCTGGGCGCGGCGTTGCGTCTGGAATCGGGGGCCAGCGTGCTCGACCTTGGCAGCGGTTCGGGGGAGATGCTGTGCACCTGGGCGCGCGATCACGGTGTAACTGGCACCGGCATCGACATGAGCCAGTTGTTCACCGAGCAAGCAAAACTCCGTGCAGTGGAACTCGGTGTCGCCGATCAAGTCAGGTTCATCCATGGCGATGCGGCCGGGCATGTCTCTGACGAGAAGGTCAGTGTGGCAGCCTGTCTTGGTGCCACCTGGATCGCTGGCGGCGTCGCCGGCACGATAGCGCTTCTGGCGCGGAGCCTGCTCACCGGGGGGATCATCCTCATCGGCGAGCCCTACTGGCGACAGTTGCCGCCCACGGACGATGTAGCCAAGGCTTGTCTTGCCCACTCCATCTCCGACTTTCTCATGCTGCCAGAACTTCTCGCGTCTTTCGGCCAGCTTGGGTACGACGTCGTTGAAATGGTTCTGGCTGACCAGGACGGTTGGGATAGGTACGAGGCGGCCAAATGGCTCACCATGCGCCGATGGCTTGAAGCCAATCCCGACGACGAGTTAGCCAAAGAGGTTCGCGCCCAACTGACCTCCGAACCAGAACGCTACGCCGCTTACACGCGTGAATATCTTGGCTGGGGTGTGTTCGCGCTGATGCCTCGGTGACGAGCAGGCAATCGTGAATCAAAGGGGCCGGCTCGAATTAAGTCAGCGCCGCCGAGCAGTCGGCACTCTCCCGAAGCCACACTGAAACGAGACATTCCCAGCGTGGAACGGGCTGGCGTCCGGGCGTAAAATAGCTTTTTCGCCATTCCCAATAATTCAAGAAACACGGAGACACCATGACCACCACCGAACCCCTCGTCCTGCGTACCGACCGCGCCGACGGCCTGACGACGCTGACCCTGAACCGTCCGAGCCAGTTCAATTCGCTGTCGAAGGACATGCTGACCGCCATTCAGGCCGAGCTGGATGCCATTGCCGCTAGCGAGACGGTGCGCGTCGTGGTCATCGCCGGGGCCGGCAAGGCGTTTTGCGCCGGCCATGACCTGAAGGAAATGCGCGGCAATCACAGCAAGGAGTTCATGCAGGCGCTGTTCAAGCAGTGCGGCAAGTTGATGCTGACCATCACGCAGATGCCGCAGCCGGTGATTGCCCGCGTGCACGGCATCGCCACGGCCGCCGGCTGCCAGCTGGTGTCGATGTGTGATCTGGCGGTGGCCGCCGATGTCGCCAAGTTTGCCGTGTCGGGCATCAACGTCGGGCTGTTCTGCTCGACCCCGGCCGTTGGCCTGGCCCGCAACCTGGGCCGCAAGGCGGCGCTGGAAATGCTGCTCACCGGCGAGTTCATCGACGCCATGGAAGCCAGGGCCAAGGGTCTGGTCAATCGGGTTGTCCCGGCCGATGCACTGGATGCCGAGATCGAGCGTCTGGCCGGCAACATCCTCGGCAAGAGCGCCGTCGCCATCCGCATGGGCAAGGGGATGTTCTACAAGCAGCTGGAAATGGGGCTGACCGAGGCCTACGACTACGCCAGCGAAGTGATGGCCTGCAACATGATGAGCGAGGATGCCGGCGAAGGCATCGACGCCTTCATGCAGAAGCGCAAGCCGGAATACAAGGGCTGCTGACCGAGGCACCCGGCGAAGCGGGTTAGAATTCCGGCCCATGCCGGTTCCCGCCCGCCCTCTCCTGTTGCTGCTGTTCATTGGCGCGCTGGCCGGGGCTTTCTGGCGGGCGCCCAGCCCGGCCGCCCCGGCTTTCGCGCCGCCGCCTGCCGCCACGCCATCGACGCTGCCGGCCCTCTTCACCAATGAAATGCTCTGGCGTGAAACGGGCGCGGCGGCGGCCCCCAACCTGACCGAATTGCCCGATGGCCGCATTGCCGCGGCCTGGCTGGCCGGCCCGGAAGATGCAATGGCCATCCATTTCAGCGTCCGCGACCGTGGTGGCTGGCGCAGCCCGGTGCGGATCGCCACGGCCGAAAGCACGGCCGGCGGCACCTTTGCCCAGATCGGCCAGCTCGGCCACCCGGTCCTGCATGCTGAAGGGAGCTGGCTGCATCTGTGGTACGCCAACCGCACCCTGGGCAGCTCGATCAACCATAGCGTATCGACCGATGGCGGCAAGAACTGGAGCAAACCGGCCCGCCTGCAAACCTCGCCGCTGGCCAATTTCGGCGGCGCCGTGCGGACCGCCCCTGTGCCACTGGCTGACGGCGGTCTGGGGTTGCCGATCAGCCACGACTTTATCGGCCAGCATGGCGAATGGCTGCGCCTGTCGCCCACCGGGCAGATTCTTGAGAAGGTCCGGCTGCCCAGCGCCACCGGCACGCTGCAACCGGCCGTCGCCGTTCTCGACGAGCAGCGGGCGCTGGCCGTGTTGCGCGATGCCGGCCCGGCACCGGGTTCGGTGCGGGTCGCGACAACGGACGACGGCGGCCGGCACTGGCTGGCGGGCGAAGCCCTTGCCGTGCCCAATCCGGATGCTTCGGTCGCCCTGCTGCGCCTGAAGAGCGGCCGGCTGCTGCTCGCCGGCAACCCGGCCAGCGGGCGTCAGGCCTTGCTGCTCTGGCTCTCGGCCGATCAGGGCAAGACCTGGCAGGAAATGCGCACCGTCGAATCCGCCCCCGATGGCGGCGCCGACTACAACAACCCGTCCCTGCTGCTCGGCCGTGACGGACGCATCCACCTTGCCTACGACTGGCGCCAGCAAGGCATCAAATACGTTGTTTTCAGCGAAGCCTGGCTCGATGGAGGGCAGCCATGAACGCGCTGGCCGCCTACGGGCTGCTCGCCCACGCGCTGATTTTCGGCGCCCTGATCGTCCTCGTCCCCTTCGGCAAGCTGCGCGCCCGCGTGGCACTGGCGGCAACGACGCTGGCCTTGATCGTCGGTATCGCCCCCAGCATGCATGCCTATTTTGGAACGCCATCGCTGACCCTTGTGGCGCTGGCCATGCTCCAACTGGCCGATAAAACACCATCGCCGCTGGGCTACCGCCCGGCCATTGGCCTGCTCGTTTTTGCCGTGCTGTTCTACGCAGCCTCGCTCGGCTTCGGATCGTTCGATCCGTATGCCCTCGGCTATCAGCCAGAGCTAATGCTGGCCGCGCTGCTGCCGCTCGGCCTGGGTTTATGGTGGAAGCGGCAGGATGTCTGGCTCGGCATTCTCGCCACCGACCTCGTCGGCTACACCAGCGGCGTTTTTGCCAACCTGTGGGATGTCCTGCTCGACCCGCTCCTCGTGCTGCTCGCCCTGGCGGTTGTTGCCCGCCAGGGGGTGATCCGCTTTATCGCGTCAAGGAATCGGTAATCAGACGGCGGATGCTGCCGGCCTCGAAGGGCTTGTCGCAGATGGCGGAAACGCCGGCCCGTTCGACGGCGGCCAGACGGCCCATGTTCTGCTCGCTGGTCACCATCAGCACCGGCACTTCGGCCTGCCAGCTTTGCGTGCGGATGTATTCGGTCAGTTCGCGGCCATCCATTTCCGGCATGTTGTAGTCGGTAATGACCAGATCGACCATGGCCTGTTCGAGCAGGGAGACCGCCTCCTTGCCGTTGACTGCCTCGGTGATCCGGCTGATTCCCAGCTCTTCAAGCAGGCGACGCAGGTGGCGGCGGGACATCAGGCTGTCATCGACGAGCAGGACGCGCAGGTTTTCGATTTCGGTGACGTCGACATCTTCCGGCGGATTCAGGTAGTCCGCCGCGGCATAGAGCGCCCGCGACAGCTGCTGCTCGTTGAACGGCTTGTTGACGATGCTGCACGCCCCCGATTGCCGCACCGGCTCGAGCACCTGCGGCCGCGTTTCACTGGAGACGAGAATGAAGGGGATGGTTTCCAGATCGGCGTTTGTCCGCATCGCCATGACCAGTTCGGTGCCGGCCAGATCGGGCAGATACAGGCTGCTGATCACGATCACGTGCTTGGGCTCGAGCTTGAGCGCCGCCAGGGCGGCACTGGCCGTTTCGACGACGGTCACCTTCTTGACGCCCTGATGTTCCAGCATGCGCTTGACCATGTTGGCCTGCATGGAGGAAGGCTCGACCAGCACGACCGACAGATCAGCCAGAGAGGTAGTCAGTGCCATGCGCTCACTCCGATACGAGGGGAATGAACACTATAGCACTGCCCGGGGAGTGCTCAACCCCCCGGGCCATGGGCTTTAGCCGTGCAGGCGGGCAGCCACTGCCGCAACGCGCTGGCCGTATTGGCGAGCCGTATCGAGATCGCCCTGCGGGATTTCATCAACGCTGGCGTCGGAAGGCGAACGAACGAGCAGGCCGACCGAGCCGCCGAGATGGTTCACGTCGGCATGCGTGGCGGCCTTGGTATTGGCCGGCAGGATGCCGAGGCTGACCCAGATGCCGCCGTGCTGCGAGGCCAGCGTCTGCAGCTGGATCATCGTCGCGCCCTTGTCACCGACCGGGCTGGCACTGTTGGTGAAGCCACCGAAAACCTTGTCCTGCCAGGCACGGGTGAACCAGGGCTTGGACGAGGCGTCGCCGAACTTCTTGAACTGCCAGCTCGGGCCGCCCATGTAGGTCGGCGTGCCGAAGATGATGGCGTCAGCAGCGGCCAGTTTTTCCCAGCCGCCTTCGGGCAGGTTGCCTTCGGCATCGATGGCCAGCAGCTCGGCGGCGGCGCCTTCGGCGACGACTTCGGCAACGCGCTTGGTATGGCCGTAGCCGGAGTGATAAACGACGATCGTCTTGCTCATGGTTGTTTTCCTTATTGGGTTTGTTGGGGTTGGGTCAGGCAATGGGTGGCAGGTCGAAGAGCAGGATTTCCGCTTCCTCATCAGCCAGGAATTCAAGCAGGGTTTCATCGGCGATCTTGGCGCCATCACCGGCGGCAAGCGCCTGACCGTTGATCGACAACTGGCCGCTAACGACCTGGACATAGGCCAGCCGACCGGCCGCCAGGCCGTATTCAGCGAATTCGCCGGGGACCAGAACGGTCGCCCACAAGCGGGCATCCTGACCGATGGTCGTGCTGCCCTCGGCGCCGTCGGGCGAAGCAACCAGTCGCCAGCGGCCGCGCATTTCCTCGATTGGCAAGGCCTGTTGTTCATAGCTGGCCCGGGTGCCACGCTGCGCCGGTTCGATCCAGATCTGCAGCAGATGGGTTTCCTCATCCGGCAGCGGATTGAACTCGCTGTGCATGATGCCTTTGCCGGCGCTCATGCGCTGCACTTCGCCGCGCCGGATGACACCACCGTGACCAAGACTGTCCTTGTGCTCCAGCGCACCGGAGAGGATGTAGGTGACGATTTCCATGTCGCGATGGCCATGCGTGCCGAAGCCCTGGCCGGGCGCCACGCGGTCTTCGTTGATGACACGCAGGGCGCCCCAGCCCATTTCGGCCGGATCGTAATAATTGGCAAACGAGAAACTGTGTTTGGCGCGCAGCCAGCCATGGTCGGCGTAACCGCGCTCGGCAGAGGGACGTAGCTGGATCATGGTGAATCCTTTGTGAATTGATTGTATGGATTAGTTTCCATATTAGGCATAGAGTTCAGCCATTAATAGCGAATTATTACGGCCTTATCGTTCAATTATTTTCACATGAAAATTTCCTTCGATCTGCTGCTCATCCTCGACGCCATCGACCGCCACGGCAGCTTCAGCGCCGCCGCCAGCGCACTGCATCGCGTCCCCTCCGCGCTCTCCCACGCCGTGGCCAAACTTGAAGGCGAACTTGGCGCCACGCTCTTCCTGCGTGAAGGCCGCCGCGCCACGCTCAATGAAGCGGGACGCACGCTGGTCGATGATGGCCGCCACCTGCTGCGGGCTGCCAGCGAACTGGAACGCCGCGTCCAGCGCATTGCCCTGGGCTGGGAGGCCGAACTTCGCATAGCGGTCGACACCATCATTCCTGTCGAGCGCATCTACCCTGTGATCGAACGCTTTTACGCCGCCGGCCACAGTACCCAGCTTCGCCTCAGCCATGAGGTGCTGGGCGGCACCTGGGACGCCATCGCCACCGACCGGGCTGATCTGGTGATCGGCGCCAGCGGCGACATGCCGGCACGCAGCGGCATTGCCACTCGCCAGCTGTGCACGCACAGCCAGTTTGTCTTTGCGATTGCGCCGACTCACCCGCTGGCATCTTGGCAGGAACCGATCCCCAACAGCGAACTGCTGCGCCATCGCACCATCGCCATCGCCGACACCTCACAGGAGCTCGCCGCCCGCACCATCGGCCTGATCGAAGGGCAGGAAATCCTGCGCGTTCCCGACATCCGGGCCAAAGCCAGCGCCCAGATCGCCGGCCTGGGCATTGGCCACCTGCCGCGCTGGCTGGCAGAACCGGAAATTGCCGCCGGCCGCCTCGTCGAAAAAGCACTGGCCGACCCGCGCAACCCCATGCCGCTGCACCTCGCCTGGCGCACCCGACAAAGCGGCAAGGCGCTGAACTGGTTCCTCGACGAACTGGCGGAAAAAACCAATCTCGAGCGCCTGGTAGCCGGCCTGTGAGCGTGGGTTTCCTCCTCTCCACGCCAAAGCAATAAAGTGTTATGGTTATTCCATAAACACCAAATTGGGTAATAGTGAAAATTTCACCAGTCCCTCCGTCGATCAGGCTTGGCAATATCGCTCCTCCATCGCGCTCAATTTTTCGTGAAGGAAGCGCGTGGCTGGCGCTTGGGCTGATCCTGATTTTTACGACCGCAATTTGTACCGTGGTTCGCCAGACGACTGAAGCGCAGATTTACCAGCGCTTCCTGAATCGCGCCGAGCAGGAAAGAAGCAACATCCATTTCCGCCTGGAAGTGCACGCTCAGGTACTGCGTGGCGCAGCCGCACTGTTCCATGCCAGCGACCATGTAGACCGCCACGAGTGGCGGGATTACGTCGCCAACCTTCAGCTCGAAAAAACCCTGCCCGGCATTCAGGGAGTGGGTTTCTCGCAGATGATCGCTCCCCGCGACAAGGCCGATCATGAGCACGCCATGCGCGCCGGAGGATTCCCGGATTACGCCATCACGCCGGCCGGCCAGCGGGAGCAATACAGCAGCATCATCTATCTCGAACCTTTTACCGGTCGCAACCTGAGAGCCTTTGGTTACGACATGTTTGCCGAGCCGGTTCGCCGCGATGCCATGGAATATGCCAGGGATTATGGCGAACCCGCCCTGTCAGGCAAGGTGACCTTGGTGCAGGAGGCAGGAGTGGATGTCCAGCCAGGCTTTCTCATCTACGTTCCGGTCTACCGTGCATCGATGCCACACGATACGACTGAGGAGCGCCGCAAGGCGCTGCTCGGGTTTGCCTACAGCCCATTCCGCGCCCAGGATTTGATGCACAGCGCGATCAGCCCGGACAACAAGGATGTCGAAGTCGAGCTGTACGACGGCAAGATCAGTCCGGAACACCTGCTTTTCGACTCCCACGCCGATCAGGGCAACACGATGCGAGGTCGCCAGCACGTGACGCATTCCATAGAATTCGGCGGCCACCAATGGACCGCGCTCTTCCGCAGCCGCCCTGAGTTCGACAGCGTCACGCAATCGCAACTCCCGGCCAGCATTGCCTTGATAGGAACGCTGATCGGCCTGATGAGCTTTTTCTGGCTGCTCCGGAAAAGCCGATTCCAGCAAAGCATCACCGCCTACGCCGATCGACTTGAAGAGAATGAAACGCGGTTGCGCACCCTGATCAACACCATGCCCGACATCGTCTGCCTGAAAGATGGTGCAGGCCGCTGGACGGAAGCCAACGCCCTGCTCCTTGGTCTGTTCGATCTGAAGAGCACGGCCTACCAGGGGATGACCGGCCGTGAACTGGCTGCAGCCGGCCAGTTCGACTACGCCAGACTGGCCGCACTGGAAGCCTCTGATGAGCAGGTGTGGCGGAACGGGGAACTACTGCACGACGAATTGACGATCCCTGCCGATGGCCATGGCGAGCGCGTTTTCGATATCGCCAAGGTCCCCCTGTTTGCGGCGGACGGTTCCCGGCACGCCCTGCTCACCGTCGGCCGCGACATCACCGAACGCGTTGAAACGGAAAAAGCCCTGCGCTCGGCCGAACGCAAGTTCCGGGGGCTGATCGAGCAGTCCCTGGCCGGGGTCTACATCATTCAGGATCGACGTTTCCGCTACGTCAATCCGTGCTTTGCACAGATTTTCGGCTACGACTCGCCAGACAAAATCATTGACACCCTCCCGGTAGAAACACTCGTCTCGGCGCAAGACCAGCCATTGGTTGCCGAAAATATCCGGCGCCGGATCGCTGGCGAGGAGGAGGCGATGCATTACAGCTTCGCCGGGCGGCGCAAGGATGGCAGTCCGGTCGAGGTCGAAGTCTTCGGCACCACGGTTGACTACGAGGACAAGCCGGCGCTGATCGGGATCATCATCGACATCACCGAACGCAAGCTGGCCGAAGCTGAACTGAAACGCCACCGGGAACATCTCGAGGAACAGGTCGCAGCCCGAACCGCTGACCTGCTGCTGGCCAAGGAAGCTGCCGAAGCGGCGAACCGTGCCAAGACCACCTTCCTGGCCAACATGAGCCATGAACTGAGGACGCCGATGAACGCGATCATCGGCATGACGCACCTGCTCAATCGCAGCAGCGAAAATTCCGCCCAACGCGACAAACTGAACAAGATCGGACAGGCAGCCGATCACCTGCTGCACCTGCTCAACGACATCCTCGACCTCTCGAAGATCGATGCGGATCGCCTGACGCTGGAGCGGATTCCCTTGCGCGTCAGCGATGTCATCGCCAATGCCGTCAGCCTCGTCAGCGAAAAAATCGCCGCCAAGGGCTTGAACCTCATTCAGGAAATCAGCCCCCAGCTCGCCAGCACGGAAGTGATCGGCGACCCGCTGCGCCTGCGCCAGATTCTGCTCAATCTGCTCGATAACGCCCTGAAATTCACGGCTCAGGGCAGCATTTCGATCAAGGCGACCGTAACCGACGAGACGCCTGACAGTCTGGGCATCCGCATCTCGATTGAAGACACCGGGAACGGCATTCCGGAAGAGGCGCAGGCGCGGATCTTCTCCCCGTTCGAGCAAGCCGACAGCTCGACCACCCGCCAGCATGGCGGCACCGGGCTGGGGCTGAGCATCGTCAAGCAGCTGATTCGACTGATGCACGGCAAAATCGAACTGGGCAGCACTCCGGACATCGGCAGCCGCTTCACACTGACCGCCCGACTGGACAAGACAACCCCGGGCTCGCACTCCTCGACACTTGCCGAAAAACCGGGCAAGGCCGGCCAGCGCCCCGACGGTCTCGGGATCAAACACGTGTTGCTGGCCGAAGACGAGCCGCTGAACCGGGAAGTTGCATTCGAACTTCTGGCGGAAATACCGGGCCTGCAGATCGATATCGCTGACGACGGCGAGAAGGCCTACGAGATGGCCAGCACCAGGCAATACGACCTGATCATGATGGACATGCAAATGCCGAAAATGGATGGCCTGGAGGCCACCCTGGCTATCCGGGCCTTGCCTGATTACACCGACATTCCCATCGTGGCGCTCACCGCCAATGCCTTCAACGAAGACAGGGAGCGCTGCATCGAGGCGGGGATGTCCGATTTCATCGCCAAACCCGTTGTACCGGAATTGCTTTACGCCAAGCTCTCTTTCTGGCTGGGCCCGAAGGAATGATCCGGAGCGCCAGCGAGCTGTTCAGGTCCTGGCGGCTGAGCTATTCCGCCTCGACCCAATCGATGATCGCCCGCCACTGCTCGACATCACGTTCGGCCCGTGAGGGCGGCAGATCAAAGATAGTCATGCCGGCCGCCGTCGCCTGGACATAAACCTGCGTATCGCGCAGATAGGCCAGCACCGGCAAATCAAAGGTCGAAAAAAACCGCTCCAGCTCACCGGCAGCACGCGTCCGGGCATCGACCCGCATTCCGATCACCGCCACATCCGCCTTGCCCTTGCGCACGGCCTTCTCGGACAGCAACTCGGTCAGGAAATGGCGGGTCGCCAGCATGTCGAACATCGACGGCTGCACCGGCACAATCACGCGTGTGGACAGCTTGAGCACGCGCTCCAGCATCTTGCCGTGCAGGCCGGCCGGGGTATCAAGCACAACGTGAGAAGTACCCTTGGGCGGCCGGGAAATCTTGTCCTCGCCGACCTCCCAGGTATCGATGGTGGGCAATGCAAAGGGGCGAATGGCCAGCCATTCACGCGACGATTGCTGACGATCGATGTCGCCGAGCATCACCTCTTCACCCTTGTTGGCGAAATAGCCGGCCAGATTGGTCGCCAGGGTGCTTTTGCCGGAGCCGCCCTTGGGGTTGGCGACAAGAAAGGCTTTCATGCTTGTTTTTCCCGTTTATCGAGGATGCTGCGCACCAGATTGACGTGTTCGCGCAGGGTATAAACCAGATCGGTAAAGCCGAGTGGCAGACGCAGCTGGCTGGCTTCGGCATCGAGTGCGTCCAGTCGGTTGCGGTAATCGTCCATTTTGGCCGGCTCGAAATGGTTGGTCAGATCCTCTTCAAGGAACTTCAATTCGCCATAGCAGAGGAAGACCTTGCGGCGAATGCGCCAGGTGTAGACTGCAGGCGCCACCTTGAGCAGCGGAATCAACAACGCGAAGATCGGCACCAGCATGACAATCAGCCGATCGACCAGCACCGCCAGCCAGAACGGCAGATAGCGCTGCAGGAAAGGCGGGCCCGACTTGAAATAGCGCGCCGCATCGGGCGATAGCGGCAGCATCTGGTCCTTGTAGGCGGGGAATTCCCCGGCATCCTGGAAGAAGCCGGATTTGCCATGCACTTCGCTGGCAGTACGCAGGAGCAGTGTCTGCAGCGCCGGATGCAGGTCATCGCGAATGATCAGGTTGGCCGTCGGGGCCAGTACCTTGATGTCATCGGGCGGAAAGTCGCGCACCAGATCGGCGACGCCGCGCGGAAAAGTCAGCTTGGTCAGGAAGGGGAAACGACGCTGGTAGGCGCGATCCTGGGCGAAGCTCATCAGCTTGACGCCGGGCGAGCGGATCAGTACCTGGACGACTGGCGCGTTTTCGGCGGCGATGATGAACGCCGCATCGATCCGCCCCTGCTGCAGTTCCTCGGCCGCCTTCAGGCCGGAAAGGGGGACCAGATGGTCGCCGGCCGGAATGTCGTTGGCCTGCAGCAGTTGCTGCGCCAACTGGCGCACCCCGGAGCCTTCCTGGCCGATGGCAATGCGCTTGCCCTGCAACTCGGTCAGGCGGGTCAGATCCTTGTCACCGCGGTAGAAGACCCAGACCGGCTCGTAAAACAGGCTGCCCAGCGAGAGCAGGCCGGAGTCATCTTCGGCATCCGGGTCATCCTTGGGCGGCACGACGCCGCCCTGGACGAAACCGATCTGCGCTTCGTCGCTCTTCAGGCGCTCGATATTTTCCAGCGACCCGGCCGAGGCCTTGACTTCAAGCTTGATGCCATCCCGGGCCAGGATCGCCGCGTAACGCTGGGCGAACTGGTAATAGGCGCCGCTCTCGCCGCCGGTCGTGATGACGATTTTCTTGGGCGGCGCCGGCTCAACGAACTGGTAGGCGATCAGAAAACCGATCGCTGCCAGCAGAATGATCCACCAGGCGGTGGCAAACAAATCCCGCAGCGAGAGCAACCCAGCCTTGATCCTGGCCATCATGGCAGCAGAATGGTGGAACCCGTCGTCTTGCGGGCTTCAAGATCGCGGTGTGCCTGAGCAGCGTCCTTCAGGGCATAGGTCTGATTGACCTCGACCCGTACCTTGCCGGAAGCAACGACCTCGAACAATTCCGAACCAAGGTCCACCAGATCGGCCCGCTTGGCCGTGTAGCTCGTGATGGTCGGCCGCGTGACAAACAGCGATCCCTTCTGCGACAGCAGCAGCAGGTCCAGCGGTGGCACCGGGCCGGAGGCATTGCCGTAGGCGACCATCATGCCCATCGGCCGCAGGCTGTCGAGCGAGCCCATGAAAGTGTCCTTGCCGACGCCGTCATAGACGACGGCCACGCCCTCGCCGCCGGTAATTTCGCGAACGCGCTGGGTAAAGTTTTCACTGCTGTAATTGATTACATGGTCACAGCCGTGCGCCATGGCCAGTTCAGCCTTGGCGGCCGAACCGACAGTACCGATCACCGTCGCTCCCAGTGCCTTGGCCCACTGACAGGCGATCAGCCCGACACCGCCGGCCGCAGCATGGATCAGCACGGCATCACCCGGCTGTACCCGATAGGTCTTGCGCAACAGGTAAGCCGCAGTCAGGCCCTGCAGCATCATGGCCGCGCCCGTTTCGAAACTGATTGAATCCGGCAACGCGAGCAAGCGATGGGCCGGAATGTTGCGCACCTCGGCATAGGCACCAATCGGCCCGCCGGCATAGGCCACGCGGTCGCCGACCTTGACCTCGCTGACGCCTTCGCCCACCGCCTCGACCACGCCCGCCCCTTCCAGGCCGATACCCGACGGCAGCGGCAAGGGATACAAGCCGGTCCGGTGGTAGGTATCGATGTAATTAAGACCGACCGCATGGTGACGAATCGTCGCTTCGCCGGCCCCCGGTGCGGGAAGATCGACCGCCTCCCAAGACAGCACTTCCGGTCCGCCGGTCTGATGAATGCGAATAGCGTGGGGCATGGTCGTCTCCTCGTTGTCGTTATTGGAACAGAGCGAGGTTATCACCGCGCCGAACTTCATTCCACCGTGAGGGTCAGCCAGGCGATTCCCAGCCACTCATGCAGGGCGTAAAAGGAGTTGTGGAGTGCCGAGGCGCTGGGCAAAAAGTCGGTCACGCTGAATGGACCAGCCCCCCCCGCGTTGAAGTGGGTGGGTGCAGGAACGACCTCCAGGCCGGCCGCCCGGAACAGGCGAACTGCCCGCGGCATGTGGAAAGCCTGGGTGACCAGCACGATGCGCCGGACACCAGCCTTTTTGAGGATCGCCGCCGACATGGCTGCGTTCTGGATCGTGTCCAGCGACTGCATTTCGCGCCAACGCACCGGCACCTTGAATTCGCTTTCCAGAATATCGGCCATCACCTCGGCCTCGGAGCGCATCGCCTTGGCCGGCCGCCCGCCGGAAACCAGGACGGGCAGGGCAAAGCGGCGGGCCAGTGTGGCGCCGTAGCGGGTTCTGACCAGCGTTCGATCGCTAGCCGTATCGCCGCCATACTCCTCGGCATCCAGCTCCAGTCCGCTGCCCAGCACGACAATCGCCTGTGCGCCAGCCACATCCTGCAGCACCGGCCCGGCGCGCCGCTCCAGCGTCCCCATCAGGCCACTGCCCACCAACGGCAAGGACTGCAGCAACAGCAAGAAACCCCCCAAAAAAGCCAGGGGAAAAGCCCAACGCCGACGCCGCCCCAGGCCGGCAACGGCGATCAGCAGCAGGCCGTTGCCCGGCGGCAACAGCAAGGCCGATAGCAGACTCTTGATAAACCAGGCGATGGACATGAGTTACGAGGAAACTACACCGGCGTCAGTTTCGCGTATTCCAGCGCCAGCCATTTCATGCCGGCACCGCCGAAATTCACCTGCACCCGCGCATCGGCACCGCGCCCTTCGGACGAAACGATGACGCCAAGGCCGAACTTGGCATGCTCGACCGTCTGGCCGACCCGCAAACCACCCGCTGCCGGCTCGGCATAACCGCCCCCGAACGAGCCGAAGGCCGGCACGGCGGGCGCCGATTCCGCCTTCTTGTTCAGCTTGCGCATCAGGCCTTCCGGAATTTCATCAAGGAAGCTCGACGGCATGCAGTAACGCGTCTGGCCATGCAGCATGCGGGTTTGCGCGCAGGAGACGTAAAGGCGCTGGCGGGCCCGCGTCACGGCCACGTACATCAGCCGACGCTCTTCCTCCAGCCCCTCCTTGCCCTCATTGACCGAGTTCTCGTGCGGGAACAAACCCTGCTCAAGACCGCTGATGAACACCACGTCGAACTCCAGGCCCTTCGCGGCATGCACTGACATCAATTGCACCGCTTCCTGCCCCTCACCGGCCTGATGCTCGCCGGCTTCCAGCGAGGCATGCGCCAGGAAGGAGGCCAGCGCCCCGCCTTCGCCGATGGCACCTTCGTCGTCGACAAAGGTGGCTGCGGCATTGATCAGTTCATCAAGGTTCTCCAGCCGCTCCTGGCCTTCCTTCTCGACCCGGTAATGCTGGGCCAGGCCGGATTTCTCGACGACATGCTCGATGATCTCGGGCAAGGGCAGATTGGCCGTTTCCTGACGCAAGGTCTCGATCAGTCTGACAAAGGCGCCTACCGTCTGCCCGGCCTTGCCGGTCAATGATGCAGCGGCGTTATAGAGGCTGGAATTGATCTGGTGCGCCGTTGCCTGCAGGTTTTCCAGCGAACGGGCACCGATGCCACGGGTCGGGAAATTGACGACGCGCAGGAAGGCCGTGTCGTCATCCTGATTACCCAACAGACGCAGGTAGGCCAGCGCATGCTTGACCTCCTGACGCTCGAAGAAGCGCAAGCCGCCATAGACCTTGTAGGGCACACCCTTGGTGAAGAGTTCATGCTCCAGCACCCGCGACTGGGCGTTCGAGCGATAAAGAATGGCGATTTGGGTCGGCGAAATGCCATCGCGGACCAGTTCGCGAATTTCCTCGACAATGAAACGCGCCTCGTCGAGATCCGAATAAGCCTCGAAAGCGCGGATCGGCTCACCATCACCGGCATCGGTCCACAGATTCTTGCCCAGACGCTCGCGGTTGTTCTTGATGATGGCGTTGGCGGCGGCCAGGATATTGCCGTGCGAGCGATAGTTCTGCTCAAGGCGAATTACGTTGGCGCCGGCATAGTCGCGCTCGAATTCACGCATATTGCCCACCTCGGCGCCGCGGAAACGGTAGATCGACTGGTCGTCGTCGCCGACCGCGAAGATGTGGGCACCACCGCCGGCCAGCAATTTCAACCAGCGGTATTGCAGGACGTTCGTATCCTGGAACTCGTCGACCAGAATCTGGCGGAAGCGTTGCTGATAATGCGCCCGCAAAGGTTCGTTGCGCTGCAGCAATTCATAACAGCGCAACAGCAGCTCGGCGAAATCGCATACCCCCTCGCGATTGCACTGGTTTTCATATTCAGCGTAAATTTCGACGCGCTTTTGCGTGTAATTGTCATAGGCCTCAGCCTGAGCGGCGCGTACGCCCTGCTCTTTATGGGCATTGATGAAATGGCACAACTCACGCGGCGGATATTTTTCGTCGTCGATATTCAGGTTCTTCAGCAGGCGCTTGACCATGGCCAATTGGTCGGCCGAATCGAGAATCTGGAAGGTCTGAGGCAGCCCGGCTTCGCGAAAATGGGCGCGCAGCAGGCGATTGCACAGGCCATGGAAGGTGCCGATCCACATGCCGCGGACATTGATCGGGACCAGCGACGAAAGGCGCGCCGTCATCTCCTTGGCAGCCTTGTTGGTGAAGGTCACCGCCAGAACCCCGTGCGGCCCGACCTGGTTGGTCGAAATCAGCCACGCAATACGTGTTGTCAGGACACGGGTCTTACCACTTCCCGCCCCGGCAAGAATCAGGGCATGGACAGGTGGCAAAGTAACCGCTTGAAGTTGTGGAGAATTCAGATTGGCAAGGAGATCGGACATGGGATAAGAAATAGCTCCGGAAATAACAATGTAAATTGGTCCGACCAAAAAGTTGCGTTTGTGCAACGCGACCTACAAAAACGTGCATTTTTTCACATGCATGGACACCTTGCACACGTATACTTCAAGAAAATATATTGCAGTGCACAAAACTATTTGCCCACAAGGCAGTCGTAGTAAATAAGTAGCCACCGCTACAAGTAAAAGGAGTAACAGCATGAACAGCATGAATGCACCCAAGATCCTCCCCTGGATCGCCCGCAAGGCCGGAATCAGCGATGAACTGGCCCTCAAGCTCTGGCGTCGCGCCGTCAGCGAAGCCGAATACCTGACCGGCAAGGCCGAAGGTTCCGAGTTCTGGGGGCTGTCCGTCGAACGTTTCCTCTCCATCGTTGAAGATGAAGTCGGCAACGCACCGAGCTACAGCCTGACCCCCGCGCCACAACTGTCGTGGATGTGGCGTCATCAGACCCGGATGTCCCTGCTCTCACTGATGGCGGCGCAAAACGCCTACCGTTGCTGGCAGAACACGCTCGGAGACATGTACGGCCAAAAAAAAGCCGCGTGACCGGGCGACGCTGAAGTAAAGCAGCGATTGCGGAGCGTGCAGGTTCCGCAATCGCGACCCTCCCGGTCACAGCAGCTCCCAAGCCGCACATCCGCTTCAATCAGCCTTGACCAGACCGTCAAAGCTGCCCTTTATCAACCAAAACAGCCGAGAGATATCGGCCCGGCATCGTATTTGCCATCATCGGCGAATCGCCAGAGTTCAACCGGTATAATCCGCGGTTACTCTCCGATTTTCAGCGATTGAATTCAGCAAATGCCCATGCAGGAAAAATACTCCCCGGCCGACATCGAGCGCGCCGCCCAGCAACACTGGGATCAGACCGGTGCCGCCCGCGCCGTTGAAGACACGACCAAACCGAAGTACTACTGCCTGTCGATGTTCCCGTATCCGTCCGGGAAACTGCACATGGGCCACGTCCGCAATTACACGATCGGCGACGTGCTCTCGCGTTTCCACAAGATGCAGGGCTTCAACGTCATGCAGCCAATGGGCTGGGACGCCTTCGGCATGCCGGCCGAAAATGCTGCACTGCAAAATAATGTGCCACCAGCCGGCTGGACCTACTCCAACATCGATTACATGCGTTCGCAGCTCAAGTCGCTCGGCTTCGCCATCGACTGGGAACGCGAATTTGCCACCTGCACGCCCGAGTACTACCGCTGGGAACAGTGGCTGTTCACCCGCCTGTACGAAAAAGGTCTGGTTTACAAGAAGCTCGGCACCGTGAACTGGGACCCGGTCGATCACACCGTGCTCGCCAACGAGCAGGTCATTGATGGCCGCGGCTGGCGATCTGGCGCGCTGATCGAGAAGCGCGAGATCCCCATGTATTACATGAAGATCACCGCCTACGCCGAAGAACTGCTGACCGAACTCGACAACCTGCCGGGCTGGCCCGAGCAGGTCCGCCTGATGCAGAAAAACTGGATCGGCAAGAGCACCGGCGTGCGCTTCGCCTTCCCGCTGGCCGCCAATCCGGATGAAAAGCTGTGGGTATTCACCACCCGCGCCGACACCATCATGGGCGTCACCTTCGTCGCCGTCGCCGCCGAACATCCGCTGGCCACCAAAGCCGCCGCCAACAGCCCCGAACTCGCCGCCTTCATCGAGGAATGCAAGAAGGGTGGCGTTGCCGAAGCCGACATAGCGACGATGGAAAAGAAAGGGATGCCGACCGGCATCTACGTTACCCACCCGCTGACCGGCCAGGAAGTCGAAGTCTGGGTCGGCAACTACGTGCTGATGAGCTATGGCGATGGTGCTGTGATGGCTGTGCCGGCCCACGATGAGCGCGATTTTGCTTTTGCCCTGAAATACAACCTGCCGATCAAGCAAGTCGTCGCCGTCGATGGCGAGACCTCGTTCAGCCACGAAGCCTGGGCCGAGTGGTACGCCGACAAGCAGCGCGGCAAGCTGGTCAATTCCGGCAAGTACGACGGCCTCGGCTATGAAGCCGCCGTCGATGCCATTGCCGCCGACCTCGCCGCCCAAGGCCTGGGCGACAAGAAGGTCCAGTTCCGCCTGCGCGACTGGGGTATTTCGCGCCAGCGCTACTGGGGCTGCCCGATCCCGATCATCCACTGCAAGACCTGCGGGGATGTGCCAGTGCCAGATGAGCAGTTGCCGGTCGTGTTGCCGGAAAACGTCGAGATCACCGGCGCCGGCTCCCCGCTGGCCAAGATGCCCGAGTTCTACGAAACCACCTGCCCGAAGTGCGGCGGCCATGCTCGGCGTGAAACCGATACCATGGACACCTTCTTTGAGTCGTCCTGGTATTTCCTGCGCTACGCCTGCCCGGACAACACCACGGCCATGGTCGACGAGCGCGTCGCCTACTGGTGCAAGGGCGGCATCGACCAGTACATCGGCGGCATCGAGCACGCCATCCTGCACCTGCTGTATTCGCGCTTCTTCACCAAGCTGATGCGCGATGTCGGCCTGATCGGCGACCTCGGCGAGCCGTTCGCCAACCTGCTGACGCAGGGCATGGTCGTCGCCCCGACCTTTTACCGCGATCTCGACGGCGGCAAGAAACAGTGGATCAATCCGGCCGATGTCGATGTCGTCACCGACGAGCGCGGCCGCCCAACCGGCGCCACGCTCAAGGCCGACGGCCTGCCGGTGGTCATCGGTGGCACCGAGAAGATGTCGAAGTCGAAGAACAACGGCGTCGACCCGCAAGCCCTGATCGACCAGTACGGTGCGGATACCGCCCGCCTGTTCATCATGTTCGCCTCGCCCCCGGACCAGTCGCTGGAATGGTCGGACGCTGGCGTCGAAGGCGCCTTCCGCTTCCTGCGCCGCTTGTGGAAGACCGTCTATGACCACATCCAGGCTGGCCTGGTTGGCACCTGCACGAGCAATGATGGTCTGAGCACTGCCCAGGCCGACCTGCGCCGCAAGCTGCACCAGACCATGGGCAAGGTCGCCGACGACTACGGCCGCCGCAAGCAGTTCAACACCGCCATTGCCGCGGTCATGGAACTGCTCAACGCCTACGACAAGTGCGATCTCAAGGATGCTGCCGGCCGTGGGCTCGCGCAGGAAACGCTGGAAAGCATCGCCCTGTTGCTCTTCCCCATCGTCCCGCACATTGGCCAGGCGCTCTACACCGAACTGAAGCCAGGTGCCGATGCCGGCGTTGCCGCTTTCCCGAAAGCCGATCCTGCCGCCCTGAAACAGGACGAAATCGAGCTGATGGTGCAGGTAAACGGCAAACTGCGCGGCGCCATCCGCGTTGCCGCCGAAGCCGACAAGGCGAGCATCGAAGCGGCTGCGCTGGCTTGCGAGGATGCCGTCAAGTTCATGGAAGGCCGGCCGGCCAAGAAGGTTATCGTCGTGCCCGGCCGTCTGGTCAATATCGTCGCTTAAGGAACCGCCATGCCGCTGTTGCGCCCGTATTTGCGTCAACTACTCGCCCTGATCGTCGCCCTTGCCCTCGCTGGCTGCGGCTTCCATCTGCGCGGCGTGGGCAGCGGCAACCTGCCCTACAAGACGATGTACATCTCGCTGCCGGACACGGCCGACGTCAACATCTGGCTGCAGCGCTACATCAAGGCCAGCGGCAGCACTGAAATTGTCGATGATGCAAAATCGGCCGAAGCGATCTTCCAGCAGTTGTCTGACCTGCGCCAGAAAGCGATCCTCAGCGTCAATGCTCAGGGTCGAGTCCGCGAATATCGTCTGCAGATGGATTACCGCTTCCGCGTCGTCAATCAAAAGGGACAGGTCCTGATCCCGCCCAATGAAATCAACCTGACCCGCGACATCACCTTCGACGATTCGAACGTGCTGGCCAAGGATCTGGAAGAAGGCTTGCTCTGGCGCGACATGAACAATGACCTGGTCAACCAGATCATGCGCCGGCTGAGCGTCATCAAGCCGAAGAACCCCGACATCGAAGAAGAAGAGTAATGCTGCTCAAGGGCGAACAGCTGGCGGCGCACCTCGAACGCGAGTTGCGCCCGCTCTACGTGCTGTACGGCGATGATCCGCTGCTGGTCATCGAAGCCGCCGATGCCATTCGCGCCAAGTCCCGCCAGCAAGGCTACACCGAACGCGAAGTCCTGACCGTGCTGCCGCAGTTCGACTGGGGAACCCTGCTCGCTGCTGGCGGCAACATGTCGCTGTTCGGCGATAAGAAACTGATCGACCTGCGCATTCCCACCGGCAAACCGGGCAAGGAGGGTAGCGCGGCGCTGCAGCAGTGGTGCCAGAACCTGTCAATGGACAACCTGCTGTTGATCACGCTGCCCGAACTCGACTGGCGCGAGGAAAAAGCCGTCTGGTTCACGGCACTGGTCAATGCCGGTGTCGCGATCAAGCTGATGGCCCCGCCACTGGCGGAACTGCCGGGCTGGATTGCCGGCCGTCTGCGCCGCCAGCAACAGAGCGCCGACCTGGAAAGCCTGAAATTCATCGCCGAGCGCGTCGAAGGCAATCTGCTCGCCGCCCACCAGGAAATACAGAAACTCGGCCTGCTCTATCCGGCCGGCCAACTGAGCATGGCGCAGATTCGCGAGGCAGTGCTCAACGTCGCCCGCTACGACATCGATGGCCTGCGCGAAGCGCTGCTGTCGGGCGATATCGGCCGCCTGACCCGGACGCTGGATGGCCTGATGCAGGAAGGTGAAGCACCACCGCTGGTGCTCTGGGCGATGAGCGAAGAAATCCGGGCGCTGACTATCATCCGGGCCGGCATGGATGCCGGCAAGCCAATGGACATGCTGCTCAAGGATGCCAAGGTTTGGGGGCCACGCGCCAACCCGGTCAAGAAGGCACTGCAACGGCTTTCAACCTCCGCACTGGAAGCTGCGCTGCAGCATGCTGGCAAGATCGACCGACTGGCCAAGGGGATCGGCCAAGGAAATATCTGGGAAGAGTTCCTGCGGCTCGGCCTGCGCCTCACCGCTGCGAAATAATCAGGCAGCCTCGGCCGTATCGTCGACAGGCAGGTCCGGCTCGAGGTCTTCCCACATGCAGGAACACTCAGCGCGGACATCGTGAAGTCCGGGCTTTGCCGCTTCCTGCACCAGGCATTCACCCTCGCAGTCTTCGGAAACCACTACCAGTTTCATTTCGGCATCTACGTGGCGTTCGCCATCCCAATAACTGCACGTGGCGCAAACCTTGACCTCGGTCGGCAAAATCAATTTTTCAGCCATCTTGTCCTCAACGGAAAGCCCTGTTGTCGTTGCGGATAAGAGTTTACCCCGTTCTAGAAGTTCCTTCTAATTTGTCTGGCTATAATGTTTCTTTGCCCAGCACAAAGAACATCATGGACATCAAGCATTACATGCACACCGTCGGCCGTCAGGCCCGCGCGGCTTCGCGCCGCCTGGCCGGTGCCACGACGGCAGAAAAGAACGCTGCCCTGCTCCACATCGCCGCCGCCATCCGCCGCGAAAGTGCCGCACTGGTCGCTGCCAATCAGGAAGACCTGGCTGCCGCCAGGGCCGCCGGCCTGGAAACAGCCATGCTTGACCGCCTGACGCTTTCCGCCAAAGGCGTCGAAAGCATGGCCGAGGGCGTCGAACAGGTCGCCAAGCTGCCTGATCCGATCGGCGAAATGAACGACATAAAGTACCGTCCTTCGGGCATCCAGGTTGGTAAGATGCGCGTGCCGCTGGGCGTCATCGGCATCATTTACGAAGCGCGCCCGAACGTCACCGCTGACGCGGCCGCCCTCTGTCTGAAATCCGGCAACGCTGCCATCCTGCGTGGCGGCTCGGAAGCCATCCGTTCCAACCGGGCCATCGCTGCGCTGGTTCAGGAAGGTCTGAAAGCAGCCGGTCTGCCGGCTGAATCAGTACAGGTGATCGACACCACCGACCGTGCCGCGGTCGGCGAACTGATCACCATGCGCGAATTCGTCGACGTCATCGTGCCGCGCGGCGGCAAGGGCCTGATCGCGCGTCTGCTGGCCGAATCCCGCGTACCGATGATCCAGCACCTTGACGGCAACTGCCACGTCTATCTGGAAGAAGAAGCCGATCCAAACAAGGCACTGAAGATCGTCGAGAACGCCAAGACCCAGCGCTACGGCACCTGCAACACGACCGAATCGCTGGTTGTCGACCGCACCGTCGCCGCCATGCTGCTACCGCCGATTGCCCACATGCTGACCAGCAAAGGGGTCGAAATCCGCGGCTGTGCCGAAACCTGCGCCATCGTCAAGGAGGCCGTGCCGGCAACCGAAGAGGATTACTACACCGAGTTCCTCGCCCCGATCATTTCGGTCAAGGTGGTGTCCGGCATCGACGAAGCCATCGAGCACATCAACAAATACTCGTCGCACCACACCGAAGCCATCGTCACCGACAACCATCCGAAGGCCATGCGCTTCCTGCGCGAGGTCGATTCGGCCTCGGTCATGATCAATGCCTCGACGCGTTTTGCCGACGGTTTTGAGTATGGCCTGGGTGCCGAGATCGGCATCTCGACCGACAAGATCCACGCTCGCGGTCCGGTTGGTCTGGAGGGACTGACCAGCCAGAAGTGGGTGGTACTCGGCGACGGTCACGTCCGCGCCTGACCACGCAAAATATTCTGCCGAAGTCCCTGCGTCCCCGCCTGCGAGCGGGGACAGCTTTTTCCGGAGCCACCAATGGCCAAAGCCAATTTCAACTGGGAAGACCCCTTTCTCCTCGATAGCCAACTGGCCGCCGACGAGCGCCAGGTGCGCAATGCGGCCCGGAGCTTCGCCCAAAAGGCGCTGCAGCCACGCGTTCGCGATGCTTTCCGTAACGAGTACACCGACCCTGCCATCTTCCGCGAGATGGGCGAGATGGGCCTGCTGGGCGCGACCCTGCCGCCACAGTACGGCGGCGCCGGGCTGAACTACGTTTCGTATGGCCTGATCGCCCGCGAGGTCGAATACGTTGATTCCGGCTATCGCTCGATGCTCAGCGTGCAGTCCTCGCTGGTCATGCTGCCGATCTTCGCTTTCGGCTCCGAGGAACAGAAGCAGAAATACCTGCCCGGCCTCGGCCAGGGCACGCTGATCGGGTGCTTCGGCCTGACCGAGCCGAACTCCGGCTCCGACCCCGGCAGCCTGAGCACGCGCGCCCGCGCCGTGCCGGGCGGCTGGAAGCTGTCCGGCAGCAAGATGTGGATCACCAACGCCCCCATCGCCGACGTCTTCGTGGTCTGGGCCAAGGACGACGAGAACATCATTCGCGGCTTCATTCTCGACAAGGGCATGACCGGCCTGAGTGCGCCGGTCATCCATGGCAAGGTCGGCCTGCGTGCTTCGATCACCGGCGAGATCGTCATGGATGAGGTCTTCGTGCCGATCGAGAACCAGCTGCCCCACGCCGCCGGCCTGAAAGGCCCATTCACCTGCCTGAACTCGGCCCGCTACGGTATCTCCTGGGGCGCTCTCGGCGCCGCAGAGGCCTGCTGGCACACCGCCCGCCAATACACCCTGGACCGCAAACAGTTCGACCGACCGCTCGCCGCCAACCAGCTCGTCCAGAAAAAACTGGTCGACATGCAGACCGAGATCGCGCTCGGCATCCAGAGCGTGCTGCGCCTTGGCCGCATGATGGATGATGGCAGCGCCTGCCCGGAAAACGTTTCGATGCTCAAGCGCAACTCCTGCGGCAAGGCCCTCGACATTGCCCGCACCGCCCGCGACATGCTGGGCGGCAACGGCATTTCGGACGACTTCGGCGTCATCCGCCATGTCGTCAACCTGGAAGTGGTCAATACCTACGAAGGCACGCACGACGTTCATGCGCTGATTCTTGGCCGCGCCCAGACCGGGATTTCGGCCTTTTGAATTTTGGCCAGAATTTCCGGTCGACACCGGCGTCATTGACCACGGAGAGCGTCATGAAAACCCGACCCAACCAGACTTACCAGGCCGTCGTCGCAGCGCCCGGCTTCTGCCTCGGCGTGCAGTGCGACAACGACGAAATCACCGGCATCGATTTCCTCGAACCACGTCCGGAAGCCGCCGCCACGACAGCGTTGGCGGCCGAAGCAGTCCGCCAGATCAAGGCCTACATTGCCGACCCGAGTTTCACTTTCGGCCTGCCGCTGCGCCCCGCTGGCACCACTTTCCAGCGCCGCGTCTGGGCGCAGATTTCAGCTATCCCCACCGGCCAGACCCACACCTACGGCGAAGTGGCAAAAAATCTCAAGAATGCCCCGCGCGCTGTCGGTCAGGCTTGCGGCTCAAATCCCTACCCGGTCGTCGTGCCCTGCCATCGGGTGGTTGCCACGGGCGGTGGGCTGGGAGGTTTTGCCCGCGAGCGAGGCGGTTTCCTGCTCGACGTCAAACGCTGGCTGCTGACACATGAAAATAGCCTCCCAGGCTGACCTTTCCGAGATCGACAATTTCTGCGATGCCCTGTGGCTGGAAGATGGCCTGGCCAAGGCGACGCTGGACAGCTATCGCTCCGATCTCAGCCGACTGGCCCTGTGGCTGGCCAACAATGCGCCTGAGCCGCTACTCGACCTGCGCGAAACGACGCTGACCGCCTTCATCGCCCATCTCGCCAGGCAAACCCGCGCCACCTCGCAAGCCCGTTACCTGTCGACGCTGCGCCGTTTCTACCGCTGGCAGCTTGGCCGTGGTCGCATCGTCGCCGACCCGACGCTCAAACTGGCCAACCCGAGCCGCCCCTCGCGACTGCCCAAGGTAATGTCGGAGAAGCAGGTCGAAGCCCTGCTCGATGCCCCCGACCTCGACACCCCGCTCGGCCTGCGCGACCGCGCCATGCTGGAAACCATCTACGCCACCGGCCTGCGCGTTTCGGAACTGGTCAATCTCAGACTGCACGAAGTCAGTCTGGCCGACGGCGTGCTGCGCGCTTTGGGTAAGGGCAGCAAGGAACGCCTGGTGCCGCTTGGCCAGCTGGCCATCGAGTGGATCAAGCGTTACCTGAATGAAGCCCGGCCGGACATCCTGAACGGCCAGCACAGTGACGACCTGTTCGTCACCTCCCGTGGCGGTGCCATGACCCGTCAGGCCTTCTGGCAACTGATCAAGCGCTACGCCCTGATCGCCGGCATTGCCCCGGAAAAGCTCTCCCCCCATGTCCTGCGTCACGCCTTCGCCACCCACCTGCTCAACCACGGCGCTGATCTGCGTGTCGTGCAACTGCTGCTTGGCCACGCCGACATCTCGACCACCCAGATCTACACCCACGTTGCCCGCGAACGCCTGAAGACCCTGCACGCCGTGCATCATCCGCGCGGCTGAAAGAAAATCCATGTCACCGATTGCCCTGAACGAAAGCGAAGTCGAATTCATCGCCATCCGCGCCCAAGGGGCGGGCGGCCAGAACGTCAACAAGGTGTCGAATGCGGTGCATCTGCGTTTCGACATTACCGCCTCCAGCCTGCCCGAAGACATCAAGACCAAACTGCTGGCCATGCGCGACCAGCGGATCAGCAGTGACGGCATTGTCGTCATCAAGGCGCAGAAGCATCGCAGCCTCGAACGCAACCGGGAAGACGGGCTGGTCCGCCTGCGCGAACTGATTGCCGCCGCGGCCTTCGTGCCGACCGTACGCCGGGCGACCAAGCCGAGCCGCAGTTCGCAAAGAAAGCGTGTCGACAGCAAGGTCAAGCGTGGCCAGGTCAAATTGTTGCGCAGCCGAATCGACGAATGAGCGATGGCATCAATCCGCCCGGTACGCCACAGGTACGGTGCAACCAGTGCGTCCATTACTTCATTACCCACGAACTGCCGTTCCGCTATGGCTGCCGGGCACTTGATTTCAAGAGCCGGCGCCAGCCGGCGCTTGTTGTGATGGCGTCCTCCGGACAAAGCTGTTTCTATTTCCAGCCCAAGTCGCAGGACAAATAAGCCACCAGCCGGGCGAGGTAGAATATTTCCCGGACCATGAACTGATCGCCATTCCCATGAGCAAAGCCGAACACGCCCCCGAAACCCAGGCCACCAAGTTCCTCAAGGCGAACAAAATACCGTTTTCCAGCCACCTCTACGACTACGAAGAGCACGGCGGGACAAAGGTTTCCGCCCGCGAGCTGAACGTGGATGAACATGCGGTCGTAAAGACACTGGTTTTCGAAGATGAAAACGCAAAGCCGCTAATCGTGCTGATGCACGGTGACTGCAAGGTATCGACCAAGGAACTGGCCCGGCAGATCAATTGCAAGAAGGTCGAGCCGTGCAAGCCTGAGGTCGCCAACCGCCACACCGGCTTCCTGGTCGGCGGCACCAGTCCGTTCGGCACCAAGAAGGCAATGCCGGTCCATATCGAAAAGACCATCCTCGACCTGCCGCTGATCTACATCAACGGCGGCCGCCGCGGCTTTCTGGTCGGCATCCATCCGCACGACATCCTGCGCGTCCTGCACCCCAAGGTCGTCGAGGCTGCGCTCAAGGGATGATTAACAATGCCAATCGACAGAATTTAAGCAATCGATTGGCGCTATAGACCAGCAGTCCGTAAAGTGGCACTCAAGACAAAGGAGCGCCACCATGACCCAACTCGTTATCCAGCATTACGCCAGGCCCACCGCCCGCCGCCATCTCTGGGTCGGCATTGCAATGGCTGTGGTCGCCATCGTCTTCGGCATCGAACAGGCGGTCGAATGGCTGGCTGCCCACCCGATGGCCGCCAAGGGTCTTCAGGCCAGCTTGCTGGCCGGTGCGGCAACCGGGCTCGGCGCCATTCCGGTACTCATGCTCCGCCGCCCATCCGAGCGCCTGATGGCGCCTATGCTGGGCCTGGCCGGCGGCATGATGCTCGCCGCCAGCCTCTTCTCGCTGCTTGTCCCCGCTGTACAAACGGTGGCTGCCAGCGATGCCGTCTTGTCGCTCGGCATCGCCACGGCCGTCGCCTTGCTGGCCGGCGTCGCCGCCATGCAGATGCTGGATCGCCGCTTGCCGCACGAGCATGTTGAAGAAGTCGAAAGCAGCGGCATGCAGCCGAATGTCGCCCTTGTCGTTGCGGCGATTGCCATCCACAACGTGCCGGAAGGGCTTGCCGTCGGTGTCGCCGCAGCAGCCGGGGCCGATCATGGCATGAGCCTCGGCATCGCCTTGCAGAACATTCCGGAAGGCTGGATCGTCGCCAGCGCCATGGTCGCGCTGGGGGCCGCGCCCTTGCGAGCCGCCCTGATCGCTCTCGGCACCGGGCTGGTCGAACCGGTTGGCGGACTGTTCGGGGTGATCGCCAGCACCATGGCCGGCGCGGCCTTGCCAATGGCCCTGGCGGCTGCAGCGGGCGCAATGCTTTGGGTAGTCAGCCACGAGATGATTCCCGCCTCGCACAAACCCGGGCGGATTGGCAGCGGCACGGCTGGACTAGCGACTGGATTCGCGGTGATGACGGTGCTGGCTGCGGCTTTTTGAGATCGGGGCCGCCCGCTCCCCCTGCCCCTCTCCCCCACATGGGCGAGGGTAGTACCCCGTCAGATCGAGCGTTCGATGATCACGCCGACGCGCTTGACGCCCGGCATCATGCCCAGCTTGGCGACGGAAACGCGTACCCAATGGACGGCAAAGGTTTCCAGCACGTAGGTCGCCACGTGCTCGGCCAGCGCTTCAATCAGGTTGAAGTGGACAGCGGCGAGGTCGGCGCGCAGCCGCTCAACCACCACCGCGTAATCCACCGTGTCGCGAATGTCGTCGCTGGCCCCGGCTGATGCAGTGGATACGCCGATCTGCAGGGAGATTTCGACCGTCTGCGGCATGGCCTTCTCGCGCGGATAGATGCCTATCCAGGTTTCGGCGCGCAGTTCTTCGAGGAAAATGATGTCCATAGGGTGGTCGACCGCAGCAGCGGTGTAAAATTTGGCGCGATTGTACCTCAGCGACCAAAGCCCCCCATGCAAATAGCCCTCGCCCTCGTTGCCGCCTACCTGCTCGGCTCCGTTCCCTTTGCCATGATTTCCTCGAAAATCTTCGGTCTGGCCGACCCGCGGACCTATGGTTCCGGCAACCCCGGCGCCACCAATGTGCTGCGCAGCGGCAACAAGAAAGCTGCGCTGGTCACGCTGATTGGCGACGCCCTCAAGGGCTGGGCTGCCGTCTTCATCGCCCAGCAAATGGGTTTTTCCGACACCGTGATCGGTCTTGTCGCGCTGGCCGTCTTCCTCGGCCACCTCTATCCCGTTTTCCTGAAATTCAAGGGCGGCAAGGGCGTTGCCACCGCCGCTGGCGTCCTGCTCGCGCTCGACCCGCTGCTCGGCCTGGCCGTTGCCGGCACCTGGCTGTTCATGGCCTACGCCTTCCGTTATTCATCGCTGGCTGCCGTTGTCGCGGCAGCGATGGCCCCGGTCATTTCCGTGCTGATGCATGGCGGCAATGGCCAGACCGTGGTCGTCGGCATTCTCGGCATGGCATTGATCGGCAAGCATTGGCAGAACATCCAGCGACTGATGGCCGGCCAGGAATCGAAGATCGGCAGCAAGAAAAAAGCCTGATCCAACCTGCTCAAAATACAACGCCGGTTCTCCGGCGTTTTTTTCGCCTGAGCAATAGCCAAAGCCAATCCCGTTTATTCAATCAATCGATTGGAACAATAGAGTCGCACTACCTACACTGACGTTCATCAGGTCATGACGACCTGCCTAAGTTCAGGAGGCAACCATGATTTCCAATTTCATTGACCGCTGGTTCGACGAACTGCTGGCATGGGAGCCGGCCATCGACATTCTGGCCACCCTGCCCGACAACTTCTGACCCATATACACGCAACCCAAGGAGCGAGAGATGGACAACCAAGACACGACTTCCACCGGCAAATGCCCCGTCATGCACGGCGGCGCCACGTCGGCCGGAATGCAGACCATGGCCTGGTGGCCCAAGGCCCTGAATCTGGACATCCTGCACCAGCACGACAGCAAGACCAATCCGCTCGGTGCCGGCTTCAACTATCGCGAGGCGGTCAAGACGCTCGATGTCGAGGCGCTCAAGAACGACCTCAAGGCCCTGATGACCGACAGCCAGGACTGGTGGCCCGCCGACTGGGGCCACTACGGCGGCCTGATGATCCGCATGGCCTGGCACTCCGCCGGCACCTATCGCATTGCCGATGGCCGCGGCGGTGGCGGCACCGGCAATCAGCGCTTTGCGCCGCTCAACTCCTGGCCCGACAACGGCAACCTCGACAAGGCACGCCGCCTGCTCTGGCCAATCAAGAAGAAATACGGCAACAAGCTGAGCTGGGCCGACCTGATGATCCTCGCCGGCAACATGGCTTACGAGTCGATGGGCCTGAAGACCTTCGGCTTCGCTTTCGGTCGCGAAGACATCTGGCAGCCGGAAAAAGACATCTACTGGGGCTCCGAGAAGGAATGGCTGGCCCCGACCGGCAGCACCGGCAGCCGTTATTCCGGCCAACGCGATCTGGAAAACCCGCTCGCCGCCGTGATGATGGGCCTCATCTACGTCAACCCGGAAGGCGTGGACGGCACCCCCGATCCGCTCAAGACTGCCCAGGACATGCGCGTCACCTTCGCCCGCATGGCAATGAACGACGAGGAAACCGTCGCCCTGACGGCCGGCGGCCACACCGTCGGCAAGGCGCACGGCAACGGCAGTGCAGCCAATCTTGGCCCGACCCCGGAAGGCGCCGAAGTGCATGAGCAGGGTCTGGGCTGGATGAACCACACGACCCGCGGCATCGGCCGCAACGCGGTCACCAGTGGCATCGAAGGCGCGTGGACAACGCACCCGACGCAATGGGACAACGGCTATTTCGACCTGCTCTTCAAGTACGACTGGTGGCTGACCAAGTCCCCGGCCGGTGCGCACCAGTGGGCGCCGATCAACATCGCCCCGGAAGACATGCCGGTCGATGTCGAAGATCCGTCCATTCGCTGCCAGCCGATGATGACGGACGCCGACATGGCGCTCAAGTTCGACCCGGCATACCGCAAGATCGCCGAGCGGTTCCACAAGGATCCGGCCTACTTCTCGGAAACCTTCGCCCGCGCCTGGTTCAAGCTGACCCACCGCGACATGGGGCCGAAGTCCCGCTACATCGGCCCGGACGTGCCGGCCGAAGACCTGATCTGGCAAGACCCGGTGCCCGCCGGCCGCAAGGAATACGACGTGGCCGCCGTTAAGGCGAAGATTGCCGCCAGCGGACTCGGCATCACCGAGATGGTCAGCACCGCCTGGGACAGCGCCCGCACCTTCCGTGGCTCCGACAAACGCGGCGGTGCCAACGGTGCCCGCATCCGCCTCGCCCCGCAAAAGGACTGGGAAGGCAATGAGCCGGCACGGCTGGCCAGGGCGCTGGCGGTCTATGAGAAGATCGCCGCCGAAACGGGCGCCAGCATCGCCGATGTCATCGTGCTCGCCGGCAATGTCGGCATCGAGCAGGCGGCAAAGGCGGCCGGCGTTACCGTAACGCTGCCCTTCGCACCAGGCCGGGGCGATGCCACCCAGGCGCAAACCGATGTCGAATCCTTCGACGTGCTCGAGCCGCTGGCCGATGGCTTCCGCAACTGGCAAAAGAAGGACTACGTGGTGACGCCGGAGGAACTGTTGCTCGACCGCGCCCAGCTCATGCGCCTGACCGCCTGCGAAATGACCGCCTTGGTCGGTGGCTTGCGCGTCCTCGGCACCAATCACGGCGGCAGCCAGCACGGCGTATTCACCGACCGCGTCGGAGTGCTGAGCAACGACTTCTTCGTCAACCTGACTGACATGGCCTACAGCTGGAAACCGACCGGGCGAAACAGCTACGCCATCGTCGACCGCAAGTCCGGTGCAACCCGATGGACGGCGAGCCGGGTCGATCTGGTCTTCGGCTCCAACTCGGTGCTGCGGGCCTACGCCGAGGTTTATGCCCAGGACGACAACCAGGCGAAATTCGTCGAAGACTTCGTCGCGGCCTGGACCAAGGTCGTGAACGCTGATCGCTTCGATCTGGCCTGAGAAAAGAATTGAGCGCCCCCCCGGCGCGTCGGCAAAAGACGGCGCGCCGGGAACCAAGGCACAACCTAGCCCTCCAAGCGCAACCTATAACCTGAAACTACTGGAGCAAACGATGTCCCAAGTCACCCTCGGCGGCAACCCGATCACCGTCAACGGCACCTTCCCGCAGAAAGGCGCTACCGCCCCTGCCTTCACCCTCGTCGCCAAGGACCTGTCCGACGTTCCCCTCGCCAGCTTCGCCGGCAAGCGCAAGATCCTCAACATCTTCCCGAGCATCGACACGCCGACCTGCGCCACCTCGGTGCGCCAGTTCAACGCCAAGGCCAACGGCCTGGCGAATACCGTCGTGCTTTGCATCTCGGCCGACCTGCCCTTCGCCCAGGCCCGCTTCTGCGGCGCCGAAGGCCTAGACAACGTCGTCACACTGTCCACGCTGCGCGGCCGCGAATTCATCGAAGCCTACGGTGTCGCCATCGCCAGTGGCCCGCTCGTCGGCCTGACCGCCCGCGCCGTCGTTGTCCTCGACGAAAACGACAAGGTGATCCACAGCGAGCTGGTCAGCGAAATCAAGAACGAACCCGATTACACCGCTGCCCTGGCTGCACTCTGAGAATAGCCATGCCGACAAGCACCTTCGATGAATTCAAAGCACTAGCCCTCGCCGACGGATTCGACGAGGTCCTTGAACGCAGTTGGCCGGCCGATGCCCTGCTAGACAACCACACCCACCCGTTCGCCCTGAAAGCACGGGTGGTGCGTGGCGAGATGTGGCTGACCGTCGGCGACAACACCCGGCATCTGCGCGCCGGCGACGTTTTTGTACTGGAATGCGCGGTAGAACACGCCGAACGCTACGGCAGCGAAGGCGCCACCTACTGGGTCGCCCGGCGGAGCTAGGACGTCCCCATGAGCAAGAAATGCTGCAAGCACCAGCCGCCGTGCAAGGATTGCCCGAAGCTCAAGAAGAAAAAGAAATCAAAGCAGGCGGTGAAGGCTACAACCTGACTTGCTGCCGCCAGCCGGAAATATCGGCCAAATTTGAAATGTTCTATTTCAAACCGCTGTTCGACATTTCCATCAGCGGCCAGCGTGGCTGGATGGCGAATGAACCGGCCAGCTTGGGCGGCGTGCCGGCCTGAAGGCGCAGACAACCGGCCAGAGCGATCATCGCCCCGTTATCGGTGCAGAACTCCAGTTCCGGGTAGTAAACACGGAAACGCTTGCGCCGAGCTTCGTCGTCTAGCATCGCCCGCAACTGCTTGTTGGCGCCGACGCCACCGGCCACCACCAGCTGCTTGAGGCCGGTCTGTTTCATGGCCTTCAGCGATTTCTTGACCAGCACCTCGACGATGGCTTCCTGAAAGGCGCGCGCCGCGTCGGCCTTGAATTCGTCACTCATGTCGTCGGCGTGCTCACGGACCAGCGTCAGGACTGCTGTCTTCAAGCCGGAAAAACTGAAACTGAGATCACCGGAATGCAGCATCGGCCGCGGCAGTTCATAAACACCCGGCGCCCCCTGTTCGGCCAGCTTCGACAGCAAGGCACCGCCGGGATAGGGCAGGCCGAGCAGCTTGGCGCTCTTGTCGAACGCCTCGCCCGCCGCATCGTCCAGCGTTTCGCCGAGCAGTTCGTACTCGCCAACGCCGGTTACCTTCATCAGCTGCGTGTGGCCGCCGGAAACCAGCAGGGCGACAAACGGGAAGGTCGGCGGCGTGCTCGACAACAGGGGCGACAGCAAATGCCCCTCAAGGTGATGCACCGGAATGGTCGGCTTGTCGATGGCCAGTGCCAAGGCCTCGGCAAAGGCACAGCCGACCAGCAGCGCACCGGCCAGACCCGGACCGCGGGTATATGCCACGGCATCGACCTCATCCAGAGAGCGATTCGCTCGCTCCAGCGCCTCGCGCAACAAGGGCACGACACGCCGGATATGGTCACGCGACGCCAGTTCCGGCACGACACCGCCGTACTCGGCGTGCATCGCCACCTGGGAATACAGGGCATGGGACAACAGGCCGGCTTCGCTGTCGTAGAGCGCAATGCCGGTTTCGTCGCAGGAGGATTCAACACCGAGGACTAACATGGGGACGCATTTTAACACTTGGAACAACAAGGTTTTTTGACATATACTGCTTGGCTCTCCGCGAACATGCGGACACAAATTTTGCGCGCACTGCCTTTTACTTGACCTGGCAGGCGCCTAACGGAAGGGGGTGATTTATATGCCGAACATTCGTGTCAAGGAAAATGAGCCGTTCGAAGTTGCTATCCGCCGCTTCAAGCGCACGGTCGAAAAGACTGGTTTGCTGACCGAGCTGCGTGCCCGTGAGTTTTACGAAAAGCCCACGACCGAACGCAAGCGCAAGGCTGCCGCTGCCGTTAAACGCCAGCACAAGCGCCTCCGTAGCCTGACCCTGCCGCCGAAACTGTACTAATCCAGTACGATTCGCCGCACAAAAGAGCCGCCAGCCTTCAACAGCCGGCGGCTTTTTTCTTTGAATTTCCGAAAAGATCGACCATGAGCCTCAAAGCACGCATCACCGAAGACATGAAAACGGCCATGAAGGCCAAGGAATCGGCCAAGCTGAGCGCAATTCGCCTGCTGCTCGCCGCCGTCAAGCAAAAGGAAGTCGATGAGCGCATCGAACTCGACGACACCGCCGTCGTCGCCGTCATCGAAAAGCTGACCAAGCAGCGCAAGGACAGCGTCACCCAGTACGAGGCCGCCGGCCGCCAGGAACTGGCCGACGCCGAGAAATTCGAAATCGCCGTCCTCGCCGCCTACCTGCCGGAAAAGATGAGCAGCGAAGAAACCGCGGCAGCCGTCGCGGCTGCTGTTGCCGAAACCGGTGCCAAAGGCCCGGCCGACATGGGCAAGCTGATGGGCGTCCTGAAGCCGCGCCTGGCTGGCAAGGCCGACATGGCGGAAGTTTCAAAACTGGTCAAGGCCGCGCTTGCCGGCTAAAAAGCAGTGATTCCTGATTCGTTCATTCAGGATTTGCTCGCCCGGGTCGACATCGTCGACCTGGTGGATAGCTACGTACCGCTGAAGAAAGCCGGCGCCAACTACGCCGCCTGCTGCCCCTTCCACAACGAGAAATCGCCGTCCTTTACGGTCAGCCCGACCAAGCAGTTTTATCACTGCTTTGGCTGCGGCGCGCACGGCACGGCGATCAGCTTCGTCATGGAATATCAGGGACTCGGCTTCGTCGATGCCGTCAAGGATCTGGCCACCCGCGCCGGCATGCAGGTGCCGGAAAGCGAAGGACGCAGCTTCAAGGATGAAAAACCCGGCCAGACCCGGGCGCTGATCGAAATCATGGCGCGCGCCGCCCAGTACTACAAGGATCAGCTAAAGAAATCACCGCTTGCCATCGAGTATTGCAAGAAACGCGGCCTGACCGGTGAAGTCGCTGGCCGCTACGGCATGGGTTATGCCCCGGATGGCTGGCAGAATCTTCAGGAAGTCTTCCTGGACTACAACGCTGACGAACTGAAAATTGCCGGCCTGGTCATCGAAAACGAAGCCGGTCGTCGCTACGACCGCTTCCGCGACCGCCTGATGATTCCGATCATCAACCCGAAGGGTGAAATCATCGCCTTCGGTGGCCGGATCATCGACCAGGGCGAACCGAAATACCTGAATTCGCCGGAAACCCCTCTCTTCGAGAAGGGCCGCGAACTGTTCGGCCTGCCGCAAGCCCGGCAGGCGCTGCGCGAAACCGACACCGCCATCGTCACCGAAGGCTACATGGACGTTATCGCGCTGGCCCAGAACGGCGTCGGCAATGCCGTTGCGACACTTGGCACCGCGACGACGGCCACCCACGTCACCAAGCTGCTGCGCCAGGTAGACCGTATCGTCTTCTGCTTTGATGGCGACAACGCCGGCCGCAAGGCGGCCTGGCGCGCCCTGGAAAACTCGCTGGAAGCACTGGCCGACAACAAGCGCCTGGCCTTCATCTTCCTGCCGCAGGAACACGACCCCGACAGCTACATCCGCGAATTCGGCAAGGAACAGTTCGACCGGCAGGTCACCCAGGCCATGCCGCTTTCCGACTTCCTGCTGCGCGAACTGGCCCAGCGCTGCGACCTGACCAGTTCGGAAGGCAAAGCGCAGCTGATCTATGAAGCCAAGCCGCTGCTGCTCAAGCTGCCGACGCCACTGCTCCGCCTGCAGCTGGTCAAGCGCCTGGCCGAGGCGAGCGGCTTTGCCCAGGCCGAGGTTGAACGCCTGTGCGAACTCAAATCCTACACACCGGCTGCACCGCCCAGGGCCAAGCGCACCGCACCGTCGCTGACCCGCAACCTGCTCCGCATCGTGCTGCACAAGCCGCAACTGGCTGCCCAGTTGCCGATAGCACTCCTACCCGACACACCGGAACGTGCCGCCCTGACCCGCCTTCATCAGCTGGTCTCGGCCAATCACGAAACTTCCAGCTATGCCGGCTTGCGCGAACAGCTGCGCGGCCTGCCGGAAGAAAGCATCATAGAAAACGCCGCGTCGGAACTTCTCGGCCTGCCGTTTGACGAAGAGGGTGCGGAGATGGAATTCCGCGACACCCTGGAAAAACTTCAAGAAGGCGGCGAGAAGCGCGCCTTCGCCGAGCTTCAGACCAAGGCGCAGCAATTTGGCGTCGCTGGATTGAGCGCGGCAGAAAAACAGGCTTACATACAGTTCCTCACCACCAAGGCAAATCGCAGCTAAGTTGTGGTATAATTTATGGTTTTCTCGAATTCTATGGATCGTGTTCATGGCTAAGGCAAAAGACCCCGCTAAGGAAGCCCCGAAGGCTCGCACCAGCAAGGCCAAGGATAAAGCTGCCGAAAAGGCGCTGCTCCAAGGCCAGATGGCTGAGACGCCGGAACCGCTTGACGCTGAAGCGCGCAAAATGCGCCTGAAGGCCCTGATCAAGCTGGGCAAGGAACGCGGCTACCTGACTTACGCCGAAATCAACGACCATCTGCCGGATGACGTCGTCGATGCGGAAAGTATCGAAGCGATCATTTCCACTTTCAGCGAAATGAGCATCCAGGTCTTCGATGAAGCCCCGGCTGCAGAAGATCTGCTGATGTCCGACACTGCTGCGGTTGCTGCCGACGATGAAGAAGTCGAAGCTCAGGCCGAGCAGGCGCTGTCTACCGTCGACTCCGAATTTGGACGCACCACCGACCCGGTCCGCATGTACATGCGTGAAATGGGCTCGGTCGAACTCCTCACCCGCGAAGGCGAAATCGAGATCGCCAAGCGGATCGAGGAAGGCCTGAAGCACATGATCCAGGCGATTGCCGCCTGCCCGACGACCATTTCTGACATCCTCGAACTGGCCGCCAAGGTCGAAGCCGATGAAATGCGCATCGACGAACTGGTCGATGGCCTGATCGATCCCAACGCCGTCGAAGAAGCACCGGCTGCCGAAATGCCGGAAGCCGAAGAAGACGAAGATGAAGACGGCGATGACGACGGCGAGGGCGCTGGCGGCGGCGCCGCTGCGGCTTCCCTGCTGCAACTGAAGACCGATGCCCTCGAGCGCTTCAAGAACATCAAGGGCATTCACGCCAAGATGCAGAAGATGCTGCCGACCAAGGGGTCGCACGACAAGGCTTACATCAAGCTGCTGCAACAGGTTTCCGACGAACTGATGAACATCCGCTTCACTTCGCGTTCGATCGAGCGTCTGTGTGACAGCGTACGCGGCATGGTCGAGCAGGTTCGTGGCTGCGAGCGCAAGATCCAGCAAATCTGCGTCGATCGCGTCAAGATGCCGCGTCCGCACTTCATCCAGTCTTTCCCGGGCAATGAAATCAACCTGGATTGGGCTGATGCAGAAGTCGCCGCCGCTCCGAAGACCTACGTCGCGATCCTGACCCGCAATGCTCCGGACATCAAGGAAGAGCAAAAGAAACTGCTCGCCCTGCAGGACCGTATCGGCATTCCGCTCAAGGACCTCAAGGACATCAACAAGCAGATGTCCACCGGAGAAGCCAAGGCTCGCCGTGCCAAGCGCGAAATGACCGAGGCCAACCTGCGCCTGGTCATCTCGATCGCCAAGAAATACACCAACCGCGGCCTGCAGTTCCTCGACCTGATCCAGGAAGGCAACATCGGTCTGATGAAGGCGGTGGACAAGTTCGAATACCGCCGCGGCTACAAGTTCTCCACCTACGCCACGTGGTGGATCCGTCAGGCCATCACCCGTTCGATCGCCGACCAGGCACGGACCATCCGTATCCCGGTGCACATGATCGAAACGATCAACAAGATGAACCGGATCAGCCGCCAGATCCTGCAGGAAACCGGCCTCGAGCCCGATCCCGCCACGCTGGCCAAGAAGATGGACATGCCGGAAGACAAGATCCGCAAGATCATGAAGATTTCCAAGGAGCCGATCTCCATGGAAACCCCGATCGGCGACGACGATGACTCCCATCTCGGCGATTTCATCGAGGATTCCTCGACCCTGGCCCCGGCCGATGCAGCGATGTATTCCAGCCTGCGTGGCGTCACCAAGGAAATCCTGGACACGCTGACGACGAGGGAAGCCAAGGTTCTGCGCATGCGTTTTGGCATCGAAATGAACACCGATCACACGCTGGAAGAAGTCGGCAAGCAATTCGACGTCACCCGCGAACGTATCCGTCAGATAGAAGCCAAAGCCCTGCGCAAGCTGCGTCACCCGACCCGCTCGGACAAGCTGCGCAGTTTCGTCGACACCAACAACAGCTAAGTTTTCCGGGCCTGTAGCTCAGTTGGTTAGAGCAGAGGACTCATAATCCTTTGGTCCACGGTTCAAGTCCGTGCAGGCCCACCAGCATCATCAAGGACTTAGGGGGTTGATCTCTAAGTCCTTTTCCTTTCAACCTCAACCATGTATGACTTTTGTAAGGGCTGGCGTTTCACTCACCACCCTGTCAACAATACGTAACTTGCCAGATACAACGATAGAACCCATGATGTTGATTGGATTTATTGGCAGTGGCTTGGCAAAAAGGATGTAACTATGCACACAGAATCAGTCCTCACCTACCTCAAGAAGCATGGCCAGCTTCGCGATTCCGAGATTGCCTCGGGCACCGGCTTTGCGCTGCCTGAAGTTCGCGCCTGCCTGAAAGAATTGTCCGGCCGAGGCGATATTTCCTTGTGCAGCATGACCGTTTTCGAAAATGGCAAGCCGACCGAAGGCTTGTTCAGCCGCGTTTCCGGCTATTTCCCGAAACCTGCCCCAGGCAGAAAACCGGGCGTAAAGAGCTAGTTTTCGATGCACTCCCCGCTGCCAGCGGCGGGGATCAGCAGGTCTTCAGCAGCAATCCAGTTCACGGAAGCGACATCGGCTGCCTATAATCCACGGCTAAACCTATTTTTCCAGGGAGTCATGCCGTGGCCTGTCGCAAAATTTCCTCTCTCGCCCTGTTGCTGTTAGCAAGCACGTTTGCACTGGCAGACATCAAGATCGGCGTGATTGCCTCATCGACCGGGCCGACGGCCGTGGTCGGCATTCCGCAGAAGAATACGGTTGCGCTGCTGCCGACCGAAATCGGCGGTCAGAAAGTTGACTACATCGTCCTTGACGACGCATCTGACCCGACCAACGCCGTCACCGGCGTCAAGAAGCTGATCACGGAATACAAGGTGGATGCGCTGATCGGGCCGACGACAACCCCGGCGGCGCTGGCCATGCTCGACTTCGTGGCGGAATCCCGCGTCCCACTGGTCACTACCGTCGGCTCCTCGTCAATCATTCTGCCGCTGGACGACAAGCGCCGCTGGGTTTTCAAGACTACGCAGAACGATGACCTGATCGCCGGCGCCCTGCTTGACCACATGACGGCGGCCGGGACCAAGACCGTCGGATTCATCGGCTTCAACGACCCGTACGGCGAAAACTGGTTCAAGGTGTTTAGTGCCATGGCCGAAAAGGCGGGGCTGAAAATCGTCGCCAGCGAACGGTTCAATCGGACCGATCAGTCGGTCACCGGTCAGGCATTGAAAGTCATGACCAGCAAGCCGGATGCCGTGTTGATCGCGGCGACAGGCGGCCCGGCCGTCCTGCCGCAAACGACGCTGCAGGAAAAAGGCTACAAGGGCCGCATTTACCAGACCCATGGGGTTGCCACCAATGACTTCATCCGCATCGGTGGCAAGGCCGTCGAGGGCACCCTGATGGCTGGCGGACCGATGCTGGTCGCTGCCGACCTCGCGGCAAACAACCCGATCAAGACGGTTGCCCAGGGCTATATCAAGGCTTACGAAGGCAAATATGGCGCCGGTACGATGTCAACCTTTGGCGCCAACAGCTACGATGCTGGCCTGCTGTTACAGAGGGCCATTCCCGAAGCGCTGAAGAAAGCCAAGCCGGGCTCGATGGAGTTCCGTGTCGCCCTGCGCGATGCGCTGGAACAGTCTAAGGAAGTGGTTGGCGCCCAAGGTGTTTTCAACATGACCGCGCAAAATCACAACGGCATGGATCAGCGGGCTCGGGTCATGATGACAGTCAGGGATGGCAAGTGGGTGCTGCTTAAGGAATAAGAAAACGCCTCAATCGCTGGTGCGAGACAGATTCAACACCAAAAAAAGCAAAACGGCCTGCGAGATTTCACAGGCCGTTTTTATTGGGGAGGTAACTCAGCGTTCGCTCAGGCGCTTGCCAAACGAAACGGCATAGGCCGGCGAACGGAAACGAAGGATGGGGTCGTCGGTCGGCAACATGCCATCGGCCATGACCAACGGATCGAAATTGATCGGTTCGCAGGCAGCACCCTTCTGTGGCTCGGCGGCACTGATGGTCAGCGTACCGGCCTTGATGCGCTGACGTTCGGCCGGCCAGAGAACGGTCGGGTCGTTTTCGGCATCGCCGGCCTGGCCGATGCTCAGCATCATGTCCCAGCGCACCGGCCCCTGCCTGGTCCGATCGATCAGTGCCGTTTCGAGGAAGTTGCCACCAGCCGTTTTCAGTTCGTCGTCACTCAGGCGCTTTTCGCCATCCTGCGGCACGAACTGCCAGCGAACGGGCGTGATCCGCTTCTTGCGGTCGACCATCTTGAAGGTGTGAATCCCCCAAAACGAACTGCTGGCGTAACTGGATGGAGGATTGTTGCTGGCCAGATACTGGGCCTGGGCCAGATTATCCGGATGTGTCGCCTTGAAGGCCTTCATCTTTTCGGGATCAGGCTTGCCAGTGGCGGGATCAGGTTGCAGCGCCAGCATCAGGTCGAGGAAGGTTTGCGGGTTGGCAGCACCGAACATTGGCGTGTTGAGCATCGCCATGTTGTGCAACTGGCCTTTCGGCAGCTTGAATTGCAGGGCCATGCCGCGTCCGCTTTTGGCGACATCCGGTGCCTTCGGGTTGCCACCGGATAGTGAAAAGCGTGCGACGACCGGCACCGGCTTGCCCGAGAACAGAGGCGAACGGCTCAGCTTGGCCGCGTCCTTGGTGCCGACGAACTCACCTGTCGCGCAGCTACCCTTGATGTGATTGCGCCGTTCGCCAGACGTCGTGCCAAATGCGCCCTCGATGGCAGCGACCACCTGATCGGCACCGGGCTGGGTATCGGCCGCAATGGATGAATGGGGAATCAGGGAAGCCAGTGCAAGCACGGGAAGGGCAATACGGATTTTCTGCATGGGAAGCTCCTTGGGGGGTGTTGGTTTATTTTTGATCCAGCTGGTCATAGACCGCCGTCGCCACCCGGGCCAGTTCGCCCTTGTCGATGCCGGCCGACAGGGCGTAACCGAAGCGGCCGTCGACCCAGTAAAAGACATTGACCAACCCTTCGCGGGCAAAGCGGAAGCCGGTGTCGCGCTTCTCGACACTTTCGGTGGTCACGTACAGCGTCATGCGCTGGCCGCTGGCATCCTGATACATGAACTGGGCAACCGGCCCACTGTTGCCGGGAAGCAGACGGCCGCCCACCAGTTCGTAGCCGAGCGAACCCAGCTTGGGCGGGCTGATCGGCGTGCCAAGGCGTTTGGTCAGCCATTTGACCAAAGCCTCTTCCTGATCGGCTGCGATCTCGACCGGACGGCGAACATCCGGGCTATAGACGACATGGGCCACAGCGGCCTGATGCGGCAGCGGCACCGTGCGCGCCATGCGGTCGCCCTGCAGGTACTGGCCGTGCGCCAGCCAGCCACCGACACCACCAAGGGCGGCAACCAGAACACCGGCCGCCAAGCGCTGCCACAAGCCGCTGGTCGACCAGCCACCACGACCGGCCGGCGCCTTGATCGGCTGAACCGTCAAGGCCTGGAGGCGTTCCGGCACAGGTTCATCGAGTACCGGCTTGAACAGTGCCTTGAGTGCCTGATTCTGTGCAACGTAGGCAGCGACCCGCTCGGCATCAGCCGGATGCAGGGAGAGATGTTCCTCGACCGCTGTCCGGCGCTCCGGCGACAAAAGGTCATCGACGTAGGCGTGCAGTTCGTCTTCGGAAATCGGGTGCAAGGTCATCGTACGACCCTCAGGTTGGCAGTCGGCTGGCGGCCATCCATGACCTGACGCAGCCGTTCTCGTCCGCGCGACAGGCGGGACATCACGGTACCGACTGGAATGCCGAGCAAGGCGGCAATATCGGCATAGCTCATTTCCTCCAGGGCAACGAGGAGCAGGATCTGGCGCTGCTCCTCCGGCACTTGGCGGAGGGCGGACTCGAGGTCCATGATTTCCAGCTGATCGGCCTGGGTGGCACGGACAGGAACATCGGTGGCTTCTTCATCAAGCGAAGTCGTTGGCAGCCTGCCGCGCCGTAATTGATCGACGCGCAGGTTGTGCATGATGCCGAACAGCCAGGCGCGCAGGTCGCTGCCCGGTCGCCATTGGGCGAAGCGGCTCCAGGCACGTTCGAGGGTATCCTGCACGAGATCGTCCGCCGCCGCGCGGTCGCCCAGCATCGCCCGCGCATAGCGGCGCAGGCGGGGCATTTCGGCGAGGATGGCGCGGCTGTCCACTGGTTATTTAAGGCTTTGCCACACGCCAGACGTTATTGAAACCATCGCCCGTCTTGTCGCCGGCCTTCATGTCCTTGACCCAGTAGTACAGCGGCTTGCCTTTGAAAGCCCACTGTTTTTTGCCATCGTCGCGCATCACGATGCTGTAGTCGCCGCTCGCCATGTCTCCATCCATCGCGAACAGCGGTGGCCAGTTGGTTGCGCAGGGGCCATTGCAAACACTCTTGCCGCTACCGGCCGCATCCTTGTCGAAGGTGTAGAGCGTCATGCCGTTGCTGCCGGTGAGCATGTCGCCAGACACCATGGCTGGCGAGGCGGCCCGTGTGCCATAGCCGGAACAGGCAGCCAGTAGGCCTGAGACGAGCAGCGTGAGAAGCAGATTTTTTGTTTTCATGATGATCTCCGTTGGTTTTGGGGTGCTACACCCACGTATACGGAGACCATGTTCAATTTATTCCATTAATCCGTGCGAGACGCCATAAAGACGTCACCTCGGCCGCGCGCGCCGCATGCAAGGGGTCACTTGCATCCTGTGCCTTCGGGTGTTTTGGCCGGGTATCGAGACGCTCGATCACCTTCAGTCCGGCCGCCGAAATCCAGCCGAGCAATTCGGCCCGCGAGCGCAGGCCCAGGTGTTCAGCAATGTCCGAAATAATCAGCCAGCCCTCACCAGCAGTCGTCAGGTGTGCAGGCAGCCCCGTCAGAAAGCCGCGCAGCATGCGCGAATCAGGATCGTAAACGGCATATTCGACCGGCGAAGTCGGCTGCGCCGGTAGCCAGGGCGGATTGCAGACCACCAGCGGCGCCTGCCCATCGGGAAAGAGATCAGTCTTCAAGATCGTGACGGCGGCCGACAATCCGAGTTTTTCGATATTTTCGGATGCACAGGCCAATGCCCGCGGATCCTGATCGGTCGCCACAATCTGTTTTACACCGCGCCGCGCCAGTACGGCCGCGATGATGCCGGAACCGGTGCCAATGTCGAAAGCCAGCTCACAACCGGCCGGCAGTGGCGCAGTAGCTATCAGATCGACATATTCCCCACGGACCGGAGAAAACACGCCGAAATGGGGATAGATACGCCCCTGCACGGCTGGCACCGGGATACCCTTTTTGCGCCACTCATGGGCACTGATGACGGCCAGCAATTCGCGCAGGGAAACGACCGAATCCTCGGTCCCGGGCGGCCCATATGCCTCGATACAGGCCTCCCGAACATCCTGCGCCCGACGTACCGGCACTTGATACTCGGCAGTCAGCGGCACCAGCAGACGACCGAGCAGTGCCGCCCGCAAGCCTTGCTGCTCTCGATGGCGGTTGAAAGCTTCAGCCGGTGTCTTCGGCGCCTTGCCGCGCATGGCGCCAAAACGACGATCAGCCCGCTTGGTCAGCGCCTGCATCAGGTGTCGGGCGTTGACCCAGTCGCCGCGCCAGAGCAGTGCCGTACCCGACTCAAGCAGACGATAGGCGTCATCGGCAGAGGTCCGGTCATCGGCAATGCCAAGCGATGCGTGCGGCGCAATGTCAGCCTCAGAGCGCCAGCGCGCTGATCTTTTTTCGCCGCCCTCTTGCCAGGCGATCACGGGAAAGTCGGGGTTTGTCATGACCTGCATTGTAGGTCAGAAGTCCGGCCCGTCTGCGCTCATGCCACAGTTGTCACTTGTGTGAAATATTCAATAACGACAAGCCTTCCTGCCACCCGACAATGCAGCACATACGCCCCCTTACGCAGGAAACAGCTCATGGCCAATGCCAGCGCACTACCAACCAGCAGCCTCATCGAATCAGCAACGACGCTATTCGGCAACGGCTTGCCGGACAGCGGCCCGTCGCAGGAAACCCGACACCGTCCCAATCTGTCGTTCAATGCGCGACAGGAACAGGCCATGGCTCGGCGGCTTGAGCAGATACAGAGTGCCCTGGGCGCTGCGGAAACCAGCAGCAATCTGTCGCTTGTGCCGGCACCAACGGTCGAGGTAGCTCAAAGCCGGCGGCAATTCAGTGCAAGGTCGCTCGTTGTAGCCTGCCTGCTCTCCGGAATTACGGGCGCATCCTTGACGTGGCTGACTACAAATCAAGAAGCCCAGGCACTTCAGCCTGCAGTCCAGGAATCAAGGCTCGCAGCGCCCGCGGCAACCGTTCCAGCGCCGGTAGCGACAGCGATCATTGCCCCGGCGCCTGAAATAACCGATGAACAGCAGGTTCGCAACTTGCTGGACTCCTGGCGTAATGCCTGGGCGAAAAGTGACGTCCCGACCTACCTGAACGCCTACAGCTCAAACTTCATGCCGGCCGATGGCAGCACTCGCGATGTATGGGCCGCCACCAGATCAAGCCGGCTTTCGTCGGGGAAGCACATTGACGTTCAAGTCAATGCACTGACCGTCGAGCGTATCGATGATCAGACGTTCCGGGCAGTTTTCCTGCAGGACTATGCATCGGGTTCCTATCGGGAAAACGCCAGGCCAAAAACGATGCGGCTCACCCGTGAAGGCAATACCTGGAAAATCATCGAGGAGCGTCAGCTCGATATGGCGCGCCCCACGAAATAATCCACCTCCGCCAAGGATGGAAAACCCGCCAGCGCCGAAACAGCAATAACTGGCATCTGAAGATTGATGGGGCCAAACGGTGCCCCTCACCCCTGTGGTAATGTGCCCGCTTCAGAACTGAGGCCTAATCCGCCCTCTACCTCGGCTCCACCATTGAATTCGCCATCCATCTGCCAAGCACCCTCCCCCGAAACCCCGTTTCTCGGGCTCGCTCCTTTTCTCCGGCACAGCATTGCCGGCGTCGATTTGATGCCCACCGCGCAAGCCATGCTGGCGCAGGCCGAGGCCAGCCCCGAAGATGCCAATCTCTGGATGAACCTGGCGACAGCCATGCTGTGCCTTGGTCATCGCGACCTGGGCATGTCGATCCAGGAGCAGGCGCTCGAGACCAAGCGCATCTACGACCTGCCAGCGCTCCAGTTACCGGCCAAATGCCGCCTGCTGATGCTGATGGCCCCCGGCGACCTGGCCGAAAACACACCACTCGATTGCCTTCTGGAAAACAGTGACATCGACCTGATCTACTACTACGTCACCCCGGAAGCGCCGCTCTCCCAGCCCATTCCGGAACACGATGCAGTGCTGGTCGGGATTGGTGACTCAGCCGACAACCGCAAGATGCTTGCCGCCCTGGCTCAGACGCTTGTCACTTGGCCCAAGCCGGTGATCAACGCCGCGCAGCACATTCCGAATACCGACCGCGGCGTGCTAAGCAATTTGTTGCAGAACATCCCCGGCCTGCTCATCCCACCAACCCTGCGCCTCACCCGCCAGCAACTCGAATCAGTTGCCATCGGCAATTTGCCGCTCTCGGCCTGCGGGGATATCGAATTCCCCATCATCGTGCGGCCAGTCGGCTCCCAAGCCGGCCGGGATCTGGAACGCCTTGCATCGCCCAGCGAACTGGCCAGTTATCTCGCAAAAGTGGGCGAAAACGAATTTTTTGTCGCCCGTTTCATCGATTACAGCGGCAGCGACGGGCTCTTCCGCAAATACCGCATCGCGATGATAGGCGGCCAGCCGTTCGCCTGCCACATGGCCGTTTCATCCCACTGGATGGTCCATTACGTCAATGCCGGGATGTATGAAGACGCCGCCAAGCGCGACGAAGAAGCCCGCTGGATGGCCGGCTTCGAGCGCTTCGTCGAGGCGCATCGCGAGGCATTGACTGCCATCCATCAACGCCTGAAACTCGATTACTTCTGCATTGACTGCGCCGTAACCAGCGATGGACAACTGCTGATTTTCGAAGCCGACCATGTCATGGTGGTGCACGCCATGGATCAGGCCGACCTGTTTCCTTACAAACACCTGCACATGACGAAGGTGCAACAGGCCTTCCGAGCCATGCTGCTGAGCCAGAGCGCACGATGAATCCGAACAGCCTGAATTTTTCAGGGGGCCCAGGCGCCCTGCCCGAAAGCGTTCTGCTGCAACTACAGGAAGCCATCATCAGCGTGCCGGGCGTTGGCCTCTCGGTGCTCGGCATCAGCCATCGCTCCGACTGGTTTGCCCGGGTCGTCGCCGAAACCGAACGCAATATCAGAACCTTGCTCGGCCTTGATGAGCAGTATCACGTGCTGCTCCTGCAGGGCGGTGCAACACAGCAGTTTTCCATGGTGCCGATGACGCTGCTGCGCGGCAAAACCCACGCCGCCGACTATCTGCACACCGGCTACTGGAGCGGCAAGGCATTGCCCGAAGCCAAACGTGAAGGGCCGGTCAGGGTGCTCTGGAGTGGCGAAGCGGACGGCTTCCATCGCCTGCCGACCGATGACGAGCTTCCGTACAACCCGGAAGCGCCTTACCTTCACTACGTCTCCAACGAGACCGTCGAAGGCTTGCAGTTTCACCGCACGCTGGGCAGGAACGACGTGCGCCGCGTCTGCGACATGTCATCGGACTTCCTGTCGCGCCCCTGCGAGGCAGAGCGCTTCGCCCTGATCTACGCCCACGCGCAAAAGAATATCGGGCCAGCCGGCGTCACCGTCGTCTTGGTCAGAGACGAACTGCTCAAGGACAACCCCGTCGACCTGCCGGGCTTTCTCGACTACCGAACCCACGCTCAGGCACATTCCAATTTCAACACGCCGCCGGTGCTGGCCATCTATGTCGTCATGCTCGTCACGCGCTGGCTGCTCAACGACATTGGCGGCCTCGCCAGGATGGCGGAAATCAATCGGGCCAAGGCAGAACTGCTCTACGGCGCACTGGACCGCAGCAACGGCTTCTATCGCGGCCGAGCAGCGTTGGCAGACCGCTCCCTGATGAATGTTTCGTTCAATCTGGAAACGCTGGAACTGGAAAAGAAATTCCTCGACAGCGCCTCGCTGGCTGGCTTTTCCGGCCTCGGTGGCCACCGCTCGATTGGCGGCATCCGCGCCTCGATCTACAACGCCCTGACCTTGCCGGCCGCCGAGGCGCTGGCAAACTTCATGGACGACTTCCAGCGGCGCAGGTAAAAACAGCTGGCCGGCCGACGTTTCTGACTGGCCGGCCAGCCAGAAATATTAGCGGGAATGGCAACGCGCCAGCCGCATTGCGGGGCACTTCGGGCTCGAGCTTTGGTCTTACAATCCCCTGCATCCCCAGCCACGAGTACCCACCATGAAATTCGAAGGCACCGATAGCTACGTCGCCACCCGCGACCTAACCCTGGCGGTCAATGCCGCCGTCGCCCTGCAACGCCCCCTGCTCATCAAGGGCGAACCGGGCACCGGCAAGACACTGCTTGCCGAGGAAGTAGCACGGGCGCTGAACATGCCGCTGTTCCAGTGGCACATCAAATCGACGACCAAGGCCCAGCAGGGGCTTTACGAGTACGACGCCGTATCCCGCCTGCGCGACTCACAGCTTGGCGACCCACGCGTCGAAGACATCGGCCACTACATCGTGCATGGCGTGCTGTGGCAGGCCTTTGAATGCGACGAGCCATCGGTGGTGCTGATCGACGAAATCGACAAGGCCGACATCGAGTTCCCCAACGACCTGCTGCGCGAACTCGACCGCATGGAATTCCATTGCTACGAGTTGCACCGCACGATCAAGGCCAAACACCGGCCGCTGATCATCATCACCTCGAACAACGAGAAGGAATTGCCCGACGCCTTCCTGCGCCGCTGCTTCTTCCACTACATCAAGTTCCCGGACAAGGAGACCATGCAGCGCATCGTCGGCGTCCATTTTCCGGTGCTCAAGCATGAGTTGCTGAAGGAAGCGCTGGAAGTCTTCTTCGATCTGCGTGAAGTCCCGGGTCTGAAAAAGAAACCGTCGACCAGCGAACTGATCGACTGGCTGAAACTCCTGCTGGCCGAAGACATCCCGCCGGAAGCGTTGCGCGCCAAGGAGGCCAAGGATGCCATCCCGCCGCTGCACGGCGCCCTGCTGAAGAACGAACAGGACGTCCACCTGTTCGAACGTCTGGCCTTCATGTCCCGTCGCAAGCAACCGTAGATGCTGGTCGATTTCTTCCTGCACCTGAAGTCGCGCCAGTTGCCGGTGTCGACCAAGGAGCTGTTGGCGCTGCTCGAAGCGCTGGAAGCGCGGCTGGTCAGCGGCAGCCTTGATGACTTCTACCTGCTTTCACGCACGCTGCTGGTCAAGGATGAGGCCCTCTACGACCGTTTTGACCGGGCCTTCGGCGAATACTTCAAGGGCATCGAGGCGCTGCCCGGTTTCGATGCCATGGTGCCGGAGGAATGGCTGGAACTGGCGGCACGCAAGCATCTCTCGGAAGCTGACCGGGCCCGCCTGCAAAAACTCGGCTACGAAAAGGTGCTCGAGCAGTTGAAGGAGCGACTGGCTGAACAGAAGGAACGCCACGCCGGCGGCAGCAAGTGGATCGGCACGGCCGGCACCTCGCCCTACGGTCACGGCGGCTACAATCCGGAAGGCGTGCGCATCGGCGGCGAATCGGTCGGCAACCGGACGGCGATCAAGGTCTGGGACCAGCGCGAATTCAGAAATCTGGACGACTCGGTCGATCTCGGCGTGCGCAACATCAAGGTCGCGCTGCGGCGGCTGCGTCGCTTTGCCCGCAAGGGAGCGGCAACCGAACTCGATCTCGACGGCACCATCGCCGGCACCGCCCGCAATGGCGGCTGGCTCGACCTGCACCTGCGGCCGGAACGCCACAACGCGATCAAGGTGTTGCTCTTCCTCGATGTCGGTGGCTCGATGGACGATCACATCCAGGCCTGCGAAGAACTCTTTTCAGCCGCCCGTTCGGAGTTCAAGCACCTTGAACACTTCTACTTTCACAACTGCATCTATGAAGGCGTCTGGAAGGACAATCGCCGACGCCACGGCGAAAAGCTGTCGACCTGGGACGTCATCCACACTTACGGCCCGGACTACAAGCTGATCTTCGTCGGCGATGCCAGCATGAGTCCCTACGAGGTCGCCCGCCCCGGCGGCAGTGTCGATCACTGGAACGAGGAAGCCGGTGCCGTCTGGCTGCAGCGCCTGGTCGATACCTGGCATAACGTGGCCTGGCTCAACCCGCTACCCGAAGAGCACTGGGGCTACACGCCGTCGATCGGCATGATCAGGCAGGTAGTTGGCAACGACAGGATGTTCCCGCTGACCATCGATGGTCTTGAGCGCGCCATGCGCAGCCTGTCAAAATAAAAATGAAATGGAAAGCCGGCCGATAAGCCGGGTTTTGTTCCCCTCTTGCGAGGTTCGGCAATCATTCCTCTAGGCCTGCCGTCACCGACAGGCTCAAGCAACCTACCCGGAAGCAGCGCGGGCCACGCCTCAGCTTCCCTATTTGGTCTTGCTCCGGATGGGGTTTACCGTGCCGTCCGCCGTTACCGTGGACGCGGTGAGCTCTTACCTCGCCGTTTCACCCTTACCTGATCCTTGAGCTTCACCCCCCGCAAGACACTGATCGTCGAAACGACCTGCGCCCCACTAAAGGGACTTTGCCGCTGCAAGCAGCGGCGAAGCTCAAAGCCATCGGCGGTCTATTCTCTGTTGCACTTTCCGTTGCCTTGGGTCTTGCGACCGTATAGCACCCAGCCGTTAACTGGCATCCCGCCCAATGGAGCCCGGACTTTCCTCCCGGCACTTACGTGCCCAGCGATTGCCTGGCCGACTTTCCAGCGCGGATTATACGCGTGCGGGACGAGCAATCAGATCGGCAGCAGGCGATAAAACTTGTGCTCGATTGGCAACGGCGGCGCATCAGGCGCCTCGGGGTCCGATTGGAAACTGGGGGCAACATGCACCAGTTCGACCGTGAAGCGTTCGGTATAGAGCGTCAGCAGTTCCTCGGCGACATTGGGTTCCGCGCCATCGGCATCGCCTTCTTCCGGATCCTCTGCGGTCAGCAGGAAAATCGGACAGGTTTCGGGGATCAGGGCGTGCAGGTGTGCCACATAAGTCACCCGAACCGCTTCCGGCAGCGCAGTCAGTGCGGCGCGATCATAGACCGCTGAAATGGGCCCAAGATCCGCCGCCGTCAGGGCAAAAATATCGCCGCAAAAGATGCGGATCGGGCCGCTCGACCACTCAGTCAGCCGGCCTACCTGACGGCGCATCGGCATCAAGCCGTTTTCACGAAAGAAAGCCCGAACGGCGATCGGACTCAGTTCGACGCCGATCACCTCGCATCCCTGCTGGGCCAGCCACAGCAGATCGAGGCTTTTGCCGCATAGCGGCACGAAGATCCGACTACCGGTGGCAAGATTCAGACTATGCCAGTAGCGAATCAGCAGTTGATTGACAGTCCTCTGATGAAACTCGATATTCCGGTCACGCCAGCACTGCTCCCAAAGCGCATTGTCGGGATTGCTCATGAATCAAGCCCACGATGAAAATGCAGGAAGCATCCGCGAAAAGCCTCGCCGTCGGCGAAAGTGCAATCCGCTTTCGATTCGCCATACAGATAGCCATAACCCGCCATGGCTCGCCGAAAAGCCGGGCGGTTACCGCGATTGGGGTCGACGATCAGCACTTCTCCGCCAACCGCAGAGTGTCGATCGATAAAAGAAGCCAGCATCAGCGGCTGATCACGCTCGTAGAGCACGTCACTGCCGATGATCAGATCAAACAGTCCAAGCTCCGCATTGTCCCGCCCCCAGTTGCCATCGGCGTAAGCCATCGGCCCGAGGTGGTTGAGAAGCAGGTTTTCCTCGAGGAAGGAACGGCTCATCGGATGAGCGTCGCTGGCCGTCATGTTGCCGGCGCGCTTATGGACCACCAGACTGGCCAGGCAGAGGCCGGCCCCGATTTCAAGGATGCGCTTGCCGACCAGGTCGAAGCTGTCCATGGTCTTCGCCAGCACGCGGGCCGAGGGCCAGACTTGCCCGAACAGGGACCAGCTGGCAGGCGAAATACCGGCCGCTTCAGCCTCACCTTGAGGATCGTGATACTGCTGGCGATCGAGCAGTGAGCGTATCTGGAAATCCGATTGGCCGATGGCAATCGTTTGAAAGCGGACCTGATAACCAGGCATTGGCACCTCTTCTTTTGAGGAAAGCTTGTTGGCGCATCAGAAAATGTTCCGATCGAACGGGCACAACGCTTTCGAGAAGAGCGATGCAGGGCCGAAGAGGCACTCGCTGGGGAGACCGGGCTAGCCGGTCTGCCTAGGGTAACACCGGAGCCGCCACCGACCTATCTTTCACCTTAGCCAGCCGCCAGGGGCAAAGCGGTTTTATCGACCACCTTGCGCAGCACGAAGCTCGAATGCACGCCGGTTACGCCCTGAATCCGGGTGATCTTGTTGAGCAGGAGATCCTGATAGCCATCCATGTCCCGCACCACGACCTTCAGCTGGTAATCCGACTGCTGGCCGGTAATCAGCAGGCACTCAAGCACTTCGGGAATTTCCGAGATAGTCGCTTCAAGGTTGGCGAAGCGTTCCGGCGTGTGTTGGTCCATCGAAATGCCGATCAAAGCCATCAGCGACAAGCCCAGTTTCTTGGCGTCCAGCATGGCGCGGTAGCCGGTGATCAGGCCTGACTCTTCGAGCACCCGGACACGGCGCAGGCAGGGCGACGGCGACAGGCCGATGCGATCAGCCAGATCCTGGTTACTGATGCGGCCATCGGTCTGCAAAATGGCGAGAATTTCACGGTCGTAGCGATCGATTTCCATAAAATTTTCCAAAATAAACTAATTACGCAATTAAATGTCAATCTTACGCTGAATGATGCATCAATACGCAAGCACCTGCCGGCTGCTTTAGCCTAATATTTCGCCATCGCAAAACGTTTTCCGGAGCACGCCATGATCACCAACCCCGCCACCAAATACACCGCCTTTCCGCCGGTCCGGCTTGCCGACCGCCAGTGGCCGAACCGCACGATCACTCAGCCGCCGATCTGGATGAGCACCGACCTCCGCGACGGCAATCAGTCGCTTTTCGAGCCGATGAACGCCGAAAAGAAGATGCGCATGTTCAAGATGCTCTGCGACATCGGTTTCAAGGAAATCGAAGTCGCCTTTCCGTCGGCCTCGGAAACTGAGTTTGGTTTTGTCCGAAACCTCATCGAGGGAGGCCACATTCCCGAGGACGTCACCATCGAAGTCCTCACCCAGGCCCGCGAGCACCTCATCCGCCGTACCTTCGAATCGCTCAAGGGCGCGAAAAAGGCCATCGTCCACGTCTATAACGCCACCAGCAAGACCTTCCGCGACAACGTTTTCGGCATGAGCAAGGCAGAGGTTGTCCAGATGGCCGTCGATGCCGTCAAGCTCATCAAGGCGCAGGCCGAAGCCATGCCGGAAACCGAAATCACCCTCGAATACAGCCCGGAACTCTTCACCGCCACCGAGCTCGATTTCGCCAAGGAAGTCTGCGATGCCGTCACCGCAGCCTGGGGCGCCACGCCGCAGCGCAAGGTCATCCTCAACCTCCCGACCACGGTCGAGATCGCGACGCCCAACATCTACGCCGACCAGATCGAGTGGATGCACCGCAACCTCGAGCGCCGCGACAGCGTCATCATCAGTCTCCACCCGCACAACGACCGCGGCACTGCCGTCGCGGCTGCCGAGCTCGGCCTCATGGCCGGCGCCGACCGCGTCGAAGGCTGCCTCTTCGGCAACGGCGAACGCACCGGCAATGTCGACCTCGTCACCGTTGCCCTCAACATGTACACGCAGGGCGTCCATCCGGGCCTCGACTTCTCGGACATCAACGCCGTCGCCCGTACTTTCGAACACTGCAACCAGCTCCCGATCCACCCGCGCCACCCATACGTCGGGGATCTCGTTTTCACGGCCTTCTCCGGCTCCCACCAGGACGCCATCAAGAAGGGGTTTTCCGCTCAAGAGGCGGATGAGACATGGTCAGTGCCCTACCTCCCGATCGATCCGGCCGACGTCGGCCGCAGCTACGATTCGGTGATCCGCGTCAACAGCCAGTCGGGCAAGGGCGGCATCGCCTACCTGATGGAGACCGAACACGGCGTCGTCATGCCACGCCGCTTGCAGGTCGAATTCTCCGGCGTTGTCCAGCAACACACCGACACCCATGGTGGCGAAGTGAGCGCTGACGGCATCTGGACGATGTTTGCCAAGACCTACCTTGATGCCACCACACCGATCCGCTATCGCGAACACCACCTCTTCGAGCAAGGCAGTAATCAGGGCATCCGCTTGAACATCGACATCGATGGCACGCCGCACATCCTCACTGGCGAAGGCAACGGCCCGATCAACGCCGCGGTCCACGCCTTGCAGAGCGCGGGTATCGCCATTCAGGTCCGCAGCTACGAGGAGCGTTCGATGGTGCCGATGGGCGAGGACGGCAATGCCCGGGCCTGCGCCTTCATGGAAATCGCCGGCAAGGGTGGCGACAAGAGCGCGAGCGAATGCTACGGGGTCGGTGTCGACAGCAATATCGTCACCGCTTCGATCAAGGCCTTGCTCAGTGGCGTGAATCGCCTTGGCGCCGCCCGGATGCGCGGCGAGCACCAAGAAGCGGCCTGACGGACCGTTCAATCCCATGCCAAATCATCGGCAAGGGATTGAATTTTCTGATATTTTCCTTGCTTACCGGCACTTCGGCGCGTAGAATCCTGCCAGCCTCGTGCCGCACAGCCTTGGCCTATTCGTTCTGCCCGCGTAAATGCTGTCCCTGCCGCGCCTTCGCCCTGCGAACCACCGGCACGCCGTACTGATCATTTCCCCGTCGCAAAGCGCCGTTTTATTGCTCGCTTGAGCGCTTCCGGCTTTTCCGGACTTCCGGAAGCCATCACTTTGGGGAATACATGGTCCGCATCCAGTTCGCAATCGATCTGCATTATGAACTGACCTACCCGGGCGCCGATTTCGTTTTCAATATCCACGCGGCACAGACTTCCAGCCAGTCGATCCTCAGCGAAAACCTGGTGGTCAGCCAGCAGGTGCCGACGGTCATCCAGACCGCCCCGGCGACCCACGCCCGCTTTCTGCGCCTGACCGGTGCCCCCGGCCCGTTGCACATCAGCTACCAGGCCCTGGTCGACATCGACCACCACATCGGCAACCCGGACCTCATTCCGGAAACACCGATCGGCCAATTGCCGCTCTCGGTACTGAGCTACATCTACCCCAGCCGCTACTGCCAGTCCGACCGCCTCGCCATGCTTTCGATCAGCGAGTTCGGCCACCTGCCCAAAGGCTATCGACGCGTCGAAGCGATCCGCAACTGGGTGAACAAGCACGTCGCCTTCCGCAGCAATACCACGAGCTCAACCACTTCAGCACTCGACACGGTGACCGATCGCGTCGGCGTCTGTCGCGACTTCGCGCACCTGATGATCGCCATCTGCCGCGCGCTAAGTATTCCGGCCCGATTTACCACCGGCATCGACTACGGTGCCGACCCGACGCTCGGCCCCACCGATTTCCACGCCTACGTCGAGGTCTTCCTCGGCGGCCGCTGGTATATGTTCGACCCTTCCGGCACCGCCATTCCGATGGGCTTTGTCCGCCTTGGCACCGGGCGCGATGCCGCCGATGTGTCCTATGCCACGATCTTCGGCGGCGTTTCCTCGCCGCCCCCACTGATTTCTGTCACCGCCATTACCGAACCCGGTCGCCCGTGGGAACTACCCCGCCACCGTCCGGAGGCGATTTCGACCGATGCAGCACCGGTCGACGCCGGCTAAACCCTATCTTTCAATTATTGGAGAACACACTTGGCTAAAGAAGAACTACTTGAAATGCAAGGCGTCGTGAATGACGTCCTCCCCGACACCCGCTTCCGCGTCACGCTGGAAAACGGCCACGAACTGATCGCCTACACCTCCGGCAAGATGAAGAAGAACCACATCCGCATCCTGGTCGGCGACAAGGTCACGCTGGAACTCTCGCCCTACGATCTCTCCAAGGGCCGCATCACCTTCCGTCACATCGAGAACCGCGGCACACCGAACCCGCAAGCACAGCGCCGCCGCTACTAAGCTTTGGCGCGCCGTCCCGGACGAAACTGCCAGGTATCGTCGTAGTAGTCCGGGTTCTCGCTCTCCGGCGTCACGCCGGGAATCCCCAGCAGGGGAAGTGGTTGGAAATCACGCGGCCGGGTGTATTTACCGCTCGCCAGATCGGCTGCCAGCAAGGTGTCGACAGCCGATAGCTGAGCTTCAGTCGACATGCGGAGCCAGTCCTCACTCACTTCATAAAGCACTGCCTTGGCGGTCAGCCCACGGAATGGTTTGAGCAGCTGTTCGTAGGTCGCATGACCGAAAATCACGAAGCGCATACTGCTGATCACCTCGGCCCGTCGTTCGACAAACAATTCCTTCCAGCAAAATCCGCGCAGCAGGTCAAGCAGCTCCGGTCGGCAGGAGAGGACGACGATGCCACATTCGTCAAAGTGGGTCAGCACATCCCGTGTATTCGTGCGTTTTTCGCCCGGCGCCTGCATGGCGCGCATGTGGGCGGCGCTGACGGCAATCTTGGTCTTCGGAAAACTCAGCCAGACCAACGCATTGAAGAAGTCGTGCCAGTTGTCTGGCCGGGTTTCGACCTCGCCGCTTTCCCAGATCCTGCACTCGTAGACAAGACCATCGGCCTGCGGCGGCACGAAACGAATCCTCTGGCCATTTTCGGCATGAATCGGGAATTGCGTGGCCAGTTCAGCCACGGCTTGTGTATCAGGCCGCTGCGGCAGGCGCTCAAGCCAGGGCCGTAACGGCTGAAACAGTGGTGACGCGTAAAGGCTGAGAGCGCTCACTCGTCAGCGGAAGCGGCGTCTTTCTCTTCCTTGACGAAGACCAGCTCGCCCTTCTTGACGCGGAAAGTACCCATCATCTGGCCCATGCCCTCGACCGGCTCGCTGTCCATCTTGGCGAAACTCTCGCAAGTCTGCGTTTCGGTAGCGAACATCTTTTTGCCAACCTTGATGATGAAGGCCCCGGACGGCACCTGATAGACCTCGACCTTGGTCTTGTCGGTTGCCGTACCCAGGCTATGACGGCGCATGCAGGCTGGCATCCGCGAAACGACGAGATAGAGATTGACCTTGCTGTCCCAGAAATAGGGCTGCTCGCGAATCAGCGACAGCACATGCTCGCGGGTATTGTCGATTTCATACGTTGCGCCATCGTTCACGCAGGCAGTGAGCAGCGGAACGGCCAACAGCGGCAGAAGGAGATGGCGCAGACGCATGATGATTTTCCTCAGAGCATTTTCCAGGACAGCGTTTCGCCGGCGCGCAGCGGAACGATGGTGTCGGTGCTGATGTACGGGTAGTCGGCCGGTACGGTCCAGTCCTCCTTGACCAGCGTGACGGCGCCACTGTTGCGTGGCAGTCCGTACCAGTCCGGGCCGTTGAAACTGGCGAAGGCTTCCAGCTTGTCGAGTGCACCGGCCTGCTCGAAGGCTTCGGCATAGAGTTCCAGCGCCGCATAGGCGGTGTAGCAACCAGCACAGCCACATGCCGCTTCCTTCGCCCCCTTGGCATGCGGCGCCGAATCGGTGCCGAGGAAGAATTTCGGATTACCGGAAATGGCGGCGGCGACCAGGGCCTCGCGATGGGTTTCACGCTTCAGTACTGGCAGGCAGTACCAATGCGGCCGGACACCACCCTGGAAGATGGCGTTGCGGTTATAGAGCAAGTGGTGAACGGTGATGGTTGCGGCCACGTTGGCCGGCGAACTGGCCACAAACTCGGCGGCATCCTTGGTGGTGATGTGCTCCATGACCACCTTCAACTTCGGGAAGCGCAGGGTCAGCGGCAGCAATACGGTATCAATGAAGACTTTCTCGCGGTCGAACAGATCGACCTTCTGGTCGGTCACTTCACCATGCACCAGCAATGGCAGCCCGACACGTTCCATTTCGGCCAGCGTGTCATAGGCCTTGGCGATATCGGTCAGGCCGGCGTCGGAATTGGTCGTCGCCCCGGCCGGGTAAAGCTTCACCGCCTTGACGAAGCCGGATGCAGCGGCCTTGGTGATTTCACTGGCCGGCGTATTGTCGGTCAGGTACAGCGTCATCAGCGGCTCGAAGCTCGCTCCAGCCGGCAAGGCAGCAATAATGCGGTCACGATAGGCGGCGGCCTGCTCGACGGTGGTCACCGGCGGCTTCAGGTTGGGCATGACGATGGCGCGGCCGAACTGACGGGCCGTATGAGCGAGGACGGAAGCCAGCGCTTCGCCGTCACGCAGATGGAGATGCCAGTCGTCGGGGCGGGTAATGGTGATCTGCATGTTGATTCTCTAAACGGTTTTCGCGATTTTAACAGGGAGGCACAGCACATCGCAGGCGTTTCAGTCGTCCACCTACGGCTGGCAGCCAAGCGCCATCTCGCGGACGAGGCGCTCGAATTCGGCGACGACAACGGGCCGGCCGAACAGATACCCCTGGCAACGATGGCAACCGCTGGCCGCCAGAAACTCCCGCTGCTCCTCGGTCTCAACACCCTCGGCAATGACACCAAGACCCAGCCCTTGGGCCAAGGCGACAATGGATCGCGCAATTGCCGCATCATTGGGGTCAAGCAGCACATCGCGCACAAAGGATTGGTCTATCTTCAGCTGACTGAGCGGGAGACGCTTGAGGTAGGACAGTGAAGAGTAGCCCGTACCGAAATCGTCAAGCGCAAAGGTGATACCCAGTTCCTTTAGTGCCTGCATCTTGCTGATGGTCGTCTCGATGTCCTCGACCAGCATGCTCTCGGTGAGTTCCAGCTTCAAGCGCCCAGGATCGGCCCCGGCCTGGCGCAGAATCGCCGTTACCCGCTCGACGAAATCCGGCTGATGCAACTGAACGGCGCTGACGTTGACGGCAAGCGCCAGGTGCGCGGTATCCGGCGAACCCGCCCAGCGCGCCAGCTGAGACGCAGCCTGTTCAAGCACCCAGCTGCCGAGCTGGACAATATCGCCAGTTTCTTCCGCCAGCGGAATAAATACAGCCGGCGAGACCATGCCGCGCTCAGGATGTTGCCAGCGCAGCAAGACCTCCGCCCCCTCTACCCGCCCCCCCTCACCAATCTGGACCTGATAGTGAAGAAGAAATTGCTCCTCTTCGAGGGCATAACGCAGGTCCTCTTCAAGCGCAGCCCGCTCTCTGACCGCGAGCTCCATGCCTGGATCAAAGAAACGGATGGCATTCCGCCCCGCCCCCTTGGCCTTATACATGGCGAGGTCGATCTGCCGCATCAGAGACTCGATGCTTTCATGCTCACCCTTGAATATCGTTACGCCGATGCTCGCTGCATTGCGATGAACAATACTGCCCAGCCGGAAGGTACGCCCAAGCTCAGTTTGCAGATAACGCGCCGCCGCCTCAGCGCCCTGCCTGGCTGCTTCCTCGGTCGCCCCCACGTCGGTCATGATGACGACAAATTCGTCGCCCCCCAGCCGGCCAACGATGTCGTTCTCGCGCACGCAATGGCGCAGTGCGTCACCAACCTCTTTCAGTAGCAGATCACCGACATTGTGACCGAGCGTGTCGTTGAGGTTCTTGAAGTTATCCAGATCGATACATAGCAGCGCACCATGACTGCCGCTCGTAGTGCCACTCCGCATCACCTCGCGTAATCGTTCCAGTATCAATACCCGATTTGGCAGCCCGGTCAGCTGATCGAAGTAAGCCAGGTGATGAATCCGAGTCTCGGCTTGTTTCCGTTCGGAAATATCCTGATGCAAGCCGATGTAGTGCGTCACCACGCCAGAATCGCCTCGAACAGCCGAGATGGTCAGCCATTTTGGATAAATCGAACCATCCTTGCGTCGATCCCAGATTTCACCCTGCCAAGCCCCCGAGCGCCGGATACTTTTCCACATCTGCACGTAGAACGCTGTGTCGTGCCTGCCCGAACGCAACAGTCTTGGTGTCTGACCAATACACTCCTCCGGCGCATAACCCGTATCGTCCGTAAATGCCTTGTTAACACGAAGAATGACCCCATTCGCATCGGTCACCAGCATGGCAGTCTGCGATTCAAAAGCGGCTGCGGCCAGGCGGAGATCCGTCTCCACCTGCTGGCGCCGGGTGATGTCATGAGCGATACCCAACGTCCCAATCGCCGTACCACCGACGTATAGTGGCTGCTTTGTCGTTTCGAAGAGCCCCCGATAACCATCGGCCGCAAACGTCAACCATTCTTCGTTGCTCAGAGGTTGTCCTGCCTGCATCGCGGCACGATCCTTCTCCCGAAAGAAATCGGCCAATTCCTTGTCAAAAAAATCGTAGTCTGTCTTTCCCTGGATGCTCTTTTCGCCGACGCCAAGCAAACGCTCAAATGCCTTGTTGCAGGACATGAACACACCATTCGCATCCTTGACAAACACCGGATCGGGGATTGCAGAAAGCAAAGCGCTCAGGCGCGAACGCTCAAGTTTCAGTTCACGGTAGGGCGCCACCACACCGGAAACGAACATCCCCTGATAGACCATGAGATAGGCAATCGCCTTGTAGAGGTGGCCGAGCAGGTTGAAGAGATCTGTCACATCCGCATAGAGCGTGAAGAACATTTCGGCCAGTCCCTGAATCCAGGCTGCGGCTGCCAACCACCGGAGATTGGCATTGCCCGTTATCCGAGCCTTGAATATGAGGCGCCATGCCGCAAAGGCATAAAGCGCAATCAACAAATATTCAGCGCCGATCTTGAAAGCCGTCAGCCCCTCCCCGGGCACGAAGGTTCGCGGAAACCATTGCGAATACCCCAGTGCAGCCCACCAGACCACAACGGCGATAAGTGCTGCAGCCCCCAGCAGGAAGCTGCCGGCTGCCATGGGCCAGGTGCGCAACGGAATCAGCGCGACGCCCAGCAAGACCACGGCTGCCACATAGCGCCCGGCCAACCAGAAATTGATGGCCTTTTCGGGGCCACTCGGCGTCAGCAGATCCGGCATGCCGGCATAGGACAGGGTGTGCCCGAGATCAATCAGGCAAACCGCCATAAAGCCTGCGCCAAGCAGGATGGTGTCACTATTACCCGAGCGCCTGCGCAGATTCCAGGCGAGCGCAAAGACCATGGCCGAAACCGCCATGGCAACGAACTCCAGCACGGTGTGCACAGGAAGATATTGTGCGGGTGAGGAAAAAAACCGCACGTCCGGCATCGCCTGACCAAAAGCAAGACCCAAAGTCAGGATGACGCACCATGCCAGAGGCGGCGACCATAGCCCCCCCCTCCCGTTCAACAGCCCCCCCATCGTCATCCCCACACCCCTAGCGGTCTTTTGACCGTGCAAATCGTTTTGGTTTTTATTTATTCCGTCAAATATACCAAAATCAAGCAGCCGGGCATTCTGCAACCGGGGGAATTGCCTCGAAAAACTATTGTTTTTTCAGAGTCAGAGCGAGCTCGTAAAGCGCGTTTTTCGCGGCACCGGTAATGGCAGCAGCCAGTTTTGCCGCCTGCTTGGTCGGCAATCCATCATCAAGCAAGAGCTTCAACACCCGCTCACCCTCGCCATTCTCAGCATCGGCCGGGGCGCCGGAAAGCATCAGGACAAATTCGCCGCGTTGGCGGTTGGGGTCTGCCTTGAGCCAGTCGAGTGCTTCCGCCAAGGGCAGGGAATGAATCGACTCGAACAGTTTGGTCAGTTCACGGGCGATGACCAGCGTGCGCTCACCGAACACCGTCGCCATGTCTTCGACCGTTTCCAGCACTCGGTGCGGCGCTTCGTAGAAGACCAGGGCGCAGGCTTGTTCGCGCAGTTCCTCCAGCGCTTGCCGACGCTGACCGCCCTTGGCCGGCAAGAAGCCATAAAAAAGGAAATGTTCATCCAGCAGGCCGGAACCGGACAACGCCGTGGTCGCAGCGCACGGGCCAGGCAGCGGCACCACCTTGCAGCCGGCAGCGCGAACGGCTGCGACGATGCGGGCACCGGGGTCGGAAATGCCGGGCGTACCGGCGTCGGAAATCAGTGCCACGGCTTCGCCAGCGCGCAGCTTGTCGACGATGCGGGCGGCCGCTTCGTGTTCGTTGTGCTGATGTGCCGGAATCGTTCGCGCCTGGGCGCCCAGTTGCTTGAGCAGCGGGCCGCTGTGGCGGGTATCCTCGGCGGCGACCCAGCGCACGGTGCGCAGAATTTCTTCGGAGCGACGGGTCAGATCGGCGAGATTCCCGAGCGGCGTCGGGACGACATACAATGCGGCGGACTCTTCCATCATTCTTCCGTCATTTTTATCAGCATGCAGGCAAAGGCCAACGATACCACCACCGTGCGCGGCCGCGAAGCCGAGGAGAAAGCGGCTCGCTACCTGGAGCGCAGCGGAGTGCGTATCGTCGAGCGAAACTTCCGTGTCCGGGGTGGCGAGATTGACCTGATCTGCCGTGATGGCAGGGTGCTGGTTTTCGTTGAGGTTCGCCAGCGCAGCCGCAGCGACTTCGGTGGCGCCGGCGCAAGCATCACGGCCAGCAAGCGCCGGCGCATCGTGCTCGCCGCGCAGCATTACCTGCTCGGCAAGCCGGACTGCGACTGCCGTTTCGACTGCGTACTGATCGATGGCGAGCAACTCGAATGGATCAAGCATGCGTTTTCTGCTGACGATTAGCCTGCTCTGCTGGCTGGCGACGGCGCAGGCCGAGAGCATCCGGGTGCTGGTGCAAAGCTCACCTTTGGCCGGCAGCCAGTACTACGCGCTGGCTGAATTCTGGTCTTCGATCAAGGTCGGCGATGCGCTCGACCTGATCCGCGAGCCCGACAACAAACATGACCGCAACGCAATCCGCGTCGAATGGCACGGTCACAAACTGGGCTACGTGCCGCGCGCCGAGAACCGGGTTGTTGCTGCGGCGATGGATGCCGGCGACCGCCTGACGGCCCGCGTGTCGTCCCTGAGCGACAACAAAAATCCATGGCAGCGAGTAGCGTTCGAAGTGTTCGTCGAGCTGTGAGGTAGAATGCTTTTACTTATAGCCCCAACCCCTTGAACGATATGGATTTGATCGCCCGCGTTACCCAGCACTTCGAAGACAGTGCTCAAACCAAGCTGAATGCCGTCGAGTCGATGGCCGCACCGATAGCCGCCGCCATCGAGACGATGACCAACTGCCTGATCAACGGCGGCAAGATTCTGGCCTGCGGCAACGGCGGCTCAGCCGGCGATTCGCAGCATTTTGCCGCCGAACTGATTGGCCGTTTTGAAGCTGAGCGCCAGGAGCTGGCAGCGATTGCCCTGACCACCGACAGCTCGATCATCACCGCCGTTGGCAACGATTACTCCTTCAGCCAGATTTTTTCGCGTCAGGTACGTGGCCTCGGCCATGCCGGCGATGTGCTGCTGGCCATTTCCACCTCGGGCAACTCCGGCAACGTCATTGAAGCGATCAAAGCCGCCCACGAACACGACATGCACGTCGTCGCGTTGACCGGCAAGGGCGGCGGCCAGATTGGCGAAATGCTGCGCGACGACGACATTCATCTTTGCGTACCGGCCGACCGGACGGCACGTATTCAGGAAACCCACCTTGTCGCGATTCATTGCCTGTGCGATGGGATCGATGCACTCTTACTGGGAGTCGAATAATGCAAAAAGCCAAACTGAGTCTTGCGGCCATTTTGATGATCGCCGCATTGCCGGCCCTGCAGGGTTGCGTCGAAGCCGCCCTGCTCGGCACCGCCGCCGCAGCCAGCGTGATGTCGGCCCATGACCGTCGCTCCACCGGCACGCAAACCGACGACGAAACGACCGAATGGAAGGCCAACCAGCGCGTTCCCGAGCAGTACAAGAACCAGGCGCACGCCAACTTTACGGTCTACAACCGCCGTGTGCTGATCACCGGTGAAGTGCCCAATGAAGATGCCAAGTCGACCATCGAATCCGAAGTGCGCAAGCTCGAAGGTGTGCGCGAGGTCTACAACGAACTGGGCATCGGCCCGGCCACGCCACTGGGCAGCCGCAGCAACGACAGCTTCATTACCTCCAAGGTCAAGGCCCGTCTGGTCGATACCAATCAACTCTCGGCCAACCACATCAAGGTGCTGAGCGAACGCGGTATCGTCTATCTGATGGGTATCGTCAATGAACGCGAGGCCAAGGTCGCCGTCGCTGTCGCCCGCACCACCGCCGGCGTCGTCAAGGTGGTCAATGTCCTGGAAATCGTCAGTGAGGAAGAAACCCGCCGCCTCGACAACCAGGTACTCGGCTCGCGCAGCACCCCGCCGCAGTCCGCTCCGGTCGAAAATCGATGAATTGAGCGTATCGTTCACCAGAAGGGGAGAGAAAAATGAATCTGGAAAAGGTCATATTCGGTTTCTTCATCGTTCTGGCGGCGACGCTGAACTTCGGTTTCTTCATTGGCGACATCGCCGATCCCAACCTGCATAGCGTTTATGAACTGGCGGCCGCCCTGGTCGTCAGCCTGATTGCCACCGCCCTGAAATTTGGTGACCGCACACAGATCGGCGCCATTCACCTCTCGACCAGCCTGGTCGCCGACCTGCAACTGATCGCCGCCGCCGTCACCTGGGGGGTCGCCGAACACGTCACCGGCGTCGGCATGACGGCGCATGTGACCTCCAGCGTGGTCTCATTATCCGGGGGGGCGCTGTTTGCCAACATCGTCTCGGTCATCATCCTGATTGTCGAAACCGTGATGCTGCGCCGCTGACGCATCCGGGAACTGCGCATGAACAGCGCCTTCTTCCTGGTCCTGCGGCGCATGCGGGCGCCGATCATCGTGTTGATTGTCATCTACGCGATTTCTGTCATTGGCCTGACCGTGGTTCCCGGCGTCGATGCCGAGGGCAAGACGACGGCGCCGCTAAGCTTTTTCCACGCCTTCTACTTCATCAGCTATACGGCAACAACCATCGGATTCGGGGAAATCCCCGTCGCCTTCTCCGACGCCCAGCGCCTGTGGGTCACCATCTGCATCTACCTGACCGTCGTCAGCTGGTCCTACTCGGTAGTCACCCTGATCGCCCTGCTCCAGGACAAGGGGTTTCAGAACACCCTGACAACCAATCGCTTCAACCGCCGCGTCCGGCAGATCAAGCAGGACTTCTACCTGATCTGCGGCTGCGGTGAGACAGGCAGCCTGATCGCCCGCACCTTCGATCACATTGACCAGCCCTTCGTCGTTATCGAGAAAGACGAACTGCGCGTCGAAGAACTCGATCTGCTCGATTTCAAGACCGACACGCCAGCCATTGCCGCCGATGCCCGCCTGCCGGACAACCTGCAACTGGCCGGACTCAAACATCCGAAATGCCGCGGGGTACTTGCCGTCACCAATGACGAGCAGACCAATCTTGCGATCGCCATTGCCGTCCGCCTGCTAAATCCGGAAATTCCGGTGATCGCCCGCTCCGAGCAGGCCAGCGTGGCCGCCAACATGGCCTCCTTTGGCACCGACTACATCATCAATCCGTATGAACGTTTCGCCGAGCGCCTTGCCCTGGCAGTTTCATCCCCCGAACATTTCCGCTTGATCGAATTGCTGACCAGCCTGCCGGAATCGCCCATCCCGGAAGCCCTCCGACCACCGCGCGGCCACTGGATACTCTGCGGTTATGGTCGTTTCGGCCATGCCGTAGCCGACCGCCTGCGCGACACCGGCATCACGCTGACCATCATTGACCCCAGCGCCCCCGATGCCAACCCGGACATTACAGGGGATGGCACCGAAGCTCACACCTTGCATCTGGCAGGCATCGCCCAGGCCAAAGGCATCGTCGCCGGCAGCAACAACGATATCAACAATCTCTCCATGGCTGTGACTGCCAGCGAGATCAAGCCCGACCTCTTCGTCGTCGCCCGCCAGAACCAGGCCGCCAACAGCGCCCTGTTCGCCGCCTATGATGCCGACTTCACCGTACTGCCCAGCCGCATCATCGCCCAGGAATGCATTGCCATCCTGACTGCACCGCTGCTCGCCCGCTTCCTGGACCGGGTCCAGCAACTGGACGAAGCACAATGCCAGCAGCTGGTTGCACGCCTGCACGCCGAATGCGGGGGGCTGACCCCGGTCATCTGGGACAACCGCCTGAATGCCACGGAGGCACCGGCCACCTGGCAGGCCCTGATGCACGACAAGCGGATTCGACTCGGTGACATCCTGGTCGATGCGGCCGATCGGCAGCATCAACTGCCAGTCGTCCCGCTGCTTGTCGAACGCGGCAGCGATTACTTTCTGCTTCCCGCTGGAGACTTCATTCTGCAGGCCGGCGATCAGTTGCTTTTTGCCAGCCCGCTCTCCGCCCAGCGCCGCCTTGAGCTCACGCTGCGCAATGCCAACGAACTGGACTACGTGCTGACCGGCAAGGAAAATTCCGGCAGTTTGCTGGGCAAACTCCTGGCAGCCCGCTGAAGCAACAGCGCGCCAACGAAGATCGCCCTCAGGTCCGGACGCTGGAATTCCCCGCCGTTGATCCTGCCCCTGCAATCAAGCGGCAAGAACCCGCCGCAAGCCGCGCATCAGCGAGCCAATGGCCGGTAACTTCATATACAACTCCTCAGCGGTATCCCAGTAATCGCGGTGGTAATTGACCTTGCCGTCGGCATCGAATCTTAGATGCGAAACACCCCGCATCACCTGCGCTTCACCCTTGCCCCACAGTCGAACCCGGAAACAGAACTCCCAGATGAGCATGGCGCCGTTCTCATCGACTACTTTTTCGGTGACAACAAAGCGCGGCTCGGCGACCTGGCCGAACATGTGGGTAAAGATGCGCTGGATGGCTGCGATGCCACGGACCTCATTGAACGGGTCCTTGAAATAGGCATCGGCACTGTAGAACTCGGGAAAGCTGGCCACGCTGTCCGGGGCAAACTCGTTGTAAAAGCAGATCAGCTTGTCGAGATTCATCTCAGCCTCCGGTAAAACGGCGAATCAGCGGGAAATACCAGCCATAGGGCAAATGGGCGAACAGCTTCATCAGGCGGGTGAAGCGCTTCGGAAAGTGGATTTCGAAAGCCCCCGTCCTGAACCCGTCGACCACGGCCAGCGCCGCCTGTTCCGGCGTTTGCAGGGCCGGCATGGCGAAATCGTTCTTCGCCGTCAGCTGGGTTGAGACGAAACCCGGATTGATCACCCAGACCCCGATCCCTTTGGGCACCAGATCGAGATGCAGCACTTCGGCAAAATGGATCAGCGCCGCCTTGCCCGGCCCATAGCAGAGCGCTTTCGGCAGGCCGCGATAACCGGCAACACTGGCCACGAAGGCGATGCCGCCTCCCGCATGGAGATCGGGCAGAACGGTCGCGGCCAAACGCATGGCACCGTTGAAATTCACCTCGATGACCCGCTCGGCGACCGTCAGATCAAAGTTGTCGGCGCGCATCGGCACATAGTCACCAGCCAGATAAACAACCAGGTCGACGCCCCCCCAGACCGCCAGCAAACCCTGGCGGGAGGCATCCAGACTGACCGGGTCGGTGGCATCGCAGGGCAACAGCAAGGCATCGGCAATACCCAGCGCCAGCAACTTGTCGACACTGCGCGCCGATAGTGCCACCCGGGCGCCGCGCCCGGCCAGTTCACGTGCCAGGGCGGCGCCGATTCCGGACGAGGCGCCCACGAGCCAGACGCGCTTGCCGTGCCAGTCGGTGATTTTCGGATTCATGATCGTTACTGCCTTTTTACGAAGGTCAGCGTCACTTCGCCGAGGTTGAAGCCCCACTTCGACATGAACGAGCGGTTCATCATCACCTTGTCGTCCATCAGGAACATCCAGTCGTCAAAGTCGACGTTGTAGACCTTGCCGTCGACCGGCAGTGCCAGCACGTAACGCCAGCGCAGGGCATTGCCGGCCACTTCGCCGATTGCCTCGCCGACGACATCGTCGGCCTTGCCACGGAACGTACCATCCGGTTGCCTGGTCAGCGTCCAGACGCGGCGCGAGGTCGTGCCGTCGGACCACTTGAAGTTCTCGTCGAGAACGCCGACTTCACCGGTCCATTTGGCATCGATGACCACATGGAAGCGTTTCTTGACCTCGCCGGAGCGCCCCTGGAACATGCCCCAGGCGTCGAGCGTACCGTTCAGGTAGGTCTTCAGGTCGAGGGCCGGCTGTTCGGCGCGGTATTGCTCGACGCCAGTAGAAGCACAGGCCGTCAGGCCAAGGGAAAACAGAGCAGCAGCGAGCAGTTTCATGATTCAGACTCCAGAGAATGACGCCAGCGCCAGAGCAAGGCCGCGGCCAATGCCTTGAAAGCGAGTGGCAACAGGGCGTAGGCAAAGGTCAGTGCCGGCAGACCGGCAGTGCTGCCCGGCACGTAGCCGAGCAGCGCCAGCAAGGGCAGGGAAAGCCCGGCGGCCAGCGCCAGGTTGAGTTTCGAGACAAAATTCCAGACGCCGAAACAGGCGCCGGGCTGCCCCTGTCGTTCGCCAAGATCGGCCGCGATCGCCGCCGGCAGGGCGAGATCGGCGCCGAGCGCCAGCCCGGAGACGACACAGATGGCGGCGAAGGTGGCAACATCGTGGGCGCCGAGCAGGCTGGCCCCGGCAAAAGCCAGGATCGCCAGTCCCATTGCCAGCCCCCAGGCGGCAACCCGGCCAATGCTGCCGGCCAGGCGAACCCAGAGCGGCAAGGAAGCGGCGCCGGCAATGAAATACAAGGCCAGCAACGCCCCACTGTCCGATTCCGCCTGCAGCACATCGGCGACAAAAAAGAGGAACAGCGTTGCCGGTAGCGCGGCGGCAATGCCGTTAACGACAAAAACCAGCATCAGGCGACGGAAAGCCAGATCAGCGAAGACGCGGCGCAGGCTGGGCATGAGCGCCTGGGTGGAGGCCGGCAAGGGCTGGCCGGCTCCAACCCGGGAAAAGGTGATGACCGCCGCGATCAGCAGCAAGGGGGGCAATATCCAGCTCAGGCGGGCGATGCCGTCATTCAGGCTGGAGGCAAGCACGGTGGGCAGGGCGGCAGCAAGCACAACGCCGAGCAGGCCAAAGCCCTCCCGGGCTGCAGTCAGCCGGGTGCGCAATGCTGAATCGACACCCACATCCGCTCCCCAGGCCTGATAGGCAACGGTCGCTGCCGAGAAACCCAGATAAGTCAGGGCCAGCGAGGCGAGCAACCAGAGACCGGCATTTTCGGCGGGCGGATTGAGCAACGCGACAAAACCAAGTCCGAAGGGCAGCAGTGCCAGCGCCACCATGCGGCGCCGCGAAACCCGGTCGGCCAGCCAGCCCAGCCACGGGTCGATGCCGGCGTCGAGCAGACGGGCGCCAAGCAGGATCAAGCCGAGCAACGCCAGCGGCAGGCCCGCTGTTTCGGCGTAGAAACGCGGGACGTGGACGTAAATGGGGAGGGCAGCGAAGGCCAGGGGGAGGCCGAGCAGGCCATAGGCGAGGATGCGGCCATTGGTCATCTCAGACCGCCGGCCGCTTAAGCAGCGCGGCACGCAGATCGGGGGCACTGGTTTTCGGGTCAAGCCAGATGGCGAAGAAGGCGCGGGCGAAAGCCGGGTCGTCGATGCTGCCGAGCAGGCGATCATTGAAATGGAACCGGGCAGCATCGGCGCGATACTGGCCGATGATGTAGTCACCCGGTTTGACGTCCGGGAAGAGCCTGGCCATCTGGTCGCCCCAGCGTTTCAGGCTGGCCTCGTCGGCGATGCCGAGATTGCGGATTTCCTTGACGCTGGCCTCGGCGATGGCCTGCCCGGCGATGTTGCGCTTGTAGGTCAGCTTCAATGCCAGCGGCGCGCGCAAGGGATCGTCTCCGGCCCACAGCGCCGCCTCATAGACGAGAAAACCGAAACGGCGGAACTCGCCGCTGCCCCAGCGTTTCAGGCCGGCCGTCGGATCGGGGTTGGCGAAGGCCGCAAATGGCGCGGCCGCCAGCGCCAGCAGCAGGCGCCGACGACTGGCCGAACGTGCCCCCTCAAGCATGGGTGAGTTCGAACTGGACGACATCGACATTCCCGGCCAGGAAGCCAGCCTCGCAATAACAGAGATACATGCGCCACAGGCGGCGGAACTGCTCGTCAAAACCCAGCGCCGCGATCTGCGGCCACTTGGCCTCGAAGGCATGGCGCCATTCGGCCAGGGTACGGGCGTAGTCGAGTCCGAAGGCATACTCGTTGCGGACGACCAGACCCTGCTTGGCGGCGGCGGCGCGGAAAGCCTGCCGCGACGGCAACATGCCGCCGGGGAAGACGTATTGCTGGATGAAATCGGTGCCCTTGCGATAACTGGAAAACAGATCGTCGCGGATGGTGATGCTCTGGATCACCGCCCGGCCATCCTGCTTCAGGGCCTTGGCCACCGTCTTGAAGTAGCTTGGCCAGAAACGTTCGCCGACTGCCTCGAACATTTCGATGGAGACAACATGGTCGAACTGTTCCTGCGTATCGCGGTAGTCCTGCAGCCGAAGATCGGCTGCCGGTACACGCTCTTGTGCCCAGGCCAGCTGGGCCGGCGACAGGGTCAGGCCGGTGACGGCCAGGCCGCGTTGCACAGCCATTTCGGCAAACCCGCCCCAGCCACAGCCGATTTCCAGCACGCGCTGGCCCGGCCCGGCCTTCAGGCAATTCAGGATGCGTCGGTATTTGGCGTATTGGGCGCTCTCCAGCGAGCCATCGTCCGCTTCGCGATAAATGGCCGCCGAATAACTCATGCTCTGGTCCAGCCACAACTTGTAGAAATCGTTGCCCAGGTCGTAATGCGCCATGATGTTGCGCTTGCTGCCGGCCCGGCTGTTGCGGTTCAGCCAGTGGCGAACACGGGCCGCCAGCAGGTTGCGCCAGGAGCCGTAGACCGCCTTCTGCAGTGCATCGCGATTCTTCGCCAGCAGCGTCAGCAGGCCAGTCACGTCCGGCGAATCCCAGTGCCCGTCGAGATAGGCCTCGGCCAGCCCGATATCGCCGCGCGCCAGCACCATGCCGAACATCGCCTCATCGTGCACCTGAAGCGAGACGCCATGCTCACCGTTGCCGAACAGGGCGCAGGAACCATCGGGCAGGCGAATTTCCAGCATGCCGCCTTCGATTTTCTCCAGCAGTTCAAAGACCAGAGAGGTGTCGCGGGCCAGCCGTTCGCTGCCACGCAGGATCATGGTGTTGTTCATTTTGTCGATTCCTGGATAGGTTGAGGAACATGGGCGCCACGGAAGGGCACCCCTTTCAGCCAGAGTTTCAGCGCTTGCCAGTGGATGCGGAAAATCACGCCGGCCGTCAGGAAAGGCATGCGCAGGAATGCGCCGAGCAAGGCGCCGGCACCCCATGCCCGCGGCTTGCCGGAGATGGAAGTGAGCAGCAGTTCGCCCTCGGCATCGTCGTAGTCGATGCGGGCCAGCGGCACCGACCGGTCAAGTTGAAAACGGAAGCGATAGCCGCCTTCGATTTCATTGAAGGGCGAGACATGGAAATCCTTGTCGGCCCGCAGCTCCTGCCCGTCGCACAACGGCGCACCATCGGGGTTGTGCAGCAAATAGCTGCGCGTGCCGCCGAAGGTATTGTTCACTTCGGCCAGGATGGCGATCAGCGCGCCGGCCCGGTTGTGGCAGAACCAGAAACTGACCGGATTGAAGACCAGGCCGAAAACACGCGGAAAAGTCTGCAGCATGATCTCGCCGTCGTCCGGCAAGCCACGTTCGCGCAGCATGGCCGTGATCCACGGCAGCAGGGGGGTGCCATCGCGCGGACCATGGTCCTGGCTGCGAAAACTCAGCACGTTGCGACGATCGACCCCAAAAATCCCGCAATTAGCCGCCGCCAGATCGCGCACCGGTAGCTGGATGTAGAACACCGGATAGACGAAGGCATGAATCACCGGCCGCAAGCGCCGGTGCATCACGTGGCCGAGGAAGAGTTGCGGAAGGAAGTTCATGCTGACCTCAGGCCGTCTCGGTTTCGCGCAACGCCACCAGCGATGCATCCTGCCACGGGGCGCGGATGCCCAGGCCATTGACCACACGCAGGGCCGACTTCAGTCCGTCTTCGTGGAAGCCGTAGCTACCCCAGGCGCCAGCCAGCCAGATGCCGTTTTCGCCCTGCACCGAAGCCAGCCGCTGCTGGGCCGCGATGGCCGGGCCGTCGAAGATCGGGTGGGCATAATCGAATTCGGCCAGCACCTTGGCCGGGTCAGGCTCTCGGGCCGGGTTCAGCGTCACGACGACGGGAGTCTTGAAGGGCAGTGGCTGCAGTTTGTTGATCAGATAGGAGACACCAACCGGCTGGTCACCTGGTTCCCCTTGGCCAGCAAAGTAGTTCCAGGCCGACCACAGCTTTTCATCACGTGGCAGCAGAGCGCGGTCGGTATGCAGCACGGCACGGTTGGGCTGGTAGCGGATGGCCGACAGCACTTCGCGCTGCGCATCGCTGGCGGTGAAGCCGAGAATGGCCTTGGCCTGGTCGCTGTGGCAAGCCATCACCACCTGGTCGAAATGCTCACTGCCGTATGCATGTGTCACCCGCAGCCCGATGCCTTCGCGGGTAACGGCGCTGACCGGACAGTTGAGACGGATGTCGTCGAGCCGACTGGCGATCTTGCGAACATATTCGCGGCCGCCTCCTTTCACCGTGCGCCACATCGGGCGGTCAAACACCTGCAGCAGGCCGTGGTTCTGGCAGAAACGAATGAAAGTGGCGAGCGGCATGTCGAGCATCTGGCCGGTCGGGCAGGACCAGATGGCGGCTGCCATCGGCAGCAGGTACCAGTCCGAGAAGGCGCTGGAATAGCGTCCGGCGCTCAGGAAATCGCGCAGGCTGCGCTGGTTGTCGGGATGGGTTGCCAGCCAGCCGCTGCTTTCACGATTGAAGCGGAGGATGTCGGAGAGCATGGCCCAGAACTGCCGGCGGACCAGGTTGCGCTTCTGGCCGAAGACGGTGGCCAGATTGCTGCCCGCCCATTCGAGATCCGGGTTTTCCAAGCTAACGGCGAACGACATTTCAGTTTCGACGCTGTCGACACCGAGTTGGGCGAACATCGCGATCAGATTCGGATAGGTCTTTTCGTTGAAAACGAGAAAGCCGGTATCGACCGGATGCGTCCTGCCTTCCAGCGTCACATCGACCGTATTGGTGTGGCCGCCGAGATAGGCGCCCGCCTCGTACAGCGTTACCTCATGCTGGCTGCTCAATAGCCAGGCAGACGCCAGCCCCGAGATGCCGGCACCGACGACGGCGATACGTTGTCTTTGTTGCATGATTTCTCCCTTACTCATTGCAGCCGTACAGTTCGGCGTAGGCCGAGTGGTTGTGGATGGACTCAAAATTCTCGGAAGCCACCTTCCATTCGGCGATGCGCGGCTCGTTCATCAGACGCAGCGCGATGTCGCGGACCAGGTCTTCGACAAACTTCGGATTGTCGTAGGCGCGCTCGGTCACCCATTTTTCGTCCGGCCGCTTCAAGAGGCCGAATACTTCGCAGGAGGCTTCTTCCTCGGCCAGGCGCACCAGATCCTCGATGCTCATTGGCGCGCGCAGCCTTGCTTCCAGCGTGATGTGCGAACGCTGGTTATGAGCGCCGTAGTCGGAAATCTTCTTCGAGCAGGGGCACAGGCTGGTCACCGGCGCCACGACACGCAGTGTCAGCGTCGCGCTCTCCCACGCGCGCTGGTCGACAATCAGCGTCGCGTCGTAGTCGAGCAGGCTCTCGACACCGGAGACCGGCGCCATTTTGCGGATGAAGTAAGGAAAAGCCAGTTCGATGCGGCCGCTACCGGCATCCAGACGCAGCAGCATGTCGGCCATCATGCGCAGCAAGCCGACCTGGGTCAGCGGGCCGGTGTGTGCTTCAAGCAACTCAACGAAACGCGACATGTGCGTGCCCTTGACCTCGGGCGGCAAGCCGACGCTCATCGCAATGGTGGCCACCGTGCTGGTCAATTCACCCGCCGCATTCTCCAGTTGCAGGGGATAGCGCAAGCCCTTGACGCCTACACTCTGGATGGCGAGGCGGCGCGTATCGGCGGTGGCTTGAACGTCGGGCAAAAAGATGTTTTCCGGGGCATTCATGTTTGGCTCCTGGTGGTTACGCTGGCTTATTTGAGGAATTCGTCGATTTTCTTCAGCAAATCCTTGTCATCCGGCTTGGTGAAGCTGGTGTAGGCAATGACCTGCGTTGCATCGCGGTTGATCAGGTACTTGTGGAAGTTCCATTTCGGTTTGCTGCCGGTGATCTCGGCCAGCTTCAGATAGAACGGGTTGGCCCCCTTGCCCTTGACCACGCTCTTGCCGACCATCGGGAACTCGACGCCATAGGTCAGCCGGCAGAAATCGGCGATTTCCTTCTCGCTGCCCGGTTCCTGCTCGCCAAAGTCATTGGACGGAAAGCCAAGGACGACCAGGCCCTTGTCCTTGAGCCGGGCGTAGAGTTTTTCCAGCCCGTCGTACTGCGAAGTGAAGCCGCAGTAGCTGGCCGTATTCACGACCAGGACGACCTTGCCGGCGTACTGGCAGAGCGGCATCGGCTTGCCATCCTGCAGACTGGTGAAGTTGTGGTTGAGCAAGGACGGGCATTCGCCAGCCATTGCCATCGGCACCATGCCGGCCGAAATCAGGCCTGCAATACCGAACCAGCGCTTAAGTCGAGAGATCATGTCCAACTCCTTATTTGATTTGTCCTAGACAAACAGGACGTTTGTTCGTAAGATAGTCATCAAAAGCTGTCTTGTCAACGGTTTGTCTAACATTTGTTTAGGACAAATATGAATACTCCTAGTTTCAACATTGCCGCCGTCGAGCGGGACACTGGTCTTTCCAAGGACGTTCTCCGCATGTGGGAGCGGCGCTACGGATTTCCCGTGCCGGAACGCGATCTGAATGGCGAGCGTCTCTACCCGGCCGACCAGGTCGAGCGTCTGCGCCTGATCAAACGGCTTATGGATCAAGGGCATCGACCCGGCAAGCTGATCGCAACGCCTGCCGAAGCCTTGATGGCACTGGCGCCACGCCGTGCCCGGCCGCCAGAAAGCAGCCCATCAACAGACAGCACAGACCGCACCGAGTTGCTGAAACTGATCAAGCAACACGATATTGCCGGCTATCAGCAGGCCATGCAGCAGCGACTGGCGCGACAGGGTTTGCAGCGTTTTGTCCAGGACACCGTTGCCCCGCTGACCCGCCAGGTCGGGGAAGCCTGGGAAGACGGCAGCTTCGAAGTATTCGAGGAACACCTGTTCACCGAGCTGACCAAGCGCCTGCTGCGCCAGGCCATTGCCGCCCTGCCCGGCGGACCGCGCCGACCGCGCGTGCTGCTGACCAGCGTGCCGGATGAAACGCACATCCTCGGCTTGCTGATGGCGGAAGCCCTGTTTGCCCTGGAGGGGGCCGACTGCATTCCGCTTGGCCCCCAGATGCCCTTGCTGGAGATTGCCCGCGCTGCTGAAGCCCACCACGCCGACATCGTCGCCCTCTCCTTCTCGGTCGCCTTTCCGCAGCGACAGATTCCCGGCCTGATGCAACAACTGCGCATGGTGCTGCCAGCCAGCACCGAGCTCTGGATCGGCGGCGGCGGCATCCTGCGCCTCACCGCAACGGAAGGCATCCAACTGATTCCGACGCTCGAGGGGGCAATAGAGGCGCTGGCAGCCTGGCGAAACACTCACGCCTGAAGGCCGGCCTGCCTCGCCCGACAGGCAGCCATCAGGCGACTTCAGCCAACGCGGGGAACAAGCGCAGTCTCTCAACTGGCACTAAAATAGCGACTCACTCCCTCCGCGAAGCAGCCATGTCATACGCATCCCCGACCTTCGAATCAAAAATCTGCCCGCCGCACCAACTGGCTGCCAGAGCCGCCCAATTGGCCCACCCGCTGGTGTTCACCAACGGCTGTTTCGACATCCTCCACCGTGGCCACGTCACCTATCTGGCGCAGGCGGCGGCCCTCGGCACCAGCATGGTCGTGGCGCTAAACACCGACGCCTCGGTCAAGCGCCTCGGCAAGGGCGACGACCGCCCGGTCAACGTGCTGGAAGACCGCCTGGCGGTGATGGCCTCGCTGGCCTGCGTCTCGCTGGTCACCTGGTTCGACGAAGACACCCCGTTGCAACGCATCCTTGAATGCCGCCCCGACATTCTGGTCAAGGGGGGCGACTGGCCGGTGGACAAGATCGTTGGCTGCAGCGAAGTGCGCGGCTGGGGCGGGACGGTTCATTCGATTCCGTTCATTCACCAGACATCGACGACGGCGCTGCTGGAAAAAATCCGCCGCCTCTAAGGGTAAGCCTTGCCATGCGCGACCAAGCGCTTCCCTCTTCGACACTGACCGAGCAGGAAATACAAATCCGGCAGCGGGCGACTGCCTTTGTATTCATCGGCATGCCCACGCTGATTTATTTCAGCATCGTCGCGGCGCTTGATCAGGACTGGCCGCTCACCATCCTGGCATGCGCCACGGCAACTGTCGTGATCATCAGCTACATTGCCTTGTGGCGAAATGTCAGCAGCTACCGGGCAATCCGTCCGGCCGTTGTCAGCCAGACCATCCTGCTGCTCTATCTCGTGACCTTCTCGGGACCGGAACACGCCCGCGGCTTGTGGTTCCTGTCGCTTCCCCTGTTTTCCATCATGCTGCTGCCGCCCCGCGAGGGCGGCATATGGGCGCTGGGTTCGACCATCATTGCCATCTTCCTGATGCTGGACGCGGCCAGCATCGAGGGGGGAACCGCCTACTCCACGGCCTATGTCATTCGCTTCTCCATTGTTTCCCTGCTGATTTCAGGCGTCGTGCTGTGGTCAGAGATGCTGCTGCACCGCTACCGGGAGCGACTGGAAGGGCAAAATGCAGCCCTGGCGGCAGAACGTGACCGACTGGAGCATGAAATAATCCAGCGTACCGCGCTCGAGGAGGAGTTGCGTTATCTGGCCACCACGGATCCGCTGACCGGCCTGCTCAACCGCCGGGCCTTCATGACGGCCCTGGCCGATGAAATCACCCGCAGCAAGCGTCTGCACAGCCGATTTACCTTGCTCATGCTCGACATTGACCACTTCAAGGTGGTCAACGACACCTACGGCCACCCGGCGGGCGATGCCGTGCTTGCTCATCTCTCCGGGCTGATGGCGGAACAGCTGCGCAGCATCGACAGGCTGGCCCGCATCGGCGGTGAAGAGTTCGCCATCCTGCTCGTCGACACTTCGGCAGAAGCTGCTGCGACGGTCATCGAACGGCTGCTGGTGGCGATCCGCAACAAGCCGACCAGCCATCCGGAAACCGGCAAGGCCATCGCCATTACGGCCAGTATCGGCTGCACCGAAAGCAAGGCGGAAGACAATGAGCAATCCGCCCTCGTCCGCGCTGACCGGGCGCTGTATGCCGCCAAGCTGGCTGGCCGCGACCAGCACTGCTGGCGCTAGTCTGCTTACAGAACGACCTGGGTGCCCAACTCGACGACGCGATTGCTGGGAATCTTGAAAAAGGCGGTTGCCGAACCGGCATTGCGGAACATGGCGACGAATATTTTCTCGCGCCAGAAGGCCATATCCGAGCCGAGACGCGGAATCAGGGTTTCGCGACCGATGAAGTACGAGGTTTCCAGCTGGCTGAAGGCCAGCCCGGCGTCTGCGCACAAAGCCAGGGCTGCCGGTACATTGGGATCATCCTTGAAACCGTACTGGACAATGACACTCCAGAAATTCTCCTTCAACTGCCGCACTTCGATACGGTCAATATCCGGCACGTAAGGCACATCGAAGAACTGAACCGAGAGCAGGACGACACGCTCATGAATGACCTTGTTATGCATCAGGTTGTGCAGCAAGGCGTGCGGCACCCCCTTCGGGTCGGCATTCAGGAACACCGAAGTACCTGCCACCCGGGTTGGCATCGACGAGGCCAGGGAGTCGAGGAACATCGACAACTCCAGGCGCTCCCCGCGCAGGCGCTCGGACAGCAATTCGCGGCCACGCTTCCAGGTCGTCATCAGGACAAAGACGCCCATCCCGGCAACCAGCGGGAACCAGCCACCATCCGGAATCTTCAGGATGTTGGCAGCCAGGAAGACCAGTTCGACTGAGAGGAAGCAGGCAAACAGCAGACCGGCCCTGATCCATCCCCACTTCCAGACTTTGGCGACAACAACCGTGGCGAGAATGGAGGTAATCACCATGTCACCGGTCACGGCAATACCATAGGCAGCCGCCAGGTTGTTCGATGACCTGAACCCGAGGACGAGGATCATCACGGCCACCATCAGCCCCCAATTGACGGCTGGCAGATAAATTTGCCCCTGTTCCTTATCGGAAGTGTGCTGCACCTCCATGCGCGGCACGAAACCGAGCTGCATGGCCTGGCGCGTCACTGAGAAAGCGCCGGAAATGACTGCCTGCGAAGCGATCACGGTGGCCACCGTAGCAAGAGCGACCAGCGGATAAAGCGCCCACTCTGGCGCTGAAAGAAAGAAGGGATTCTTGGCCGCCTCAGGATCGCCGAGGATCAGCGCCCCCTGGCCAAAATAATTGAGGACCAGCGCCGGCAGCACAAAGGCAAACCAGGCACGGGAAATCGGCTTGCGACCAAAGTGCCCCATGTCGGCATAAAGCGCCTCGGCACCGGTCACCGCCAGCACGACATTGCCCATTGCCACCAGCGAATGCGCCTTGTTTTCAAGCAGGAATTCGAGGCCATACCAGGGATTGAGCGCCGACAGAATGGCGGGGTGATCGACGATGTTGTGCAGGCCCAGCAAAGCCAGGACGCTGAACCAGACCAACATGACCGGCCCGAAAAAGGCGCCGACGGTGGCCGTACCGCTGCGCTGGACAAAAAACAGGATGAACAACACGACCATCGTGATCGGAATCACGAACGGCTTGAATGCCGGCGTCGCCACCTCAAGACCTTCGACCGCCGAAAGCACCGAAATGGCCGGTGTCACCATGCCATCCCCATAGAACATCGCCGCCCCGAGAACGCCGACGATCATGATCCACCTGGCGTGGTGCGGCTTGTCCTGCACCGTGCGCAGCGCCAATGCAATCAGCGCCATGATGCCGCCCTCGCCCCGGTTGTCGGCCCGCATGATGAAGGTGACGTATTTGACCGAAACGACAATGACCAGCGCCCAGAAGAAGAGCGAAAGGCTGCCGTAAATATTGGCCATGGTGACCGGAATCGGGTGGTTGCCAGCGAAGACTTCCTTCACTGCGTACAGCGGGCTGGTCCCGATGTCGCCATAAACCACCCCAAGCGCAGCCAGGGCAAGCGCGGCAAAGCGTTTGCCGGTGATATCCGCCGCCGGTGCTTGACTGCTCATTAAAGCTGCTCCCCGTCGATCAGCCGCCCGTTAAAGCGGGATCTTCCTTGCCGGCCCGGACAGGCCCCCATGCGAGTTAGCCGCCGAGGGCCGCCTTCAGCGACTGCACTTCCTCTTCTGATTCCTCGACAATTTCAGCCAGTGTCTCGGCATCAAAGAGGGTATCCAGCATCGAGGTATCGACCGCGCCATCAAGTTCCGGATCGCGCCAGCACGAGGTGCGGTTGGCGATCTTGTTGGCCACGTAAAGCACATCGGACAAATTGGAAATCGACTCGACCGGGCGGTCGGTCTCGTGCTCCTGCACCGCCTGCAATACCGACTCCGGCGAACCGAGTGCCGACAGCAGGGCGTGACCGATGTTGTCATGCCAATCGACCAGCAGCGCATGCAGCTCCACCTTGTCGTTAACCAACTCAGGGAAATTGGCGGCGCGAGACATCAGGTAGAACACCCCGAGGTCATGCACCAGACCGGCAAACATCGCCTCGTCGCCGTTGATCTTGGCCAGCTTGCGGGCCAGCACGCGGCACAGGGCGGCGACATGCGAAGTGTGCTCCCAGAGACGCTGGGAAATACCTTCGAAAGGCTGCATCTGCTTCGACTTCAGCAACTGCTCCATGGCCACGGCAAACGACACCGTGCGTACCGCCTCCATGCCAACACGAACAATGGCGTTCTTCACGTCGGCAATCTCTCGACCGCTCGGGTTCAGCGCCACCGAGTTGGACATGCGGATGATCTTGGCGCTCATCAGCGGTTCGGCACCAACCAGCTTCGATAGCTGCTCGACACTCAGGTTCGGATCCTTCAGCGCGGCACGCACCTGGAAGGTGATGTCGAGGAAAGTCGGAAAGGTAATCTCGCTGCCGGAAAGATCCCGGGCGATATCTTCGAGTACCTTGAAGGTGACGGCGTTGGCCATGCTGATTTACCTCTGGATAAAAAATGGTGTTGCGCCGCGCTGCCCTGGCGCACCGCCGAAGACATTAGCAGGCAGTGCGGCGAGGCGGCACAAGGCCGGCAGCGCAAGCAATTCCATTTTTAGAAAGGAATGTCGTCGCCGAGATCGTCGAACGACGGCTTCGGCTTGTTCTTCGGAGGGGCCGGCGAGTAATCGGTCGGTTCGCTGTCGTAGCCACCGCCACCACCGCCGCCTGCCGGGGCACCCATGCCTTGACGGGAACCAAGCATTTTCATTTCGTCGCCACGGATTTCGGTCGTGTAACGCTCCTGGCCTTCCTTGTCAGTCCACTTGCGGGTCCGCAGGCTGCCTTCGACGTATACCTGGGAGCCCTTCTTCAGGTATTGCCCAGCAATTTCAGCCAGCTTGCCGAAGAACGACACGCGGTGCCATTCAGTCAGTTCCTTGCGCTCGCCGCTGGACTTGTCCTTCCAGCTTTCCGTCGTCGCCAGGCTGAAATTGCACATCGCTTCGCCACTGGCGGTATAGCGGACCTCAGGATCCTTGCCCAGGTTGCCGACGAGAATCACCTTGTTTACCGATGCCATTACCAATCTCTCCTAAGCAGTTTGATTCGCCGCGGCGATCTGGCGCCGTTGCGGAAAATTCATGTAATTTGCGACCAGCAGCCAGACCAGAACCAGCCCGGTGCTTGCCGCAAAAACAGCATTATCGCCGAAATTCTGCGCCACATAGCCACCAGCCGCACCACCAACAAATAGACCGAGCGCCTGAGTCGTGTTGTAGACGCCAAGTGCCGCACCTTTGGCAGCCGGCGGGGCGGTGCGAGATACCAGCGACGGCAGCGTAGCCTCCAGTACGTTGAAAGCGACGAAGAAAAGCAACAGCCACAAAGCCAGCGTCCAGAGACTTTCATGCGCCAGCAGCAAGCCGGACTGCACGATCACCAGCAAACCAATGGCGGACAGGAAGATCGGCCGCATCTTGTCCTTGCGCTCGGCGGCAATGATGGCCGGAACCATGATGGCAAACGAGACGAGCACGGCCGGCAGATAGATTTTCCAGTGCGATGCCGCCTCCAGCCCGCCATGATCGACCAAGGCGTGCGGCAAGACGACGAACATCGCCATCTGCACCATGTGCAGTACGAAGATACCAACGTTCAGCCGCAGCAAGTCGGGATCAAAGATCACCCGGCGCAATGGCAGCTTTTCATGGCCATGCGGAGGTGGCGCCGGAGGGACTGCCTTGTAGAGCAGGACGATGGCGGCCAGCGCCAGCACGCCGGTCATGATGAACAGCCCCCCCATACCGATCCAGCCGTACAGAATCGGCGCCCCGACCAGCGACAGGGCGAAGACGAGGCCGATTGACGAACCGATCATCGCCATCACCTTGGTCCGGTGTTCTTCCCGGGTCAGATCGGCGGCCAGTGCGGTCACTGCGGCTGAAATCGCGCCCGCGCCCTGCAGCACGCGCCCGACGATGATCCAGGTCATGTCCGGCGCCCAGGCAGCAACGAAGCTGCCCAGCGCGAAGATCAGCAAGCCGACGACGATCACCTGCTTGCGCCCGAAGATATCCGAGGCGATGCCGTAGGGAATCTGGAAGAAAGCCTGAGTCAGGCCATAAGCGCCCAAGGCAAAACCAACCAGGGCCAGGTTGTCGCCTCCCGGCAAGGTTTTCGCATACACCGAAAACACCGGCAGGATCAGGAACAGGCCGAGCATGCGCAGGGCGAAGATGGAAGCCAGCGAGGCGCCGGCACGGCGCTCCTCGGGGCTCATTCGATCAGTGGGGGCGGACATTTTTGGTCTGGTTATGTTGCATTGCAGCGGAAGGGAAATATTAGCAGGTTTGCCCGGCAGACCGCAGGAAGTCCGACGCGCAAAGCGCATCCGTCCCCGCCGTTCGGATTTCCGAACAATGCCGGGACGACAAATTCGGTTTTCCGATTTCCGCCGGCCCACCCCGGCATCGCGATTCCTTAAAAACCAGTCACTTGCCATACGGAGAAGAGCTGGCACGCCGCGTGCAAATAAACAGGGCGCCCCCGGCCTCGATGCCTGTGGCCATAAACAAACACAGGAGACAAACGATGCCAGCCACCCCCACCCGACTCGAGCACGATCTGCTCGGTGACCGCGAGGTTCCCACGACCGCCTACTACGGCGTTCACACCCTGCGCGCCCTGGAAAACTTTCCGATCACCGGCATTCCCATCGCCGTTTATCCCGATCTGATCCGCGCCCTGGCCCAGATCAAGAAAGCTGCCGCCCAGGCCAACCAGCAGCTCGGCCTGCTCGACGCCAAGCGCGCCGACGCCATCACCGCCGCCTGCCGCGAAGTCATCGACGGCAAGTGGCACGACCAGTTCGTCGTCGACGTGATCCAGGGCGGGGCCGGCACCTCGACCAACATGAACGCCAACGAGGTGATCGCCAACCGTGCGCTGGAAATCATCGGCCGCGAGCGCGGCGACTACAAGGCGCTGCACCCGAACGAACACGTTAACATGAGCCAGTCGACCAACGACGTGTATCCGACGGCCCTGAAGCTGGCCACCTATGTCGGCATCTTCCGCCTGGTCGACGCCATGGCCTACCTGCGCAAGGCGTTCGAGCGCAAGGCCGACGAATTCGCCGACGTGCTGAAGATGGGCCGCACCCAGTTGCAGGATGCCGTGCCGATGACCCTCGGCCAGGAATTCTCGACCTATGCCGTGATGCTCGGCGAGGACGAGGAACGCCTCAAGGAAGCCGCCCTGCTCATCCGCGAAATGAACCTCGGCGCCACGGCCATCGGCACCGGCATCAACGCCCACCCCGACTACGCCCCACTGGTCTGCCGCAAGCTGGCCGAAATCAGCGGCATCCCGGTCATCACCGCACCTAACCTGATCGAGGCAACGCAGGATTGCGGCAGCTTCGTGCAACTTTCCGGCGTCCTGAAACGCGTCGCGGTCAAGCTGTCCAAGGTCTGTAACGATCTGCGCCTGCTCTCTTCCGGCCCGCGTGCCGGCTTTAACGAGATCAACCTGCCGCCGCGCCAGGCTGGTTCGTCGATCATGCCGGGCAAGGTCAATCCGGTCATTCCGGAAGTGGTCAATCAAATCGCCTTCGAAGTCATCGGCAACGACACCACCGTCACCTTTGCCGCCGAAGCAGGTCAGTTGCAGCTCAATGCCTTCGAGCCGATCATCGCCCATAGCCTGTTCAAGAGTGCGCTGCACCTGACCAACGGCTGCCGCGTGCTGGCCGACCACTGCGTCAGCGGCATCACTGCCAACCGGGACCAGCTGCGCGAATCAGTCGAACGCTCGATCGGCATCGTCACCGCACTGAACCCCTACATCGGTTACGCCAACGCCACTGAGGTGGCCGCCGAGGCCTTCCGCAGCGGTCGCGGCGTTGCCGAGGTGGTCATCGAGCGCGGCCTGATGAGCGCCGAACAACTGGCTGAGGTTCTGCGCCCCGAGGTACTGACCCGCCCGCAAGTCATTCCCCTTCCTGTCGCCGCCTGATCCAGGCGTCTTTCCACCCAGCATCCCAAGGAAAACATCATGAAAATGAATCGTCTGACCACCTGGATCGGCATCGCCATGGTCCTCGGCGTCGCCGTCGGCTACGCCTGCAACTCGCTGGCGACGTCACCCGCCGCCGCCAAGGAAATCGCCGGTTACTTCGGCATCCTGACCGACATCTTCCTGCGCATGATCAAGATGATCATCGCCCCGCTCGTCTTCGCCACCCTGGTCGCCGGACTGGCCAACATGGGTGATTCGAAAACGGTCGGCCGCATCGGCGCCAAGGCGCTCGGCTGGTTCATCGTCGCCTCGTTCTGTTCGCTGCTGATCGGCCTGCTCTTCGCCAACCTGCTGCAGCCGGGCGCCGCGCTCAACGTGCCGCTGCCGGAATCGGCCGCCGGCCTCAACCTGAAGACTAACGCCCTGAACCTCAAGGATTTCATCACCCACGTTTTCCCGAAGAGCATCATGGAAGCGATGTCGGGCAACGAAATCCTGCAGATTCTCGTTTTTGCCGTCTTCTTCGGCCTGGCCCTCGGCCACCTGCACAACCAGACCGCTCGCTCGCTGGTCAACACCATGGATGAAGTCGTCCATGTGATGCTCAAGGTCACCGACTACGTCATGCGTTTCGCCCCGTTCGGCGTCTTTGGTGCCGTGGCAGGTGCGATCACGACCAATGGTCTGGGCATGCTCCTCGTTTTCGGCAAGTTCATGGCCAGCTTCTACATTGCCCTCGCCGTGCTTTGGACACTGCTCATCGTGGCCGGCTACGTCGTGCTCGGCAAGGACATCTTCCGCCTGCTCAAGCTGGTCCGCGGCCCGATGCTGGTCGGCTTCTCGACCGCCAGCAGCGAATCGGTCTACCCCAAGCTGATGGAGCAACTGGAAAAGTTCGGCATCAAGACTCGCGTCACCGGTTTCGTGCTGCCGCTCGGCTACTCGTTCAACCTGGATGGCTCGATGATGTACACCACCTTTCTGGCGCTGTTCATCGCCCAGGCCTACGACATCCCGATGACCCTGACGGCCCAGATCACCATGCTGCTGGTCCTGATGATCTCCTCCAAGGGCATCGCCGGCGTGCCACGCTCCTCGCTGGTCGTCGTCGCCGCCGTGCTGCCGATGTTCGGCCTGCCGGAAGCCGGCCTGCTGCTGGTGCTCGGCATCGACCACTTCCTCGACATGGGGCGCACCGTCACCAACGTGCTGGGCAACGCGATTGCCACCGCCGTCGTCGCCAAGTGGGAAAATGCCATCGACCCGGTCGATCCGACGCTGGCCGATGCCGACGAAGCCCTGCCAGTACCAGAAGAAATGGTCCCTCAGGGCGCCTGAAAACGTGACTTCTCAGGGTTCGGCCCAGCCCTCGGTGCCGAATCCCCTTGCTTGCCCGGTGCACCGCACCGGGCTTTTTTTCCTTATCCTGACAACCACCATGATCGACTGGACTCTCCTCGCACCCGCAGCCTTCTTCGCCGGCATGGTCGATGCCGTGGTTGGCGGCGGCGGCCTGATCCAGATTCCGGTGCTGCTCGCCCAGTTTCCGCAGACCGCCATCCCGACCCTGTTCGGCACCAACAAGGTTGCCAGCATTGCCGGCACCGGTGCCGCCCTGTGGCGCTATGCGCGCAGCGTTCGCATCCCGTGGGCCGTCGTCCTGCCGGCCACCATTGCTGCCCTGCTCGGCGCCTGGGGCGGTGCCGCGCTGGTTGCCTGGCTGCCGCGCGAAACCATGCGCCCGCTGGTCGTCGTGATGATGATTGCCGTCGCGGTCTACACCTTCATGAAAAAGGATCTCGGCCAGCAGGTGACGCGCGTCATCGACGGCCGCGACCGCTGGAAGGGCACCCTGTTCGGCGGTGTCATCGGCCTCTACGATGGCTTCTTCGGCCCGGGCACCGGCAGCTTCCTGATCTTCGGCTTCGTCCGCCTCTTTGGCATGGATTTCGTGCAGGGCTCGGCCAGCGCCAAGGTCATTAACTTCGCCACCAACCTGTCGGCCATCGCCTTCTTCGCCAGCCACGGACCGATCCTCTGGCAGGTCGGGCTGGTCATGGCCGCCTGCAACCTGGCCGGTTCGTGGATGGGCACCCACCTCGCCCTCAAGCATGGTGCCGGGTTCATCCGCAAAGCCTTCCTCGGCGTCGTCATCGTGCTGATCGCCAAACAACTGGCCGACCTGGCTGCATAGCGTGCAACTCAACGCCGGTGCCGCTGTACCATAGCCCATCCCGCTTCGACGCCATCCGATGCCCCGACTCCGCTCCCTGCCGCTGTTGCTGATCTGCCTGCTGCTGGTCGCCCTGAGCGGCTTTTCGGCCTACCGGATCGCCCAGCGGCTGGGCATTGCCGACCTGCAGGCGACCGGCCTGCACCGGCTCGATCTCTACGCCACCAGCCTGGAGCGCGAGATCAGCAAATATGCCTTCCTGCCCGGCACCCTGAGCCTGGAACCGGAAGTCCTTGACCTGCTCGCCGGTTCGGCCGGCGATAACGCCCGCGTCAACAACTATCTCGAGAAGCTCAACGAACGGGCCGGCACGCTGGCTATCTACGTCATCGACACCCGTGGCAAAGTGCTCGCCACCAGCAACTGGCGACGTCCGGACAGCTTTCTCGGTGAAGACCTTTCCTTCCGCCCCTACTTCCGTGAGGCGCTTGAAAGCGGCAACGGCCGCTTCTTCGGCATCGGCACCACGCGCGGCGAACCCGGCTACTACCTTGCCTCATCGCTGACCGGCGACAGTGGCACGCTCGGCGTGGCGGTGATCAAGGTCAGCCTCGAACAACTCGAAAAATCCTGGACCACGGTCGAGGCCCCGGTCCTCGTCGCCGACGAGAACGGCGTGGTCATCCTGTCCGCCGTCGCCAACTGGAAATTCACCACCCTGCGCCCACTCGACGACAGCACGCGAGCCGCCTTCGACCACACCCAGCAATACAACCGGCGTGCCCTGCAACCGCTCGGCATCCAGAAAATCGAAGACTATGACCACGGCGCCCGTCTGGTGCGCATCGCCGCCAGCGGCCCGGAAACGGTGTCGGTCTACCCGGTCACCGGGCGCTTCCTTGAACAGTCGCGCACCCTGCCCGGTACGCCGTGGACCCTCACCGTGCTGTCGCACCTCGAGCAGGTCGACGACCTCGCCCAGAGCCGCGCCGCGCTGGCCGCCATCGCCGCCGCCTGCCTGTGCCTGTTCGGCATCATCCTGAACGAGCGGCGCCGCCACCTGCGCGACCGGCTGGCCGCCCGCGAAGCCCTGCAGAAGGCGCACGACGAACTCGAACGTAAAGTCGAGGAGCGCACCGCCGACCTCTCCGCCGCCAACCAGCAACTACAGGACGAGGTCGGCGAACGCATCCGCGCCGAACGCACCTTGCGTGCCGCCCAGGATGAACTGGTCCAGGCCGGCAAGCTGGCCGTCATTGGTCAGTTATCGACCGGAATCGCCCACGAACTGAACCAGCCGCTGGCCGCGCTGCGCACCCTGTCGGCCAATGCCGAACGCTTCCTCGAACGCGGCGACACCGAAACCACGCGCACCAATCTCGGCCGCATTGCCGATCTGGTCGACCGCATGGGCCGCATCACCGGCCAGTTGCGCAACTTTGCCCGAAAATCAAGCGGCCAGTCGGCCCCGGTCGCCCTCTGCCACGCGCTCGACAATGCGCTGGCCCTGCTCGACACCCGCATCCGCCGTGCCGGGGCCGAGATCGAGCGTAGCTGCCCGGTCGAGGAACCGGTGGCGATGTGCGATGCCAACCGACTGGAACAGGTGCTGATCAACCTGATCGGCAACGCCCTCGATGCCATGGCCGACCAGACCCGGCCGCAGCTGGAACTGCGCTGGGAATGCACCGACAGCCTGGTCCGCCTGAGTGTTCGCGACCACGGCCCCGGCCTCAGCGACGAAGCGCAGGCCCGGCTCTTCGAACCCTTCTTCACCACCAAGCCGGCCGGCGATGGCCTCGGCCTTGGCCTCGCCATTTCCGCCGGCATCATCGGCGATTTCGGCGGCAGCCTCTACGGCGCCAACCATCCCGACGGCGGCGCCGTCTTCACCCTCGAACTCCCCCTCGCCCCCACGCCATGACCGACGACCTGAAAACGCTGATCATCGAAGACGACCCCGACGTTGCGCTGGGCTGCGAGCAGGCGCTGCAGCTCGAAGGCCTGGCCACGATGTGCGCCGGCAGCGCCGAACTGGCCCGCCACCGGATCAGTGCCGACTTCCCCGGCATCGTGATCAGCGACATCCGCCTGCCCGGCCAGGACGGCATCAGCCTGCAACGCGAACTGCATGCCCTCGACCCGGAACTGCCGGTGGTCCTGATCACCGGCCATGGCGATGTCTCGATGGCGGTGCAGGCGATGAAGGATGGCGCCTACGACTTCCTGCAGAAGCCCTTTGCCCCAGAACAGCTGGTCGATGTCGCCCGCCGTGCGCTGGAAAAGCGCCGCCTCGTGCTGGAGGTCCGCAAGCTGCGCCGCCAGCTTGACCAGCGCGACTTGCTCGAAGCCCGCCTGATCGGCAATTCGGCCGGCATGGCCCGGGTGCGCGGCCTGATCGGCGCCCTCGGCAACAGCGTGGCCGACGTGCTGATCCACGGCGAGACCGGCACTGGCAAGGAACTGGTCGCCCGTTGCCTGCATGACGCCAGCCCACGCAGCAAGGGCAACTTCGTCGCGATCAACTGCGGCGGCCTGCCCGAAACCCTGTTCGAAAGCGAAATTTTCGGCCACGAGGCCGGCGCCTACACCGGCGCCGGCAAGCGCCGCATCGGCAAGATCGAACACGCCAATGGCGGCACGCTGTTCCTCGATGAAATCGAAACCATGCCGGTGGCGATGCAGATCAAGCTGCTGCGCGTGTTGCAGGAACGCACGCTGGAACGACTCGGCTCGAATACCGCCATCCCCATCGATTGCCGCATCATCGCAGCGACCAAGGAAGACCTGACGGTGCTCTCCGAACAGGGCCGTTTCCGCGCCGACCTCTATTACCGACTGTCGGTTGCCACGCTGCCCCTGCCGCCGCTCCGTGAGCGCCGCGAGGACATCCCGCTGCTGTTCGAACACTTCCTGCTGCAGGCTGCTGCCCGTCACGAACGCCCGGTGCCGGCCATTTCATCCGGCCGCATCCAGCAGCTGGTCGGCTATCACTGGCCGGGCAATGTGCGCGAACTGCGCAATGTGGCCGACCGTTGCGTCCTCGGCATCGAAGCCGGCTCACCGCCCTTCGGCCAGCCGGCCGGCGATGCGCCACGCCCGCTTGGCGAAACCGTGGAAGCCTTCGAACGCGCCCTGATCGCCGATGCCTTGCGCCGCCACGGCTCGCTGGCCCGCACCGCCGAAGCGCTGGCGATTGCCAAGACCACGCTGCACGACAAGATTCGCAAATACGGCCTGCAAGGCGATTGAGCGCCCCCCAAAGACAAAGGGCAGACCGGACGTGCCGGCCTGCCCTTATTCCATTCCCCTGCCGGGGCAACGCCTCCGGTAAGAAGCGCCTGTTAGGACCAACCGGAGCCGGATTCGGCCTTTGCGTCCCAGCTTGTGGCCGGCAGCGTCGGTGCAGATCAGTTGTTGCCATTAGAGCGCAAACACACCCATCTGAAAAACGCTTAATTCAGATAACTCCATCTCGAAAAACGATAGACTAGGCATTCCACTATTCTTCGCCCCGACATGGAACTGCGCCAGCTTCGTTACTTTCTCGCCATTGCCGAACACGGCAGCTTCTCCAAGGCCGCCACGACCGTCCATATCGCGCAATCCGCGCTCAGCCAGCAGCTTGCGCAACTGGAAGACGAACTCGGCCAGCCGCTCTTTCACCGCCTGCCGCGCGGGGTCGAACTGACGCCCGCCGGCCGTGCCTTCCACCCTCATGCACTGGCCATCCTGCGTCAGGTCGAGGATGCCCGGCACAGCGTCACTCAGACCGAGGGCGAGACCGTCGGCAAGGTCATCTTCGGCATTCCGCACAGCGTGTCGCAAGCCCTCGCCCTGCCACTACTCAAGGCGGTGCGCGCTGCCCTGCCCCGGGTCGAACTGGAGCTGACCGAAGAACTCACCGGCAACCTGACGCCGCAATTGCGCACCGGCCTGATCCATCTGGCGGTGCTCTTCGACGATGGACAGCTCGACGAATTCCGCAGCCAGGCGCTGCTCGAAGAATCACTGCTGCTGATCTCCCCGGCTGACGCGCCCGATGCGCCCCACGGCCCGATCAGCCTGCGCGACGCGCTGCGCCTGCCGCTCATCCTGCCGGCAGCGCCGCACGGCGTCCGCCCCATCGTCGAAGCCGCCGCCCGGCAAGCCGGCCTCGCTGCCCCCAACGTCATCGCCGACATCAGCTCGATCAGCATCCTGCGCACCAGCCTGCTCGCCGGCCTCGGCCACACCCTGCTGCCCCCGATGCCGATGCAGCATGAGCTGGACAGCGGTGCCCTCCGAGCCACCCCCATCGCTCCAGAAACACTGACCCGCTGCCTGATGCTCTGCGCCTCCCGCCAGATCCCCGCCTCCGCCGCCACCCAGGCCGTCGCCCGCGTACTAGTCGCGCTGGTCGGTCAACTCTGCCGCGATGGCAAGTGGCGCGAAGGGCGGCTGATCACGACAGAGCAAGGGTCATTTATCAATAGTTAAACGGGTGCAGAATTTGGAATACAGCCTGTCGGGAGAGATCCGGCCATGATCGGACGAAATGCCATGAATTCGTTTAGCATATATCCATGACTGAACGGACCTTATCCAACCTCATTCGCGCATCGCTTTTATTGGCGGCTTTTGGTTTTGTTTCCATCCAGACAGCATGGCTAGATGGTGTTGTTCCGATGCAGCATATGAAGATTGTATTCATGGCCGCATATGGTGCAGTGCCTGTTTTGTTGATGCTGAAAGTGATATCCCGGTTATTTCTTCAGGGTTTTAAAGGCCAACGGTTATCGTTCATCGAGAACATGTTCATGCTCAACTATATATTCCTAACTAAAGAAGCCAGAGAGGAATGGCGGAGCTACATAGAAGAACAGAAAAATAAAGAGACTAATAGTCAAACCTAGTCGCCTTGGATCCGTTAGTCAGAGTTGGTGATGTCTGCTATGGACGCTGAAGGGCAATTAAGCCCCGAAGTGATTCAAGCTCGCATCACCCAAATTCTGCGCAAAAAAAATGCCCGACCGCCAATGGCGTCGGGCCATGGGCCATCTGGGTCGGATGGCCGGGGGTTCTTACTTTTTCGCAGCGATACGGTCGCGGATATGCTGGGCGCGGCCGGATGACGACGGGTGCGAACTGAGCATGCTGCTGCTATCGCCTAGCTTGGCCAGCTTTTCGAAGGCGGTGATCAGACCTTCGCGCTTGAGCTTGGCGGTAGTCAGCAGATCGAATGAGTAGTCATCGGCATCGCTTTCCTGAGCCTGCGAGAACTGGGCGTTGACCAGCTTTTCAGCGATGGCGCCGACATCCGAAGCGCTCAGTGCAGCAACTGCAGAACTACCCGAGGCTGCAGCAACCTGACGCGCCGCACCGGCCGCGTAGGCAACCTGCATGGACTTCTTCGAGTGGCCGAGGGCAACGTGGCCGATTTCATGGCCGATCACACCACGGACTTCGTCGTCGGTCATCAGATCCATCAAGCCGGTATAGACACGAACGCAGCCATTGTTCATGGCCCAGGCGTTAACTTCCTTGGTCTCGTAGACCTTGTAGTTAATATTCACACCATTGACCGCCTTGGGCATGCCCTTGACCACCTTGTTCAGGCGCAGTGCGTATTTGCTCTTGGCGGCGGCAATCTTCGATTTGCCATCGAGTTCGGCACAGGACTTGTCGGAAAGCTGCATCACATCCGCATCGCTCAAGGTCGCGGCCTGAACAGCAGCACCGCCGGCTTTGAGCAGCCCATCGGTATTGGCGGAAGAGACGTTTTGGGTATTGCTGCAGGCGCTCATAAAGAGTGCGGCCATACCGGCAAGCATCAGGGATCGGCCGCCACGGGCTGCCGAGAACTTGGTTTTCTCCATGCCGAGAGAAATCTTCATGGTGTTGATCCTTTGATCGTTGGAATTATTGACCGCCCGCTGGCGATCGGGGGCGACAGTCTAGCACATTGCCATAATTCATAAGGCATTTTCAGATGCCAACGGTCTATCAAAAGCATCCAAAGAACCGGAAAGCCCGATGATGCACCACGCCAAAAACTTGGCTCCTCCTTGATCTTCCACCCGGACAAAACTGTATATATATCCAGCCATCGATGCGCATCCGGCCTGTTTTGCGTATAGTTCATCCCTTATCCCCTACCGTTCCAGAGCAGCGATGGAAACCATCCGTATCCGTGGCGCCCGCACCCACAATTTAAAGAACATTAATCTCGATCTGCCGCGCGACCAGTTGATCGTGATTACCGGGCTGTCTGGTTCCGGCAAGTCTTCACTGGCTTTCGACACGCTGTATGCCGAGGGCCAGCGGCGCTATGTTGAATCGCTGTCGGCCTACGCCCGGCAGTTCCTGCAGTTGATGGAGAAGCCGGATGTCGACCTGATCGAAGGCTTGAGTCCGGCGATTTCCATCGAGCAGAAGGCGACCTCGCACAACCCGCGCTCGACGGTTGGCACCGTGACCGAAATCCACGACTACCTGCGCCTGCTCTTCGCCCGCGCCGGCACACCGTATTGCCCGGACCACAACCAGGCACTGGAAGCGCAGACCGTTTCGCAGATAGTCGATGCCGTGCTCGCCCTGCCGGCCGAAACCAAGCTGATGATCCTTGCCCCGGTGGTCGCCAACCGCAAGGGCGAGCAAGTCGATCTGTTCGCCGAGCTGCGCGCCCAGGGCTTTGCCCGCGTCCGCGTCGATGGCACCGTCTATGAGATCGATGCGGTTCCCAAGCTGACCAAGTCGCAGAAGCACACCGTTGATGTGGTGGTCGACCGCCTGAAAGTTCGTGACGACATGCGCCAGCGCCTCGCCGAATCCTTCGAGACGGCGCTGCGCCATGCCGAGGGACGGGCCATCGCGCTGGAAATGGACAGCAACGTCGAACACCTGTTTTCCGCCAAGTTCGCCTGCCCGATCTGCTCGTATGCCTTGCAGGAATTGGAGCCGCGCCTCTTTTCGTTCAATAACCCGATGGGCGCCTGCCCGAAATGTGACGGGCTGGGCGTCATCCAGTTCTTCGACCCCAAGCGCGTTGTCACCAATCCGGCCGCCTCGCTGGCCGGCGGCGCGATTCGCGGCTGGGACAAGAAGAACCAGTTCTACTTCCAGATCATCGAATCGCTGGCCGACCATTACAGCTTCTCGGTCGACACCCCGTGGACCGATTTGCCGGAAAGCGTCCGCCAGCTGGTCCTCTACGGCTCAGGCAACGTGGCGATCAACTTCCGCTACCTGAACGAAAAAGGCACCCGCTTCGACCGCAGCCACAGCTTCGAGGGCATCATTCCGAATCTGGAGCGGCGTTATCGCGGCAGCGAATCGAATGCGGTGCGCGAGGAATTGTCGAAGTACGTCAGCAGTTCGGCCTGCCCGAGTTGCGCGGGCACCCGGTTGCGCGTCGAGGCGCGCCATGTTCGCGTTGGCGACAAGACACTGCATGAAATCAGTCGCCTGCCGCTTGGCGAGGCTCGCAATTACTTCAACTGCCTGACGCTCACCGGTGCCAAGGCGCAGGTTGCCGACAAGATCCTGAAGGAAATCACCGCCCGCTTGAGTTTCCTGATCAACGTCGGCCTCGATTACCTGTGCCTCGAACGCTCGGCCGAAACCTTGTCCGGCGGCGAGGCGCAGCGCATCCGGCTGGCCTCGCAGATCGGCTCCGGCCTGACCGGCGTCATGTACGTACTGGATGAGCCGTCGATCGGCCTGCATCAGCGCGACAACGACCGCCTGCTGCAAACGCTGAAGAACCTGCGCGACATGGGCAACACGGTATTGGTGGTTGAACACGACGAGGATGCGATCCGCGCCGCTGACTACGTCGTCGATATCGGCCCCGGTGCCGGTGTCCATGGCGGCTTCATCGTCGCTCAGGGCACGCCGGAAGAAGTAACAGCCAATCCGCTATCGATGACCGGCGATTACCTGTCCGGGCGAAAATCCATTTCGGCCCCAAAAAAACGCCGAGTACAGGACCCGGACAAGCAACTCAAGGTCGTCGGCGCCTACGGCAACAACCTCAAGGACGTCACGTTGGAAATCCCCGGCGGTCTGCTCACCTGCATCACCGGCGTATCCGGCTCGGGTAAATCGACGCTGATCAACGACACGCTCTACGCTGCAGCCGCCAAGCACCTCTACGGCTCGACCACCGAGCCGGCACCGCACAAGGAAATCGTCGGCCTCGAACTCTTCGACAAGGTGATCAACGTCGACCAGGCACCGATCGGCCGCACGCCACGCTCCAACCCGGCGACCTACACCGGCCTGCTGACACCGATCCGCGAGCTGTTCGCCCAAGTGCCGGAATCACGGGTGCGTGGTTACGGCCCCGGCCGCTTCAGCTTCAACGTCAAGGGCGGCCGCTGCGAAGCCTGCCAGGGCGACGGCATGATCAAGGTCGAGATGCACTTCCTGCCCGACATCTACGTCCCCTGCGATGTCTGCCACGGCAAGCGCTACAACCGTGAAACGCTGGAAGTCCAGTACAAGGGAAAGAACATCTACGACATCCTCGGCATGACCGTCGAGCAGGCTCGCGAGTTCTTCGACCCGGTGCCCAACATCGCCCGCAAGCTGCAAACCCTGGTCGATGTCGGCCTCAGCTATATCACCCTCGGCCAGAGCGCGACCACGCTGTCCGGCGGCGAGGCGCAGCGCGTAAAGCTGGCCCTTGAACTCTCCAAACGCGACACCGGCCGCACCCTCTACATCCTCGACGAGCCGACCACCGGCCTGCATTTCCAGGACATCGAAATGCTGCTCAGCGTGCTCCAGCGGCTGGCCGCCAACGGCAACACCATCGTCGTCATCGAACACAACCTCGACGTGATCAAGACCGCCGACTGGATCGTCGATCTCGGACCCGAGGGCGGCGACGGCGGCGGCCGCATTCTCGTTTCCGGCACGCCTGAAGAAGTGGCCAAATGCAAGGCCAGCCATACCGGACGCTTCCTGAAACCTTTGCTTGAGAAAAAGAAATGACTGACGCCGCCGCCTTCAAGGGCAAGAAGGGCCTGACCCGCTTGTGGAATGCCCTCGGCTATTCGCGTGACGGCCTGAGTGCCGCATGGAAGAACGAAGCTGCCTTCCGCGAGGAAGTGCTACTCGCTGCCATCACCATTCCGCTGGCTTTTTATCTCGGCAAGAGCGGCATCGACCGCGCCTTGATGGTCGGCAGCATCATCCTGATCCTGATTGTCGAAATTCTGAATTCGGGTCTGGAGGCAGTCGTCGACAAGGCTTCACCGGAAAAGCACGAACTGGCCAAACGGGCCAAGGACATGGGCAGCGCCGCTGTGCTGCTCAGCCTGATCAACGCTGCGGCAATCTGGGCCTTCGTCCTGCTCGGCTAAGCAATCAGCCCTTGCGGCACCTGGCCGAGAAGTCCATTTCCGGCGCGTAAGCACTCGTCTTGACGTCGAGCAGGCCAAGGAAGGTGTGGAACAGATTGTCGTGCGATAACGGCGAGGCGGCGACCTTGCCGACGCACGCCGGATCCAGCGCAAAGCTTTGGGCAAAGCCCGGTGAAAACCACATCACCATCGGCACCTTGGTCTGCACATCCGGCGCAATCCTGTAGGGTACGCCGTGCAGGAACAGGCCTTTTTCGCCCAGCGATTCGCCGTGATCAGAGACATAGAGCAGCGCCGAATCGTGCGCCTGATGCTCGCGAAGAGTACGGACCAGCGAAGCCAACACGTGATCGGTATAGCTGATCGCGTTGTCGTAGGCGTTGACGATACTGTCCTCGGAGCAATGCGGTAGGTCCGGATCCTCGCAGGCCGGCGTGAATTTCTTGAATTCATCCGGGTAGCGCTTGAAATAGGCCGGTCCGTGATTGCCCATCTGGTGCAGGACGATCATCAGGTTGCCCGGCGTTTCGCTGACCAGCTGTTTCAGGGAATCAACCAGTGCGCCATCCTGACACTCGCCACCAAAACAGTGGTCCGGTGACTTGGCCAGATCGGGACGGATGGATTCGACGCCCTTGCAGACGCCCTTGCAGCCGGACTGATTGTCCACCCAGACCACACGGAAGCCGGCACGGGCCACGACATCAAGCACCGATTCGCTGTTCCGGATACGCGTTTCGTTGTACTGACGCCGCCCCCAGGGAGAAAAGATGCAGGGCAGCGAAGTTTCGGTATCGGTACCGCAACTGGTGACGTCGGCAAAGTTGATGATACCGGCCTCGGCTGCCAGTTCCGGCGTCGTCTGCCGGGCATAGCCGGACAGGCCCCAGTTGGCGGCGCGAACCGTTTCACCGAGCACCATGACCATGACGACTGGCTTGCTACGAGTTTGCCAACTGCCACCGGGCACAGCGTCGGCGCCGACCGGTTCGCGCACGGCCTCGACCGCCTGCGCCTGGCTACGGGTCACCTGACCAAGCGAATACAGGTAATTGGCCGGGGTGACCAGGAAACGGAACTCCCGATTGTTGCGCATCAGCGAGGCCATGTCCTGGAAGTTCAGGAAAATGGCGCCGCCCAGTACGACCAGGGCCAGCATGATGGTGCCGAGACGGACCAGAACCGCCCGTCCGAATGACCGCGGCTTGAGGCGGATCCGGCTGAGCAACCAAAGAGGAATAACCGCGTAGAGCAGCAGTTGCGGGATCAGCGACCAGGTCATCAGATCGCGCGCTTCGCGGACATCGGTGGCCAGCACATTGCGCAGCATGCTGGTATCGAGATAGACCTTGTAACGCGTCATGAAATGGACGGCAAAAGCCGTCGTCACGAGCAGTAGAGCCAGCAGCGGCTTGGTCGTCCATCGCGTCATGAAGGGAACGAGCAGGATGAAATGCACGGCCGCCAGGCCAACCAGCAGCGAGCCGGCCAGCAGCCAGCTTGCCGGCAAACCCATGTCGTAGCCAGCCAGCATGCCCTTCAGGAAAAGCTGATTGCAGAACAGGGCGAAGAACAGGCTGACCAGCAGCGTCACTGCCTCAATGGAGGCGGTCAGCTGTCCGCCAAGCAGGCGTTGCCCAAAGCGAATCAGCCCATCCAGCAATCGACGCATACAAATACCCGAAAAATTCAACCTGAAATTTTAACTGGCAAGCGGCAGTCAATCCGGGAATTTCTTGTAGCGGATTTGTGACTGCCCGTTCAGGCGGCGACGACGACTCGATTGCGCCCAAGGCGTTTGGCCTCGTACAAGGCGTCGTCGGCATGCTTCAGGGCAATTTCAATCGGGCATTCGCTGGCGTCGGCCAGCCCCATGCTGACCGTTACCTTGACCGAGCGACCATCAGGCAGGGCAATCTCGGCGTCGGCACAACTGGCACGTAGACGCTCTGCCAGCATCTGGGTCTCGGCCGGTGAAATTTCCGGAAACAGGAAGGCAAACTCTTCGCCGCCATAGCGACAAACCAGGTCTGATTGACGCAGGGTTTCCCTGACCATTTCGGCGAAGGCGGACAACACCGTATCGCCTGCCGCATGACCATAGGTATCGTTCAGTTTCTTGAAGAAATCGAGGTCGGCCATCGCCACCGTAACCGGCCGTCGGTAACGCTGGGCGCGCTGCAGTTCAACCTCGGCCGACTGCATGAAGAAGCGACGGTTCATCAGGCCGGTCAGGCCATCCTTGTTGGCCAGCTTCTCCAGCACCTGCCGTGCTTCATCGTTCTGGATCAGCAAATCCCGGTGCTCACGAATGGCTTCTTCGACCGCCTGGATTTCCAGCATTCTCGACGTGTCGAAATAGGGCAACGGGCTGGAAGCGCTGAGATTGGACAGCGCATGGTCGATCCGCTGCAGCGGTTGAATCAGATGACGACGAACGAGAACGATGAACGCCAGCAGAAAGATCCCGACCAGAAGCAAGACGACAATCAGCTTGTAACGTGCCAGCCTCATGGCCGCTGCCGCCACATTCAGGTCGCTGGTGGCGAGATTGATCCCTTCGATCGACACATCATCGACCTGCATGCCCAGGCGCGATGCCAGTCGCTGCCATTCATCGTAATGGATCGCCGGCCGCAGGTCGTCGCGGGCCGACTGGCGCACCACCTCGCCGAGGAACTGCTCTGTTTCCCTTGCCAGCTGGGCCGCCCCGGGGTGCTCCAGAACACTGGGATGGCTGGCGATCAGGGTGACGACAAACATTGACTGTTGCCGGGCCGCGTGCGAACTCACCGAAAAAATGCGCTCGCCTTCCTGGCGCAGCTGTTCGAGATTTCTGGCCAGCCGCTGATAGCGGATGATCTCCGGCACCGTTTGCTCTTCAAGACGGCTGTTGGCATCGATGACGCGCTGCTGATCGAGCGCCAGCAAAACAACCGCCAACCCGAAAGCCAGCACGAACAGGGCAGCCAGCAAACCAAAGGCACGCCCGGCATGCATCCCCGTGGGCGCCTTGATCAAGGCTGGTAACCCCGAACGACAAGAAGCGCAACGTGGCGCAACGAAAAGCAATGAAGAGAAGGCATCAACTCACCCGAAAAGGCAAAAAGCGGGAATTGATACGATCATACGTCCCATTGCGCTTGATGCGATCAAGCGCCGCGTTGATTTCCTCGCGCAACCCCGGACGACGCAATGAAATGCCGAACGAGGCATCACCACTCAATTCCGGAGCACGCAAAACGGTAGGAGCCAAGCCAAGGCGGCGAAATGGATCGCTTTTCTGCAACTGCAGGGCGCTGATCATCGGCACCAGCGCAGCCTGCGCCTCGCCACCCAGCAAAGCCCCCGCCAGATCGCCATTGGCGCGGACCTGATGAATATCCCACCCTTGCCGGCGGGCGTAATCTTCCTGCACCGAGCCATGAACCACCGCCACCCGGACACCATTACGCCCTGGCGGGACATCCGGCCTGGCCAACCAGAGTGACAGGGAGCGGTAATAGGGTTTGGCGAAAAGCAACTTGCCACGATGTTCGGCCGTCTCAAAAACTGCCGCCGCCGCAATATCGGCCTTGCCTCGGGCAACGCTATCGAGCAAAGCACCTTGCGTGGTCACGTCGAAGACGCAGCTGGCCCGGATTTCCTGACACAGGGCACGGGCAATTTCGACACTGAAGCCTGTCAGCTGGCCGGTTTCATCCCGATAGGACATCGGCGGGGAATTCTCCAGCACCACGACACGTAGCGCAGCCTCCCCGGCACGCACGCTTCCCGGCAAGCCACCTGCAAGCAAGACGAAACACATGAGGGAGAAGACCAAACCGCGAAGCATGCAAGTCGCATAGAAAATACCGACCTTCAAGTATAGGCCATTTGAATATGACGATGTTACTGGTCAATACCCTAGTGCGTATTCACGGTAAGCGACGGGCAGAGCAAGGGGCTGGCGGGGAGGCAGAGCAAGGCGCCCAAGAGCAAACTTAGCCAAAGAGGCTGAACTGCCTGCCACTGGTCAATGGCGCCGACTTCGGCAACTCGATCAGTCGCCCCTGCAACGGAAAATAGATGGCCAGGCGCAAGGGCAATGGATCACCAGCAAAAAGGCTGGCGTAGCGCTCAAGTTGCGGCCGGTAGCTTTCGGCACGCTGCAGCAATTCCGTTTCAGGCAGACGCACCGTCTTGTAGTCGATGATCCAGCGGCAGCCATCGGCCACGAAGATGCGGTCAATCACGTGGTTGATGGCCACTGCACCATCCGTACTGCTCCAGGCTTGCTCGGCAGCTGCCAGATGATGCTCAGCAAGCAGCCAACGCCCGGTATCAGAGGCCAGTGTATTGCCCAGGGCTGCCACGACCTCGTCAGCGCCGCTCCCGGCCTCGGCTTCACTATGCCCCTGAACCTGCAACCAGCGTTGGTAGACCGGCTGCAAGGCGGAAATCCGTTCGGCCGACCAGGCTTTCAGGCCGCTTTTTGCCATCAGTTCAAGGCAGCGATGGACCAGCGTACCAACCGAGGCCTCCAGCGACAGCACGCTTTCTGCAACATCGAGATCAAGCGGGTTATTGGCTGGGCGAACGCTGTCAGCGGTCGCCTGCAAGACCAACGGCAAACCAACCTTCCGTAGCCTGACCAGCGGTGGCACGAAAGTCGCCGGATCGATACAGGCGGAAGCAGCCTCTCCGGCCTCGACCCCGGCCAGCGCCATCACGAACTCGCGCTGCGCCACGCCGGGCCACAGCAGCTTGAGCAGCGTACCGTTGGCCGGCGGTTTCAGGCCATCCTCCTTCTTCTCATCGGCCATGGCAACGCCAAGCAGATGCAGCTGGCGGATGGCGCGGGTAGCAGCCACATAGAGCAGGCGCTCGTTCTCGTGGGCTGCCCGTTCGACTTCAAGTTTCTTCAGGTAATCGTAGGCGGTCGGCTCACCATTGCCGCCCCCTTTCTGCTTCATTGGCGCGACCAGCAGGTGCTCATCGCCATCGGCGCCGGCCACTTCATCCCAGAGCAGCAGGCTGCTTTCATTGCCGCCGGTTTCGCGGTGCAGGCCGGGCAGGATCACAGTGTCGAATTCGAGGCCCTTGGATTTGTGCACGGTCATCATTTGCACGGCATCGCCGAGCGGGTCGGACGGCGCGTAGAGTTCCGCAGCATGAGTGGCGAGGGTTTCGGCACTCAGCGTGCGGCTGGCCACCAGCTTGTCGAGCAGCGAAAAGAAGGCTTCGACATCGTTCAGCGCTTCCGGAGCTTCCAGGCAGCGCGGCCCGCCGAGCATCAGCCAGACACCTTCCAGCCAGCGACGCGGGTGCTGGCGCGCCTGGCCGGCATAGGCCAGCTGGAGGACGGCGCGAACATGGCGCAAACGGTACTGGCCATCATCAGAAAGCCGGGCGATGCGCGCCTCGTCCTGCATCAGTTGCCAGATCGTCGATTTCTTGTCGTCTGCGGCCAGCGCATGCAGGTCAGCCAGCTTCAGGCCACACCACGGGGCACGCAGCAAGGCCAGCCAATGCACCCGGTCAGCGCGATGATGCAGGGCGCGGAAAAGAGTCAGCAGATCCTGCACGTGCTGGCGACCATCCAGTCCTTCAATATCGACCGCCTGAAAACGTAACCCGGGGGCACTGCGGCGAATTTCCGCGACCAGCGCATCGAGGTGGCTGCGGGCACGGACCAGCACGGCAATGCGCTCGTCCGGTGCTTCACGGCGTGCCTGCTGAATGATGGCCAGCACCCGGCGTGCCTCTTCATTGGCTGAGTCATTCCCTTCGTGCGCGATGACCGGATGCACGAACACGCCGCTATCCTCGCGGGCCGGCCGGGTCGCCGCCGATTCGGCATAGCGCACGGCGCCGGCCTCGGGGCTGTCTTCCGCCGGGAAGATGCTCGGGAAGGCGGCATTGACCCAATCGACAATACCCGGATAGGAACGGTTGTTGCGGAACAGCCTCAAGTGACCAAGCCGGATGTCACCGATACCACGCTCGCGGACGCGCAGGAACAGGCCCACATCGGCCTTGCGAAAACGGTAGATCGACTGCATCGGGTCGCCGACCACGAACAGCGTCCGGCCGTCGTCCGGCATCCAGCCCCGGGTCAGCTTTTCGATCAGGCCAACCTGGCTTGGGCTGGTGTCCTGAAATTCGTCGACCAGCAGGTGGCGGATGCGGTAATCGAGCGCCTGCGCCAGATCAGTTGGCGCCTCGTCATCGCCAAGCGCCAAACCGGCACGGGCGGCGATTTCGATGAAATCGACCTCGCCAACCTCCTGAAAGGCCAGCCACAGTTGTCCAGCCGCCAGCCGCAGCAGGCGCGAAAAGCATTCGACGGTCGCCCACTCGGCCTCGCTCAGCTCCGGGCACGGCAACTTGACCAGCATCACCAGTGCCTCTTCCAGCCCGGCCACACTGCGCAGGTCACCGAGCAGTTCGAGCATGGCTTTCTTCTGGTCGGCGAACTCCTTGTCCGCCGGAAAGCCGATGCGCTTGTCGACCGTCTTGCGCAGCGTGCCGGTACCGGTCAGCAACAAACCAGCGACCGCCTGCCATTGCGCCAGATCGGCGATGGCAGCCGTCAACGGCGAATCCCAATCGACAATCGGATCAAGCACACCCGGTGCGTTGGCCGCGGCAAAGCGTGCCAAGGGCATCAGCAGTGACTGGCTCCGCCCATCAAGCAAACCACCAACCACTGCGAGGTCACGCTCGATCAGTGCCGCAAAGCCGGCTTCGACCTCGCGCTTCATCGCCCCGCTTTCAATGCGTGACGCGTGATGCAGCCACTGGTCGCGGCGACCGAGCATGGCAATCAGCAGTTTTTCCAGCCGGCCAGCATTGTTGTCCATGAAAGCCAGGGCTTCGGCGACAACCTCGGCATCCTCTGTGCCGGACTCGACCATTTCCAGCGTCCGGCGGGCCGCTGTCGCGTAGTGCGCCTCGGCATCATCGCTGACGCCGGGCTGGCTGCCAAAGCGACTCAGGTAAGGCATCTGCCGGGCAAGGCTGGCGCACAGGGCATCCAGCGTCGTGATGCGCAGGCGGCCAGGGTGGCCGAGCAGGGTCCAGCCGCGCTCGGCGTCGTGGGCCAGCACCCGTTGCGCCAATCCGAAAGTCAGTTGCTTGTGTGGCTGCGGTGACATTTCTCCAGCCGCGGCAAGCTCCAGGCTGCCCAGGATGCGGTCGCGCATCTCGGTCGCCGCCTTGTTGGTAAAGGTCAGCGCCAGAACCTCTTCGGGGTGCTCGACGACCGCCAGCAACCGCAGGTAGCGCTGCGTCAGCAATTCCGTCTTGCCCGCCCCCGCCGGCGCCTCGACGATGAATGAGGCGACCTCCAGTGCACGCTGGCGGGCGTGTTTGTCTTCTTCGAGGCGGTCGGGCGCAGCAGTCACGGACAGGCGGCTTTCATTCGGATTTTCCGGCTTTCGGCCGGCAAGGATACTTCATCAAGCAGCGCCGAATCCTACGCCGGGCGATGCCTTGCCTCAAGCGCTCGGGCCGGCCAATCCCTTGGCAACCGCTTCAAACAAGCGCGGCGGATTGATCGGCTTGGCGATGAAATCATTCATCCCGGCCGCGAAGCAGGCGCGCCTGTCCTCGTCATAGGCATTTGCCGTCATGGCGATGATCGGCACGCCGATATATGCGGGTATTGCCCGTATCCGCCGCGTCGCTTCCAGACCATCGATTTTCGGCATCTGCATATCCATCAGGATCAGATCGTATTGGTGATCAACCGCTTGCTGAACAGCCTCGCTCCCGTCTTCGGCAAGCTCGACGTTCAGTCCGATTGCCGTCAGCAACTCCCGGGCGATTTCACGGTTCACCGGCTCGTCTTCGACCAGCAGTATCCGTCGTCCGGGGTAATCGCGCCGCAGAATTTCCTCGGCAGCGCCGCCCTGCACCATGACGGGTTCGGAATCATCGCTCCGCCCCTTCTTCAGTCTGGCCGTGAACCAGAAGGTACTGCCCACGCCCAATGCGCTACTGACACCTGCATCGCCGCCCATCAGTTGCGCCAGCTTGCGGGTAATGGCGAGACCCAGGCCAGTACCGCCATATTTCCGGGAAATGGAGTTGTCCGCCTGTTCGAAAACCTTGAACAAGCGGCCAAGCACATCGGGTGCAATGCCGATTCCGTTGTCCTGCACCTCGAAACGCACCAGCAGGCTGTCCTCCGTCTCGCTATCAGCCATCACCCGAATGAAAATGGTGCCGCTATCGGAAAATTTGATGGCATTTCCGGCGTAATTCAACAAGGCCTGCTGCAGCCGGGTTGCATCCCCCAGCAAGGGCGCATGCAAACCCTGCGTTTCGGCGATCAGCCTGAGCCCCTTGGCAGTCGCCCGTTCAAAAAGCATGGCGACGACATTGGCGACGATGCCGCCGGGACTGACTGCACTTTCCTGGAGCGTCAGTTTTCCGGCCTCGATCTTCGAGAGATCCAGAATGGCATTGATGACTTCCAGCAGATGCTCTCCTGCCGCATCGATTTTCTCGAGCCGCCTGAGCTGATCCGGCGGCAACCCGACCCGCCTGATGATATGAGACATCCCGGTGATGGCATTGAGAGGGGTCCGGATTTCGTGAGACATATTGGCCAGAAACGCGCTCTTGGCCACGTTGGCCGCCTCGGCAGCTTCCTTCGCGGCGACCACTGCCGCTTCGGCTTCCTTGCGCTGGGTGATATCGACCACAAAGGCAATCACCCTTGCCGGCTGGGCATCTACAGCAGGAATGTAATGAAGCGTCAGTTCGACAGGAATCAGCGCTCCGCGCCTGGTCCGGTTCGTCGACTCCATGCGCAAATGCCCTTGCTGGCGAAGTTGCGCAACCAATTGTCCGAATGTTTCGTCGGAGATACCCGCGTCGATATCCGTAACGCGCAGCGTACGCATTTCCTCAACCGAATAGCCCAGCATTTCGGCGGCAAAATTATTGACATCGATCAGGCGCCCGCTTTCAGCATCTGCCCAGCGAATACCGATCCCGACGCTATTCATCGCAAACTGGATATCGAGCAAGCTGTTGTGCGCCGCCTGCAGCGCCGCAGTCCGCTCACCAACCAGGGCTTCAAGATGATCCCGGTGCCGGGCAAGCTCGGTCTCGTCCTTTTTGCGCTTCCCGATATTCATCGTCACGCCGAGTGCCAGCCGCGCCCGGCCATCGCTCTCCCGCTCGACAACTGCCCCGTGGGTATGAACCCAGCCCCAGTCACCGGATGCGAGTTTCACCCGATACTCGCTGTCGAATCCCGCTGCACCGGTCTGGATCGCTGCGGCATACGAAGCCACGAATTCGGGTTGATCTTCCGGATGGACACAGGCCAACCAGCCGGGCAAATCCCGCGGCGAACTATCGACCGACATCCCGAGCAGTCTCAGCGTCGATGGATCGTATTGCAAGCTGCCATCAACGACATCCAGCTCCCAGCAGATCATTTCAGCGGCATTGAGCGCCATCTCCAGACGGCTCTCGACGCTATGCAGATTTTTCGACAAGGACTCCCGTTGCCGTGTCGCCAGCTCTCCAAGCAAGTAGCTCAGCAGCACCAGACTGGGTGGCGCCGCCAGGATGGCAGCAACGAAGCCGGTCAGGAGATAATCCCAGGCGAGCCCGCCCTTCAGGATCAGGCTCATGGCCGAAACGATCAACTCGACAACGAGCACGATCCCGCCGGTCAGGACAGCCCACAATCGCCATCCGTTCAAACGCTGCAGCAACAGGACGAACTTGGACAACACGGCGAATCATCTCTCCACGGTTGCACAGGGCTACATCAGCATTCCCTGCTTGAATTCTTGTCACGTCTCAGCCACCGCAGCTTGATATAGAACAAACTGACAGCAATTCGATCGGCAAAGTCAGGTTTTTACGTGCTGCAATCGGGAGCGGCACCGACTCATGCCGCATCCTGCTCGTCGAGAAAATCGGCAATCTCGGCCAGAACGGCATCATCCATGGCCCACATGAATGCATGGCCCATATCAAGCACCCGCAAACGCGCTCCGGGAATGTGATGGGCCAGATACTCGCCATGGCGAAGCGGTAGACAAATATCTTCCCGTCCGTGAATAACCAGCGCCGGGACGCGGATGGACTTGACGATCTCCAGACGATCCGGCGAAGCAGCAACAGCCTGCGCATGATTGAAGGCCGCGAGCGGATTTGAACTCCGCTTCGCAGCCAAACGCAGGGCATCGGCGATTTGTTCGCGGGGAAAGGGTGCGCTGCCACCATAGGTCAGCGCCCAGCCATTCAGCAGATTGGTTTCGATTTCCGCGGGGGATTGGGGCGGTTCGGCCAGCGTAGCCTGGATATAGTCGAGCAGCGCCTGACCGGGCGCGGGCAAATCCAGACCGGACATACTCCGGCCCATGGTTGCTGCCACGTAGGGCCGATGATCGGCCGTCGTCGAGATCAGGACCAGAGACTCTACGGCCTCCGGATGTTCGACTGCCAGCAACTGGGCCGCGTAGCCCCCCATCGACAGGCCGACGACAATTGCCCGTGACATGCCATGCCCACGCATGACGGCCAGCGCATCGTCGCTCAGCTCCTTCAGGCTGTATGGAAGAGACTGGAAGTCGACGCAGGAAGACAAGCCGGTATCGCGATGGTCATAGCGAACGACGAAATGGCCAAGGGCGGCCAAGCGCTCGCAGAATGCATCCGGCCAGAAAATACCCTGGTTCATCGCGCCCATGATCAACAGCAGCGGTCGCCCTGACGAGACACCGAAAGACTCGGACCATAGCGACAATCCATCCGACGTCGATATGTACTTTTCCATGCCCTTGTCAGTCCGGCTTTCCAGTCTGCGCCTCGGCCAGCAGGCGCCGGCGCTCGGGCAAGCGCAGCAAGGGCAGCACTTCGCAGTACTGCAGTGCTTTTTCGTCGGCGACAACCACACCAGCCTCCCCTGCCTTCACTTCCTTGGCCACCGCATGCAGGCGTTCCCGCCAATGGGTAATGACGGCAATCCAGTCCGGAAACTCGGCCGGATCAAAGACCTTCTGTTTCTCATCACCAATGCCCTGAACGCCGGGCAGAATGTCCTTTTCGTCGGCAACGCCGGTGAACGCAGGCTTGTCGAGCAACACCTTGGCGAAAACGACAGCCGCCACGTCGTCATTGACCAGCGCGGCGTAGATCGGCAACTGAGGCTCGGTGATCCGCTGCTCGGCCCAGTTCCTGGTGTCGATGGCAGCGCCGGTCTTGTAGTCGATGATGATCTGCCGGCCATCAGCCAGCTGGTCGATGCGATCGACGATCATTTTGACCTTGATGCCTTCGATCTCCACTTCGGCCGGCTGCTCGCAGGCGACCACCTCGAAAGGCAGGCCGCGCCTGACCTCAACCTGCAACCAGACGTCGAGCAATTTGGCCAGACGCGCTGCCTCCAGCTCACGGAAACGGGCCGGGAGCGTGATGCGACGCTCCAGTTCGAAGTTCTGCAGCGCCTTGACGACGGCCTCGGCGATGGCCTGCTGCCGTGCCGATTCGCCCAGCGCCGCCAAGGCATCGGACGAGCACACCGCCGTCCAGAAGGCCTCCAGAGCTTCGTGCACCAGCGTGCCACGAGCAGCCGGATCCAGCCCCTCAACCGGCTCGTCCATCGCCTCGCCGCCCAAACGGTACTGGTAATAGGCCCAGGCCGGGCAGATGGCCTGAGCGCGCAGCACCCAACTGCCGCCAGAAACTTTCTCACCTTCGGCAACCGGCGGCGCCAGCGCATCGTCGACCAGGTCGACGGCCAATGCGGCCTCACTGGCCAGTTGGCGGGCCAGCGTAGCGACCTCAGCCGCGCCATCGTCAAGCAGCGGAATCCCGGCAATCAATGGGCTGGGACGCAACACACGATTGCCATCAGCCTGCGCATAAGAAAACGTCACTTCCGGCGCCGAGCGCGCCAAGCGGGCATGAACACGCCTGGCAAAATCGAGCTCGACCTCGGCACTGGCATGTGCCGCCCCAACTGCGCGCAGCAACTCGGCCGGCAGCAGCGGATTGGGGCGTGGTGGCGGCGGCCAGAGATCGTCGTTCATGCCCATTACCCACAGCGCGTCGAACCCAAGACCGGCGCTTTCAAGCACGCCGAGCACCTGGATGGCCGGCCGGCCCCGTGTTTCCGGCTGGAACAGTCGCTGGCGGCAAAGCTGCGACAAACGACGTACTGCCTCGGCAAAACCCAGCCTGCCAAGCAGCGCGTCGAGCCGGCCGAAGCCGTCCAGCACCTCGCCAAAGGCTCGCCGGGCCTGAAACTCATGACTGGACAAAGGCCGATCGCCCGGCCAAGCGGCTGCCTTCAGGCAATTGCGGAAGACAACGGCCCATAGTCCGGGCAGCTGCTTTCGCGTCGCCGCCCCGGCAATGTCGACAAAGGCTTGGAGGGCCGTGATGGTTTGCGGACAGAGCGGCGGATCATTTTCAGCCAGACGCCCGGCCAGCCGGATCAAGGCCGGCAGGGTCGTGAAAAAGGGCAAATCGCGCCGCAAGGCGGCATCGAGGCGCGCCCGGCCATCCGCCTCGGCTTCGGCGGCCGCCCAGCCGCCGGCCAGCAGCAAACCGGACAGACGGCTTTGCTCGACCTTGGCCCGGCCGCTACCCAAGGCCAGCAAATCAAGTGCGACGCGGATCAGCGGCAGATCGGCCAGCGCCCGACCCAGCGAAAAGTTGAAGCAACGCGGCACTTCGGCAGCATCAGGACGGATCAGCGACGGGTGCAACACGTCATCGAGCAGAAATTCGAGGCGATCACGGACGCCGGCCAGATCGGGCGCGACGATGCCGAGCCGGCAATCCGGGCGGGCCTCCAGTTGCGTCCTCACCCAGGCGACGACGGCCCGGCATTCGGCCTCGACATCCGCACAGGCACGGGTGGCCTGGCGACTGAGGTCAACCGGGAACACCGGTGAACTTTCAACGATAACGCCACGCGCTGCCAGCGCTGCCATCAGATCTTTTTCCAGCGGCGTGTAGCGGTCGAAACCAGCGAAGATGACCGTTTTCGGCAGCGTGAAATGCCCCGCTTCAATCAAAACAATCAATTGCCGATGCAAGCCGGCGGTATCGATCCAGCCACTTGCCTGGCAGCGTTTCTCAAAATCTGCCTGCCAGCCGATGAACAGTTTCGCCTCGTCAGAGAGTTCACCGCCGCCCGGTTGCAGCTTCCAGACACGGCACAAGGCCTGCGCCTCGGCGGCCGATGTGGCCATACCCTGAATGTCGAATAGTGGCGCCGCCTCAGTCAGTGAGGCAGCAATCACCTTTTCCCACAACAGGCGTTCGGAAAAAGGGTCAAGCGCCACCGGTAGTTCAGCAACACCGGTCAGCAGCGCTTCATCAGCCAGTATTGCCAGCCACTGGCCGAGCGTCAGCGCCTGCCGGGTCAGCCACACCGCCTGCTCTCCCGGCAACTCGCCGCGTAGGGTTTGGGCAAGGCGGGTAGTAGCGCAGAGCGTCAGGCTATCGGTCAAACGAACCTCGAAAAGGTGCTCAGTAAGCAGGCGCTGGCGTCGCTGGACGGGCTGGCGCTGCTGGCTTGGCCGGAGCCGCAGGCGCCGCCGGGCCGGCGGGCTTGGCAGCTGGCGCAGCCGGTTTGGCCACGGGCGCAGCGGGTACCGCTGGTTTAGCTTCGCTGGTCACTTTTCCCGGCATGGCCGGACGTGCCGGGGCAGCCGGGGCGGCCGGCTTTTCGGTGGCGACGGCCGGAGCGGCCGCCGGCTTGCTGTCGACCGCCGTTTTGCCCGGCATGGCGGGTCTTGCGGGCGCGGCTGGCGTAGCCGATTTTTCAACGGCTACTGGCATTAAGGCAGGAGCAGCCTTGCCGGGCAATGCCGGCGCGGCAGGCCGGGCGGGTTCCGGATTCGACTTTGCCACCGGACGAGCCGGCGGCAAGGCGACGGGTTTCGGCGTTTCGGCAACTGGACGGTTAGCTGGCGCAGCAGCCGCAACCGGCGCCCGTGAAGCGCCACTGACTACCACGTCACGACGCAAGTCATTCAGCGTGGAAGGGCCGATACCCGGCACATTCTGCAGCTCGTCGACTGACTTGAACGGGCCATTTTTCTTGCGGTAATCAACGATGGCTTTGGCCTTGGTCGGACCAATACCCTTCAAACCGTCGAGCTGCTCCGTCGTTGCCGTATTGATATTGATCTGGGCCAGCGCAACACCCGCCCACAACAGACAGGAAGCCATCAGCAACAGGAAACGTGATTTCATGTTTTCTCTCCCGAACAGTGAATTGATCAGTATGCCACCTGTTTTTGGCTCAGGGCGTGCCGACAAACAGGAAAAGGTTGGAGACGCCGCTCGTCGAGTAGCCGAAGCCGACATAGGCCATGCCGAGCGGGGTTTGCCCGCCAAGATAGATGGCGGCCGAATCGAGAATGCCGCTGCGATTCGTTTCGGTATAACGCTTGCCCAGCTGAACCGCTTCGAGCGCCAGACCAAGGCGCATGTCGCCACGCAGGCCCAGCGGCAGGTTGCCGATGATCCGCTCTGTGCGCAGGCCGGCATAACTGACATCGTCCCCTATCAGCTGGTTCGGAGCAAAGGCGGTCATGTTGAGAAAGCCACCCAACTGCGCAGCGTCATAGATAGGCAGCACGCCGCGCGGCGAAGCGGTGTAGCGCAGCCGTGCATTGACTACGGTGCCGCCGAAGGAGAAGGCGCCCTGCAGATTGGCATCGGCCCGGGAGTAGCCAGCTTCCGGCGAATCAAAATAGGACAGTTGTGCCGCCCAACCACGGGTCGGGAAATGCATGCGGTCGAACTGGTCAAAGTCGAGGCCGATCTTCCAGCCGCCAAATTCCTGGTCCGCCTTGGGCAGCGAAGGCACGCCGATATCCGGATCGTAGTAGCGATGGCGCTGCAGCCAGCCCAGGCGCACCGGACCAAGCACGCCGATGTTGGCACCAAGATAGGCGCCATAGCCGCTTTCGGTGACCTTGTACTGGGCTATTCGCCGGTCTTCCTGATAGATGTTGAGGCGGCTCTGCTCGACGCCGCTCGTCGCTTCGACGAAGTAGCGCTGGCGAGCATCAAGCGGTTGATAGAAATTGGCGCCCAGACGATTGGTCGAGCCAATATCACCTGCAACAATCAGTTCGCCCCCCAGGCGATTGAGCCACGTCGAGTGATAGGCGGCGCGCAAGCCAAAGGAAGTGCCCTGGCTGTTGTCAGCCTGCAGGTTGATGCCGAAACGCATGTAATCCGGCCCCCAGCGCTTCTCCAGTGGCATGACACGCAGGATGTTCTTGTCGCGCTGGCTCAGTACGGTGTAATCAACGCTTTCGTACCAGCCATCGCCGTACATGCGCAGCAGATCGCGATTGATCGCGGCGGGACGGATGGTTTCACCGGGCTGCACATGCAGATGCCGCTCGAGGGCGGCTGGGTTGACCCGGCTCAACCCGGTGATCTCGATCTCATCGATGCGCGGCGATATCTTGCGCCGGACTTCGATCCCCTGCCACCAGGCCAGGTAAGCGGCTTCATCAAGCGACAACCTGGCTAGCTGGGGTTGCATTGCCTCGGCGGCCAATCGGCCACGGTCCGCCGCCTCGGCATGCCGACTGAAATCGCCCGCGGTAATCGGCCCGAGATCGGGCGTGATATAGATGTCGCCATTGCGCAGCAGCGCCCGCGAGCGGCTGACGTTCTGCTCGGTCAGAATGGCGATCATCTGGGCCGAGACAGTCAGTAGCGAGCCAACCTCCTCGGCCTTGAGCAAGGGGGTACCAACATTGACCGCGATCACCACATCGGCCTGGCAGCGCTCGCGCACTTCGGTGATTGGCAGGTTATCGACCAGGCCACCATCAACCAGCTTGCGGCCCTGATGATCAACCGGCGCCAGCAGACCAGGCACCGACATGCTGGCGCGCATGGCCTGGGTCAAGGGACCATCGCGAAAAACCACACGCTCGCCGGTACCGATATCGGTCGCGATAACCGAGAGTGGCAGCGGCAGATCCTCGATATTGCGTTCGCCCTGATTGGCACGGAGCAATTGATTGAAAAAGAGCTTGATCTTCTGGCCGGTGACCATGCCGGGCTGGTATTTGATACCGTCAGCCATGACGCCGCTTTCCGAGCCTGGCAGGTAGCGCCGGGCCATCTGTTTGCTGCGATGGCTCAGTTCGGAATATTCCGGATCGTCGATGAACATGTCACTCCAGTCCGCCGCCGACAGATTCTCACGCATCGTCGCCGGCGACATCCCCGCTGCCCAGGTGCCGGCGACCAATGCCCCCATGCTGGTTCCGGCCACGCAATCGACCGGAATACGCATTTTCTGCAACACTTCCAGCACGCCGATATGGGCCGCACCGCGCGCCCCGCCTCCCCCCAGAACGAGGCCAATACGCGGTCGCGAGGCATCGGCGGCAATTGCAACGGTTGATGCTGACAAGAGGGCTAGCATCAACAGACGAGAAAGCGGACGAGGGAGCAACATGATTATTCCAAGCGTAAAAAAGCCCTGCCGAGGCAGGGCTTTTCGTTGAAGCGTCGGCGGATTACTTGGTGCCGATGACTTCGATGTCGACGCGACGATCCGGCTGCAGGCAGTCGATCAGGGCCTTGGTCTTGGCATTGCCC
>Ga0316605_10000059_pt1 | contig 143640 bp, 142 predicted proteins | sample OWC_soil_day20_n_FD_207666 | JGI IMG/M metagenome (GOLD analysis project Ga0316605, IMG submission 207666) | Wetland soil microbial communities from Old Woman Creek delta, Ohio, United States - OWC_soil_day20_noCT | ecosystem: Environmental > Terrestrial > Soil > Wetlands | place: USA: Ohio...
ACGTGCCCGAGTCGGCCATCGTCCGCGAATGTGCCCTGCGTTTCATCACCCGCGCCGGCCCGGAAATCGGCGTCGCCTCGACCAAGGCCTTCACCACCCAGCTCGCCGCGCTCTTCCTGCTCACGCTGGTCGCCGCCAAGGTCAAGGGCCGCCTGAGCGCCGAGCAGGAAGCCACCTACATCCACCAGCTGCGCCACCTGCCAGTCGCCGTGAACAAGGTGCTTGAGCTCGAAGACGAGATCACCGCCTGGTCCAAGCGCTTTGCCGACAAGCACCACGCGCTCTTCCTCGGGCGCGGTCGTCACTACCCGATCGCCCTCGAAGGCGCCCTCAAGCTCAAGGAAATCTCCTACATCCACGCCGAAGCCTACCCGGCCGGCGAGCTCAAGCACGGCCCGCTGGCGCTGGTCGATGCCAACATGCCGGTCATCTCGGTCGCCCCGAACGATCAACTGCTCGACAAGCTCAAATCCAACCTCAAGGAAGTCCAGGCGCGCGGCGGCGAACTCTACGTCTTTGCCGATGCCGACTCGGAAATCCCGGAGTCGGAAGGCGTCCATATCCTGCGCCTGCCGGAACACTACGGCGAACTGTCGCCCATCCTCCACGTCATTCCGCTGCAATTGCTGTCGTACCACGTGGCACTGGTCAAGGGGACGGATGTGGACAAGCCGCGCAATCTGGCGAAGTCGGTGACGGTCGAGTGATAACGCCTAGCCAGAATCGGATTCGCGGCTTGCAGCGCAGGCTAAGCTGCCACAGGCAGCTTAAGGCCGTTTCAACGGCCGGCCGTAGCTACACGCCACACAATCTCGCGAAGTCGGTGACCGTCGAGTAAGGGCAAAGGCGAACATTTTGATTTTGGCCTTTTTTTCCGGTAGACCGTAAGAATGGCCACTTTCGCCATCGGTGACATCCAGGGCTGCTACGACTCGCTGCAACGGTTGCTCGAACGTTGCGCCTTCGACCCGGCGACCGACCGCATCTGGCTGGTCGGCGATCTGGTCAACCGGGGGCCGCAATCGCTCAAGACCCTGCGCCTGATCAAGTCGCTCGGCGCCTCTGCCCTGACCGTTCTTGGCAATCATGACCTCTACCTGCTCATGGTCGCCGAAGGTGGCGCCAAGTTCCGCGGCAAGGACGATACCTTGCAGGAAATCCTCGACGCCCCGGATTGCGACGAGTTGCTCGACTGGCTCCGGCATCAGCCCATTTGTCACACGGAAGGCGAATATTGCCTCGTCCACGCCGGCCTGCTACCACAATGGACAGCGTCCCGTGCCCGCGATCTCGCCCGGGAAGTCGAAGCCGCACTGCAAGGGCCCGACTTCCGCGAGTTCATCCTCAATCTATGGGGCAGCGAACCGGCCGGCTGGTCCGACAACCTCAAGGGCTGGGCCAGGCTGCGCGTCATCGTCAATGCCATGACCCGCATGCGGTTCTGCACGCTCGACGGCGTCATGGAATTCAAGGTCAAGGGCAAGCTGTCGAATGCTCCGGCCGGCCACGTTCCCTGGTTCGACCTGCCGAATCGGCAGAGTGCCGACGCCGTGCTGGTCACCGGTCACTGGTCGGCCCTCGGACTGAAGATCACGCCAAATCTGCTGGCGCTCGACTCGGGTTGCCTGTGGGGTGGGCATCTGACGGCGGTTCGCCTGGAAGACCGTCAGGTGTTTCAGGTCGACTGCTCACCAGCGGAAGCCCTGCCGCTAAAGCGATAGCCTCGCGCGCCTCGGCTGCCACCTGCTTGCGGTCCTCGCCATTCAAACCGCGCAACGGCGTTGTCACCAGACGGGCAATCAAGCGTTTGCGCCCGAGAATGGCACGCGTGCACTGCCCGAGCGAAATATCACCGTCGTAGCGTGGTGCCAGACTGCGCTGACCATCGACCTCCCAGTACGAAATGGCCACCGGCAATACCGGCCGGCCAACCCCCAGGGCCGGTTGAATCAGCGCTGCATGGAAATGCAGGAGGCTGCGCCCATCGGTCGTCGTCCCCTCGGGAAACACGGCGACATGCCGCCCCTTGCCCAGCACGTCGGCCACCTGCTGATTGATCACCTTGGCGTGCCCCCGGCTGCCGCGCCGCAGGAATATCGTGTCGTTCTTCGCCGCGAGCCAGCCGATCAACGGCCAGCGCCGCACCTCTTCCTTCGACACGAATGCCGACGGCAGGGCCGCGTTGATCACATAGATATCGATCCACGAGATATGGTTGGCCACCAGCAAGGCGCCGGGCACGGCATGGGTCAGATCGGCCTCGACGTCGACGCCGAGGGCATCGAGCAAGGAAGCAGCCCATGACGACTTGAGCGCCAGGCGCTGGCGCTCGCTGCATACCGGAAACGCCAGCAAGGAAAAAACTGCCCCGCTGATGACCAGCAGGGCAATGCGAAACAGCCTGAATGCGCGGATGACTACGTTGGTTTGGTTCAGTCTTCTTATCCCAGGTAATGCTTTGCGTAGCGGCCGGACACCTTGGCCATCGGCATCAGGATCGGCAGGTCGGCAGTATTGAAATCAGGATCCCAGGCCGGCTCACCACAAATCCAGGCTCCGGCACGCAGGTAACCCTTGATCAGAGGCGGCGTTTCGGCCGGAAAATCCTGCTGCAGGGCAGCCAGGGGCAGCGGGCAACGCGGAAAAACGCGGTACTCCTGGGGCCCGAGGTGATCGGCAGCCAGACGATTATACAAGCTGGCCGCCGCGTGACCGCCATCCGCCATGCTGATCGAGGCACAGCCCATCAGGTAATCGTAGCTGTTTTCAATCATGAAGTTGGCCAGCCCCGACCACAGCAGGGTAATGGTCGCACCGGTCCGATAGTCCGGATGCACGCAGGAACGGCCGATTTCAACCAGACGCGAGCGCAGGTGCTGCAAGCGGGTCAGGTCGAATTCGTTTTCCGAGTAGTAGCCAACCTGACGGGCATTCTCCGGCGTCAGGATGCGATAGGTACCGACGATGTCGCCGGTCTGCGTATCGCGCACGACAAGGTGCTGGCAATACGGGTCGTAAATGTCGTGATCGACGCCGGGAATGCGGCTTGGCAGGTTGGCGCCCATTTCGCCGGCAAACACCCGATAGCGCAAGCGCTGGGCATCGAGAATATCGCTCTGGCTGCGGGCAAATCCCACCGCCAGACTCTTCTTTTCGGGACGGCTGCGACCAGCCGTCTTATGGATATTTTCCATCGTTGTTCTCCTAGTCTTCGTGGGGAACAAGTCTGGACGAGCGTTGTTACATGCACTTTGCCCGAAGATGACGGCGATGTTTCACATCAGCCGAATTGGCGGCGCCAACAAAACCAGGGAGGCAGCCTGCGCCCCGGGACCCGATGACACTCGCAGCAGCTAAGCCAGCGGGGATATCAGGGCGCGGAGCGTATGTTGTTAAGGTCGTTACCAGGGCAGAGCGCCGAAAGCCTTGCGATAGCGCTCGGCAATTTCCTCGCGGCTGGGCTGATGATTCTGGCCACCGCGATGGGCAATCTTGATGGCGCCCATGACCGCCGCCAAGCGACCTGTCGTCGGCCAGTCGTAGCCATTGGCAATCCCGTACAGCAAGCCCGAGCGATAGGCATCGCCACAACCCGTTGGATCGAGGATTTGATCAGCCTCGACACAAGGAATGTCGTGTCGGACGCCTTCGGCGTAAATTTCCGATCCTTCGCCACCCCGCGTGACGATCAGCGCCTTGAGACTGCCCGCCAACTGCTCCAGGCTACGGCCCGTCCGATCGCACAACAGCTTCGCTTCGTAGTCATTGAAGCAGGCATAGTCAGCCAATTCGATGAAATCGAGCAGTTCATCGCCATTGAACATCGGCATGCCCTGGCCCGGATCAAAAATGAAGGGAACCCCCGCTTCGGCAAAATCACGGGCATGCTGCATCATGCCTTCGCGGCCATCCGGCGCAACAATCCCCAGTTTCGCATTGGCTTTTTCCACCTTGTTGAGGTGGGAAAAGCTCATCGCTCCCGGATGGAAGGCCGTGATCTGGTTATCATCGAGATCGGTCGTAATGAAGGCCTGTGCGGTGAAACTGCCACCGACCTGACGAACATGGGTGCGCCCCAGACCCAATTTGTCGAGCCGATCCAGATACGGCGTCGCATCGTCGCCAACCGTTGCCATGATCATCGGCTCACCGCCGAGCAACATCAGGTTGTAGGCGATATTGCCAGCACAACCGCCGAACTCGCGACGCATCTCGGGCACCAGGAAGGCCACATTCAGGATGTGAATCTGCTCGGGCAGGATGTGATTCTTGAAGCGGTCCGGAAAGACCATGATGTTGTCAAAGGCGAGGGAACCGCAAATCAGTGTCGTCATGTGGGATCAGGGATAGAAAATATAAAGGCGATAACCGGACGCGCCGCTCTCCTTGGCCTCCACCCAGAGCTGGACAGCCATTTCGCCATTGGGTTGGAAGGCGCTGGCAGTCGTTCCCAGCGGCAAATACTCGGCGGCATACAAAACACGCCGCACGACCACGGAATCATTGGTATCGGTCAGGCTCAGCTCTAGCGCCGGCCAGGCCTGGGGATAGGGCGCACGGTTCTTAAGGGTTGCCTGCAGGACGAAGAGTCCGCGCACATTGTCGAACTGCAGGTCCGACGTTTCAATCGAAACCAGTGCGGCATTGCGCGGCAACGGAATATCGACCGATGCCATTTCGTACAGCCCGACAGCGCTGGGAAAACGCAGTGCAATCTCCGTCCGGTAATAGAACATCAACTGCCCCAACAAGCCGACCAGCAGCAATATCGCGACCAGCGCGAATGGCCAGACCGGGCGCGGGGCCGGTTCGGCCTCGAATCCGCCCAACCCATCGCTGGCCAGCGTTCCGGCAGACCAGCGGTTGAAAGAAGCGGTCTCGTTCAATTCACGCGATGCAACCAATCCGGCCTGGCGAGCCGCCTCGGTGGACTGTTCGGGCGATTCGTCCAGCGGCTCTTCAAGCGGCTTCAGTTCGATCGTCTCTACCGCCGGCTCTGCGACGGTTTCGCCAGCAGGTATTTCCTCGGGCACGGAAACCACATCGGCACGGGATTCTGGCGTGGCTGGCTCAATAATTTCCTCGGCGACCGCAGGTTCTTCCGAGGCCACAGCCTCCTCGACGGGTGCTTCGGCGATTATTTCGGGGAGCGGCTCGTCAGGGATTTCATCTGGCACCGCTTCAGCGGTCGCTTCGACTTCCGGCCCTTCGCTCTCATTGAATGGCGTTTCGTCGATTGAAGCGGATTCTGGCTGGACCTCGAAACACGAGGCTTCTTCCGGCATGGCAGGTGCCGGTTGTTCATCCCGTTCGAGCTCGCTGACAGCCGGCTCTTCCGCCTCCGGGATCAGGGGCTCATGGACGTCGTTAACCAGCTCATCAAAGGCATTGAACACTGCGTGGCATTGGCCACAACGAACCATCCCGGCCCTCAGGCGAAGCTGTTCGGACGTCACACGGAAGACCGTGGTACAGACCGGACAGCGTGTCCGCATCAAGGCTTGGTTCCTTCCAGACATACCCAGTCTTCGCGCGTATCGGCCACCTTCATCGGCAGCCATTGGGCGTAGATGGCAATGATCTCTTCCGCCTGCTCTCGCAGGATGCCAGAGAGCGCCAGACGACCGCCGGACCTGACATGAGCGCAGATCGCCGGGGCAAGAACGCGCAGCGGATTGGAGAGGATGTTGGCCACGACAACACCATACTCACCCGCAACCGGCGTTGCCGAATCGGCAAAGAAGGCCGTTACGCCATTGCGCTCGGCATTCGAGCGGGCGGCGTCGACTGCCTGCGGGTCGATATCGACCCCGGCAACGCGGCCTGCGCCCAGACGTGCTGCGGCAATCGCCAGAATGCCGGAGCCGCAGCCGTAATCGAGCAAGGTGCAGCCGGAAGAAACGTTGCGCTCCAGCCATTCCAGACAGAGGCGTGTCGTCGGGTGCGAACCCGTTCCAAAGGCCATACCGGGATCGAGAATCAGGTTGAGCGCGGCCGGATCGGGCGCTTCGTGCCAGGAAGGCACAATCCACAGGCGTTCGGACACCCGGATTGGATCGAATTGGGACTGGGTCAGCTGCACCCAGTTTTGCTCTTCGACCGCTTCGACCGAATAGGCCGGCAGCTTAGTCAGGCCAACCGCGCTGCAAGCCTCGGCGAGAAGCCCGTCGATATCGGTATCCAGCTCAAGCAACGCGACGATGCGCGAATGCGTCCATCCGGAACTCGGCACCATGCCGGGCTCGCCAAACAACGGCTGCTCGTCGGGCGTACCGGCATCGGCATCCTCGATACAGGCCGACAGCGCGCCCGCTTCAAGCAGGGCGTCGCAAATCGGTTCCGCATTCGACGCATCGGTCAGAAAGCTGACGCTTTGCCAACTCATCGATTATTTCTTCACTTCGCCCTTGTCGGCGAGTTTCTGTTCGAGGTAGTGAATGCTCGTACCACCTTCGATGAAACGGGCGTCCTGCATCAATTCCTGATGAAGCGGAATATTGGTCTTGATGCCCTGGATGCTCATTTCCGACAAGGCGATACGCATGCGGCGAATGGCCTGATCGCGGGTGTCACCGTAGGCAATGACCTTGGCAACCATCGAGTCGTAGTGCGACGGCACGGTATAGCCTTGATAAATGTGCGTATCGACCCGGATGCCTGGGCCACCGGCGGGGTGATAAAACTCGATCTTGCCGGGACATGGCACGAACGTAAAGGGATCTTCAGCGTTAATGCGGCATTCAATGGCGTGGCCGCGGAAGGCGATATCCTTCTGCTTGTAGCGAAGCTTCTCGCCGGCGGCAACGCGAATCTGCTCCTGCACGATATCGACGCCCGTGATCAATTCGGTAACCGGGTGCTCGACCTGAACGCGCGTGTTCATTTCGATGAAATAGAACTCGCCGTTCTCGTACAGGAATTCGAAGGTACCCGCGCCACGGTAGCCGATCTTGCGGCAAGCCTCGGCGCAACGTTCACCGATGCGGGCGATCAGGCGAGCCGGAATGTGTGGCGCCGGCGCTTCCTCGATGACCTTTTGGTGACGGCGCTGCATCGAGCAGTCACGTTCGCCAAGGTAGATCGCGCTCTTGTACTCGTCGGCCAGCACCTGGATTTCCACGTGACGCGGATTTTCCAGATACTTTTCCATGTAAACAGCGGGATTATTGAAGAAACTGCCCGCTTCCTGGCGCGTCATGGCCACTGCATTGACCAGCGCAGCCTCGGTATGCACCACGCGCATGCCGCGACCACCACCACCACCCGCGGCCTTGATGATGACCGGATAGCCGACCGCCCGGGCAATCTTGACGATTTCCTTGGGATCATCGGGCAGCGCACCGTCCGAACCGGGAACGCACGGCACGCCGGCCGCCTTCATGGCATCCTTGGCGGAAACCTTGTCGCCCATCAGACGAATGGTCTCGGCGCGCGGACCGATGAACACGAAACCAGAGGTTTCGACGCGCTCGGCAAAGTCGGCGTTTTCAGAGAGGAAGCCATACCCGGGGTGAATCGCCTGGGCATCGGTGACTTCGGCTGCCGAGATGATCGCCGGCACATTCAGGTAGCTCAGTGACGAGGACGCCGGGCCAATGCATACCGATTCGTCGGCGAGCTTGACGTACTTGGCTTCGCGATCCGCCTCGGAATAGACGACAACGGTCTTGATGCCCAATTCGCGGCAGGCGCGCTGGATACGCAGCGCGATCTCGCCCCGGTTGGCAATGAGGACTTTCTCGAACATCGCCATATCAGCCAATCACGAACAGCGGCTCGCCGAATTCCACCGGCTCGCCATTTTCGATCAGGATGGCCTTGACCACGCCCGACGCATCGGCTTCGATCTCGTTGAGCAGCTTCATGGCTTCGATGATGCACAGGGTTTCGCCCTGCTTCACGGATTGGCCGATCTGCACGAAGGCTTCGGCACCAGGCGACGGCGAGCGATAGAAGGTGCCGACCATCGGCGACTTGACGATATGGCCTTCCGGCAATTCGTCCTCGTCGTCCAGATTGACGGCCGAGGCAGCCGGTGCGCCGGCCGGCGCAGGCATCGGAGCGGCGGCATAATATTGCTGCGGTGCCGTTGCCACAGCGCCGTAGTGCTTGGCGATACGAACCTTTTCTTCGCCTTCGGTCACTTCGAGTTCGGAAATACCCGATTCCTGAACGAGATCGATGAGCTTCTTGAGTTTACGCAGATCCATGGAGACTCCCTTCTGAGTTGCGCCCGTTGGGCACAAGCGTCCGACCTAAACCGGACTATTCAATATTAAGCTTGTTAAGCAGGTATTCGAGGGCCAGCAGGTAGCCCTCATGACCCAGCCCGCAGATGACGCCGATGGCCAGGTCCGAAAAATAAGAGTGATGCCGGAACGGTTCCCGCGCATGCACATTCGACAAGTGCACTTCAACGAACGGGATGGCCACCGCCGCGATGGCATCGCGCAAGGCGACACTGGTATGCGTGTAAGCCGCCGGGTTGATGATGATGGCGCGGACGCCCTGGTCGCGCGCGACATGGATGCGTTCGATCAGAGCACCTTCGTGGTTGCTCTGGAAGGCTTCCAGTTCCACGCCGGCACTTTCCGCCATGCGCGCCAGCGACATGTTGATGTCGGACAGGGTTACGCGGCCATAATGCTCAGGTTCACGAGTACCAAGCAGGTTCAGATTCGGCCCGTGCATCACTAGGATGCGGGGCTTTTCAACCGACTTGGAAGCTGATTTTCGCTTCGTCATAGCTGCAAGTTTGCCGCAAATGGCAGCAAGTTGTCCAGTCTACTCGTCAAGTAAGGCACGTAATGCATCCGCCTTGATTCGATCATGCGGGCGCCCATCATACCGCTTCAGGCTGACTCGTTCCAGATTCGGCGGCAGGATGATCAGGTCGGCATCGACCGTATCGGTCTCCATCCTCAGCACGGCCTCGACGCGTTCATTCCGCGATTCAACATGCGAAACATCGATGGAACGGTTAAGCAGGAAAATCTCGACCTCCTTGGCACTATCGGCGAAGAGCAGGATATCGATATTCGAATGCTCGCCCGCCGTACCGTCGAGAACCGAGCCGGTCAGATAAGGATTGAAGGGAGCCAGCAAATCGAGCAGGGATAACGCCGTGCGGCGCAAGGCTGCGATCAGCTCCTCGTGTTCCTCGCCCTGATACAAACTCCGATAGGCGCGCAACTCGGCCTCGACCTCGGCGTTATCGGGAAAAGCAGCGTTATCGGGCAAGCCTAGCTGGCGAGCCGCCTTTTTCTTGGCGTGGTGATAGTCGGTAATGCCGTCCTCCGCCATCAGGCGGGCGGCGGCACTGGCGATGCTGGCCCGGGTACCGGAGCTCGTACGTTGCCGTTCATGACGGGTCATAGGGACTCGATCAAGGTAAAATCGCCCCCATTCTAACGGGTCTCTGTGACATGCATATTCATATTCTCGGCATCTGCGGCACTTTCATGGGCGGCGTTGCCCAACTGGCGGTCGATTCAGGCCACAAGGTCACAGGCTGCGACGCCAATGTCTATCCGCCGATGAGCGACCAGTTGCGCGACGCCGGCATCGAACTGATCGAAGGCTTTGGTGCCGACCAGCTGGCACTCAAGCCGGATGTCTTCGTGATCGGCAATGCGGTTTCCCGGGGCAACCCGCTGCTCGAAGCCATTCTCGACAAGGGCCTGGCCTACGTTTCCGGGCCGCAATGGCTGGCCGAGAACCTGCTGCAAGGCCGCTGGGTGCTCGGGGTGGCCGGCACGCACGGTAAAACTACGACGGCGTCGATGCTGGCCTGGATTCTTGAGGCGGCGAACATGGACCCGGGCTTCCTGATCGGCGGCGTACCGTTGAATTTTGGCGTTTCGGCCCGGCTTGGCGGTACGCCCTTCTTCGTCATCGAAGCCGACGAATACGACACCGCTTTCTGCGACAAGCGTTCCAAGTTCGTTCACTACCATCCGCGAACGGTCGTTCTTAACAACCTCGAATTCGATCATGCTGATATTTTCAGCGATCTGGCAGCCATCGAGACGCAATTCCACCACCTCGTGCGCACCCTGCCGCAATCCGGGCTGATTGTTTCCAACGCCGCCGAGGCCAGCCTCGACCGCGTATTGGAACGCGGTTGCTGGACGCCGGTCGAACGTTTCAACGACCCGGCCGGTTATCGCGTAACGGGCGATGACGCTCGCGGCGAACTGGCTCTGCACTCACCCGACGGCAAGGTGCGGCGTACGACCTGGGCGCTGTCCGGCGACCACAACCGGGCCAACGCCTGCGCCGCCCTGCTTGCCGCGCGCCATGTCGGTGTGCCTCTCGAGCAGGGGCTGGACGCGCTTTCGCGCTTCGTGAACGTCAAGCGGCGCATGGAAGTGCGCGGCGAAGTGAGGGGCGTGACGGTTTACGATGATTTTGCGCACCACCCGACGGCCATCGCGACGACCGTCGCCGGCCTGCGCCGCAAGGTTGGCAATGCCCGCATCCTGGCCGTTCTGGAACCGCGCTCGAACACGATGAAGCTGGGCACCATGAAAGCGCAGTTGCCGGACAGCCTGCGCGAGGTTGACCTGGCGTTCTGCTATGCCGGCAATCTCGGCTGGGATGCGCGCGAGGCACTGGCGCCGATGGGCGAGCGCGCCGTGGTCGAAGACGACCTGGCGCGCCTGGTCGATCAGATCGTCATCGCTGCACAACCCGGGGATCACATCCTGGTCATGAGCAACGGCGGTTTTGGCGGCATTCACGGCAAGATCCTGGCCGGATTGACGGAGTAAGCCGCTAAAACCGCAATCTCACGGTCAACCGGAAAAAAGGGCCAAAAATGAAAAAGGCGCGGTGAGCTTACGCTCCCGCGCCTTTTTGTTGGAGCGTGTTTAGCGTTCCATGGATTCCACGACAGCCAGTGCGGTCATGTTGACCAGGCGACGCACGGTGGCGGTCGAGGTCAGCACGTGCACCGGACGGGCCACGCCGAGCAGGATGGGGCCGATGGTCACGCCTTCGCCACCGGTCATCTTGATCAGGTTGTAGCTGATGTTGGCGGCGTCGAGATTCGGCATCACCAGCAGGTTGGCTTCGCCCTTGAGCGGTGAATCCGGGTTGGCTTCGCGGCGCAGATCTTCGTTGAGCGCCGAGTCACCGTGCATTTCGCCATCCACTTCGAGTTCGCCGGCCGACATGGCTGACACCAGCCCGGCGGCAACGCTCATCTTGCGCGCCGACTCGGAATTGGCGGAACCGAAATTGGAATGCGAAAGCAGCGCGACCTTCGGGTGGCTGCCGAAACGCTTGACCTGTTCAGCGGCCATCAGCGTCATTTCAGCGATTTCCTGGGCGTTCGGATTTTCGTTCACATGCGTATCGCAGATGAACAGCGAACGACCCGGCAGCATCAGGTAGTTCATCGCCGCCAGCGTGCTGACGCCCGGACGCTTGCCGATGATCTGGCTGATCACGCCGAGATGATGGCTGTACTGGCCGGTCATGCCGCAGATCAGGCCGTCGGCGTAGCCGAGCTTGAGCAGCATGGCGCCAATGACCGTCGGTTTGCGCCGCATGGCTTCCTTGGCGATGGCCGGGGTGATGCCCTGGCGCGCCATGGCCTTGTGGTAGGCCGTCCAGCACTCACGGTAGCGCTCGTCGGATTCCGGATTGACGACATCGAAATCGACACCCGGCTGGATGCGCAGCTTGGCTTTTTCCAGGCGATGCTGGATGACGCCCGGGCGACCGATGAGGATCGGACGGGCAAATTTCTCTTCAATCACCACCTGGGCAGCGCGCAGCACGCGCTCGTCTTCACCCTCGGCGAAGATGATGCGCTTGCCCTTGGCCTGACGGGCGGCCTGGAAGATGGCGCGCATGCCGACGCCAGTGTGATAGACGAATTCGGACAGCTTGGCGCGGTAGGCAGCCCAGTCGGTGATCGGGCGCGTCGCAACGCCGGAATCCATGGCAGCCTGGGCAACGGCCGGCGCGATCTTGACGATCAGGCGCGGGTCGAAGGGCTTGGGAATGAGGTATTCCGGACCGAAGGACAGCTCGTGGCCGGGGTAGGCCATGGCCACTTCGTCGGTGACTTCGGCTTCGGCCAGTTCGGCGATGGCGCGCACGGACGCCATCTTCATTTCTTCGGTGATGCGGGTGGCGCCAACGTCGAGCGCGCCGCGGAAGATGAAGGGGAAGCAGAGGACGTTGTTGACCTGGTTGACGTAGTCGGAACGGCCGGTGGCGATGATCGCCTCCGGACACACTTCCTTGACCAGCTCGGGCATGATTTCCGGGGTCGGGTTGGCCAGCGCGAAGATCATCGGCTTGCCGGCCATGGTCTTGACCATGTCCTGCTTGACGACGCCGGCGGTAGACAACCCGAGGAAAACGTCGGCACCGACCATGGCATCGGCAAGCGTGCGCTTCTCGGTGTCCTGCGCGTAGCGCGCCTTGGTTTCGTCCATGCCGCCCGGGCGACCGATGTAGATGACGCCCTTGGAGTCGCAAACCGTGATGTTCTCGCGCTTGACGCCGAGATCGCACCACAGGTTCAGGCAGGAAATGGCCGCGGCGCCAGCGCCGGAACAGACCACCTTGATTTCATCGATCTTCTTGTCGACGACCTTGAGGCCGTTGAGCATGGCGGCGGCGGAGATGATGGCGGTACCGTGCTGGTCGTCGTGGAAAACGGGGATGCTCATCCGTTCCTTGAGCTTCTGCTCGATGTAGAAGCACTCCGGCGCCTTGATGTCTTCGAGATTGACGCCGCCGAGCGTCGGCTCGAGGGCGGCGATCATGTCGATGAGCTTGTCCGGGTCGTTCTCGGCCAGTTCGATGTCGAAGACGTCGATGCCGGCGAATTTCTTGAACAGGCAGCCCTTGCCTTCCATGACCGGCTTGGAAGCCAGCGGGCCGATGTTGCCGAGGCCGAGAACGGCCGTGCCGTTGGTCACGACGCCGACGAGGTTGGCGCGCGAGGTGTAGTCGGCGGCGGTGGCCGGATCTTCGACGATCGCATCACAGGCGGCGGCAACCCCCGGCGAGTAGGCCAGGGCGAGGTCGCGCTGGTTGGTCAGGCCCTTGGTCGGGCGGACGGAAATCTTGCCCGGGGTGGGCCAGCGATGGTATTCGAGAGCGGCTTCGCGCAGATCCTTTTCCACGGATTCTCCTGGGGATTTTGGTAGTGGGGAAAACCTGTTAGGGTACTCCAATCGTTGCGCCGCTGGAAGCGTAATTATGAATTACGGGGCCAATTAAGTAGAATCCACGAGCTCACCCGCCCGGATCCGCTTCGATCAGAAACGGTGGGAGAGCGTCAGCCGGAAAGTTCTCGGCTCGGTCGGATGAACATGTCGGTCGAAGCGGGGCGCGGCTTCGCCAGCCAGTTGCGACTCGTACCAGTACTCGATGTCATTCACCTTGCGATCGAACAGGTTGTAGATATCGACGGCCAGCTGGGTCTGCCGGCTGAATTTGTAGCCGACGCGCAGGTTGGTCAGCGCCGAGGATTGCGAGCGGACCGAATTGTCCTCGACCAGCGGCCGCGGCCCGAAATAGCGCAGGCGTAGCGCGCCGAACCAGGAACCCAGATGGTCCACCGTCAGCCCGATGTTGGCCGTCGTCGTGACGGCGCCCGGAATGTGGTCGCCGACGGCCGGATCGTGATCGCGGAAACGGGCATGCGACCAGGCGAGGTCGGCGTCGATGGCCAGCCAGTCGGCCAGCACGGCCAGATTGGTCCATTCCACGCCATAGCGGCGGGAAGGGCGGGACGGCTCGGTCGTCCCGGCGTCGCCGACGAAGAGCAGCTCGGAAGCGGCATCGAGTTGCCACAATGCCACGGTCGACCGGAAATTTTGCCCAAATTCGGAACGCATCCCGACTTCGTAGCCGCGGGTACGAACCAGCGGCTTGACCGACTGCACGGGCGTCACGCCATCGGCCGGATCGACGCGAATGGTCGTGCCGCGCGCATCGTTGGAATGAAAGCCGTGACCGTAGTTGAGGTAAAGCTCGGTCTTCTGCCACGGCCCGAAGATCAGCGAAAGCTTGGGCGTCACCATGTGATCGTTGGCCTTGCCGGAATTGGCGGCGAGGCTGCTATCCACCGAGAAGTCGTAGGCATCGGCGCGCAGCCCCTGAATCGAGCGGAACCAGTCGGTCCAGTGCATTTCGTTCTGCGCCCACAGCCCCAGGCTGCGTTGCGTGACCTTGTCTTCGCGCACGGTGGCCACCGTCTCCCGCGCGCGCGTCGTGTACAGCCCGACCGGACCCAGATGGTCGACGCGCATTTGCACGCCAAAACTGTTCTCGACCTCGACGCTGCCCCACTGACCGAACATCGTGTGCGACGCCGCGAGGCCACCGGCCTGCCGGCGCTCGGCCTGCTTGAACTGGTCGCCGGTGTTGCAGGTGCCGGTGGCGGCGAAATCGTTCAGGCAGTACTGGAAGTTGGACCATAGATCGAGGCTCGACTGCAGCCACCAGACAGTCGCCTTGCTCTGCGCGGCCCCCCAATGCCTGGCCCATTCGCCGGACAGGCTGTAACGATGGGTCTCGCCGCCCGTCGTCGGGTCGAGCGAGCCGAAGCGGTCTACCCTGCCGCTATCGATGGCACGCCGGGCAACCTGGTCGGTCGAGGTCCATCGCCCGCGGTACGCCATGCCGGTAATCGAGAAGCCATCGTTGCGCGTGCCCTGGCTGTAGCGCAGGACGCCGTTGATCTTGCGGTAATGCTCGTCGACCTGCCACGGCCCGTCGTTGTGGAACAGTTCGAGGCCGTAAAGCAGGTGCCCGCCGCCCAGTTCGGGGGAACCGGCCAGCAGGCTGCGCGCATAGCCGTTCTGGCCAACGGTCAGTTGGGCCAGCGTGCCGTCGATCTTGCGGAAATAGTCGACATGCGCCGCGCCGGCCGACGAAAAATCGCCTTCCTCGGCGAAATACGGCCCCTTGCGGAAGGCGATGCGGTCGATGAGTTCCGGAATCAGGAAATTGAGGTCGGTGTAGCCCTGACCGTGGGCATGGGTCGGCATGTTGACCGGCACGCCGCCGATGGTGGTGGCGAAATCGGTGCCGTGGTCAAGGTTGAAGCCGCGCAGGAAATACTGGTTGGCCTTGCCGTCGCCGGCGTGCTGCGTGACGATCAGGCCGGGCACCATCTCCAGCGCCTCGCCGGGGCGCAGGATGGGCACGGCGGCCAGACGCTGGCTCGATACCACGCCCTCGCTGCCGGCGCCGGCGATGCCTTCGAGGTTCTCGGCCCGGGCGCGAACCTCGACCGCCGACAGCTCCGCCGACTCATGCGCCAGGGCGCCGGCACTGAACATCGCCGCCAAATATGAGCAAATTAATTTTTGTCTTAACGTCATCGCCAAAAAAGGCCGGTCGCCCGGCCATCCCCGCCGTCAGATTTCTAAATCGCGACCGGCCGGCGCGTCAGGCGCACCGCCGCAATAAAGCTGAGGGCGATGATCGCCACCAGCGTAAAGCCGAAAACCAGTTCCTTGCCCTCGCTCCAGGCATCGACTGCCGGCGACAGCATCTTGGCGGCGCCGAAGGCGGCGACCAGCAGACTGACCCCCGACACCACCAGGCCCATGACGCGCGAGGCGATCAGCGCGACCTGGTCGGCCCGGGCGATGAGCCGGGCGATCCACAGACCATTGATGCCGTCGGTGAGCAGCATGCCGAGCATGAAGAGCAGAGCGAGGATGAGCGCATGCTCCCAGCCGCCGAACTGCGTGGCGGTCAGGGCGAAGAAGGCGGCTTGCGACAGGGTGTCGAAAGACAGGGCGAAGAGGGCGCCGACCAGCGCGATGAGCGCCGGATGCGAAACGTGGCGCAGGTTGCCGAGCAGGCGGCCCTTGAGGCCGACGGGCTGGACGATTTCATGCGGCTCGGCGGCGAGTACGGCAGCCAGGTTGAGGCTGCCGAGCGCAACGAGGAAGGCAATGGAGATGACCGCGCCGAGCGTGCCGAACCATTCCGGCACGTCCCACTGCCCGGCCAGCGCCGAAACGCCGAGCGCGATGGCCATGACCACGGCGCCGTGGCCGAGCGAAAACAGGGTGCCGCAATAGCGGGCCAACCCGGGGCGCGAACGGGCGTTGTAGCGGGTCAGGCCATCGATGGTGGCGAGGTGGTCGGCATCGAAACCATGCTTCATGCCGAGCACGAAGGTCAGGATCAACAGGGACAGCCAGTCGGTGGGCAGGTTTTCCATGGACGCCGTATGAAGGTTTTTCACATCTTCATACAAAGAGCGTGCCAGATCAATAAGTCATTGTTCGTATTGACTTCGCTTCCCGGCGGGCGCGCCAAAATGGCGGCGAGTGGTTAGCGGCTTTCCACCGGCAGTGAAAGAATGAATTCCGCTCCGTTGCCCGGCACGTTGCGCGCACCGAGCTTGCCGCCATGCCGCTCGACGATGCCGTAGCTGATCGACAGCCCGAGGCCGGTGCCCTGGCCCACTGGTTTCGTCGTAAAGAAGGGCTCGAACAGGCGACTCAGGTTTTCCTCGGGAATGCCGGGGCCGTTGTCGGTAAAGCGCAGCACAGCCATGCCGTCCTCGATGTCGCCGGTGATGTTGAGCTTCGGCTCGGACAAGCTGGCCGTGGCGTCGCAGGCGTTCTGCACGAGGTTCATGACGACCTGCTGCAATTGGCCGGACGACCCGGAACATTTCAAATTTGGCGACAAATTGGTGTTGACCGTGAACTTGGCCGCCGCGCTTTGCACGACCCAGCGCACCGAGCGCTCGACGACCTCGTTGAGGCTGACCTGCTCGGGCGTCATCTTGTCGACGGCCGAAAAACGCTTGAGGGCGTCTACGATGTCGCGCGTCCGCTCGGCGCCTTCGATCATGCCGTCGATGAGGTGCGGCATGTCGGCGAGGATGCGGTCGATGCGCAACTCCTGCCGCATGGCCTGCAAGGCGGCATCGTCCGCCGCGTCGCTGGCATGGACGGCGCCGAGATAGCTTTCGAGGCGGCTGGCGTAGCGCTTGAGCGAGAGCACGTTGCCGAGCACGAAGCTGATCGGGTTGTTGAGCTCGTGCGCCACGCCGGCGACCAGACGGCCGAGCGAGACCATTTTTTCGGCGTGCAGCAACTGGCCTTGCGTGCGCTTGAGGTCGTCGTGCGCCTGACGCAGCGCCGAGTAGGCCTTGCGCAACTCGCCGACCGGCCGGCCGGTGACGACCATGCCCATGAGTTTGCCGGTCTGCGACAGACGCGGCGTGCAGTTCATCGACACCGGGACGGTCGAGCCATCGCCGGCGCGCAGGAAAAACTCGCAGTCATGGACGCCTTCGCGGCCGAAACGGGTGAAGATGTCGCGCGCCTTGACGCGTTCGATGTCGTCGGCAAAAAGCTCGAAAACCGGCGTCTTTTCGAGTTCGTCGGCCGTCTTACCGGAGAAATGCAGGAGCGAGGAATTGACCTCGACGATGCCACCGTTGCGGTCGCAGACGATAAGGATGTCCGACATCGAGGTGAGTACGCTCTCGATGAACTGGTGCGACTCTTCCAGCGCGGCGTTCTTTTCTTCGAGGGCGACTTCATACTGCAGGAGGTCGTTGTAGACCTCGTCCATCTTCTGGATGACCTCGATCCAGGCCTGTTCGCCGCCCGGCGGCAGAGGCGACTCGCCGGACAGGTCAGCGGGCGGGGCGATAGTGGACATGGGCTTCGCCGTGTTCGTCGTGGGCGTGATGGTGCTCCGCTTCGAGCGCGATGACGTTGAGCTTGCCGTGGCGGACGCCGCGTTCGGCCATCAGTGCGTCGGCAAACTGCCGGACATCGGCGGTGGCGCCTTTGAGGATGACCGACTCGAGACAGTTGTCGTGATCGAGGTGGCTGTGCATGGCGGCCACCGTCAGGTCGTGGTGGTCGTGCTGCAGGCCGGTCAGGCGTTCGGCTAGTTCACGCTCGTGGTGGTTGTAGACGTAGGAAAGATTGGCCACGCAATGACCGGCTGGCGTTTCGCGCTGGCGGTCGCTCTCGATGGCGCCGCGAATCAGGTCGCGCACGGCTTCCGAGCGGTTGCTGTAGCCGCGCTCGGCAATCAGCTGGTCAAACTGTTTGGCCAGAGCTTCGTCGAGCGAAATGGTGAAGCGTTCCATATTCTTTGCTCCGTGCTAAAGATGGCCACAAAACGCGCTGCCAGGATGGCCTTCACCACATTCTAACGTCTTGCCCCGCTGCCCTCACAACCGGATGGGAGCGCACCTGTGCTGCATCGAGAAACGCGAACTGTTGGAAACGGCGCAGGCCCTGCTCCACTCGGAAGACTGAATGCGCCATTACGGGGCACAAATTGTCGGGTTTCCACGGTCAACCGGAAAAAACTGCCAAAATGAAAATCTGCCCCAAGGCCATCTTCAAACCCACCAAGCCGCTTGTACCAAGCCATCCGGCACTTTCTGACGACAACCGACCGTTACCGGGAACGGGATATGCTTGATTGAAACCGTAGCACGCTGGGTCTGTCTACTGGTTCAAGAGCGCATGGAGGAAGTCATCATGGCACACAGTGAAATCCGACTCTCGGTCGCTGAAGAGCGCACCATCTACGACGTGGCGGCCATCGACCGCGCCATGGAAGAAGCAGCCGGCAATCGCAATGAAGCGCTGGCGACCCTCTACGACAAGATGAAGCAGCGTGGCGGCGGCCGTTTCCTGATCCGCCCGACCGGCGCCGACATGATCGACGATCTCTACGATTCCTGCCCCAATTTCAGCGACGTGATCGACGACCTCAAGAAATACGTCGCCCTCTCGGTCGCCGGCAACGAGCCGATGAGCTTCACACCCATCCTGCTGCTCGGCGAGCCGGGTATCGGCAAGACCCATTTCGCCCGCGAACTGGCCAACAAGCTCGGCACCGGCCACGAATTCATCTCGATGAGTTCGCTGACCGCCGGCTGGGTGCTGTCCGGCGCCTCGTCGCAGTGGAACAACGCCAAGCCGGGCAAGGTGGCGCATACGCTGGTGCATGGCGACTACGCCAACCCCATCGTCGTCCTCGACGAAATCGACAAGGCCGGCGGCGACTCGCGCTACGACCCGATGGGCTCGCTGTACGGCCTGCTCGAACACGACACGGCGCGTGCCTTCAAGGACGAGTTCATCGACATCGACATCGATGCCTCGCACATCCTGTGGGTGACGACGGCCAACGACGAACGTTCGATTCCCGAACCCATTCTCAACCGCATGAACGTCTACGAAGTACCGCGCCCCGACCGCGATGCGGCAATCAGCATTGCCGCCGCGCTGTACCGCGAGATCGTCGGCGAACATGACTGGGGCTTCCCGCCGGAGGCCGACGAGGCGGTGCTCGAACGGCTCGGCTCGCTGCCGCCGCGCGACATGCGCAAACGCCTGCTCGCCGCCTTCGGCACGGCCAAGCTGGAAGGGCGCAACTGGCTGGAAGGCCGCGATTTCGAGACGGCGCGCATGGGACGCAGCCGGAAGATCGGTTTCTGATTGGCTGGCCGGGCTTGCCCGGTCAGACTTCGTCGAGGCGGACCGACACCGGGAAATGGTCGCTGTAACCGTCGAGGTTGACGTTCGCCGCGACGTCGCCGGCCGGCAGGCCGAAGCGCACCGGCCCCTCGCCGACGCGATGGCTGACCATGGGCGGATAGGCTTCGATGCGCGGACTGCCGTCGACGACGCGCCAACCGCTCTTGCCGGTCACGATGCCGGGCGACACCAGGATCTGGTCAAAGAGCGCGGCATCGCTGCCGAAATACAGCGTGCCGTTGAGCAGACGCGTGTTGCCCTTGCGGTCCTTGGTCGACACCGTCAGGTATTCCCAGGTCAGGTTATAGAATCGCGCGCTCTTCGCCCGCGACACATCGCCCTTGTCGCGCAGGCCCTGGGCATGGATGCTGACCGACTTGTCGAAGGGCTCGTCGTTGAAATCGCCGAGCGCGACGACCGCCACGTTGGCGCCTTTTTCCTCGCGAATGCGGTCGTGCCAGTAGGCCAGCGTCTCGCCGGCCGTGGCCCGGAAGCCGGACGAATATTCGGCCCCGTCGCCGGTCGATGACGAGCGCGACGGCCAGTGGTTGGCGAGCAGCACGAGCTGCTTGCCCGAGGGGGCAACGAAGGTGATCTGCGTGATGTCGCGCGTACCGGTCTGGCGCATGACCCAGTGCGAAAACAGTTCGTCCAGCTTGGCCGTGAACTGGTTGGCGTCATACAGGAAGGCCGTGTCGACCCCGCGCTGATCGCGCGCCGAATCGACATGCACCAGCTGGTAATTGCGCGCGGGCAGGGCCAAATTGACGGCATCGGCCAGGGCCTGGAGCGCGAAACGGTTTTCGACCTCGCAGACGCCCAGGATATCCGGCCCGGCCCCGTCCTTCATGCGGACGATGATCGAGGCCAGCTGGGCAATCTTGCGATTGAACAAACTCGGCGTCCAGCCCTTGAGGTCCTTCTGCATGGCCTTGGCGATCCACGGCTCACGGCCGGGATGCCCCTCCGGCGCGAAGAGGTTTTCGAGGTTCCAGAAAGCGACGAGAGAGGACATGGCGAGACTCCTAGCGCAACGAGGTATGAATCCAGTCTAATGAGCTTGCGGCGAAATCACCAAGTCATTTTCTCCAAGGCCAGCCTTCAATCGAGACGCCGGAAAACCGTCGTCGCCCCGTCGCGTTCCTTGAGCTGGAATGTCGAACGCTCCACCGAGAGCACCGGGTTCGCATCATCGATGATCCGGCCATCCAGCCTGATGCTCCAGATGAGTTTCTTGTCCGAGTAGCGCCACACGCCGTATTGCAGGATGGTGCCGTCGTCCTTGCGGATTTCCCACTCGCCGTTGGCCATCATGTAAATCGGCGTGACTGCACGCGACGATTGCCACTTGCCGACGAAGTCCTTGTCCGAAATCTTCTGACAGGCAGACACGACTAGGCCGGCGACAAGCAGGCTCAGCAACCGCAGCCCCGTTTTCCCGCGGGCGGCGAGTCCGCCGAAAGCTGCGCGCAGCGCCATCACTCGTCGGAAGACGGCGAAACGCCACGCCCCCGGAAGCGCTCGATCTCGCGCTGACGACGCGCCAGCTCGGCCTCCTTGGCCGCCCGTTCGGCTTCTTCCTTGCGCCGGATTTCTTCCTCCCTGGCGCGCGCAGCCTCCTGCTCGGCACGCTGCAGATTGGCCGAGACCTCGGCGCCCAGACGCCGCGACTCTTCCTCGAAACGGCGCTGCTCGTATTCCTGACGCTCCTGCAGGCGCTTCTGCTCCGCCTCGGCGCGCTCCGCCTGTTCCTTGCGCTTCATGTCGGCCAGCAACAAATCCGCCTCGGCCTTGCTCGCCGCACGAATGCCGTAAGTCTGGTAAAACTCCTGCAAATAGACCTTCTCGGCGGCAGGCGAGGCCGGATCGACGTTGCCGTAAGCGGACGACGCCCGGTTATAGGCCATGAACATCGTGCTGATCTGCATGACCATGCCGAAAACCATGAGTGCCGCAATGATCGTCAGCAAACGCCGGATCGGGCTCCACTTCTTCGACTCCAGCGCCACCTCGATGTGCATCGGCAACTCGGCCGTCGCCAGCGGCAGCCCCTTGCTGGCCAGCCCGGCATCGTAATCCGAGCGGCGCGACGGACTGGAGAGGACTTCGTAGGCGTGCTTCAACAACTGCTGCCGAAAGGCCAACTCGGCCGCATCGGCCGGCCCATCCCCCGCCGCCATTTCCTGCGCCAGCTTCATGTACGCCGCACTGATTTCCGCCAGATCGGCGTGGGGCGAGACTTTCAGCAAGTCGTAATAAGTCTGAGTCTGCTTCATGACGCGCGATGGACAGGCAAGTTCATCGCCGAAGCATACCAAACGCATCCCCCGAACACCACGCCCACCGGCCATTCAAGGTCGCGCCGAACATTTCAGTTTTGGCCGTTTTTTCCGGTTGACCGTGGGATTTGACGGTCAACCGGAAAAAAGCGGCTAATTCGAAATTTTTGCCGCCGGACAGAACAGGCGAAGCCAGAGAAAACCCAGCGTGCCTGCCGTCAGCGAGGCACTGAGGATCGCCATCTTCGAGCCGTTGATGAGCGTCGTGGCGCCGGGGAAGGCGAGATTGGCGATGAAGATGGACATCGTGAATCCGATGCCGCCGAGCAGGCCGGCGCCGAGGATGTGGCGCCACTTCAGATCACCGGGCAGGGCGCAGACGCCGACCGCGACGGCCAGGAAGCTGGCCAGGAAGATGCCCAGCGGCTTGCCGAGAACGAGGCCGCCGAAGATGCCGAGACTGTTGTTGCCAAACAGTTCCTGCTGCCAGCCGTCGGCAATGAGAATCCCGGTGTTGGCCAGCGCGAAGATGGGCAGGACGACAAAGGCCACGGGTTTGTGCAGCCAGTGTTCGAGACGATGCGACGGGGACTCTTCGTCCTCGGCGCGGCCGGTGAAGGGGATGGCAAAGGCGAGCAGAACGCCGGCGATGGTGGCATGCACGCCCGATTTCAGCATGAAGAACCACATCAGCGCGCCGCCGATCAGGTAGGGCAGCAGGGTCATGACGCGCAGGCGATTGAGAATGACCAGCACGCCGAGAACGGCAAGCGCCGAGAAGAGATAGGCCGGCGAAAAGTTGGCGGTGTAAAAGATGGCGATAACAATGATGGCGCCCAGGTCGTCCATGACCGCCAGCGCCGTCAGGAAGACCTTGAGCGAGGCCGGCACACGACTGCCGAGCAGGGCCAGCACGCCGAGCGCGAAGGCGATGTCGGTGGCCATCGGGATGCCGGCGCCGGCCTGCGTCGGCGTGTCGCCATTCAGGGCGTAATGAATCGAGGCCGGCACGACGATGCCGCCCACCGCGGCGACGATGGGCAGCAGCGCCTTGCGGACGTTCGACAACTCGCCGACGTAAAGTTCGCGCTCCAGTTCCAGCCCGACAAACAGGAAAAATATCGCCATCAGGCCATCATTGGCCCAATGCTCGAGGCTCAGGCCGGCGACCTTGATGTGCCAGAAATCGAGATAGGCCGGCCCAAAGGACGAATTGGCGACGAGCAGCGACAGGATCGTGCAGACAATCAGCACGATGCCGCTCGATTTCTCGGAATCGAAGAACTGGTTGAAGGTGCGGGAAAGCGGGGTCAGGCCGGGCATGCGATGTCGTGGGCAATGTCGAGTGGGCTTATCCGAACTTTACCCGACCCCTTGCCTGTACGCGATGGTGGAAAACGCTAATGCACCGTGCACACCATGCACGGATCAAATGAGCGCACGACGTGCTGTACGGTCGGTGGTGCGCCTGCGCCGGCAGGCAGGCCGACGAGGGCCTGTTCGAGGGGGCCGGGTTGGGACTCGCTGTCGCGCGGGGAGAAATTCCAGGTGGTCGGAGCGATGATCTGGTAGCGGTCGATGCGGCCGCGCCGGATGCTGAGCCAGTGGCCGAGGCTGCCGCGGGCGGCTTCGACGAGGCCGGTGCCGGTTGCGTCGTCGGGCATGTCGCCGTGGGCGCAGAAGGGTTCGCCGGGCTGCAGCGCCTGCACCCAGCTTTCCATGGCCGGCAGGACGAGCGCCAGTTCGAGCATGCGCGCCACGACGCGGGCCATGACGCTGGCGCCATCGCGCCGGACCAGATCGAGCGCCAGCGGATGTCCGGCGACGACCTGCCGGGCCAGCGCGCCGACTTCGTAGGCCTGGCCGGCGTAGCGCGGGGCCTTGCACCAGGTGTAGGCGTCCGGCTTGTTGGCGTCGACGATGGTTTCGCCCTGCGTCGGATGGCGTGCCTGGCCGGTCGCCAGCCAGCTGCGGGTGGTGTCTTCGGCGATGGCGACCGGTGCCAGTTCCGCTCCCTCCCCGGCCTGCCAGGTGCCGGCCGGGAACAGGTCATAGGCGCCGTACGACAGGAAGCGGTCGTAGGCCTGGCCGACCCGGTCGAGGCCGAGGTCGGCCGCCGCCTTCAGGAAGGCCGGAAAATCGCCAGCGCGCCCATCGGCCCAGGCCAGCAGTTGATCCTTGCTCGCCAACTGGCCGACCGCCGCCAGCGCATCGCCGAACAGGCGTTTTTCAACGAAACCACGGAATTCGCGGAGCAAGGCGAGCAGGCGGATGCGTTCGCCGGCCGTGATCGCCCGCGTGCTGCCGCCAGGCTGGATGGCCAGCGTGTGCGGCCAGCGCCCGGCGAGGAAGCCCATCATGCGCAGGAAGCCGGCGCGGGCCGGCAAGACTTCGGCGGCCGCCGTACCGCTCACGGCGGTGAAGCGCTGGGCGACTGCCTCGTGCCACGGCCGCCCGGCATAGGCCGCGCGGGCGAAATCGGGCATGAAAAACAGGTAGAAATGGGTCAGGTGATCGGCCAGATTCTCGGTCGCACATTTCAAATTTCGCGAAATTTTCCCGTTGACCGTGGGAACGATGCCCATGGCGTCGGCCAGCGCCGCGGCGGCCGCTGCCGACTGGGAAACCGAGCAGATGCCGCAGATGCGCGGCACGATGGCCAGCGCATCGAGCGGCGAACGACCGATGAGCACCTGCTCGAAGCCGCGGAACAGCGGTGAATTGACCTGCGCCGAACGAATTCGTCCCGCATCCAGATCCAGGCTGACTTCCAGATCGCCTTCGACGCGGTTGAACGGCCCGACGACGATGCGCGTCACTTGCCCCCGCCCTTCTTGCGCACGACCGGGATGACCACCGGATGATCGACCACGGCGTTGTTGCGGACGCGCGCCGGCGTGGCCGACTTGGACAACGCGGCCAGGGCGACGAACCAGGCTTTCGGCATGTCGGCCGGCAGGCCGATGGGGATGCCGGCCAGCTTCGGCGTTTCCTGGAAAGCGTGCCCCGGCGACTCGAAACCCGGCTCGGTGCAGGCGATACAGGCAAAGCCGCCGCGCAGGCAAGAGCCGTTGCCGTTCCACGGCCGCAGGTTGCAGTCGGCGTGGGCCTGCGTGCCCTTGCAGCCAAGGTTTTCCATGAGACAGCCGAGGTCGGACTGCTTGAGCGCGCTGGCCTTGAACTCGTAATACTCGTTGCGGGCGCAGCCGTGATGCACGAGTTGCCCGGCGTAGAGCAGCGGCCGGCCATAATCGTCGAGATCGGCCTTGCTCAAGCCTTCCAGCTCGGCCTTTTCGAGCGTATCGACGACCCAGCCCGGGTGCGTCGGACAACCCGCAATATTGATCACCGGCAAGCCCGCTGAAGATTCGAAGCCGGCACCGAGCAGGCCGCCCGGCGTCTGCTCGTCGAATTGCAGCCCGCAGGCTTCAAGCGGGTTGCCCGGGGTATTGGCGGAAAAACCGCCGTACGCCGTGCACGAACCCACCGCGAACACCCATTTCGCCCGCTGTGCGAGGCGCTCGACCCATTCGGTCAGTGGCCGACCGCTGCCGGCCATCAGATGAAAACGCCCGGTGCCATTGGGACCGCGCAGCATGGCGCCTTCGATACACAACGCATCGAAAGCTAGGCGCCCTTCGGCGCAGTCTTCGAGGATAGCGAGCGCTTCCTCTCCACTCTCGACCGACAGCGCCGGGTGCCAGAGAAACTCGATGCCGGCGTCGCGCAATTCGTCGAACAGCGAACGCGGCTCGGAACAGAGCAGGGACTGCGTGCAACCGCCGCAGCCGCCGCTCTGCAGCCAGAGGACTTTCATTCGCCCTGCTCCAGGCCGTAACGCACCAGCTTGGCGCGCAAGCCGACGCGTGACAGGCCGAGCTCGCGCGCCGCCCGCGACTTGTTCCAGCGATGCCGGGTCAGGGCGTCCTTGAGCAGATGGGCTTCGAGCTGTTCCATGCGCTCCTTGAGGCCGCCGCTCAGGCCGGCCGTCCACGCCTGTTCGGCCGCAGGCCCGCCGGCGACCGGGCGGTGCAGCACCCGCGGCGAGAGCAATTCGGCGCCGAGTTGCGGCGTTGTCGACAGCGCGACCATGCGCAAGATTTCGTTCTGCAGCTCGCGCACATTGCCCGGCCAGCGGTAGGCGGCCAGACAGGCCAGCGCCTCGCTGCTGAAGCCCGCCACGGTTTTGCCCAATGCCCTGCAGCTGCTCTCGAGCAGACTGGCGGCGAGGAGCGGCAGGTCCATCGGACGGTCGCGCAGCGGCGGCACGTGCAGGGCGATGGTCGCCAGGCGGTAATACAAATCCTCGCGGAAGCGGCCAGTGCGAACGTCGTCCTCGAGATCGCGATTGGTCGCCGCGATGACGCGGACGTCGACGGTCACCGGGCGATTGCTGCCGAGCGGGCGAAACTCGCCTTCCTGCAGCACGCGCAGCAACTTGACCTGGAAGGCCGGGCTGGTTTCGCCGATTTCGTCGAGAAACAGCGTACCGCCGTCGGCCTGCTGGAACAGGCCGATGCGATCTTCCGCCGCCCCGGTAAAGGCGCCGCGCTTGTAGCCGAAGAGCTCGGATTCGAGCAGCGTGTCGGGCAGCGCCCCGCAATTTTCCGTGATGAAGGCCTTGCTCGCCCGCTTGCTTTCATAGTGGATGGCGCGGGCGACCATTTCCTTGCCGGTACCCGACTCGCCGGTCACCATGACCGACAGGTCGAAAGGCGCAACGCGGCCGACCATGTCGCAAACGGCATTGATCGGGCTGCCCGGTGCGCGGATGAGCCCGTCCAGCCCGAAGCTGCTCTTGGCCTTCTCCTGCTTGCTCTCCACCTGCTTCTTGAGCACTGGCTCGGCGACGCGCAGATCGAGCGACAGGCGCTGGTTTTCCTGCTGCAGGCGCCAGACCTCGGCGGCCCGTTGCAGGGTCAGCAGCAATTGTTCCGGCTGCCAGGGCTTGAGCAGGTATTGCCAGATGCCGGCCTCGTTGACGCCGGTGATGATGTCCTCGGCGTCGGTGTAGCCGGAAAGGATAATGCGGACGATGTCCGGCCAGCGGGTGCGCACCTCCTTGAGAAACTGGACGCCGGTCGTGCCCGGCATGCGCTGGTCGCAGAGCACGATGCGGATGGCGGCCGTGGTCTGCTCACGCTCGAGGATGTCCATGCCTTCGTCGGCACCGGAGGCGCACAACACCTCGAAATCTTCCTCCAGTGTGCGCCGCAAGGCCTCCTGCGAACGCACCTCGTCGTCGACGACGAGGATGGCGGGCAATCGGCGCAGGCTACTGCGGGAAGCCGGAAGAGTCATGCGGGCACTTTCCAGTCAAGATCGCGATGGCGGGCGAGGTGGCGGGGCGTCCAGGAGTGCGCCGACCGCGAGACGAAATGATAGCGCGCAACGTGATACGAGGGATCGAAACCGTAGAAATTGCGGCGCATCTCAGCGAGCTCTTCGGCGCGGTAGGCGGATAGCGGCTTGACCGCCTCGTCTGCGTGTCGCTTGGCCACCTTGGCTGCCAGTTTGTCCGGGAAATCAGCCGCAGCGGCTATTTCCGCCGCCCGACGGGCGACATCGATGGCAAATCCCGGACCGGGCAGGCAGGCATCGTAAAAGCCGAGCTGGACCGATTCCGGGGCCGTCATCGGCAACCGGTGGCGCATGATGGCCTTGGCGCCTTCGTCGCCGACGCGCGGTGGCAGCAGGTAGGTCCAGAATTCCGAACCGTACAGGTTGCCCATGTTCTTGTAATGCGGGTTGAGCATGACGCCGTCGCGCACCCAGACAAAATCGGCGGCGCGCGCCAGGAAACAGCCGCCGGCGCCGGCATTGCCGCCCACCGCCGCGACGGTCAGTTGCGTTTCGCAGCGCAGGATGGCTTCGGCCAGGTCGTCGATGGCATTGATGTTGGCCCACGACTCGTCGGCCGGACTGTCGGCCGCCTCGATGGTGTTGAGGTGGATGCCGTTCGACCAGAAATCGCTGCCACCACGCAGCACGATGACGCGCGTCGGTCGCGCCGTCGCCCAGCGGAAGGCGTCGGTCAGGCGCCGGCATTGCGCGGTTCTCATCGCGCCGTTGTAGAACTCGAAGGTCAGGAAACCGACGCCACCGGCTTCCTCGTAGGCAATGTCCTGCCAGGTCGGCGTCGGCGATTTCCAGACGTCGGCCAACGGCAACTCGGGCAAATCGGCTGCCGCCGGGAAGGCCAGTGTCGCCGGCAGCTTGATGCCCCCTGCGGGTTTGACGTGGCCAATCCACACGGCGCCATCGACCGTCGCGCGGCAAATGGCCGTTTCACGACGACCAATCAGGCTGCCGGGCTCGCCCCTGAGCGTGGCTTCCGGCCAGGCATCGAACAGATGGCAAGGCTGCCCGAACAAGCTGTCGGCTACACCCGGGAAGCCATCGGCGGCATTCAGCCTGGCCAGAACGCTGGCGCTGCTGTCGCGTTGCCAGTCGATCGTGCGATCCGCCTGTTTCATGACTTGATGTGCCTGACCAGGAACGCGAGCGGATTTGAAATTTGGCTCTTTTTTCCGGTTGACCGCAGAAATCACCGCCTGAACAGCCGCCTCGGTCACTTCATGGCGATAGATCGAGGCTTTTCGCGCCCGCCGCATGGGAAAGGTCGCCGACGCCCAAACCGGGCCGGCATCCATCTCCGCTTCCGCCTGCAACACGGACACACCCCATTCCGCCGCGCCATCCTGAATCGCCCAGTCCAGCGCCGACGGACCGCGATCGCCTACCGGGCCGGGATGGACGATCAGGCAGCAGTGCTGCGACCAGATCGATTCCGGAATCGCCCGCTTGAGGAAGGGTGCAATGATCAGTTCCGGCCGGAACAGCCTGACGGCTTCTTCGGTCACCGCATCGGCAATGTCGAATTCGATGCTGATCTCGTGCCCCAGACGCATCAGTTCGCAATACAAGCGCTGCGTCAGGCCATTAAAGCTGTGCGTAATGAAAAGGATTCTCACGTTTTACATTTCTTTACAATTCATGCGGTCAGACCAATCCGAGGCAGGCCGGGGCTTTGCGGGTAGTTTTTTCCCAATTGGCATAGCGCTATGACTTTCGCGATATTTTTCAAGCACTTGCCTTTTACTACGATCCACATCAACAAAAAAGGGATCGGAGAACAACAATGCAAACGCAAAGAAAGCGGGTCAAACCGCAGCCTGTTCAAGCCGCTCGGGCGCCGCGTCCGGAGTACGTGGCAGCCATCCGCTATCCGGATGGTCGCCGGGATCTGTTCCACATCCGCAACGCCGACAGCCTGGCCGACGCACGCGAACTCGTGATTTCCGAAGTCGGCGACGTTCAGTCGGTGATGATCGCGCTGCGCCACTGATCGCTCAGCAAATCCGCGGCAACTGCTCGCCACTGAGCCAGTCGACGATACGTTTGCCGCCGAAGCCGGTGGTCATCTGCACAAAATGGTGCGCGTCTTCGTGCACCGTTCCAACGATGGCCGCCGCCGCCCCCAAGGGATGTGACCGCATTGCGGCGAGCAATTTCTCGGCATCCTGTTCGGCGCAGATCGCCACCAGTTTTCCTTCGTTCGCGACATAAAGCGGGTCCAATCCCAGAAATTCGCACGCCGCATTCACCGCCGGCGTCACCGGCAGGGCCTTTTCCTGCAACATCATGCCAACGCCCGACTGCTTGGCGATTTCATTCAAGGTCGTAGCCAAACCACCCCGCGTCGGATCGCGCAGCACATGGATATCGGCCCCGCTCGCCCGCATCGCCGCAATCAGGCCATGCAATGCCGCGGTGTCGGAGACGATGGGCGACTCGAACCCCAGACTTTCCCGCTCGGCCATGATCGCCATGCCATGGTCACCCAATGTACCGGAGACCAGGATGACGTCGCCAGGTTTGGCGCAGCGGCCGGAGAGCTCCATTCCGGGTCGCACGACGCCGACGCCAGTCGTCGTAATGAAGACCCCATCCCCCTTGCCACGCTCGACGACCTTGGTATCGCCCGTTACCACGGGCACCCCGGCCTCATTCGCCGCCGCCGCCATACTTTGCACGATGCGCGCCAGATCGGCGAATTTAAAACCCTCTTCAAGGATGAAGCCTGCCGAAAGATAGAGCGGCTCCGCCCCCATCACCGCCACATCGTTGATCGTGCCATGCACCGACAGGCAACCGATATCCCCACCCGGAAAGAACAAGGGCGAGACCACATGCGAATCGGTCGCCATGACCAGTTTGCCCTCGCCGGGATGCGGCAACAGCGCGCCATCATCGCCCTGCGCCAGGTATTCATTGCCCAGATACTTGGCGAACAGCTCCTCGATCAATTGCGCCATGGCCCGACCACCCGAGCCGTGCGCCATGTCGACCTGGCCGTGCTTGATGTCGAGCGGTCTTACGTAATCTTTGCGAATCTCAGACATCCTTGTAGCGTCCATAAGTGTAGTGAGCGGCACAAGCCCCTTCCGAACTGACCATGCATGACCCCACCGGATTCTCCGGCGTACAGACCGTACCGAAAATCTTGCAGTCCTGAGGGCGCTTGACCCCGCGCAGGATCGCGCCACACTCGCAGGCCTTGTGATCGGCGACGGAACGATACTCGAGCGGAAACCGTTTCTCCGCATCAAATTCGGCGAACAGGCTGCGAATGCGCAGCGCTGAGTAGGGAAGTACGTTCAATCCGCGCCATTCGAAGTTTTTGCGCATTTCGAAAACCTCAGCGACCAGCGCCTGCGCCTTCTTGTTACCGTCGCGATCGACTGCCCGCGAAAACTCGTTTTCCACCTCGGCCCGGCCCTCATTGACCTGCTGGACCAGCATCCTGATCGCCTGCATGACATCGAGCGGTTCGAAACCGGCGATGACCACGGGTTTGCGGTATTCCTCGGCGAAAAATTCGTAGGGCCGGCTACCGATGATGGTCGACACATGGGCCGGACCGACGAATCCGTCGAGCGGCACGGTGCCCCACTGGCGGACCTCCGGCGATTCAAGAATGCTGGAAATCGCCGACGGGGTCAGGACATGGCAGCAAAGCACCGAAAAATTCTTCAGACCAAGCGCCGCGGCCTGCTTGATGGCGACCGCCGTCGGCGGTGTCGTGGTCTCGAAACCAATGGCGAAGAAGACGACCTGTTTGTCCGGATTTTTTTGCGCCAATGCCACCGCATCGGCACTCGAATACACCATCCGGATGTCGCCGCCGCGCGCTTTCGCCTTCATCAACGACAGGCCATCCGAGGCGGGCACGCGCAGGCAGTCGCCGTAGGTACACAACGTGACGCCCTGTTCGAGCGCCAGGCGGATGGCCTGATCGACCCGGCCGATGGGCAGCACACAGACCGGGCAACCCGGGCCGTGGATCATCCGGACATTTGCCGGCAATAGATCGGTCACCCCATAGCGCGAAATCGCATGCGTGTGGCCACCGCAGAATTCCATGAAATGGTAGCTGCGGCCCGGATCGACCTCGTCGCGGATCGCCGCCGCCAGCGTTTTTGCAACCTCGCCGTCGCGGAACTCGTCGATGAATTTCATGGGTGATCTGCTTCGCAATTGGCAGGACAAAATGAAAGCGCTGGATTTGCGCCGCTGGCTAGGCGCGAACCGGAGCGATAGCCAATGCTATCGCGAGGATGGGCAAGGACGTTAGCGGGGCGAAGACAAGCTTGCATGTTCTGACAATTGCGAAGCAGATCACTAGTGCAGCGTGACGTCGCCGTCGGCCGGCAACTGACCCATCTCGGCAAACAGCTTCAGGGTTTTCTCGGCCTCTTCCGGGTCCAGCTTGTTGAGCGCGTAGCCGACATGGACGATCACGTAATCGCCCACCGCCACGCCCTCGACGAGCGCCAGCGAGATTTCCTTCTTGACCCCGGCCAGATCGACCAGGGCGTTGTCGTCGGGGCGCAGTTCAACGACCTGCGCGGGGATCGCGAGACACATCCGCGTTGCTCCTCAATATCGTTATTCTTGAGGCAGAGTCTACCTGCCTTGGTTCAATTTCGCTTGCCGGCGAGACGCCGAAAAAACCCGCGCCGGGAAACACCCGGCCTTTCTTCCGGCACCGCCACCTCCGGCGCCGCTACCGGCAAGGCAAACACAGTCCTGATCGCATCCACTGCGACCACACGCGCCGTCGCCATGTCGGCCAGCTGATCGACCGGCGCAATCAGCGGGCAATACTGGTACGGGCCGATATCGGGGTCGTCGTCGGCAATGAACTGCATGGTGCCGCAAGGCAGGCTCAGGTAGCGCCGCTCACCGGCCGGAATGTCGCCCCACAACTGGCCACCACCGGAGACCAGCAACAGGTTTAGGAACCACGGCGTGATGACAACGCCCAGCCAGTCACCGTCCAGGCGCTGGAATCCAATCGCCTCTACGCCCAAGGCCGCATTGACGAAAGGCAGGTCATGCATGCGCGTCTGCCAGACATGCCGGTAATGCGCTTCGAGAAAGGCAGACGGGTTTTCGTCGCGCGGCTCGGCCGGACGAATGGGCGGGGGAGCGAGGGCGGGCTGGCGAATGCGTTCAGTCATGCGGGCGATTGAGGTCCGTGAAATGCTGCGAAGGGTCGAATTCGCCTTCGAGCGAAGCAGCGAGCGCCGACAGCGCATCCTCGATCAACGAACGCTGCTCATCCTCGACCACCTCGCGCGCCAGACCGAGCGAGGTCAGCACCCAGGTACCGACCGGCTGCGGGCCGATCAGCATCATGTTGATGCGCTCTCGCTCGCCGTCGCGCTCGACCCAGGCGAAATCACCTGCATTGTCGCCGCAGCCTTCCCATTCGACAACGCACTTCGGAATCGACAGGCACATCAGCCGCGCGCCTCCGCGTTGATGCCGAGGTTTGCCAGTTCGGCCAAGGTCATCGCCACCAGTTCCGGAACCCTGGCCGCGACGTCCGGCGTCAATTCCATGCCCAGCGCCATCGATACCGGCTGCATGCCGATGATGGCAATCGACTTTGGCGCACGATCCGTGAATTCCAGACTGGCCAGAACATCCGACAGGCTGACCTGATGCGGCGACAGCTTGGTCTTGAAAAACACCGGCACATCGTCGCCCTTGAGCAGCACCGGCGTGGCCGGCGGTTGATTGCAGCGTACGCAGTCAACGACGATCAGGCCGTCGAGGTTCTCGAGCTGCTCCAGCATCTCCATGCCACAAGTGCCGCCATCAATGACTTCGACTTCCGGCGGCAAGACGTAGTCCCGCTCCAGCGCTTCGATGGTGCGCACACCCACGCCCTCATCCGTCAGGAGAATGTTGCCAATGCCGAGAACAACGATTTTAGTCATTAGATGTTAGAAGTTAGCTGCTAGTTAAAAACAAACCCGGAGCAGCATAACGCGCTCCGGGCCCACTGGATCCTCGATCCTAACCGCTAGATCCTTCTCAGACCGCCTTCACCGTCACCACCGGGTTGTTCTCCTGATCGACGACATGCACGGCGCAAGCCAGGCAGGGGTCGAAGGAGTGCACGGTACGCAGGACTTCCAATGGTTTTTCGGGATCGGCCACCGGGTTGTCGATCAGGCAGGCCTCGTAGGCGCCGGGCTGGTCCTTTTCGTTGCGCGGCGCGGCATTCCAGGTGGTGGGTACAACACACTGGTAGTTCTTGATCTTGCCGGAATCGATGACCACCCAGTGCGACAGCACGCCGCGCGGCGCTTCGTGGAAGCCGACGCCCATCTGTTCGCCCTTTGGGAAGACCGGCTTGTTGAAAGTTTTGAGGTCACCCTTGGCCATGTTGGCGAGCAGCAGATCCCACTGGTTGATCAACTCGTCGACCTGCACCGCGCAGCCGACAGCGCGCGCGGCATGGCGGCCGATGGTCGAATGCAGGGCCTCGACGCCGACCTTGGTGCCGGCCACCGTTGACACCAGATCGAGGGCTGCCGTCGCGTATTTCTTTGTCGGCTCGTGGCCGGCGGCCAGCATATTCAATACACGCGGCAGCGGGCCGACCTGCATGGGCTTGCCGTAGAAGGTCGGCGACTTGAGCCAGCTGTATTTGCCGTCATCCTGGAAATCCGTGTAATTCGGCGTCGTTTCGCCCTTGTACGGATGCAGCGACTTGTCGTTGCCATCGCTGTAGTTGTACCAGGAGTGCTTGATTGCCTCGGAGACGCCATCGGTGAAGAACTTGTCGTTGAAGCTCGTGATGGGCTTGTAGCTGTCGAGCTTGCCGCCCTCGATGTAACCACCCGGCAAGGCGAATGTCGTTCCCTTGCCGTCGAGCGGCACATCCGGCACGCAAAGATAGTCCGTGATGCCCTTGCCGTACTTGGTCCAGTCGGCATAGAAGCCGCCGATGGCCCCGACATCGACGAGATAGACGTTCTTGACGAAGTCTTCGAGCTTGAGCATCCATTCCTTGACGGCCAGCAGACGCTCGATGGTCAGCACGGACTGGGCGTCAGTCGCCAGCGGATTGGCGACGCCGCCGACGGCGACGTTCTGGATGTGCGGCGACTTGGAACCGAGGACGGCGACGATCTTGCTGGCGTAGCGCTGCACTTCGAGCGCCTGCAGGTAATGGCTGACAGCAAGCAGGTTCACTTCCGGCGTCAGCTTCATGGCCGGATGGCCCCAGTAGCCATTGGTGAAGATGCCGAGCTGGCCGGTGCCGACAAAGCCCTTGAGGCGCTCCTGCACCTTGATGAACTCGGCCTTGCTGTTGCCGTTCCAGTTGGACAGGCTCTGCGCCAGGCTGGCCGTTTTTTCCGGATCGGCCTTCATGGCCGAGACGACGTCGACCCAGTCGAGCGCTGACAGGTGGTAGAAATGCACGATGTGGTCATGCACGGCATGGGCCAGCATGATCATGTTGCGGATGTACTGGGCGTTGACCGGGATTTCGAGTTGCAGGGCATTCTCGACGGCGCGTACCGAAGCGATGGCATGTACGGTCGTGCACACGCCGCAGATACGCTGGGTGATGGCCCAGGCGTCGCGCGGATCGCGGCCGATCAGGATGTTTTCGACACCGCGCCACATCTGGCCGGAGGCCCAGGCTTTCTTGACGCGACCGCCATCCACCTCGACGTCGACACGCAGATGCCCCTCGATGCGGGTAACCGGGTCGATAGTGACTCTCTTGGACATTTTGTTCTCCTATCCCTGAATTCAGTGTGCGGCCCCTTCCCGTGCAAGGACGGGAAAGCGGCGGGTAATGACGATGTAGGCGAGCACTTCGATGGCAAACATGCCGATCGTGACAATCATTTCAGCGATGCTCGGGAAGTAGTTCCAGCCATGATCGACGCCGAGGCCGGTGTCGTAGCCGATGAGGAAGCCATTGATGCGGAGCAGGACGCCACCCATCATGATCGCGCAGCCGGCAATGAAAATCCGGGCCGGATTGCGCCGGGCCCCGGGCGTGCCGACGATCAGGAAGGGCGCTGCGAAGCAGGCCGTTTCCAGCCAGAAGAACAAGGCTTCGAGACTTGGCGACAGGGCATGCCCGAAGGCACCGCGGAAAACCAGATCGCCGAAACGCACGAGCATGAAGACTGCCAACACGCCGAGCATGATCTTGGCTATCGGTTGCAACAGATGCATTTCGATCTGCCGACGGTACGCCGAGGCAGCCACGCAGGACTCGAAGAGCACGATGCCGTAGCCGATGGTGATCGCTGACAGCAGGTAGAGCAGCGGCACGATGGGTGTCTGCCACAGCGGATTGATCTGCGGCCCCATGACCACCAGCATGGTCCCGAGCGATGACTGGTGCATCATCGGCAGCAGCGTACCGAGCGCGATGAAGAAAAACAGCACCTTTTCGAGCTTCTGCTTTTGTACCTTGAGCCCCCACTGCTCCATGAAAACCGGCGAGAACTCGATCCACATCACAATGACATAGGCCGAGATGCAGACTGCCACCTCAAACATCACCGAGTTGGGATTGGCGTAACCCGGCCACAGGATGTGCCAGAAATTCCACCAGCGGCCGAGGTCGAAGAGCACCCCGACGCCGGCCAGCGTGTAGCCGAACAGGCTGGCCAGCAGGGCCGGGCGGACGAGCGGGTGGTAGCGGCCACGGTTGAAGATATAGACCAGCATGGCCACCGAGAAGCCGCCGCAGGCGAAGGCCGAGCCGATGACCACGTCGAAGACGACCCAGATGCCCCACGGGTAGCCGTCGTTGAGATTGGTCACGGCGCCCAGCCCGAAGACGAAGCGGACGAACAGGATGGCGACCATGGCAGCGATGAACACACTACAGATCATCACCGGCAGGTTGAACAGCTTGCCGCCGACCGGTGCGGCGGGATGATGGGCGCTCATGATTGCCCTCCTTTTTCCGCGTCATCCGGCACCACGTTGCGCTTGGCGACCCAGGTCAGGCCGGCCAGCACGGCGATCGGCATGATCATGCCGCCGTACAGCGTGTGCTGGATGGTTTCCGACGTCGCCGCCGAGGACTTGGGCGGCAGGTCGGGCATGCCGACCTTCTGGAAGTTGACGGCCGAGAGCTTGAGCACCTGCGTGCCGCCGTATTCCGTTTCGCCATAGACGTGCTGCAGGTAATTGCCGACCTGGGCCTGATAGCCCTGATCGACCAGGCCTTTCCATTTGGCCGCCGCTTCCGGGGTCTCACCCGTGGCCGGCAGGCGGCCGCGCGGGATGGTCGTCCAGTCGCCGGGCTTCAGCGCCAGGCGGCGCTTCGCTTCGGCCAGCAGATCCTCGGTGCGGCCAAACAGCGTGGCGCCGGTCGGGCACACCTCGGCACAGGCCGAATAATGACCGTCCTCATGGCGATGCCGGCACAGTTCGCACTTGCCGATCTTGCCAGTCGGCGAATCGTACTGATACTTGGGGATGCCGAACGGGCAGGCGGCGACGCAGTAGCGGCAGCCGATGCAGGCGTCGGGGTCGTAGCCGACAACGCCGGTCACCGGGTCCTTGTGCATCGCTGTCACCGGACAGGCCGACACGCAGGACGGGTCGGCGCAGTGCATGCACGAAGTTTTCATGAAGGAGAAGCCGTTTAGCTCACTGTCCTTCGTCTCCATCGTGCCGTTGCGGTACATCTTGATCAGGTTGAAAGTGTGGCCGCTGGTATCGAGCGGGGTATCCCACAGCTTGTCCATGGCCGTGAATTCGGCCGGGTTGTCGTTGGCCCGCTTGCAGGCGGCCACGCAGGCCTGGCAACCGACGCACAGGGTCGCGTCGTAGAGCAGGCCCAGGCCTTCCGGCGGACGTTGCAGGGTGTCGCGGGCGCAGGCCGTTTCGGGCAGCACGGCGGTCGCCGCGGCTGCGCCGCCGGCCAGGCAGCCCTTCAGAAAATTACGACGCGAATTGACGGGAAGCGTCATCTCAGACCTCCGTTTTTTCGCCGGACTTCTTGGCTTCTTCCATCAGCTCAGCCTTGTGCGACAAGCCAAGATTCTTGGCGACCATCGCGCCGGCCCCGGCAGCAGCGCCAGCCACGGCAGCCAGCACGGCAGCCGAACCGAGGCTCGCCCCGACGCCCTTTTCCTCGACGATGCGCGGCAGGAAGGACGACGGCTCGATGTTCTTGAGTTTGGCAACAGTGTGAATCGGCTTCTGGAAACCGATGCCCTGCTCGGTGCAACCGATGCAGGGGTGGCCGCAAGCGACCGGCCAGGTGCCCGCGCCGGCGTCGCCGAAGAGGATGACCGAGCAGTTGGCGTAGGTTTCCGGCCCCTTGCAGCCGAGCTTGTACAGACAATGGCCCTTGCGATGCCCCTCGTCGCCGAATTCCATGGCAAAGCGGCCGGCGTCGAAGTGGGCGCGGCGTTCGCAGTTTTCGTGGATCAGGCGGGAGTAGGCGAACTTGGGTCGCCCCTTGTCATCGACTGCCGGCAACTTGCCGAAGGTCAGGAAATGCACCACCGTCGACAGGAAGTTGTACGGATTGGGCGGGCAACCGGGGATGGTCACCACCGGTTTGCCGAGGACCTGGGCCACGCCGCTTGAGCCGGTGGGGCTGGAACTCGCTCCGGAAATCGACGGAATCGTCGACGGCATGCCGCCCCACGAGGCGCAGGAGCCGATGGCGATCACCGCCGCTGCGTCGGCCGCGCATTCCTTGACCAGTTCGATGGCCGTCTTGCCGCCGATCTTGCAGTAGACACCGCCATCCTTGGTCGGAATCGCGCCTTCGACGACCAGAATGTATTGGCCCTTGTTCTCGGTCATCGCTGCCTTGCGGGCCGCTTCGACCTGATGGCCGGCGGCGGCGAACAGGGTTTCGTGATAATCGAGTGAGATGACGTCGAGGATCAGCTTTTCCAGCGTCGGATGCTCGGCGCGCAGCATGGATTCGGTGCAGCCCGTGCATTCCTGGAAGTGCAGCCAGATGACGCTCGGTCGCTTTTTGGCGGCAACCGCTTCAGCCACCGCGGCATCCGCCCCCTGCGGCAGCCCCAGTGTCGTCGCCAGCGCGGCGCAGAATTGCAGAAACTCGCGCCGATCCATCGACAAACGCCGGGCCGCAGCCTCGATGCGTTCGTCCAGTTCCAGCGAAATCAGATTTTGATTGGCCATTTATCTCCCCTTTTTCTTGGTCTCAGCCGGTGACGGCTAAGCCCTGTTCTCTGTCGGGAAGTGGCATGTGATGGAATTTGAATTATTCGGTCAGTTGAGCAACAAGCGGACCACCCGGGACGGATGCCTTGAAACCATTTAAATACAATAATTTAGCAAGCACGGCCAGCTGTGCGCACCGGAACAAATAGCGCAGCAACTTTCCACTTTCGCCAGTGAAGTGGCTAATTACTTACCACCTGGCGCGCCACCCAGGCCTGCCCCAGCGCCAGGCCGCCATCGTTGGGCGGCGCCTGCCGGGCTTCGAGCAGATCGACCCCGGCTGCAGAAAAATGGCTTCGCAACGCCGCCATGAGGACGGCGTTCATGGCGCAACCGCCACCGACAGCGATGGCCGGCGATTTCGATTTTGGGCCTTTTTCCCGGTTGACCGTCAAAGCCCCCCATTCGGCCAATCCGGCCGCCACCGTGGCATGAAACAGCGCAGCACCAAACGCGGCATTGTCCTTGCAGCCCATCAGCACCGGCAACAGCGGCGAAAAATCGAGGATCGTGCCGTCATCGCGCAGGATGTAGCCGCCATTCAGCGGTTCGACCGGGCCATGCCGGGCCGCCAGGCCCTCCAGTTCCATCACTGCCTGCCCCTCGAAATGCATGAGGTCGCGCACGCCGAGCAGGCCGGCCGCCGCATCGAACCAGCGACCGAGGCTGGTCGTCGGCGGGCAGCGCAGGTTGCGGGCGAGCATGGTGAGCAAGGGGCCGGGGTCGCGGGTCGGGTAATACTGCTTGATCCAGCCGCCGACGCGGTAGCCGAGGCCGGCGCCGTGCAGGGCGGAAACGGCCATGCGCCACGGCTCTTTCGCGGCACGGTCGCCGCCGGGCATAGCCAGCGGGCTCAGGTGGCCGAGCCGTTCGTAGTTCGCGCCGTCGAGATGGAGCAATTCGCCGCCCCAGGCACCACCATCCGGACCAAGGCCGACGCCATCGAGCGCGAGCCCCAATAACGGCTCGTTGACGCCATGTTCAGCGCCGATCGTGGCAATATGCGCGTGATGATGCCCCACCGGCACGGCGGGAACACCCCATTTTTCCGCCAGCCTAGCCGCGAGGTGGGTCGATGGAAAATCCGGATGCAAATCGTGGGCGATGACATCAGGCCGGACGTCGAGGATGGCCAGCAGATGCTCGACCGTTTCGTCGAGGAAGCCGATGGCCGCCACGTTGTCGAGGCCGCCGATATGCTGCGAGAGGAAGGCTTCACGACCTTTCATGACGCAGATGGTGTTCTTCAGGTAGCCGCCCAGCGCCAGCACGGTCGGGCCATCGTCAGCCAATGGAATCGGCACCGGCACGTAACCGCGGGCGCGGCGGATGAAGGCCGGGCCGGCCGGTGTGGCCCGGGCGACGGAATCGTCGCAACGGATGACGATGGCGCGGTCGTGCAGCAGATAGGCGTCGGCGATGCCGCTCAGGCGGTCGAGCGCTTCGTCGTTGCCGATGACCAGCGGTTCGCCATGCGGGTTGGCACTGGTCATGACCAGCAGCAGGTCGCTGGATTGCGCCAGCCAGCCGGTGCCGGCCGGGCGCCCGGCGGCTTCGTGCCAGAGCAGCAGGTGCAACGGGGTCGTCGGCAGCATGACGCCGAGCCAGGCGAGGCCGGGCGCGATGCCTTTGAGTTCGGCCTCGCCCTTGGGGCAGAGGACGATGGGTGCGGCAACGCTGTGCATCAACGCCCGTTCGTCCTCGCCGACCCGGGCGAAGTCGGCGAGCGAGCTGGCGTTGAGGCCCATCACGGCGAAGGGCTTTTCCTCACGTTGCTTGCGTTCGCGCAGTTCGGTCACGGCGGCAGCATTGCGTGCATCGCAGGCGAGATGGAAACCGCCCAGGCCCTTGATGGCGACGATCTTGCCGTCGCGCAGCAGGCGCAGCGTTTCGGCGACCGGATCGCCGACCACGGGCTGGCCGGCCGCGTCGCGTAGCGCGAGTTGCGGACCGCAATCGGGGCAGCAGGTCGTTTCGGCGTGGAAGCGGCGGTCGGCCGGTTGTTGGTATTCGTCGGCACACGGCGCGCACAGCGGGAAGGCGGCCAGGCTGGTCTGCGCTCGGTCGTACGGAATCTGCTGGCTGACCGTGTAGCGCGGCCCGCAATGCGTGCAGGTCGTGAAGGCGTAGCGCCAGCGGCGGCTGGCCGGATTGCAGAGATCGGCGATGCAATCGGGGCAGATCGCGGCATCCGGGCCGATGGCCGTCCGAACCTCGCCGGGCTGGCTGTCGAGGATGACGAAGCCGTCAGACTCGTCCGCGACCTCGACCGCTTCGTCCTCGATGGCGTCGATGCGGGCCAGCCGCGGCGCTTCGAGCGGCAGGCGGGATTTGAATTTTGGCCAATTTTCCCCGTTGACCGTGAGAAGCACCCCGGCGCCGTCGTTGCGTACCCAGCCGGTCAGCCCGAGTTCATTGGCCAGTCGCCAGACGTAGGGACGGAAGCCGACGCCCTGGACCAGACCGCGAATGCGGAAGCGCCGGCCGCTCATCGCGGCCTACTTGGCCGCCAACTGGCGCTCCAGGTCGGCGATGCGGCGCTTGAGCGCGTCGAGGCTTTCCGAACGCAGGCTGCGCTGGGCATCGAGCCCGGCGGCAACCCAGCCGAGCCAGCCGCTCATGCCGTCGCCAGTGGTCGCCGAGACCCGGAAAATCACGAGGTCCGGATTGACGCGCCGGGCGTTGGCCTCGGCCAGGTCGGCGTTGAATTCGAGGTAGGGCAGCAGGTCGCACTTGTTGAGCAGCATGACGTCGGCCGCTGCGAACATGTCCGGGTACTTGAGCGGCTTGTCTTCGCCTTCGGTGACCGACAGGATGGCGACCTTGTGGTGTTCGCCGAGATCGAAGGCCGCCGGGCAGACGAGATTGCCGACGTTCTCGATGAGGAACAGCGAATCGTCGGCCGGCTTGAGGCGCTCCATGGCGTGGCCGACCATGTGGCCGTCGAGGTGGCAGCCCTTGCCGGTGTTGATCTGCAGCGCCGGCACCCCTGTGGCGCGGATGCGTTCGGCGTCGTTGGAGGTCTGCTGGTCGCCTTCGACGACGCTGATGGCGACCTTGTCCTTGAGCATCTCGATGGTCTTGCAGAGCAGCGTGGTCTTGCCCGAACCGGGGCTGGAAACGAGGTTGAGCGCGAAGATGCCGCGCTCGTCGAACCACTGGCGGTTGGCCGCGGCGTAGCTGTTGTTCTTGGACAGGATGTCCTGCTCGATCTGCACCATGCGGGCCTGCGACATGCCCGGCACGTGGGCGCGGGCCGGGCCGGCGCCGTAGTCGAGATCGCCGCCGACGGCGTGTTCGTGGTGATGATGCTCATGGCCGTGATCGTGGTCATGCGGATGGCTGTGCGTCGAGCCGTCGGCATGCACGTGATCGTGGTCGTGCCCATGCGCGTGGCCGTGCTCACCCTGATGAACGTGCTCATGGACATGCACCGTCCCGTCCGCATGCGTGTGGCTGTGGGCATGCGCGCCGGCCAGCGCGGCACCGTCGTGGCTGTGGGCGTACTCGTGCGCATGGTCGTGGCTGTGCGTGTGCACCGTTCCGTCTTCGTGAACGTGGGTATGTTCATGCGCCCCGCCCTCGATCTTCGTTTCCCCGGCACCGCAGCCGCAAACTGTACACATGTCCGTCTCCCGATTATTCGATTTCAATTTCCTTGAGGCGCATATCCGTGCCGCCCGTCGCCTGCACCTGGTAGCTGCCGCATTTCGGGCAGGCGCCGTAACGTTCGCTCATCGGCACCGTCTCTGCGCACAGCATGCACCAACCCGCCCCCGGCACGTCAACGATTTCCAACTTGGCCCCCTGAGCGATGCTGCCGTTGGTCACCGCCTCGAAGCAGAAGGACAAGGCCGCGGGTTCGACCGACGACATGCGGCCGATCTCCAGCACGACCAGCTTCACGCGGCGGGCATTCTCGCGCCGCGCCGTATCTTCGACCAGTTGCAGCACGCCCTCGGCGAGCGACATTTCATGCATCGATACACTCCACGACATAAGGCACGCAAGGATCCAGTGCCAGAATGCCCCGGTCCAGCGCCAGCCTGGCCTCGGCCAGCGAGGCAAAGCGTCCTTCGCCGAGCAGCGCCGACAAGGCCGAAGCATCGGCGAAGAAATTGTCGGTCGGCGCCTGCACACGGTAATTCGTCACCTTGCCATCGACCACATGCACGGCATGCGTCAGCACCCCGCGTGCGGTCATGGCCTGACCAATGCCCCAGCCACCTCCCCCGGCGCTGGCGACCGGAAACGGCTGATTGCCGGCCAGCGCATCGACGGCGGCCATGGTTTCGGCCACGCGGGCCAGAAAGACATCGCGAATCGAGGCAGGCAAGGGCTGCACGGGCATCTCCTCGGCGTTGCCCTGCCAGTAGGCAAGCCAGGCATCCGGAGCAAGCCGGCTGGGGGCTGGAATGGCATGCTCGCCATCGTCCGGCGCCACCTCCTCGGTGCTGCGATCGATCAGCATTTCCAGGCATTTTTCAGCCAGCGGCCGCAGGGTTTGCCGCAGCAAGGTCTGCGTCACCGCCAGACAATCGCCGCCCTGCCGGGCATTTCGCCAGGCCACGAAAGCGGCCTTTTCCGGACGCAAGCCGAGGGCCGGCGGCCAGTCGAGCAAGAGGCGCCAGAGATTTTCGTGCAGCACTTCGATCCACAGCGCGGCGCTGTCGACGCCACGCTGCGCCTCGCCCTGCGCCACGGCAACCGCGGCCTGGGCCGCCGCCCGCTGGGCGTGGGCGCAGAGCGTAAACAGGTAGGGCACCGTCTTGGCCACGGCGTCGGGCACCTGGCCGATGAACAGCTTGGTGACCGAGGGACGGCTCAGGTTGCAGGCCAGGTCGTGCAACCCGCCATCACGGTAGCGCGCCCGTACCGTCAGCATGCCGGTGCCGGTCGTCATCGTCCGAATCCGAGGAAAGCCCGCCGGCTGGTCGGCTTGGCGGGCGGCGGCTCGGCCATGGCGTCGCCGAACAGGGCGTGGATCGAGGCCAGTGCGGTCAGGCGGGCTGCCTCGTGACTGTCGAATTCGAGCGCCGGGGAAAACAGCGAGCACAGGTGATAGCGCCCCAGACTCGCCTCATCGGCAACGATGAATTCGTAATCGCCGGACGGGAATCGCCAGACATGCTTGCTGCCGGCGCTCAGGGCGGGCCACTGGTCGTTGCCCGGCAGGCAAAGCAGGTTGATCGCCCACGGCGTGATCATGAGCCCGGCCCAGTGACCGTCGTCCGTGCGCCGAAAGCCGACAGCCTCAACCTGGAGCGCCTGGTTGCAGATCGGCACGTCGGCCATCCGGGTACGGGCAATCTCGGCAAAGACCTTGACCAGCGCGGACGACGGGTCGGTCGTCCAGAAACTCACTCTGCCCTCCACTTGCCACAAACAGGCCGCATCGCAGCCGAACCAGCCGTCGAAGCACGCCGTCCCGGGAGGGCTCCAACCTCATTCGCGGCCGGTCGCATTCCATGGTAAGCCATGGAACCTTGCTCCCTGCTCATTCGGTCACCATAAACTTGTGTTTCGGAGCATCGCAGCCGGGGCAGCACCAGTCGTCGGGCAGATCGGCGAAAGCGGTGCCCGGCGCGATGCCGCGCACGTCATCGCCGGTGGCCGGATCGTAGACCCACCAGCAGATGCCGCACTCCAGCTTGTCGTCAGGTTTGACGTTGAGAAAGGAACCTTCGAAACGCATCCAGAGAATTTAGACCGGCTCGACCATCATGTCGAGATATTCGCGCAGGCGTTCGACGGAATCCGTGAAATCTTCCTCGGCGGCGAGCGCCACTTCCGGCATGCCGATGATCTCGATGGAGTTGAGGATCAGCGCGTCCATGCTGTTGAAGTACTGCACCCACCAGACGTTCTGCAGGCGCGTGCTGGTGATGCGGCAATTGCCGTAGCCACGCGACAAAATGGAAACTTCGCGGTGGCCGAGCCAGCCGTAGAGTGTATCGAGATCGGCATCGCTGACCGGCAGGAGGGTCAGGTTGATGACGTGGGCGGCATCGCCGGCCTTCCAGGCGGCAGCCTGCATGCGGATTTCCTCGACGAGTGCCTGGGCGTTCATGCAGCCGGCCGGGTAGTCGGGCGGCGCCAGTTCGGCCGTCGCCGTGGCCAGCATGGTGTCGGTCAGCGCGGCCGGGATGGCGCCGGTTTCGAGCCGGTCGACGACCATCGCACCGTCGTCGGCCACCTTGAGCACGCGCCAGATGCCGGAAAACGCGGTTTCCTGGACGCGCCAGTGTTGCGGCGCCGTGGTGAAGGCACTGACTTCGCCGAAGCCCATGGACTGGTTGATGACGTCCCGCATGGCAGCGTCGAGGTCGCGCAGGTTGAGCGTGGCACCGCCGGCAAAGCCGACTCTCTCGGCCTCGTCGACATAGGCGCCGAGCAGGCTGGCGGCCTCGTTGACGATCTCGGGCGCGACGTTATCGGGCAAGCGCGGCGCCGAGAAGGTTTCCATGCCTTTCGGCATCGGCAGGTAATCCGGCGCTTCGTCGCCCTGCGAGCCGGGGCCCATGGCGACGACGGAAATCGGGAAGGGACGCATCGTGGACGGGTTCATGCGCAGGCTCCTTGCGTGCTGGCGGCGCGGACGGGAATGCCGATCGGCTTGGGTTGGGCCGGGCCGTCGAGCAGACGGGCGACGTCGTTCTGGTATTCGCTCCAGTCGCGAATGCCGTTGAGCGCGCCGACGTACTGCCCGTCACGCAGGAAGACCACGGCCGGCGCCCGCGCCACGCCGTAGCGTTGCATCAGGACCGGCGAAAAATCGGGGCCGGCGACCCAGCGGCTGATCGTGTCGCCCAGCGGCTTGAGCGCTTCGGGAAGGATCACGCAGGCGTCGAGCACTTCGAGGTTGCGCTGCGGGTCCTCGGTGAGGAGCAGGGCGGTCAGGCCGGCCGGAAATTCGGGGTTCTCACGGTCAACCGGAAAAAAGCCGTGTTTTTGAAATAATCGGCCGAGGGCGGTTTGCAGCCTTTCGAGCGAGGTCGGGCCAGCTTTGAGTTCGAGGCTCATGATTGTTTTGTCCTCAGGAAGTCGGGGAGTTGGGGTTCGCGATCGAGATCGGCGAAAAAGGCGGAAAAATCGTCGACGCCGGTTTGCGCGGCATGCAGGGCATCCAGGGCAGCGTCGATGGCGGCTGCCCGCTCGGCGTCAATCACCTCGCGGGCCGCGCCGAGGAAGGTCATGAGCCAGGTACCCGGCGCTTGCGGGCCGACCAGGCTGAGATCCACGCGTGTTTCACCGTTGCGGCCGGTACAGCGGGCGAAATGCTCGCCGCACTCGATGACCTGCGCGGGGATGCCGAGACACATGTTACGCAGCTTCCATGTTCAGAAAACGGGCATCGCCGAGGCGGTAGGCGGCTTCTTCCGGCGGCCGCTCGGCTTCATAGACGTCCATGGCCAGCGCGCTGTCGGTAATGCTTTCGACCTGTCCGTCACGCACACGCCCGGGCGCACCCCATTTCTCCAGCCAGTCGAGCGCGATGTTGAGGGCCGGCGCCATCTGCGCCTTGACCACGTCACGCAGGCTGCCGCCGAAATCTTCGAGCTGCTCGGCCTGAACGCCGACCAGCACGAGTTCCGCCGGCAATTTTTGCGTCAGTTCGGCCGCCATGAGCACTTCCTGAAAGCCGGTCTGGTGCAGGCTCATTTTCTTGACGCCCATGAAGCGAGGCACCTGATCGCCGACCACGACGCGTAGCTTGCCCGGCTCGTCGCCGTAATCGACGGCATCGAAAACCAGCAGGCAATCGGCTTCCTGGACGTAGGGCAGCAGATAAAGGCCCTGCGTGCCGCCGTCCATGACCGTCACCTGCGGCGGAAACTCCCAGCCTTCGTTGAGCGCTTCGACACAACGCACGCCAAAGCCTTCGTCGGCCCATAGGATGTTGCCGATGCCGAGTACCAGAATGCGTTTTGGAGCCATGTTCACCACCTGAAAAAAGGCCCCGGGTACGGAGGTACGCCGGGGCAAACGCAAGTTATGCCATCAGTCCTTGAACATCCGCCAGCCACTGATCATGGTCGAGATCAGCGACTGCCGGCTCATGATGTCTTCGCGGATCGCCGCGTAAACATGCACCAGCACGAAAGTCATCATGATCCACATCCCCAACCGGTGCAGGTTATGCACCTGCATCGAGCCGCCGAGGGCCGGAATGACCCAGCCGAACAGGGTGTCCTGCCAGCTGCCCAGCCCTGCGCCTTCGCTGTACAGCGCGAAGCCGGTGAACACCATGCCGACGGCCAGTACCGTGAAGAAGAAGAACATCATGAGTTGCGCCATCGGATTGTGGCCGACGTACTTCTTCGGGGTCTTTTCGAGGAACAGATACCAGCGCAGCTCGAAAAAGACTTCGCTCCACCATTGCGGATTGGTGATCGGCAGCTTGAAGATCTGTTTGGCGTGGTGATTGCCGACAAAGGCCCAGTAAACCCGCCCGAGCAGCCCGACGGCAAAGATGTAGGCAGCCGCGAAATGGGCGAAACGGATGTAGCCCATCAGGAAGTTGTCCGACGCTTCGCCGGGCATGGTCGGCAAGGGTTTGCCGATGAAGTAGCCGGTCACTGCCAGGACGACCATGGCCAGGGCGTTAACCCAGTGCCATAGGCGTACCGGCGCTTCGTAGACATAGATCGAACGGACTTGTTTACCGTGCCGTTCGGCCTCGAGCATGTCCTGTTGAGAGAGCATGATTGCCTCCTTTCCGGACCGCTTAGCGGACCTTGACCGATGTCATTTCCTGTCCGTCCGGGCTCATCACGTGCGTCGAGCAGGCCAGGCAGGGGTCGAAGGAATGCAGCGTGCGCAGGATTTCCAGCGGCTCGTCCGCCTTGGCCACCGGGGTGTCCATGAGCGAGGCTTCGAAGGCACCGATCTGGCCCTTGTTGTCACGCGGCCCCCCATTCCAGGTGGTCGGTACGACGCACTGGTAGTTGTCGATCTTGGTGTCCTTGATCTTGATCCAGTGGCCGAGCGCGCCGCGCGGGGCTTCGGTGAAACCGGCGCCCATCGCCTCTTTCGGCCAGGTGCTCGGTTCCCACTTTTCGATGTTGGCGGTGTTGAGATCGCCGGCCTTGAGGTTGGCCATGAGTTTGTCGAACTGCTGACTCTGCAGCTTGACGCAGTAGGCCGTTTCCAGACCGCGCGCCGCCGTGCGGCCCAGCGTCGAGAACAGGGCAGTCACCGGCACATCGAGCTTCTTGAGCGCGCCGTCGACCAGGGCGTGGATTTCCGGATACTGCTTGGGCTGCAGGTAGCCGAGGACCATGCGCGGCAGGCAGCCGACTTCCATGGCGTGGCCGCGCCAGCGCGGGGCCTTGATCCACGAATACTTGGCGCCTTCGTCGAGTTCCTTGATGTTGGTCTTGGTCCCCTTGGTGTTCGGGCCGAGCACGAAGTTCGGCTCGGTGACGCCATCGAAGGGGTGCAGGCCCTTGCTCTCGTCCGGGTACTTGTACCAGGAGTGGGCAACGAATTCCTGGATCTGCTCGGGATCCTTGAGGTCAACCGGGTGGATTTCGTCGAGCTTGCCGTTGATGATGGCACCGCGCGGCAACAACAGGTTGCCCGAGCTGTAGTCGTTGGCTTTCTGAGGAATGTCGCCGTAGGAGAGCAGGTTCTTTGAAGACAGGCCGCCGCCATACAGCCAGCCCTTGTAGAAGCTGCCGATGGCCAGCAGGTCGGGAATGTAGACCTGTTCGACGAACTCCGTGCAGCGGTCGATGATGCTCTTGACCAGATTCAGGCGTTCCATGTTGATGGCGCCAACCGCCCCCGTGCCTTCCATGTTGATGGCGCAGGGCACGCCGCCGACCAGCCAGTTCGGGTGCGGGTTCTTGCCGCCGAAAATGGTGTGCACCTTGACGATTTCCTTCTGGAAATCGAGCGCTTCAAGGTAGTGGGCGACGGCCATCAGGTTGGCTTCGGGCGGCAGCTTGTAGGCCGGGTTGCCCCAGTAGCCGTTCATGAAGGGACCGAGCTGGCCCGATTCGACGAATTTCTTGAGGCGGTTCTGGATGTCGCGGAAGTAGCCCGGCGAGGACAGCGGCCAGGACGAAATGCTCTGGGCCAGCGTCGAGGTTGCTTTCGGATCGGCCTTGAGTGCCGAGACGACATCAACCCAGTCGAGCGCGTGCAGGTGGTAGAAGTGCACCAGATGGTCGTGAACGTAGAGGTTCAACTGCATCAGGTTGCGGATGGTGTTGGCGTTTTCCGGGATCTTGATGTTCAGCGCGTCTTCGACGGCGCGCACCGAGGTCAGCGCATGGGTGCCGGTACAGACGCCGCAGATACGCTCGGTGAAGGCCCAGGCGTCACGCGGATCGCGGCCCTTCAAGATCACTTCGAGACCGCGCCACATGGTGCCCGTGGACACGGCGTTGCGGATGACGTTCTTGTCGTCGAGATTCACTTCCACCCGCAGGTGGCCTTCGATGCGGCAGACCGGATCGACGACGACACGCTTGCCGGCATTGTCGAGTTTGAAGCCTTGAGTTTCGTAAGCGGCCATTTTTAGTTTTCCTCTTGTTTTTCCGGTTGACCGTGAGAAGTGCGGGCACGAGCCAGCGCCGACACGGCAGCATGGGCAGCGATGGCGGCGCCGACGGTGCCGGCGGCGGCCTTGCCGATGGTGTCGGCATTCGCTTCAACACCGAAGGCCTTGATGTCGGTCACGCGGTCGTAGAAGCTGCCCTTGTCCCAGAAACCCTCCTCGGAACAACCGATACAACCGTGGCCCGACTGCACCGGCCAGCTCACGCCGCCGTTCCAGCGCATCGACGAACAGGCGTTGTAGGTCGTTGGCCCCTTGCAGCCCATCTTGTACAGGCAGTAACCCTTGCGCGAGCCTTCGTCGTCCCAGGCTTCGGCGAACTGGCCGGCATCAAAGTGGCCACGGCGATAGCACTTGTCGTGAATGCGCTGGCCGTAGAACATTTTCGGGCGGCCCTGACGGTCGAGTTCGGGAAGGCGGTCGAAAGTCAGCATGTAGGTGACGACGCCGGTCATGACTTCAGCAATCGGCGGGCAGCCCGGGACATTGATGATCGGCTTGCCGGAAATGACCTTGTGCACCGGCGTGGCGCGCGTCGGATTCGGCTTGGCGGCCTGGACGCAACCGTAGGAAGCGCAAGCGCCCCAGCTGATGATGGCCTTGGCGTCGGCACAGGTTTCCTTGAGCACTTCGACGAAGGGCCGGCCACCGTGGATGCAGAACATGCCGTCCTCGTTGAGCGGCGGATTGCCTTCGACGGCAACGATGTAATTGCCCTTGTACTTCTTCTTGACCTCTTCGATGATCGCCTCGGCCTGGTGGCCGGCGGCGGCCATCAGCGTATCGTCGTAGTCGAGCGAAAGCATGGAGAGCACGACATCTTTGGTCAGCGGATGCGCCGAACGGATGAAGGATTCGGAACAGCAGGTGCATTCCAGGCCGTGTAGCCAGATCACCGGCGTGCGCGGCTTGTTCTCCAGCGCGTAGGCAATGCGCGGCGCGGCCGCGCTACCAAGCCCGAGCGATGTCGCCGTCAGGCTGCAGAATTTGAGGAAGCTGCGCCGGGTAATCCCCTGGCGGCGAAGCACTTCGTAAAAGGTCTCTGTCACTGGAATGTCCCCCGTTGGTTTTGTTGCCAAGTAGGCTTGTCACTACGCAAAGCGTGTGCCACGCACCGAACGCCCGTGATTTATCAAAAGGAATCAAGCCTTTTGGCCAGCCTTGGCATATTGGGGAAGCCATTCGGCTGGTAACATGAAGTCCACGGTGGAAACAAACATTCCACTTTTGAACGATTCGCGCATCAAAAGGCACTTCGCCGCCCGCAACCGCAATAAATCGTTCTAGAATCAATGGATGAAGAGAGAACGCACGTCCTGCATCGTCGACCTGATTTCCACCCGGAGCAATCGCGTCGAGCCTGGGATCAATCTGCGCGACGTGGCCTCGCACATGCTGGGGACGAAATCCTCCTCGGTCATCGTCGTCGAGGAAAACGTGGCTGTCGGCATCATCACCGAGCGCGACATCGTTCGCTTCATGCGGCAGCATCTGCCTCCCGAGCAAACGGCCCGCGAATTCATGACCAGCCCGGTTCATTGCGTGCCGGCCAACATGCCATTCCAGAAAGCCTACCGCGAAGCCACGGCGCTCGGCATCCGGCATATCGTGGTGATCGATCCCGCGGGCCAACCGCTCGGCATCGTCAACGAATCGGATTTCCGCAAACACCTCGGCACCGACTTTTTCCTTCAGCTCAATACGGCCGACACGCTGATGGAACGTACTTTTCCCAGGCTGACGGCCAGCGCGCGACTCGATGACGCCCTGACCGCCATGGATGCGGTCAGCGCCAGCTGCGTCTTCGTGGTCGATGGCAAGAAGCCGCTCGGCATCGTGACGGAACACGATGCACTCCGCCTGTTCCTCGACAACCTGAGCAACCCGACGCTGGAAGAGGTCATGACCCGGCCGGCCATCACCATACCGGCCGATCATCCGCTGACCGATGCGGCACAGCTGATGCTCGACCGGAATATCCGCCACCTGGGCATCGTCGACCAGGAAGGCTGGCTCGTCGGCATGCTCTCCGAACACGCCCTGATGAGCCCCCTCAGCCTTGGGCACGTCGACAGCGCGCTGAGCGAACAGCAATCGGTCTTCCGCTGCCGGGAACGCATGCTCGAGGAAATCGCCGCCAATGAACGCTATCAACGGGCACTACTCGACAACTTCCCGTTTCTCGTCTGGCTCAAGGACACCGACTCCCGCTTCCTGACGACCAATCGTGCGTTTGCCAACGCCGTCAGCCTGCCCGGCGCGCAAGATCTCGTTGGCAAGACCGATCTCGACTTCTGGCCGGACGAGATGGCCAACCAGTTTCGCGCCGACGACTTCGAGGTCATGACGTCGCGGAAAAACAAGATCGTCGTCGAACCGATCATCGTCAATCAGCAGGTCACCTGGCACGAGACCTACAAGGCCCCCGTCGTCGGCGAAGATGGAGCCCTGCTGGGCACGGTTGGCTTTGCGCGGGACATCTCGGAACAAAAGCGCGCCGAGCAGGCGATGCAGCTTCGCAATGCAGCGCTGGCCGCCATGATTGGCGGGGAGTCGTTGGGACGCGCCCTGGAACTGCTCGCAATGTCGGTCGAGGCGGAAATGGCCGATTGGCGCTGCTCGATCATGCTTTGCGACGAATCCCGGCAGCAACTGACGATCGGTGCAGCGCCAAGTTTGCCCAGCCACTTCAGCAAAGCCATCGATGGCATGCGCATCGACGAAGGCCTGAGTTCATGCAGCATGGCCGCCGCCCAGCGGCAGCGCGTGATTGTCGAAAACATATTCGAACAAGCGCAATGCGCCCCCTTCCACGATCTCGCCCGACAAACCGAAATCGCCGCCTGCTGGTCGGACCCGATCATCGGCCCGGATGGACTGCTGCTCGGCACCTTTGCTGCCTTTTCCCGTGCCCCTGCCCGCCCCTCCGAGAAGGAACTGGGCATCCTGACCTTGGCCTGCCAACTGGCCGCACTCCTGATCGATCACCACCACCGCTCTCTTGAACTGGGGGGCAGCCTCGAGACATTTCAGGGGATATTCAACAGCATCAGCGAAGCCCTGGTCATTCTGGGAGAAGACGGCCGCTTCCTCGATGTCAATTCAGGCGCCGAACTGCTGGCCGGTGCATCGCGTGCCCAACTGATAGGCGAGGCTTATCAACGTTTTATCGAGCCCGGCCTGACGAATGTATCGACCGTCGAACGCCACCTTGAGGCGGCATTTGGCGGAACGCCAAATTGCTTCGAGATTTTTGCGAAAAGCTGTTCCGGCGACGTCTTCCCTGCCGAAGTCCGTTTCCAGAAGGCGAAATATTTCGCCAAACCGGTGGTCATTGCCTCGGTCATCGACATCACCGAGCGCAAGAATGCCGAGTTGCGACTCGAAGTCGAACACGACCTGGCGCAGGCACTGGCCGCCAATTTGCCGCGGGATGCCGCGCTTTTCGAACTGCTGAAATCAACCCTGCGCTTTCCGAACATCGATGCCGCCACGCTGCATACGCGACAAGCCGATGGAAGCTACAGGCTGACCGCCTATACCGGGCTTTCCGAGGAATTCGCCCGCCAAATCGAACAACTGGCGCCCGATGCCCCCCTCGCCCGAGCAGCCACCAGTGGCAAGTCCATCTGCAACTGCCTGCCGACGGCAGATCACTGCTGCGACGAGCCCATCTTTGCAAGCCAGGCACTTCAGGCCGAAGGACTGGGCTGCCTGGCCGCCATGCCCCTCATCCACGACGGCGCGCCCGTGGCCTGCATCACCTTGTGCGGCCATGCCGACAACGGCATCCTGCCCTCTACGCTGCGCTCGCTGGATCTGCTGGGCTGCCGTTTCAGCCAGGGCTTGCAACAGATCGAAGCACAGGAGGTTGCCCGCCAGCTGCAACACAATTTGAGCGGCGTTTTCGATTCGCTCAAGCACTTCATCTTCGTCGTCAGCCATCAGGGCACCATCCTGCATTACAACCGTGCTGTCGCGGAGGATCTGGGTTATGGACCGACCCGTCTGATCGGCCAGCCGATCTCCGTAGTCCATCCCGAGGCCCTGCGGGCGCAGGGACTAAAGATGAAGGACGAGGTACTGGCCAATCTCCGCAGCACATTCTCGCTGCCCCTTCTGGACACCTCCGGACGACAGGTCATGGTTGAAACCCACGTCACCCATGGTTACTGGGACGGCCAGCCCGCGCTGATTGGCACCTCGCAGGACATCTCGGAGCGCCTGATCGCCGAGGAACGCCAGAAACTGGCCGCGAGCGTGTTCGACAACGCCCATGAAGGCATCGTGATCACCGACTCCAAGGGGATCATCCTTGAAGTCAATTCGACCTTCAGCGAACTCACCGGCTACGCTCGCGAAGAAGCCATCGGCAAAACGCCCAGCATGCTCAAATCCGGACACCATGATCCGGGCTTCTATCGCGAAATGTGGGAAAAGATTGCGGAGGATGGTTATTGGCGCGGCGAAATCTGGAACCGCAAGAAATCCGGTGAAATTTTCGTCGAATTACTGACCATTTCCAGCGTGCGCAACCGGAAAGGTGACATCGCCAATTTCGTTGCCATCTTCTCCGACATCACGCTGATCAAGCAGCACCAACAGCGTCTCGAGCATCTCGCCCATTACGATGCGCTAACCCAGTTGCCGAATCGCATGCTGCTCGGCGACCGCCTGCAGCTGGCCATGGCGCAAACCGAACGCAGCGGCAAGATGCTGGCGATCTGCTACCTCGATCTCGACAATTTCAAGCCGATCAACGACCGCTTCGGTCATTCGGCCGGCGATTTCCTGCTGATCGAGGTTGCCCAGCGCCTGAAATCCTGTGTCCGCTCCGGTGACACGGTATCCCGCCTCGGGGGGGATGAGTTCGTACTACTGGTTTCCAATCTGGATGATGTGCATGAATGCAACCAGGCAATCAACCGCATCATCAGCGCGCTCACCCAGCCATTCCGTATCTCGGAGCACACCGTCACGATATCTGCGAGCATCGGCGTCACGCTCTACCCGCATGACGGGTCCGATGCCGATACGCTGATCCGCCACGCCGACCAGGCCATGTATGCCGCCAAACAAGGGGGGCGCAATCGCCATCATCTGTTCGACCCGGAAAACGACCGCCGAACCCGCGTTCGCCGCGAAGAAATCGTGCGCATTCGAGAAGGCTTGGCCAACGGTGAATTCAGGCTCTACTTCCAGCCCAAGGTCAACATGCGCAAGGGCCTCGTCACCGGCGCAGAAGCATTGATCCGCTGGCAGCACCCGATCGATGGCCTGCTGCTGCCCGGACGCTTCCTGCCCGCCCTGGAGGATAGCGAAGTCGACATCGAGCTCGGCGACTGGGTCATTCGGGAGGCCCTTCAGCAGATGGAGAAATGGCATGACCAGGGGGTCGATCTGCCCGTCAGCATCAACATTTCCGGCAAACATCTCCAGCACGAAGGATTTTCGCGGCGACTGGGCGAACTGCTCGCCGCCCACCCCAAGGTTTCCCCCGGCCAGATTGAACTCGAGGTACTTGAAACCGCGGCGCTCGAAGACATGGCCAACGTCGCCGAATTGTTCGCCGAGTGCCGGCGACTCGGCGTCAGTTTTGCACTGGACGATTTCGGTACCGGCTATTCGTCGCTAACCTATTTCCGGCAGTTGCCGGCCGATGTGCTGAAGATCGACCAATCCTTCATTCGCAACATGCTGGATGACTCGGACGATCTCGCCATTGTCGAAGGCGTCATCGGCCTGACCCAGGCATTCCGTCGCCAGGTCATCGCCGAAGGGGTCGAAACGGTGGAGCATGGCCTGATCCTGCTGCTTCTCGGCTGCGACATGGCGCAAGGCTTCGGCATCGCCCATCCCATGCCCGCCATCCAGCTTCCGGAGTGGATCAGGGGATTCCGGCCGGACGAACTGTGGGGACTGGCCACTGCCTTCAAGTGGTCACACGAGGATCTGCCGATGCTGATCGCCGACGTGGATCACAACCGCTGGAAAAAGGCGCTGCTCGCCTACCTTGATGACAAGACTGACAAGCTCCAGCCACCCGAACTCGACCACCACCAATGTCGTTTCGGGCGCTGGTATTACAGCGACGAAGGTCAGCGCTACGCCGATGTCGAAGCCTTCCGCATGCTTGAAGGGCTGCACAGGCACCTGCACGTTCTGGCCGGCGAACTGGTTGCCTGCCATGACTCTGGCACGACGAGCGATCTTGGCGACCTGAAACGGGACTTCGAAACGCAAAGTCTGCGGCTGACCGAATGCATCCAGCAGATTCAGGCCGAGGTCTTGCTGAATTCAAAGCTGCCCAGACAATAAGCCCACTGCGTTGGCTTTCTGCTGTTTTTCTTGTCGCAGTTTATTTGATTCCCGTTAATCTGCCGTTAAACTTGCGCGTTCATAATTTAGCCCTGATTTATTTCGGTTTTTTCCCTGATGCTTGAAGCAGACAATCTGGAATGCGTGCGCGGCGAGCGCCGCCTGTTCGCAGGCCTCGGCTTCAAGCTGGAAGCCGGCGAACTGCTGTACCTGCAAGGCAGGAACGGTGCCGGCAAGACCAGCCTGCTGCGCATGCTGATTGGCCTGCTGCCACCGGAATCGGGCGAGATTCGCTGGAAGGGGCAAGCGATCAAGTCCGACGATTTTCGGGCCGATCTTTGCTACCTCGGCCACCTGAATGCCATCAAGGAAGAACTGACGCCACTGGAAAACCTGCTTGCCTCAGCCCATCTGGCCGACGAGGACTTGTCCGAGGACGAGGCCATCGACGCACTGGAGCAGGTTGGCCTGGCCGGGCGGGAAGACCTGGCCTGCAAATACCTGTCGCAGGGCCAGAAACGACGGGTCGCGCTGGCTCGGCTGGTCAAGGAAAAAAGGCCGTTGTGGATTCTCGACGAGCCCTTCGTCGCCCTCGATGTAGCAGCCGTAGACTGGCTGGCCGGCATCATTTCCGGTCATCTGCAGCGCGGCGGCCTAGCCGTCATGACAACGCACCAGCTGGTCAATATCCCGGCCGGCACCGTCCGCGAATTGCGACTGAGTTGAGGATCGTCAGCTGATGTTCAAAATCATGACGGCGGTCATCGGACGCGATCTCAAACTGGCCATGCGGCGGCAGGCGGATATCGTCTCGGCCGTCTTTTTCTTCGTCATCGTCGTCAGCCTGTTCCCGCTCGGCGTCGGCCCCGAACCGGACCTCCTGCGCAAGCTGGCTCCCGGCGTGTTGTGGGTTGCGGCGCTGTTGGCCACCATGCTGTCGCTACCCCGCCTGTTCGCCGACGATCATCGCGATGGCACGCTAGAGCAGCTGGCACTTGCACCCCACCCCCTGGGATTGGTCGTTACCGGGAAAGTGATTGCTCACTGGCTGGTCTCCGGACTGCCCCTGGCACTGATCGCCCCCGTCCTCGGCATTCAGTTCGATCTCTCCAGCGACGCGTTGATCGTCCTGACCGGTGCCCTGCTGATCGGTACGCCCGCCCTTTCCGGAATCGGCGCCATCGGGGCTGCGTTGACCCTTGGTTTGCGCGGTGGCGGCGTGCTGCTCTCCTTGCTTGTTCTACCACTCTACATCCCGGTGCTAATATTCGGCGCTGGTGCAGTAGATGCAACGGTGACCGGACTCGGGGGAGAAGGTCATCTTTCCCTGCTTGCTGCTTTTACGTTTGCCTCTGTTGGCTTTGCCCCCTGGGCATCTGCCGCTGCCTTGAAGATCGCCCTCGAATGAAAGATCGCTTCAATCTCTACCGCTTTGCCTCGCCCGCTACGTTTTACCCGCTGGCCGGCGCACTGATCCCCTATTTCGTTGCCGTATCAGTCGTTTTCGGCCTTGCCGGGCTGTGGCTGGGCATGCTCGTCGCGCCGACCGACTTCCAGCAGGGCGAAGGCTACCGGATCATTTTCATCCACGTCCCGGCCTCCTGGATGTCGATGTTCGTCTATCTCGTGATGGCCGGCTGGGCTGCCATCGGGCTTGCCTTCAATACCCGCCTGTCGGGCATGATGGCGCAGGCCCTGGCACCGACCGGTGCGCTCATGGCCTTCCTCTCGCTGCTCACCGGCGCCCTGTGGGGCAAGCCGATGTGGGGCGCCTGGTGGGTCTGGGACGCCCGGCTCACTTCCGAACTCATCCTGCTTTTCCTCTACATCGGCTATATGGCCCTGACCGCCGCCATCGACGATCCGCGCCGGGCCGACAAGGCCGGGGGCCTCCTGCTGCTCGTCGGGGTCGTCAACATCCCGATCATCTATTTCTCGGTCAAATGGTGGAACACGCTGCATCAGGGATCCAGCGTCAATCTCGCCAAGTCGTCGATGGCCACCACCATGCTCTGGGGCATGTTGCTCATGGCCATGTGTTTCTGGATGTATTCGATCGCCATGGCACTCATGCGCGTGCGGACCATCATGCTTGAACGCGAACGTCACACCGACTGGGTCAAGGCAGAACTGGCAGGAGACGAAAAATGATCCACTGGAACAGTTTTGCCGACTTCATCGCGATGGGCGGCTATGGTTTGTACGTCTGGGGATCCTTCGGCGCGACCGCCCTGGTCATGGCGATTGAACCGATCGTCGTCGCCCGCAATCGAAAGAACACCATTGCCCGTCTCAAGCGCCAGTTGCGCGCCGAAACAAGGAACACTGCTGAATGAAATCCCGTCACAAGAAACTGGCCCTGATTGGTGGCGCGCTGGCCATCATCGGCATCATCGCTGCGCTGGTCCTGAACGCGCTGAACAGCAACATCGCGCTCTACATCACACCGACCGACGTAGCGGCCGGCAAGGCACCCAAGGACAAGCTGTTCCGCATTGGCGGCCTGGTCAAGGAAGGCAGCATCAGCCGCCAGGCCGACGGGGTCACCATCAGCTTCGCGATCACCGACACCGAGAAGGAAATTCCGGTGGCTTACAAGGGCATCCTGCCCGACCTGTTCAAGGAAGGGAAAGGCGCCGTCGCGCAGGGCAAGCTGAATGCCGAAGGCACCTTCGTGGCCACCGAGGTTCTGGCCAAGCACGATGAAAACTACATGCCGCCGGAAGCGGCCAAGGCCGTGGGCGACGCCCAGGCCCGCGCCGCCGGCAAGCACGTTTCGCCTTCTTCCGCCGGTGAAAAGCCGAAAGCGAGTTACTGAGCATGATTCCTGAAATTGGTCATTTCGCCCTGATCCTGGCGGCGCTGGTTGCCCTGCTCCTCGGCACGCTGCCTCTGGTCGGCGCACACCAGAACCGCATGACCTGGGTTGCCGTCGCCCGACCGGCCGCTTCGGCGCTGGCGCTGTTGTTGACGTTTTCCTTTGCTTGCCTGACCCAGGCCTTTGTGACCAACGATTTCTCGGTGGTTTATGTCGCCCAGCATTCCAATTCGCTGCTGCCGCTGCAATACCGCGTCGCCGCAGTCTGGGGGGGCCATGAGGGTTCGCTGCTGCTGTGGATGCTGATGCTGACCTGGTGGGCCTTTGGCGTCGCCATGCTGTCGAAGCAACTGCCTGAAACCATGGTCGCCCGCGTGCTCGGTACGCTGGGCCTCGTCGCCTTCGGTTTCCTCCTGTTCATCCTGATCACCTCAAACCCGTTCGAGCGCCTGCTGCCGGCAGCCGCCGAAGGGCGCGACCTGAATCCGCTGCTCCAGGATTTCGGACTGATCATTCACCCGCCCCTGCTCTACATGGGCTACGTCGGTTTCTCGGTCGCTTTCGCCTTCGCTATCGCCGCATTGCTTTCCGGTCAGTTGGATGCCGCCTGGGCGCGCTGGTCGCGACCATGGACGATGGCCGCCTGGTGCTTCCTGACGCTGGGTATCGCCATGGGTTCCTGGTGGGCCTATTACGAACTGGGCTGGGGCGGCTGGTGGTTCTGGGATCCGGTCGAAAACGCCTCGTTCATGCCCTGGCTGGTCGGCACTGCACTGATCCATTCGCTGGCGGTCACGGAAAAACGGGGCAGCTTCAAGAACTGGACGGTTCTGCTCGCCATTTCCGCCTTCTCGCTGTCGCTGCTCGGCACCTTCCTCGTCCGCTCCGGCGTACTGACCTCGGTCCATGCCTTCGCCACCGATCCGAGGCGCGGCATTTTCATCCTGATTTTCCTGGTCGCCGTCATCGGTACCTCGCTGGCGCTGTTCGCCTGGCGGGCGCCGAAAGTCGGTCTGGGCGGACGCTTTGCGCTGGTTTCGCGCGAGTCCATGCTGCTCACCAACAATGTGCTGCTCGTCGTCGCCTGCGCCACCGTACTGCTCGGCACGCTGTACCCACTGCTCATCGATGCGCTCGGCGTCGGCAAGATTTCGGTCGGTCCGCCGTACTTCAACGCCGTCTTCATCCCGGTCATGACGCCCATCCTGTTCCTGATGGGGGTCGGCCCCTTCGCGCGCTGGAAAGAGGCGTCGATCCCGGACATCGTACGCATGGTGCGCTGGGCCCTGCTCGCTGCGGTCGTCGTCGCCATAGCGCTGCCGCTGGCCTATGGCAGCTGGACGCCGCTAACCGCGCTGGGCCTGCTGCTCGCAGCCTGGATCGTATTCACCGCCGGCATCAATTTCACCGAACGCGTCCAGCACACGCGGGGCAACCAGTCCTTCCTGAGTGCCGCGCTCAAGCAACCGCGCAGCTTCTTCGGCATGCATCTCGCCCACTTCGGCATCGCCGTGTTTGTCGTCGGCGTCACCATGGTCGGCAGCTTCCAGGATGAGAAGGACGTCAAGATGGCGGCCGGCGATGTCGTCACCGTGGCCGGCTACAGCTTCACGTTCAATGGCGTTCGCGAGGTTCAGGGGCCGAACTACGTGGCGGCGCAAGGCGACTTCGATCTCTCGGTCAACGGGAAATTTCGCCTGAAAATGAAACCCGAGAAACGCAATTACGCCTCGTCCGGCATGCCGATGACCGAGGCCGCCATCGACGCCGGTTTCCTCCGCGACGTCTACGTCTCGCTCGGCGAACCGATCGACCGCGACCGTCCGGAAGGCGAATGGGCCGTCCGCGTCTATTACAAACCTTTCGTCGACTGGATCTGGGCCGGCTGCGTGCTGATGGCACTGGGCGGCCTGCTGGCCATGCTCGACCGTCGCTACCGCGTCAAGGCCCGCGCCTCGTCCGCAGTTAAAACCCCGGCTGGAACCCAACACGCATGAACCGTTACTACTGGATTCTCGGCGCCTTCGCCGCCCTCGTCGCCCTGCTCGCCATCGGGCTCAACCTCAACCCGCGCGATGTGCCGTCGCCGCTGGTCGGCAAGCCGGCCCCGGCCTTCAACCTGAACGTCCTCGAAACGCCGGAAAAAATGATCGGACCGAAGGACATGCAGGGCAAGGTCTGGCTGTTCAACGTCTGGTCGTCGTGGTGCGTTTCCTGCCGCGCCGAGCACCCGGTGCTCGTCGAGTTCTCGAAGAAGGCCAACGTCCCCCTGATCGGCCTCAATTACAAGGAAGTGCGCGGCGACGGTAATTTCGACGTGAGCAAGATGCCGGCCGACGAGGAAAAGAAGCTGGCTTTCCAGCGCGCCAACCAGTGGCTCGCCCAGCACGGCAATCCCTACACGCTGACGGTCATGGACATCGACGGCCGCGTCGGCATCGATTACGGCGTCTACGGGGTTCCCGAAACCTATGTCGTCGACAAGACCGGGATCATCCGCATGAAGCACACCGGCCCGATTTCGCCGGACGTGCTGGCCCAGAAGATCATGCCGCTGCTCGCCGAGCTGAACAAATGACGCGCTACATCCTGATTGCACTTTTCATTTTTGGCGCTTTTTTCCGGTCGACCGTCACATTCGCCGACGCGGCCACCGAAGCCGCCATGGCCGCCGACCCGGTCGCCGAAAAGCGTCTGCAGAAGCTGTCCGAGGAACTGCGCTGCCTGGTCTGCCAGAACCAGACGATTGCCGACTCGAATGCCGAGCTGGCCCAGGACCTGCGCCGCGAAGTGCGGACCATGATCAAGGACGGCAAGTCGGACAAGGAAATCGTGGACTTCATGGTCACCCGCTACGGCGACTTCGTCCTCTATCGCCCGCCGGTCAAAGGCATCACGCTGCTACTCTGGGGCGGCCCCATCGCCCTGATGCTGCTCGGCCTCTTTCTCCTGCAGCGCTACCTGCGTAGCCGCGCGACCCGTATCAACGCCGAAGAGCAGCCCCTGTCGGCCGCCGACGCCAGCCGCGCAGATGCGCTGCTCAAGGAACTCGACCCGAAATGACCCAGTTTGCCATTTTCGCCACCCTGCTCATCGTGGTGGTTGCCGCCTTTGTCCTGCCGCCGCTTTGGCTCGGCCTGCGCGCCCCCAAATCCACGACCGACCGCAAGGAAGCCAATCTCGCCATTTTCCGCGACCAGCTGGCCGAACTCGAACGCGAGAACGCCGAAGGTTCGCTCGCGGGTAGCGACTTCGAACAAGCCAAAAACGAGCTCCAGCGTCGCCTGCTCGACGAACTCGGCGCCGGCAGCGAGGCGGCAGCGACCCATGGCCCGAGCCGCAAGGCAGCGATCGCCGTGCTCTTCCTGCTGCCCGTTCTCGGCCTGCTCGGCTATAACACGCTTGGCAATCCGCGGGCCCTGGACCCGATGCAAACGGCCTCACCGCAGGAAATGACACCGGAAAAGATCAACGACATGGTCGCTTCCCTGGCCGAAAAACTGAAAGCCAACCCGGACAACGTCCAGGGCTGGCTCATGCTGGCCCGATCCTACAAGTCGATGGGACGCTACGACGAAGCGGTCGACGCCTTCGCCAAGGTCGAAAGCGCCATCGGCAACGATCCAGACCAACTCGCCAGCTATGCCGAGACCATCGCCATGGCCAACGGCAAGGGCATCACCGGCAAATCCGTCCAGCTCGTCGAGCGCGCCCTGAAGATCGATCCGAACCACGGCCACAGTCTCTTCCTGGCCGGCGCGGCCGCCATGGAAGCCGGTCAGAACAAGAAGGGCATCGCCTACTGGGAAGCCTTGCTGCCACAGGTCGAGCCCGGTTCGGACATCGACCGCATGCTGCGCGGCGGCATCGAAAAGATGAAGGCCGCCAAGTAGCACCCCGATGGTCGACCTGTCGCGACGCGGTTTCTTCCGCGGGCGAGTTCGCCCCAGAGCAGAAATCCGCCCGCCCTGGGCGCGAGACGAAGGGGAATTCGTCGACCGTTGTACGCGCTGCAACGACTGCCTGAAAGTCTGCCCGACCGGCATCCTCGTTGCCGGCGACGGCGGCTATCCGACCGTCGACTTCAGCCTGGGCGAATGTACGTTCTGCGGCGATTGCGTCACGGCCTGCCAGCCGAATGCCCTGCACCGCCAAGGCGAGCGGGCAGCCTGGCCATACCGTGCCCAGATTGGCGAGGATTGTCTGCCCCGTCAGGGCGTCGAATGCCGAGTGTGTGGCGACTTCTGCGAACCGCGCGCCATCCGCTTTGCGCCCCGGATCGGGGGCTGCCCGCAGCCCGAAATCGATACCGGGAAATGCACCGGCTGTGGCGCCTGTGTCGCGCCCTGCCCGGTGACGGCGATCCGTGTCCGCTGAATGCTATTGTTCCGGCGCCGGGGGCACCAGCGGCGGCGGCGAGAAGCCGAGTTTGATCATTTCGGCCTCCAGCTTGATGCGCAGCACGAGCAAACCTTCAAGCGACTCGCGCGCCTTGTCGTTCGCCCATCCGGATCGATGATTTCGCAAACACGCGTCGATTTCATGGCGATTCGCCAGATTGATGCCGCAAACGGCTGCGTAATGATGAATCTCGCTATCAAGATTCTTCAATTCGCGATCATAATGTTCAAATCCGCTCATTGCTTAAGCATACTCCGGAAGGAGCAACCATGCACTGGCTAAAACTACCCGACCCCCGCAAGAACATCGCCCTCGCGTTTCAGGACCTGCCCTCGGCCAAGGCCTGGCTGGCCAGCCAACCGCAGGCCCAGCCCATGCACATGCTGGCCGCCATCGGCCTGCAGATCGAAGCCATCGAAGCCTCGACTCTGCCGCCGGCGGTCGCCGTCGAGCTGCTTAACCTGCTGCGCAAGGCCTCGGTCCCCGCGCAGGACGCCATCGAGCCCCGCTATGTTCGCAAGGCGCTGCCCATGCTCGACGACGACCAGCGGACCTTCGACGTCGCCCAACGCCTGTGGCAACGCCTGAGTACCGGCTATCTGCGGCTGGCGCCGCATTTCCCGCCAAACGAGAAAGGCGTTCTCCTGCACCGTGCGGCCTGCGCCGTCCGGATGGCGCAATACTGCCATTTCCTCGCCGCCCGGGAGTGTCCCGCCCTGCTCGACCAGCTGCTCTTTGCCATTCTCGACCAGGCCAATTCGAGTGGTCAGCTGCGTCAGACCGTCCCCGATCCCGACTTTCCCCATCTCGGCGACATGTCCATTGCCGGCCACCTGGCCTGGGCCTTCATGCTGCGCCTGGTCGATCCCTATCGCCTTTCCGCGCCCCAACTGGCCGTCGCCAATCGGGCGCTGAGCCGCTGGCGCGAACTGGTGAATTTCCAGGCGATGGCCAGCGACGATCATGACGACCACTCGGTCGATATCGGCCCCTTGTTCGGCGCCCCGATGCCCGAAGGCATGCCGCGCTGGATCGAGGTACGCAAGGTGACACGCAAGATCGCCCAGCGCATTGCTGCCCTCAAGGCAGGAGAGTCGCCGGAATCACTGAAACTGGGTCGCGAACTATCCGCTGCGGCATGCATTCGCCTGTTGCACGACATCGAGGCCAGCCTGGAGTCGCATGTCGACAGCCACGGAACGGAAATCGGCGAGATCGAGCTCGCCTTCGGTGCCGAATTCGCCTATGCCGCCTTCACGGGCGAAATGATTGTCCAGGAAGGCGCACTCGATCTCGGGAGCGCATCGCTGGCGCACCAACGGACAGCCCTGTTTGGGTTCGACCAGGTCACCAGCCTCAACACGGCAGTCAAGAAGCTCAACGTCCCCGGCGAAAACTGGCTGCTGGTCGATGGCAAGGCGATCCGCCCGGCCGATCGCAAGGGCGCACGGCGCCAGTCGCCGTGCCTGATCGCTTCGACGTCGCTCGGCCCACCGCGGCTCGGCGTCATGGTCGGCCTGCAAAGCATTCCCGGCGGGGCACTGGCGGCAGACCTGCGCTGGTACACGATGCGGGTCGAAGCGGGGCGCCTGGCTCGCCAGACCGTCCCCGGCCAAGCCGCGCCGGTTGTCCCGGTCTTCCTGCTCCATGAAGGCAAGGAATGCAGCCTGATCGTCCCGAGTACGGCCGGCATTCGCTTGGAAACGGGCGTCACACTGGAAGGGACCTCGGTGGGGCACGTCATGCCCACGGAAGTCCTCGAACGCGGTATCGATTTCGTCCGCTACGCGGTCAACAAGCAATAAAAAAGGCCCGCTGGTGAGCGGGCCTTCATTCTTACGGTCAACCGGAAAAACCGGCCAAAATCGAAATCATTCGAATTCGATGATGACCTGATCGACCGTCAGGCTTTCGCCGGCAGCCGCCGAGATCTTCTTGACCTTGCAGTCCTGGTCGGCCTTGAGGATGTTTTCCATCTTCATGGCTTCGATGATGGCCAGCTTTTCGCCGGCCTTCACTTCCTGACCGACCTTGACCGCGACTTCGCGCAGCAGGCCCGGCATCGGCGAGATCAGGAACTTGGAAAGATCCGGTGCCTGCTTTTCTGGCATCAGCGACAGCAGTTCAGCAGCGCGGGCGCTCATGACCATGAAGTCGGCACGGGTACCCCAGTGGAACAGGCTGTACTTGGTCTTGTGACGCTCGACCTGCAGCGTGAAAGGCTGACCGTTGCAGGTGCCGTTGAACAGCGACTCGCCCAGCTTCCAGGACGAACGCAGCTCGTAGTGCTGACCCTTGTACTCGATGTCGTAGCCACCGTCGACCAGACGGGCGGTAACCTGATGATGCTGATTGCCAGCCTGATCCAGGCGAACGACCATCCAGTTGTCGCTAACCAGACGCTCATGGCCCTGCAACTGGCCGGAAATGGACGCCGAACGGTCGGTGAAGGCGCGATAGACGTAGGCAGCGACGGAAACCAGCAGGGCCGGATCATCGTGCGGCACCATCGAGGCATCGAAGCCCGTCGGGTAGTGCTTGGGGATGAAGCCGGTGTCGAAGATGCCGGAATGGAACACCGGGTGCTGCATGAGCGCGGCCTGGAACGGAATGTTCGAGGAAATGCCACGGATCACGAAGGCATTCAGCGCGTCGCGCATGCGGTTGATGGCGGTAGCGCGATCCTTGCCGTGCACGATGAGCTTGGCGATCATCGAATCGTAGAACATCGAGATCTCGCCACCGTCGTAGACACCGGTATCGACGCGGGTCGTACCGGTGGCGTCCGAGGTCTCGGCCGGCGGCAGGAACTTGACCAGACGACCGGTCGACGGCAGGAAGCCGCGGAACGGGTCTTCGGCATTGATCCGGCACTCCATGGCCCAGCCGTCGATCTTCACGTCGGCCTGGGTCAGCGGCAGCTTTTCGCCGTAGGCAACGCGAATCATCTGCTCGACGAGGTCCAGCCCGGTGATCAGTTCGGTGACCGGGTGTTCCACCTGCAAGCGGGTGTTCATTTCCAGGAAGTAGAACTCCTTGGTCGCGCCGGACACCACGAATTCGACCGTACCGGCCGATTCGTAATTCACAGCACGGGCCAGCGCCACGGCCTGTTCGCCCATCGCCTTGCGCATCTCGGGATCGACGAAGGGGCTCGGCGCCTCTTCGATGACCTTCTGGTGACGACGCTGGATCGAGCAGTCACGCTCGTTCAGGTAAACGTAGTTGCCGTGCGAGTCGCCGAGCACCTGGATTTCGATGTGGCGCGGTTCGAGCACGTACTTTTCGATGAAGACGCGGTCGTCACCGAAAGAGTTGCGAGCTTCATTGACGCAGGAAGAGAAACCTTCGTGCGCCTCGGCATCGTTGTAGGCCACCCGCAGACCCTTGCCACCGCCGCCGGCGGAAGCCTTGATCATGACCGGGTAGCCGATGCCCTGGGCGATCTTGACGGCTTCGTCAGGACCGGCAATGGCGTCGTTGTAACCCGGGATGGTATTGACCTGGGCTTCGATGGCGAGCTTCTTGGACTCGATCTTGTCGCCCATTTTGGCGACCGAGTAATGTTTCGGGCCGATGAACTTGATGCCTTCTTCTTCCAGGCGACGGGAGAAGGTGGCGTTCTCGGACAGGAAGCCGTAGCCCGGATGGACAGCCTGAGCACCGGTCTGCTTGCAGGCAGCGATGATCTTGTCCATGACCAGGTAGGACTCTTTCGATGCGGCCGGGCCGATACAGACGGCTTCGTCAGCGAGATCGACGTGCAGCGCATCCTTGTCGGCTTCCGAGTACACGGCAACCGTCTTGATCCCCATCTTGCGGGCGGTCTTGATAACGCGGCAGGCGATTTCGCCGCGGTTTGCGATCAGAATCTTAGTGAACATATTCCTTTTTCTCCCTGACGCTTACAGAGGAATGTTGCCGTGCTTGCGCCACGGGTTGTCGAGTTTCTTGTCGCGCAGCATGGCCAGCGAGCGGGCAATACGCTTGCGGGTGGCATGCGGCATGATGACGTCGTCGATGAAGCCACGCGCGCCGGCCACGAACGGGTTAGCGAACTTGGCCTTGTATTCGGCTTCGCGCTCGGCCAGCTTGGCCGGATCGTTCTTCTCTTCGCGGAAGATGATTTCCACGGCGCCCTTCGGGCCCATGACCGCGATTTCAGCAGACGGCCAGGCGAGATTGACGTCGCCGCGCAGGTGCTTGGACGACATCACGTCATAGGCGCCGCCGTAGGCCTTGCGGGTGATGATGGTGACCTTCGGCACGGTACATTCGGCGTAAGCGTAAAGCAGCTTGGCGCCGTGCTTGATGATGCCGCCGTATTCCTGGGCGGTACCCGGCATGAAGCCCGGCACGTCGACGAAGGTGACGACCGGAATGTTGAAGGCGTCGCAGAAGCGAACGAAGCGGGCAGCCTTGATCGAGGACTTGATGTCCAGACAGCCGGCCAGCACGAGCGGCTGGTTGGCGACGATGCCGACGGGGTGACCATCCATGCGGCCGAAACCGATGATGATGTTCTTGGCGTAATCGGCCTGCAGTTCGAAGAAATCGTTGTCGTCGACGACTTTGACGATCAGTTCCTTCATGTCGTACGGCTTGTTGTTATTGTCCGGCACCAGGGTGTCGAGCGAATAATCCATGCGGTCGACCGGGTCGTTGGTCGGCGTGACCGGCGGCTTTTCCTTGTTGTTGGCCGGGATGAAGTTCATGAAGCGACGCAGCATGGACAGGGCTTCGACATCGTTCTCGAAGGCCAGGTCAGCCACACCCGACTTGCTGGTATGGGTGATCGCGCCGCCCAGTTCTTCGGCGGTGACGTCTTCGTGGGTCACGGTCTTGACGACTTCCGGACCGGTCACGAACATGTACGACGAATCCTTGACCATGAAAATGAAGTCGGTCATCGACGGCGAATACACAGCGCCACCGGCGCAGGGGCCCATGATCATGGAGATCTGCGGCACGACGCCGGAGGCCATGACGTTGCGCTGGAACACGTCGGCGTAACCACCCAGGGAGGCAACGCCTTCCTGAATACGGGCACCGCCCGAGTCGTTGAGGCCGATCACCGGGGCACCGACCTTCATGGCGTGGTCCATGACCTTGCAGATCTTCTCGGCGTGCGTTTCCGACAGCGAGCCGCCGAACACGGTGAAGTCCTGGGAGAAGACGAAGACCAGACGACCGTTGATGGTGCCGTAGCCCACCACGACGCCGTCACCCGGGGTCTTTTCCGACTGATCCATACCGAAATCGGTACAGCGATGTTCCTTGAACATGTCCCATTCCTCGAAGGAATCCGGGTCGAGCAGCAGCTCGATACGTTCGCGGGCAGTCAGCTTGCCCTTCTTGTGCTGGCTGTCGATGCGCTTCTGGCCACCGCCAAGGCGGGCCAGTTCGCGCTTTTCTTCCAGCTGTCGGATGATGTCGTGCATAAAAACTCCCTAGGTAGTTCGGGTAATTTGAAAATCAGTGTTTCAGGTAATCGAGCAAGGCATACGCGGCAGCGGCTGGCGTCGTATGACCATTTTCAACGGAGCGGGTCAGTGCCGGCAGGTTGTCCTGCACGCGCGGGTGATGGCGGAAATACTGGCGCAGGCCGGAATCGATCAGCTGCCACATCCAGCTCAGGGCCTGATGCTGGCGCTTGGCGTCGAATTCGCCGGTCGGCTTCAAAGCTGACTGATACTTCTCGACCTGCTCCCAGAAATCGGCAATGCCTTCCTTGTGCAGCGCGCTCAGCGTGATGACTGGCGGCGCCCAGTTGGGCGAGGCCGGACGCAGCATATGCAGGGCATTGCGCCATTGGGCACGAACGACGGCCGTCGCCTGGCGATCGATGTCGGCCTTGTTGATGATCACCATGTCGGCGATCTCGACAATACCCTTTTTGATCGCCTGCAGATCGTCACCGGCATTCGGCAACTGCAGCAGGCAGAACATGTCGACCATGCCGGCCACGGTCGTTTCCGACTGACCGACGCCGACCGTCTCGATGATGATCACATCGTAACCGGCCGCTTCGCAGAGCAGCATGGCTTCCCGCGACTTCTCGGCGACACCGCCGAGCGAGCCGGCCGACGGGCTTGGCCGGATGAAGGCTTCTTCGCGCTGGCTGAGCAGTTCCATCCGCGTCTTGTCGCCGAGGATGGAACCGCCGGACACCGACGAAGACGGGTCGACCGCGAGCACGGCCAGTTTCTTGCCCTGCTCGATGAGCCAGACACCCAGCGCCTCGATGAAGGTCGACTTGCCGGCACCGGGCACGCCGGAAATGCCGATACGGATCGCCTTGCCGGTATGCGGCAGAAGGGTGTTGAGCACCTGCTGCGCGCGCTGCTGGTGGTCCGGACGCGTCGATTCGATGAGCGTGATGGACTTGGCGAGCGCGCGACGCTGCCCGGCCAGGACACCATCAACCAGTGCCTGGTCGGCCGACGAAAGGGAATGCGCCAACACCGGAGCTTCGCCCAGATTCATCCGAGACTTAGGCGCGCGCCTTGCGAACTTCTTCGAGAACCTTGATCGCCGAATCCTCGATCCGCGTGCCTGGCCCGAAAATGGCCTTGGCGCCAGCGTTGTAGAGGTAATCGTAGTCCTGGGCCGGAATGACGCCGCCGGCGAAGACGATGATGTCGTCACCGCCTTGGTCCTTCAGCGCCTTGACCAGTTGCGGCAGCAAAGTCTTGTGACCGGCCGCCAGCGAGGAAACGCCAACGGCATGCACGTCGTTCTCAATAGCCTGGCGGGCAGCTTCTTCCGGAGTCTGGAAGAGCGGCCCCATGTCGATGTCGAAACCGAGGTCGGCATAGGCGGTGGCAACCACCTTGGCGCCACGGTCATGGCCGTCCTGGCCGAGCTTGGCAATCATGATGCGCGGACGGCGACCTTCTTCTTCGGCGAACTTCGCGACATCGGCCTTGATCTTTTCCCAGCTTTCCTGACCTTCCACAACGCCTCCGTACACACCCGAGATGGTCTGGTTGTTGGCGCGGAAACGGCCGAAGACCTTTTCCAGCGCATCGGACACTTCGCCGACCGTGGCGCGCAGGCGGATGGCCTTGACGGTCAGGTCGAGCAGGTTGCCTTCGCCGGTTTCGGCGGCCTTGGTCAGGGCTTCCAGCGCGGCATTGACCGCTGCCGTGTCGCGCGTCGCGCGAATCTGCTTGAGGCGGGCGATCTGGGCATCACGCACGGCATGGTTGTCGATATCGAGAATGTCGATCGCGTCTTCCTTGGCCAGCTTGTACTTGTTGACGCCGACGATGACGTCCTTGCCGGAGTCGATGCGCGCCTGCTTGTCGGCGGCGCAGGTTTCAACCTGCATCTTGGCCCAGCCGGACTCGACCGCCTTGGTCATGCCGCCCATGGCTTCGATTTCCTGGATGATGCTCCAGGCCTTGTCGGCCATGTCCTGGGTCAGCTTTTCCATCATGTAGGAGCCGGCCCACGGATCGACGACGTTGGTGATGTGGGTTTCTTCCTGGATGATGAGTTGGGTGTTGCGGGCGATGCGAGCCGAGAACTCAGTCGGCAGCGCGATGGCTTCGTCGAGCGCATTGGTGTGCAGCGATTGGGTGCCGCCGAAGACGGCCGCCATCGCTTCGATCGTGGTGCGCACGACGTTGTTGTACGGGTCCTGCTCGGTGAGCGACCAGCCGGAAGTCTGGCTGTGCGTGCGGAGCATCTTGGACTTCGCGTTCTTGGCGTTGAAACCGGTCATGATGCGGTCCCACAGCAGGCGGCCGGCGCGCATCTTGGCGATTTCGAGATAGAAGTTCATGCCGACAGCCCAGAAGAAGGACAGGCGGCCAGCGAAGGTGTCGACGTCCATGCCCGAGGCGACGCCGGTACGCACGTATTCCATGCCGTCAGCCAGCGTGAAGGCCAGTTCGATCGCCTGGTTGGCGCCGGCTTCCTGGATGTGATAGCCGGAAATCGAGATCGAGTTGAACTTCGGCATGTGCTGCGCGGTGTAGCCGAAGATGTCGGCGATGATCTTCATCGACGGCTTGGGCGGATAGATGTAGGTGTTCCGCACCATGAATTCTTTGAGGATGTCGTTCTGGATGGTGCCGGACAGCTTGTCCTGCGACACGCCCTGTTCTTCGGCAGCAACGATGTAGCCGGCGAGGATCGGCAGCACGGCGCCGTTCATGGTCATCGAGACGGAAATCTTGTCGAGCGGGATGCTGTCGAACAGGATCTTCATGTCCTCGACGGAATCGATGGCCACGCCAGCCTTGCCGACGTCACCCGTGACGCGGGCATTGTCGGAGTCGTAACCGCGGTGCGTGGCCAGGTCAAAGGCGACCGAGACGCCCTGGCCGCCGGCAGCGAGGGCCTTGCGGTAGAAGGCGTTGGAAGCTTCGGCGGTGGAGAAGCCGGCGTACTGGCGGATGGTCCAGGGCTTGACGGCATACATGGTCGGTTGGGGACCACGCAGGAAGGGCGCGAATCCGGGCAGGGTGTCGGCAAACTCGAGACCGGCTACGTCGGCCTTGGTATAGAGCGCCTTGACGGCCAGACCTTCCGGGGTATTCCAGACCAGATTCCCGACATCGCCACCCGGCGCCTGTTTGGCAGCAGCCTTTTCCCAAGCATCCAGATTGTTGGAATCAAAGAACTTTTCAGACATGACACATCCCCCGCTGATTCGATTTTTTCAGGCCGATGATGCAGAATTCAAAATTCTACGCCACTGGGCCCAGCTTGACATACCAAACCTCACATAATACTTTATCCATAATTACAGAAGCAAGTCGGCTACGTACCGATCGGCGCCCATACATCACACCAAAGCCATGACACGTATTGCACCCACCGCGCTCTATCAGGAAGTCGCCGAAAGACTGCGGCAACGCATCTTCGCCCACGAGCTGACCCCCGGTCACTGGATCGACGAGCAGAAGCTCGCCGAAGAGTACGGCATTTCCCGTACGCCGCTGCGCGAAGCGCTCAAGGTGCTGGCCTCGGAAGGACTCGTCGATCTGCGCCCGCGTCGTGGCTGCTATGTCACCGAGATTTCACGGCAGGACATGGACGACATCTTCCCGCTGATTGCCATGCTGGAAGGTCGCTGCGCCGCCGAGGCCGTCAAGCGGGCCAAGGCCGGGGACATCGCGGCGCTCAAGAACATTCACGAGCAACTGGAACTGGCGGCGAAGGAAGGGCGGATCGACGCCTTCTTCGAATCCAACCAGGAATTTCACAAGAAAATTCAGGAGCTGTCGGGCAACCGCTGGTTGCTGTCGGTGATCCAGGACCTGCGCAAGGTTCTGAAGCTGTCCCGCCTGCATTCGCTCTCGCTGGAAGGGCGCCTCCAGCAGTCGCTGGACGAGCATCGCCAGATCATGGCTGCGCTACAGGCTGGCGATGCCGTCAAAGCCGAAAAGTTAATGCACGATCATCTGCTGTCCGGACGCGAGGCCCTGGCCAAGATCCGGGATAGCGCTGCCGGGCAAAACTGAGCCACAACCGGGCCCAAAAGGCGGATTTCACGGTCAACCGGAAATTTTGCCCAAAATTGAAATGTGAAGAAGGGCCTCACCGGCCGATCATTCCTCGCTGAAACCGTTTTTCTGCACCTACCAATGAAAAAGCCCTGACGACTTTCATCGTCAGGGCTTTTTTGTGCGACTGTGGCTTAGTGGTTGCTGGCCGAAGCAGCGCCGTAACCTGTCTGGGCACGGACATACTGATCTTCGAAGGCCTCGATTTCCTGGCCGGCACGTACGCTCGAATCGGTCTTCGAGAAGATGTAGGCCAACAGGAAGGCCACCGGCATCGCGAACAACGCCGGCTGGGTGTACGGGAAGAGCGGTGCGGCGTTATGCAGCACATCGACCCACACCGACTTCGAGAAGAGCACGAACAGCACGGCGGAGATCAGGCCACCGTAGCCGCCGAACAGCGCACCGCGCGTCGTCAGACCCTTCCAGTACATGGAGAGGATGAGCACGGGGAAGTTGGCAGCAGCAGCGACGCCGAAGGCCAGGCCGACCATGAATGCGATGTTCTGCTTCTCGAACAGGATGCCGAGGATGATGGCGACGAAGCCGAGGCAGATGGTGGCGATCTTGGAAACGCGGATTTCAGCCGCTTCCGAAGCCGTACCCTTCTTGATGACGCGGGCGTAGAGGTCATGCGAGATGGCCGATGCGCCAGCCAGTGCCAGACCAGACACCACGGCCAGGATGGTCGCGAAGGCCACGGCAGCCAGGAAGCCGAGCAGCATGTTGCCGCCGACGGCCTTGGCCAGGTGCATGGCGACCATGTTGCCGCCGCCGATCAGCTTGCCGCCAACCGTGCCGCCTTCGAAGAAGTCAGGGTTCTGACCGACGATCAGGATGCCGCACAGGCCCATCAGGAAGATGACGTTGAAGAAGTAAGCCACGAAACCGGAGGCGTAAAGCACGGACTTGCGCGCTTCCTTGGCGTCAGTCACGGTGAAGAAACGCATCAGGATGTGCGGCAGACCAGCCGTACCGAACATCAGGCCGAGACCGAGCGAGATGGCGGTGACCGGATCGGCCAGCAGGCTGCCCGGATACATCAGCTTGTCCTTCAGCTTATGCACGGCGGTGGCCTTTTCCAGCAGCGTCTGGAACGAGAAGCCGAACTCGCTGAAAGCCAGGAACATGACCAGCGTACCCCCGGCCAGCAGCATGCAGGCCTTGATGATCTGCACCCAGGTCGTGGCAACCATGCCACCGAAGGTCACGTACACCATCATCAGGAGACCGACGGCGAAGATGGCGACGTTGTATTCCAGACCGAAGAGCAGCTTGATGAGCTGACCGGCGCCGACCATCTGGGCGATGAGGTAGAAGCAGACCACCGTCAGCGAGGAAATCGCGGCCATGGTGCGCACCTTGCCCTGATCGAGTCGATAGGCGGTGATGTCGGAGAAGGTGAACTTGCCGAGGTTACGCAGGCGTTCGGCCATCAGGAACAGGATGATCGGCCAGCCGGCGAAGAAGGCCAGCATGTAGATGTAGCCGTCGTAGCCCTGCGTGTAAACCATGGCGGTCAGACCGAGCAGCGTGGCAGCGGACATGTAGTCGCCGGCAATCGCCAGACCGTTCTGGAAGCCGGTGATACCACCGCCGGCCGTGTAGAAATCGGCGGTCGACTTGGTGCGGCTGGCCGCCCAGTAGGTAATGCCCATCGTCATTGTGACGAAGATGCAGAACATGATGATGGCGTGCCAGTTGGTCGCCTGTTTTTCCAGCGCGCCTTCAACCGGCGGGCCGGCATAGGCCATGGCGGCAACGGCCAGCAGGCCGAGTGCGGTGCTTAATTGAGCCAGACGTCGCATTACTTGTTCTCCTTCCAGGCTTCCTTGACGATTTCCTGCGTCAGGGCGTCAAATTCCGAGTTCGCGCGCTTGACGTAAACCGCCGTCAACGACCAGAAGAAAATGAACATGAAGAGTTCGACGGCAACGCCCACCGTCAACATGGAACCTTCTGCAACCGGCTGGCCGAGGGCCGTCGGGTTGAAGGCGACGACCATCACAAAACCGTAAAACATGGCAAGGACCACAAAAGCCAAGGTCCAGGCAAAACGTCCCCGTTTCGAGACGAGTTCCTGAAACTTTGGATTGGCCCGCATCCGCTCATACATCGCGCTGCTCATGGCTTAATCTCCTAACTTTTAATTAATAATTACTCCCAAAACAACCGCAATATTCTATCTTATATAAGACTTGTTGCCTTTGATTTAGGTCGATCAATCCCATAATTTTTATAGGGCCATTCGAGATAACCCATGAGCACCATTGATTTTTCCTGCAACGGCGAGATCGCCACCCTGACCCTGAACAACCCCGGCAAGCTCAACGCCATCAACCTCGGCATGTGGAATCAGCTGGCCGGCAAGATGGCAGAAATCAGCGTCGACGACCGCATCCGCTGCGTCGTGTTGCGCGGCGCCGGCAACGATGCATTCGCCGCCGGTGGCGATCTGGAAGAGTTTGTGACAGGCCGCGCCACCCTCGAACAGGCACTGCATTACCACGGCCAGGTGGCACTCGCCCTGCAGGCCATCGACAACTGCCCGCACCCGACCGTGGCGCTGATTCAGGGTGCCTGCATCGGTGGCGGGCTGGAAATTGCCGGTGTCTGCGATTTCCGCATCTGCGGTGAATCGTCACGCTTTGGCGCGCCGATCAATCGCCTCGGCTTCTCGATGTATCCCGGCGAAATGGAAGGCCTGCTCCGTCTGGCCGGACCGGCGGTCATGAAGGAAATCCTGCTCGAAGGGCGCATCCTGAACGCCACCGACGCCTACGCCAAGGGACTGGTCACCCGCGTGGTCGCCGACACCGAAACGGAGAACGAGGCCTACGCGACAGCGAAACGCATCTGCGCCGGTGCCCCGCTCGTCGCCGGCTGGCACAAGCAGTGGATACGCCGCCTGCTCGACGGCACACCGCTCAGCGACGCGGAAAAGGCCGCCTCCTTCGCTTTCCTTGAAACAGAGGATTACAAGGAGGGCCTGGCTGCCTTCCTGGAAAAGCGCAAACCTGTCTTCAAGGCGCGCTGATCAACTGCTCAAGACGGTGTGCAGCATTTTTGCCGACAAAAGCATCAGCACACCGGCAAATATCTTTTTCAGGATGGCGACCGGCAGGCGATGCGCCAGCCGGGCGCCAATCGGCGCTGTAAAACTGGACACCACGCTGATCAGCACCAGCGCCGGCAGATAGACAAAGCCGAACGACCAGTCCGGCAGGCCGCTAGTGCCCCACCCGTTGATCAGGTAGCCAAGGGCGCCGGCCAGGGCGATCGGCAAGCCGATGGCGGCCGAGGTGCCGATTGCATTCTGCATCTTGACGTTGCACCAGGTCATGAAGGGCACCGAAAGCGATCCTCCGCCAATCGCCACCAGCGCCGACACCAGACCGATCACCCCGCCAACCCCGGCCAGACCGGCGGCGCCGGGCAACTGACGCGACGGTTTCGGCTTGACGTTGAGGATCATCTGGACGGACACATAGGCCATGAAGCAGGCGAAGAAAATGGCCAGCGGCAGGGTTGGCACCCGGGAGGCGATGAAGGTGCCGCCGAAGGTGCCGAGCAGGACGCCAGGGGCGATTCCCTTGACGATGTCCCAACGCACGGCGCCGTGCGCGTGGTGGGTGCGCAGGCTGGAAATAGAGGTGATGACGATGGCCGCCATCGACGTACCCAGCGCCAGATGGACGAGGTGTTCAAGCGGAATGCCTTGGGCTGCAAACAGGGTGGTCAGTAGCGGCACCATGATGCCGCCGCCCCCCACACCGAGCAGGCCGGCAAAGAAGCCGACAAAGGCACCCAGCACCAGATACGCGACATACCACTCAAAACCCATCTAGGACCCCAATTCCTGATTCAACCCGAGCACTTGCCCGGTAATAAAGCCCCATTCCGCCTCGCTGACGGGCATGATGGACAATCGATTGCCACGCGCCAGCAGGCGCATGTCGGCCAGTTCCGGGTAGCGCCGCAGTTCGGCCAGCGAAACGAGGCGAGTTTTGGCGACAAAACGGACGTCACGCAGCCACCAGCGCGGATTTTCGGATTTCGATTTTGGGTCAAAATACCGGTTGACCGTTGAAAACTGCGTTTCGTCCGGATAGGGCTCGGAACACACCTCGCAGATGCCGGCAATGCCCGGCTCGGCGCAACTGGAGTGATAGAAGAAGGCCAGGTCGCCAAGCTGCATCGCATCGCGCATGAAATTGCGCGCCTGATAGTTGCGCACGCCGAACCAGGGCACCCGTTGCCGGGGTGCTGCTGCGAGGTCGTCGATCGACACCTCGTCCGGTTCCGACTTCATCAGCCAATAGTGCATGTGATCAAAAAACTCGGGACAAAAAAAGGCCCCCGCAAGTGCCGTCAGGCCGGCATCCTGAACCTGGGTCCAGAGTGGTCGCATTCCTTCCGCATCAGGCACACTCGCTGGGAGCGCGCACAACAGCGGACTGTTGGTCCGCAACCGATGCCAATCAGCATTGGTTCAAGGAATATATGGCCTTAACAAACACCGCAGGGGACGCTCGGCGGGCGGCGCCGGGGTCAGCAGTAAATGACTACAGGTCCAGTTGCTGCTGGGGCGCAAGCACGGCATCAAGTCGTGCTCCCATGTCACCGATTCTACGCTTCGTTTCGGAAGTATCAACTGCTTCCGCAAACTCTTTTTGCGCCCCGCCCGAGGCTCCGGAAAGGTGCTCGTGAGCGATGTTCAGCGCGGCCATGACGGCGACGCGTTCGGCGATGGTGTTCTTGGTTCGCTGCGCGATGTCGCGCATTTTGTTGTCGACGAGATCGACCGCTGACAGCAGGGCTTCCCGCTCTTCCGGCGTGCAGGCCACGCGGTATTCGCGGCCCATGATCTTGACGTCGAGGAAATTCGGCTCGGCGCTCATCTCAGGCATCCTCGGGAATCTTGTCGACCAGACCTTCGAGCCGCTCGCGCGCGGCCGTCATCGTCTGACGCAGGTGCAAGCGCTCAGCCTCGGCCGCAACCATCTGGTTTTTCAAGACCTCATTCTCGGCGCGCAACTGGTGGACCAGCGCGACGACCTGTTCGATCTTGGCTTCAAGCGTTTCGAGTTCCAAATTCATGCAGCGAACTATAGAGGTTAAAACACCGCACGGTCAAGGACTAAGCCATTATTCTGAAAGTGGTTTATCTCAATTGGCACGACAGCTTCGGGTGCGCTGCAGCACAAATGAATGTAGAATGCGCGCCGTGTCAGGTGCTGCGTACGGATTCTCCAAGCGCAGTTAAACGGGAAAGCGGTGCGTCTCCTCAAGGACAAATCCGCTGCTGCCCCCGCAACGGTAAGCAAGTGCGGGCGTATCAACAGGCCACTGGGTAAAAAACCTGGGAAGGCGATACGTCAAGACTTGCGAGCCCGGATACCGGCCTGGGACAAAAAGCGGAAGTGCCACGGGGGTGTGGTGCGGGTTAGCGCAACCAGCCCTTCTCCCTTCGCATTTCCTTTTCACTGTTCTTCCGGCATGCGGGGACGCCCGCCGGGAAAAGGAAAATCATGCAACCACGTATCAAACCGCTGGCCGCCTTGCTGGCCCTGTCTTTTGCTCCATCGGCATTCGCCATCGATCAACTTGCCTATCTCGACCCCGTCCTGATTACCGCGACACGCCAGGAAACGCGCGTCTCGGAACAGCTGTCGGACGTGTCCGTCATCGAGCGGGAGGAAATCGAATCGGCCGGCCAGTCGACGCTGGAGGAAATCCTTTCGCGCCAACCGGGCATCGAGTTCTCGGCGAACGGCAGTTTCGGCGCCAATTCGTCGCTGTACGTGCGCGGCTCGAGCGGTTCGCACGTTTTGTTGCTGGTCGATGGCATGCGGATGGGTTCGGCCACTTCAGGCAGCGCGTCGTGGAACCGCATTCCGGCCAGCCAGATCGAACGCATCGAAATCGTTCGCGGCCCGGCTTCGTCGCTGTATGGCAGCGACGCGATCGGCGGCGTCATTCAGGTCTTCACGCGCCAGGGTGACGGCCCGTTGAGCTTTCACGGCGAAGTGGGCGCTGGCACCTACGATACGGCGTCCGCATCCGGCGGTTTTTCCGGTGCGCAGAACGGCTGGCGTTACGCACTGAATCTGGCGACCTACACGACGGCCGGTTTCAACAGCAAGCCGTGGACGGCGAGCGCCAACAAGGATCGCGACGGTTTCTGGATGAACAGCCTGAGCGGCAGGCTGGCCTACAGTTTTGCCAAGGGCCACGAAGCCGGCATCAGCGTGTTTTACAGCGACGGCGAGAGCAAATTCGACGGAACCGGCGCCACCATCGACTGGCGCAATCGCAACAGCGTGAGCAGCCTGAACGCCTTCCTGAAGAACACGCTCACCGATTTCTGGACGAGCACCATCAATGTCGGCAGCAGCATGGATGATTCCGATGAACTGCGGAATGGCGTTCGCAACAGCAATTTCCGCACGGACCAGCGTCTCTTCTCCTGGCAGAACGATTTCCGGACCCGTGTCGGCAATTTCCTGCTGGGTGCGGAGCGACTGGAACAGGAAGTCGACACTACTACCGCCTACGCTGTCCGTGAACGCACCAACAACTCCCTGCTCGGCGGCTGGACGCTGGGCTACGAGGCGCACCGCGCGCAGGTGAATGTGCGCCGCGACGACAATTCGCAATTTGGCGACAAGACCACCGGCTCGCTCGCCTACGGTTATCGTTTCTCGCGCAATTGGCGCGCCAATGCGAGCTACGGCACTGCCTTCCGGGCCCCCACGTTCAATGATCTCTACTACCCGCTGCGCGGCGGCTTCTTCGGCAATCCGAATCTCAAGCCGGAAAACGCCCGCAATCGCGAAGTCGCCCTGCATTTCGAAACCGGCCAGCAGCACGTTTCCCTGACCTGGTACCTCAATCGTGTCGAGAACCTGATCGTGTGGACCAACACGCCGAACAACGTCGGCAGCGCTCGCCTCGAAGGCATCACCCTGGCCTACGAGGGCGTCCTTGCCGGCCTGAACGTTCAGGCCAGCTACGACTATCTCGACGCCAAGGATGTGGACACCGACCGTCGCCTGGCCCGTCGCGCCCAGAACCGCGTCGCCGCCGCCATCGGCCAGACGCTGGGCGCCTGGGAATGGCGTGTCGAGGAACAGGTCAGCGACGACCGGATGGATTATCCTTTCGGCCAGCCGCCCAAGAAGCTCGGTGGCTACTCGCTCACCAACCTGTACGGAGCCTATCGTTTTGCCAAGGACTGGTCTGTTTTCGCCCGGGTCAACAACCTGTTCGACCGTGAATACGTGCTCGCCGACACCTACGCGACGCCAGGCATGAACGCCTTCATCGGCGTTCGCTACAGTCCGAAGTAATCCATGCCGACTCGCCGCCGCGCCTTCCTGATCCTCGCCAGCCTCGGCCTTCTGGCCGTGGCGAGTATCGGGCTGGCGCTGACGGTGGGTAGCTTCAAGGTGTCCTACGCCGAGGTATTCGCTGCGCTGCTCGGAGAGGAGGGCGGGGCCGGCGATGTCGTGCTACAGCTTCGCCTGCCGCGTGCGCTGGCCGGTTTTGCCTGCGGCGGGCTGCTGGCGCTGGCCGGTGCGCTGATGCAGGTCCTGCTCCGCAATCCGCTGGCCGATCCCTACGTGCTGGGCATTTCCGGTGGCGCCGGGGTCGGGGCGATGTTTGCCATCCTGATCGGCCTGCCGGTCGTCGGGATCGACGGCCTGGCCTTTGCCGGCGCGCTCGCCGCCATGTTCGTCGTCTTCGGGCTGGCGCACGGCGACGGGAGCTGGACGCAGACGCGCCTGCTGCTGACCGGCGTCATTGTCGCCGCCGGCTGTGGCGCGCTGGTCGCACTCATGCTGGCCATTGCCGAGGAGCACAAGCTGCGCGGCATGCTCTTCTGGCTGATGGGCGATCTCGGGCAGAGCGCCCAGTGGTGGCCAGCCTTCGCGGCGCTGGTCATCGCCTTGCTGCTGGCCATGCCCTTCGCCCGCGAACTGAACCTGCTGTCGCGCGGCATGATGCAGGCGCAGGCGCTCGGCGTGGCCGTCGGTCGGCTGCGCTACGCGATCTACCTGCTGGCGTCGCTGGCCACGGCCGCATCGGTGACGACCGCCGGTTCGATCGGCTTCGTCGGGCTGGTCGTTCCGCACCTGGTCCGTCTGGCCACCGGCAACGACCAGCGTCTGCTGCTGCCGGCCTCGGTGCTGGCCGGCGGTTCGCTGCTCGTGCTGGCCGACACGCTGGCCCGCACCCTGATCGCGCCGCAGCAGTTGCCAGTCGGCGTGCTGACGGCACTGATCGGCGTGCCGGTCTTCCTTTTCCTGCTCTCGAGGCAGCCGAAATGACCCGGCCACTGCTCGAAGCGAAGCAACTCGTCGTCGCCATTGGCGGCAAGACAGTCGTTGATGGCGTCAACCTGAGCGTTGCCAGCGGTGAGCGCGTCGCCATTCTCGGCCGCAACGGCGCCGGCAAATCGACCTTGTTGTCGACGCTGGCCGGCCTGCGCCCGCCGGCCGCTGGCGCGGTGCTGCTCGATGGCGAGGACGCGGCGCTGATGCCCGCCCGCGACGCCGCCCTGCGCCGGGCCTGGCTTGGCCAGTTCCAGTCCGACCCCTTCGGTTCGACCGTGCTGGAAACGGCGCTGACCGGCCGCCACCCGCACCTCGGTCGCTGGGACTGGGAATCGACGCGCGATGCCGAACTGGCCCGCGGCGCGCTCAAGGCCGTCGGCCTGGAGGGCATGGAAACGCGGCAAATTCATACGCTTTCCGGCGGTGAACGCCAGCGGCTGGCCATCGCCACGCTGCTCACCCAGGCCGCGCCGCTCTACCTGCTCGACGAACCGCTGTCGCACCTCGACCTCAACCACCAGATGGCCGTCCTCGAACTCTTCGCCGGCACGGCCCGCGATTGCGGCGCGGGTGTCATCATGGTCCTGCACGACCCGGCGCTGGCCCACCGCTTCTGTGACCGCGCGCTGCTGGTTTATGGCGACGGGCAAACCGAGCTGGGCAGCGTCGACGCCATCCTGACCGCTGAAAAACTGTCCGAACTTTACGGCTACGGCCTGCGTCAGATCGAAGACCGCGGCCATCGCTGCTTCATTCCCGAATAATCACATTTCAATTTTGGGCATTTTTTCCGGTTGACCGTGAGATTGCCTTTTTCGAACCAAACACCATGACCGTCACCCACGAACAACGCATGCAGAAGAAAAAGGCCGTCGTCGACAGCAAGATCGACGCCGCGCAGGAGGAACGCGGCGTGCTCGTCATCAACACCGGCAACGGCAAGGGCAAATCGAGCGCCGCGTTCGGCGTCGTCGCCCGGGCGCTTGGCCACGGCCTGAAAGTCGGCGTCGTCCAGTTCGTCAAAGGCCGCTCGGACACCGGCGAGGAAGCCTTCTTCCGCCAGCAGCCCAACGTCTCCTGGCATGTCGGCGGCGAAGGCTTCACCTGGGAAACGCAGGACAAGGAGCGCGACGCCAAAGCCGCCCAAGCCGCCTGGGAGGTCGCCTGCGGCCACCTGCACAACGCTGACATCGGCCTCGTCGTCCTCGACGAAATGACCTACGCCTTCAAGTACGGCTGGCTCGACCTCGACACCGTGATTGGCCAGATCCTCGCCCGCCCGGCCATGCAGCACGTCATCATCACCGGCCGCGGCGCCCCGCAAGCGCTACGCGATGCGGCCGACACGGTCAGCGACATCGGCATGGAAAAGCACGCCTTCCAAGCCGGCATCAAGGCCATGCCCGGCCTGGAGTTCTAATGACAAGCTGCCCCGCCCTCCTCATCGCCGCCCCCGCCTCCGGCCAGGGCAAGACTACCGTCACCGCCGCGCTGGCCCGCCTGCATGCCCGGCAAGGCCGGCGCGTCACCGTCTTCAAGTGCGGACCCGACTTTCTTGACCCACAGATCCACGCCTTCGCCAGCGGTCGGCCCTGTCAGAATCTCGACCTCGGCATGTGCGGCGAGGAAGACGCGCGCTGGCGACTGGCCCGCGCTGCCGAGGATTCCGACCTGATTCTGATCGAAGGCGTCATGGGCCTCTTCGACGGCCAGCCCTCGGCAGCCGACATCGCAACGCGCTTTGGCGTCCCGGTCATGGCACTCATCGACGCTGGATCGATGGCCCAGACCTTCGGCGCCGTCGCCCACGGCCTGGCCAGTTACCGGCCCGGCCTGCCCTTCGCCGGCGTCCTCGCCAACCGCGTCGGCAGTGCTTATCACGCCCAACTTCTGCGCGACAGCCTGCCAGCCGGCATGGGCTGGTTCGGCGCCCTGCCCAAAAGCAGCGACAGCCTCCCCGAACGCCACCTCGGCCTGCTCCAGGCCGCCGAAATCACCGACCTCGAAGCCCGTCTCGACGCCCTGGCCGATGCCTTGCAAACCAGTGCCACCGTCGACCTGCCCAAACCCGTCAATTTCGAAGCGGCCCCGGCCCCCGACATCAAACCGCTGCTCGCCGGCCAGTGCGTCGCCATCGCCCGCGACGCCGCCTACGGCTTCATCTACCCGGCCAATCTCGAAACGCTCGCGCAGCTCGGCGCCAAGCTGCGCTTCTTCTCGCCCGTGGCCGACGACCCCTTGCCGGATTGCGACGCCGTCTGGCTGCCCGGCGGCTACCCGGAACTCCATGCCGATGCGCTCAGCAAGCACAGCGCCCTGTGGCAAGCGCTCAAGAATCACGTCGCCGCCGGCAAAGCACTGCTCGCCGAATGTGGCGGCATGATGAGCCTGTTCGACGAGGTCGTCGACAAAGCTGGCGCCAGCAACCGTTTCGGCGGCCTGCTTCCCGGCCGCGCCGTCATGCAACCGCGCATCACGGCGCTCGGCACCCAATTCGTCGACCTGCCAGAAGGCCACCTTTCCGGTCATACCTTCCATTATTCGAAAAGCGAAACGCCCCTCGCCCCGCTGGTCCGCGCCCGAACAGCCGACGGCCGCGAAGGCGAAGCGATCTACCGGCAGGGACGCCTGACCGCCTCCTACGTCCATTTCTATTTCCCCTCCAACCCCGCTGCCGTAGCCAGCCTGTTGGCAACGCCATAAATATTCGATTTTCTCGAATAATCACGCAGGCGTTTACTGGTTTTTATGTAGACGGAAGCAGCTACACTACGGGATGTAACTTTCCCTAACGGAGACAACCATGAAGAATTTCGTATTGCTGGCCGCAGCACTGGTGCTCGGCTTCACCCTGCAGATCGGCGACGCCGAAGCCAAGCGCCTCGGTGGCGGCAGCTCGGCCGGCATGCAGCGCCAGTCCGTTGCCCCCGCGCCGGCTAAGCAGGCACCGACCGCAGCCCCGAACACGCCGTCGGCCCCGGCCGCCGCACCGGCCGCCCAACCCAAGCGCTCGTGGATGGGCCCGCTGGCAGGCCTCGCCGCCGGTCTCGGCCTGGCCGCGCTGGCCTCGCACTTCGGCTTCGGTGAAGGCCTGGCCAATGTCCTGATGATCGGCCTGCTGATCATGGCCGTCGTCATGGTCGTCGGCTATTTCATGCGCAAGAAGGCAGGCGCGACCCAGCAAGGCGGCATGCAGTACGCCGGCGCGGGTGCCAATTACGGTGCCAACGCCCCGCGTCAGCCTGACTTCATGCCAGTCGGCGGCTCGGCAGCCGCTGCCCCGGTAGCCGCTTCGACCGGTGGTGGCAACATCCCGGCCGACTTCGATGTCGAGAGCTTCGTCCGTAACGCCAAGGTCAACTTCATCCGCCTGCAGGCCGCCAACGATGCCGGCAATCTCGACGACATCCGCGAATTCACGTCGCCGGAAATGTTCGCCGAGATCAAGATGGGCATGAGCGAACGCGGCGGTGCGCAGCAGGAAACCGACGTGGCTCAACTCAACGGCGAAGTCCTCGACGTTGCCGAAGAAGCCAACCGCTACATCGTCAGCATCCGCTTCACCGGCCTGATCAGCGAAGAAAAGGGCGTCGCACCGGCGCCGTTCGATGAAATCTGGCACATGACCAAACCGACCGACAACAGTCGCGGCTGGGTACTGGCCGGTATTCAGCAAGTCCAGTAAGCAGGCAATTTCCCTCAAGGCTGGCCGGAGAAATCCGGCCAGCCTTTTTTATGGGCGAATGCCCTCGACGGGAACTCATGCACCAATTGCGTGAATTACTTCATTGATATGAATTCGGTGCGATGGCATAGTCATGACTTGTTCAAGCTATGCGCAGAACACATTGTTTCATAAAGGTAAATTCTCGTATCGTCCGATACTTGTACCCGCCGCTCAGGTCGGCGAGCCGGTGCGCTCATGCCCGGCACCTGCAAAATCATGAGCTGGCACGCACGCCCTCTCGCGCGCACACCCCTGCTGGGCGGCCTGGTCGTTTTCTGCATGGCCTGTTTTTCCCTGGCCATGGCCCAACCCGACTCCGAACCGCAGCTGGAATCGGCCTATCTCGTCAATTTCCTGAAATATGTGGAATGGCCTGCCAGCAGCCGGAACACGTCAACGATTTGCCTGTTCGGCCGGGACACGCTCGGCCCCTACCTGAGCAATCACGAAGGGCGGCTGGTCGGCGGCAAGGAGCTGCGGATTCGCCGGGTGAAAAGCCCTGACGACATGGGCGCCTGCCAGTTGCTCTACATTCCCGACATCGAGGAGGCGCGCATCAGCGCCGTCCTGCGCTGGATTCAGGGCATGCCCATCCTGCCCGCCAGCAATGCCGACGGCTTTGCGCGCGCCGGCGGCGGCATCGAACTGCTTCGCAACGGCGGGCGCGTTCAGTTCATCGTCAATGCGGATACACTTTCCCGGCATGGACTGACGCCGAGTTCACAAATGATGCGACTCGCTAGCCGTGTCATCGGAGGCGAGCGTTGAACAAGCAACAATCCATTCGGAAAAAAATTGCGCTGGCCATCGCGGCCTCGCTCGGCGTGGGCTTGCTGCTTTCCTTCCTGACCTTCGCGGTGCGCGAAGTCGACCAGCGACGCCAGGCCAAGACGGCCGAGCTGTTTGCCATGGCCGATGTCGTCGCCTTCAACGCGTCGGCCGTCATCGAATTCCGGGATGTCCTGGGCGCCAGGCGCCTGCTCAGTTCGTTTGGCGAGCACAAGGATGTGCTGGCCGTGCGCCTCATCGGCATTACCTCGGATTTCCATTATCGCTACGACGCAGCCGACCGGCCGCTGCCCACCCAGGTCGAACAGGGCGACAAACCGCACCGCGTGCGCGCGGTCTATGCCGACTGGTCGTCGGTGACGGTCGCCGTCCCCATCCGTTCGGATGACGAGATCGTCGGTACGGTTTCCATTTCGGCCAGCCTCGAAGCCGTCTGGCGGGCCATCGTCTGGAACCTCGCGCTGTCGCTGCTGGCGCTGACCATTTCGTTCCTCATCGCCTTCGCCATCGGCCGCCACATGCTGGCGTCGATTCTGGCCGCGCTCGGATCGCTGACCGAAACGGCCCAGTACATTGCCGAATCCAAGGACTACTCCCGTCAGGCGAAGATCTATTCGGACGACGAGATCGGTCGCCTCGGCAAGGCTTTCAATTCCATGCTCGGCGAAATCGCCCAGCGCGACGGGCAACTCGCCGACCAGCGCGACCATCTCGAGGACACGGTCCAGGAGCGTACGCAGGCCCTGTCGCTGGCCAAGGAGGCGGCGGAGGCAGCGAGCCGGGCGAAGAGCACCTTCCTGTCCAACATGAGCCATGAATTGCGCACGCCGATGAACGCGATCATCGGCATGACCTACATGCTCAAGCGCAACAACCAGGACCCGGCGCAGGTGGACAAGCTCGGCAAGATCGACGATGCGGCCAACCACCTGCTGCGGCTGCTCAATGACATCCTCGACCTGTCGAAGATCGACGCGGACAGGATGACGCTTGAACAGACATCTTTCACCGTCGACGCGCTGACCCAGGAACTGGCAAACCTGCTCGCCCCCCGCGCCGAATCGGCGCACCTCCGTTTCATTCTCGACCTCGATGCCCGCCTCAAGGCGCTCCAGCTGGTCGGCGACCCCCTGCGCCTGCTGCAAATCCTGCTCAATCTGGCCGGCAACGCGATCAAATTCACCGAGCGCGGCGAAGTTCGGGTCGTCGGCCGCATCGCCGAAGACGATGGACAATCGGTGCTGCTTGAGATGTCGGTCTGGGACACCGGAATCGGCATCACGGCAGAGGCGCTCGATCGGATCTTCAATCCCTTCGAACAGGCCGACGGCTCGACGACGCGCAAATACGGCGGCACCGGCCTCGGCCTGCCCATCTGCCAACGCCTCGTCCGGCTGATGGGCGGAGAAATCGAAGTGGTCAGTACGCCGGGCTCGGGGAGCGTTTTCACCTTTGCCATCCGACTGCGCCGCACGCATGTCGCCGCTCCCGAACCGCAGGACAAGCATCAATCCGGCATGGCTGCCGAACGGGCCTTGCGCGAGGAGTTTCCGGCGTGTCACATCCTCATGGCCGAAGATGACTGGGTCAATCAGGAAGTGGCCCTCGAACTGCTTCGTGAAACACTGGGCTTCAAGGTGGACCTGGCCAGCGACGGGGTCGAGGCCGTCGATCTGGCCGTCAAACGAGGCTACCAGCTGATCCTGATGGACATGCAGATGCCGAATCTCGACGGCCTGGGCGCCACGCAGGCCATCCGCGGAATATCGGGGCATGCCGATACCCCCATCATCGCCATGACCGCCAACGCCTTCGCCGAAGACCGGGTGCTTTGCCTGGATGCCGGGATGAACGATTTCATCGCCAAGCCAGTCGATCCGGATGACCTGTTCGCGATGATGCTGAAGTGGCTGCGCCAGAGTAGGGCCAGTGCGGCCTGCACCGCCGGCTAACTGCCGGCTGGCGCCTCAACTCAGAAGCCGGCCGCCTCGGCCTCCAGGTAGGCCAGGCTGACGTACTTGCCGATATTGATGTCGAAGCCCTTGGTATCCTTGGCCCGGCTGAGGACTCTCGGGTCTTTCAGGACCCTGGCCTTGGCTTCCTCCATCGGCTGCCCATCCTTGACCGCCTGCTCGCAGGGCTGGTAGATGCCTTCGAACAGCTCGCGATTCCAGCGCAGGACTTCCCCGCTCGGCTGGCCGTGGCCGGGTAGCCAGATGGTCGACGCGGCGTTTTTCTCCAGCGCGTCGTAGGCCTTCAGGGTGCCGACGTAGGAACCGTCGTCCATGTTGGCGATGCGCCGGTCCATCGCCACGTCGCCGATGCAGGTCAGCTTGTCTTCGAGGACCTCGACGCAGATGTCGTAGGGCGTATGCACCTTGCCGTAGTGGTGCAGGCGCAGCGTCACGTCGCCGAACTTCAGTTCGCGGCCGTGTTCAACCGGCGTATTCGGCGGCACGACGTGGGTGCCGAGCGTGGCCTGGTTGGTCCATTGCTCCATGAGGGTACGCCACAGCTTGCCCTGCATACCGGCGATTTCGCTGATCGTTCCGGGGTGGGCGTAAATCGGAACATCCTTGTAGGCCGCGACGAAGGCGTCGTTACCGAGCCAGTGATCGCCGTGGTAATGGGTGTTGATGATGGCGATGACCGGCTTTTTCAGCGTCTTTTTGATCTGCCGGATGGCCATCTCGCCGATCTGCACCGACGCCCCCGAATCGATCACCACCAAGCCCTTGGCGGTATTGACCACGGTGATGTTGCACATCATTCCCTGGTTTTCCGGGGTCGGGAAACCGTCGGGCGAGAAGATCATCCAGACATGTTTCGAGATCTGGCGCAGGGGATGGTCCTTGACCGCCGGTCCGCGCACGAAATCCTCGAGCTCGCGTGCAAAGGCGCTCATCGACTGCCAGGGCGCAAACTCGACCGCGCCGAGCGCAGAAAAGGCGGCGGTGGCGCGCAGGAATCGGCGGCGGTCCATCAGCATCTCCTGAAACGTTAAAATAGCGTCCATCATCGCGCCGAATCCAACGCTCGTCTACACTCACGCCATGCGCCGCTACCCGTTTTCCTTCATCGCCCTGACCACGCTCGGCGGTCTCTGCGCCATTCCGGGCGCCATCAGCCTCGCCGGTTTCGGCGCCGTCATTCACCCGGTGCTCGATGATCCGATGGCCGGCCTCGCCTTCATCGTCTCCGCCATCGCCCTGATCGGCTCGGGCGCGTTCCCTCTCGTCATCGAAAAACTCAAGGAAAACGAAAGCGCCTGAGCGATTTCGATTTTGGCCGTTTTTTCCGGTTGACCGTCAAAGACCGGGATTTCCCAGCCAATCAGGCTTCGCGCATCAAACGCCAGTACTGGAACTTCAGGGTCGCCACCGTCCCGACAACAATGGACAGGAAGGTCACGATGGAGCCGACCGCCAGCGTGGAAAAACCGGTGATGCCCTGGCCGACCGTACAGCCCATCGCCACCACGCCACCAAAGCCCATCAGCGCCGCGCCGAGCAGGTGGCTGGCCGTGTCCTCGACGCTGGCGAAGCCTTCCCAGCGGAAATTCCCGGTCAGCAGGGCCCAGGCGCCGGAACCGGCGATGACGCCGAGCACACTGGCGATGCCGACCGTCAGCTTGCGGCTGGTGTCCGACCACAGCATCAGCAGATCCAGCGCATAGGCTTGCGGCGCAACGAAAGTCAGCGATTCCATCCGGCCGCTGTTGGTGGCGATGAAGGCCTCTTCCAGTGTTTCCGGATGTTCGGCCAGATAGCCGATATGACCGCTGACATACCAGGCGGCGACGATGGCCAGCCCTGTGCCGACGCCGCCGAGGAGGTTATCGAGCGTCCAGAAGTCGCGCTTGAGCAGGCAGAACGCGGTCAGGCCGCCGCCGATGGCCAGCACGGAGAGCCCGAAGGCCATCCCGGACGGCAGGCCGGCAGCGGCAAGCAGGTTCGGAACATCCTGGCCGCCAGGGAGCGTGATCGCCGCCTTTTCCAGCACATTGACGCGAAAGACGCCGAACACGCCACGCATCGTCATGTAGGCGGCCAAACCGAGAACCAGGAAGACGACGAGCGACTTGAGGTTGCCGGCGCCGATGCGGATCAGGGTTTTCGAACCGCAGCCGGAGGCGAGCACCATGCCGACGCCGAACAGGAAGCCGCCGACGATGTACGACAGCCAGGTGAAATTCGGCGTCCGGTAAATCGATTTGCCGAGGTCGATCAGCCCGGCCTGATGCAGCGCAGCCGAGCCGAGGATGGCGACGCCGATGGCCAGCAGCCACATGCGCATGCGGCTCCAGTCGCCCATGTTGACGATGTCGGAGACCGCCCCCATGGTACAGAAATGGGTCTTCTGGCCGATGGCGCCGAACACGAACGACACGGCGAAGGAAAGCCAGAGAACGGTATTGGCCAGGGCTGCTGTTTCCATGATCAGACTCGGTAAGGCGTTGGATCGGACAAGCCGGCCGCGGCAAAGCCCTCGGCGCGCAAGCGGCATGAATCGCAGACACCGCAGGCCCGGCCAAGTTCATCGGCCTGGTAGCAGGAAACGGTCAGGCTGTAATCGACGCCCAGGGCAGCGCCGGTGCGGATGATCTCGGCCTTGGAGAGGTCAATCAGCGGCGCATGGATGCGCAGCTTGTGGCCCTCGACGCCCGACTTGGTGGCGAGATTGGCCATCTTCTCGAAGGCGGCGATGTATTCCGGCCGGCAATCCGGGTAGCCGGAATAGTCGACGGCATTGACGCCGACGAAGATGTCATCGGCGCCGAGCACTTCCGCCCAGGCCAGGGCCAGCGACAGCATGATGGTGTTGCGCGCCGGCACGTAGGTGACCGGGATGCCCGGCTGGACGCCATCGACCGGCACGTTGATGTTGGTATCGGTCAGCGCCGAGCCGCCGAACTGGGCCAGCCCGAGGTTCAGGACCCGATGCTCGATCGCCCCCAGGGCCTTGACGACCCGCTCGGCCGCCTGCAATTCGGCGCAATGGCGCTGGCCGTAATTGAACGAAAGACAGTAACAGTCAAAGCCCTGGCTACGGGCAATGGCGAGGCAAGTGGCGGAATCGAGTCCACCGGAAAGGAGAACGACGGCTGGCTTCATCATGGGTCGCGAATATACCCGAAAATAGCCCGCCTTTGACCCGGTATCTGCTTGTTCCTGCGCTACAATTTGAGCCATTGTGCCCATCGCCTGGAGATCCGAATGTCGCTTCGCCTGACCACCCTTGCCGCCGCGCTCATGCTGGCCGGTTCCGCCTACGCCGCCGACCAGATCAAGGTCGGCCTGGTTTCGACACTGTCCGGCCCTGGTGCCGGTCTCGGCGTCGATATCCGCGACGGTTTCAACCTGGCCATGAAGCATCTCAACGGCAAGCTGGGTGGCCTGCCGGCCGAAGTCCTCATCGCCGACGACCAGCAAAGCCCCGACATCGCCAAGCAGGCTGCCGACAAGATGCTGAAGAAGGACAAGGTCGACTTCATGACCGGCATCGTCTTCTCCAACATCATGCTCGCCGTCGGCCCGACCGTCTTCGAGAACAAGACCTTCTACATCTCGGCCAACGCCGGCCCGTCGCAATACGCCGGCGAACAGTGCAATCCCTTCTTCTTCAACGTCGCCTGGCAGAACGACAACCTGCACGAAGCCGTCGGCAAGGTCGTGCAGGACAAGGGCTACAAGAACGTCGTGATCGTCACCCCGAACTACCCGGGCGGCAAGGATGCAGTCTCGGGCTTCAAGCGCTACTACAAGGGCAAGGTCGCCGAAGAGGTTTACACCAAGCTCGGCCAGCTCGACTACGCTGCGGAACTCGCCCAGATCCGCAGCATCAAGCCGGACGCCCTGTTCTTCTTCCTGCCGGGCGGCATGGGCATCAACTTCGTCAAGCAGTTCGTTTCGGCCGGCCTGTCGCGCGACACCCAGCTCTTCGCTCCCGGCTTCTCGGCTGACGAAGACGTGATCAAGGCCGTCGGCGGCTCCATGCTCGGCATGTTCAATTCGTCGCACTGGGCACACGACATGGACAACGCCGAGAACAAGCGCTTCGTCGCCGATTTCCAGAAGGAATACAACCGCCTGCCGTCGCTCTACGCCTCGCAAGGCTACGACGCGGCGATGATGATGGACGGCGCCGTGCGCGACGTGAAGGGCAAGGTCGGGGACAAGGCCGCGCTGCAAAAGGCGCTCGAAGCCAAGCGCTTCAAGTCCGTGCGCGGCGACTTCAAGTTCAACACCAACCACTACCCGGTGCAGAACTACTACCTGCGCGCCATCGGCAAGGATGCCAACGGCCGCGTCACCAACAAGACCATGGGCACCATTTTCACCAATCATGCGGATGCTTATGTGGCTTCCTGCAAGATGAAGTGAGGATCGGAACAACAACTGGAAGCACTGCTGCTACCGTTTCTGCTTGCTGTTCCGCTGGCTCTCGGCGGAACGCTGTGGCGGCTATGGCAACTGGCACGAGGCCGAATCCCCGGACGCCAGCCCTGCCGCGGAATCCGGATAGGCGTCACGCTCATGCACCTCGGCCTGGCCGGCTGGTTGCTCAGCATGTTTTGGCGTTGCATCTGGCCCCACCACTGTGGCGAGGGCTTTGCCGCAGGTTACGCGGCCGGTGCCGTCGGGGCGATGGCGGCCATCTGGGCGCTTTTCTGGCTACTGACCGAAGGACTGATGTTGTTTTGCCGCGCTGAACCCGTTCCACCCGCTGCCGACTGAACCATGTTGCAACTGTTTCTCGAACAAGCCCTCAACGGCCTGCAGTTCGGCCTCATGCTGTTCCTGCTCGCGGCCGGCCTGACGCTCGTCTTCGGCATCATGGACTGCATCAACCTGGCGCATGGCTCGCTGTACATGGTCGGCGCCTATCTGGTGGCGGCAGCGGCGCAGGCCGCGGATTCTTTCTGGATCGGGCTAGGTGTCGGGGTAGCCGGCGCCGCCGTGCTCGGCCTGTTGCTCGAACTCTCGCTGTTCCGCCAACTCTACAAACGCGACCACCTGTCGCAGGTGCTCGCCACTTTTGCGCTGATCCTCATCGCCAACGAAGCGGTCCGCGTGATCTGGGGAGCCCAGCCGGTCATGCTCAACCCGCCGGATGCGCTGGCCGGGCCGGTGGAGATCGGTGACTTTTTCTATCCGGCCTACCGCCTCGTGATCATCGCCTTTGGCCTGCTCGTCGCCGGACTGCTTTACCTGCTCGTGGCGAAAAGCCGGGTCGGCATGTGGGTCCGGGCCGGCGCCTCGAACCGCGAAATGACCGAAGCGCTGGGCATCAACGTCCGCGCGCTGTTCACGGCGGTCTTCGTTTTCGGCACGGCGCTCTGCGCGCTGGCCGGCGGACTGCTCGGGCCTCTGCTCGCCGTCCAGGTCGGCATGGGCGAGAGCGTGTTGATCCTCGCTTTCGTCGTCATCATCATCGGCGGCATCGGTTCGATTCGTGGGGCGCTGGTCGGCAGCCTCATCGTTGGCTCGGTCGACACGCTGGGCCGGGCGCTGTTGCCGACCCTGCTCCGCGCCTTGCTCCCGGCCGACGCGGCCTCGACGCTTGGCCCGGCGCTGGCCTCGATCCTCATCTACCTGCTCATGGCCGGCATCCTGTTCTTCAAGCCGCAGGGCCTGTTTCCGGCGCGCGCCTGATGGCTTTCTACCGCCCCGCCCCGTACCAGAAACCAGTCGCCATCGCGCTGCTGCTGGTGTTGGCTGCCTTGCCGTTCGGGCTGGCCGCCGTCGATCAGGCCTTCTACATCGGCTTCGCCACCCGCGTCCTGATCTTCGCGCTGGCTGCGACCAGCCTCAACCTGGTGCTGGGTTTCGGCGGCATGTTCTCGCTCGGCCACGCCGCGTTCTTCGGCGTCGGGGCCTACACGGCAGCCATTTGCCAGCAGGCCGGCATCAACGAGGCGCTCATCGCCTTTCCGCTGGCCATGATCGCCGCCGGGGCATTTGCGTTGGTGGTCGGCGCCATCAGCCTGCGCACGCGCGGCGTGTATTTCATCATGATCACCCTGGCCTTCACGCAGATGGCCTATTACCTCGCCGTCTCGGCCCGTAGCTGGGGCGGCGACGATGGTTTGCCGCTGGTCGGTCGCATGACGCTGGCCGGCGTCTCGCTCGCCGACGACACACATTTATATTTTGCGGCTTTTTTCGGGTTGACCGTCACAATGCTGTTTTTCGGCCGCCTGGCCGATGCGCGCTTCGGCCGGGTCATCCAGGCCATTCGCGAAAACGAGACGCGCATGGAAGCGCTCGGCTACCCGGTGTTCACCTATCGCCTGGTCTGCTTCGCGCTCGGCGGGGCGCTAGCCGGGCTGGCCGGCGCGCTGCTCGCCAACCTGACCGGACTGGCCAGCCCCAACCTGCTGCTGTGGACGCAATCCGGCACGCTGCTCGTCATGCTCATCATCGGCGGCGTCGGCTACCTCTACGGCGGCGCGGTCGGCGCGCTGATCCTGCTCTGCCTCGAGGAAGTGCTGGTCGGCTTCACGCCGCACTGGCACATTGTCCTCGGTCTGATCCTGCTCGGCGTCGTGCTGTTTGCGCCGAAGGGTGTCGCGGCACTTTTTGGGAAACGTCATGGCTGAAGCACTGCTCGAAGTCCGTAACCTGTCCCGCCGATTCGCTGCCGTCGATGCCCTGAAAGACGTCAATTTCAGCGTCGATGCCGGCGAAGTCCATGCCCTGATCGGCCCCAACGGCGCGGGCAAGACGACCTTCATCCACCACGTTTCCGGCGCCCTGAAACCGGATTCGGGCAGCGTGCATTTCGCCGGTGCGGACGTCACGGCGCTCTCCATGCACCGCCGCGTCGCCGCCGGCATGGCGCGCTCCTACCAGATCACCAACGTCTTTCTCGGTCTGACGGCCATCGACAACGTGGCGCTGGCCGTTCAGGGGCGGCAGGATGCCGGCAGCAGCTTCCGTTTCTGGAAACCGGTCCGGCGCGAGGTCGCACTGTTCGACGAGGCGCGCGAATACCTCGTGCAGGTCGGCCTCGAACAGCGCATCGACACGGTCGCCGGCAACCTTGCCCACGGCGAACAACGAGCGCTCGAACTGGCCATGGCGCTGGCCACCCGGCCGAAAATGCTGCTCCTCGACGAACCGATGGCCGGCACCGGCCCGGAGGAATCGGCACGCATGGTCGAGCTCATCGAACACCTCGCCCGCCACGTCACCATCCTGCTCGTCGAACACGACATGGCGGCCGTTTTCCGGCTGGCCGACCGCATTTCGGTACTGGTCAACGGCCAGCTCATCTGCACCGGCGAACCGGAAGCCGTGCGCGCCAATGGCGACGTACGCAGAGCCTATCTCGGGGATCACCTGTGAGCGCGCTGCTCGAGGTGGCAGGACTTGAGGTCGCCTACGGGCCGAGCCAGGTCCTGTTCGGCCTCGATCTCGCCATGAACGAGCGCGAGGCCGCGACCTTGCTCGGCCGCAACGGCATGGGCAAGACGACGACCCTGCGCGCCATCTGCGGCCTGCAGCCGATCAAGGGCGGCACGATCCGCTTCGCCGGCGAGCGCATCGACGGCTGGCGACCGGACCGCATCGGCCGCGCCGGCATCGCGCTGGTGCCGGAAGGTCGCCAATGTTTCCCGAATCTCACGGTCGACGAGCATTTGGTGGCCTTTTTCGCCAACCGGCGGAGTGTTACCGATCCGTGGACGCCTGCCCGGGTTTACGAGCTCTTCCCGCGCCTGCTCGAACGGTCGAAAAATCTCGGCAACCAGCTTTCCGGCGGCGAACAGCAAATGCTGGCCATCGGCCGGGCGCTGGTCACCAACCCCCGCCTGATCATCCTCGACGAGGCGACCGAAGGGCTGGCGCCGCTCGTTCGCGACGAAATCTGGGCGTGCCTTGCCCGCCTGCGGGAAAGCGGCCAGAGCATCCTGGTCATCGACAAATACGTGGAAAAGCTGATTGCGCTGGCCGACCGGCACACCATCATCGAGCGCGGCCAGATGGTCTGGCAGGGCGCGTCAGCCGAACTCGATGCCGATCACGGCATCTGGCACCGCTATCTGGGTATTTAGCTGCCCACCAGCAGCGAGAATTCGCGCTCGGCCAAGGCTTCGTCGCCGAGGTTGAGCTCGACCAGGCGGCGCAGGTGGGTCACGCTGTCGAGATCGATTTCGCGGCAGGCCAGACCGTAGAAATTGGCCAGATGGTGGACGACCGTCGCTTCCATGCGAATGCTGCTGCCGACGTTGTCGAGATGGATCTTGAGGGTGCAGTTGGTGCCCACGGTGACGAACATGTTGCCGCGCGGGTGAATCAGCGCACCCTTGAGCGAGAGATCGAGCACATCGACGACCTGCTCCCCGTCGGGCAGGAAGAGGCTGGCTTCGGACTGGAAGGGGATGCGGGAAAACTTGCGGCGATTACTTTCCATGACCGTCTCCATGCTTTATTTTCCCTTCATGTTACCCCAAAGCAGCTTGTGCAGTTGCAGCTGGAAACGCACATCGAGGCCATCTTCGAGTATCCAGTCGGCCAGCGACTGCGGCTCGATGAGCCCGCCGGCCGGCGAAAACAGCACCGGACACAGCGCGTTGAGCCGCTTGTCGCGCAGCACATCGCGCGCCCACTCGTAGTCGGTGCGCGAAGCGATGACGATCTTGATCTCGTCACGCCGGTTGAGCACATCGAGATTGGCCCAGCAGTTCTTGGCCGACTCGCCGGAATCCGGCGCCTTGAGGTCCATGATCCGCGACACACGCGCATCGACCTCGCTGACGTCGAGCGCGCCGGAAGTCTCCAGCGACACGTCGTAACCGGCATCGCACAGCGCCGTGAGCAGCGGCAGGCAGTCCTTCTGGGAAAGCGGTTCGCCGCCGGTGACGCAAATCTGGCGGGCCGGATATTTGCCGACCTCGGCGAGCACCGATTCGATACTCGCCGGCTCGCCGCCGGTAAAGCTGTAGGTCGTGTCGCACCACTTGCAGCGCAGCGGGCAGCCGGTCAGCCGCACGAAGACGGTAGGCAGCCCGGCGCGCGAGGCTTCGCCCTGCAGTGAATAGAAAATTTCAGTGAGACGTAGGGCCAATTATCCTTGAAACCTCAGTTGAACGCGGCTGCTGGTGCGTCTGGACGGGATGGCCGGCGCGAAGCGACGACGCAGCAGGCTTGCGCCGGCAAGGAGAAGCGACAAAGCCGGACGCCCGGCCAGATGTGCCAGCAGCCGCGTAGCGCTGCCAGCCCTCGGGTGGATCACCGCGAAGGGGTCAATATTAACGCGGCTGCTTGGCGACGGATGAGCGGTCAACTGAGGTTTCAAGGATTACTTCTTCTTCAGGCGATCGCGGGCTGTTTCAGCGGCCGGTGTGCCCGGGTATTTGGCGATGACCGTGTCGAGCGAGCGCTTGACGCCCGTCGGGTTGCCCATCTCCTGCTGGCAGGTGGCGATGGCCAGCCAGGCATCCGGCGCCTTCGGGCTGTCGGCGTACTTGGTGGTGACCACGCTCTGCGCCTCGATGGCACGCTTGCAGTCGCGCTGGGCGTACCAGGCGTTGCCGAGCCAGTATTGCGCGTTGGGCGCCAGCGAGCTGGCCGGATATTTCTGGACAAAGACGCCGAAGCCGGCAGCCGCTTCCTTGTATTTGCCTGCCTTGAACTGGTTCAGCGAGGCTTCGTATTCCTGGCTTTCCTTGGCCGGATCCCCGGCGGATTTCGGATTTGAGCCATTTTCCGGGTTGACCGTGGGATTCGCACTGTCTGCCGTTTCAAACTTGCGCAGGCGGGTATCGAGGTCGAGGTAGAAGTCCTGCTGGCGTTTCTTGGCAGTTTCGAGCTCGTAATTGAGCGTTTCGATCTGGCCGCGCAAGCGGGAAATTTCTTCGGCCTGGCGCTGGATCTGGTTGGCCAGATCCAGCTGTCCCTTGGCCTGCTGGTCGAATCGCGCCTCCGTCTTGACCCGCAGGTCAGCGACCTGGCGACGCGCTTCTTCGTCGTCAAACACGCCGGCATGGGCCTGGACGGCGCCGAGCGCGGCGATGAAAAGGGCGATTCGAACCGGGCGCATGATGCTTAGAACTCGCCGCGACCGTCGGCACCCTTGTACAGGATGTCGGCACGACGGTTTTCAGACCATGCGGATTCGTCGTGGCCCGGGTTCTTCGGCTTCTCTTCGCCCAGGCTGACGGATTCGATCTGGCTTTCGGCGACGCCGAGCAGGGTCAGCGAACGCTTGACGGCTTCGGCACGCTTCTGGCCCAGCGACAGGTTGTATTCGCGGCTGCCGCGTTCGTCGGTGTTGCCCTGGAGCAGGACCTTGAAGCCCTTGTTGGCGCTCAGGTACTTGGCGTGCGCAGCGACCAGATCCTTGTACTCGTCCTTGACTTCATACTTGTCGAGGTCGAAGTAGATGCTGCGCTGGGACAGCTTGCTCTTCGGGTCGGTCAATTCGCGCGGCAGGCCGCTGGCATCCAGGCCGCCAGCGGTCACCGGGGCGACACCGGTGGACGAGCCGCTGCGGGACTCGACCGGCGCACTGCCGCTGTCCTCGGGCAGCGGGGTGGTCGAACAGGCAGCCAGCAGGGCAGACAGCAGGGCGGGGATAAGCAGTTTTTTCACAATGTTCTCCGGATGGATGTGAGGATTATGGATAGTAAGGGCCCCAGGCCGGTTCGCGGACATCGCCCGCAGCAACCGAGAGGCGTTGTTTGATCCTGCCATCGCTGGAGACAGCCGATAGTACGCCGCGCCCGCCGACTTCAGTGGCGATCAGGATCATGCGGCTATTCGGGGCGAAACTCGGGGATTCGTCCTTGTAGGAATCGCTCACCACCTGCACCTGGCGCGTGGCCAGGTCCATGACGGCAAGCTGGAAGCGGCCTTCGCGGCGGCTGATGAAAGCGAGGCTCTTGCCGTCCGGCGACGGACGCGGCGAGACGTTGTAGCTGCCCTCGAAGGTGACGCGACGCGCATCGCCGCCGTTGGCGCCAATCTGGTAGACCTGCGGGCTGCCGCCGCGGTCGGAGGTGAAATAGATCATGCTGCCATCGGCCGAATAACGCGGCTCGGTATCGATGCCGGACGACGAGGTGATGCGCTGCAGGCCGCTGCCGTCGGCATTGACCGAATAAAGCTGGGAGAAGCCGTCCTTGGAGAGCACGACGGCCAGCTTCTGGCCATTCGGCGACCAGGCCGGTGCCGAGTTGGAACCCTTGAAGTTGGCGACGATGTGGCGTTGGCCGGAGGCCAGTGAATGGACGTAGATGACCGGTTTCTTTTTCTCGAAGGAAACGTAGGCCAGGCGACCGCCATCCGGCGACCACACGGGCGAGATGATCGGTTCGGTCGAGGTCAGCGCGGTGGCGGCATTCTGGCCGTCGGAATCGGCGATCTGCAGCAGGAACTGGCCGCGCGCCTTGACGACGTAGGCAATGCGCGTCGAGAAAACGCCCTTTTCGCCGGTCAGCTTTTCGTAGATGAAATCGGCGATGCGGTGGCCGGCGGCACGCAACTGGGCATTGCTGGTGACGTAGGCGGCGCCGCCCAGCGACACGCCCTTTTGCGTATCGTAAAGGCGGAAGCGCGCTTCCATTCGGCCATCGGCGCTGCGCGCGATGCTGCCGGCAGCCAGCGCGTCGGCACCACGCCCCTTCCAGTCGCCGAAGTTGATCTGGGCACTTTCGTCGAAAGCCAGGTTGTTGTGATCGACCAGCTTGAACAGGCCGCTGCGTTCCAGGTCGGCGCGCACGGTCGACGTGATGACGCGGGAGGCGGTCGGATCACCCGGAAAATCGACGATCGTGACCGGAATCCGGTTCGCACCGGCGCCCGTGATCTCGATCGACAACTGTGCCTGGGCGAATCCCACGGTCAACAGGAAAAAAGGCAGAAAAATGAAACGTAAAATTGGGGACATTGCACTCATTTTCATAAAGTTTCGCGCGATTTTACTCTTCTAACGGCCGGTATTTGATTTCAAGTTCCCGCTTGAACAGCGAGGGATCATCGGGCTTGGGCAAGGGTGAGGATTTGCGGATGGCGCGCTCGATGGCGATGTCGAGCGCCGGATTGCCGCTCGACCGCTTGAGCGTCACGTCGAGCACTTCGCCGCCCGGCAGCTGGTTGACCACGAAGATGGCCTCCGGATTGCCCTGAATGGACGGCGGCAGCACAATGTTGCCGCGAATCTTGCCGCGGATCTTGCTCGCATAGTCGGCCAGCCCGCGCTTGTTCGACGATGCGCGCTGCTCGGCCTCTGCCGCGGCGGCATTGGCCAATTGCTGGGTATTCGGCCGCGGCTTCAGGTCGGCCGTCTCGCGCGCCAGTTCCTTGCTGAAATCGAATTTCGGCTGCGCCTTGGGCGGCTCAGGTTTCTTCGGTTCGGGCTTGGGCGGTTCCGGTTTGGGCTCGGGCTTTTTCGGTTCCGGCTTCTTCTTGTCTTCCTTGACGACGATTTCCGGCTTCTTGACCACCGGTTCCGGCTTGGGCTCGACCCTGGGAATCGGTTTCGGCGGTTCCGGCTTGACCTCCGGCTCGGGTGGCGGCGGAGGCGGCACATACTGGGCGGGTGCTGGCTGGGCCGACCACAGCTCGACTTCCATGATTTCCGGCTTGCTGCGTTTCCATTGCACCCCGAAGAACAGGAAGGCGAGCAAGGCCACGTGCACCAGAACGGTGAACGCCAGCGCGTATTTCTTGCCGGGCTCTTCGGGTTTGTCGAGGATCATGGAAGCTTACTTGCTGGCCGTTTCCAGGCCGACCTTCTGGAACCCTGCCCGCTTGGCCTCATCGAGCACCTCGATGACGTTCTTGTACTGGGTTTCCTTGGCGCCGGCGATGAGGATCGGGGTGTTCTTGTCGGCTTCGTTCAGGGCGGCCAGTTGCGCCTTGAGATCCTTCATGCCCTTCAGCTTCGTCTCGTCGCCCTTGATGCTGAACAGCGACAGGCTGCCGTCGTCCTTGATCTGCACCTTGACGTACTTGTCCGGCTTTTGCGGCGCCGTGCCCGAGGCCGGCAGATCGACCGAACCGGTCGTCATCATCGGCGTCGCCACCATGAAGATGACGAGCAGGACGAGCATGACGTCGATGTAGGGGACGACGTTGATTTCGTTTTTCAGGCGGCGCTGGCGCATGGCCTTATCTCATCTGCCGTTGCAGGATATTCGAGAACTCTTCCATGAACGACTCGTAACGCGTCGCCAGACGGTCGATGTCGTGCGAAAAGCGGTTGTACGCGAGTACGGCGGGAATGGCCGCGAACAGGCCGATGGCCGTCGCGACAAGCGCCTCGGCGATACCCGGGGCGACGGAGGCGAGCGTCGCCTGACCGACGTTGGACAGCCCGCGGAAGGCGTGCATGATGCCCCAGACCGTGCCGAACAGGCCGATATAGGGGCTGACCGAGCCGACCGAGGCGAGGAAGGCGAGGTGCGATTCGAGGCCGTCCATCTCGCGCTGGTAGGTGGCGCGCATGGCGCGGCGGGAACCATCGACAACGTCCTTCGGATCGAGATTTTTCTGGCCGCGCAGCTTGGTAAATTCGCGGAAGCCGGCCTCGAAGATGCGCTCCATGGAGCCGGCGTGGTGACGGTCGTTGACCGCGCTGTTGAAGAGGTTGGTGAGGTCGCCACCGGACCAGAAGTCATGTTCGAAATCCTCGGTCTTCCGGCGCGCCTGCTTGACGGCGAACAGCTTCATGAAAATGTAGTACCAGGACATGAAGGAGACGCCGGCCAGCAAGGCCATGACGGCCTGGACAACCGCACTGGCCTGAAGGATGAGATGGAGGATGGACAGATCCTGGGTGACGTTCATTTAAGCGCTTCCAGTTTGCGGTGCAGAAAATCGGGAATGGCGGCCGGCGTCATGGTGGCCATGTTGACGCAGGCGATTTCGACGGTGCCGGTGACGAGTTCGTCGTCGCCACGGCGGACATGCTGGCGGAAGACGACACGGACGCGGGTCAGCTTTTCGACTTCGAGGCCGACGATCAGCTCGTCATCGAGGCGGGCCGGCTTGAGGTACTCGCAGCTCGCCTTGCGGGCGACGAAGCCGATGCCGGCTTCCGAGGCCAGGGCCGACTGGTCGTGGCCGGCAAAACGCATCCACTCGGTGCGGCAGCGTTCGAAGAATTTGAGGTAATTGGCGTAGTACACGACACCGCCCGCATCGGTATCCTCGTAGTAGACGCGGACCGGGATCGAGAAGGCGTTGGGCTTAGGCTCATATTTCATCCCGGGATTTTACCTTGCGCCGCAACATTGTTTTGTAACGATCTGTTTCCATAACCATTATTCGCATTTTCCGCGCGGGAAAAATGCGAACGAAAACAGGCGGCGCCGACGCCTATTCTTCCGACAACAGATCGCGGACGACCGCACTGGCCGGCTCGGCCAGCCCGAGGTGGCGATAGATGGCCGGCGTCGCGATTCGGCCGCGCAGCGTGCGCTGCAGGTAGCCTTGCTGGATAAGGTAGGGCTCGAGCACGTCCTCGATGGTGTCGCGGGCCTCGCCGATGGCGGCGGCAAGGTTGTCGACGCCGACCGGGCCGCCGCCGAACTTGTCGATGACGGCCGACAACAGCTTGCGGTCCATGATGTCGAGGCCGGCCGGATCGACGTCGAGCATGTGCAGCGCCTTGTCGGCGACGCCGCGCGTGATGTTGCCGTCGGCCTTGACCTCGGCGTAGTCACGCACCCGGCGGAGCAGGCGGTTGGCGATGCGCGGCGTACCGCGCGAGCGCTTGGCGATTTCGAAGGCGCCCTCCGGATCGATGGGCGCATTGAGCAGCGTGGCCGAACGGCTGACGATGCTTTTCAGCTCTTCCGCCGAATAGAACTCGAGGCGGGCGACAATGCCGAAGCGGTCGCGCAGCGGATTGGTCAGCATGCCGGCACGTGTCGTCGCGCCGACCAGCGTGAAGGGCGGCAGGTCGAGCTTGACCGAACGGGCGGCCGGGCCTTCGCCGATCATGATGTCGATCTGGAAGTCTTCGAGCGCCGGGTAGAGGATTTCCTCGACGACCGGGCTCAGGCGGTGGATTTCGTCGATGAACAGCACGTCGTGCGGCTCGAGATTGGTCAGGATGGCGGCCAGGTCGCCGGCGCGCTCAAGCACCGGACCTGAAGTCTGGCGCAGGTTGACGCCCATTTCGGCGGCGACGATGTGGGCCAGCGTCGTCTTGCCCAGGCCCGGCGGGCCGAAGAGCAGCACGTGGTCGAGCGATTCACCGCGGTTCTTGGCGGCCTGGATGAAGATGTCGAGCTGCTCGCGGATTTTTTCCTGGCCCGTGTAGTCGGCCAGCCGCTTGGGACGCAGCGCGCGTTCGAGCGCCTCTTCCTGCGCGGATTTCGAATTTGGGGCAATTATCCGGTCGACCGTGGGAATGGCGGCGGGACTGAGTTTGTCGGTTTCGATCATGCGTGTTGTTCCTCACGAAGCCAGCGCTGCAGAAGCATGTCGCCGAGTGCCAGCAATACCGGGCCGAGAAAGATGCCGATGAAGCCGAAGACGAGCACGCCACCCAGCACGCCAAGCGCGATGAGCAGGATGGACAGCCCGGCACCGCGGGCGATCAGGATCGGCTTGACGAAATTGTCGATGCTGCTGATGACGAACAGGCCGTAGAGCACCATGAAAATCGCCCAGGCGGTCTGTCCCTCGCTGTACAGCCAGGCGGCGGCGCCACCCCAGATAAGCGGCGGACCGACCGGAATCATCGACAGGAAAAAGGTGGCGAAGCCGAGCAGCATGGCCTGCGGCACGCCGGCAATCAGGAAACCGATCATGGCCACCGTACCCTGCGCCGCCGCCGTGCCGACAATGCCGAGCATGACACCGACGACCGTACCACGGGCCTTGTCGAGCATGTTTTCGCCGAGTTCGCCGCCCAGCTTGCGGGCGCCAACGTAGAGTGCATGGCTGATCGCCGTGCCGTCGCGGTAGAGAAAGAAGGTGACGAAGAGCACGAGGGCGAGTTGCAGCAGCCCGTTGGCCGCGATGCCGCCGAGCGCCAGCGCCAGTTGGCGGGCCGGCGCGATCAGTTGCTTGACGAGGGCATTGAGTTCTTCGCGATTGCCGGCCAGGCGATGCCAGACCGTATCGATTTCGCCGCCGACGAAGGGCAGGCCGGCCAGCCAGCCCGGCGGATCGGCCGGCAGGCCCTGCTCGATGTAGGGCTTGAGGTAGTCGATCAGGTTGTCGGCGCCATTGGCCAGCGAGCCGGCCAGGAACAACGTGGGCAGGAGCAGGACAAGGACCAGCGCCAGCGTCATGAGCGAGGCACCCACGGTATTGCGCCCGCCGAGTTTCGGCAACAGATTCTCGGCATAGGCCCGCCAGGTGCAGACCCAGACGACGAACGCGAAAAGCACGGCGCCGATGAAGGGCAGCAGCACGGTGATGCAGCCGACGATGAGCAGCACCACCAGCGCGATCTGCGCCAGGCGTTTGGGATCCTGTTCCTCGATCATCGGGACGCCTCGACGGTCATTCCCGCGCAAGCGGGAATCCATGCGTTCGGAGCGCATCTGGATTCCCGCTTGCGCGGGAATGACGTAGCGGTGCGCCCATTCTGCATTTTCAAACTTTCGACAAGAGCTTGAGCGCCGCCCGGATGCCGTCCGAGGTACCAATGTCGGCCGGCAGTTGCTTCATCGCCGCCGTCGCTTCCTTCTCGTTGTAGCCGAGCGCGAGCAGGGCGTTGGCGATGTCCTGCCTGGCGTCGTCGACGGCCGTGCGCAGGGCGACGCCGCCAACGGTATCGGCCAGCTTGCCCTTGAGTTCGAGGAGCAGCCGTTCGGCCGTCTTCTTGCCGATGCCGGGAATCTTGATCAGGCGGCCGAGTTCCTGCTGCGCCACGGCGGCGGCCAGATCATTGACCGACAGGCCGGAGAGCACCGACAGCGCGGTGCGGGCGCCGATGCCGGAGACCTTGAGCAGCTGGCGGAAGGCGAAGCGCTCGGCCTCGCTGAGGAAACCGTAGAGGAAATGGCCATCCTCGCGCACGGCAAAATGCGTCAGCAGGGTGACCTTCTCGCCGCTCGCCGGCAGGTTGTAGAAGGTGCTCATCGGCACGTCGAGTTCGTAGCCGACGCCGTTCACGTCGAGGACGATCTGCGGCGGGTTCTTTTCGGCTAGGAGGCCGGTCAGTCTTCCAATCATGCGAATATTCCCGAGGCCGTCGCGAGGAGCGCGGCGACCAGCAACAGGCCGTGCAGGTTGGCGGCCAGAATGGTTTGTTTGATGGCCGGCACCAGCAGGGCCGGATGACCCGCATCCCGGAGCAGGGACAGCGCGGCGAGCAAGGAGAGCGGCAGGGTCAGCGTGGCGATCAGGGTGATCGCCGGCACGTGGCCGCCGATGACCATGGCGATGAGCCAGAAATGGGCTAGCAGGGCGATCAGCAGATAACCCCATTTGGCCGTGTCGGCGCCCAGGCGAACGACGATGGTGCGCTTGCCGGCACTCGCGTCGGCCTTGAGATCGGGAAACTGGTTGATGTAGAGGATGTTGGCGACATGCAGCGCGAAGGGCAGGCCGGCCAGCACGGGGAGGGCAACGACGCTGCCGCGCTGGACGAAGTCGGTGCCGATGCAGACGAGCAGCCAGCCTGCCACGATGGCCAGCTCGCCAACGCCACGACTCATGAGCTTGAGCGGCGGCGCCGAATAGGCCCAGCCGACCAGCAGCCCGGCCAGCCCGATGAGCAGCAGGGCCGGTGCCGAATTGGCGGCGAGCCAGAGGCCGGGCGGAATGACCGAGGCGAGCAGGGCGTAGCCGAACAGCCCGGTTTCGCGCCGGCTGAGCACGCCGTTCTGGATGAAGCGGCTGCCGCCGGTGAAGGGAAACTGGCGCTCGGTGTTGGCGGCGTCGGAACCGTTCAGCGCATCGTAGTAATCATTGACGACGTTGACGCCGGCATGGGCGACCAGGGCGAAGAAAATGGTCAGCCCGGCTTTCAGCACATCGAGCGGGTAGCCGCTGAAATAGGCGGTGGCCAGACCGATCAGGCTGCCGATCAGGGTGACGCTGAGGAAGGCCGGGCGGGTCGCCGCGACATACTTGGCGAGCGGGTTGGAAAAGGTGCTGAGCTGGGGTTCGAGAATCATCGCATCATCCTATCAGCCGGCCGCCGCGAACGCGATAGCCGGCCGTGGCCAGCGCCCCCAGGCCCTGTCCGCCGTGGGCGTGACAGATGGCGCAGGCCAGCGCATCAGCCGCGTCGGCCGTCGGCGCGCCGGGCAGGCTGAGCAGGCGGATGACCATGGCCTGCACCTGATCCTTGGCTGCCTTGCCATGGCCGACCACGGCCTGCTTGGTCTGCAAGGCCGTGTATTCGGCGACCGGCAACCCGGCATGCACCAGCGCACTGATCGCCGCCCCGCGCGCCTGACCGAGCAGCAGCGTCGATTGCGGATTGACGTTGACGAAGACCTTCTCCACCGCCGCCTGATCCGGCGAATAGGTCGCGATGACCTCGCTGATTCCGGCGAACAACGTCTTGATCCGCTCCGGCAAGGACTGCTTGTCGTTCGACTTGATGCAGCCGCTGGCAATGTAGACGAGCTGGTTGCCGTGTTTTTCGATGACGCCAAACCCCGTGACGCGCAGACCGGGGTCGATGCCTAGGATGCGGGGGTTTGCCAGACTCATTTGCTCCTCGCCACCAGATATACGCCGCTCACGGCGACCAACATCCCGAATGTTGCGGTCAACGTCAAATTTTCGCCAAAAATGAAATACGCGATGAGCGCCGTCGTCGGCGGCGTCAGGTAGAACAGCGCGGCGACATTGACCGCGCTGCCGCTGCGGATGAGCAGGTTGAGCAGGCTGATGGCGCCAATCGAAAGGACCAGCACGAGCCAGCCGAGGGCGAACACGAACTCGCCGGCCCACTCGATCCGGTAATTCTCGAACAGCGCCACGGCCAACGCCGTGACGAGCGCCGTCGGCACGAACTGGATGACCGAACCGGTACGCAGGTCGAACTTCGGGCAGTAGCGTTTCTGGTACAAGGTGCCGGCCGTGATGCCGAGCAGGGCGACCAGCGCCGGGATCAGCATGGGCCCGAGGGCGCCGTCGCCGAGTTTGCCGGAGACGACCATGCCGACGCCGACAAAGCCCAGCCCCAGCCCGACCCATTGGCGAGTGCTCACTTTCTCGCCGAGCAGCCAACCTGCGCCTACTGCCGTCAGCAAAGGCTGCATGCCGACGACCAGCGCCGTGACGCCGGCCGGCAGGCCGTGCTTGATGGCGACGAAGACGCCGCCCAGATAGACGGCATGGACGAGCACGCCCGAGACGCCAATGTGCAGCCAGTCGCGCGGCTTTTCCGGCCACGGCGCGCGGGTGGCCAGCGCGATGCCGAGCATCAGCGTGATGACCAGCCCGTAGCGGGTGAGCAGGAAGCTGAGCGGCTCGGCATGCGGCAGGCCGAGCTTGGCGCCGATGAAGCCGGTGCTCCACAGGAAGACGAAGAGCAGGGGGAAAACGCGTTGCATGGTCCTAATGCGCCGGCGCGGCACATTGCCGGCGGGCTTCGAGCAAGGTCTCGAACAGGAGGCGGGCATCACCGCTGGCTCGGTGCCTGGTCAGCGCGAGGCGGGCCTCGACCTCGCGTCGCGTGCCATGCCACAGCGACTTTTCGCACTCGCCAAGAAGCTCGCGGATGTCCTTGAGATCGAACGATGGCACCAGCCCCGCCGCGTCGTACATGAGGCTCAGCCAGACATAGTCGTAGGCCCAGGCGTCGCAATAGACGCGCTGGCCACGCAGGGCGCGATTGAGGGTGTGGCAGACTTCGGCCACCGGCTTGCCCTTGCTGACGAGAAGTTCGCGGTCGATGCCATGCACCGCCTCGGCTGACTCGTCCCAGTGGGTCCAGCCGTCGGCCGGACTGAGCAGGCTGCAATAGGCCTGTCCGTCCGGCATGTAGTAACCGACTTCGATCGGATAACTGCCGCGCCCGAAACCCGAGGCTTCGATGTCGATGATGACGGGCAGCGGCACGGTGCCGATCAGTCTTCGATCACGGCGGTGGTGTAGATTTCCTGGACGTCGTCGAGGTTTTCCAGCGCGTCGAGCAGCTTCTGCATCTTCACGCCGTCTTCACCGGCGAAGACGTTTTCCCCTTCCGGCTTCATCGTGACTTCGCCGAACTCCGGCTTGAAGCCGGCGGCTTCGAGCGCATCCTTGACGGCCATGTAGTCGTTGGGCGGGGTCAGGACTTCGATCGAGCCGTCGTCGTTGGTCATCACGTCGTCGGCGCCGGCCTCGATGGCGGCGTCCATGAGCGCGCCTTCATCGGTACCCGGGGCAAAAATCATCTGGCCGACATGCTTGAACTGGAAAGCCACGCAGCCGTCGGAACCCATGTTGCCGCCGAACTTGGAAAAGGCGTGGCGGACTTCGGCCACCGTACGCACCTTGTTGTCGGTCAGGCAGTCGACCATGATCGCCGCGCCGCCGATCCCGTAGCCTTCGTAACGGATCTCGATGTACTCGACGCCCTCGAGTTCGCCCGTACCCTTCTTGATCGCAGTGTCGATCTTGTCCTTGGGCATGTTGACGCCCTTGGCCTTTTCGACGGCAACGCGCAAGCGCGGGTTGAAACCGGGGTCGCCGCCGCCCATCTTGGCGGCAACGGTGATTTCCTTGGCAATCTTGGAGAAGGCGGCGCCGCGCTTCTCGTCCTGGCGACCTTTACGGTGCTGAATATTGGCCCACTTGGAATGACCAGCCATGCTGTTTCCCTGAATGCAAATAACGAAGAAGGCGAGATTTTACCCGCCCGGCGCCTTCTCGTCAGGAGCGCATCGCATCCCGGCTTACGCTATTTCACAAAGCCCCGGCTGCCCATTGCTAGAATGCCGGAATACTTTTCCCGCTGGAGACGCCCGCCATGTCCGACCCGATGTACCTCGCCAAATCCGAAGACGGTTATCCGGCCCTGTTGCCGCAGATGGCCAATCGCCACGGCCTGATCACCGGCGCCACCGGCACGGGCAAGACCGTCACCCTGCAGTCCATGGCCGAACGCCTGTCGTTTGCCGGTGTGCCCGTCTTCATGGCCGACGTGAAGGGCGACCTCTCGGGCATGGGCGCTGCCGGCACCCCGTCGGAAAAGCTGCTCAAACGCGTGGCCGAACTGGGCCTTGAAGGCTTCACCCCCTACGCCAACGCCGTCGCCTTCTGGGACGTTTTCGGTGCAAGCGGCATCCCCGTGCGCGCCACGATTTCCGACATGGGCCCGCTGCTACTCGCCCGTCTGCTCAACCTCAATGACACCCAGGCCGGCGTCCTGCAGCTCGTCTTCAAGATCGCCGACGACCAGGGCCTGCTCCTGCTCGACCTCAAGGACCTGCGCGCCATGGTCCAGAACGTCGGCGACAACGCCAAGAATTACACGACCGAGTACGGCAACATTGCCGCCGCCTCCATCGGCGCCATCCAGCGCGGCCTGCTGACGCTGGGCGAGCAGGGCGGCGACGCCTTCTTCGGCGAACCCATGCTCGACATCAACGACCTCATGAAAGTCGACGAAAACGGACGTGGCGTCATCAACATCTTCGCTGCCGAGAAACTCATCCTCTCGCCGGCGCTCTATTCCACCTTCCTGCTCTGGATGCTCTCCGAGCTCTTCGAACAGCTGCCGGAAGCCGGCGATCTCGACAAACCGAAACTCGTATTCTTCTTCGACGAAGCCCACCTGCTCTTCAACGACGCCCCGGCGGCGCTGACCGACAAGGTCGAGCAGGTCGTCCGCCTCATCCGCTCGAAGGGCGTCGGCGTCTATTTCGTCACGCAGAACCCGCTCGACGTGCCGGAAAAGATCCTCGGCCAGCTCGGCAACCGCGTCCAGCACGCCCTGCGCGCCTTCACCCCGCGCGACCAGAAGGCAGTGCAGGCTGCCGCCGAAACCATGCGCGCCAATCCGAAATTTGACGCCGCCACGGCCATCACCGAGCTCGGCGTCGGCGAAGCCCTTGTCTCCTTCCTCGACGAAAAGGGTCGCCCCACCATCGTCGAACGCGGCTTCATCTTCCCGCCCGCCTCGCGCCTCGGCCCGCTAACCGCCGACGAGCGCAAGGCCATGATCGCCGCGTCGCCGCTACTCGCCACCTATGGCCAGACCGTCGACCGCGAATCCGCCTACGAAATCCTCAAGGGCAAGCCCGCCACCAAACCCGCCGCCCCCGGCGCCATCCCCGCGCCGCCGGCCGGCAAGGGCAACCTCAACGACAGCGACTGGGGCAACAGCGCCAATCAGGAACAACCGCGCTACGAACAAGCCCCGCAACCCCGCCAAAGCGCCCCGGCGCCGCAGCAGGAATCCGGTGGCGGCCTCTTCGGCGGCCTCGGCGAAATCCTCACCGGCAGCACCGGCCCGCGCGGCGGCCGTCGCGAAGGCGTGCTCGAAAGCGCCGCCAAGAGCGCGGCGCGCGGCGTCGCGGGGACGGTCGGACGGGAAATCGGGAAACAGATTTTGCGGGGGGTTTTGGGGTCGATTTTGGGGGGACGGCGGTAACTCAACAAAAGTGGCTCGGCTTCCAGAACATACGAAATAAATTTCTGCTGTCTTTAAATTTTTCCGAACTCAATCTATCGGGGGGCATATGGATTTCGTATCAAAAATTCGCCAATTATTCGATGAAATTTCTAATGTGGTATATGCCTTTGTTAAGGAATCTCAGTCAAATTTTGTAGGCGGATGGGTTCCTGCCGCATACATTAAAGATCAACTTGATCTAAAGAAATACTCGTACCCGCAAGGCAACAAAATTGACAATAAGACTGGATGGCTATTTGCCACTATTGCACGCCACCTTCAAGATCAAAATAGGATCGAGTTCAAAAAAATTGGCAGTCGCTCATTTTATAGGTGCCACAACTACAGCAATCAATAATAATTTGATTTATAAATTTCAAAAAATATTGTGCAACCAGTGAATCAAATTATTTAAGAAATTTATGTCAACCATCCAGAACCCAAAGAATATTGCACTTGCTGTTGTAATAGCATCGTTTTCCCTACAGGGTTGCTACACAAAATACTCATACAAAAATAATGAATTAATGCCGGCTAGTGAGTACAGTAGAGATGCGCTCTATTGTCTAAAGCAGGGCACCGAATATTTCCCTAGCGCCCCCCAACAAATAACTATTGAAAATTCAAAAATCACCGGCGGCACTACTAGTTGCGTTACCCATAGCAAGCATTACACAACCTGTGCTCAAAGTGATTTGGAAATCGTACCAGCTAAGACAAAAATAGTTGATGCCAATGCCAATTCAAGAGGGTCAATGACGTTATTGTGCATGGATTCATTAGGTTGGCGAGACATATGGATTAGAAAAGGTTTGCCGATTCCACCAAACCTTATCGGAGTAACAATAGATGGCAATCACATAAGGAATCTCGAGGATTTAGGCCCCCACAAACCCATTCGAAAGATTGCCGAAAGCGAAGCTCGGGAAAACAATCCCTACCTCGGAATTGGGACACGCTGTAACACTGGAGTTGACTGCACTGGAGATTTAATATGCCTCCAAGGACAGTGCAAAAATGTTCTCCTGCCAATAGGATCAAGCTGCAAAACGACCTTTGAATGTGCGGGAGAAAATACAAGCTGTATAAATTCAGTCTGCCGTGTTCGATAGTATTTGAAATTCTTATACCTAAGGGCTCATACCCCTTTCCGCCATTTCATTTTTGAGCATTTTTTCCGGTTGACCGTCAAATCGCCCCCCGGCACAAGCCTTGCAATAGAACCCCCGTTCCCATTCCTTTTCCGGGGGTTGCGTCATGCAAATCGGCGGTTTGGCCGCGTCGGCGGTGATTTCGGTGTTGGGGTCGGTGGTTCGCGGGGTGACGTCGGGGAGTTCGCCGGCGGCAAGTTCGACCGCCGGGCTGGAAAATTCTGCCGTGACGACGATTTCGTCGGCTGGGCGGGCGCGTCTGGCAGCGGAAGCGGCGCAGTCCAAGGCCGGGACAAAGGCGGCTTACGATACGTCGCAGGGGCGCCAGGCACTCGACATCGACGCGTATTTCACGCCCGATCCTTCGCGCCCCTTGTTGTCGCTGCCGCTGCTGGCGCCAACGCGGCATAACATCGATGCGCTGAGCGAGCATGTGTCGGCGGCGATGCGCGACATGCTGGCCGAACGGGGCATTCCGCAGGCGCCGACGAGCATTACCTACGACGCGTATGGCCAGATGCAGTTGCCGGCCGAATATGCCTATGCCGAACAGTTTCGCGCCGCGCTGGCCGAGCACCCGGTGCTGGCGCGCGAGTTGAGCACGGTGAACGCCCTGTCGTCGCAGATGACGGAGATGGCGAAGGCGCTGCCCTTCGACGCGGCATACCGTGCAGCGAAGTCGCCGGCCGAAGTCGCCGCGGTGGTGGCGAAGTACCGCGCCTTGCTGGACGGCCAGACGACGCCATCCTTGATCGCCCTGCATTTCGACGCGCAGGGCCGCCTGTCGGTGTCGGCCGATGGGCAGGCGCTGGCGGCATAGGGTAAACCGAGGGCGGTTGTTTCGCCTTCCTGATCGGCTTTCTAGCCTGGCGCAGGCCCCCCTGCGCCATTTCATTTTTGGGCATTTTTTCCGGTTGACCGTGGGATCGACCGGACAATCCTGCAAAAAACCTGTCGCCACCACCCGACAAGCCCGGTTGGTGACATAGCCTAAGCCATTGTAATAAAACGACAATCCAGCCCGACTCTGCCGATCGGTCTATGACAATCGCGTTATTGTGCATGCATTTGGAATTCTTTAGTCTTCATTTCGGCCGTTGTGCCGCCGCCGCTTCTGCCCCCGCAAAGGCTGTTCGCATGGCGCGCCGCACGGGCTTCATTGTCAACCTGTTTTACAGAAGGAAAGAAAACCATGTCTTTGATCAAATGGACCCCAGAGGAATTCGGCACCAGCGTTTCGCAGCATGACGAGGAACACAAGCACCTGTTCGGGCTGCTCAACGGGCTGCATGCCTCCGTGGGCGCCGGTGAGCGGGGCTCCATCGGCCGCGCACTGGATGGCTTGATTGCCTACGTTGCCGAGCATTTCGCGGCCGAGGAAGCGAATATGCGCAAGGTCAATTACCCGGCCCTGGAGCAGCATCTTTTCGAGCATGAAAAGCTGGTGAAGACCTGTGTCAACCTGCAGCAACAGTTCCATGCCGGCGCGACGGAAATCACGGAGGAGACAACCGCCTTCCTGCGCGACTGGCTCAAGCAGCACATCCCGAACGTGGATCGCAAATACGGCCCGGCACTCTCGGCCATCTAGAACCCTGAAGCAAGGGAGATTCGTCTCCCCCTCCTTTTGCCGGACGGCTCTCACGAGTCGCCCGGTTTTTTTTGTCCCCGACACCTCACGCAAGCTGTCGCCCAAAACCGCCGGGCATCGCCTATCCGCCGCGATCTACAAATAATTACGACTGCCCCGGGCTGGAAAGCAATAAAATCGCATGGCATTTCCATTTGGCATATTTCGGAACAACAAACCGATTGCCCATGGCGGTGTGACGGGTCCTGACACTGAATGGACCGCTTCTCACAAAACTCAAGAAAGCAATCTGAAAGTCATGCGAACTTTGAATCGAATCAAGCTCGGCCTGAGTCTCCTGGCCATCGCATTTTCCACCCCGTCAGCCCTGGCTGCCAGCGATTGGCGGATCAATCCACAGGGCAATGGGGTCACTGACGCCAGCACCGTTTCCACCCTTGGCGTCGGAGGCGTCGGTTACATCCAGATCCAGCCGGATGCCCTCACGCCCGGACAGTACAGCTTCATCGAGCACGGCGCCTATCAGGCTTACGCCCCGAACAGCACTGCCCCCTTCCCCGGCCACGAAATCACCATCACCTATTCGGTTCTGGGCACCTCGAACTTGGGCGATCCTGCAGCCTTGCGCATGACGGGGGGTAGGATCGACCTCTATTCGGACGCCGGCGGCGACTTCGGCACCTACGCGCCGAACTACGGGGCCGACAACGGCACTCACTTTGGCAGTTTCAACATTGTCAGCGGTTACGTCGCCAACAGGCAGGGCCAGGTTATCGTCAATGCACAGGGTATATCGGGAAGTTTTGCCCCGGGTTTCCTGTTCAATAGCGACGGCGTCGATCTGGCCAACCTGCCCAATATCCAGCTTCAACTCGCCTTGTACAACCAACAGATCCAACCGGATGGCCCGATCATCGCCGGCGTCATCTGCGGCATTGCCAACGCCTGTGCGGCAAACCGTTTGGCCCAATCGCAAACGTCCCTGACCGTGCAGGACACCGGTTCGGTCAGCATTTCGGCGGTGCCGGAACCGCTAGCGCCCGCCATGTGGCTGCTCGGCCTCGGCCTGATTGGCGGCATCGCCCGTCGCCGGCGCTGAGCGCTGGCTGAGCGGGCTTTCCGCTTGCGACTCACGTAGACAAATGGCGCAGGACATCCCTGCGCCATTTCTATTTTGGGCAAAATTTCCGGTTGACCGTCAAAGCCCCCCGGGAAGGCCTTCAGCCAACCCGACGCCCGCCCGGGCGCAGCAGACCGGCCAGCATCTCCCACTCATGGACAGCCAGGCCGAGGAGGATCGTCGCCGTGCCGAACCACAGGCGCAAGCCGATGCTTTCGCCGTTGAACCAGTGGCCGAGCAGCAGCGCGATGACCGGGGTGATCAGCGTGATGAGCGCCACCTTCGATGTCTCGAGGTGCTTGATCACGTAGTAGTACATCGCGAAGCCGATGACCGAGCCGAAGACGCCCAGGTAGGCAATGGCCGCCCCGGCGCGCGGTGGGATCATGGCCGGCAGGTGGCCGTCGGTGAACCACCAGACGAGCCCGAAGAAGGGCAGCGAGACGGCCAGCGTGCCGACCGTGGTAGCCAGTGGCGGGCTGTCGTCGCCGATGCGCTTGAGCCAGACCAGACAGCCGGAATAGATGAAGACGGCGCCGATGAGCGCGCACAGGCCGGCCACGGCGTGCTCATGGCCCAGCGCGTCGCCATGCAGGAAAATGGTCGCCAGCCCGGCCGCGCCGAGCGCAATGCCCAGAAGCTTCAAAAGTGTCAGTGAGCGCTCACCCAGAAAGAGTGCGGCGAGGATGCCGGCGGCCAGCGGCGACAGGCCGAACAGCACAGAAATCAGGCCGGAATGAACATAGCGCGCCGCCCAGTAGGTGAGCGCCATGGCGATAAACAGGCCGAGACCGCCGACCAGATAGGCGCGACGCGCCCGGTCATGCAGCGGAAAACGGATGCGCCAGGCCAGGATGACCAGCGCGGCGACGGTGACGCCGATCAACATGCGGGCGAAGACGGCCAGGGCAAAGCCGGTGCCCTCGGTGCTCCACTGGATGGCCAGTGGCGTGGTGGACCAGATCAGGATGATGCCAAGGTAAGCGATGGGGACGGACACGGTTTCCTCCGGTTCAATTCGGTTGTGGCGAGGGCGGATGCAAGGCGGCCAGCGCGCGACGATCCGAGGCAGGGCGAATTTCGACCAGCAGGGTCCAGTGGGCAATACGGGTCATGACATTTCCTTTCGACGAGAAAAAACAGGCTGAAAACAAAAAGGCCGCGGGTTTCGAATCCGCGGCCTTTGCTGAAATCTGGGAAGAAATCGACTACTTCACCCCGGCCCCGGACGAACGCCAACGCGCCACGCACGCAGGACGCGGCGCGACTCGATGCACAGGGATGACATGGAAGAGGCGAAATTCATGGAATCATTTTGACGGCATATTGTGCAGCGCGTCAACCGGCGAATTCGGCCCATTCGCCGGAAGCCCGCAAGTGTCGCCCATGGCCGGCACCACTACTGGATGCGTTGCAAGGCGACCGGGCCGCTTTCGGCGCCATTCGGGCTGCGATACTGCCCACGCAGGTAGAGGCCGTCGGGACTGAGCAGGAGGACGGCCTGATAGGGCGCGCCATTGACGGTGTAGGAAAAGCTGTACTGGTTGCCCTGCACCATGCCGGCGCCGCTCACCGCGCCGTAAATGCTCGTTCCCTGGAAGGCCACCTGCCCGCCTTGCTGGAGGATCTGGTACTTGCCGCCCTGGGCATCCTGCCAGACACCGATGACCGTCGGCGGGTCGGGTGGCGGCACAGTGCCGCCGCCTTCGTTTTCCGCGTTGATGATCGCCCCCACGACAACGAAAGCCCCGATCCCCCAGGCCCATTTCTTCCAGTTGCCGCTCGCCGGTGCCGGCGGCGAGGGCGGTGTTGGCGCTGGCGTCGGGTTGGGCGGATTCGGCTTGGGCGCCGGTTCGACGCCGAGCGCCTTGCGCAGCGTTTCGCTGAGCATCGACACATCGAATTCCCAGCGCTTGTCGGTCAGTTCAACCGCATTGCGCCGGGCCAGCGGCTTGAGCTCCTCGGGCAGGGCATCGCTACCGGGCATTTCCGCCCCTTCGACCAGCACCGGGATGACGCGAACGTCGCTGCGCTTGAGTGCCGTGGCAATTTCCAGCCGGGCATAATCGCCGGGGTCGTCGAGGCGGCGCCTGCCTGTGGCATCGGTCATGGTCGACCAGCGCGGACCGATGATGGCAAGCAGGATGCCGCAGGACTCCAGCGCCCGTCCGATGGCTTCGACAAAATCGACGCCGGGCTCGATGGTTTCGACATCGCGGAAGATCGGCACGCCGGCCATGTTGTCGCGCAGATGGTCGGCCAGCCGCCCCGCAGCGCTCTGGCTGTCCTGACGGCGATAGCTGATGAAGATACCTTTCATGTCGCACCCCTCCTCGGTTTCAGAATAGCAAGCTTTGCCAGCCAGCGCGATGCATGAATCATTTTCCGCCGAGCACGGCGAGGTGAAAACATGCGGCGCCTGCCGGGCAGCAAATGATGACGAATGCGTGCGACGGGATTAATATTAGCGCTTGCTTATTTTTGACTGACGACCATGAAAATCCTGCTTGCCATTCCGCTGCTCCTCGCCCTGCCGGCACTCGCCCAGGACATCGGCACACTGACCGCCGAAACCAAGAAAGCCGTACTGCCCATCGTCCCCAAGGTCGTCAACGCCATGCAGGAAGCCGTGGCCGAGAAGGGCGTGGCGGGGGCGATTCCCGTGTGCAAGGAACAGGCGCCGGAACTGATCAAGGCCAAGCGCCAGGAAACCGGCTGGGACATCCGCCGCGTCAGCCTCAAGACCCGCAACGCCGAGCGCGGCACGCCGGATTTGTGGGAAGTGCGCCAGCTCGCCGACTTCAACATCCGCGCCGCCAACGGCGAGAAGATCGAGACGATGGAAAAGAGCGAAATCGTCAGCATCGACGGCAAGCCGGTCTTCCGCTACATGAAGGCGCTGCCGGTCGGCGACGTATGCCTCAAGTGCCACGGCGCGGTTGACGGCATGGACGCCGGCCTCAAGGCCAAGCTGGCCGAGAGCTACCCGCACGATCAGGCCACGGGCTACAGCAAGGGCCAGGTGCGCGGCGCCTTGACGGTCAAGCACCCGCTCTAATCGTCGCGACTGCCCTTGCCGGCCAGATGGTCGAACAGGGCAGCTGCTGCCGGGCTCAGGGCGGCGCGCGAACGAACGCACAACTGCAGGTCGCGCGGTGCCCACGGGTCGGTGATTTCGATCGTTCTGACCCCCTCCGCTGCCGCCGAGCGCGGCACCATGCCGATACCGACGCCGGCCGCCACCATGCGGCAGACGGCACTGAAACTGCGCACCTGAATGCGCACGTCGAGCCGGCTGCCGAGGCGGGCGGCGTGATTCATCATGAAGGTGTGGATGGCGCTGCCGGCATGCAGGCAGACGAAGGGCTCGCCCAGCACATCGGCGAAGGCCAGCTCGCTTTTGCCGGCCAGACCGTGGCCCGGCGCGACGATGAGGACCAGCCGGTCCTGCCGGTAAGGCCGCGTTTCGACGCCGGTCAGCCCGACTTCCGACGCCACCACGCCGATATCGACCTGCCCGGCCACGACGGCCTGGATGATGGCCGGGCTCGGCTGCTCTTCGAGGCTGACGCGGACACGCGGATGTTCGCGCAGGAAATCGCCGAGGTCTTCGGGCAGGAAGCAATTGATCGCGTTGGTGTTGGCGAACACCGTGACTTGGCTGTTCAGGCCGCTGGCGTAGGGCGCCAGGTCGGCATGCATCTGTTCGAGCTGGGCGAAGACCTGGCGGGCATGGCGGAGCAGCGATTCGCCGGCCGCCGTCGGCGTCAGGCCGCGCGCATGGCGGGCGAAGAGCGGTACGCCGAGGGCGGCTTCGAGTTGCGTCAGACGATGGCTGGCCGATGACGCCGCCAGATGCACCTGTTCGGCGGCGCGGGTCAGGCTGCCACTGTCGGCGATGGCGGCGACGAGCCGGAGGTCGGGAAGGTCGTAGCGCAAGGTTTCGTCCTGAACGAATGCTTGGTTTGAATAATACCAATTGCCCGCAGCCCCGATGGCGTTTTTAATGGTGACTGGCCCACATCACACCGGGAATGGTTTTGGAAAAATCGAACGCTTACGGCGCAGCGCTTGCCCTCCTGGCGGCGCTCGGCTTTTCGCTCAAGGCGATTTTCGTCAAGCTCGCCTACCCGTACGGCGTCGATGCCATCACCTTGCTCGCCCTGCGCATGGGGTTCGCGCTGCCGGTTTTCCTGTGGGTCGGGCTAGCCGGGCAACGAGCCGGCGCCAGCCTGACGCGCGACGACTGGCTCAAGCTCTTCGCCCTCGGCTGCCTCGGCTATTACGGGGCAAGCATTCTCGATTTCTGGGGCCTCGAATACATTTCAGCCGGCCTCGAACGGCTGATCCTGTTCACCTACCCGACGCTGACCATCCTGATCGGCGTGCTCTTTCAAGGCAAGCCCTTCACCCGGCGCGAACTGATCGCCGTGGCGCTGTGCTATCTCGGCATCGGTTTCGCCTTCGTGCACGACCTCGGCCTCGGCGAAGCGCGCAACGTCTGGATCGGCGGCGCGCTGGTCTTTGCGTCGAGCATTTCCTACGCGCTCTATCTGTCGGGCAGCGGGCCGATGATCGCGCGCCTCGGCGCCATGCGCTTTTCGGCGCTGGCCATGCTCGTTTCGTCGGCTGTCACGCTGGCGCACTTCTCGGCGTCGCATCCGGTCACCGCCTTCATCCAGCCCTTGCCGGTCTATGGCTGGGGGCTGGCCATGGCCGTGTTCGCCACCATCGTGCCGGTGTTCGCGCAGTCGGCGGCCATTCGCCGGATAGGCGCCGGACGGGCGTCGCTGTTCGGCATGGTCGGGCCGATTCTGACCATCGGTTTCGGCTGGTGGCTGCTCGACGAGGCGATTTCGCTGGCGCAAATGGCCGGTGCCGCCCTGGTCGTTTTCGGGATACTGATCGTAAGCCGCAGGTAATTTTCTTCGGGTTAGAATCCCGAGCATGATCGGCATCTTTCTCATCACCCACGGCGGCTACGGCGAGGCCCTCGTTCAGAACGTCTGTCACGTGCTGAACAAGCGCCCCGAGCAGTTGATCCAGCTCGGCATGACGGCCCAGGACGACCCGCTGGACATCCTGCCGCTGGCGCTCGACATGCTGGCGCTCGTCGACAAGGGCGACGGCGTCCTGGTGCTGACCGACATTTTCGGTGCCTCTCCGGCCAACCTTGCGCTAAAGTTGCTCGAACCGGGCCGGATCGAAGGTCTGACCGGCGTTAACATGCCCATGCTGCTGCGCGCTTTGACCTATCGCGAAAAGGGCATGGAAACCCTGCTGGTTCGTAGCCGCGATGGCGGCCGCGACGGCATCATCAACATGCTGGACCACTGAACGACGGGAATTGATCGCAATGCTTACCCAGGAAACCCAGATCATCAACAAGCTCGGCCTGCATGCCCGGGCCTCGGCCAAGCTGACCCAGCTGGCGGGCAAGTTTCAGTGCGAGGTGTGGATGAGCAAGGGCACCCGCCGCATCAACGCCAAGAGCATCATGGGCGTCATGATGCTGGCCGCCGGCAAGGGCTCGACCGTGACGCTGGAAACAAACGGGGCCGATGAGGCGGAAGCCATGCAGGCATTGCTCGCGCTGATCGCCGATTATTTCGGCGAAGGGGAATAAGCCACCATGAGTTTTACCCTGCACGGCCTGGGTGTTTCCGGCGGCATCGCCATCGGGCGGGCCATGCTCATGTCGCATGCCACGCTCGAGGTCGCCCACCTGACGCTCGCGCCGCGCATGATCGACAAGGAAATCGAGCGCTTCGACTCGGCTATCAAGGCGGTCAAGGAAGAGCTGATCCAGATGAAGGAGAACACCGAGCACGCGCCGGCCGAGCTCAATGCCTTCATCGACATCCACACCATGTTCCTGGAAGACCCCGAGCTCGCCACCAAGCCGCGCGACATCATCCGCGAGCGCCGCTGCAACGCCGAATGGGCACTGGTGCAGCAGATGGAACAGCTGGTCGACCAGTTCGAGCAATTCGACGATCTTTACCTGCGTGAGCGCAAGTTCGACGTCGTGCAGGTCGTCGAGCGGGTCGTCAAGGAATTGCTCGGCCATCCGCGCCGGGCGGCGATCAAGGCGGCCAAGGGGTCGAAGGAAGAGGCGCTGATCGTCGTCGCCCACGACCTGTCGCCGGCCGACACCATCGCCTTCAAGGAACACCGTTTCGCCTCGTTCATCACCGACGTCGGCGGCGCCACGTCGCACACGGCCATTCTCGCCCGCTCGATGGCCATTCCGGCCGTGCTCGGGCTGGCCAACGCGCGGGCCCTGATCCGCGACGGCGAGCAGTTGATCGTCGACGGCCTGCGCGGCGTCGTCATCGTCAATCCCGACCAGCGGGTGCTGGACGAATACCTGCTGCGCAAGGAGCAGATCGAGCTCGAGAAGAACAAGCTCAAGCGTCTCAAGACCGCCAAGTCGGAAACCATCGACGGCGTTCCTATCCAGCTTTTCGCCAACATCGAACTGCCCAACGACGTGCCGGTGGCACTCGACGCCGGCGCCGAAGGCATCGGCCTGTTCCGCACCGAATTCCTCTTCCTCGACCGCGGCGACATGCCCGACGAGCGCGAGCAGTACGAGGCCTACAAGAAGGTGGTCAAGGGCATGGGCGGCCGACCGGTCACCATCCGCACCTTCGACCTCGGTGCCGACAAGGACCTCAACCCCGAGGCCAGCGCCAGCGACCGCGTCAAGACCAACCCGGCCCTCGGCCGCCGCGCCATCCGCCTGTCGCTGGCCGAGCCGCGCATGTTCCAGATTCAATTGCGCGCCATCCTGCGTGCCTCGAAATACGGCCCGATCAAGCTGCTCATCCCGATGCTGGCCCACGCCCACGAGATCGACCAGACGCTGGCCGCACTCGAACAGGCAAAATCCAGCCTGCGCGGCGAGAAAGTGGCCTTCGACGAGAACATTCAGGTCGGCGGCATGATCGAGATTCCGGCCGCCGCGCTGGCTGTCGGTCTCTTCCTGCGCCGCCTCGACTTCCTGTCGATCGGCACCAACGACCTGATCCAATACACGCTGGCCATCGACCGTTCGGACGAACAGGTCGCCAACCTCTACGATCCGCTGCACCCCGCCGTCCTCATGCTGCTCGCCCACACCATGTCGATGGCCGAGAAAGTCGGCGTGCCGGTCTCAGTCTGCGGCGAAATGGCCGGCGACCCGGACCTCACCCGCCTCCTGCTCGGCATGGGCCTGCGCATCTTCTCGATGCACCCGTCGCAGATCCTCAAGGTCAAGAACCGCGTGCTCAAGTCCGACGTCAACGACATCGCCCCCAGCGTCCGCAAGATCCTGCGCCTCGACGAACCCGCCAAACTGCGCGAAGCCCTCGACCGCCTGAACGGCAGCACGCCCTCCGAGCATCGATCGACCCAGTAAGCCAGCGCGCCCTCGCCCGCGACCGCCTTTGACGGTCAACCGGAAATTTTGGCCAAAATCGAAATCCGCCAATAGCGGCGCTTGCGACAATTTGCCGCATTCCCGATCCCGGCCAATTTGCGGAAAATCAAGTTTCGTCCGTCGAGGTGCGCCATGAGTCCCTTCTTTTCCTCCACCCGCAGCAAGTCCGAGCCGCAACGTACTGCCCGCGCCATTGGCGCCGGGGAGAACATCTATCGTGCCGGCACGGAGGGTTTGGCCTGGCGCCTCAACAGCGGCGTGATCCGCCTCGACAACGTCGGCAGCAACCGGGAAACGAGCTTTGCCAGCCTCGCCGTTCCCGGCGACATCCTCGGTTGCGAAACCATGCTGTTCGGCTGCTACACCTTCTCGGCCACCGCCCTCACCCAGTGCGCGCTTTCCCCCTGGCCGGAGGGCGCCGGTGCCATGTCCGGCGAATCGATGCTGGCGTCGCTCGCCGTCGCCCAGCAACGCGCCGCCGAGGTCGTCGCCCTGCGCGGCGGCCAGGCTGCCGATCGCGTGCTCGGCCTGATCCGCCTGTTTGCCGACAATGCGGGTCAGGTCGTTCTGCCCAGCCGCCAGGACATTGCCGACATCACCGACCTGCGTTTCGAAACCATCTCGCGCATCATCAAGGCGCTGGAACGCACCAAGGTGCTGCTCCCGATCAAGGTCGAGGGCGTGCACGCCACGCGCAGTTTCCGGGTCGACCTGGCGCTCGCCGCCTGAACCCGCCCCGTCCAAGCAACCCCACACCGACTGGCCGACGCAAGCGACAGATATAATTCGGAGATGCTCGCCAGTCTCCGCCAATCTCCATTGAAAACACCCGAATGGCAGCATAGCGGTCGTTATTTGCTGATCGCCCTGGCGCTCCACGCGCTGGTCCTCTTCTACCCGATCCGCATCACCCTCGAGCAACTCGACGCCCCGCCGCCCGGACCGGTTCAGGTCCAGCTCAAGGAAAGCATTGCAGCGCCCCGGGTCATCCCGCCGTCGCCCCCGGAAAAGCCGGCAACCCGGCAGGCGCCTCCCCGACCGAAAATGCCCAGCACTGCCCAACCGGTCATCGCCCTGGCGCCGGAACAGGCCAGCGCGCCCGCCACCTTCTTCGTTCCCGCCCCACCGAGCCCGCCCACCCCCGCAGCGGCACAAGCGGCCGCGCCGCCCAGCGCGGCGGCGGTTGCCGTCACGGCGCCGCGTTTCAACGCTGCGTATTTGCACAATCCCGAGCCGAAATATCCGTCGATTTCACGGCGCATGGGCGAGGAGGGCAAGGTCTTGCTCAAGGTCCGCGTCACGCCCGATGGCCTGGCTGCCGCCGTCAGTATCGACAAAAGCAGCGGCTACGAGCGTCTTGACGAGTCTGCCCGCGACACCGTGACACGATGGCGCTTCGTGCCGGCCAGGCGCGGCGACGAAGCCATCGAAGCGACGGTCATCGTGCCCATCGTCTTCCGCCTCGACAACTGATCGGCGCTTCGGGAAAACCTAGACGTGACGACGGGGACCGAAGTCCCCGCCGGCTATCTTTGGTAACAAGGCTCTAGCAGCCCCGGCTAACCGTTTTTAGGCGGCAATAGCGAATTGCTCATCATTGGCAATTATGGATTTGCTTCATTAACGTCGATCGCCTGACGAGTTGCCTGCGCACCTTTGCCCGCCCTGTCGAGACCAGTACACCCCCATCCAAGAACACTCAGCGGAATGCCCTTGGGTGGAGGTGAGGGGAATCGAACCCCTGTCCAGAACGCCTCCAGATTGCCGGAATTACAACCATGCTTTGAATTATGGGGGCGGGGTGGGGGTTTTACAAGGGCAGGCGCAACCAGAAAATATCGATTTTGGCCGTTTTTTCCGGTTGACCGTTGAAGACGCCCTTTAAGCCGACAATTCGCGTTCGGCCGTCAGCAGGCGCTCGCAGTAGCGGGCGATCAGATCCACTTCGAGGTTGACCTTGCTGCCCGGCTTGAGGCGGTTCAGCGTGGTGTTTTCCAGCGTGTGCGGAATCAGGTTGATGGTGAAATCGGTGCCCTTGACCTCGTTGGTGGTCAGGCTGGTGCCGTCGACGACGATCGAACCCTTGCGGGCGATGAACTTGGCAATGTCCTTCGGGGCGCGGATTTCGAGCAGGCGGTTGTCGCCCACCGGGTCGAAGCGCAGCACTTCCCCGACGCCATCGACGTGGCCGGAGACCAGATGGCCGCCGATCACGTCGTTGAGGCGCAACGCCTTTTCCAGATTAACCGGCCCCGGTGCATCGAGGCCAACCGTGCACGACAGCGTTTCCGGCGAAACATCGACCGCGAAGCTATTGCCGTCGACGGCAACCACGGTCAGGCAAACGCCGTTGTGCGCTATCGAATCGCCCAATGCGACGCCATCCAGACCCAGCTTGCCGGCATCGACATGCAGGCGGAAGCCCACTTCGCGTGGCGTCAATTCAGTGATGCGGCCAACTGCCGCGACAATTCCAGAAAACATGGCTGCACCCGTCGTCTTGAGCAAAAACGGGACTTTATCACGGCCTTTTGCGCTGTTGGCTTGCGCGAAACGCCGTTTGGCAATAGCTTTTCACCTTCGCGTAATCGATTCACCCATGGGAGACAAAGGAATGAAAAAAACACTCATCGCCGCGCTGCTATCGACGCTGGCTTCGGCTGCCCTGGCCGACATCAACGTCGGCGTGACGCTGTCGGCCACCGGCCCGGCCGCCTCGCTCGGCATCCCCGAAAAGAACACCATCGACCTGCTGCCGAAGACGATTGCCGGCCAGAAGGTCAACTACATCGTCCTCGACGATGCATCCGACACCACCACGGCCGTCAAGAATGCCCGCAAGCTGGTCAGCGAAAGCAACGTCGACCTCATCATCGGCTCGACCACCACGCCGAACTCGCTGGCCATGGTCGACGTCGCCGCCGAAACCGAAACGCCGATGATCGCCATGGCCGCCTCGGCGCGCATCGTCGAACCGATGGACGCCAAGCGCAAATGGGTCTTCAAGACGCCGCAGAACGACGCCCAGATGTCGACCGCCATCGTCGAACACATGACCAACAACAACGTGAAGACCGTCGCCTACATCGGCTTCTCCGACGCCTACGGCGAAGGCTGGTGGAACGAATTCTCGAAGCTGGCCGAAGTACGCAAGATCAAGCTGGTCGGCAATGAGCGCTTCAACCGGACCGACACCTCGGTCACCGGCCAGGTGCTCAAGGTGCTGTCCGCCAAGCCCGATGCCGTACTGATCGGCGGCGCCGGCACCCCGGCCGCCCTGCCGCAGAAATCGCTCAAGGAAAAGGGCTTCAAGGGCCTCATCTATCAGACCCACGGCGTTGCCAACAACGACTTCCTGCGCGTCTGCGGCAAGGATTGCGAAGGCACCGTGCTGCCCACCGGCCCGATTCTGGTCGCCGCCCAGCTACCGGCCGACAATCCGGTCAAGAAATCTGCCATGGAATACCTGACCAAGTACGAAGCCGCCAACGGCAAGGGCAGCGTCAGCGCTTTCGGCGGCTACGCCTGGGACGCCGGCGTCCTGCTCGCCAACGCCGCTCCGGTCGCGCTCAAGCGCGCCAAACCGGGCAGCAAGGAATTCCGTGCAGCATTGCGCGACGCACTGGAAGCCACCAAGAACGTCCCCGGCGCCCACGGTGTATTCAACATGAGCGCCAACGACCACCTCGGACTCGACCAGCGCGCCCGCGTCATGGTCACCATTCAGAATGGCGGCTGGCAGCTCGTCAAGTAAGCATGGCAGCCCCGGCCCGAAAGGGTCGGGGTCCGCGTGATAAACTCGTTGCTTTCGTTTCCGGGGGAGAGAAAGATGCTCAAGAAACTGACGCTGGCCGTGCTGGCCACCCTGACCACCGCTGCGCTGGCCGACATCAACGTCGGCGTTTCCGTTTCAGCCACCGGTCCGGCAGCTTCGCTGGGCATCCCGGAAAAGAACAGCATCGCCCTGCTGCCCTCCACGATGGGTGGCCAGAAGGTCAATTACATCGTGCTCGACGATGCCAGCGACCCGACCGCAGCGACCCGCAACATCAAGAAATTCGTTTCGGAAAACAAGGTCGACGTGGTGATCGGATCGACCATCACGCCCAATTCGCTGGCCATGATGGATGTGGCCGTCGAGAACGAAACGCCGATCATTTCCATGGCTGGTTCGGCCATTGTCGTCGAACCGATGGACGACAAGCGTAAATGGGTTTTCAAGACGGCCCAGAACGACGCCCACATGGCCACCGCACTGGTCCAGCACATGACCGACAAGAATGTGAAGACGGTCGCCTTCATCGGCTTTGCCGACGCCTACGGCGAAGGCTGGTACAAGGAGTTCGCCAAGATCGCCGAAGCGCGCAAGCTAAAGATCGTCGCCAGCGAACGCTACCAGCGCAACGACGCCTCGGTCACCGGCCAGATCCTCAAGATCATGGTCACCAAGCCGGACGCCATCCTCGTCGGCGGCGCCGGCACACCGGCTGCCCTGCCGCAGAAGACGCTCAAGGAAAAGGGCTACAAGGGCCTGATCTACCAGACGCACGGCGTGGCCAACAACGACTTCCTGCGCGTCGGCGGCAAGGATGTCGAGGGCGCCTTCCTGCCGGTCGGCCCGATGGTCGTTGCGGCGCAGTTGCCCAACGACAACCCAGTCAAGAAATCGGCCATGGAATACGTCAGCAAATACGAAGCCGCTCACGGCAAGGGTAGCGTCAGCTCCTTCGGCGGCCACGCCTGGGATGCCGGCCTGCTGCTCCAGAACGCCGTGCCGCAGGCACTCAAGAAGGCCAAGCCGGGCACCGTCGAATTCCGCCGCGCCCTGCGCGATGCGCTCGAAGGCACCAAGGATCTGCCGGGCGCCCACGGCATCTTCAACCTGACCCCGAACGACCACCAGGGCTTCGACCAGCGCGCCCGGGTCATGGTCACCATCGAAAACAACACCTGGAAGCTGATCAAGTAATCTATCCGGGAAAGTCATTCCCGTGAAAACGGGAATCCAGCTCAGCCATGGACTCCCGCTTGCGCGGGAGTGATTTTTTTATAACCCATCTTTCACGGTTCCATGGACCTCCAGATTCTTCTCCTTCTCGGCCAGGACGGCGTCACCAACGGCGCCATCTATGCACTCCTCGCGCTTGCGCTGGTCCTCGTCTTTGCCGTCACCCGCGTCATCTTCATTCCACAGGGCGAGTTCGTCGCCTTCGGCGCACTGACCCTCGCCTCGCTACAGGCCGGCCATATTCCCGGCACGCTTTGGCTGCTGCTCGGACTGGGCGTGACCGTCGCCATTCTGGACAGCGTCCACCTGCTTCGCGAAAAGCGCTACGCCAAATTGCCGCCGGTCCTGATCGTCAACATCGGCATACCGCTGCTCTTTGCCGGCGCCTTGTTTGCCATGCCGCCGACGCAGATGCCACTCTGGGTGCAAGTCGTCGTCTCGATGATGCTCGTCGTCCCACTCGGCCCGATGATCTACCGCGTCGCCTTCCAGCCGCTGGCCAGCGCGCCGGTGCTCGTCCTGCTCATCGTCTCGGTCGCCGTCCACCTCGCCCTGATCGGCCTCGGCCTGCTCTTTTTCGGTGCCGAAGGCTGGCGCACGCCGCCCTTCACCGACCTCAGCTTCGAACTGGCCGACGCCCCGCTGCAAGGACAGACCATCCTCGTTGTCGTCGCCTCGGCGCTGCTCATCATCGGGCTCTATTTCTTCTTCGAGCGCACCATCTACGGGAAGGCCCTGCGCGCCACGGCCATGAACCGCACCGGCGCCCGCCTCATGGGCATCCCGCCCATCCTCGCCGGCAAACTGTGTTTCACGTTGGCAGCCGCCATCGGTGCCTTCTCGGGCATCCTCATCGCGCCGATCACGACCATCTACTACGATTCCGGCTTCCTGATCGGCCTCAAGGGCTTTGTCGGCGCCATCATCGGCGGCCTGGCGTCCTACCCGCTCGCCGCGCTCGGCGCCATCCTGGTCGGTCTGCTCGAATCGTATTCGTCCTTCTACGCCAGCGCCTTCAAGGAAGTCATCGTCTTCACGCTGATCATCCCGGTGCTGCTCTGGCGTTCGCTGACCACGCACCATGTCGAGGAAGACGACGAACACACCGACGAAATCAATCCCGATTCGCTGCCCGAAAAAGCACCACCCCGCTGGCAACGCCACCTGCCCTTCGCCGCCTTCGTCGGCCTGCTGCTCGCTGCGCCCAGCCTGCTCCCCGAATTCTCGATCACGCTGCTCAACTACATCGGCCTCTACGCCATCGTTGCCGTCGGCCTCGTCCTGCTCACCGGTGTTGGCGGGCTGACGTCGTTCGGGCAGGCTGCCTTCGTCGGCCTCGGCGCCTACACGACGGCCTTCCTGACCACGACCTACGACCTGTCGCCGTGGCTGACGCTGCTCATCGGTCTCGGCATCACGGCCGCTGTCGCGCTCTTCCTCGGTTTCATCACGCTGCGCATGGGCGGCCACTACCTGCCGCTCGGCACCATCGCCTGGGGCATCAGCCTGTATTTCCTGTTCGGCAATGTCGAGTTTCTCGGCGGTCACACCGGCATCACGAGCATTCCCGCCGTCTCGCTGTTCGGCTGGGAACTCAAGTCCGGCGGCCAGTTCTACTACCTGATCTGGCTCGTCGTGCTGCTCGCCATCGTCGCCATCCGCAACCTGCTTGATTCGCGCGAGGGTCGCGCCATCCGCGCCCTGCGCGGCGGCGTGGTCATGGCCGAGGCGATGGGCGTCAATACCCAGCGCACCAAGATCGTCATCTTCCTGATCGCCGCCCTGCTAGCCAGCGCGTCGGGCTGGCTCTACGCCCACCTGCAGCGCTTCGTCAATCCGACGCCCTTCGGCCTGACCCAGGGCATCGAGTACCTGTTCATGGTCGTCGTCGGTGGCATGGGGCACGTCTGGGGCGCCGTGCTCGGCGCCGGGCTGATCACGGTCCTCAAGCAGTGGCTGCAGGATTGGCTGCCGCAGATCCTGGGCCAGAGCGGCAATTTCGAGATCATCGTCTTCGGCATCGCCATGGTCATCGTGCTGCAGAAGGCCCGTATCGGACTGTGGCCGGTGCTCGTCAACCTGCTGCCCAGCCGCACCGCGCTACGCACGGTGCCCGCTGCCGAGATCTTGCCAAAACGCGCGTTGACCGCACCCGGCACGGTCTTGCTCGAAGCCAGCGAAGTGACCAAACGCTTCGGCGGGCTGGTCGCCAACAACAACATGGACCTCAGCGTGCGGGCCGGCGAAGTGATGGCACTGATCGGCCCGAACGGCGCTGGCAAGAGCACGATGTTCAACTGCGTGTCGGGCGTCAATCCGGCCACTGAAGGCAAGATCGCCTTCCTCGGCGAATCGACCGTCGACCTGGAGTCGCGCGAAATCGCCCGGCGCGGTATGAGCCGGACCTTCCAGCACGTGCGTCTGCTTGGCCAGATGACGGTCATCGAGAATGTCGCCATCGGCGCCCACCTGCGCGGCAGCAAGGGCGTCGTGTCCGCAGCATTGCGCCTTGATCGTGCCGAGGAAAACCGCCTGCTGGCCGAAGCGGCCCGTCAGGTCGAGCGCGTCGGCCTGGGTGCCCACATGTTCGACCCGGCCGGCAGCCTGGCGCTCGGCCAGCAACGCATCGTCGAGATCGCCCGCGCCCTGGCCTCCGATCCCTGCCTGCTGCTTCTCGACGAGCCCGCCGCCGGCCTGCGCTATAAGGAAAAACAGGCGCTGGCCGAACTGCTGCGCCGACTGCGCGCCGAGGGCATGGGCATCCTGCTCGTCGAACACGACATGGATTTCGTCATGGGCCTGGCCGACCGCGTGGTGGTCATGGAATTCGGCGAAAAGATTGCCGAAGGCTTGCCCGAACAGGTTCAGCAGGACCCGAAGGTCCTCGAAGCCTATCTTGGGGGCGTGGAGTAAATGATGAGCAAGCACGCACACCTGCACGACCACGAGGTCATTCTCGACGTCAAGAACCTGCGCGTCACCTACGGCAAGGTCGAGGCCCTGCACGAGGTCAGCCTGACCATCCGGCGTGGCGAGATCGTCACCGTCATTGGCCCCAACGGCGCCGGCAAAACAACGCTTTTGTCAGCCCTCATGGGCCTGCTGCCGTCGAAGGGCGACATCATTTACATGGGCCAGACGCAATGGCAGGAGCGCTCGGTCGAGCACCTGGTCCGCCATGGCATGACGCTGGTCCCGGAAAAGCGCGAGCTGTTCGCCGAAATGAGCGTCGAGGACAACCTGCTGCTCGGCGCCTTTGACCGCTACCGCACCGGCCATCGCGACCAGATGGAGACGATGGACGAGGTTTTCGAACTCTTTCCGCGCCTGGAAGAACGTCGCGCCCAGCTGGCCGGCACGCTATCTGGCGGCGAACGGCAGATGCTGGCCATGGGCCGCGCCCTGATGGCCCGCCCCAAGCTGCTCATGCTCGATGAGCCCAGCCTCGGGCTGGCGCCACTGATCATCAAGGAAATCTTCCGCATCATCGCGGCGCTCAAGCAGACCGGCGTGGCCATCCTGCTCGTCGAGCAGAACGCCCGCGCCGCGCTGCAGGTTTCCGACTACGGCTACGTGCTGGAAACCGGTGAGATTTCACTAGCCGGGCCGAGCGCCGAACTGGCCGCCGACCCGCGCGTGATCGAGGCCTATCTCGGCCTCGGTCACAAGACCTGAGCGCAAGCCCTCATCCCCGCGCTCTCGACACACCCCGGACGCCGCGTCGCGGCTGACGAAGCGCGCATCCGCAGATCAAAATACTTAGTCCCCGACCCGGCGCTTCCTTTGGGAGCCCGGTCGGGGAGGGTATCTAACTCAACGTCCGCCCCGATCATCGTCACCATGACGACGACGCGGATCGCCTTGTCCGCCGCCTTGCGGCCCTGGCTGACGCGGGGGCTCCATGCGCGGTTGCGGCATGGGTGCCGGCGCCGGTGGGGGTGGCGCCCGGAATTCCTGAACCGGCGGACGCGGCTGCTCAACCCGTGGCTGGGGCATCGGCGCGGGAGGAGGCGCACGAAACTCAGGCATCTGGCGTGGCGGCTCGGCTCTGGGCTGCGGCATTTCCCGTACCGGTGGCGGCGCCGGTTGCCGGGCTTCCGGGGCCGGTCTGGGCATTTCCGGCTGACGCATGATCTGCGGAGCTTCGGCTGGACGTTCCATGCGCTGGATTTCCCGCATTTCCCGGCGTTGCTCCCGCTCCAGGGGCGACATCATGGGCCTGGGCTGGCGGTCCTCGCTACGCATCTCGGGGGCTGGCATGTCGCGGCGCGGCGGGATAGCGTCCGGCTGGCGACCGCGCATTTCCCCGTCGGGCCGCGCATCCGGCGGCCGGCGGAAGTTGTCGCGACGTTGCATTTCGCCCGGATCGGCCGGCGAGATTCGGCCGGCCTCCGGCATGCGCTGCGGCATCTCGCGCCGGACCGGCGGCGCATCCTGGCCGGGCATCCGGCCGCCTTCCACCGCAGGCTGCCCGTCGCCCGGGCGACGGAAACCTCCGCGACGCTCGTCAAGCGCCTGCGGCTGTCCGGCTTGGGGTTGCGCCGGACGAACCTCCGCCGGCACCGCCTCGCGCCGTTGCGGCAAGGCTGCCGGGCCGCCATCGGCCGGGCGAACCCGGTTGTCGATCCCCGGACGCATGTCGGGCGAACCACGCCAACCGTCGCGCCGGAATTCGCCATCCCGGGCGTTGCCCGGTTCCGGCATGGACTGGCGGATGGCCGGCCGATCCGGGTTGCGCGGCATCGCCTCCGGACGGGGCGCACCCCGCTCCTGGAATCCCGGCCTGGGTGCATCGAAATCGCGGCGCTGGCGGTTGATCGGCTCGCGTCGATCATCACCGTGCGGACGAACGGCCCCCTGCGCCGGGGCCAGCCAGTCGGCACTTGGTGCGTGGCGGGCCTGCGGGGCACGCCCGAGATCGGGGCGTTCATGATGCCGTATTTCGCGCGCCGTGATGGCACGGCCTTCGCGCACCAGGTTGGCCGGAACGACCGTCACGGCACGCGGCAAGGCATGATGCGCGAAGTTGGCCTGGCCACCCGGCCGCACGGCGCGGTCAATGACGTTCACGTCGCGGACATAGGCCACGTTGATCTGGCGAACATAGTTGTGGCTGTGGCGGTGCGCCGGCACGTAGACTTCGCGCGGCGCGAGCGGGAACCAGCCGACGGCCGGCGCGGCGCCGAAACCGAAGCTCACGTTCCAGCCCGGATTGCCGATCCAGGCAACCAGTGCCGGTGCATAGACCGGGCGGGCGACGATGCGGCCGGGCACCCAAGCCCAGCGCCCATGAATGATCGCCCAGCGGCCATAGTGGAAGGGCGCAAAGCCCCACGGCGCCTGGTCGATCCAGGTCCAGCCCCAGGGCGCGACCCAGGCCCAGCGTCCGTAACGGTAGGGTGCCCAGTCGTCGGCCACGGCACGCGGATACCAGACTGCACCGTAGTCCGGTGCGGTCTGCCAGTCACCGTAGGCGTCGAGATCCTGATACCCGGTCATGTGCGGCGAGACGTGGCGGCGGGCCGGTCCGGCCAGCGTGGCGTTTTCCCGGGTGGATACCCAGCGGTCGAAGGCATCGTTGCTACGATCACCTTCGAGCTGATCGCTGCCATCGCTCCAGCGGGAAATTTTCTGGCCGGCGGCCACGGGAATCTCCCGCTGTCCGTTGTCAAATGTGGCTCGGCCAGCCTGCACGCTCAACTCGCTGTGGTCCCCCATGACATCGATGCGGTAACGCCCCGGCGTCAGGAAGCGGATGTTGCCTTCCGGCGTGGCGACGATCACGTCATCGGCCTGGTCGCGATCGAGGATGCTGATGGCGAGCGTACCGGCCGTCAGCCGGACATCGACGCGCGAATCGTCCACAACCGGAAACTCGACCTGGCTGTCGTCGGCCAGGCGATAGGCCGTGGAGCCGATCCAGACTTCGGCCCGCCCGCGCTGCCCGGTTTCCAGCACGGCACCGCTGCTGATCGGCCAGTTCAGGGTGGCCGGTCCGGGCTGTTCGTTACGGTCAACCCGGAAATCGACCTGATTTTCAAAATAGGCCAGCCGGCCGACCCGGGCCGGCGGATCGTTCTGGGCCATTGCCGGCAGGGCCAGCACCAGGCTCAGGACGAGCAGTATTCGTTGCAGGGGTTTCAGCATCGTAGACTCCCGAAAAATGCTTCGCCCGCGCAAAAAAGGCGGGGCGCTCCGTAATCAACGCGCCAACACGGAAAAAGATGCGCGGGACGCCCAACGAAATGGTTTCAAAATGTTGCGACCCTGACGGGTCAAGCGTTGTCGGAGAGTATCCCGTATTTCTTGGCCACCGTGACATATTGCTCGCGGGCCGAGGCCACCTTGGCGCTCTTGCGGTCCTTGCGCTGGGCCCGCTGGAGGTAATCCAGCGCCCGCCCGGCCAGGGCTTCATCCCAGCCGTTCTTGTCCATCAGCGCGAAAATGGCCTTGGCGGCATTGACCAGGAACTGCAGATTGGGCACCTGCTCGACCGCCTGGATGAGCAACTTGACGGCACCCTCCAGATCGCCGGCGCGGGCAGCCATGACGCCCTTGTTGTTGAGCTCGATGATTTCCTTGCCAACCTGGTCGAGCAGGGCCTTGCCGGCGTCAGGCTGGCCGGTTTTCTCGAAGACGCTGGTGATGTGGTCGATCAGATGGGTGTCATCGTGATTCTCGGCCGCCACCTGCCGCATGATGTTGGCGGCTTCGTTTTCCTTGCCGGTGGCGTAGCAGGCGTGGGCTAGATCGACGGCGAGGCGCTGCGAGACATGATGGTGGCCCTGTTCGGCCGCTTCGCTGACCAGCGTTTTCTGCAGGGCCAGCGCCTGTTCGACGAGATTTTGCGCCTTGTCGGCCGCCCCTTCGCTGTTCAGGCAAAGGCTCTCGGTAACGAGGGCGGCCAGTTCGGCCTGCTTGTCGCCGCGCCATTCGCGCTTCATTTCGGCAGCGATCTTGCGCGAGGCCACCACGTCGCCGCGATCGACCAAAACGCGCGACAGGTTGGCGAAATCGTCGACCGTCCGCAGGCTTGAACCCTTGCTGCGCTCAATGACCTTGCCGTAGGCCTTTTCGGCGGCAAGCAGATCCTTGTTGCGGGCGGCGACATCGCCAACCAGCCGTTGCCGCACGGTATTGTGCGGCGACGCATCGGCCGCCCGTTGCAGGGTGTGCTGGGCGGCTTCCAGATTGCCCTGCGCTTCATGCACGGAAGCGAGGAAATCGTAGGCCGACAGATAGTCCGGCGCCTCTGCGGTAACCTGCTCGGCCAGATGTTCGGCTTCGTCCAGTGCGCCGCGATCGCGCAAGGCCATGGCCAGGCCCATCTTGGCCCAGGGCACGACACGCCCTTCGAGTACGCGCCGGAAAACCGCTTCCGCTTCCTGGGTCTTGCCCAGGGTGTGCAACAGATCGCCCTTGAAACGCAGGGCGTCGTACATGTACTGGGGCTGCTGCTGGATGACCCGGTCGCAGGCAACAATCGCTTCCTGCAGGGCGCCGCGTTCGATCTGTTCGTAGATGTGCCGCAGCACGTGTTTCTTGTAGATCGAGCGAACCAGCCGACCCTGCAATTGTTCGGCCGTGAAGGGCTTGATCAGGTAATCGTCCGGTGCCAGTTCGGCCAGCGAGACCACGTTGGTGTAACCCCGTTCGCTGGTGATGATCATGTACACCGTCGCCAGGGGAATGAGGTGGGCGTGGCGCAGTTCTTCGAGCAGTTGCTGACCGTCCCGGCCGTCGTCGAGGACGAAATCGGACAGGATGATGTCGAAGCGGTTGGTCTTGACCTGGCGGATGACCTCTGCCGAGTTGCCGGCGCCGTGCACCAGGGTGACCCCCAAGGCCCCCAGCATCAGGCGCAGGGAATCCCGGGCCGGCGAATGCCGGTCAACGATCAGGACACGCTTCTTGGTCAAGGATTGCTGCAAAACCAGCAGCATCTCTTCGTTGTCGAGAGGGCTCTGCCCCTTGGCTTGGCTTGTGCTCATTCCGCCAACTTACTTGACTTCGCCGGACAGGGCAAGGAAGTGGCAAAAACCTGTGATATTTCAGCGCTCTGAAGTAAAATCCGCAGTCCGCTATTGCGCCGCAACAAATCCAAATCCATGCTCTATCCCACCCGATTCGATGTCATTGTTGTCGGCGGCGGTCACGCCGGCACCGAAGCTGCGCTGGCCGCAGCCCGGGCGGGGGCGAACACGCTGTTGCTGACGCACAATCTCGACACCCTCGGGGCGATGAGTTGCAATCCGTCCATCGGCGGCATCGGCAAGGGTCACCTGGTCCGCGAGGTCGATGCGCTGGGCGGGGCGATGGCGGCGGCGACCGACGAGGCCGGCATCCAGTTCCGCATATTGAACGCCTCGAAAGGCCCGGCCGTCCGCGCCACCCGCGCCCAGGCCGACCGTGTGCTCTACAAGCAGGCCATCCGCACGCGACTGGAAAACCAGCCCAACCTGACCATCTTCGCGCAGGCTTGCGACGACCTGATCGTTGAAGGCGAGCGTGTAACCGGCGCCGTGACGCAGCTCGGCATCCGTTTCATGGCCGAAGCCGTTGTTCTGACCGCCGGCACCTTCCTCAACGGCAAGATCCACGTCGGGCTGGAGAATTACACCGGCGGCCGCATGGGCGATCCGCCCTCGGTGTCGCTGGCAGCGCGACTCAAGGAATTGAACCTGCCGCAGGGCCGCCTGAAAACCGGCACGCCGCCGCGCCTCGACGGCAAGACCATCGATTTCTCGGTGATGGAAGAGCAGCACTCGGACGACCCAATGCCCGTCTTTTCCTTCCTCGGTAACGCCGCGCAGCATCCGCGCCAGTTGCCGTGCTGGATCACCGAAACCAACGAGCGCACGCACGACATCATCCGCAGCGGGCTGGACCGTTCGCCGATGTACACCGGCGTCATCGAAGGCGTCGGGCCGCGCTATTGCCCGTCGATCGAAGACAAGATCCACCGCTTCGCCGACAAGGACCGCCACAACGTCTTCCTCGAGCCGGAAGGCCTGACGACGCACGAAATCTACCCGAACGGCGTGTCGACCAGCCTGCCGTTCGACATTCAGCTGGCACTGGTCCGCTCGATCCGCGGGATGGAAAACGTGCACATCCTGCGCCCCGGCTACGCCATCGAATACGATTTCTACGATCCGCGTGGCCTCAAGGACACGCTGGAATCGAAGGCCATCAACGGTCTGTTCTTCGCCGGCCAGATCAACGGCACGACCGGCTACGAAGAGGCCGCCGCGCAGGGCCTGCTCGCCGGCATCAATGCCGTGCGCTACGTGCGCGGCGAGGCCGGCTGGTGCCCGAAGCGCAACGAAGCCTATCTCGGCGTGCTGGTCGACGACCTCATCACGCGCGGCGTTTCCGACCCCTACCGGATGTTCACGAGCCGCGCCGAATACCGCCTGAGCCTGCGCGAGGACAATGCCGACCTGCGCCTGACCGAGCAAGGCCGCGAACTGGGCCTGGTCGATGACGTGCGCTGGGCCGCCTTCTGCCGCAAACGCGACGCCATCGCCGCCGAGCAGGAACGCCTGAAGTCGACCTGGGTCAATCCGAAAATCACGCCGGCCGACGACTGCATCCGTGTGCTGGGCAAGCCGATCGAGCACGAATACAACCTGTTCGAACTGCTGCGCCGCCCCGAAGTCTCCTACGCCGCGCTCATCACCCTGCCGCTGCCCGAAACCGGCGGCGAAGGCGAATCTCACGGTCAACCGGAAAATTTGCCCAAAATTGAAATCGATCCGGCCGTCGTCGAGCAGCTCGAAATCTCCGCCAAATACCAGGGCTACATCGACCGCCAGGCCGAGGAAGTCGCCAAGTCGGCCAGCTACGAAAACACCGCGCTGCCGGCCGAGCTCGACTACGGCACGGTCGCCGGACTGTCCAACGAGGTCAAGCAGAAGCTCAACCAGCACAAGCCGCAGACCATCGGCCAGGCCTCGCGCATCCAGGGCATCACGCCCGCTGCCGTGTCGCTGCTGCTCATCCACCTCAAGCGCCACAACCTGAGCCAGGCGGCATGAGCCAGAACGCGCTAGCCAGCGGCCTCGCCGCCCTCGACATCGCCTTGCCGGCCGAGGCGCAACAAAAGCTGCTCGCCTTCCGCGACCTGCTGCTCAAGTGGAACAAGACCTACAACCTGACCGCCCTGCGCGATCCGGCCCAGGCGATTTCTCACCACCTGCTCGATTCGCTCGCCATCCTGCCGCATGTCGGCGACGGCAATCTGCTCGATGTCGGCTCCGGCGGCGGCCTGCCCGGCATCCCACTGGCCATCGCCAAGCCGGAGCTTTCGGTCAGCATGGTCGACACCGTGCAGAAAAAAGCCACTTTCCTGCAACAGGCCGCCATCGAACTGGCCCTGAAAAATGTCACGGCCCATCACGCCCGGGTCGAGGAAATGCGGGGACAATACGCCCAGATCAGTTCCCGCGCCTTTGCCGAAATCGCCCTCTTCGTCAGCCTGACCCGCCACCTGCTGGCCCCCGGCGGACGCTGGCTGGCCATGAAAGGCGTGCGACCGGACAACGAACTCAAGGCCCTGCCGGCCGACATCACCGTGGAAGCGATCATCCCGCTCACCGTGCCCGGGCTGGATGCCGAACGACATTTGATCATTTTGAAAGCCGGGTCATGAAAGTACTCGCCATCACCAACCAGAAAGGCGGCGTCGGCAAGACGACCACCGCCGTCAATCTGGCCGCCTCGCTCGCTGCCGAAGGCAAACGTGTCCTGCTCATCGACATGGACCCGCAGGGCAACGCCACCACCGGCGCCGGCATCACCAAAAAAGAGGCGCTGCCCACCGTCTATCAACTGCTGATCGGTTCGGCCACGCTCGTCGAAGTCTGCTTCAAGACCGAATTCGGTTTCGACGTCCTGCCCGCCAACCGCGAACTCGCCGGCGCCGAAGTCGAACTGATCGAACTCGACCAGCGCGAATATCGCCTCAAGAAGGCCCTGCAGCAGAACCACGACGAATACGATTTCGTCCTCATCGACTGCCCGCCGGCGCTCAACATGCTCACCGTCAACGCGCTGGTCGCCGCCGATTCCGTGCTCATTCCGATGCAGTGCGAGTACTACGCCCTCGAAGGCCTCTCCGACCTCGTCGAAACCCTGCGCAAGGTGCGCCACCACCTCAATTCCCGCCTTGAAATCGAAGGCCTGCTGCGCACCATGTACAACGGCCAGAGCACGCTGACCCAGCAAGTCTCCAACGAACTCGAAAGTCACTTCGGCAACAAGGTTTACAAAACCATCGTGCCGCGCAACGTCCGCCTGGCCGAAGCACCGTCCTACGGCAAGCCGGTCATCGCCTTCGACAAAAACTCAAAGGGCGCGCAGGCCTACAGCGCGCTCGCCCAGGAAATTCTTGAAAGGGTCGCCCAATGATCAAGATGAAAGGACTCGGCCGTGGCCTTGACGCGCTGCTCGCCGGCAGCGACGCCAAAGCCGATGACGAACTGCGCAACCTGCCCGTCGAACGCCTCAAGCCCGGCAAGTACCAGCCGCGCACCCACATGGACCAGGAGTCGCTCGCCGAACTGGCTGCCTCGATCAAGGCCCAGGGCGTCATGCAACCCATACTCGTCCGTGCCGTCGACCACACGCCGGGGGCCGAACGCTACGAAATCGTCGCCGGCGAGCGGCGCTGGCGCGCCGCCCAGCTCGCCGGCCTTGCCGAAGTGCCCGTCCTCGTCCGCAGCATCCCCGACGAACAGGCGCTGGCCATGGCGCTCATCGAAAACATCCAGCGCGAAAACCTCAATCCGCTCGAAGAAGCCCAGGGCCTGCAACGCCTGATCGACGAATTCGGCCTGACCCACCAGCAGGCCGCCGACGCGGTCGGTCGTTCCCGCCCGGCCGCGAGCAACCTCCTGCGCCTGCTGCAACTGACTGCCCCGGTCCAGGAACTCCTCATGAAAGGCTTGCTGGACATGGGCCACGCCCGCGCGCTACTCCCCGTCTCCAGTGGCCAGCAAGTCGGCCTGGCCCAGCGCATCGTGCAGAAAGGCCTGTCGGTTCGCGAAGCCGAACGCCTCGTCCAGCAGCTCCTGAATCCGCCCAAACAGGCCCCCGAAAAAGCCATGGACCGTGATTTGCTCAGTCTCCAGGAACGGCTTTCGGATGGCCTGGGTGCCAACGTAGCCATCAGCACCAACAAAAAAGGCGCCGGCAAAGTCACCATCGAATTTTCCAGTCTCGACCAGCTGGACGGGCTGATTTCCCGGTTCACAGCGTAATCAGTTTCACCAATCGAAATCTCTGATTTTTTTACGGGAAAACCCTCATTTTGTGCGCCGCAGAAATTGACTCATCTATAAGACTTGGTTACACTCGCACGGTTATTGATCGAGGCATGTTTTGCATCCGCAAGTAAGCTGGATACTTAGCCGCCAGGTAGTGCTGGTAATTTTCCTCGCCGTACCGGCAGGAATCTTCCTAAGCGTGAATGCGGCAGTCTCGGTTCTGATCGGGGGATCAATCGGCGTCATCGCAAATCTCGGGTATGTCCTGAGAGCTATGCGGATGACCTCGGGTGCGGATCCGATCAAGGCTTATCGGGCGCAAGCCGCAGGCGAGGGATTCAAGTTTGCCTTGACTCTGGCCGGGTTTGCGCTGGTGTTCTTGCAGTACAAGGAGGTTGCGGTTCTGCCGCTCTTTCTTGGTTACACATCAACCTTCGTCATCTACTGGATGGCATTGCTGAAGCAACGCTAGACAGACTGGAGAAAACATGAGCGCAGACGGCGGCACACTGACCACCACAGGTTATATCCAACACCACCTGACCAATTTGGTTGTCTGTTCAGACAGCGCCAAGGTCGATGGAGTCTGTACCGGTTTCTGGAGTTTCCACTTGGACACCCTGCTGGTATCCGGCATTCTCGGCCTGGTCGTTTTCGGCCTGATGGCCATGCTGGCCAGCAAGGCCACTTCCGGCGTTCCGTCGGGCGGCCAGAACTTCGTTGAAATGGTCGTCGGCCTGGTCGACCAGCAAGTTCGCGATACTTTCCACGGCAAGAGCGCCCTGGTGACACCGCTGGCCATCACCATCTTCGTCTGGGTATTCGTCATGAATGCCATGGACTTGATTCCGGTCGATTTCCTGCCGGTCGCACTGCAAACCGCCACGGGCAATCACCATTTGCCTTTCAAGTTCGTGCCGACCACCGACCCCAACCTGACCTTCGCGATGTCGCTCACCGTGTTCGCCATCTCGATCTTCATGGGCCTCAAGGTCAAGGGCTTCGGTCACTTCATGCATGAAGTCTTCGCCGTTCCGTTCGGCATCAAGCTGGCGCCGATCAACTTCCTGTTCCGCGTCGTTGAAGAAATCGCCCGCCCGATCTCGTTGTCACTGCGTCTCTTCGGCAACATGTACGCCGGTGAAATGGTCTTCATCCTGATCGCCCTGCTCGGCCTGTACCAGCTTCCCCTGGCCTTGCCCTGGGAACTGTTCCACATTCTGATCATTACCCTGCAAGCCTTCGTGTTCATGATGCTGACCATCGTGTACATGTCGATGGCCGCAGAGTCGCACTAAGTTTTCTGTAGTTTTCTGTAGTTTTTACTTTAACCCCGCAATAAACCTACCTTACTGAGGAGTAAACATGGAACTCGCAACCGTTCTCTCCAACACCGCTATCGCTGTAGCCATCCTGATCGGCGCCGGCGCTCTGGGTACCGCTATCGGCTTTGGTATCCTGGGTGGCCGCTTCCTGGAAGGCGCTGCTCGCCAGCCGGAAATGATCCCCACGCTGCAAGTCAAGATGTTCATCGTCGCCGGTCTGCTCGACGCCGTGACCATGATCGGTGTTGGTATCGCTCTGTTCCTGCTCTTCGCAAACCCGTTCCTGGCTCTGCTGAAGTAATTAACCGCGCCCCTGAAACCCTTATCACCAGGAGGTTAGCGTGAATATCAACGCTACACTGATTGGCCAGGCAATCTGGTTTGCACTCTTCATCTGGATCACGATGAAGTACGTCTGGCCGCCGCTCCAAAAAGCGATGGCAGAACGTCAAGCACAGATCGCTGATGGCCTCGCCGCAGCAGAACGTGGCAAGCACGAACAAGAGCTTGCCGCCAAGCGTTCCGCCGACGCGTTGCGTGAAGCCAAGGAGAAATCCTCGGAACTGATCGCTCAAGCCGAAAAGCGTGCGCAGCAGATCGTCGAAGAAGCCAAGGGTACTGCCAAGATCGAGGCCGACAAGGTCGTCGCTGGCGCCAAGGCCGAAATCGATCAGGAAGTCGAACGCGCCAAACAGCAACTGCGTGAACGCGTTGCCGAACTGGCGGTGGCTGGTGCTGAAAAGATCCTGCGCAAGGAAATCAACGCGTCCGCGCATGCCGACATGCTGGTCGCCCTGAAACAGGACCTGTAAGCAATGGCTGAATCCGTCACTATCGCCCGTCCTTACGCTGAAGCCCTGTTCCGGGCTGCCAAGGAAAGCGGCAATCTGGCCAAGTGGGCCGAGCAGGTAGCAACGCTCGCCCAGGTGGCCGCCAGTCCCGAAGTCCACGCGGCCATCGGTGATCCCAATGTGGCGGCCCCGCAACTGGTCGACCTCTTCCGGTCTGCCTGCGGTACGGCGGTAGATACGGAGCTGGCGAACTTCATCCAGCTGCTGTCCAACAATGACCGTCTGGGGCTATTGCCGGAAATCGCGGGCTTGTACGAAAGCTACAAGCGCGCCGAGGAAGGCACCAAGCAAGCCGAAATCATTTCGGCCTTCCCTATCGATGATAACCAGGTGAAAGCCTTGGTCCCCCAACTCGAAACTGTCTTCAAGACCAAGCTCGAGACGTCCGTGTCGGTTGACCCGACCCTGATTGGTGGCATCAAGGTAATCGTTGGCGACCAGATGCTGGATGCTTCAGTCCGCGGCAAGCTCGACGCCATGGCTACGGCGCTGAACAACTAGGAGAATTTCATGCAGTTGAATCCTTCCGAAATTTCTGAACTGATCAAGAGCAAGATCCAGAACCTGCAAGGCGCATCGGAAGTGCGCACGCAGGGCACGGTAGTTTCCGTTACTGACGGTATCTGTCGTGTTCACGGCCTGCAAGACGTTATGCAGGGCGAAATGCTGGAATTCCCCGGCAACACCTTCGGCATGGCGCTCAACCTTGAGCGTGATTCCGTCGGCGCCGTTGTTCTTGGTGAATACGAACACATTTCCGAAGGCGACGTGGTCAAGACCACCGGTCGCATTCTGGAAGTTCCCGTTGGCCCGGAATTGCTGGGTCGCGTTGTTAACTCCCTCGGCCAACCGATCGACGGCAAAGGCCCGATCAATGCCAAGCTGACCGACAAGATCGAAAAGGTTGCGCCTGGCGTTATTTGGCGTCAGTCCGTTTCCCAGCCGGTCCAGACCGGTCTGAAGTGTGTGGACTCGATGGTTCCGGTTGGTCGCGGTCAGCGCGAGCTGATCATTGGTGACCGCCAGACCGGCAAGACCGCTGTCGCAGTCGATGCCATCATCAACCAGAAGGGCAAGGGCCTGTTCTGCGTTTATGTCGCTATCGGCCAGAAGGCTTCCACGATTGCCAACGTCGTTCGCAAGCTCGAAGAGCACGGCGCGATGGAATACACCATCGTTGTTGCCGCTCCGGCTTCGGAATCCGCCGCACTGCAGTACCTGGCTCCTTACGCCGGTTGCACGATGGGCGAATACTTCCGCGACACCGGTGAAGACGCGCTGATCATTTATGACGACTTGACCAAGCAAGCTTGGGGCTACCGTCAGGTTTCCCTGCTGCTGCGCCGTCCGCCGGGCCGTGAAGCCTACCCGGGCGACGTTTTCTATCTCCACTCCCGTCTGCTTGAGCGTGCTGCACGCGTTTCCGCTGCCTGGGTCGAGAAGCTCAGCAATGGCGCGATCAAGGGCAAGACCGGTTCGCTGACCGCACTGCCGGTTATCGAAACACAAGCCGGTGACGTTTCCGCATTCGTTCCGACCAACGTGATTTCCATTACTGACGGTCAGATCTTCCTGGAAACCGACCTTTTCAACGCTGGTATCCGCCCCGCGATCAACGCCGGTATTTCCGTGTCCCGCGTCGGTGGTGCTGCTCAGACCAAGCTGATCAAGAAGCTCGGTGGTGGCGTCCGTCTGGCACTCGCGCAGTACCGCGAACTCGCCGCGTTCGCCCAGTTCGCTTCCGACCTCGACGAAGCTACCCGCAAGCAGTTGGAGCGTGGTCGCCTGGTGACCGAGCTGATGAAGCAGCCGCAGTACTCGCCGATGAGCATCTCTGAAATGGCCGTCACGCTGTACGCAGCCGACAAGGGCTACTTCGACGACGTCGAAGTCAAGCGCGCGCTGGAATGCGAAAAGGCCATGATTGGTTACCTCAAGGCCAACTACGCTGACCTCATGAACACCATGGAGTCAACGGCTGACCTGAGCGCCGATTCCGAGAAGCAACTTGCCGCCGGCATCGTCGCTTTCAAGAGCAGCTGGGCCTGATCTAGGAGAACGCCATGCCTAGCGGCAAGGAAATTCGCAACAAGATCAAGAGCGTCGAAAATACGCGCAAGATCACCAAGGCCATGGAAATGGTGGCCGCATCCAAAATGCGCAAGGCGCAGGACCGGATGCGTGCTGCCCGTCCCTATGGCGAGAAGATCCGGCGCGTTGCAGGCAACCTGTCTCATGCTCTGACCGAATACCGTCACCCATTCCTTGTGAACCGGGAACAGGCCTCCGTTGGTCTGATCCTGGTGACCTCGGACAAGGGCCTGTGCGGTGGTCTGAACTCCAATCTTCTGCGCGTCGCCGTGACGAAGATGAAAGAGTTCGAGTCTCAGGGCAAAAAGCTTCAGGCAACCTGCATCGGCAACAAAGGCTTCGGTTTCATGCAGCGCTCCGGCGCCAAGATCGTCTCGCACGTGACCGGATTGGGCGACACGCCCCATCTGGAAAAGCTGATCGGGCCGGTCAAGGTACAGCTTGATGCCTACATGCGAGGCGAGATCGACGCGCTGTATATCGGCTACACCCGTTTCATCAACACGATGAAACAGGAGCCCGTGTTTGAAAAGCTGCTCCCGCTGTCCGGCGATGCCGTTGGCTCGGCCAAGACCAAGTGGGATTACGTCTACGAACCAGATGCCAAGTCCGTCATTGACGACCTGCTCATCCGTTATGTCGAAGCATTGATTTATCAGGCCGTCGCAGAAAACATGGCCTCCGAGCAGTCCGCCCGGATGGTTGCCATGAAGTCTGCTTCCGACAACGCCAAGACCGTTATCGGCGACTTGAAACTGGTTTACAACAAGGCCCGTCAGGCTGCGATTACCAAGGAACTTTCGGAAATCGTCAGCGGCGCCGCCGCGGTGTGACGCGTAGATTTTTATTTTTGGGGATTTGAATATGAGTCAAGGTTCAATCGTTCAGTGTATCGGCGCCGTTGTGGACATCCACTTCCCGCGCGACGCGATGCCGAAGGTCTACGACGCCCTCAAGCTGGATGCTTCCGAAGCAAACGGCATGGCGGAAGACGGCCTGACGTTCGAAGTACAACAACAGCTGGGTGACGGTGTCGTTCGCACCATCGCCATGGGTTCGTCCGACGGTCTGCGTCGTGGCATGAAGGTCAACAACACCGGCGCCGGCATCTCTGTGCCGGTCGGTATGGGTACCCTCGGCCGCATCATGGACGTGCTGGGTCGTCCGATCGACGAAGCCGGTCCGATCGATTCCAACGAGCTGCGCGTTATTCACCAGCCGGCTCCGAAGTTCGACGAACTGTCGTCTTCCGTTGATCTGCTCGAAACCGGCATCAAGGTTATCGATCTGATCTGCCCGTTCGCCAAGGGCGGCAAGGTCGGCCTGTTCGGCGGCGCCGGCGTCGGCAAGACCGTCAACATGATGGAACTCATCAACAACATCGCCAAGCAGCACTCGGGTCTGTCCGTGTTTGCCGGCGTGGGTGAGCGTACCCGTGAAGGTAACGACTTCTATCACG